>Ga0308159_1000062_pt1 | contig 445546 bp, 396 predicted proteins | sample PhyCR1_FD_201040 | JGI IMG/M metagenome (GOLD analysis project Ga0308159, IMG submission 201040) | Phyllosphere microbial communities from UC Gill Tract Community Farm, Albany, California, United States - DLSLC.R1 | ecosystem: Host-associated > Plants > Phyllosphere > Unclassified | place... | reverse complement strand
CTGTAAAACGTCATAATGAATTTCATTATGTGTTCACTCGTGAGGCTTGATATTTTTTACGTCCGGAGACGCTGATATCAATCCTGCGAGTGCCCACACAGATTGTCTGATAAATTGTTAAAGAGCGTTGCGAGCAGTGCCGAAGCTTCCTGTCGCGAGGTGGCGTATATTACGCTTTCCTCCTTCGGAGTCAACTTCTTTTTGAGAAGTTTTTCCGGCGGTTCAGAACTTCCTGAACCTCTTAACACGCTGGCCTGTAAGCCGTTGTTCCGTGTCAGTGGAGGCGCAGTATAGGGATTTTCTGGCAGGTGACAAGTGTTTATTGCAAAAAAATGACCGAGCGTAGAATTTTTCATCAAGAGGGTTAAAAACAGACGTTTTCGGGGCAATTAATCAGCGTTTTCTGACGAGGAAAGGCGAAACAACTCCGTTACTGATAAAAAGGAGATGCTATTCTTTCTGCATCATAGGGATTTCCTCCCCGCTCAAGTCAAAAGAAAGGACCACCAATGATAAAATCCGCGCGCAGTATGGCCGGACTCCCGTGGATTGCCGCCATGGCTTTCTTTATGCAGGCGCTGGATGCCACCATTCTTAACACCGCCCTGCCCGCTATCGCCCACAGCCTTGAACGCTCCCCACTGGCAATGCAGTCTGCCGTTATCAGCTATACCTTAACCGTTGCCATGCTCATCCCGGTTAGCGGCTGGCTGGCTGACCGTTTTGGCACGCGCAAGGTTTTCATCAGCGCGGTATTCCTGTTCTCGCTAGGCTCACTGGCGTGCGCACTCTCCGGTTCCCTGTCGATGCTGGTTGCCTCACGCGTGATACAGGGCATCGGCGGTGCGATGATGATGCCGGTAGCGCGCCTTGCGCTGCTGCGTGCCTACCCGCGCAGCGAGCTGCTGCCCGTGCTTAATTTTGTCACCATGCCTGGATTGATTGGTCCGGTGCTTGGCCCACTGCTGGGCGGTGTGCTGGTCACCTGGGCGACCTGGCACTGGATTTTCCTGATCAACATCCCCATCGGCATTCTCGGCATTATCTATGCGCGCAAATACATGCCCGACTTCACCACGCCCAAGCGCCGCTTTGACCTGTTAGGCTTTCTGCTGTTTGGTTTGGGCCTGGTCGGTATTTCCAGCGGTATTGAGCTGTTTGGCGAGCGGGTGGTCTCCAGCCTGATTGCGCTGGGGGTGTTGGTCGCCGGGATAGTGCTGCTTCTTCTCTATATAGTCCACGCGCGCCGCCACCCTTCTCCGCTGCTGCCGCTGCCGATGTTTAAGACGCGCACCTTCTCGGTCGGCATCATTGGCAATATCGCCTCGCGCCTCGGCACCGGCTGCATCCCCTTCCTGATGCCACTGATGTTGCAGGTCGGTTTTGGCTACACTGCGCTGCTGGCCGGTTGTATGGTGGCACCAACGGCACTGGGTTCCATACTGGCGAAGTCGACGGTGACGGGCGTGCTGCGCTGGTTTGGCTACCGTAAAACGCTGGTTGGCATCAGCATCATTATTGGCGTGCTGATTGCGACCTTTGCCCTGCAGCTGCCGGGCTGGAATATGCTGGCGCTGCTCATTCCACTGTTTATTCTCGGCATGGCGATGTCGACGCAGTTCACCGCGATGAACACCATCACGCTGGCTGACTTGACGGATGCCAATGCCAGCAGCGGTAACAGTATGCTGGCGGTGACGCAGCAGCTGGCGATCGGTTTTGGCGTGGCGGTTAGCGCGGCGGTGCTGCGCTTTTATGAAAACTTTGACGGCACCACGCTGCAGCACTTCCACGCCACCTTCCTGACGATGGGTGCGATAACCGTGCTGTCGTCTGCGGTGTTCCTGCTGCTGAAGCCCGGGGATGGCCGCAACCTGATCAGCGACCGCGACAAAAAGAACAAGAGAGCTTAAATCTCAGCGACCGAAGCCCGCTCCATTAATTCCGGTGTCAGTACCAGCAGCTGCTGGCTGCCACCGGGCGCGGCAAGGCGGTGCAGCAGCGTGTCGATCGCCAGCTCGCCCAGCTCATCTTTCGGCTGATGAATGGTGCTGAGCGGCGGCGTCATATAGCGCGCCAGTTCAATATCATCGTAACCCATCACCGCCATATCCCCGGGAATGCTCATCCCCGCCTGATAAAGCGCATGATAAACCCCGACCGCCATTGCATCGTTACAGGTAAACACCGCCTGCGGCAGCGGGTTAAGGCTGAGCAAGGTGTTCATGGCGTTAAACCCGCCCTGAAACTCAAAGTCACTGCTAACGATATAGCCTTCCGGCACCGGCAGCCCGGCGCTGGCCATTGCCTGCCGATAGCCTTCAAGGCGCAGTCGAGCCGGGGTTTTATCCTGCGGGCCTGCGATACAGGCAATGCGCGTGTAGCCGCGGGCGATCAGATGCCGCGTGGCCATCTCCCCACCCAGCAGCGAGTTATCCTGAATGATATCGCTGCTGCCTTCAAACGGTGCCCAGTCCATCATGACTGCGGGAATAGAAGGATAGCGATTAAGCAGCTCGGCGGAAGGGAGGTGGCTTTCGGTACACATGATCAGCAGGCCATCAACGCGTTTTTGCAGCAGGGTTTCCAGGCTGCGGTTCATGCGATCCTCATCCCCTTCGGTATTACACAGCACCAGACTGTAGCCGCGCTCGTAACAGCTGCGTTCTACGCCGCGCACCACCTCTGAATAGAAGGGGTTGCTGCTGGCGGTCAGCAGCATGCCGATGGTGCGCGTCTGGTTGAGCTTGAGGCTGCGCGCCAGGGCGGAAGGGGCGTAGTTCAGCTGGTTAATCGCTGAGGTCACCTTTTCACGCACCGCTTCACTGACGAAGCGGTTGTTATTGATAACGTGTGACACGGTAGAGGTGGAGACACCCGCCAGGCGGGCGACATCTTTCATGGTCGCCACGTTTACCCCTGCTGTTGCAAGAAGCTGTCGATCTCTTCACGCCAGGGTACGGAAGGCTGCGCGCCGCGTCGCGTTACGGCAATCGCCGCGGCCGCATGGGCGAATCGCACCGCTTCCGCCATCGGGCGCTGTTCCAGCAGCGCGGCGATCAGCGCACCGTTAAAGGTATCGCCCGCCGCGATGGTATCTACCGCCTCCACACGGAAACCGGCCACGCGCTGGCCGCTGCCCTGCTCGCTCAGCCACACGCCGCGGCTGCCCAGGGTGATCAGCACGCTGGCAATACCTTTGTCGTGCAGTACAGCTGCCGCTTGCGCCGCGTCTTCATCGCTGTTGACCGCCACGCCGGTAAGGATCTGCGCTTCGGTTTCATTCGGGGTGATCATATCCACCAGCGACAGCAGCTCGTCGGAAAGCTCGGTAGCCGGTGCCGGGTTAAGGATCACTTTGGTCTGATTTTGATGCGCAATACGCGCGGCGGCCAGCACGCTCTCCAGCGGAGATTCAAGCTGCATCAGCAGCGCGTCCGCCCCGGCAATCACCTGCCGGTGTTTCTCCACCCGCTCAGGCGTCACGGCGGCATTCGCCCCGGCGTGGATGCCGATGGTGTTTTCACCTTCGCCGTTGACAAAGATCAGCGCCACGCCGGTCGACTCACCCGCCACCGCTTCCACCGGCGTGATATCGATACGGTCGGTGGCCAGCTGCTGGCGAATACGTTCGCCGATGTCGTCGTCACCCACGCAGGCAATAAAGGCAATATCCGCGCCGCTGCGTCCAGCGGCAACGGCCTGGTTTGCACCCTTCCCACCAAATGCGACCTGATACTGCTTCCCGATCACCGTTTCGCCAGGGCGCGGAAAGTGCGCCAGGTTAAGGATGTGATCTGCATTAATGCTGCCAAGAACAACCAGTTTACCGGTTTTCATCATAAGGGGTTCGTCCAGATAAGTGCGCCACCCGGAGGTGGCGCGTGCCATGCTTTTCTTTGATTTATTTGGTGACCAGCTTCAGGTCAACCGGGTTGATAGCCTGTACTTTCTGGCCTTTCAACACTTTATCCGCAGTCTGGACGCCAATCACGCCAATCTGCTCCGGCAGCTGAGCCACGGTCGCAGCCAGTTTGCCGCCTTCAACAGCCTTAATCCCGTCTGGGGTGCCGTCGAAGCCCACAACGACCACATCAGATTTACCTGCGGTTTGCAATGCGCGCAGCGCGCCCAGCGCCATTTCATCGTTCTGCGCGAACACCGCCTGTACGTCCGGGTGAGCGGTCAGCAGGTTCTGCATCACGTTCAGGCCCTTAGTACGGTCGAAATCAGCCGGCTGGCTGGCGAGGATTTTGAACTTGTGGGCATCGGCAGCCTGCTTAAAGCCTTCACCACGCTCACGCGCGGCGGACGTTCCGGCAATACCCTGCAGCTCGATGATTTTCGCACCTTCGCCAACTTTCTTCGCCATGAAGTCACCGGCCATTTTGCCGCCGAAGCGGTTATCAGAGGCAACGTGGCTAACCACTTCGCCCTGTGACGCCACGCGGTCCAGCGTGATCACCGGGATTTTGGCCTGGTTTGCCATTTTCACTGCGTTACCCACCGCGTCAGAATCGGTCGGGTTGATCAGCAGCAGCTTGGTGCCACGCACGGTCAGGTCCTGCACGTTTGCCAGCTCTTTCGCCGGGTTGTTCTGCGAATCCAGCACCACCAGGTTGTAGCCCAGCTTGTCCGCTTCTTTCTGCGCGCCATCTTTCAACGAGACGAAGAACGGGTTATTCAGGGTTGAGACCACCAGCGCAATGGTATCTTTTGCCAGCGCGTTAGCGCTCAGGGTGGCGCCTAACAGTACGGCGAGTGCAGTCAGTTTTCTCATCTTCATTTTTTATATCCTGTAAGGGTAAAGAGTTATTTACTGCTTTTGTTATCCACCAGAACCGCCAGCAAAATCACCACAGCTTTGACGATCATTTGGTAGTAAGAGGAGACGCCGAGCAGGTTCAGGCCGTTATTCAGGAAGCCTAAGATCAGGGCGCCAATCAGCGTGCCCATAATCCGGCCTTTACCGCCTGCCAGGCTGGTACCGCCCAGCACTACGGCCGCAATGGCATCCAGCTCGTAGCCGGTGCCCGCCGTGGGCTGCGCCGAGGAGAGGCGCGCCACTTCAATGGTGCCCGCCAGCGCCGCCAGCATGCCGCACAGCGCATAGACGATAATTTTGACGCGGTTAACGCTGATACCGGACAGGCGCGTTGCCGCTTCATTGCCGCCCAGTGCATAGATATAGCGGCCCAGCCGGGTGTGATGCAGCATGTACCAGGCCGCAAGAAACACGATAGCCATAATCCAGACCGGCGTCGGGATGCCCAGCGGGCGGCCAATGCCGAACCAGCCAAACAGATCCGCGTTGTCATTAAAGCCGGTATTGATCGGGCTGCCGTTGGTGTAAACCATGGTCACCCCGCGCAGCAGCAGCATCATCACCAGCGTGGCGATAAACGCCTGCACTTTGCCCCTGGCCACAATGGTGCCGGTGATCGCGCCAATAAAGGCACCGAGCGCCAGCGAAGCCGCCACCGCCACCAGCGCATTGACCTCCAGCCCGACAATCGAAGCCGCCACCGCCCCGGTCAGCGCCAGCAGCGAACCGACGGAAAGGTCGATGCCGGAGGTGAGGATCACCAACGTCATCCCGACCGCCATAATGGCGTTTACCGAGGTCTGTTGCAGAATGTTGAACAGGTTTGCCACGGTGAAAAAGTTCGGGCTCATGCTGGAAACGATGGCAATCAGCACCACCAGCGCAATCAGCGATTTCTGCTCAAGCAGGAATGCCTTAACGTTCAGGCGGCGTGAAGGGATTGTTTGCGTACTCATAGTGTTGCCAGCTCCGCGCTGTGTTGTTTGCCTACCGCCGCCGCCATCAAAATTTCCTGCGAGGCTTGTTCAATCGGGAAGTCACCGCTCAGACGCCCTTCGTGCATCACCAGCACGCGGTCGCTCATGCCCAGGACTTCCGGCATTTCAGAAGAGACGAGAATGATGCTCAGCCCCTCCTGCTTAAACTGGTTGATCAGCTGATAGATCTCTTTTTTCGCCCCAACGTCGACGCCGCGCGTTGGCTCATCGAGGATCAGCACTTTAGGCCGGGTCATCAGCCCGCGGGCAATCGCCACTTTTTGCTGATTGCCGCCGGACAGCAGGCCGATAGGCTGGTTCATCGAAGGAGTTTTGACATTGAACAGTTTGATAAAGTCGCCGACCGCCATCTCTTCTTCGGCATGCTTCAGGCGGCCTCCGCCATAGCTGAAGTAGTTAAGCGCGGTGAGCGACATGTTCTCTTTCACCGACATGCCCAGCACCAGGCCATCACGCTTGCGGTCTTCAGAGATATAGACGATGCCGTTGGCCAGCCCCTCTTCCGGCGAGCGCGATACCACGGTTTTGCCATCCAGCGTCACGGTGCCACCGCTGCGCGCCAGCGCGCCGTACAGCACTTTCATCAGCTCGGTACGACCTGCGCCCATCAGCCCGGCCACGCCGAGGATTTCACCCTTGCGCAGCGTAAAGCTGACATCCTCTACGCCGGAACCGCTGAGGTGCTCAACCGTCAGGCGCACCGCGCCCGGCGCTTTATCCAGGCGTGGATACTGCTCTTCCAGCTTGCGGCCAACCATCATTTCAATCAGCGACTCTTCGGTCAGCGTCGCCACTTCGCGCTCGGCAATAAACTGCCCGTCGCGGAAAATGGTGACGTCATCGCAGATCTCAAAAATCTCTTTCATGCGGTGGGAGATATAGACGATGCCGCAGCCCTGGGCTTTCAGCTCGTTAATCACCCGGAACAGCGAGACGGTTTCGGTATCGGTCAGCGCATCGGTGGGTTCATCCATCACGATCACTTTCGACTCGAAGCTCAGCACTTTGGCGATCTCCACCATCTGCTGATCGCCAATCGACAGGTCGCCCACCAGCTTATGGCTGCTGAAGCGCAGATTGAGGCGCTTTAACAGCGCATCCGCCTCGGCATGCATCTTTTTCCACTGGATGCGGCCGAAGCGGTTAACGAATTCGCGGCCAAGAAAGATATTCTCGGCGATGCTCAGCTGCGGGATCAGGTTCAGCTCCTGGTGGATAATGCCGATCCCCGCTTCCTGCGACTCTTTCGGCCCGCTGAAGGTGGTCTCTTTGCCCAGCCAGGTAAAGGTGCCGGCATCACGGGCATAAATCCCGGTCAGCACTTTCATCATGGTGGACTTGCCCGCGCCGTTTTCGCCGACCAGCGCCATCACGCGGCCCGGATAGACAGACAGCGCCGCCCCCGACAGCGCTTTCACGCCGGGGAAGGATTTATCAATGCCTTTCAGTTGCAGTAAAGGTTGCATAACAGCCTCAGAAGGTCACGCCAGCGCCAAGGATGACATTCGCATACGGGGAACACTCCCCGCTGCGAATCACCGCCTGGCTGCACTGGGTTTGTTGTTTGAACTGTTCGTGACTGACATAACGGATACTGATGGTGTTTCCCTGGAGTTGTTGCAAGGATTCGAGCAGGGCGACCAGTTCGCTATGGAGCTGCGGATTATGCTGCTTAATCTCCTCCGCGATGATGGCACTCTCGACCTGCATCTCACGCGTGACCACATCGACCACCTGCAAAAAGCCAGGGGTGCCGTGGGTTAACGCCAGGTCAATGCGCTGCGGCCCTTGCGGGATTGGCAGGCCGGCATCACCAATGACGATGCTGTCGGTATGACCCAGACGGGAGATCACGGATGAGATATCAGAATTCAGTAAGGTGCCTTTTTTCATTTTCCACTCCAGAGCGAAACGTTTCGCTGACTGGCAGTTTATGAGAAGGCGAAGGGAAAACAATCATCAGATGCTGGAAATGTGATCGCCATCGAAACGTTTCGCTGACGCCGTGAAAGGATTTGGTTTAAGGCAAAAAATGGCCCTTTATGTCTGCGATAAAGGGCCACGCACTGGCGGAGAACTACAGGATCTGACTGAGGTGCAGCTGGCCCATCAGCAGAGGGTTATCGGCATAATCCACCGGAATGGCGACCACCGCCGGGCCATTAACATCCATGGCCTTGCGCAGCGTCGGCTCCAGCATCGCTGCGCTCTCCACCGCGAATCCGGCGGCGCCAAACGACTCAGCATAGGCTTTAAAATCAATCGGACCGAATTTCACCCCTGAAACGCGCTGGTATTTCTTCTCTTCCTGCATCGCCACCATATTGTACTCCTGGTCGACCCAGATAATATGCAGCAGGTTGGCGCCCAGCCGCACGGCGGTTTCCAGCTCCATGCTCGACTGCAGGAAGCCACCGTCGCCGGAAACTGACACCACTTTACGGCTCGGGTCCACCAGCCAGGCACCGATCGCCCACGGCAGCGCCACGCCCATCGTTTGCTGACCGTTGGAGATCATGATCTGGCGGGCGCGGAAGCTGTAAAGATAGCGGGCAATCCAGATATGGAAACTGCCCATATCCACCGTCAGGGTGACGTCGCTGTTAATGATGTCCTGCATGGCGCGCACGATGCGCAGCGGGTGCAGGGCAAACTGATCCAGCTGATGGCCGCGCAGCGACAGCAGTTCGCGCTGCTGCTGGCGATCCTGCAGGATCGCCGCCGCCTGCGGGCTGAGGGTGAGCGGGTGGCTAATCTGCGCCGTCAGCTTGTTCAGCGTGGCGGCAATATCCCCCACCAGCTCGGCGTCCGGCAGATAGCAGCTGTCGCTGTCGGCTGGCAGCACATCAATATGCACCAGCGTCGCCGTGCCGCTGTTCCACATCGCCGGTTCGTACTCAACCGGGCTGTAGCCAATGGTGATAATCAGATCCGCCTCTTTCAGCAGGCGATCTCCGGCCTGATTGTTAAACAGCCCGACGCGGCCGGCAAAGCGTGAGAAGTGATCCTGATGCACCGCGCCCGCGGCCTGATAAGTGCTGGTGACCGGAATATGGCTGCGCGTCAGCAGCTGGTGCAGCGCCGCGCTGTTCTCCGGCTGGCTGGCCATCAGGCCAAGCAGCAGCACCGGATTTTTTGCCTGAGCAATCTGGCGCGCCACGGCAGCAATAGCCGCATCCGGCGCCGGGCCCATTAATAGCTGGCCGTTTGCCGTCAGCAAATTGGCCCGCACCGGTTCGTTGACGATATCCTGCGGCAGGCTGACGAATGCCCCACCGGGCCGCCCCTGTTCCGCACTGCGAAAGGCGTTTGACAGCACTTCGGCAATCGCATTCCCGGAGCTCACCTCAACGGCGAATTTACTCACCGGTCGGAACATCGCTACGGTATCCATGCTCTGATGCACCTGCTTGGCGCTGTCGGCGCGTTTTACCGCACCGCCCAGCGCCACCAGCGGGTCGCCTTCACTGGTGGCCGTTGCCATGCCGGTGATCAGGTTGGAGCAGCCGGGGCCGGAGGTCACCAGCGCCACGCCCGCTTTGCCGGTCAGCCTGCCGACCGCCGCCGCCATAAACGCCGCATTGGCCTCGTGACGTACCGGGATAGTCTGAATGGAGGTATCCAGCAGCGAATCAAACACCTTATCGATTTTCGCGCCCGGGATGCCAAACACCTGCTTCACGCCCTGCGCTTCCAGCTGCGCCACCACTAAATCGGCGCCGTGCGCCCACTGCTGAACCTCGGTTACATTTTTCATCTATTGGCCTCTTATCAGCTTTCGACTGCGCGAATGGCAGAATCCAGATTTTCCGGGTTGAGATTGGCGTGCAGAAAGTCGCTGTCGCCAGGCAGGTCGATCACCAGCTTGCTGATCTCACCAAAGCTCAGCGTGCCGTGCTCCAGCTGGTAGTCGAGCAGATGGCCGCCGCCCTGGCGATCGTCGGTAATAAAGTGTTCGTGATATCCCGCTACGTTAATACCCTGCATATATTGCGGGGTGCGGAAACCGATAAGCACGCCGCTTCGCTGATGAAAATGGAAGGTAGGCTGCTTGCCAAGCACCTCCGGCATCGATTTGTACGGGCGGTGCTGGCAGGGCACGGTACGGGTCTCCGCCAGGCGGAACTGGCCGTCAATGCGCAGCGCGCAGAACTGGTTATCGGACGTGACGCACTGGTCGATGATCTGATGCACTTCGGCGCGGGTCGCCGGGCCGCGGAATTGGTGCTGATACTGCGGGCGGAAGAAGGTCATCACCGCAAACGGCGATTGCTGCTGCGGGCTGGCGGTGCGGGCGCTGCCGTCCGAACGCAGCTGATACACCTCGCTGTTAAAAGCGATCAGTTCACCATCCAGCTGGTTAAAGGTTCCAAGGCCAAAATCGCCCTTCTTGAGCAGATCGGCCACGGTGGTGGTGCCGTCGTATACGCCGCTTAGCAGTGCGCTCATCAGTGAGGTCTGATAGATAACACTTTCTGGCCTTTCCTTCTGCAGCTCCCTTACGGTGCTGGTGAGCTGTTCTTCACATGAACAACCAGTTACAGAATCTGTCATAGCCGTCTTCCCGCTTAAACTGTTAAGAAGTATTGAATCAATGTTGACTCGATTCAGTCGGCGGCTCCAATATAAAGCTCCCCCCTCTTTGAGACGTTTTCGATATGGAACTCCGGTATCTTCGCTATTTCGTGGCCGTTGCCGAAACCCGGCACTTCACTAAAGCGGCAGAGCTGCTGAACATCTCGCAGCCGCCGCTCAGCCAGCAGATCAAAAAGCTGGAAGAGGAGATCGGCACGCCTTTATTGAAACGGCTAACGCGTGGCGTGGAGCTGACCGATGCCGGGGAAGCGTTTTATCAGGATGCCCGTCAGATCCTTGAACTGTCGGCCAACGCGCTGGAGAAAGCGAAAGGCATCGCGCGCGGCATCAGCGGCCAGCTGTCGATTGGCTTTGCCAGCTCCACCGCCTTTCATCCGCAGATATTCCGCCTGCTGCGCCGCTTTCAGGACAGTTTTCCGGCCATCACGCTGCTGCCGCGCGAAGAAAATATGGCCACGCTGATGCATGAGTTACAGGAAGGGCTGCTGGATGCGGCGTTCGTGCGCCTGCCCTGTGAGAGCAGCAAAGCCTTTAATCTGAAGATGATTGCCAGTGAGAAGATGGCGCTGGTACTGCCACAGGGGCATCGGCTGGCGGACACGCCGCGCCTGTCGCTGGCTGCGCTACGCGAGGAGCCGCTGGTGCTGTTCCCGCGTGAAGTGGCACCGAGCCTGTATGAAGTGATTATCAGCTCCTGCCTGCGCGCCGGGTTTCAGCCGGATAACGTGCAGCAGTCGCCGCAGATTTCATCGGCGATTAACATGGTGGCCGCCGGGTTTGGCATCACCATCATTCCTGACTCCCTGCGCAGTATCCAGCTGCCCGGCGTCAGCTTCCATCAGATTGAGGATGCTGCGCTGAGCAGTGATATTGCGCTCGCCTGGCGGCGCTGGGATCGCTCTCCGGCCGTCCATCATCTGGCGGAGAGCCTGAGCGGATGATCAGTTGGCGATTTTACGCACCTGCTTCACGTCCAGTTCCATGGAGTTGAAGTCTTTATCCAGTTTGCCCTGCAGCTCAACCTTATCGTTCGGACCGACAGTTTGCCCTTCCCAGCGCTTGTGGTCGATCTCCACCGTCATGGTGCCGGTGGCGTCACGGAACTGGTAGTCTTCATCACCGATGCGCTTTTCAATATTGCCGCGCATCGTGACCCAGGCATCATCCTTCATATCCTGCGCCTGCTTAACGGTGGCCACGGTGCCGTTCGGGCCGCTAAAACCGCCTTTCTGTACCTGCGCGGTTGGCGCATTCGGGTCAACAAATCCGCCGCTCTGCGCAGCCAGTACCGGAGTCGAAATCAGGGCGCTAATCGCCAGTAATGCAGCTGTCTTCTTCATCATTTTGCTTTTCCTTATGAAAGTGAGCAGTCAACACTGCCCGGTCATCTCTGTTCGGTAAGTATTACAGCAAAAAGTTCTTAACGAGATCTTAAGGAGAACAGCGAAACGACTTTATTGTTTTAAATTGACGAAAAGTCGCGAAATTCGCCGATCTCAGCTGTACAACCCCTATCCTCTTTCCGTATAAATCGCTAACACCGCGAGGAAACAGTGATGAGAATTTTACTAATTGAAGATGACCGTCTGATTGGCGACGGCATCAAGGCCGGGCTGGGCAAGCTGGGTTTCAGCGTGGACTGGTTTAGTCAAGGCAGTGAAGGCCTGCACGCATTAGCAGCGGCGCCCTATGATGCGGTGGTGCTGGATCTCAGCCTGCCGGAGATCGACGGGCTGGAGATCCTGCGCCAGTGGCGGCAGCAGGGACGCGATGAGCCGGTGCTGATCCTCACGGCCCGCGATGCGCTGGAGCAGCGCGTCAGCGGGCTACAGCAGGGCGCGGATGACTATCTGTGCAAACCCTTCGCCCTGACGGAAGTCGCCGCGCGCTTGCAGGCGCTGATCCGCCGCCGCCACGGCCAGCTGCAGCCAACCCTGCAACATGCGGGTGTGGTGATGGAGCCGGGTTCGCACACCGTGACCCTCAACGGCGAGCCGCTGGTGCTGAAAGCGCGCGAACTGGCGCTGCTCGAGCTGTTCCTGCTCAACGCCGGGCGGGTGCTGACGCGCGCACAGCTGGAAGAGAAGCTGTATGGCTGGGACGATGACGTCTCCAGCAACGCCGTTGAGGTGCACATTCACCACCTGCGTAAAAAACTCGGCAGCGAGTTTATTCGCACCGTGCACGGCGTCGGCTACACCCTGGGAGCGAAGTCATGATGCAGCGCAGCCTGCGCGTGCGCCTGATGCTGGGCTTCCTGCTGCTCAGCCTGCTGTGCTGGGGCGCAGCGGCGCTGGGTTCCTGGTGGCAAACGCGCCACAACATCAACGAACTGTTTGATACCCAGCAGATGCTGTTCGCTAAGCGCCTGCTGCGCCTCAATCCCGACCAGTTCAGCGCCGATTTAGTCGCCCTGCCTAAAAGCAAAAAACTGCTGCGCCACCATCGCGGCGAACAGGACGATGACGCACTGGCCTTCGCCGTCTTTAGCCGCGACGGCAAAATGGTGCTGAATGATGGCGATAAGGGTAAAGATTTTATCTTCGACTATCAGCGAGATGGCTTTCGTGACGGTCAGTTGAAAGACGATGATGACCGCTGGCGCATGGTGTGGCTGCGCACCCAGGATGACAAATACGTGGTGGTGGTCGGCCAGGAGTGGGAATACCGCGATGACCTCACGCGTGACCTGGTGCAGACCAACCTGACGCCGTGGCTGGTGGCGCTGCCGGTGATGCTGCTGCTGATGCTGTGGCTGGTGACGTGGGAGCTGCGCCCGCTGAAGCATATCGCCCACCAGCTGCGCCAGCGTAAAGCCGATGACACCGCCCCGGTCGAGGTAAAACGCCTGCCGCAGGAGGTGCACCCGCTGCTGAGCGAGCTGAACCAGCTGTTCAGCCGTACCGGGGAGATGCTGCAGCGTGAACGGCGCTTTACCTCCGATGCCGCCCACGAACTGCGCAGCCCGCTGGCGGCGCTGAAGGTGCAGACCGAGGTTGCCCAGCTGGCGCACGACGACAGCGCCATGCGCCACCATGCGCTTACCCGCCTGGATGCGGGTATCGACCGCGCCACCCGGCTGGTGGATCAGCTGCTAACCCTTTCAAGGCTGGACTCCGGCCAGCAGCTGGAAAAACAGCGTCTCGACTGGCAGAGCATCATCCAGCAGGCGGTGGTTGAGCACTATTCCCGCGCCCAGGCTGCCGGGGTGGAGCTGGCGCTTGATGCCCCAACAGAACCGGTTATCCAGCTGGGCAACCCGCTACTGCTGGCGCTGCTGGTGCGCAACCTGCTGGATAACGCCATTCGCTACAGCCCGGCGGGCAGCGAGGTGCGCATCACGCTGACTGCGGGACAGCTGCAGGTGCTGGATAACGGGCCGGGCGTCAGCCCTGAAGTCCTGGCGCGTATCGGTGAACGCTTCTATCGCCCGCCGGGTCAGGAACAGTCCGGCAGCGGATTAGGCTTGTCGATCGTTCATCAAATTGCCCAGCTGCACGGCATGAAGGTGACGATGAGCAATCGTCAGGAGGGCGGGTTGGCGGTGACGGTGCAGTTGTAGGGGCGGACCTTTTTTCGGTCAGCCCGCGACAGGCATCGGCAAGGGTCGACCAGGAAAAACGGTCGCCCCCTGCGCCATCCATACCGATTTAAATCTCGACCTGGGTGCCCAGCTCGATCACGCGGTTTGGCGGGATTTCAAACTGGTCCGGCGCACGCAGCGCATTCTTCTGCAGCATCAGGAACAGTTTGCCGCGCAGGCGCAGATACCACGGGCGTTTGCCGATGATCAGCGACTCGTGTGACATAAAGAACGACGTCTCCATCATCCGGCAGCTCAACCCTTCCAGACCGCAGCGGTGGAAGATCTCCTCCACGTTCGGCGTTTCGCGCCAGCCGTAGCTTGCCACCACGCGCCAGAAGGTCGGCGACAGCTGTTCAATGGTCACACGCTTCACGTTGTGTACGTACGGCGCGTCTTCGGTACGCAGCGTCAGCAGCACCACGCGTTCGTGCAGCACCTTGTTGTGCTTAAGGTTATGCAGCATGGCAAACGGAATGACGTTGAGCGCACGCGACATATAGACCGCGGTGCCCGGCACGCGTACCGGCGGGGATTTCTCCAGCGAGGCGATCATCGCCTCCAGCGAATTACCGTGCTCGTGCATACGGCGCAGCAGGCGGAAGCGCTCGCTTTTCCAGGTGGTCATCACGATAAACATCACCAGCGCCAGCGTCAGCGGCAGCCAGCCACCGGCAAACACTTTCACCAGGTTGGCAGAGAACAGCGACACGTCGATGCACAGCATGCCAATCAGGATGGCGATCACCAGATAGCGGTTCCAGTGCCAGTTCTTAATTGCCACGGTGCTGCACAGGATCGCGGTCAGTACCATGGTGCCGGTTACCGCAATGCCGTAAGCCGCCGCCAGGTTGCTGGAGTGCTCGAAGCCGACGATGACAATCACCACGGCAAAATAGAGCAGCCAGTTGATCACCGGAATATAGATCTGGCCGAACTCCTGCTCCGAGGTGTGCACAATACGCATTGGCGGCAGATAGCCGAGGCGCACGGCCTGGCGCGTCAGCGAGAAGACGCCGGAGATCACCGCCTGAGAGGCGATCACCGTCGCCAGGGTGGCCAAAATCAGCATCGGGATCAGCGCCCAGTCCGGGGCCAGCAGGAAGAACGGGTTTTTAATCGCTTCCGGGTTTTTCAGCAGCAGCGCGCCCTGGCCGAAATAGTTCAGCACCAGCGACGGCAGCACCACAATAAACCACGCGAGGCGGATCGGGAATTTGCCGAAGTGGCCCATATCAGCGTACAGCGCTTCCACGCCGGTAATCGCCAGCACCACGGCGCCCAGCGCAAAGAAGGAGACGGTTTTGTACTCAATAAAGAAGTGCACGGCCCAGTACGGGTTCATGGCGTGCAGCACGTCCGGGTTGGCGATAATCCCGCGCGCGCCCAGCACCGCCAGCACGATAAACCACAGCAGCATCACCGGTGCGAACAGCTTGCCGACGATGCCGGTGCCGTGTTTCTGAATCACGAACAGCAGCGTCAGCACGGCAATCGCCATCGGCACGATGTAGCGGTCGAGGGAAGGTGCGGCGATCTCCAGGCCTTCGATCGCCGAAAGGACCGAAACCGCAGGGGTAATAACCACCTCACCATAAAAGAAGCTGCCGCCGATCAGGCCCATAATCACCAGCACGGCGGTGGACCTTGCCCCGGTGTTTCTCCCGGCCAGCGACATCAGCGTCAGGATACCGCCTTCACCGGCGTTATCAGCGCGCATCACGTAGCTGATATATTTCAGCGATACGGTCAGCACCAGCAGCCAGAAAATGAGCGATAAAAAGCCGAAAACGGCATCGCGTTCAACACCAAAACCAAACTGACCGGAGAGACATTCGCGCAGGGTATAAAGTGGGCTGGTACCAATGTCGCCATACACCACACCAATCGCTGCCAGCGTAACGGCACCAAGGGACTGCTTCTTTTCAGAACTCATAGAGATATCTTTTGTTGGAGCCGACCTACGCGGGATTGCGTACAGCTCATCAAACCATCAAAACGCGCACAGTATGCATGATTCATAGTGAATGCCTACCCCTAATTACCCGTATAACGACAACTCTTAAAGGTAAGACATCGCCTGATGTCACCGTTTGATAATAAAAAAGCTGACTGCTATCAACTCTTTCAAGCATCATAGCCAGTAGTGTTTGCGCTCGCCAGCAACAAGCTGGCCTGTCCGTAGAAAAAGGATGACTGTTTGATTATGGCCCACTCTCAATTACTGGCGGAACGCATCGCCCGCCTCAGCAATGCTTTAGAGAAAGGACTTTACGAACGCCATCATGCGATTCGCCTTTGCCTGCTCGCTGCCCTGTGCGGCGAAAGCGTGTTTTTACTCGGCCCTCCCGGCATCGCTAAAAGCCTGATTGCCCGCCGATTGAAGTTCGCCTTCCAGCACGCCCGCGCTTTCGAATATCTGATGACGCGTTTCTCCACCCCCGAGGAAGTTTTCGGCCCGCTATCAATTCAGGCACTGAAAGATGAGGGGCGTTATCAGCGCCTTACTAAAGGCTACCTGCCCGATGCCGAGATCGTATTTCTGGATGAGATCTGGAAAGCCGGCCCCGCCATCCTTAATACCCTGCTGACGGCGATCAATGAGCGCCGCTTCCGCAATGGCGACAGCGAAGAAAAAATCCCGATGCGCCTGCTGGTCACCGCCTCCAACGAACTGCCGGAAGCGGACAGCGGGCTGGAAGCGCTGTATGACCGTATGCTGATTCGCCTGTGGCTGGATAACGTGCATGAAAAGCAGAACTTCCGCAGCCTGCTGACCCACCAGCAGGACGAGAGCCAGAACCCGGTGGCTGAGTCGCTGTGCATCACCGATGAGGAGTATCTGGAGTGGCAGCAGGGTATCAGCAAAGTCAGCCTGCCCGATGATGTTTTCGAGCTGATTTTCCAGCTGCGTCAGCAGTTAGAAAACCAGCCTGAAGCGCCCTATATCTCAGACCGCCGCTGGAAAAAGGCCATTCACCTGCTGCAGGCCAGCGCCTTTTACAGCGGGCGTAACGCCATTGCGCCGATTGACCTGATCCTGCTGAAAGACTGCCTGTGGCATGACGTTGGCTCAATGAAGCTGCTGGACCACGAGCTGGATAATCTGATCACCCAGCACGCCTGGCAGCAGCAGCCGATGCTGTTCAAACTTCAGCAGATCAATGCCCGCCGCCTGGCGCTACAGCAGCAGCAGAGCGTCGAGCAGGCGATCCGGCTGGAGAAGCACGGCGGCATGTTCAGCCGCAAGCCGCACTACGAGCTGCCCGAGTCGCTGGCCAACGATGAGCTGACGCTGATGCTGCAAAAGCCGCTGACGCTGCACGAAATGCAGGTTACCCACATCACCGTTGCGCGCGAAGCGCTGCACCACTGGCTGCAGAAAGGCGGCGAGGTGCGCGGCAAGCTGAACGGCATCGGCTTTGCCCAGACGCTCGACCTGCACGTTGACGGCAACGACTGCCTGACGCTGCGCGACGTCAGCCTGCAGGCCACGCGCCTGATGCTGCCGGGCAAACCGCAGCAGGGGCTGCCGGAAGAGATCGTGCTGGCGCTCGACGAGCTGGAGACCCAGCTGCGCGGCCAGCGCACGCTGTTCAGCCAGCACCACCGCTGCCTGTTTATCAGCGATGACTGGCTGGCGCGCGTGGAGGAGAGCCTGCAGCAGGTGGCCGATCGGCTGAAACAGGCGCGCCAGTGATCTCGCTTGATACCCTGAGCCTGTTCCTGGCGGTCAACGAAAACGATCTCATTGAAGAGCTGGTGATCACGCTGCTCGCCTCCCCGCAGCTGGCCGCCTTTTTTGAAAAATTCCCCAAACTGAAGAACGCCCTGACGCGCGATCTCCCGCACTGGAAAGCGGAGATCGCGCAGCAGCTGAAAAATACCCCGGTGCCGGAAGATCTGGCGGCGGAGTTTAGCCGCTTCCAGCAGAGCCAGCTGATGAGCCAGCACGACTTCAGCGCACAGCTGCCGGAACTGCTGAGCTGGCTGGCGCAGCAGCACTCGCCGTTTGCCGAAAAAGCCCAGGCGCTGGTGGCCAATAATGATGCGCTGCAGCTCAGCAATGCCCAGCAGACGCTGTTTCTGCAGCGCTGGCGGCTGAGCCTGACGCTGCAAACCCTGACGCTGAACCAGCAGCTGCTCGAGCGGGAACGCGACAAGCTGCTGGCGGAGCTGCAGCAGCGGCTGGCGATGAGCGGCCAGCTGGCTCCGGTGCTGGCCAGTGACGATGAAGCCGCTGCCGGTCGGCTGTGGGACCTGACGCGCAGTTCATTGCAGCGCGGCGACTATCAGCTCATGGTGCAGTACGGGGATTTCCTCGCCACTCAGCCGGAGCTGCTGAAGCTGGCAGAGCAGCTGGGGCGCAGCCGTGAGGCCAAAGCGGTGCTGTCGGACGATGCGCCGCTGGAAACCTTTCACCAGCTGGTGCGCGAGCCGGAAAGCGTGCCGGAAGAGGTCAGCGGCCTGCATCAGAGCGATGATATTCTGCGCCTGCTGCCGCCGGAGCTGGCCACACTTGGCATCAGCGAGCTGGAGATGGAGTTTTACCGCCGGCTGGTGGAGAAACGCCTGCTTACCTACCGTCTTCAGGGCGAAAGCTGGCACGATAAGGTGTCGCTGCGCCCGGTCAGCCACCAGCAGCATGACGAACAGCCGCGCGGGCCGTTTATCGTCTGCGTCGATACCTCCGGCTCGATGGGCGGCTTTAACGAACGCTGCGCCAAGGCTTTCTGCCTCGCCCTGTTAAAGGTGGCGCTGGCCGATAACCGCCGCTGCTACATTATGCTGTTCGCCCATGAGGTGATCGGCTACGAGCTGACCGCCGCCGACGGCATCAGCCAGGCGATCCGCTTTCTCAGCCAGCGTTTTCGCGGCGGTACCGACCTGGCCGCCTGCCTCGATGCCGTGCTGCAAAAGATGTCCGGCCCGCTGTGGGCCGATGCCGATGCGGTGATCCTTTCGGACTTTATCGCCCAGCGTCTGCCCGACCCCATCGTCAAGCGCGTGCGCGACCACCAGCAGCAGCAGCTGCAACGTTTTCATGCGGTTGCCATGTCCGATCATGGAAAACCCGGCATCATGCGCATCTTTGACCATATCTGGCGCTTCGATACCGGGCTGAAAAGCCGCCTGCTGCGCCGCTGGCAGCGTTAACGCCCTGGCGTAAGAAACATTCCGTCTATGCTTATTTGCTATAGTGATATCTACGCTTTAGCCATTTGGCATATCAGGCAAGACGGGAGCATGACGTGACTTCGCAACAACACCAGACAGGATTACCTGCACCGACCCGCACGCTTACCTTAAGCGGCAACGACCCCGAACAGAAACGTCAGCAGCTGCTCAGCTATTTCCGCCAGACGTGGGAGCTGTACGAGAGCCTGTTCGACTGCCTTGCCGACGAGCGCGCTTACTACACCAAAGCCATTTCGCTGCGCCACCCGCTGATCTTCTATTACGGCCACACCGCCACCTTCTATATCAACAAGCTGATGGCGGGCCGTCTGATCGATAGCCGCATCGACGATAAGATCGAAGCGATGCTGGCGATCGGCGTTGATGAAATGAGCTGGGACGATCTGGATAACAGCCACTACAGCTGGCCGTCAGTGGCCGAGCTGCGCGACTATCGCGGCAAGGTGCGCGCGCGCGTCGAACAGTTTATCCGCGAGATGCCGCTGACCCTGCCAATTAGCTGGGAGAGCCCGGCGTGGGTGGTGCTGATGGGCATTGAGCACGAACGCATCCACCTGGAAACCTCCAGCGTGCTGATGCGTCAGCTGCCGCTGGCGTGGGTCAAACCGCAGCCGCACTGGCCCGCCTGCCCGGACGCGCGCCGCGATCGCCTGTCCGTGCCGCAAAACAGTCTGGTCGACGTCGCCGCCGGGCGCGTCATCCAGGGTAAAACCGATGACACCTACGGCTGGGACAATGAGTACGGCTCGCTGACCAGCAGCGTGCAGGCATTCCAGGCCAGCAAAATGCTGGTCAGCAACGCCGAGTTCTTCGCGTTCATTGCCGATGGCGGCTACCAGACCCAAAGCTGGTGGGATGATGAAGGCTGGGGCTGGCGCGAGTTCGCCGCAGCAACCATGCCGACCTTCTGGGTGGGCAGCGCTGACCAGCCGGATACGCTTAAGCTGCGCCTGCTGGCTGAAGAGGTCGCCATGCCGTGGGACTGGCCGGCGGAGGTCAATCAGCTGGAAGCCGCCGCCTTCTGCCGCTGGAAAGCCGATCGAACCGGGCAGTCGGTACAGCTGCCGGCAGAGAGCGAGTGGATGCTGCTGCGCGAGCAGGTGGCAGGCGATCAGCCAGACTGGCAGCAAGCGCCGGGCAATATCAACCTCGCATACTGGGCATCTTCCAGCCCGGTGGACCAGTTTGCACAGGGCGATTTTTTCGATCTGATCGGCAACGTCTGGCAGTGGACCACTACGCCGATCAACGGCTTCGAAGGCTTCCGCGTGCATCCGCTGTATGACGACTTCTCGACGCCGACCTTTGACGGCAAACACGCGATTATTAAAGGCGGCAGCTGGATCTCAACCGGCAATGAAGCACTGAAGTCAGCGCGCTACGCGTTCCGCCGCCACTTCTTCCAGCACGCCGGTTTCCGCTACGTCGTCTCTGAGCATCAGGAAACCATGGTGCAGAACCCGTATGAAACCGACAGCATGGTGTCGCAGTATCTCGACTTCCAGTACGGCCCGGACTACTTCGGCGTGGCGAACTACGGTAAAGCGCTGGCGGAGATCGCCTGCACCCTTACCGATAAACGCCAGCGCGCGCTGGATATCGGCTGCGCCACCGGTCGCGCCAGCTTTGAACTGGCGCGCCACTTTGAGCAGGTCGTCGGCATGGACTACTCGGCGCGCTTTATCGACGTGGCACTTCAGCTGACCAGCGGCGAAGACTTCCGCTACGTCACGCAGGAAGAGGGTGACCTGGTAGAGTACCGTCAGGTGCGGCTGAAAGACTTTGGTCTGGGCGCAGAGCAGGCACAGCGCATCCAGTTTGTGCAGGGCGATGCCTGTAACCTCAAGCCGCAGCCGGAAGGTTTTGACCTGGTGCTGGCCTCCAACCTGATTGACCGCCTGCGCCAGCCGCAGCGCTTCCTGCACGATATCACCCGCATGATCCGCTCCGGCGGCGTGCTGATGCTCTCCTCACCATATACCTGGCTGGAAGAGTTTACGCCGAAGGAGAACTGGCTGGGCGGCATCCGTGAAAACGGCGAAGCGCTGTCAACCTATCAGGCGCTGCAACGCCTGCTGGCGGCGGATTTTGAAGAGATCGCACCGGCGCAGGATGTGCCGTTTGTTATTCGTGAGACGGCGCGCAAATATCAGCACACCGTGGCGCAGCTCACCCTGTGGCGTAAGCGCTAATCCCACCAGCGGGCGCCACTGCGGTGCCCGCTGTCATATCATCACTCCGATTGCCATTCTGTTCACGATCGCGCACATTATCGTCTGTTCAACTTATTATTCGATAATTGCGGAGTTCCGATGGCAGATATTATGCAGCCAGATAATCTCGATCGCGGCATCCTGAATGCCCTGATGGATAACGCCCGTGTCGCCTATGCCGAACTGGCAAAGCAGTTCAACGTCAGCCCGGGGACCATTCACGTGCGCGTTGAGAAGATGAAGCAGGCGGGAATTATCAAAGGCACGCGGGTGGAAATTGACCCGAAGATGCTGGGCTATGACGTCTGCTGCTTTATTGGCATCATCCTGAAAAGCGCCAGGGACTATCCTGCCGCCGTAGCGAAACTGGAGCAGCTTGAAGAGGTGGTGGAAGCCTGGTACACCACCGGCCACTACAGCATCTTTATTAAGGTGATGTGCCGCTCGATCGATGCCCTGCAGCTGGTGTTGATCAACAAGATCCAGACCATCGATGAAATCCAGTCGACCGAAACGCTGATCTCGTTGCAAAACCCGATCATGCGTACCATTACGCCCTGATCTGTGCACAAAATTATCCACAACCTGTACTGCTTTCGGATCTTGCAACAATGCGTACCGTCGGCGGCGCAGTCAGTTGTGATTCGGCCAGCGCACAGCGCCCGCAGCGTACTGTAGTACGTGAGGACCGCGAGCACTGCCCGGATCGGAAATGACAAGCGAGCCAGGTACCTTTCATAAAAACCCTGGTTTTCCACAGGTAGATCCCAGCCTGATCACAGCGTACAATGCCCGCCATTATCATTCAGGGATCCCATCATGGCCGACATTACTTTAATCAGTGGCAGCACCTTAGGCAGCGCAGAATATGTTGCCGATCATCTGGCAGAAAAGCTGGATGAGGCCGGGCACACCACCGAGACGCTGCACGGACCTGAGCTGGAAGAGCTGAAAACGTCTGGCATCTGGATTGTGGTCTCTTCGACCCACGGAGCCGGTGAACTGCCGGATAATATCCAGCCGCTGTTTGACGCTATAAAGGAACAGCAGCCCGATCTCAGCAATCTGCGCTACGGTGCGGTCGGTATCGGCAACCGCGAATACGATCTGTTCTGTGGCGCGATCCTGCAGTTTGATGAGCTGCTGACCTCGCTCGGCGCTAAGCGCATTGGCGATCGTCTCGATATTGACGTGCTGGAACATGAGATTCCGGAAGATCCTGCCGGTGTCTGGGTAGAAAGCTGGAAAGAACTGATCTAAATCCGCTGTGGATCGGGCCGCGATCGTCGGTTCGATCCGTATAAAAACGCGTTTTCGATCCCGAGTTTTGTAAATGTTGCTCTTTTTTGCCTGGTTTTAACGCGTTTATCTGTGGATAACCATGCTCAATTCCGTCTGATAACCGGTGTTTATCCCAAGAACAACTCGGGTACCTGCCGGAGCCTGTGCATAACATGCCATTTAGATCCCAGCTTATACGGCGTGGGATCACCGATCATTCACAGTTAATGATCCTGCCTAATTGCCTGATCCTTATCAGCAAAAAGGGCTTATCCACAGAGATCGTCGATCCTAATAGAAGATCTAATAAAGAGATCTCTAAATAAAAAAGATCTTCTTTTTAATACACGAAGATCCCGGCGCTTTCGCCATCGTCTAAAGTTGAGTAGAATCCACGCCCTCAGCAACACTCTCTTCAATCGCACAAGCCGCGAGGTGCAGTACCATGTTTTATCCAGATCCTTTTGACGTCATCGTAATCGGTGGTGGTCATGCAGGGACAGAAGCCGCGATGGCCGCTGCCCGTATGGGTCAACAAACCCTGTTATTAACCCATAACATCGACACGCTGGGACAGATGTCCTGCAACCCGGCGATTGGCGGTATCGGGAAAGGACATCTGGTTAAAGAAGTGGACGCACTGGGTGGGTTGATGGCTCACGCAATAGACCAGGCCGGTATCCAGTTTAGGATACTAAACGCCAGCAAAGGCCCGGCGGTACGCGCCACCCGTGCTCAGGCTGACCGCGTGCTGAATCGTCAGGCGGTACGCACCGCGCTGGAGAACCAGCCAAACCTGATGATCTTCCAGCAGGCGGTTGAAGATCTGATCGTCGAAAACGATCGCGTGGTGGGAGCTGTGACCCAGATGGGCCTCAAGTTCCGCGCAAAAGCCGTGGTGCTGACCGTGGGGACTTTCCTCGATGGCAAAATTCATATCGGCATGGATAACTACAGCGGTGGCCGTGCTGGCGATCCGCCATCCATTCCGCTGTCACGCCGCCTGCGTGAACTGCCGCTGCGCGTTGGCCGCCTGAAAACCGGTACCCCACCGCGCATTGATGCACGCACCATCGACTTCAGCGTGCTGGCTCCGCAGCATGGCGATACGCCAATGCCGGTATTCTCGTTCATGGGCAATGTCAGCCAGCACCCTCAGCAGGTGCCGTGCTACATCACCTACACCAATGAGAAAACCCATGAGGTGATCCGCAATAACCTCGATCGCAGCCCGATGTATGCCGGGGTGATTGAGGGAATTGGTCCACGCTACTGCCCGTCGATTGAAGACAAGGTGATGCGTTTTGCCGACCGCAATGCGCACCAGATCTTCCTCGAACCGGAAGGGCTGACCAGCAATGAAATTTATCCGAACGGCATCTCCACCAGCCTGCCGTTTGATGTGCAGATGCAGATCGTGCGCTCAATGCACGGAATGGAAAATGCCAAAATCGTGCGTCCTGGCTACGCCATTGAGTACGATTTCTTCGATCCACGCGATCTGAAACCGACGCTGGAGAGTAAATATATTCAGGGTCTGTTCTTTGCCGGACAGATCAACGGCACCACCGGCTACGAAGAAGCGGCGGCCCAGGGTCTGCTGGCGGGTCTGAATGCGGGTCGCCAGTCTGCTGACAAAGAGAGCTGGGCACCGCGCCGCGATCAGGCTTACCTTGGCGTGCTGGTCGACGATCTCTGCACCCTCGGTACCAAAGAGCCGTACCGCATGTTCACCTCACGCGCGGAATACCGCCTGATGCTGCGTGAAGATAACGCCGACCTGCGTCTGACCGCTGCCGGCCGAGAACTGGGGCTGGTCGATGATGCCCGCTGGGCGCGCTTCAACGAGAAGCTGGAAAGCATCGAGCTGGAGCGTCAGCGCCTGCGTGATATCTGGGTGCATCCGAAATCAGAAAACGTCAGCGAAGTGAACACGCTGCTGAGCGCTGCCCTGACCAAGGAAGCCAGCGGTGAAGATCTGCTGCGCCGTCCGGAAATGACGTATCCCCAGCTGATGACCCTCAGCACCTTCGGCCCGTCGCTCAGCGACCCGCAGGCTGCCGAGCAGGTTGAGATCCAGGTGAAGTACGAAGGCTACATTGCACGCCAGCAGGAAGAGATCGACCGCCAGCTGCGCAATGAAAACACCGTGCTGCCGGTCGATTTGAACTACCAGCAGGTGAGTGGCCTCTCCAATGAGGTGATTGCCAAGCTAAACGATCATAAACCGGGATCGATTGGCCAGGCCTCACGTATCTCCGGGATCACCCCGGCGGCGATCTCTATTCTCCTTATTTACCTTAAAAAACAGGGCCTGCTGCGCAAAAGCGCCTGACCTGAAATACGGGTCGGGCATGCCCCGACCCTACAGGACCTCTTCGTGATAAATAAACTCTCCGCCCTGCTGAAAAGCGCCGAAATTTCCCTGTCCGATCAGCAGAAACAGCAGCTGGTGGGCTATGTGGCGCTGCTCCACAAATGGAACAAAGCCTATAACCTGACCTCGGTGCGTGACCCGGAACAGATGCTGGTGCGTCATATTCTCGACAGCATCGTGGTGGAACCCCACCTGGTCGGCGAACGCTTTATCGATGTCGGCACCGGGCCCGGCCTGCCGGGCATCCCGCTGGCGATTGTGCGCCCGCAGGCCCATTTCACGCTGTTAGACAGCCTCGGCAAGCGCGTGCGCTTCCTGAAGCAGGTGCAGCACGAACTGAAGCTGGAGAACGTCACCCCCGTGCAGAGCCGCGTTGAAGACTTCCCTGCCGAGCCGCCGTTTGACGGGGTGATCAGCCGGGCATTCGCTTCGCTGACCGATATGGTCAGCTGGTGCCACCATCTGCCGGGTGATAATGGCCGTTTTTATGCCCTGAAAGGCATCCTGCCGCACGATGAAATCGCCGCTCTGCCGGCCGGTTTTAGCGTAGAGAAAGTCTGTCCGCTGTCGGTACCCACGCTGACCGGCGAGCGCCATTTGGTGATTATTACCCCTTCGGCCTGACAGGTTGAGGCAAAAAACAGGCCCGTCAGTGTGTTTAATCCGCATTAACGGGCTTTTTTTTAGCCAGGAAAACCCTTATTTTTATCCGCTTTGCACGTTTTAACGAAATAGTTAACCCCTGAAATTATATGACTTTTTCATCCCGGGGCCCGGGCCTGAGTCTGAATCGGGGTGAGCGGGAAGAGGGGAGGGCTTTTTTTTGCGAAAATTTGCCTGGACGGAGCTGTTACCATCAGGTTAAATCAGCCGACGGAAATGATCTGACAATCTCAGTTACATTTAACCTTAAGTTCACATTTGATTATCAGTTTGATCACCTTTAGCCCGATATTTAAGGGTGCCGATAGTCACGCATGAAAATATATCCACGCAATAAATCGGCGTGAGTAATGGCTTGAGCAATGTTAAATATTTGCTACAGATGTCAATAAGACCTTTTAATCGAAGCAACAGGGCGTTTTTAAAAAACTAATAACTATTGTATTGATATATAACCATTAAATTCTCTCCTGTTGCGTATTATTAGGAAAAAACCAGCTTATTTGTCCGGTATTACATTGCTGAATTGTGATCTGTCGCACGCTTTGTGAGCAAGCAATGTCGCGTATTGCAGAAAAAAGCCGGCCAATTGCCGCCGCCAGCAGTTTGGGAAAACGGAGCGCTGGAAAGAAATTTAAATAATTGTTCACCTTTTCTCTACTTATCGATTGAAATCACAGGTGCGCACCGTATAATTTGCACGTTTTTTGCTGCTTGACTCAAAAGAGCAAAGGCAGTTTTATACGACACGCGACATACCCCCATCGGGGCAGGAGAGTTTCAGCGTCATGTCAGTGTCCCTTTACAGAGTAAAATTTGCCCGGACCGTGTTGCTTTTGCAGCTGGTGACCTTTGTCGTAATCGGCGCACTGTTTTTTGCCCTGAAAGATCTGACGTGGGGCGTGTCCGCCTTAGCGGGTGGACTGGCAGCCTGGCTGCCGAACGTGTTGTTTATGATTTTTGCCTGGCGCCACCGGGCGGGGCATGAAGTAACAGGGCGGCTCGCCTGGACTTTTGCATTAGGCGAAGTGCTAAAGGTGTTCGTTACTGTTCTCGTGATTATCGTGGCGCTGGGAGTGTTTAAGGCGGTGTTTACGCCGCTGGGACTGGCCTGGTTATCGGTGCTGATTGTGCAAATTGTCGCACCGGCTGTAATTAACAACAAAGGGTAAGAGGCATCATGGCTGCAGGAGAAATCTCTACGCCGCAAGAATACATAGGTCATCATCTGAATAACCTTCAGCTTGACCTGCGTACCTTCGAGCTAGTGAATCCGCACGACGCTCCGGCGACGTTCTGGGTACTAAATATCGACTCCATGTTTTTCTCTGTGGTGCTGGGACTGGTGTTCCTGGTGCTGTTTCGCAAAGTCGCGAAATCAGCGACCAGCGGCGTGCCGGGTAAATTACAGGCCGCTGTTGAGCTAGTTGTTGGCTTCGTTGACGACAACGTGCGCGACATGTACCACGGTAAAAGCAAACTTATCGCTCCACTGGCCCTGACGATTTTCGTCTGGGTGTTCCTGATGAACTTCATGGACCTGCTGCCAATCGATCTGCTGCCGTACATCGGCGAGCATGTCTTTGGTCTGCCAGCGTTGCGTGTGGTGCCTTCTGCTGACGTGAACGTCACGCTGTCGATGGCCCTTGGCGTATTTATTTTGATTCTGTTCTACAGCATCAAGATGAAAGGCATTGGCGGCTTTACTAAAGAGCTGACTCTGCAACCCTTCAACCACCCTGTATTCATTCCGATCAACCTGATTCTGGAAGGTGTGAGCCTGCTGTCCAAACCGGTATCTCTGGGTCTGCGACTGTTCGGAAACATGTATGCGGGGGAATTGATTTTTATCCTGATTGCCGGTCTGTTGCCGTGGTGGTCACAGTGGATTCTGAATGTGCCATGGGCCATTTTCCACATCCTGATCATTTCGCTGCAGGCTTTCATTTTCATGGTCTTAACGATTGTCTATCTGTCGATGGCATCTGAAGAACATTGATTTTTTCTCAACACTACTGCGTTTTAACTGAAACAAACTGGAGACTGTCATGGAAAACCTGAATATGGATCTGCTGTACATGGCTGCCGCTGTGATGATGGGCCTGGCGGCAATCGGTGCTGCGATCGGTATCGGCATCCTCGGAGGCAAATTCCTGGAAGGCGCCGCACGCCAACCGGATCTGATTCCTCTGCTGCGTACGCAGTTCTTTGTTGTAATGGGTCTGGTGGATGCAATCCCAATGATCGCTGTTGGTCTGGGTCTGTACGTGATGTTTGCTGTCGCGTAAAAACCGATAGTTCATCGCCAGCGTTTGTGGGCGATGAACGGCTTCTGGCCGCTGCTTCGGCAGCGGCAGAAAAAGTTAACTTAACAAGAGGCATTGTGCTGTGAACATTAACGCAACAATCCTCGGCCAGGCTATCGCGTTCATCCTGTTTGTCCTGTTCTGCATGAAGTACGTGTGGCCGCCGCTTATGGCTGCTATCGAAAAGCGCCAGAAAGAAGTTGCCGAAGGCCTTGCTTCCGCTGAACGTGCCAAGAAAGATTTGGATCTCGCGCAGGCTAATGCGACCGACCAGCTGAAGAAAGCGAAAGAAGACGCTCAGGTCATCATCGAGCAGGCGAACAAACGCCGTGCGCAGATCCTGGACGAAGCGAAAGCTGAGGCTGAGCAGGAACGTAGCAAGATCGTCACCCAAGCGCAGGCAGAAATTGATGCCGAACGCAAACGTGCACGTGAAGAGCTGCGCAAGCAGGTCGCGATGCTGGCTGTTGCCGGCGCCGAGAAAATCATTGAACGTTCCGTGGATGAAGCTGCTAACAGCGACATCGTTGATAAACTGGTCGCTGAACTGTAAGGGAGGGGCTGATGTCTGAATTTACTACCGTAGCTCGCCCCTACGCTAAAGCCGCTTTTGACTTTGCGGTTGAACATCAAAGTATCGATCGCTGGCAGCAGATGCTGGCGTTTGCCGCCGAAGTGGCTGGCAATGAACAGGTATCAGAACTTCTTTCCGGCGCTCTGGCGCCGGAAGCGTTGTCTGGAGCGTTCATCGCGATCTGTGGTGACCAACTCGACGAAGCCGGTCAGAACCTGATAAAGGTGATGGCTGAAAACAAACGTTTGCCAGCGCTTACCGCTGTTCTGGAACAGTTCATCCAACTGCGTGCCGCACATGATGCGACCGCTGAGGTTGAAGTTATCTCTTCCACGACATTGAGCGATGAACAGCTGACCAAAATCAGCAGCGCGATGGAAAAACGTCTGTCACGCAAAGTTAAGCTGAATTGCAAAATTGATAAGTCTGTAATGGCAGGCGTAATCATCCGTGCGGGTGATATGGTCATTGACGGAAGCGTACGCGGTCGTCTCGAACGCCTCGCAGACGTCTTGCAGTCTTAAGGGGACTGGAGCATATATGCAACTGAATTCCACCGAAATCAGCGAACTGATCAAGCAGCGCATTGCTCAGTTCAATGTAGTGAGCGAAGCTCACAACGAAGGTACTATTGTTTCTGTAAGTGACGGTATCATCCGCGTCAACGGCCTGGCCGATGTGATGCAGGGTGAGATGATTGCCCTGCCGGGTAACCGTTACGCTATCGCACTGAACCTGGAGCGCGACTCTGTTGGTGCCGTAGTGATGGGCCCATACGCTGACCTCGCCGAAGGCATGAAGGTTAAGTGTACTGGCCGCATCTTAGAAGTTCCGGTCGGCCGTGGCCTGCTGGGCCGCGTAGTGAACACCCTGGGTGCTCCTATCGATGGTAAAGGCGCTATCGACAACGACGGTTTCTCACCGATCGAAGTGATTGCACCAGGCGTTATCGACCGTCAGTCCGTTGACCAGCCTGTACAGACTGGTTACAAGTCTGTCGATGCGATGATTCCAATCGGCCGTGGCCAGCGTGAGCTGATCATCGGTGACCGTCAGACCGGTAAAACCGCAATGGCGATCGATGCGATCATCAACCAGCGCGATTCCGGCATCAAATGTGTGTACGTCGCTATCGGCCAGAAAGCCTCTACCATCGCTAACGTGGTACGTAAACTGGAAGAGCACAACGCGCTGGCTAACACCATCGTTGTGGTGGCAACCGCATCTGAGTCTGCTGCTCTGCAATACCTGGCACCGTATGCCGGTTGTGCGATGGGCGAATATTTCCGTGACCGCGGTGAAGACGCACTGATCGTGTACGATGACCTGTCTAAACAGGCTGTTGCTTACCGTCAGGTTTCTCTGCTGCTGCGCCGTCCACCAGGCCGCGAAGCGTTCCCTGGCGACGTGTTCTACCTCCACTCCCGTCTGCTGGAGCGTGCTTCCCGCGTGAGCGCCGACTATGTTGAGCGTTTCACCAACGGTGAAGTGAAAGGTAAAACCGGTTCACTGACTGCGCTGCCAATCATCGAAACCCAGGCGGGTGACGTTTCTGCGTTCGTTCCAACCAACGTAATCTCGATTACCGATGGTCAGATCTTCCTGGAAACCAACCTGTTTAACTCCGGTATTCGTCCGGCGGTTAACCCGGGTATATCAGTATCTCGTGTCGGTGGTGCTGCTCAGACCAAGATCATCAAGAAACTGTCCGGTGGTATTCGTACCGCGCTGGCACAGTATCGTGAACTGGCTGCGTTCTCTCAGTTCGCCTCCGATCTGGATGAAGCAACCCGCAAACAGCTGAGCCACGGTCAGAAAGTGACCGAGCTCCTGAAACAGAAACAGTATGCGCCTATGTCTGTCGCGCAGCAGGGTCTGGTGCTGTTTGCCGCCGAGCGTGGCTTCCTGAATGACGTCGAACTGGCGAAAATCGGTAGCTTCGAAGCGGCACTGCTGGCTTACGCGGATCGCGATCACGCAGAGCTGATGGCTGATATCAACCAGTCTGGTAACTATAACGGCGAAATCGAAGAGAAGCTGAAAGGCCTCCTCGAAACGTTTAAAGCAACCCAGTCCTGGTAATGTCTGGCGGCTTGTCCCTTCGGGGGCAGGCCGCAAGGCTTTGAGGAGAAGCTTATGGCCGGCGCAAAAGAGATACGTAGTAAGATCGGCAGCGTGCAAAACACGCAGAAGATCACCAAAGCGATGGAAATGGTCGCCGCCTCCAAAATGCGTAAATCGCAGGAACGCATGGCGGCCAGCCGTCCTTATGCAGAGACCATGCGCAAAGTGATTGGTCACATTGCGTTAGGGAATCTGGAATACAAGCACCCTTACCTGGAAGAGCGTGACGTTAAACGCGTCGGCTATCTGGTCGTGTCTACCGACCGCGGGCTTTGTGGTGGTTTGAACATTAACCTGTTCAAACGAGTGCTGGCTGATATGAAGGCCTGGGCTGATAAAGGCGTCGAAAGTGATATGGCGATTATCGGTTCCAAAGGTCTGTCATTCTTCAGCTCTGTTGGCGGCAACGTGGTTGCTCAGGTTACCGGGATGGGTGATAAACCTGCCCTGTCCGACCTGATTGGCCCGGTCAAAGTGATGCTTCAGGCATACGATGAAGGCCGTCTCGACAAGCTGTTTATCGTCAGCAACAAATTTATCAACACCATGTCTCAGACTCCACAGATCGTACAGCTGCTGCCATTACCGCCAGCAGATGATGCGGAAGGCGTTGTGAAGAAGAGTACCTGGGACTATCTGTATGAACCGGATCCGAAAGCGCTGCTGGACACGTTACTGCGCCGCTATGTCGAGTCTCAGGTTTACCAGGGTGTTGTTGAAAACCTGGCCAGCGAGCAGGCCGCGCGAATGGTGGCGATGAAAGCCGCAACCGATAACGGCGGAAACCTGATCAAAGAGCTGCAGTTGGTATACAACAAAGCTCGTCAGGCCAGCATCACCCAGGAACTTACCGAGATTGTCGGTGGGGCCTCCGCGGTTTAACCAGGTTTAATGAATTAGGTAGAGGATTCAAGATGGCTACTGGAAAGATTGTCCAGGTAATCGGCGCCGTGGTTGACGTCGAGTTCCCTCAGGACGCAGTACCACAAGTGTACAGCGCCCTTGAGGTTAAAAATGGTGATGCTCGTCTGGTGCTGGAAGTTCAGCAGCAGCTGGGTGGTGGCGTGGTTCGTACCATCGCCATGGGTTCTTCAGACGGCCTGAAGCGCGGTCTGGAAACTGTCGACCTTGAGCACCCGATCGAAGTACCTGTTGGTGTTGCAACGCTTGGCCGTATCATGAACGTGCTGGGTGAGCCAATCGATATGAAAGGCGACATCGGCGAAGAAGAGCGTTGGGCGATTCACCGTTCAGCACCTTCTTACGAAGATCAGTCAAACTCGCAGGAACTGCTGGAAACCGGCATCAAGGTTATCGACCTGATGTGTCCGTTCGCTAAGGGCGGTAAAGTCGGTCTGTTCGGTGGTGCGGGTGTAGGTAAAACCGTAAACATGATGGAGCTGATCCGTAACATCGCGGCTGAGCACTCAGGTTTCTCGGTATTTGCCGGTGTGGGCGAGCGTACTCGTGAGGGGAACGACTTCTACCACGAGATGACCGACTCTAACGTTATCGACAAAGTGTCCCTGGTTTATGGCCAGATGAACGAGCCACCAGGAAACCGTCTGCGCGTTGCGCTGACCGGTCTGACCATGGCTGAGAAGTTCCGTGACGAAGGTCGTGACGTACTGCTGTTCATCGATAACATCTACCGTTATACCCTGGCCGGTACTGAAGTATCAGCACTGCTGGGTCGTATGCCTTCTGCGGTAGGTTATCAGCCAACGCTGGCGGAAGAGATGGGCGTTCTGCAGGAACGTATCACCTCGACCAAAACCGGTTCAATCACTTCCGTTCAGGCCGTTTACGTTCCTGCGGATGACTTGACTGACCCGTCACCAGCCACCACCTTTGCGCACTTAGACGCCACCGTGGTACTGAGCCGTCAGATCGCTTCACTGGGTATCTACCCGGCGGTTGACCCACTGGATTCTACCAGCCGTCAGCTGGATCCACTGGTTGTTGGTCAGGAACACTATGACACTGCGCGTGGCGTTCAGTCACTGCTGCAGCGTTATCAGGAACTGAAAGACATCATCGCCATCCTGGGTATGGACGAACTGTCAGAAGAAGACAAACTGGTGGTAGCACGCTCGCGTAAGATGCAGCGTTTCCTGTCCCAGCCGTTCTTCGTGGCAGAAGTATTCACCGGTTCTCCGGGTAAATACGTGTCCCTGAAAGATACCATCCGTGGCTTTAAAGGCATCATGGAAGGCGAGTTCGACCATATGCCAGAGCAGGCTTTCTACATGGTAGGCTCCATCGAAGAAGCCGTGGAAAAAGCGAAGAAACTGTAATTATTTCCCCTAAATAATTCGGGCTGCAGGAAGGCGGCAAGCGAGAGAGTTCCGATGAGCTTACAAAAGTAAGTGATTCGGGCGAACGAGAGCAGCCAACGCACATGCAGTCTGAAGTATGACGGGGAAAGTTTCTCAGGAGGTTAACAATGGCTATGACTTTTCACCTGGACGTTGTCAGCGCGGAGCAGCAGATGTTCTCCGGTACTGTACAGAGCATCCAGGTATCAGGTAGCGAAGGTGAGCTGGGTATTCGCCCAAACCACGCCCCGCTCCTGACCGCCATTAAGCCTGGTATGGTTCGCATCGTTAAGCAGCACGGCGAAGAAGAGGTGATTTACCTCTCCGGCGGCGTGCTGGAAGTGCAGCCTGGCGCGGTTACCGTGCTGGCTGACACTGCGATCCGCGGCAGCGATCTTGATGAAGCTCGCGCGCTGGAAGCGAAACGCAAAGCCGAAGAGCATATGAACAGCTCGCACGGTGATGTTGACTTCGCCATGGCGTCTGCGGAACTGGCTAAAGCGATCGCCAAACTGCGCGTGATCGAGTTGACCAAGAACGCGATGTAACTCAGGTTTAAGTTGTTCGAGTGCCAGTCAGGAAACTGACTGGCATTTTTTTTGCCCCAATCCCCCCACCCGCTGCGCTTCAGGCTAATTTCGGGCTGAGAAAAATGTAGTATTCTTAGTGTTAAACCGTTTTACTTTCAACATCAAATAAAGAGTCAGGATGTCTATGTCTGAGAGCCCGATGAGCGTCGTTATCCTTGCCGCTGGTAAAGGTACGCGCATGTACTCCGAACTGCCGAAAGTGCTGCACTTACTGGCAGGAAAACCGATGGTTCAGCATGTGATTGATGCGGCAAAGGCGCTGAACGCGCAGCGCGTCAATCTGGTTTATGGCCACGGTGGTGACCTGCTGAAAAGCACCCTAAACGATGCCTCACTGAACTGGGTGCTGCAGGCGGAACAGCTGGGCACGGGCCACGCGATGCAGCAGGCCGCCCCCTGCTTCGCCGATGACGAAGACATTCTGATGCTGTACGGCGATGTGCCGCTGATCTCGGTCGAGACGCTGCGCCGCCTGCAGTCGGCTAAACCGGCGGGCGGTATTGGCCTGCTGACGGTGATGCTCGATAACCCAACCGGTTATGGGCGCATCATTCGTGAAAACGGCCAGGTGGTCGGCATTATTGAACAGAAAGATGCCGCCCCTGAGCAGTTGCTGATCAATGAGATCAATACCGGCATCCTGCTGGCGAACGGTGCGGATCTGAAGCGCTGGCTCGGCAAGCTGACCAACAATAACGCGCAGGGTGAGTATTACATTACCGATATCATCGCCTTCGCCCACCAGGAAGGCCGCCAGATTGCGGCGGTACATCCGTCCCGCTCGACCGAAACCGACGGCGTGAACAACCGTTTACAGCTGGCGACGCTGGAGCGCGTTTACCAGGCGGAGCAGGCAGAAAAACTGCTGCTGGCCGGGGTGATGCTGCTCGATCCGACGCGTTTCGATCTGCGCGGCACGCTGGAGCACGGTCGCGATGTGGTGATTGATACCAACGTGATTATTGAAGGTCACGTTACCCTGGGTAACCGGGTGAAAATCGGCAGCGGCTGCGTGATTAAAAACAGCGTGATTGCCGACGACAGCATCATCAGCCCGTACAGCGTGATTGAAGACGCACGGCTGGAGTCCGGCTGCAGCGTCGGGCCTTTCGCCCGCCTGCGTCCCGGTAGCGAGCTGGCCGAAGGCGCGCACGTCGGTAATTTTGTCGAGATGAAAAAGGCACGGTTGGGCAAAGGCTCGAAAGCCGGGCATCTCAGCTACCTGGGCGATGCCGAGATTGGTAGTCACGTCAATATCGGCGCGGGCACCATCACCTGCAACTACGACGGCGTGAATAAATCGAAGACCATCATCGGCGACGACGTGTTTGTGGGCTCCGATACCCAGCTGATCGCCCCGGTGAGCGTCGCGGCGGGGGCCACCATCGCGGCCGGTACCACCATTATGAAAAACGTTCCGGCGGCGGGCCTGGTGTACAACCGCAAAGAGCAGCAGCTGAACGCCAGCTGGCAGCGCCCGGAAAAGAAAAAATAACCTATTCCAGGGGCCAGGCATGCCTGGCCCTGTGCTTTGTTGTAAACGCAGTAAACATAAAAATAATCCCCAACACTACAAGGCTCGGGGAACCGAAAAATACTCGTCATTCTTCACATTGCAGGTGCGTTGGCTGCACCCGTTCACCCCGGTCACATAGTTGTCTATGCTCCCGGGGATTCACGGGCTTGCCGCCTTCCTGCAACGTGAATTATTTAGAGTATGCACCGGAATAATCAGGTCAGAAGACAACGCAGATGACGCTGAACGTCATCCTGTCAGGAAAATTTACTATGTGTGGAATTGTTGGAGCTGTAGCGCAGCGTGATATTGCAGAGATCCTGCTCGAAGGGCTGCGCCGTCTGGAGTACCGTGGTTATGACTCTGCGGGGCTGGCCGTCATCGACCAGCAGGGAAATGCCACCCGCCTGCGTCGCCTGGGTAAGGTTCAGAACCTTGCTGAAGCGGCAGAAAGCACCGCCCTGATTGGCGGAACCGGTATCGCGCACACGCGCTGGGCAACCCACGGCGAGCCGTCGGAAGCCAATGCGCACCCGCATATCTCTGAACATATCATCATTGTTCACAACGGTATTATTGAGAACCACGAACCGCTGCGCGAGCAGCTGATCGCCCGTGGCTACAGCTTTGCGTCAGAAACCGACACCGAAGTGGTGGCGCATCTGGTGCACTGGGAGCAGAAACAGGCTGGCGGCTCGCTGCGTGAAGTGGTGCAGCGCGTCATCCCTCAGCTGCGCGGCGCTTACGGCATGGTGATTGTCGACAGCCGTGACCCGTCCGTGCTGGTGGCCGCCCGTTCCGGCAGCCCGCTGGTGATTGGCCGTGGCGTGGGCGAAAACTTTATCGCCTCCGATCAGCTGGCCCTGCTGCCGGTGACGCGCCGCTTTGTTTACCTGGAAGAGGGTGACATCGCGGAAATTAGCCGTCGTGACGTGACGATTTTCGATCGCAGCGGCGCGCAGGTGAAGCGCGCAGAGATCGAATCCACCGCGCAGTACGACGCCGGTGATAAAGGCGTTTACCGCCACTACATGCAGAAAGAGATTTACGAGCAGCCGGTTGCGATCAAAAACACCCTCAGCGGGCGTTTCAGCCATGGCGAAGTCGACCTCTCCGAGCTGGGCCCGAACGCGGATGCGCTGCTGGCCAACGTGGAGCATATCCAGATCGTGGCCTGCGGTACCTCCTACAACTCCGGGATGGTTTCGCGCTACTGGTTCGAGTCGCTGGCGAACGTGCCGTGCGACGTGGAGATCGCCTCTGAGTTCCGCTATCGCAAATCGGCGGTGCGCAAAAACAGCCTGCTGATCACCCTGTCCCAGTCCGGTGAAACCGCCGATACCCTGGCGGCGCTGCGCCTGTCAAAAGAGCTGGGCTACCTCGGCTCGCTGGCCATCTGCAACGTGGCCGGTTCCTCGCTGGTGCGTGAATCGGACCTGGCGCTGATGACCAAAGCCGGAACCGAAATCGGCGTGGCCTCGACCAAAGCCTTCACCACCCAGCTGACGGTGCTGCTGATGCTGGTAGCGAAAATCGGCCGGCTGAAAGGGGTTAACCCGCAGGTAGAACACGATATCGTGCACTCCCTGCAGGCGCTGCCGAGCCGCATTGAGCAGATGCTGTCGCAGGATGAGAAGATCGCCGCGCTGGCGGAAGACTTCTCCGACAAGCATCATGCGCTGTTCCTTGGCCGTGGCGACCAGTACCCTATCGCGATGGAAGGGGCGCTGAAGCTGAAAGAGATCTCCTACATTCACGCAGAAGCCTACGCCGCCGGCGAACTGAAGCATGGCCCGCTGGCGCTGATCGATGCTGATATGCCGGTGATTGTGGTCGCGCCGAACAATGAACTGCTGGAGAAGCTGAAGTCGAACATCGAGGAGGTGCGCGCCCGTGGCGGCCTGCTGTATGTCTTCGCCGATGTTGATGCCGGTTTCGCCGACAGCGAAGGGATGCGCATTATCCCACTGCCGCACGTTGAAGAGGTGATTGCGCCAATCTTCTACACCGTGCCGCTGCAGCTGCTCTCCTACCACGTCGCCCTGATTAAAGGCACCGATGTCGATCAGCCGCGCAACCTGGCGAAATCCGTTACGGTGGAATAAGTCTTTGCGCAGGGGTTGAATAAGTCCGGTATGCCGTTTGGCTGCCGGACTTTTTTATCACCTCAGGGCTGTAACGTTTCGTGTAAATGTAACCAGACTGGCTTCCCTTCCTGGACGTTAAACAGCACGGTTGACCAGCGAATCGTCCTCTCTTTATCTGGCTGCGTCTGCATTTCCTGGTATAACAATACCGCCCCATCCTTCCCTTCATGCAGAACAGAGACCTTATCCACGACAATTTTCAGCCCCGGACGGCTGGCACGCTGCTGAAGGAAAAAATGGCGTAATGCTTCGCGATCGAGTCTCGCGCCTGACAGGGCGATCATCGAGTAGCGCGCACTGAAGCGCTCAAGCAGTAACGGCAGATCACCTTCCCCTTTGCTCAACCAGTTCTCAATTGCAACGTGCGCTGCCAGTACTTCATTAACATAAATATTCATTCGGGTTTTCCCTCAGATTTGATGTTCTCTTTGATAGTGCGGTTGTTGAGTTTCAAACTCAGCAATGCCGGGATCACCGTACCTGTAGCCGCAGCATAAAAGGTCCACAGATAGGCCTGACGTAAGGACATGTGGCTGATAAGCAGGTTCAGTAACAGGCTTAACAACGCCACGCCAAAACAGAAGCTGAGTTGACGATTGATATTCCATAACGCGCTGGCTTCATGCATGTCAGAGGCGGCGATGTTAAGAAAAGCGCTGTTTTGGGCGGTGCTACTGCACAGGCTCCCTCCCAGCCCCATCAGCGCAAAGGCGATCGTCAGCAGGGAGTACTGGGCGCCGTGAGAAACCAGGGAAAGTATCACAATCCCCGTTGCCTGCAGCAGGCAACCCGCAATAATCAAAGGGCGCGGCCCCAGCTGATTAAATGTCTTACCTGTTATCAACAGCGCAAAAAATGATGCGGCTGACCAGGGGAGCATCAAGGCACCCGTGGCAGCAGGGGACAGACTCAGAGAGGCCTGGAGATATAACATGCTGACCAGGCTCACCCCCATAAACAGTCCTGGCACACACTGATACACCATCATGGAGTAGCGCATTAACGGATCGGAAAGCAGGTCAAAGCTGAACAGCGGGGAGGAAACCCGGCGGTTGTGGATGATGAAAAATATGAGTAGCAGGATCCCCGGCGGTTGTGGATGATGAAAAATATGAGTAGCAGGATCCCCGGCAGTAAAAAACCAACTCCCCTGATAACTCCGCCATTCTCAGCAAGCTCGGTCATGCCGGTTAAAACCAGAAAAAGCCCCGCGCAGCCGATGATCAGGCCTGTAAGGTCGAGCTTTCCCTCTTTAGGCGATCGGACCCCATCTTTCAGCCAGGCGAAAGCCATGATCAATGTCAGCACTGCCAGCGGCAGACTGGCGAAGAATACCCAGCGCCAGTTCAGTGCCTGAATCAGCCACCCCCCCAAAGCCGGTGAGAGTGCCGGGGCGAGAAGTGCCACCAGCATCACAGCGGACGAGAGCCTGGCGCGTTCATGGCTGGCATACAGCTGCCAGGTTAACGCCTGGCCTATCGGGATCAATAATCCGCCACCGAGCCCCTGCACTACGCGCCAGAAAATCAGCCCTTCAATAGAACGGGATAAGCCGGATAGCGCTGTACCAACAACAAATAAAACCAGCGATGTTAAAAACACGCGCCGTGCTCCCACACGTTGTGTCAGCCATGCGCCGAGAGGAACGATCAGCGTCAGCCCACAAATATAACCATTACTGATCCAGGCCAGTTGGGCGATGGAGGCCTGCATCGCCAGGCCGATCGCCGGGTAGGCAACGGTAGAGATAAACATATTGATCAAGTCGAGGAAAAAACCAAGAAGGTAAACCATGGCCACTTTGCTGCGATAACTCATACCATCACTCCCTGTTGAGAGTGGCTAATATAGGGAGAGTCCTGCAGCGGATAAACCGCCTGCGGGGTGATACACTGTCAAAAAATTTTTGACAGTAGGCGGGTTGTTTATGCTTAATTTACAGCGGGTGGCGATGTTCGTGGCGGTCGCCGATGCCGGTAGCTTTACCTCCGCAGCCGCTTCCTCAGGCCAAACGAAAGCGGCGATCAGTGCCAGTATTCAGCGGCTGGAATCAGAGCTTGGCGTAGCGCTATTGCTGCGCACTACGCGACGTCTGGCCCTGACGCAGGCGGGGGCGGCTTTTTATCAGCGTAGTCTTCAGCTGTTAAACGATGCCGAACAGATCGTCCATGATGTGCGGCTTAACCACCATGGTTTGCGCGGTGAACTTTGTATCACCAGCACCCCGGAATACGGCTCTGAGAAGGTGATCCCTGCCCTGGTTGCCTTTGGCCAGCAACATCCCGAGCTCAGTGTGCGCCATGTCTCTTCTTCCGCACATGCCGACCTGGTCTCAGAACGTTTTGATGTCGCCATCAGGCTGGGCAAGCTGGCGGACTCAAGCTATCACGCTGCGCTAATCGACCGCTTTTCAATACTCCCCGTCGCCACGCCAAAATGGTTAGCCGCTAACCCGATACGGTCACTGGAAGAGCTGGGGCAGGCGCCCTGGGTTATTCATAACCGTCTTAAATCCCCTTTTAGCTGGCAGATCGTCGACTCACAGGGGCAGCAGATTGATTTTGAGATAACCCGATCTGTGCGGTACTCAACTGACAGTGCTTCATCATTAATGAGTTTTGTCCTGCAGGATTGTGGCGTGGGGTTGCTACCTGAATGGCTGGTCCGGCCGATGCTGGCCAGTGGAAAATTAACCCATTTACTGCCGCAATACGCCTTTCCGCTACAGGGTATTTATGCCGTTTATCCCAACACACGACATGTTCCGGCGAAAGTGCGTGCACTGATAGATTTTCTGAGGCTGCAAACCGGCTACAGCGAGGGCGATTAACACAGGTTACGATAAAGCTCCTGCCGCGCGGCCCTTTTACACCAAACGCCGCGCGCCTCCTTTCTTACAATCATCTCTCACTTGATGACATCTGAAAGGATTGCTATGAAAAAGATAAAAAGTGGAATTTGTCTGTTCTCGCTCTGTCTCACTACCGCCTGTCAGGCGAGTGCCAATCCGCCTGTGGTCACCTGCCCGCTGCCGCTCACCACCTGCCCGGCACCGCTGGATAAACAGCTGCCGGACGTCAAAAATATGCTTACCTGGAGCCCGCAGCAGCGGACGATCGGTTTTCGCAACGACTACCGCTCGTATCCGGGTGATATCTTCCATGCCGCGAAACCCGTGCCGATCCCGAAAGCCTACCGGGATTTGTCTACCGTCAGCTATCAGTATCAGGGGCACCGCTACCGGTTGGATGATTATCTGCGGCGCAATAACGTCACCGGCATGATGGTGATTAAGGATGGTAAGGACGTCTGGGACTATTACGCTCACGGCAACACGCCGACTACCCTGTGGACCTCGCGCTCGGTTGGCAAGTCGGTGGTCTCCACGCTGGTGGGGATTGCGCTGCGCGAGGGGAAAATCAGCTCGCTGGATGACGAACTGGTGAAATACAATCCGGCGGTGCGCGGCAGCGCGTGGGAAAAGGTGACGCTGCGTAATCTGCTACAGCACACTTCCGGCATTCGCTGGAATGAAGACTACACCGATCCGCACTCCGACTTCAGCAAGCTGACCCAGTGTGAGGCAGGTAATGATACCTATGCCTGCGTCAGCCGGCTGCTGCTCAACCCGCAGCGCAAAGCGCTGGCCAAACCGGGAGAGGTTTGGTCATACGACTCCGGCGGCGCGTGGCTGTTGGGGGACACGCTGGAAAAAGCCACCGGTAAAACCCTGGCGCAGTATCTGCAGGAGCATATCTGGCAGCCGTTTGGCATGGTGCACGACGGCGTCTGGCACAGCTATCAGCCGGGTCAACACGACGTTGGCGCGCACGGTTTTAACGCCACGCTGGAGGACTGGGGCAAGTTTGGCCTGTTTGTGATGAACAACGGCGTGCTGCCTGACGGGAGGAAAACCCTGCCTGACGACTGGCTGCAGCAGGCCACCGATTGGACCAAAGCCCGCAACTCGGTCAGCGCGGACAATCCAGACGGCGTTTACGGACTGCAGTGGTGGAATATCGCAGTACCTGCCGGCAGCAAGGATCGGCCAAAAGAGGGGCTTAGCCGCGGCAAAACCCTGTCGGCAGAGGGGATCTTCGGCCAGATGATAGTGGTTGATCCGCTGCATAAGCTGGTGATTGTGCAGTGGTCGAGCTGGCCGCTGGCGGAACCCGCAGCGGGCGCTCAGCCACGCGAAGCCTCGCTGATGTTTAATGCGATAGCCAATAAGCTGGATCGCTAACGCTATGCTCCGCCGGAGAAAAACACGCCGGCGGAGTTAAGGTTATTTTCTCACGCGCAGCGACTTCGGATGCGTAAAGGCCTGATAAGAAAACTCGCCATGATAGCAGCCCATCCCTGACGAGCCGACCCCGCCAAACGGCAGGTAGTGCGAAGCCGCGTGCAGCATCAGCGCGTTGATACCGGCATCCCCGGCGGGAATAGCATCAATGAGGGTGCGCGCCCGCTGCAGGCTGCGTGAGAAAACGTACGCCGCCAGCGGTTGGGGATGGTGCTTATTGACGTTTATCGCCACCTCCTGCTCGCTGTCGAAGGTCAGGACCGGAAAAATGGGGCCGAATAGCTCACTCTGCATGGTACTGTCATCAAATCTGACGTTATCCACGATTGCCGGGGCAAAAAACCGCTGTGCCGGGTCAGACTCACCGCGCCAGATAATCTCCCCCTGGCTGGTGGCGAGGATCTGCTCCAGTCTGGCGTAAGCGGCATGGGAGACTATTTTACCGTTGCTGCCCGCCCGCTGAAAATGTTCGCTCAGCGCGGCGCTGAGCTTTGCCAGCACCACGGCTTTAATGCGCCGATCGATATAAAGGTAATCTGCAGCCACGCAGGTCTGCCCGCTGTTGATCATTTTGCTGGCAAGCAACTCCTCTACCACGACGTCAGGATCGGCATCATCCAGAATAATCGCCGGGCATTTACCGCCCAGCTCCAGCAGCACCGGGGTGAGGTTTTTCGCCGCAGCGGCCATCACAATTTTCCCCACCTGCGGGCTGCCGGTGAAGAAAATCAGGTTGAACGGCAGGGTGAGCAGGTACGCATTCTCCTCTTTTGCCCCCTGGCAGACGTGGATGTAGTCAGAGTCAAAGGTGCTGTTGATGATCTTCTCTATGACGGCAGAGGTGGCTGGCGTAGCCTCCGAGGGTTTAATGATGGCGGTGTTGCCGCCAATAATTGCGCCGATCAGCGGGCAGCAGCTCAGGTAGAGCGGGTAGTTAAACGGCCCGATAATGTAGTTAACCCCGTAGCCCTCACGCGTGATGTAACTTTCGCTGTTGCCGAGCAGGGGCGGGGTCGGCACTTTTTTCTCTACCGACCATTCATCGAGATGCTCGAGTGCGAAGCTGATTTCATTCAGCAGCGGCGCGAGCTCAGCCTGTTCTACTGCGTGATGACTGCGGCCAAGATCGGACCACATCGCCTCGCAGACGGCTTCCTTATGCAACAACAGCGCATGGCGCAGTTTAGTGAGCTGGGCCTTTTTGAACGGATTATCGCGGGTGATGCCGGATAAAAACACTTTTTTCTGGCTGTGGAAAATATCCAGCAGCCGACCTTGCCATGTTGCGTCCATCGCACGGTCTCCTTTTTAAACCCGGTAGGTTTTATCAATGATCAGCACCGGCTTGATAGTGACGCCGCTGGCGGAGTCTTCCCTCGCCTGATTGATATCGGCAAAGTCGTAGAACTTCACCAGTTTCTCGTACGGAAACAGGCCGCGCTGGTGCCAGTCTATCAGCTGGGGAACGGCGATTTGCGGAATGGCATCGCCCATCAGTACGCCGATCACCCTTTTGCTGGAGGCCACCAGGCTGCGCATGGGGTTGAAGGTCAGGTCGTGGCGCGTCACGGCAACCGGAGCCAGCGTGCCGCCCGTTGCCAGCGCCTCCAGCGCGCTTTTCATCACCTCAGACAGGCCGGTGGTGTCGATCGCATAATTGACCCCGTTGCCCTGCGTATGGCTGGCAATCGTTGCCGCCACGTTCTCTCTGCTGCTGTTGATCGCATCCGTTGCGCCAAGCTCGCTCGCCAGCGCCAGGCGTGAATCGTGGATATCAATGGCGATGATTTTCCGGCAGCCGGCAATTTTTGCCGCCATCATCGCGGCCAGCCCGACTGCGCCGGTGCCATAAATCGCGATAGTCGAACCGGGCTGAGGTTTCAGTCCGTTGAGCACCGTGCTAGCTCCGGTCAGCAGGCCACAGCCGAGCGGCGCGACCAGACGCAGATCGGCGCGTTTGTCCACCACGATCAGATTGTTGAAGGAGGTGTGGCTGTAGGTGGCGAAAGAGGACTGGAAAAACATGTTGGAGACTTTACTGCCGTCAGGCTTGAGGTGGATGGCGCTGCCATCGGCGCGAAATCCTGAGTTATTCATCATCCCCCAGTCGTGGCAGTGAGAGGGGTGGCCCTGGCGGCACTGAGCGCAGTGGCCGCAGTAAGCGTAGGACATCACCACGTGGTCGCCGGGCTGAATGCCTTTGACCGCTTTGCCCACCTCCTCAACGATACCGGCGCCCTCGTGACCGAGCACGCCGGGGAAAAAATGCTGCTCGTCACCGACGCGCAGCGCTTCATCCGAGTGGCAGATACCGGAGGCAACGAGTTTCACCCGCACCTCATCTTCGCGTAATGGCGCCAGCTCCAGCGTTTCCAGCTGATAGGGGGCATTGACCTGATTAACCACTGCTGCGGTAATTTTCATGACGTTTATCTCCTGTCCAATGGAGAGTCAAAAATAGCACCGTGAAAAAGCAGCGCAGCGGCAGGGAGAGCGATCGCACTAAAAGCGGGTTTTAGCATCAAGGTGCTGATGAATACAGCACAGCAGGATTTCGAAGGTCGTCACAAAAGTGTCATATAACGTACATTTTACTGTCACCAAACTGTCCTATTTTGCCTCCAGCAGCAATCATTAATTAGACAAACACGGCAACTGACCTGACTTTTCAATCCCGTGGAGGGAACATGACACTGATGCACAAAACCCTGGCTAAATTCGTCGCAGTAACCCTTTCTCTGAGCGCTGTTTCTGCCATGGCAGCGACGAATCTGACCGGTGCTGGCGGGACTTTCCCTGCTCCTGTGTATAACAAATGGGCTGCAGAGTACAACAAAGAAACGGGCAGCCAGGTTAACTATCAGGGGATTGGTTCATCCGGCGGCGTGAAGCAGATCATTGCTAAAACCGTCGATTTCGGTGCGTCAGATGCGCCGATGAAAGACGAAGATTTGGCAAAAAATGGCCTGTTCCAGTTTCCGACAGTTATTGGCGGTGTGGTACTGGCGGTTAATATTCCTGGTATCAAATCTGGTCAGCTGACGCTGGATGGCAAAACCGTCGGCGACATCTACCTCGGCACCATCAAAAAGTGGAATGACCCGGCGATCGTCAAGCTGAACCCGGGCGTGAAGCTGCCAGACTCCAACATCAACGTGGTGCGCCGCGCTGACGGTTCAGGCACCTCATTCGTCTTCACCAGCTACCTGTCAAAAGTGAACAGCGACTGGAAAGGCAAAATTGGCGCGGGCAGCACCGTGAACTGGCCAGTCGGTCTGGGCGGCAAGGGCAACGACGGCGTGGCCGCGTTTGTTCAGCGTCTGCCAGGCTCAATCGGTTACGTTGAGTATGCCTACGCCAAGCAGAACAGCCTGGCGTACACCAAACTGATGGATGCCGATGGCAAAGCGGTTGAGCCAAGCGAGCAGAGCTTCAGCGATGCGGCTAAGGGCGCCGACTGGAGCAAATCGTTTGCCCAGGATCTGACTTTCCAGAAGGGCGACAACGCCTGGCCAATCACCTCGACCACTTTCATTCTGGTCCACAAAGAGCAGGCTAACGCTGAGAAAGGCGCTACCGTGCTGAAGTTCTTTGACTGGGCCTACAAAAACGGTGGTGAAACCACTAAGAGCCTGGACTACGCAACGCTGCCAGACTCCGTGGTTGAGCAGATCCGTGCCGCCTGGAAAGCCAACGTAAAAGACAGCTCAGGCAAAGCACTGTACTAAGCTAAAACAGTATTTGTAGGGGCCGGGAAGCACCGGCCTGTACTCCGGGCGGCAGCGATGCCGCCCCGACAATTTCACTATCGAGACTGCTATGGCTGCAACCAAGCCGACATTCAAAGCTCCCGGCAAGCAAGGTGACATCATCTTCGGCGCACTGGTCAAACTGGCTGCGCTGATTGTGCTGTTGCTGCTTGGCGGTATTATCGTTTCCCTGCTGTTCTCCTCATGGCCGAGCATCCAGAAATTTGGTTTCTCCTTTCTGTGGACCAAAGAGTGGGATGCGCCAAACGAACAATTTGGTGCGCTGGTGCCGATTTACGGTACCGTCGTGACCTCGATTATCGCCCTGCTGATCGCTGTCCCGGTCAGTTTCGGCATCGCCCTGTTCCTGACTGAACTGGCACCCGCCTGGCTGCGTCGCCCGTTAGGCGTGGCGATTGAACTGCTGGCGGCGATCCCCAGCATTGTCTACGGCATGTGGGGACTGTTTATCTTCGCCCCGCTGTTCGCCACTTACTTCCAGCAGCCGGTGGGCGATGTGATGGCGAACATCCCGATCGTCGGCGCGCTGTTCTCCGGTCCGGCGTTTGGCATCGGTATTCTGGCCGCCGGGATTATCCTCGCGATTATGATCATTCCTTACATTGCCTCGGTCATGCGCGACGTATTCGAGCAGACGCCGGTGATGATGAAAGAGTCCGCTTACGGCATCGGCTGCACCACCTGGGAAGTGATTTGGCGCGTGGTGCTGCCGTTCACCAAGAACGGGGTGATCGGCGGCGTGATGCTCGGCCTTGGGCGCGCACTGGGTGAAACCATGGCGGTGACCTTTATCATCGGTAACACCTACCAGCTCGACAGCGCGTCGCTGTTTATGCCGGGCAACAGCATTACCTCCGCGCTGGCCAACGAGTTCGCCGAAGCCGAATCCGGCGTGCACACCGCGGCGCTGATGGAGCTGGGCCTGATCCTGTTTGTGATTACCTTTATCGTGCTGGCCTGTTCAAAACTGATGATCATGCGCCTGGCGAAAAGTGAAGGAGCGCGCTCATGACCACCATGGAGATGCAGGCTCGCGCCGAGCTGTTAGCCTCACGCCGCAAAATGCAGGCGTGGCGCCGCATGAAGAACCGCATTGCCCTCACCCTGTCGCTGCTGACCATGGCCTTTGGCCTGTTCTGGCTGGTGTGGATCCTGTTCGCTACTGTGACACGCGGTATCGACGGCATGTCGCTGTCGCTGTTTACTGAAAACACCCCACCGCCGAACACGGCGGGTGGCGGGCTGGCTAACGCCCTCGCGGGCAGCGGCCTGCTGATCCTCTGGTCCACGGTATTTGGCACGCCGCTGGGCATTATGGCCGGTATCTACCTTGCCGAGTACGGGCGTAAATCCTGGCTGGCAGAGATCACCCGTTTCATTAACGATATTCTGCTCTCCGCGCCGTCTATCGTCGTCGGTCTGTTCGTTTACACCATCGTGGTGGCGCAGATGCAGCACTTCTCCGGCTGGGCTGGCGTGGTCGCGCTGGCGCTGCTGCAGATCCCGATTGTGATCCGCACCACCGAGAACATGCTGAAACTGGTGCCGGACAGCCTGCGTGAAGCGGCCTACGCGCTGGGTACCCCGAAATGGAAGATGATTTCGGCAATCACCCTGAAAGCCTCGGTTTCCGGCATCCTCACCGGCGTGCTGCTGGCGATTGCCCGTATTGCCGGTGAGACCGCCCCGCTGCTGTTTACCTCACTGTCGAACCAGTTCTGGAGCACCGACATGATGCAGCCGCTGGCGAACCTGCCGGTCACCATCTTTAAGTTCGCCATGAGCCCGTTTGCCGACTGGCAGAGCCTGGCCTGGGCGGGCGTGCTGATTATTACGCTGTGCGTACTGTTACTGAACATCCTGGCCCGCGTGATCTTCGCCAAGAGCAAACATTAATACTGTGCCGCACGGCTTAAGCGGTGCGGACTAAGTGAGATAAAAATGATGAGTAATTCCGCCAAGATGATTCAGGTTCGTGATTTGAACTTCTATTACGGAAAATTCCATGCGCTGAAAAATATCAATCTGGATATCGCGAAAAACCAGGTGACGGCGTTTATCGGTCCGTCAGGCTGCGGTAAATCCACCCTGCTGCGCACCTTTAACAAGATGTTTTCGCTCTACCCTGAGCAGCGTGCGGAAGGTGAGATCCTGCTGGATGGTGAAAACATTCTCACCGCCAACCAGGATATCGCGCTGCTGCGCGCGCGCGTGGGCATGGTGTTTCAGAAGCCAACCCCGTTCCCGATGTCGATCTACGACAACATCGCGTTTGGCGTGCGCCTCTTCGAAAAGCTGTCGCGTGCCGATATGGACGAGCGCGTGCAGTGGGCGCTGACTAAAGCCGCGCTGTGGACGGAAACCAAAGACAAGCTGCATCAGAGCGGCTACAGTCTCTCCGGCGGGCAGCAGCAGCGTCTGTGCATTGCGCGCGGCATCGCTATCCGCCCGGAAGTGCTGCTGCTGGATGAGCCATGTTCGGCGCTCGACCCCATCTCGACCGGGCGCATTGAAGAGCTGATTACCGAACTGAAACAGGATTACACCGTGGTGATCGTGACCCACAACATGCAGCAGGCTGCGCGTTGCTCCGACCATACGGCATTTATGTACCTCGGCGAACTGATCGAGTTCAGCGACACGGATACGCTGTTCACCAAGCCGCATCAGAAGCAGACTGAAGATTACATTACCGGCCGTTACGGTTGATTTGACTGGAGAACACAATGGATAGCCTGAACCTGAATAAACATATCTCCGGCCAGTTCAACGCCGAGCTGGAGCACATCCGCACCCAGGTGATGACCATGGGCGGCATGGTTGAGCAGCAGCTGACCGACGCGATCACCGCCATGCATAATCAGGACGGTGAGCTGGCGAATAAGGTGATCGAAGGCGATCACAAGGTCAATATGATGGAAGTGGAGATTGATGAAGCCTGCGTGCGCATCATCGCCAAACGTCAGCCGACCGCCAGCGACCTGCGTCTGGTGATGGCGATCATCAAAACCATCTCCGAGCTGGAACGCATCGGTGACGTGGCCGAGAAGATCTGCCGTACCGCGCTGGAAAAATTCACCCAGCAGCATCAGCCGCTGCTGGTGAGCCTGGAGTCGATGGGGCACCACACTATTGAGATGCTGCACGACGTGCTGGATGCTTTCGCGCGTATGGACCTGAACGCGGCGATTGAGATCTACCGTGAAGATAAGAAAGTGGACCAGGAGTATGAGGGCATCGTGCGTCAGCTGATGACCTATATGATGGAAGACCCGCGCACCATTCCCAGCGTTTTGACCGCGCTGTTCTGCGCCCGCGCCATCGAGCGTATCGGTGACCGCTGCCAGAACATCTGCGAAATTATCTTCTACTTCGTCAAAGGCCAGGATTTCCGCCACGTGGGCGGCGACCAGCTCGATAAGCTGCTGACCGGCGACGACAGCGGCGAAAACAGTCCGGGCTAAGCAGCCGGAGAAAAATAGAGGCCAGCACGTCTGGCCTTTTTTTTGTCTATAAATTGTTCAAGATATGTTCAGGGTTTTTTAACGTATCCATGGGGACGAACTGATGACTATTGCACAACAGCTTGAGCAGAAGGGTATTGAACAGGGTATCCAGCTCGGTGAAAAGCGTGGTTTTGCAAAAGGCCTTAATCAGGCCCGGATAGAATTAGCACGCAGCATGCTGCAAAACGGCATCGATCGCAGCACCGTGATAAAAATTACCGGTCTGTCTGAAGCCGAGATGGCGCATATCTGCCACTGAACCTCATTGCTTCTTTAAACTCTTCGTCATGCCGTCCGCTGCAGACGGCCGGCTGACTCTCCACCCACTCCGTTTTTCCTTTGGCTTGTCGCCGCGTTGAAACTTATACTTGCGGCAAAATTCAAACCAGAAGGTTAAAAGCATGTCAGTCTCCCCACCGGACAAGCGCGGCGTCACGCCGGGTAAAGCGATGATCGCCGCAGTCAGCGGCTATGCAATGGACGGCTTCGATCTGCTGATCCTCGGGTTTATGCTGCCCGCCATTAGCGCGGCGCTGGTGCTGACCTCCTCCCAGGCGGGTTCACTGGTGACCTGGACGCTGATCGGCGCGGTGCTGGGCGGAATTATCTTCGGCCACCTCAGCGATCGTCTCGGGCGCATTCGCGTGCTGACCTTTACCATTCTGATGTTTTCTCTGTTCACCGGGCTGTGCGCCGTGGCGCAGGGCTACTGGGATCTGCTGGCCTACCGTACTCTGGCGGGAATGGGGCTGGGCGGTGAGTTTGGCATCGGCATGGCGCTGATCGCAGAAGCCTGGCCTGCTAACAAGCGCAATCGCGCCTCGGCGTGGGTCGGCATGGGCTGGCAGCTGGGCGTCCTGCTGGCGGCGTTTATTACCCCTTTCCTGCTGGATATTATCGGCTGGCGCGGCATGTTCCTCGTTGGACTGCTGCCCGCGCTGGCCTCGTTCGCCATTCGCCGCGGCATGGGCGAGCCGGAAGCCTTCACCCAGCATGTGGATGTTAATCAGGGGCTGTCGTTCCCGGCGCGCATCAGGCTGCTGTTTGCCGATGCCGCCACCACCAAAGCCAGCATCGGCATCTTTATTCTCTGCTCGGTGCAGAACTTCGGCTATTACGGCCTGATGATCTGGATGCCAAGCTACCTCTCCACGCAGTTTGGCTTCTCGCTGACCAAGTCCGGCCTGTGGACGGCGGTAACCGTGGTCGGAATGACCTTCGGCATCTGGCTGTTTGGCCTGCTGGCGGATCGCTTCGCGCGCTGGAAAATCTTCCTGATTTATCAGGTCGGTGCGGTGGTGATGGTGGTGGTATACGCGCAGCTGCGTGACCCGACGGTGATGCTGTTTACCGGGGCGCTGATGGGGATGTTCGTCAACGGCATGATTGGCGGCTACGGTGCGCTCATCTCCGATATCTATCCGGTGAAAGTGCGTGCTACCGCGCAGAACGTGTTGTTTAACCTGGGTCGTGGCGTGGGCGGCTTTGGTCCGCTGGTGATTGGCCTGCTGGTCAGCCAGTGGTCATTTACCGCCGCCATCACCCTGCTGGCGCTGATCTACCTGCTGGATATCTTCGCCACGCTGTTCCTGCTGCCGAAAAAGCAGGGGCAGGATGAGGATACGCTGGGGGCGATAGGTTGAGAAATTAGCGGATAGGGCACGCAGGCCTGATGACGATGATTTATCTGCCGGCGGTCGCGTAGGGGCCGACCGCTTCTCCTCGTCGGCCCGCGTGTGACCCATGCGCACCGGTCAGCAGGAGGACGGACCGATCAAGAAGGTCCGCCCCGACAGCGTTGCTGTTTTTTATTCGCGTGTAAGCTGCCAGCCCCTGGCGCGCCACAGATCGGGCAGCTGGGCCATATCGTCAAATACCGTCACCAGCGGATGATCGAGCGGCGGATTGTGCGCATCCACGCAGTAGTAGAATACCGGGATCCCGGCGGCGATGCCCGCTCTGGCCCCCGCTTCTGAGTCATCCACCAGAATGCAGCGCTCAACCGCCACGCCCATCCGTTCGGCCGCGTGGTACATCAGTTCCGGTTCCGGTTTCCAGTGCTGGATATCGTAGCCGCTGTACAGTCGGTCACCGAAGAACGGCAGCATTTCCGTCAGGCCGAGCGAGTGCTGCATTTTGGGCACCGTGCCGTTGGACACCACGCACATCGGCACGCCGATCTGTTCCAGCAGCGCCTTTGCCCCGCGAATGGGCTGCAGCTCAAGATCAAACAGCCGCGCAACCTCCTGGCGATAGGCCGGTTCCAGTACCTCAACCGGGGTATCAAGATGGTGCTGCTGGCAGACATCGGCGATAATGTCGTACAGCTTCACGCCTTTGTATTTCTCAAACATCTCCTGCAGCGACAGCTGCGCGCCGAACTTCGCAAAGGTGTTCACATAGGCCTGGGTACAGAGCATTTCACTGTCCACCAGCGTGCCGTCGCAATCAAAAAAAATACACTCCACCGACATACCGCTTCCTTCAATTTTTTGCAGGGCTGAGGTCAGATAGTAGCGTGAATATGGGCTGATCTACGATGTCTGATCGTATAAACCGTGCTTGCCGCTGCTGTAAGCGGGCATGAGGCGTGAGGCGCTGAGGCGTTTCACCGAGTCGCGCAGCGCCAGCTTTCCCTGCAGCAGCATGGCGCAGGCCGGCGAGTCAGGCTGCAGGATGCGGCGCTGTAGCAGCTGCAGTGCCTCAAAGCCCAGCTCGTCGCGCGGCACCTGCACCGAGGTTAGCGGTACATCTTCGATCTCCGCCAGGTTAAAGCCGTCGGTGCTCATCACCGAGATCTCCCCCGGCACCGCAATCTGCTGTTTTTGCAGCGCCCTGAGCGCGCCAGCGGCCATATAGTCGCCACCCGCGAGGATGGCGGTGGGCCGTGCGCTGGCGGGCAGCCCACGCAGCCAGGCACCCAGCGCCTGCTCCGCCTCTTCGCTGCCAAACCCGGCGGTGGTGATCAGATGCTGCTGCTCGTCAAACGCCATATGATGCCGCGCCCAGGCCTGGCGAATACCGCTCAGGCGCAGCTCCATGGTGGCGCGACGCAGGCACTGCAGGTTGAGAATGCGGGTGTGGCCCTGCTCGATCAGGTAGCTGGCGGCGAACTCGCCGATGCGCTGATGATCGGGAGAAACGCTGTCGAGGCGCATCTGGCGGTCGCTGCAGTTGATCAGCACGCAGGGTTTATGCAGCTCGGCGGCCAGCTGGTGGATCACGTCATCATCAATACCAATAATCAGCGCCGCTTCGCTTTCCGGTTCGCTCATCTTGCTGAGAAACAGGCTGCGGTCGCTGTCGGTCTCCTCCAGCCCGCAGTAGCGCAGGCGCACTTCATGGCTGGCCAGCGCTGCGGTAATTCCCTGAATCACCTTGTAGTAGAAGATATCGCTGCGCACGTCGAACGCACGCTGCGGGGCAAACACCACAATATTGTTCAGCATCAGCCGTCCGCAGGAGATCGCCTGCAAAATGCCGTTGCTGCGGGCGCAGGCCATGACCTGCTGGCGTGCCGCCGGGCTGGTATTCATCTTGCCCGCCAGCACGCGCGAAACCGTGCTGATCGACAGCCCGGTTTGCCGGGCAATTTCCCTGATATTCAGCTTTCCGTTCAATCTGTGATCTCCTTCAAATTGCGCTATGAGAATTTTTTCATGGCCGGATAGCCGCACTGTGCCTGAGATTAATCGTGATTAGTGTGAGTCGTGCGCCATTCCATGCAAATCCTTGCAAAAATGCCGGTTTCGCTGAAGTCGTGCGCTGGCTAGTTTCGACTCAGGCACTTTTTGTCGCCAGGAGAAATGAATGAGCGTGGAAATCAACCGCACGGCGGTACAAAGCAACCGACGTAAAATTAAGTCCCTGCGCTGGTGGATGCTGGCGCTGTTTTTACTCGGAATTACCGTCAACTATCTGACGCGTAACTCGCTGGGTATCCTGGCGCCGGAGCTGAAAACCAGCCTGAACATGAGCACCGAACAGTACTCCTGGGTGGTGGCGGCGTTCCAGCTGGCCTACACCCTGTTTCAGCCGATCTGTGGCTGGCTGATCGACGTGGTTGGCCTGAAGCTCGGTTTCCTGCTGTGCGCCAGCGTCTGGGCGATTGTCTGCATGCTGCATGCCGGGGCCGGAAGCTGGCTGCATCTGGCTATTCTGCGCTTCTTTATGGGCGGTGCCGAAGCGGCAGCCACCCCGGCGAATGCCAAAGCGATCGGTGACTGGTTCCCGAAAAAAGAGCGCCCGGTTGCGGCGGGCTGGGCGGGCGTCGGGTTCTCCATCGGCGCGATGCTGGCCCCGCCGGTGATCGTGCTGGCGCACGCCACCATGGGCTGGCAGGGGGCATTTCTGTTCTCGGGCGGGCTGGCGCTGGTGTGGGTGCTGCTGTGGTGGCGCTTCTACCACTCGCCGCAGCAGCACCCCAACCTCAGCCAGCAGGAATATGCACTGATCCAACAGGATAATGAGCCGATGTTGCCCGCTCTGCCATTTTGGACATCACTGAAAATCCTCAGTAAAAACCGCAAATTCTACGGCATCGCTATTCCGGCCTTCCTCGCGGAACCAGCGTGGGCGGTGTTCAGCTTCTGGGTGCCGCTCTACCTCGCGACCGAACGCGGGATGGACCTCAAGCAGATCGCGATGTTCGCCTGGCTGCCGTTCCTCGCCGCCGACCTGGGCAGCGTTGCCAGCGGCTACCTCACTCGCCTGTACCGCAAGTGGTTTGGCTGCACGCTGGTTAACTCGGTGGTCGCCAGCTCGGTCACTGGGGCATTTCTGATGGTGTCGCTGGCGCTGGTGGCGCTGACCAAAGATCCGCTGGTGGCGATCGCGCTGATCTCCGTTGGCGGCTTCGGTCACCAGGTGATCTCCTGCATGCTCAGCGCGCTGGTGGTCGAATCCTTCGATAAAAATCAGATGGCTACGGTCAACGGCCTGCGCGGCAGCTGCGCGTGGGTCGCCAGCTTCCTGTTTACCTTACTGATCGGTGCGATATCCGACACCGTTGGTTTTAACCCACTGTTTGTCGCCATGGGCTTTTTTGACCTGATCGGCGCGCTGTTCCTGATTGCGTTGGTCGCCGAGCGCAGCAGGAAAAAAATCCCCCAGGCTGGAGAATAAGTTTTTATGAAAACCTTAAAAAACTGGACGCTGGCTGGCCAGCATCCTGACCGCATCGAGCTGACGGTGGATGAGCAGCACAGTTTCTGCCTTTACGTGCTGGAGCCGCACCTGTGCCGCGTGCTGATCAAGCAGCATCATGCGCTGCGCCTGGAGCGTAGCTGGAGCATCGCGCCGGATCAGGATGTGCCGTGGCAGGGGCGCGATCGCCTGAGTACGCAAGGCTTCAGCCTGCCGGGCTACCAGCTGGACCATTATGATGACCGGCTGGTGCTGAGCACCGATAAGCTGCGCGTCACCGTACATCAGCCGCTGTGCCTGACGTGGGAATACCGTGATGCAGTGGGCGAGTGGCAGCCGCTGGCCGCCGACCGTCCGACCGGTGCCTATCTGCTGAATGCGCACGGCGACGGCGTGGCGCACTATCAGCGCCGCTTCGTGGATGACCATTACTACGGGCTGGGGGAGAAGTCCGGCGATCTGGAGCGTACCGGCCGCCGCTTTGAGATGCGCAACCTCGACGCGATGGGCTACAACGCCGCCAGCACCGATCCGCTGTATAAACATATCCCGTTTACCATCACCCGGCGCCCCGGCGTCAGCTTCGGGCTGTTTTACGACAACCTCAGCAGCTGCTGGCTGGATCTGGGCAACGAGCTGGATAACTACCATCTGGCCTATCGCCGCTGGCAGGCAGAAGCGGGGGACGTGGATTACTATCTGATGCTCGGGCCGCAGGTGATCGACGTGACCAAAGCCTTTGTGCGCCTGACCGGCAAAACGCTATTCGGGCCAAAATGGAGCCTCGGCTACAGTGGTTCCACCATGCACTACACCGATGCGGATGACGCACAGGAGCAGCTCCAGCAGTTTATTCGCCTGTGCCGCGAGCAGGCGATCCCCTGTGACTCATTCCAGCTTTCATCCGGTTATACCTCGATCAACAACAAGCGCTACGTGTTCAACTGGAACTACGACAAGGTGCCGCAGCCGGAGCAGCTGAGCGCCGCGTTCCACGACGCCGGGCTGAAGCTGGCCACCAATATCAAGCCCTGCCTGCTGCATGACCATCCGCAGTATCAGCAGGTGGCGCAGCAGGGGCTGTTTATCCGCGATTCGGAAAGCGACAGGCCGGAACGCTCCAGCTTCTGGGACGACGAAGGTTCGCACCTCGACTTCACTAACCCGGCGACCGTGCGCTGGTGGCAGGAAGGCGTCACTACCCAGCTGCTGGCAAAGGGCATCGACGCCACCTGGAACGATAACAACGAATATGAGGTGTGGGACGGCGAAGCGCGCTGTCACGGCTTCGGTCAGCCGATAGCCATCAAGCATATCCGCCCGGTGATGCCGCTGCTGATGATGCGTGCCTCGCTGGAAGCGCAGCAGCGCTTTGCCCCGGATCTGCGCCCGTATCTGATCTCGCGCTCCGGCTGTGCCGGGATGCAGCGCTACGTACAGACCTGGAGCGGCGATAACCGCACCAGCTGGCAGACCCTGCGCTATAACACGCGCATGGGGCTGGGGATGAGCCTGTCCGGGTTGTATAACATTGGTCACGACGTCGGCGGCTTCTCTGGCGACCGGCCCGATCCCGAGCTGCTGGTGCGCTGGGTGCAGAACGGCGTCATGCATCCGCGCTTTACCATCCACTCGTGGAACGATGACGGCACGGTCAATGAACCCTGGATGTATCCGCAGGTGACCCCGATGATCCGCGAAGCCATCCAGCTGCGTTACCGGCTGCTGCCCTACTTCTATAATCTGCTGTGGCAGGCCAGCAGCGAAGATGAGCCGATGCTGCGCCCGACCTTCCTCGACCACGAGCATGATGCCAATACCTGGCGTGAAAACGACGACTTTATGATTGGCCGCGATCTGCTGGTCGCCAGCGTGGTGGAACAGGGCCAGCGTCAGCGCGAGGTGTGGCTGCCGGACAACGGTGAAGGCTGGTACTGCTTCTGGAGCGGCGTCTGGTTCGGCGGCGGGCAGACCATTACCCTGAACGCCCCGCTGGAACGCCTGCCGCTGCTGGTGCGTGCCGGTGCCGGTTTACCGCTCTCCTCACGCCTTGCCTGGGCCGACAGCGCACAGGACCAGAGCCGGGAGTTAAAACTGTTCCCGCTGCGCGGTGACGGGCAGTCAGAAGGGCTGATTTTCGAGGATGATGGCGTCAGCCACGGCTGGCAGCGCGGTGATGCCCTGTGGCTGAACTGGCAGATGAAAACCAGCGCGCAGCGCATCGACGTTACCCTCACCACGCGCGGTCAGTTCCGCCCGGCGTGGCGGTCGCTGACGCTGACCTTACCGGCGGGTGAGCAGCGAGAAATCTGGCTCAACGGCGAGCGCACGCAGCGCTTCGATCTGGAATAATTCATTCCCGCTAACCGACAGCGTGTGGAATATCCCCCGTGCAGACGGGGGAGTTCTGTCAATTACTGTTAATGGCGGTGAACAGAGGGTGAAAACAGCGCAATCGGTTGCGAAAAAACCCGCCTCCCCGCATCCCAAATGCAAAATTATGGGGTAGGATAGCCACCGACAATTTTTCTCCGCTCTGGAATCACATAATGACTACTCCCGGCCTGTTACAACGGATTTTTAAACTGCAGGAGCATGGCACCACTGTCCGTACCGAGGTGATTGCCGGTTTCACCACTTTCCTGACGATGGTGTATATCGTTTTCGTTAACCCACAGATTCTGGGCGTTGCCGGGATGGATACCCAGGCGGTATTTGTCACTACCTGCCTGATTGCCGCCTTCGGCAGTATCCTGATGGGCCTGGTGGCTAACCTGCCGGTGGCGCTGGCTCCGGCGATGGGTCTTAATGCCTTCTTTGCCTTTGTGGTGGTGGGCGCGATGGGTATCTCCTGGCAGGTCGGCATGGGCGCCATTTTCTGGGGCGCGGTGGGCCTGCTGCTGCTGACTATCTTCCGCGTACGCTACTGGATGATTGCCAATATTCCGTTGAGCCTGCGCGTGGGGATCACCGCCGGCATCGGGCTGTTTATCGCGCTGATGGGGCTGAAAAATGCCGGCATTATCGTGGCCAATGAAGCGACCCTGGTCACCGTGGGTAATCTGACCTCGCACAGCGTGCTCCTGGGGGCGCTGGGCTTCTTTATTATTGCCATTCTCGCCTCGCGCAATATTCACGCGGCGGTGCTGGTCTCGATTGTGGTAACCACGGCGATTGGCCTGGCGATTGGCGATGTGAAATTCACCGGCGTGTTCTCAGCACCCCCGCCGGTGACCTCCGTTCTCGGTCAGGTCAATCTGAAGGACTCGCTCAACGTGGGCATGGCCGGGATCATCTTTTCCTTTATGCTGGTTAACCTGTTTGACTCCTCCGGCACGCTGATTGGCGTGACCGACAAGGCCGGGTTGACCGATGAGAAAGGCAAGTTCCCGCGCATGAAGCAGGCGCTGTACGTTGACAGTATCAGCTCTGTGGCGGGCTCTTTTATCGGCACCTCTTCGGTCACTGCCTACATCGAAAGCTCTTCCGGGGTCTCTGTCGGCGGCCGCACCGGCCTGATGGCGGTGGTGACGGGCGTGCTGTTCCTGCTGGTGATGTTCCTGTCACCGCTGGCGGGCATGGTTCCGGCTTATGCCGCTGCCGGTGCGCTGATTTACGTGGGGGTGTTGATGACCTCCAGCCTGGCGCGCGTAAAGTGGGACGACCTGACCGAAGCGGTACCCGCGTTTGTCACCGCGGCGATGATGCCGTTCAGCTTCTCGATTACCGAAGGGATTGCGCTGGGCTTTATCTCCTACTGCGTGATGAAGCTGGGCACCGGCCGCTGGCGTGAAATCAGCCCGTGCGTGGTGGTGGTGGCGCTACTGTTTGTGCTGAAAATCGCCTTTATCGACGCGCATTAATCGACCGACGGGTGGTGGCAGGCGCTGCCACCCGCTTTATCAGTAGTGAGGCTGGAGTTTTTCAGTCGGCAGACTGGTCAGACGCAGCGTGCTGGTGGCCAAATTTTGCGCATAGAGATTAATATCGCGCAGAGACTCCCAGCCTTTTTCCCCGTCATACTCCCACAGATGCAGCCGATCGGTGCCGGGTGACAGCGCACAGGACCAGACCAGCAGCGGTTCGACGTCGCACAGTGCATGAATATCCGGCCAGCTCGCCGAACGCAGACGTCCGGATGCCGGGTGCAGGCGCAGCGAATCCATCCCCTTTTCCCCTTCTCCCGTCAGCTTAAGAATGCTCTGGCGCAGCGTCCACAGCTGGGTTGAGGCCTCCATAACGTCATTCTGCGCGTTGATCCACGCTTTCTCCCCGGAGGAGAGGCACTCAAAGTGGTGTTCCAGCGTCTGTCGGCTGTGGGCACGCACGATCTCCATATCCAGCCCGGCGTGGCCGCCTTCTTCCGCCAGCAGCACGCCGACCATATTACCGGCGTAGGCAATGCTGAAGTCCGGCAGTTCCGGGTCAGTAAAGGCGGGACGACCGCGTGCGTTGATGGTGAGCTGCGGCAGTTTACTGATGCCATAAATACGCAGCAGCAGCTCCGCCAGCAGGGTGCGGGCAGCGAGAAAGCGCGTGCGGCGCTTCTCATCTGCGCAGGCGATCTGTTCAATTAATGCCTGCGGCAGGCGGTGCACCCGGGGTTTGCTCTGGACAAGCGTCCAGCGTGCGAAATGACTTGCCATCTGTCGCTCCATGAAAATGGTCGGGTAATCATCCGTTTTATTGTAAGAGTATTCTTAGATGATTGCACTCCGAAAACCCCGCCGCGGGTGGAAATCGGAGTTTCTTCATGGGGGAGGAAGCCTTGTGACGGGCACCTGCAGTCATGGTGTGACTGCAGGGAGAACCAACGCATGTCAGTCTACGCCAATCATCAGCGGTTATGTTTTAATACCACTCCGTATTGAGCAACACGCTGGCCTGCGTATTTTTGTCCTCTACCGGGAGTGGCTAGCGATAATCCAGACGGAAGGTCGCCACGGCGCTAAATTCTCCGCGTGCAATGGTTTTTTCCTTAATCGCCTGCGGCTCGCCCTCAATCCAGGCGGCGAACTTCAGCGTCATATCGCCCTTTTCCAGCATCACCTCTTTGCTGCCGCTGTTAAGCGCGATGGCTTTTCCCCCGGCATCTTCTATTCCCACGGCAAGCCCGCTATTAGCCGGGATGACCGCCAGCAGCCCGGGCAATACGCGGTTTTCAACACCGCTGAAGGAGACGCTAAGCTGCTTTCCAATACTGAGATCGCCCCCCTGCAGATGCAGCTGAAAAGCCTGTGACGGACTGCGCCCGTTGATATACAGGTATTTATCGACAATACCGCCAAACGCCACTTTAATATTCTCATCGCCGGGCTTCAGCATGCAGGGTTCGGCCACCAGCGTGCCATATATGCTGACATTATCCCTCATGCCAGCGGTCGCTGTTGATGAAGCCAGACTTAATAGTGAACACGCCATTAGCGCGAATGCCTTTAACAGAGTATTATGCATCATTCTTCCTAATAATAAATTGCCAGCAGCGGATTCTGATTACGGGTGCTGGTGAGCCTGGGCAGCAGAAGCCTGTTGAACCGCCAGCACACCGAGTGCTACTAAATTTATAGCGTTTAATTTGAAAGCAGAGTGTTACCATAAATAAGTTTACCTAAGGAAATTTAAAATTACATTTGTAACAATCAATATGATCTTTGCAGCAATATACCAGCATGTTAAAAAGTAAGGATTTCATTCAAATGATGCCACTAATATACGAGTCCATTTTTATTACCCGTGTCGGTTAGGCGAAAATTGAGCAATGCTGTTTCAATCCGAATTCTAATTACGCTGATGTTAACATCTATCTCTGCTGTTAATTGCAAACATCCTATCCTGCGCATCGGCTTAGGGGGGCAACTGAAAAGGCAACCAGCCCTACTAGTGCAGCCATTAGCATTACTGATAGAGGATGCGTAACGTTGCTGTGGCGTTGAATGCACCACCGGTAAGCGCAGCGGACTCTACACTGACGGGGGCGACGCTTAACTCTGGCACATCGGGCCAATTAAAATTCAGCCAGCTGTTAATCGGTAACAGATTTCCATTACTCATCAATTTAATGGCCAGCCCGTCATGGTTGGTCTGCAGATAACCTGAAAAGCCCTGACTTTCCGTCCCGGTAATCTGTAATCTCAACTGATTTTTTGTCAGTCCACTGCACGCCAGGTTAAAATTAATCGGTCTGACGTTGTGATCATTGTTAATGTTGCTAATCCCCACGTTGCCAAAATCCACCTCAATCGTTTTATTGTTATTAATCGTACAGGGCGGTGGTGCGAACACGGTAAGTGAAATATCAATCTTAGCAGCGGCTCTTTCTGCTGCGGAGTGCTGTGCCCAGCCGATCCCCAGGGTCAATAGTGCGATTTTCATCCAGGGTAACAGCGGTGCTGACTTAATCATAAATCATCCTGAATTCAACGCTGGCCTGGTAAGCGCCGGCTCTTAAGGGGGCAGGCGTGCGCACCGGGGTTACGGTGTAGGTTAAGGTGTTTCTGCCGGGTGACAGATAGAGCGGCGCGGCGCGCTGGTTAAGCGGCAGTTCTCGGCCACGGCTGTCGGCCAGCGCCAGCGCCAGGCCACTGGTACCCCGTACTTTTAAATAATCGGGCATATCGCCATCGCTGGTGCCGTAAAACCAGACCGACACCGCTGGCTGCATGTTACTCCAGCTGACATTGCCGCTTTTGCTGTCGCGCAGTGCCGTTGGGCCACGCCCACAGTCCACCAGCTTCAGCTGAAAGCTGACCGGTGCTGCGCGGTCCCCTGGCCGCCGCAGCGTGGCGGTATTGCTATTGCCGAGCCACACGGCCTGGTGCAGGCTGGTCATCTCCAGCCTGCAGGCACTTTCGGTCAGTGCGCCGGAGAGGGTCAGGCTACCTTCACCGAAGGTGACCAGGCGATGTTCTCCGGCCAGTGCGGCAGCCGCGAACAGACCAAAGGCGCAAATCGGCACGCCTGCAATAACGTTTCTTCCCGTCGGCTGCCGCCGCTTATCGACGACTTCCTTCTGCCTCATATCTTTGTCGCTCCCTGCCTGGATTATCTTAAATACTTAGTTGCTCAGGCTCTGGCTAATGCCAGGCACCACCTGACAGCGATTGCCGGAACAGCTGAAGCTGAGTGACGGGCGGCCACCGTAGTCATCGATATATTTCAGCACCGGACTGGTGCCGAGCTGGGCTGCGGTAACGTTCAGCTCGCCGCTGCTCTTTGGTGCCACCATCAGTGGCTGAAAGTCTGCCAGCGGGGTTCCCTGCTTGCTGGCCCCGCCGTCGATCAGCGTGATGTAGTAGCCCGTCGGATTATTGACCAGATAGCGGTCGCCCTTGCGGGTCAGCGTCAGCTGCTCCTGCGGCGGCGGGCTATTCTGTGCGAAATGCAGCGCGGCTGGGCGATAGAACAGCTTGATACGGGTCTGCAGGGCAATCTGCAGCGTGTTGGCTTTGTCGCTCTTTGGCGGGATCTCGCGCAAGTTAAAGTAGTAGAGCGTCTCACGATCCTGCGGCAGCGTAGTGGCTGCCGGCAGCGCCTGAACTTTAACCTGGCTTTTTTTGCCCGGCTCCACGCGCTGTAAGGGTGGCAGCGCCGTCAGCGGTGAGTTAATTTTGTTTCCCTGCTCATCTTCAATCCACGTCTGCGCCAGATAGGGCAGCTCGGTATTCTGATTGCTAATGCTGAGGCTGACGGATTTAGCCTTGCCGTCAAAAATAACTCGGGTGCGGTCGAGTGAAATGGCGGCAGAGGCCTGCTGCGCCATCAGCGCGCCACCTAGCAGCGTAATAAAATAAATTTTATTTAAAAACATGATTTTACCTTTAATAAATGTATCGGGTTGCTGATTAAATATCCGTCTTCTGCGCTGCTGTGGCGGTGACATTGCACGGCAGCAGCAGCGCGTGGCCGATCATATCGGCGGGTAATGGCGTAGGCAGGCGCACTTCACACTGCGCCTTATCGTCCCACTCAACGCTCATGGTTTCGCCCGCCCGGATGCCGCTCAGATAGAGACTGCCATCATCGTTAATCAGCCCGGTTACCTGCTTACGGGCGTTGATCACTTTGGCACCAAACGGGGGCGTGCTGCCGTCTGCTAGTTTGATTATCGCCATCGCTTTAGCACCGGAAATCACATTGAAGCGACGGTAGCCAATCGCCCCTTCGGTCAGCGTGGCCTGCACGACGGAGGTCAGGGCTTCTGCATCGTCGCCGAGCTTGTCAAGGTTGATACGGGCGCTGTTGCGATAGTAGCTACTGACATCGGCAATCACCGCTTTACCAAAGTAGTTGGTATGCAGATCGCTGCCGTAGCCCTGCACCGGAACATTGGCCACGCCGTCGGTATCGACTAACAGCCGGGTACCGCCGCTGATATTGTTGCGATGCAGGGCGCCGCCTTCTGCGGTCAGGGTCATGCCGCCCTGCGCATTCACGCCAAGGGAACTGTATTGCCCCTGGTTATAGCTGGCGTTGGCGCTGATGCGGGCAACATCCCCGTCATGGTTGTAGTAGCCGCTCAGCCTGCCGCCGCTGCGGCTGTTACCGGCGCTGAGTGAGTAGTTATCACTGGCGTTGATCCGATCGCTCCACGTCAGGTTATGGCTACGCTCTCTTCCTGCAGCAGAGAGGCTGTAGCCAATGCTACCGCGATCGCCCCACGGGATAGATAAGGTGAGATACAGACCATCGTCATTACGCTGGTCGACGCGGTTACGGTAGGCGGAGAGCGATACGCTGGCTGAGCGGATCTTCCACCAGTCGAAGTAGCGCGACAGCATCAGGCTGTAGCGGTCATTGGTTGGCCGGTTCCAGTAGGTCTGGTGCGTGTAGGTCAGATAGGTGGACAGACCGGCGTCGCGGAACTGCTTATTGAACGTCACGGTATACATCTGCTTACTTTTACCCATGCGGCTATTGTCTTCTTTGGCGTCCAGATACTCTGACATGCTCATAAAGTTCTCCTGCGAGAAGCGGTAGCCGGCGAAGGTGATCTGGCTGTCGTAGCGTTCAAAGTTTTTCGCATAGCTCACCCGGTAGGAGCCGCCGCTCAGCGTGTTATCCTGGTAGGGCAAACGCGCGCGCGACTGGGTGGCATCCAGCGAGAGGGCGCCGAGTGCCAGCAGGTCGCGACCAATGCCGATGGAGAGCGCCTGATACTTATCGCCGCCAATAGCGCCACCGTACATGGACCAGCCGTTACTGACCCCCCAGGTCAGCTCCCCGGCGCTGAACAGCGCACCGTTGGTGCGGTGTTTCCAGTCAGAAGGTTTCCCCGCCGACACCTTAAAGCGAATGGTGCCCGGGCGCGTCAGATAGGGAATGCTGGCAGTATTGATGGTAAAGGTCTGCACGCTGCCATCCTGCTCTTCCACCCGCACGTCAAGCTGGCCGGTAACCGCATCGCTCAGGTCCTGAATACGGAACGGGCCTGCGGCGACCTGGGTTTCATACAGCACTCGCCCCTGCTGGCTGACGGTCACTTTGGCATCGGTTCTGGCGATGCCCGTCACTTCCGGCGCGTAGCCGCGCAGGTTAGGCGGCAGCATATTGTCATCCGACGTCAGGCTGGCTCCGGTAAAACGGAAGCTGTCGAAGATCGAGGAGTCGAGATAGTTCTCACCGATCATCAGTTTGGCGCCAAGCCAACTGAGCGCACGCCAGGCGTAGAAGCGGCTCCAGTCAAACTCTCTGCTGGTCTGCGCATGCGAGCCGCGTTGGCGTTCAGCCTGACCCTGCCAGTCCGCGCGCAGCCGCCATGCGCCCAGGTTCATGCCTGCAGTACCGTTGCCGCTGAGATTAAGCCTGTCGCTGCTGTTATGGCTGCGCTGCTGCTGTGCATTCAGGCTGTAATCCAGCAGAATGCCGGGGATGCCGTTATCCCAGCGCGAAGGTGGATCCCAGTCGTCGGCGCTGTATTCCAGCCACGCCTGCGGAATATTGATATAGAGCGATGAAGTGGACAGGTCGCCACGAGCCTGCACCCCTTTAAGGCTACTCATATCGAGGCATTTCCCCTGCTGATGCCATCTCAGAGCAGCCCGCGACTGCGGCTTGAGGCCGAACTGCTTAACCAGGTCGGGGGTCAGGCAGGCCACGCTCGATTTCGGGTCGTTTTCATCGGCCATAAAGGTGACGGTACGCTCGGCGAGTTCGGTTTTGTTGATATGCACCGTCAGGCTGTAATCACCGGGCATAATATATCCCTGACGTGAAAACTGGCTAAGGTCAACATGTTTACGGTCGTTGACATCCAGCACATCCATATTGAACTCAATATCGTCAGAGGAAAAAACCTGCGTGGAGTGGCCCAGCGTCAAAAAAATCAAGGCCGATAGTATTTTTATATTGAACAGCTTCCGTGCTGTGGCATGTTTCATAGCAAATCCGTTTTGTCGTTAATTTATTATTTCTTCTGCCTTGAACACTCAGAAATAGTCCAACTTGAAACGGACGGTAGTAAAATAGGTTCCGGCCATTAGCGGGTTTTGATTACTGACTAGAGTAAGAAAGTACTCCAGTCGCATATCACGCGCGGTAATATCCTGCGGTGGCAGCGCGATACCGGCTTTGGCAATGTGACCGGTGGCATCGCTGATCCGCAGCGCCACGCCAGAGGCCTCACCCTGTAAATTAAACGTTGATCCTTCGGCTGGACCATCAAACGTAATGCTAAATATTTTGTAATTATGTGCGGCTGAGCTGTTGGGCCCAGGCATGCAGTCTGTTAAACGAATGGTTAATGGGGAAGCAGGTCCTTTGCCATCGCGCATTAGAGAAGATACCGGCAGAGAACCCATATCGATACTCTGTTGGGCATCCCGGGTGGCAATGGTGCAGGCGGTCTCAAGAATAGCGCCTCTCATGGTGACCTCGCCATTGCCCTGGTGTGCCGCCTGGCAAACAGCAGAAAGAGATATGAGCATCAGGGGGAGGAAGGTCAGGAGGCTTTTTTCTATTACTAACATCACCGACTCCTGTGCCTGGAAAAAACGTGCGGCTGTGCGCCGCACGTTGAAGGCATGCGCTAACGTTTACTGGTAGGCCAGCTGGAAATTAGCCACAGCGGTAAAGTCACCAGGTACAATATTAGGTGTGGTTTTAGTCTGCTGAACGTAGGCGCTGAAGCTTAGAGTGGAGTCGCTACCGACCAGTTTGGTTGGCTTGCTGGCTTCACCCAGGTTGATTTTTTCACCCTTGCTATCCACAAAAACAATCCCGGCATCAGAGGCGTTACCTGCCAGACCCAGCATGGTTTCGTTAGTATCATTAGCCGCGCCGGTGAAGGTAAGTGTGACGCCATTCTTGTCTTTTTCTAGTTCGCAGTTTTCCAGCTTAATGTTCACCTGCGTAGCCGTTGAGTGACCGTCTGCCTTAGCCAGCAGCGCTTTAGAGATAGCACCCAGGTTAACATCCTGCTTTGTGGACTCACCCTTAATGGAGCAAGGGGCATCAACGATAGAGCCACTGAACGATAGCTGCCCGCTACCCTGGGAGCCTTTAGCAGAAGGAGGGGTTACATCTTCCGCCTGTGCCAGGGAAACAGCGCCAAAGGTAATGGCCGCAGCCAGCATAACTTTATTCATTTTCATTTCAATGTATCCTTACGGTGGTTATTAACAAATTCCTACTAAACTAAATCCGGGCGGGATTCAACAGGCTGACTCATTGACCCACTAATAATGGCGACGTTCGGTTATATTTTATGAAGGATATGAAAGCTAATCACGGGATTAACCGTCATCTGATTTATATTTAAAATCTGGCGGCAGCTAGCAAGGGACCTTCAGATTTTATTTCAAGTGAAGCCATTATTGCCACATATTGCCCTGCCTGACAACGACGTGGATTCTTACATAGCTCATCTGCCAATACAATAACTGCCCTCTGGCAAAACACCCATTTATTATAAATGCGATATTAAATTGATAATAATAGTTCTGGTAATATTTTTTCATGTCGCTAGTTTCATTAAATTGAATTTTTTTTAGATAAAAATATCGCGAAAATCGATGGGGCGAAATTTATTACCAACCTCAGTGCGGTGGAAAGATATTTATTTTTAACTAATTTTACAATTAAAACAGTCGGTTAGGTGAGGTGAGGTTTGCGGGCATAGTTTGCGGTTTTACCGCGGAAGGCGCCCCGCCATACGTTTATACGGCGGGGCGGGGCGGGGCGTCAGCAAGGATGCGCGGGGAGGTCTATTTGCCAATACAGAAACTGGAGAAGATACGGCCCAGCAGATCGTCGGAGCTGAATTCCCCGGTGATCTCACTCAGTGCCTGCTGCGCCAGTCGCAGCTCCTCCGCCAGCAGTTCCCCGGCCCAGGCACCCAGCAGCTGCTGTTTGCCCTGCTGCAGGTGAGTGGCCGCTAACTCCAGCGCCTGCAGGTGGCGGCGGCGGGCGAGGAAGCCCCCCTCCATATTGCCGGAGAAGCCCATGCTGGCTTTCAGGTGGTCGCGCAGGATATCGATGCCGTCCCCGGTGCGCGCCGACAGGCGAATAAGTGAGTGACCGTTCACTTTGCTTAGACCCTCTGCTTCGCCAGTGATATCCGCTTTATTTCGTACCACGGTGATCGGCAGAGTTTGCGGCAGGCGGGCAATAAAGTCCGGCCAGATCTCGGCGGGTTCGGTGGCGCCGGTGGTGGTGCCATCCACCATAAACAGCACGCGATCGGCCTGTTCTATCTCTTTCCATGCGCGTTCAATACCGATGCGTTCCACTTCGTCACTGGCCTCACGCAGCCCGGCAGTGTCGATAATGTGCAGCGGCATACCATCGATATGGATATGCTCGCGCAGCACGTCGCGCGTGGTGCCGGCGATATCGGTGACAATCGCCGCTTCGCGCCCGGCCAGCGCGTTGAGCAGGCTGGATTTGCCGGCGTTTGGGCGGCCAGCGATCACCACCTTCATCCCTTCACGCAGCAGGCTGCCCTGGCGGGCTTCAGCGCGCACGCCATCCAGATCGCCGATAACCTGATTGAGCTGGGCCTCGATTTTACCGTCGGAGAGGAAGTCGATCTCCTCGTCGGGGAAGTCGATCGCTGCCTCCACGTAGATGCGCAGGTGAGTGAGTGCTTCCACCAGAGCATTAACGCGGGTGGAGAAAACACCCTGGAGTGAGTTGACCGCCGAGCGCGCGGCCTGCTCGGAGCTGGCGTCGATCAGGTCGGCTATCGCCTCGGCCTGTGCCAGGTCGAGCTTGTCATTGAGGAAGGCGCGCTCGGAGAACTCCCCCGGATTGGCAATGCGCAGCCCCGGCAGCGCGACAATGCGCTTCAGCAGCAGGTCGAGGATCACCGGGCCGCCGTGGCCCTGCAGCTCCAGCACGTCTTCACCGGTAAAGGAGTTCGGGCCGGGGAACCACAGCGCGATGCCCTGGTCGAGCGTGCTACCATCCGCATCAGTGAACGGCAGATAGTCGGCGTAGCGTGGCTTTGGCAGTTTGCCCAGCAGCAGCTGCGCCACGTCGCGGGCTTTGCTGCCGGAAATGCGCAGGATGCCGACGCCGCCGCGGCCAGGTGGGGTCGCCTGGGCGACGATAGTATCGCTATGGCTCATGTTGAACTCTCTTTTTTAAGATAAAAAAAGGCGGTCATGATGACCGCCTTAGTGTAAGCATTGTGCGTGTTTTTGGCACGGGCTGACCCTCATTTTCGGTCAGCCCGCAACAGCAAACAAATTACGCTTTTTTCTTGTCGCGGCTGTGCAGACCACGCTTTTCCAGCCCGCGATAAATCAGCTGCTGCTGGAGAATGGTCACCAGGTTACTGACGATGTAGTACAGCACCAGACCAGACGGGAACCACAGGAAGAACACGGTGAAGATGACCGGCATAAAGGTCATGATCTTCTGCTGCATCGGGTCGGTCACGGTGGTTGGCGACATCTTCTGAATGAAGAACATCGTGATACCCATCAGGATCGGCAGGATGTAGTACGGGTCCTGTGCGGCCAGGTCATGGATCCACAGTGCAAACGGCGCATGACGCAGTTCCACCGAGCCCATCAGCATGTAGTACAGTGCGAGGAAGATCGGCATCTGGATAACCAGTGGCAGGCAGCCGCCCAGCGGGTTCACTTTCTCCGCTTTGTACAGCGCCATCATCTCCTGGCTCATCTTCTGCTTATCTTCACCTAAACGCTCACGCATTGCCTGAATCTTCGGCTGCAGCATGCGCATTTTGGCCATCGAGGTGTACTGCGCTTTAGTCAGCGGGTACATGATGCCGCGCACGATGAAGGTGATAACGATAATGGAGAAGCCCCAGTTACCGATAAAGCTGTGCAGGAACTTCAGCAGCTTAAACAGCGGCTGAGAGATAAACCACAGCCAGCCGTAATCCACGGTCAGATCCAGGTGTGGGGCAACCGCCGCCATTTTGTCCTGAATTTCCGGGCCAACCCACAGGGTCGCGGCCAGCTGCTGCTGGGAACCCGGCGCGATGGTCACTGGCGCAGATTTGTAACCGATAGCGGCAATACCATTACCCAGGTTGCTGGTGTAAAGGGTGTTGCTGCCCGCAGTCTGCGGAACCCATGCGGTGGCGAAATACTGCTGCATCATCGCCACCCAACCGTTGGTGGTGGTGGTGCTCAGATTTTCGTTATCGCTGATCTTGTCGAATTTATACTTCTCGTAGTTGGTCTCACTGCTGGAGTAAGCCGCACCGCGGAAAGTATGCAACGCAAAGTTGTTGCTGCCGGTGTCGCGATGCTTCGGCAGATCAATGGTCTGCTTCAGCTGACCAAACATCGACACTTCCAGCGGCTGCTGGGTGGCGTTGTTGACCTGATAATCGACATTGATCGCGTACTCGCCGCGCTTCAGGACGAAGGTCTTGGTGTAGGTCGCGCCATTTTCAGCGGTAAAGGTCAGCGGGATACGCAGTTCGCTCTGGCCGTCAGCCAGTTCGAAGTGATCCTGGCTGCTGGTGTACAGAGGACGCGCACCATTGGCCGGGTTATCCGGGCCATTACGACCGGTCAGGCCACTTTGTGCCTGATACAGGAAGCCTGGCGTGGTTTCCAGCAGCTGGAAAGGCTGGTTTGAACCCAGTTTGTCCGGGTAAGTCAGCAGCTGTGCCTGATCAATATCGCCACCGCGGGTATTGATGTTTAAAGACAGGACATCGGTCTTAACGGTGATCGTTTTGCCCTGTCCGCTGGCAGGTACACCCTGATTAGCGGCATCACCGGCAGCGCTGGTCGTGTTCTGCGTGGTCTGGGTCTGCAATGGCTGCGGAGCGTGGTCCGTCTGCCAGGCTTGCCAGATCATAAAGGACACGAACAGAAAAGCGATGAGAAAAAGATTGCGTTGCGAATCCATCGTTAATGTTCTCTGAGATCAATGGTTATGTGGCGGCACCGGGTCGTCGCCACCCTGGTTTAAAGGGTGGCATTTTAATATGCGTCTTAGCGTCAACCAACACCCTTTTACCACCCCAAACCTGCGCAATGCCTCAATACCGTATTGAGAACAGGTGGGATGGAAACGGCAATGGGGACCTAATAGCGGGCTGATCACGCGCTGATAAACGCGAATCAGCCCGATTAAGAGCCGCGAGCCAGGCGACAGTGACGACGCCATAGTTTCTCCAACGCTTCCGTCAGTGCCTGGTTATCCAGATCCGCGACACCCTTTTTCGCCACAATCACAAAATCCATTGCCGGTAGTTCATGCTGACGCAGACGAAAGCTTTCGCGGGTCAATCGCTTGATCCGGTTGCGTTCATGCGCACGTTTAACATGTTTTTTGGCGACGGTGAGACCGATGCGGGGATGCCCCAGCGTGTTCAGGCGGCCGAGTATGGTGATTTGCGGCGTGCCAGCCCGTTGTGGCTGCTGGAAGACGAAAGTGAAATGAGTGGGAGTTAACAAACGTAACTCCCTGGGAAATGCGAGCTTAACCACTCAGCGGTTAGCTTTTATTACTTAGAAACGGTCAGACGAGAACGGCCTTTAGCACGACGACGTGCCAGAACCTGACGACCATTTTTATTTGCCATACGAGCACGGAAACCGTGTGAACGGTTGCGCTTCAGTACGGACGGTTGAAAAGTGCGTTTCATGGCGATTTCTACCTAAACTTGAAAAATTTCACTTGGTGACGCGTTATCTGGCCCGAAAAAACGACCGACGCCTCAGTGTGTCTTTAATAAAGAGGCGGGATTGTAATAATTGTACAGTCCAGAGTCAATTTACTTCGCGTGAAAAGCGCATCCTGATTGCCCGTAGTGACCGAAAAACAGCCAAAACGGCCATGGCGCACACGCCGGGGCACAAATTATACGGTGTCCAGTAAAAAGCGCAAGGATCGCGCAGGATCTTCTCGCGATCCTGTTACATGGCATTTGCGGCAATAACGTGACGGCGCCATTAAATTTCAACGAATGCAGACGATCCTGAATGCCTTTTGTGCAGGGTGGCGTAAACTTATCCCCGCTATCCGCCCCTGTGGATAAATTGGATCAAAACTGTGTAGAAAGTGAAGATCTCTGCGGCGCTTTACGCTATGATCCGCCCTTCCGCTAACGATCCCTGGGTCGGATCCTAACCCGAAAGTACTATCAATGTCGGGGACGGGCGGAGTAACCGCGGATAGCGGTTCGCATGCGTATCATCGGCATGCGTCAACAATGATGAAATTATCGCTTCAGCGCCTTTATTTCTTATCGAACTTTTTCGAGTGGAGTCCGCCGTGTCACTAACGCTTTGGCAACAGTGTCTTGCCCGTTTACAGGATGAGCTACCTGCCACAGAATTCAGCATGTGGATACGCCCCTTGCAGGCCGAACTGAATGACAATACGCTGGCCTTGTATGCACCAAACCGTTTTGTACTCGACTGGGTTCGGGATAAATACCTGAATAATATTAATGCCTTGCTGAATGACTTCTGCGGCAGCAATGTGCCATTGCTGCGTTTTGAAGTCGGCAGCAAGCCGGTGGCGCAGGCCGTCAGCCAGCCCGTTTTGGCCAGCGCCAATGCCAGCTCTCCGGGCATTATCAGCCGCCCGGCCCCGATGCGGCCAAGCTGGGACAACATGCCGGCTCCGGCCGAGCTCTCCTACCGCTCCAACGTCAATACTAAACACAACTTTGACAACTTCGTTGAGGGTAAATCGAACCAGCTGGCACGTGCGGCGGCACGTCAGGTGGCGGATAATCCTGGCGGAGCCTACAACCCGCTGTTCCTTTATGGCGGCACCGGTCTGGGTAAAACGCACCTGCTGCACGCGGTGGGTAACGGCATTATGGCGCGCAAGCCGAATGCCAAAGTGGTGTACATGCACTCCGAGCGTTTTGTGCAGGACATGGTCAAAGCGCTGCAGAACAACGCCATTGAAGAGTTTAAGCGCTACTACCGTTCGGTTGATGCGCTGCTGATCGATGACATTCAGTTCTTTGCCAATAAAGAGCGATCGCAGGAAGAGTTTTTCCACACCTTTAATGCCCTGCTGGAAGGTAATCAGCAGATCATTCTGACCTCGGATCGTTATCCAAAAGAGATCAACGGGGTTGAGGATCGACTGAAATCCCGCTTCGGCTGGGGGCTGACGGTGGCGATCGAACCGCCAGAGTTGGAAACCCGCGTGGCGATCCTGATGAAAAAGGCTGACGAAAACGACATTCGTCTGCCGGGCGAAGTGGCCTTCTTTATTGCCAAGCGCCTGCGCTCTAACGTGCGCGAGCTGGAAGGGGCGCTGAACCGCGTGATCGCTAACGCCAACTTTACCGGCCGGGCCATTACCATCGATTTCGTGCGCGAAGCGCTGCGCGATCTGCTGGCCTTGCAGGAGAAGCTGGTCACCATCGATAATATTCAGAAGACCGTCGCTGAGTATTATAAAATCAAAGTGGCCGATTTACTGTCGAAGCGCCGTTCGCGCTCGGTAGCCCGCCCGCGCCAGATGGCGATGGCGATGGCAAAAGAGCTGACCAACCACAGTCTGCCGGAAATCGGTGATGCTTTCGGGGGTCGTGACCATACCACCGTGCTACATGCCTGCCGTAAAATTGAGCAGCTGCGCGAAGAGAGTCACGACATTAAAGAAGATTTCTCAAATCTCATCAGAACATTATCTTCCTGACTATGAAATTTATTGTAGAACGCGAGCATTTACTCAAGCCATTACAGCAGGTCAGCAGCCCGTTAGGCGGCCGCCCGACGCTGCCTATCCTCGGTAACCTGCTGCTGCAGGTTAATGAAGGCACCCTGCTGCTGACCGGCACCGATTTAGAAATGGAGATGGTGGCCCGCGTTGCGCTGACGCAGGACCACCAGCCGGGCGCGACCACCGTTCCGGCGCGCAAATTCTTTGATATCTGCCGTGGCCTGCCGGAAGGTGCGGAGATCACGGTGATTCTGGACGGCGAAAGAATGCTGGTGCGCTCCGGCCGCAGCCGCTTCTCGCTCTCCACCCTGCCCGCCAGCGACTTCCCGAACCTCGACGACTGGCAGAGTGAGGTTGAATTCACTCTGCCGCAGGCGACGATGAAGCGCCTGATCGAAGCCACGCAGTTCTCTATGGCTCATCAGGACGTGCGCTACTACCTCAACGGGATGCTGTTTGAAACCGAAGGTGAAGAGCTGCGCACCGTGGCCACCGACGGGCACCGCCTGGCGGTCTGCTCGATGCCGGTCGGCCAGGCGCTGCCGAGCCATTCGGTGATCGTGCCGCGTAAAGGTGTGATTGAGCTGGTGCGTCTGCTGGATGGCGGCGACACGCCGCTGCAGGTGCAGATCGGCAGCAACAATATCCGTGCGCACGTGGGCGACTTTATCTTTACCTCGAAGCTGGTTGATGGCCGTTTCCCGGACTATCGCCGCGTATTGCCGAAGAACCCGGACAAAACGCTGGATGCCAGCTGCGATCTGCTGAAGCAGGCTTTCTCGCGTGCCGCCATTCTCTCCAACGAGAAGTTCCGCGGCGTTCGCCTGTATATCAGCGAAAATCAGCTGAAAATTACCGCGAATAACCCGGAGCAGGAAGAAGCGGAAGAGATGCTGGATGTCACCTACGGCGGCACCGATCTCGAAATCGGCTTTAACGTCAGCTACGTGCTGGATGTGCTTAACGCGCTGAAGTGCGAGAACGTGCGTCTGCTGCTGACCGACTCCGTGTCCAGCGTGCAGATCGAAGATGCGGCCAGTCAGTCTGCAGCCTACGTCGTGATGCCGATGCGCTTGTAATTGCTGATTTAATCCCCATATTTCGTAGGGGTCAGGCATGCCTGACCCAGGGCCGCACAGGTGCGGCCCCTACATCCCGCTGCTCTGGATCGGTGTCATGGCTTTAACCCGCCTTCTTATCAAAGACTTCCGTAATATCGAAAACGCGGACCTGGCGCTGGCCCCGGGATTTAATTTCCTGGTGGGGCCAAACGGCAGCGGTAAAACCAGCGTGCTGGAAGCGATTTACACCCTGGGGCATGGCCGGGCGTTTCGCAGCCTGCAGGCGGGCCGCGTGATCCGCCACGAGCAGGATGCGTTTGTTCTGCACGGGCGTATTGCCGGCAACGAGCGTGAAGTTTCCGTGGGGTTGACGAAAAACCGCGCCGGTGACAGCAAGGTGCGCATTGACGGCAGCGACGGGCATAAAGTGGCCGAGCTGGCGCAGATGCTGCCCATGCAGCTGATCACCCCGGAGGGCTTCACGCTGCTGAACGGCGGCCCCAAGTATCGTCGTGCCTATATCGACTGGGGCTGTTTTCATAACGAGCCGGGATTTTTCAACGCCTGGAGCAACCTGCGTCGCCTGCTGAAGCAGCGCAACGCCGCGCTGCGCCAGGTGTCGCGCTACCCGCAGATCCGCGCCTGGGACCAGGAGCTGGCACCGCTGGCAGAGCAGATAAGCGCCTGGCGTGCCGCCTACAGCGAAGCGATAGCGGCGGATATCAATGCCACCTGCGCGCAGTTCCTGCCGGAGTTTCAGCTGAGCTTCTCCTTTCAGCGCGGCTGGGACAAAGAGAGTGATTACGCCGACCTGCTCGAACGCAACTTTGAGCGCGATCGGGCACTGACCTACACCGCCAGCGGCCCTCATAAAGCGGATTTTCGTATTCGCGCTGAGGGGACGCCGGTGGAAGATTTACTGTCTCGCGGCCAGTTAAAGCTGCTGATGTGCGCCCTGAGACTGGCGCAGGGTGAGTTTCTCACCCGACAGAACGGGCGACGTTGCCTGTATCTGATAGATGATTTTGCCTCTGAGCTGGACGAAACGCGCCGCCACCTGCTGGCAGCGCGCTTAAAAGCCACTCAGGCCCAGGTTTTTGTCAGTGCCATTGCGGCCGAGCATGTCTTCGATATGACTGATGAAAAGGGCAAGATGTTCAACGTAGAACAGGGTAAAATAGCGGTTCAACCTGAAGATTAAACGAGCGAGAAAAGTTGATGTCGAATTCTTATGACTCCTCCAGTATCAAAGTTCTAAAAGGGCTCGATGCGGTACGCAAGCGCCCGGGTATGTATATCGGCGATACGGATGACGGCACCGGTCTGCATCACATGGTATTTGAGGTCGTGGATAACGCCATTGACGAAGCGCTCGCCGGTCACTGTAAAGACATTCTGGTTACCATTCATGCGGATAACTCTGTCTCCGTTGTCGATGATGGCCGTGGTATTCCGACCGGCATTCACGAAGAAGAGGGTATCTCTGCCGCTGAAGTGATCATGACCGTGCTGCACGCGGGCGGTAAGTTCGATGATAACTCATACAAAGTTTCTGGCGGCCTGCACGGCGTAGGGGTTTCCGTGGTTAACGCCCTGTCGGAAAAACTGGAGCTGACCATCCGCCGCGAAGGCAAAGTCCATCAGCAGATCTACGTGCACGGCGTGCCGCAGGCCCCGCTGAGCGTGACCGGTGAAACCGATCTGACCGGGACGCGCGTGCGTTTCTGGCCAAGCCATCAGACCTTTACCAACGTGGTCGAGTTCGAATACGAAATTCTGGCTAAGCGCCTGCGCGAGCTGTCGTTCCTGAACTCCGGCGTATCAATCAAGCTGGAAGACAAGCGTGACGGCAAGAACGACCACTACCACTACGAAGGTGGTATCAAGGCGTTCGTTGAGTATCTGAATAAGAACAAAACCCCGATCCACCCGAATGTGTTCTATTTCTCTACCGAGAAAGACGGCATTGGTGTGGAAGTGGCGCTGCAGTGGAACGACGGTTTCCAGGAAAACATCTACTGCTTTACCAACAACATCCCGCAGCGCGACGGCGGTACGCACCTGGCTGGCTTCCGCGCCGCCATGACCCGTACCCTGAACGCCTACATGGATAAAGAAGGCTACAGCAAGAAGGCCAAAGTCAGCGCCACCGGTGACGATGCGCGTGAAGGGCTGATTGCCGTGGTCTCCGTGAAAGTGCCGGACCCGAAATTCTCCTCTCAGACCAAAGATAAACTGGTCTCTTCCGAGGTGAAATCGGCGGTTGAGCAGCAGATGAACGAACTGCTGTCTGAATACCTGCTGGAAAACCCGGGCGATGCCAAAATCGTCGTGGGTAAAATTATTGACGCCGCGCGCGCGCGTGAAGCTGCACGCCGCGCGCGTGAGATGACCCGCCGTAAAGGTGCGCTCGACCTCGCAGGCCTGCCGGGCAAGCTGGCCGACTGCCAGGAGCGCGACCCGGCGCTGTCCGAAATCTACCTGGTGGAAGGGGACTCTGCGGGCGGCTCTGCCAAGCAGGGGCGTAACCGTAAGAACCAGGCCATCCTGCCGCTGAAGGGTAAAATCCTCAACGTTGAGAAAGCCCGCTTCGACAAGATGCTGGCTTCCCAGGAAGTGGCAACGCTGATCACCGCGCTGGGCTGCGGCATTGGCCGTGACGAATACAACCCGGACAAGCTGCGCTATCACAGCATCATCATCATGACCGATGCGGACGTCGATGGTTCTCACATCCGTACGCTGCTGCTGACCTTCTTCTACCGCCAGATGCCGGAAATCATCGAGCGTGGCCACGTGTATATCGCTCAGCCACCGCTGTACAAGGTGAAGAAAGGTAAGCAGGAACAGTACATTAAAGACGATGAGGCGATGGACCAGTACCAGATCGCTATCGCGCTGGACGGGGCTACGCTGCATGCTAACGCCAGTGCGCCAGCGCTGGGCGGCAAGCCGCTGGAAGACCTGGTGTCTGAGTTCAACAGCACGCGTAAGATGATCAAACGTATGGAGCGCCGCTATCCGGTGGCGCTGCTCAACGCGCTGATCTACCACGCGACGCTGAGCGACCTGGCGGCGGAAGCGCCGGTGCAGGGCTGGCTGGACGGGCTGGTGAAGTATCTCAACGATAACGACCAGCACGGCAGCACCTTTAGCGGCTTCGTACGCGAAAACCGTGAGCTGCATATCTTTGAGCCGGTGCTGCGTATCAAAACGCACGGGGTTGATACCGACTATCCGCTGGATACCGAGTTTATGCTCGGCGGCGAATACCGCAAAATCTGCACCCTGGGTGAGAAACTGCGCGGCCTGATCGAAGAGGATGCCTTTATCGAGCGCGGCGAGCGCCGTCAGCCGATTGCCAGCTTCGAGCAGGCGATGGACTGGCTGGTGAAAGAGTCGCGCCGTGGCCTGTCGGTACAGCGTTATAAAGGTCTGGGCGAAATGAACCCGGAGCAGCTGTGGGAAACCACCATGGATCCGGATAGCCGCCGTATGCTGCGCGTGACCATCAAAGACGCCGTGGCGGCCGACCAGCTGTTCACCACCCTGATGGGCGATGCGGTAGAACCGCGCCGCGCCTTTATCGAAGAGAACGCCCTGCGCGCGGCGAACATCGATATCTGATTGATAAACCTCCTTCGGGCGACCTTCTTTTCCGGTCGCCCCACAGTAGAAAGCAGACTTTCGGGTCTGCTTTTTTTTCGCCTGCACTCTGCGCGTTATTTTTCTCATGTCGAAAAAAGAGCATAATTTCGACACGTCTGCTCGTCATGTTAAGCGCATCGACATATCACTGACCCGTGGTTAAGTTAAATGAGTGCCGATGGTTATTTTAACTACAGGCTTAGCTTAAAATAGCAGCCTACCATTCCACCCTTTGGTTTCCCTTCCGTTTGCTTCCGTTTTTCCCCGCGCGCTATGACCGCTATCACTTTTAAACGTATCGTGCTCCCTTAGTCTCTTAATACAAAGAGGTGACTATGTATCTGGAACAGCGGCGTAACCACATTCTTGAGTATCTCGATCGCCATGAAACGCTGAGCGTCGCCTGGCTGGCCGGGACCTTTGCCGTATCGAAAGAGACGATTCGCAGCGATCTGGCGGCGCTGGCGGGGCTGGGATTGATTCAGCGCTGCCACGGCGGGGCGATGGTGTTACGCCGCAATCTGCAGGCCAGGCTGATTTCAGAGACCGGCGGCAACTTTGAGGTGCTGCTGCAGCGGCTGGAAAGCCAGCGCCTCGGCGGGCAGCGCGGCAAGCGTAAAACTCAGGGGCGGGTGTGTATCCTTGGCTCGTTTAACGTCGATATCGTGGCGAAGGTCGCGCGCTTTCCCAGAGGCGGTGAATCGCTGCTGGCGCTCGGCAGCACGCTGGGTCCGGGTGGCAAAGGGGCCAATCAGGCGATGGCCGCCAGCCGCACCGGGGCGCGGGTGCACTTTGTCTCTAAAGTGGGTAAAGACCAGTTCAGCCAGTTTGCTTTCGATCACCTTTCGGCATCGGATATTCACTCCTTCAAGCTCTATCAGAGTGAAAGTGAGCCGACCGGCAATGCGATTATCTATGTGTCGCAGCAGGATGGCGAAAACATGATCGCCATCTACTCCGGCGCCAATCAGACGCTCACCGATGCCGAAGTGGCGGAGATGACGCACGAACTGTCCGGCGCTGACGTATTGCTGCTACAGCTGGAGAACAACTTCTCCGCCACGCTCAATGCGATGAAGCTGGCCAATACGCTGGGCGTGCGGGTAATTATGAATCCGGCGCCGTTCTCGGACGATGTACTCAAATGCCTGCAGTATGTCGACGTGATCACCCCCAATGAGACCGAGGCGTCGCTGCTCTCGGGGGTTGAGGTGACGGATCTGGAGAGCGCCAGAGAAGCGGCGCAGGCCATTGTGCGCCAGGGCGCGAAGCGGGTGATTATCACCATGAGCTCGCGCGGCGCGCTGATCCTCGATAACGGCCAGTTCCAGCATATTCCGGCATTTCCGGCGCTCAGCGTTGATACCACCGGCGCGGGCGATGCCTTTAACGGCGCCTTCGCCGCCGCGCTGGCAAGCGGACAGACCATTGCGCAGGCGGCGACCTATGCCGCGGCGTTTGCTTCACTGGCGGTGGAGCGTGAAGGGGCCAGCAATATGCCCGATCACCCCCAGGTGGTTGCGCGACTGGCGCAGCGCTGAACCGCCCCATTTTCAGGCAGTACGCTGCCATCAGGAGAACAAGATGAAGAAGATTGAAGGCATTGTCCCGGTGATGTTGACGCCGTTTACCCCTGATAACCAGATCGACTATCCGGGCCTCGAACGTTTAATTGACTGGTATCTGACGCAGGGCGTTGATGCGCTGTTTGCCGTCTGTCAGTCGAGCGAAATGCAGTTCCTGTCGCTGCAGGAGCGCGTATCGATTGCTGAATTTGTGGTCGGCAAAGTGCAGGGCCGCGTACCGGTGATCGCCTCCGGCCATATCAGCGATGCGCTCGACGCGCAGATTGAAGAGCTGAGCGCGATGGCCGCCACCGGCATTGATGCGCTGGTGCTGGTGACCAACCATCTTGACCCGAAAAACGAGGGCAGCGAGGTGTTCTTCTCCACGCTGAACGCGCTGCTGGAAGCGCTGCCCGCCAGCATGCCGCTTGGCCTGTACGAGTGCCCGGCGCCGTATCGCCGCCTGCTGAGCGACGAAGAGTTCAGCTTCTGCGCCAACAGCGGCCGCTTCGTGGTGCTGAAAGACGTCAGCTGCGACCTGCCTACCGTGCAGCGCCGCGTGAAGCTGGCAGAGGGCACGCCGTTCAATATCATCAACGCCAACGCGGCGATCGCCTGGCCCGCTATCCAGGCCGGCTCGAAAGGCTTCAGCGGCGTGTTCACCAACTTCCACCCGGAGCTGTATCACTGGCTCTATCACCACGGGGCAGCGCAGCCGGAAAAAGCCCAGGAGCTGTCGCTGTTCCTGTCGCTGTCTGCGGTCACGGAGACGCTGGGCTACCCGAAAAACGCCAAAATTTATCATCAGCATCTGGGCACTTTCAGCAGCGAGTTCTGCCGCGTAAACAAAGATAACGTGCTGGAAAAATTCTGGGGCCTCGGCGTGCTGCTGGATCAAATCCAGCAGGGCACCACGCTGTGGCAGAAGAAAATCGCGGGCTAGCTGTTCGCGCCGGGCAGCGCTACCAGGGCTGCCCGCTGTACCCCCACCCGCCAAACAAATAACAATATGGGACAACGACGATGATTTTTTGCGATCGCAACGACTGGGCGAGGGAACGTCATACCCTGCACCCGGTGATTAACCAGGCTTTGGAATGGATTGCCGCCACGGATTTTGCCGCGCTGGAACCGGGAAAATTCGACATCCTGCCGGACAATAAGATGTTCTGCCTCTATCAGACCATGGAAACCGAACCGGCCAGCGCCCGCCGCGCCGAGTCACATTTTCACTATGTTGATATCCAGTATCTGCTCTCCGGTGAAGAGAGCATCGGCGTGGCGCGCGCGCACCCAAGCCACGTGGTGGTAGAAGACCACGCCGAACAGCGCGATATCGTGTTCTACCATCAGACCCACAATGAATCGATGATTGCGCTGGAAGCGGATACCTTTGTGGTGCTGTTTCCCCATGATGTTCATCGCCCCTGTTGCCAGACCCACGGTGTTTCGCGCATCCGCAAAGCGGTAATCAAAATTCACCTGAGCCTGTTTACTGACGAGAAATCATCATGAAAGAGACCTCTGTAGCCGCAACCTCCTCCGCGCAGCCGCTGGCCGCCAACCCGCCGCAGATCTCTCGCCTGCGCTGGGGCATTATCCTTATCCTGCTGCTGGCGGCGGTGGTTAACTACCTGGATCGCGCCAACCTCAGCATCGCCAACACCACCATTGCCGCCGAGTTTGGCTTCTCGCAGACCGAAATGGGGCTGCTGCTGTCGGCCTTCCTCTGGCCGTATGCGCTGGCCAACCTGCCGGCGGGCTGGCTGGTGGATAAATTCGGCCCGAAACGCATGTTCTCCTGGGCGCTGGGGCTGTGGTCCGGCTTCACTTTCCTCGCCGCTTTTGTCAACAGCTACTCGGTGTTTTACGGCCTGCGTATGCTGCTGGGGATTTCCGAATCGCCGTTCTTTACCTCCGGCATTAAAATCACCCACCGCTGGTTTGGCGATAAAGAGCGCGGCCTGCCAACCTCAATCATCAATACCGGTTCGCAGATCGCTAACGCCATCGCCCCGCCTATCCTGACCGTGCTGCTGCTGAGCTTTGGCTGGCGCGGAATGTTTATGGCAATCGGCCTGATGGGGCTCCCACTGCTGCTGGCGTGGTGGAAGTTCTACCGCGACCCGGATGCGCGCGAAGATGCGCTGATCCATGCCGGGCACCGCAGCGTGACTGCCGCCGGAGAGAACGTGGTCAAAACCAGCTGGGGCGCGCTGTTTAAGCACCGCACCACGTGGTTTATGGTGATCGGTAACTTCTCCATCATGTTCACCATCTGGGTGTACCTCACCTGGCTGCCAAGCTATCTGGAAAAATCCCTCGGCTTCAGCCTGAAGCAGACCGGCTGGATTGCCTCGATCCCCTTCTTTGCCGGTATCCTCGGCGTGCTGGTGGGCGGGATGCTGTCCGATAAGCTGGTGCGCAGCGGCATGAAGGCCATTCACGCGCGTAAGATCCCAATCGTTGCGGGCGCGGCGCTGGCAGCCTGCTTTGTCGCCCCGATCCCGTTCGTCGACAGTACCCCGCTGGCGATTACCCTGCTGTCGCTGGGCTACTTCTGCTCGCAGATGCCGCAGGGGGCTATCTGGACGCTGGCGACCGACATCGCGCCGAAGGATCAGGTGGCGTCGCTCGGGGCGATTCAGAACTTTGGCGGCTTCCTTGGCGCCGCAATGGCACCGATTGTCACCGGGGTGATTCTGGATATGACCGGAAAATTCACCAATGTGTTCCTGCTCGGTGCCGGGCTGCTGATGCTGGGTGCGATCAGCTACGGTTTCTTCGTCAATAAACCGCTGGCAGCGCAGCGCTGATGGATGCGTGCCGTTCACGCTGTAATCAGGCTGGTGATCATCAGCTGAATCGCGCTAGCATGGGAACAAACTGTTGGCTAACGAGGATGGTATGGCGATAAAACTGATTGCGATTGATATGGACGGCACGTTACTGAATCCCCAGCACCAGATCACCCCTGGCGTGAAGCAGGCGATTCAGGCGGCGCGCGACCAGGGCGTGGCGATTGTCCTGGCAACCGGGCGCCCGTTTATTGGCGTACAGAATTACCTGATGGAGCTGGATTTACAGCAGCCGGGGCAGTACTGCATCACCAACAATGGCGCACTGGTTCAAAAGGCGGAAAGCGGTGAATGCGTGGCGGAAGTGGCGCTGCATTTCGATGATTATCTCTATTTCGAAAAGCTGGCGCGCGAGCTGGGCGTGCATTTCCAGGCGCTGACCAAAACCGAGCTGTTCACGCCAAATAAGGACATCAGCGAGTATACCGTCCATGAGGCGTGGCTGACCGGAATCCCGCTGCGCCAGCGCGACGTCGGGGAGATGGACCGCAGCCTGAGCTTCCCGAAAGTGATGATGATCGACCCGCCAGAACAGCTGGATGCGGCGATTAAGAAGATCCCACAGGACGCCTACGATCGCTACACCATTATGAAAAGTTCGCCTTACTACCTCGAAATCCTCGATAAAAGCGTCAATAAAGGGGCGGGCGTTAAAGCGCTGGCGGACCTGCTGGGGCTGAAGCGTGAAGAGGTGATGGCCATCGGCGACCAGGAGAATGACCTGGCGATGCTGGAATATGCCGGAACCGGCGTGGCGATGGGCAACGGCATTGAGAAAGTGAAGGCGATGGCGCAGTTTGTCACCCGGCCTAACTTTGAAGATGGCGTCGCCCACGCGATTGAGAAGTTCGTACTGTAACCTGCCTGAGCGTAAGACGGCGGATATTCTGCATCCGCCGAATCCACTATCCTTAGTCATCGGTGCCGGGGATCCTCCCCGCCCCCCTTTTCAACGGCCTTCTATGAAAGAAAAGCAACTCACCTTCGCCCCGCGCCACCACCAGCTGACCAATATCAATGTCTGGACCGCGGACAGCCAGTGGCTGGTCTACGACGTGCGCCCTTCCGGCGCCTCCTTTACCGGCCTGACCATTGAGCGGGTGAACGCCAGCAGCGGTGACACCGAGGTGCTCTATCAGGCGCGCGACGGTGCGCACGTTGGCGTGGTAACCGCCAGCCCGGATCTGCCGCCGCGCTATGTCTGCATTCACGGCCCCGAGCACCCGGACAGCCAGTGGAAGTATGATTTCCATCATCGGCGCGGGGTGATCGTTCAGCACGGGGTGGCGGAAAATCTTGATGCCTGCGATATCACCCCGCCGTTTACCGCCGGGGCGCTGCGCGGCGGCTCGCACGTGCACGTGTTCAGCCCGGACGGTTCACGCCTGAGCTTTACCTATAACGACCACGTGATGCATGAGCTGGACGTGAAGCAGGACCTGCGCAATGTGGGCGTGGCGGTGCCGCTGCATGCGGTCTGCCCGCCAAAAAAACATCCGCGTGAATATGACGGCAGCCACTACTGCGTGCTGGTCAGCCGCACCACCGTTCAGCCGCTGCCGGGCAGCGATGAAATCAACCGCGCCTATGAAGAGGGCTGGGTAGGAAATCGGGGGTATCAGCGCGCCGACGGTAGCCGTCAGCGCTGGGCGCTGGCCTTTATTGGCGATACCGTCGCGCCAGGCGGCGAGAAAGTGGCCGAGGTGTTTATTGTCGATCTGCCGGAAAACAGTGCCGACTACGCGCTGGCCGGGGACGCGCCGCTGGAAGGCACCGCCCACAGCCTGCCCGCGCCACCGCGCGGCGTAAAACAGCGGCGTCTGACCTTTACCCGCCGTGGCCTGGCCAGCACCCCGCGCCACTGGCTGCGAAGCTCGCCGGACGGCAGCGCGATCGCCTTTCTGATGGCGGATGAGGCGGAGGTGGTGCAGCTGTGGACCGTTTCCCCACTGGGGGGCGAGCCGCGGCAGGTAACGCACGGCCAGCACAGCATTCAGTCGGCGTTCAGCTGGCACCCGAACGGGCAGCAGCTGGCGTTTGTCTGCGATAACAGCGTGATGATTTGTCAGCTTGCCAGCGGAGCTGTGCGGCGCATTACCGCACGCAGCGCAATCCCGCCGGTAGCGGATGCGGTGGTGTTCTCGCCGGACGGTGAGTCAGTCGCCTATTTGCGGGACGGCGACCCGTGGCGGCAGATATTTATCGCGCGGGTGCGTGGCTAGCGCCACTGGCGGGTGAAGGTGCGGCATCGCGGGTGGGCGACATCGGGGCCATGGTTTCATTCATGATGGCATCGGTATGATTGGCCTGCTCGCTGCGCAGCACGCGCGCGCGCGGGGAGTCATCTTCCCCTTTGTCGCCGGAGCGGTAATAGTCCATCGGCAGCAGCAGGGTATCCAGCACCGCCGAGAACGGCAGATCGATAGCGGCCAGCGGTTTCATCACCCAGCCGCTGTTTTTATCGACGATGGTCTCTGCGCTGGCGCGGGTGCCGGGGTAGTAACCCTCGTAAGGCGCGGAGTGCATCATCACGCTGGAGCAGCCGCTGGTGCTGACCAGCGAAACGCAGGCAATAAAACCGGCAATATGGCACTTCTTTAATGCGTTCATCATCAATATCCCTTGTTATGGCAAGCCTGCTGAGACTTGTCGCCGGTGTGCGCAAAAAAGCGTAGTCCACTCTGTGGTGGCTGGCATCGTGTTCCGGCAAACTCATCCCTGAGTGTATGACATTCACTGCTTTCCGGTTAAAAAAATCGCATTTTCCCCTTGAAAGCATCGCGTCTGTCACCATTTTACTATTACGGTCAGTGAAGCCTGCGCCGACAGGGCAGCGTTAACTGAACCGGCGATCCGTCCAGTGTGGAGGATCGACTTTGTTAATTACATCTCGCTGACTATCAGGAGCTGCACCATGCGTAATTTTGACCTTGCCCCACTGTATCGTTCATCCATTGGCTTTGACCGTCTGATCAACCTGCTGGAATCCAGCCAGGGTCAGGGCAACAACAATGGCGGCTACCCTCCGTACAATGTGGAGCTGGTGGCAGAAAACAACTACCGAATTACCATTGCCGTGGCGGGCTTCGCGGAAAGCGAACTGGAGATCACCTCCCACGACAACCTGCTCAGCGTGCGCGGTTCGCACCCGGAAGAGCAGCAGGAACGCACCTATCTCTATCAGGGCATTGCCGAGCGCAACTTCGAGCGTAAATTCCAGCTGGCCGAGCACGTACACGTGCGTGATGCCAAACTGGAAAATGGCCTGCTGTATATCGACCTTGAGCGCGTGGTGCCTGAAGCCAATAAACCGCGCCGTATCGAAATCATGAAATAACATGCTTACGGGCCGCCAGCTGGCGGCCCCTGTTTTATCCGCTCTTGCGGCGTTAGCCTTCGCGATGCGCCCGCTCGACCTCTTCCGTCAGAATCGCAATTCCTCGCTCAATCTTCTCGCTGTCCGGCACATAGTTCATGCGCATGCACTGATGCGTATGCGGCCACGCCTGCTCCAGCCCCGGGAAGAAGAAGTGCCCCGGCACCATCAGCACGCCGCGCTGTTTTAAGCGCTGGTACAGCACTTCGGTGGTGATCGGCAGGTCTTTAAACCACAGCCAGAGGAAAATCGCCCCTTCCGGTTTATGGATCAGGCAGCGTTCGGGGGATAAATAGCGGCGAATAACGGCGATTGTCTGGTTAACCCGCTGCTGGTAGAACGGCTTAATCACCTCTTCTGACAGCCGCAGCAGATCGCCGCGCTGAATCATCTCATTGGCGATCGCCGGGCCAATGCTGCCGGGTGCCAGGCTGATAATGCCGTTCATATTGCTGATGGCGGAGATCACTTTCTCATCGGCAATAATGATGCCGCAGCGCGAACCCGGCAGGCCGAGCTTGGACAGGCTCATGCACAGAATAATGTTTGGGTTCCACAGCGGGCGCGCCTCGCTGAAGATAATACCGGGGAACGGCACGCCATAGGCGTTATCGATCAGCAGCGGGATCTGATGCTGCTGCGCCAGCGCATCCAGCTTCAGTAGCTCCTCATCGGTGATGACATTGCCGGTCGGGTTGGTCGGGCGCGATACGCAGATCAGCCCGGTATCGTCGCCGATATTCAGGTGCTCAAAATCGACGTGATACTTAAACTGCCCTTCCGGCAGCAGTTCGATATTCGGGCGCGTGGAGACAAACAGGTCTTCATCCAGTCCGGCATCGGCATAGCCAAGGTATTCCGGGGCCAGAGGGAACAGCACGCGTTTCATACTGCCGTCGGCGCGGCGGCCAGCGTACAGGTTAAACAGATAGAAGAAGGCGCTCTGGCTACCGTTGGTCAGGGCGATATTTTCGGAGGCGATCTGCCAGCCCAGCTCATCGCGCAGCAGCCGGGAGAGAGAATCCAGCAGGGTACTTTTACCGCGTGGGCCGTCGTAGTTACACAGTGCTTCCGCCAGCTTGCCTTCGTCGTGCATCTGTTGCAGCAGCTGCTGGAAATAGTCGTTCATCGCCGGGATCTGCGCGGGATTACCGCCACCGAGCATCACCGTCCCCGGCGTGCGCAAACCTTCGCCCATATCTTCCATCAGACGAGAGATGCCCGAATGACGCGTAAATTTGTCACCAAATGCCGAAAAGCTCATACCCTGTTAATCACTTGTTAGCCGTCAGGAGGACCACCTTAACGTTTGCAGCCGGATGAATGCAATGCTGCGGCGGCAGAATCGCATTTGTCTGATTGTGCACGCCCGCCAGGCCTCTACCCAGGAGGCCGAACGCTGAAGTCGCCGGGCATGCCCCGCCCGCTGAGTGCGAGCTGAACGCTGTAGCTGAATCGTTTTTTACATCCCGCTCAATCATCCGATAAACATCACATTTATTTATGTAATTAATCCTGATTAATCATTTTTACGTGATCACCATCGCGTTTAACAGAGCAAAAAAAGCTTAAAAGTCAGGCGGTGATGGTTGTCACGTTTTTATCTGCCGGCGATTTGTAGTCTGGGCTCGCATAAAGCTAAATCAATTCAGCTAAAGGGATAAAAAGATGAGAAAAAGCGTTCTGGCAGGGTGTGTGATGGCGATCCTTAGCGGTCAGGCTGCGGCGCAAAGCTGGCTGCTGACGGATGCTGAAAGCGGGACGGAAAAGGGCAACTGGCAAATCAGCAGCCAGCAGCTGAAGCTGGCAGGCGAGAGTTTCAGCATCGAGCAAAAAGTGCTGCACGGCGGCAAGCAGGAGGGCTCCAAAGTGCTGACGCTGACCAGTAAAAACGGGCTAACTATTGCGCTCAGCCCGACGCGCGGTATGGATCTGCTGCACGTCAGCGGCCACGGCGTGCGCCTGGGCTGGGATTCTCCGGTGCAGGAAGTGGTCAACCCGGCCTATATCAACCTGGAGAGCCGTAACGGGCTGGGCTGGCTGGAAGGATTCAACGAGATGATGGTGCGCTGCGGCTTTGAGTGGACCGGGCACCCGGTGACCAAAGACGGGATGATCTACACCCTGCACGGCAAGGCGGGCAACACGCCAGCGTCGAAGGTGGAAGTGATTGTTGATGATCAAGCCCCGCATGAAATTCGCATTCGCGGGCTGCTGAAAGAGGTCACCTTTAAGAAGGCGAAACTCGAAACCTGGACCGAGCTGCGTTACGTGCCGGGCTCGGACTCGTTCACCGTGCATGATGTGCTGACCAATGAGGCAGACTATCCGCACGACTACCAGATTATCTACCACAGCAACTTCGGTACGCCGATCCTTGAAAAAGACGCGCGCTTTATTGCCCCGCTGAAATCAGTATCGCCGTTTAACGACTACGCCAAAAAAGGGCTGGATGGCTGGAACATTTACGGCGCGCCGACCAAAGATTTCGACGAGATGGTGTTTAACCTGCAGCCCAAAGCGGACAGCAGTGGCAAAACCGTGGCGGCGGTGATTAACAGCAAGGGCGACAAAGGGGCCGCGATTGAGTTTGATACCCGCCAGCTGCCGCTGCTGACCATGTGGAAGAACACCGACACGCTGAAGCAGGGGTATGTCACCGGGATTGAGCCGGGCACCAACTACGCCTATCCGGTGACTATCGAGAAAGAGCAGGGAAGAGTGAAACAGCTGCAGCCGGGGCAGAGCACCGAGTTTACGCTGACCTATTCCCTGCTGAAGGACGCCAGCGCGGTGCAGAAGGTTGAACAGCGCGTGAAGCAGATCCAGGGGAATGACAGCGTAGAGATTAACCAGACGCCGATTGCGACCGAGTAACCCTCCAGGCCCGTGATGGGGGCGGGGCATGCCCCGCCCGTATTGGCGTGCCTCAGCCCTGAGACAATATCTGCGGATTAACGCAGTTCTTCTCCACCTTACCGGTTAACGCGGCAATCAGGTTATCCACCGCGTCCTTCGCCATGCCGTAGCGGGTCTCATGCGTCGCGGAACCGATATGCGGCAGCGCCACCACGTTGCGCAGCTTCAGCAGCTCTGAGCTGACCGGCAGCGGCTCCTGCTCAAACACGTCCAGTCCGGCGGCGTGGATGGTGCCCTCTTTTAATGCGGCAATCAGCGCCTGCTCATCGACCACCGGGCCGCGCCCGGCGTTGATCAGCACCGCGCTCTTCTTCATCTTCGCCAGCTGCTCGCGCCCGATCAGATGATGGGTCTGCTCGGTCAGCGGCAGGCTGATGCAGAGGAAGTCTGACTCGGCCAGCAGCGTATCCAGGTCGCAGTACTGCGCGTCAAAGCGCTGTTCGGCTTCTTCATGATGCTTACGCGCGTTATACAGGATCGGCATGCCGAAACCGAGGTGCGCACGCTGCGCCAGCGCCAGTCCGATGCGGCCCATGCCCAGAATGCCGAGCTTCTTGTGGTGGACATCAATACCGAACCACTCCGCCCCGAAACTGCCCTGCCATTCGCCCGCCTTCACGCGTTCCGCCATTTCGACCACGCGGCGTGCGGAGCTGAGCACCAGCGCCATCATGGTATCGGCCACCGTTTCGGTCAGCACCGTCGGCGTGTGCATCAGCAGCACCTTGCGGTCGTTCAGCGCGGCGACGTCAAAGTTGTCATAACCGACCGAAACGCTGGAGGCGGCACGCAGCTTAGGCGCGTGCTGTAGAAACTCCGCATCCACTTTGCCGCCGGAGCCGAGGATCCCCTCGGCGTTACGGAAGGCTTCGGCATGCTGCGCGAGGGTTTCCGGGGTTAAGCCGTTGATTTCGGTCACGCTGAAATGCTCATCCAGCTTTGCACGCAGGTCTTCAGGCAACGATTTATACAGCACCACAGAAGGTTTCATTCATTTCTCCAAAAGCATTAAGCGTGTTTAGCGCCGTCGGGCAGCGGCTGTTGCTTGTTGCGCGCCGGTTTTACGGCCAGCGTCAGCCAGACGGAAATCAGTAATGCCGCGCCCATAAAGATATAGGAGGCGGACGGGCTGCCGGTGGCGCCGTTCAGGTAACCGACCACCCACGAGCCGAGGAACGAGCCCAGGGCGCCCATCGCATTGATCAGGGCCATCGCGCCGCCGGCGACATTACGCGGCAGCATTTCCGGGATAATGGCAAAGAACGGGCCGTAAGGCGCATACATCGCCGCCCCGGCGATCACCAGCAGGGCATAAGAGAGCCAGAAGTTGCCAGGCCCCACCAAATATGAACCTAAAAACGCCAGCGCACCAATCAGCAGCAACGGCCAGACAAACAGTTTGCGGTTTTGTAACTTATCGGAGGCCCAGGAGACGACGATCATCGCAATGGTGGCGGCCAGATAGGGGACCGCCGACAGCCAGCCCGCTTCGACCATGCCCATCCCGGTACCGTTACGCAGAATGGATGGCAGCCACAGCACGAAGCCGTAGACGCCGATGCTCCAGGTAAAGTACTGCGCGCAGAGGAGAATAACGTTGCGCGACTTAAAGGCTTCAGCATAGTTGCGTACCGCCTTCAGATTCTCCTGCTCTTTCTGCAGCTGCGCCTGCAGCGCGGCTTTCTCCGCGTCGCTCAGCCATTTGGCCTGCGCGGGTTTATCCTGCACCAGGAACCACCAGGCGACGGCCCAGATCACCGCCGGGAAGCCCTCAATAATAAACATTTCACGCCAGCCAAAGGCGTCGATCAGATAGCCGGAGACCACCGACATCCACAGTACGGTGACCGGATTACCGAGGATCAGGAAGGTGTTGGCGCGTGAGCGTTCGGATTTGGTAAACCAGTTACTGATATAAATCAGCATTGCCGGCATCACCGCCGCCTCTACGACGCCCAGCGTAAAGCGGATCGCCGCCAGCATCGGGATATTGCTCACCAGCCCGGTCAGCGTGGCGCAGATGCCCCACAGGATCAGGCACCAGAACACCAGCTTTTTCACGCTGCGCCGCTCGGCATAGATGGCGCCGGGGATCTGGAAGAAGAAGTAGCCGAGGAAGAACAACGCACCCAGCAGGGATGACACCCCCTTGGTGATGCCAAGGTCTTCGTTGATCCCCGCAGCGGAAGCAAAACTGAAGTTTGCACGGTCCAGATACGCCAGGCTGTAGGTGATAAACACGATGGGCATGATGTACCACCAGCGTTTTGGCGCGATTGTCTGATTGCTCATAGTTCTGTCCTCGATGTCCGCATTCTATGGTAGGGCGATGCGGTTTTGTTATGTTCCGGTCAGTGGCAGCAGCTAGAAATCACCCAGCGTGGCGCGCGTGGGTAACCCTTCGCTGTCGCCCGATACCTGGATGGCCAGAGAACCGATTTTGTTACCGCGCAGGATCGCGGCGGGTAACGATTTTCCTTCCAGCAGGGCGCTGATCACCCCAACGGCAAAGCCATCGCCAGCGCCGACGGTATCCACCACGTTATCCGTGTGCACCGCCGCAATCTGGCCCTTTTCACCCGCTGCGGTTTTATACCAGGCGCCGTCGCTACCGGTTTTGATCACCACCGCCTGCACGCCCATCGCCAGATAGCAATCGGCAATGGCTTCCGGCTGTTGATAGCCGGTCAGGATCTGGCCCTCTTTAATACCCGGCAGCACCCAGTCGGCGTACTGCGCCAGACCGTTCAGCTGCTTAATCATCTCGGCTTCGCTCGACCACAGCACCGGGCGCAGGTTCGGGTCGAAGGAGATGGTTTTGCCCAGCGCCTTCATTTTGCGGGCCGCATGCTGTGACAGCGCCAGCGAGCTGTCAGAAATGGCCGCCGCCACGCCGCTCAGATGCAGATGGCGTGCGCTGGCAAAGTAGTCGCTGTCAAAATCGGCGGGCGAAAGATGGCTGGCCGCCGAGCCTTTACGGAAGTATTCAACCCGCGGATCGGAGCCATCATCCACGCGGGATTTCATCTGGAAACCCGTAGGATAACGCGGATCGCAGGTGACCTGACGGTGGTCGACGCCTTCCAGATCGAGCTGCTGGCAGGTGAAGCGGCCAAACGAGTCGTCACCAATGCGGCTGACCCAGCCTACCTTCAGGCCGAGGCGCGCCAGGCCAATAGCCACGTTGAGTTCGGCTCCGGCAATGCGTTTGCTGAACTGCGTCACGTCGGCCAAATCGCCGCATTCGCTGGCGACAAACATCGCCATGGCCTCACCGATGGTCACGGCATCCAGCGTGGGGTGGGTTTGAGCGGTCATCATTTACTCCTCGCGCAGCAGGTCAACATAGTGGCGGGTAACGGCCACCAGGTCGGCCCCTTCCAGCGGAAACTCAATGGCGCGCGGCACGTCGGCAGGTAAAAGTGCCAGCGTCTCGCGCCACAGATTATCGGCATCATCCAGCGCCAGCGCGCGCCAGCTGTCTCCGTCAGGCACGGCGGCCTTAACGTGAATGTAGCTGACAAAGCGGCTCAGGCGCTCGGCTGCCTGCAGCGGCGGGTCGCCAACCCACAGCCAGTTGCCCATATCGAAAGTCATGCCGTTACAGGTGCGGCTCTCGCCGCAGGCGTGAAAGAATTGGTCCAGCGCGCGCAGTTTACCGCAGGCGGTTTGGTCGTTCTCCACCACCAGATGGACCTTTTTCCCTGCCAGCTTGCCGCGCAGGACGCTGCAGTCAAAGCCGGGCTGATAGTGGCCCAGAGAATATTTGAGCAGTTGCGCGTTGAGCTGTTCCGCCTCGTTGAAGTGCCGGTCGAGGTTGGGATTAAGCGAACCGTCCGCCATAAACAGCGCTTCCGGCACCGAGTAGAACGCCATCAGGCGGCTGGCCGCGACCGCGTTGGCTAACTCAGGTAGCGCTGACAGCTGCTGCGCGCTGAACAGCTCGCGGCGGATCTCCACGCCATCGGCCCCGGCGGCGGCAATGATCGGCAGCAGCGCCTGCTGCCCGCCCAGCTCGGCTATTTTCTCGCGGCCGTAGGCGGCGGTAACCACAATCACTTCTCGTTTCATCTTTCCTCCGGCATTACTGCGGACCTTTGCGCCCGACTTGATAAAAAAACGTTAGTTGGAACCGGTTCCAAAAGATAGCGCCAGAGGTGGAATTTATGATCGCGCTCACGATGTGAACAATTTCTGGCGGGGAAAGCTCTTAAAAACCTCAGCTAGCGCGAGGCGCAAGTAATGAACAAAAAACAATCATATTTTCGTTATGATGCTCAAGGTTTATTCACTATCAAGGAAGGTACAAAGATGGATGTGAAAATTGAAGGCATCAGCAACAAAGAGTTGGCGCGGCAGATGGAGTCTCTGCATGAGCAAATAGATCTGGCGATGCAGGGCAGCCCGCTAAGCCCGGAGAATAAGATTGCGGTGCTGATGCGCTTCAACCTGGCCATCATGTGGTCCAGCCGCGGCAATTATGTCGAAATGGAACTCTCCGACGGCAGTAAAGTTTCCCTCAAGCTGGAGCGGCCCAGGCCGCTGGCGCATTGAAGGATGTAAAAGGCGGGGAGGAGTCCCCGCCTTGAGGTTTCAGTTACTGGTGACCTGGGTGTAAAGAATACCATCAAGAAATCCGTTATTGATGTAGTAATTTACACCGTTTAATTGAGTGAAATCATTTCCCATTTCTTTCTCACTAAAAAATCTGAGCACTCCAGATTTAGGTTTTTGTTTGACTCCCCATGTTTTAGCCACTTTCCTCCAGGGGGTTTTGGGCTTTAGATCATTCAAAGAAATAAATATTTTTTTATTAGTAATATTACATGCAGATGATTCATCTAATGAAGAAATAGCAATGCCGGAGAGATGGCCATGTTGCATTTCATTATCTGATAAAAACCAATACGTACTGCTAGTAGAGGGTGAGTTAAAACATATCCATCCCGTACTACCACTATTGTTAATGTCCCCTCCCAGTTTTTTTTGAATGTCACTTAGCTTGTCTTTTTCAAACTCAATGCTTTCCCCATTGATTAATATGACAGGGACGATGTTTTCCTTCGTGAATAGCTCTGAACTAGAGGTTTCGTCAAGGAGTTCATAATTTTTTGCTATTCCAGTTAAAGGAGAAGTTTTTTCTGAATGACAAGAAAATGAGACTATAGTTAACAAAAGGGTTATGATTTTTTTCATCTTACGATTAACTCTGTGTCACCACTATTGTAGATAGCTTTACGAACTGATAGTGGAGCGACAATGCAACCATTTGAAGAGTCACTAGGATGTTGACCGTTCATACCATGAATTTTGAAAGCATCGCGGCCACACATATTGCTACTACTTTTAGGGGTAAGGCTCAGCGTATATTTTCCGTATGTGGCGAATTGTAGGGTGAGCCAATTGTGTAATTCCCGTGCGGCAATGGTCCTTTATTTACAATGCTTCCCTCTCTTTTAGTGATATCGACATCGCCTTTTATTAAGTTACCTTCTTCATCATAAAGAAACAGATAAACTGGAACTGCCATCATTCACTCCTTGTAAATGTTAAAAACAGAAGTGAAATTATCAGTGTAAAATTAATTGTTCAATATGACAGATCGATTGTTGCGACAGAGATCGTAGGATAAGAAACCCAACTTGAACGTTGGGCCTATAAAATTTATATATTATTACGAGTTCCACTAATCATATTATTCTGCCAGCTTCTGCGTCGATCCGCGCACGATCAGCTCACCGCTAAAGACCTGCTCGTGCATCGGCGTTTCATCGCCTTCAATGCGCTTCAGCACCTGCTCCAGCGCGGCGTAGCCAATTTGCCAGGTGGGCTGCTTGAGGGTAGTGATGCCGACGCCGGCCAGTTCTGCCCACTCCAGTTCGTCAAAGCCCAGCAGGCCAAGCTGCTGACCCCAGTTGAGGTTGAGCCGGCGCAGGGCGCGGGCTACCTGTAGCGTTAGCGCGCCATTGACCACCATCACGGCGCACGGGGCGTGCTGATGGCGCTGATAAAAGTCGCTCAGCACCTGCTCCAGCTTTTCACTGTCGCCAAGCGGCACCTCGGCATATTCAGCAACCCGCTCCTGCTGCTGCGCCATGCGCTGATGGAACGCATGCACGCGCTCAAGGCGGGTATTCACCAGCCCCAGCGGTTCGCTGATAAACAGCAGGGCGCGATAGCCCTGCGTCAGCAGGTGCTCGGTGGCCTGAAGTGCCGCCGCCGGGTTATCCAGCCCGATCACATCGCAGTCGAAATCGGGAATTTTACGGTCGATCAGCACCATCGGCAGCAGCGACTGCTGCAGCTGATTGAGCGCCTCTTCGCGCATGCCGACGGCGTTCACCACCACCCCCTCCACCTGGTAGCTGCTCAGCAGGTTGAGGTAGTGCTGCTCCAGGTCCACTTCATTGTTGGTGTTACACATCAGCAGGGTAAAGCCGTGCGCGCGGCAGGCGGCTTCAATGCCGCTCAGCACGTTAACCGAGTAGGGGTTGGTGATATCCGCAATGATCAGGCCAATCAGCCGCGTGCGCCCGCGCTTCAGGCCGCGTGCCATCTGGCTGGGGCGATAGTTCAGCTCGGCGATGGCGGTTTCGATACGGGTTTTCAGCTCGGCGGACAGGGCGTTCAGCTCGCCGTTGAGATAGCGGGAAACGCTGGTTTTGCCGACGTTCGCAGCTCTGGCGACATCGCTGATGGTGGCTTTGGCGGCCTTACGATTCATGGTGGTCCCTGGCGGTGAATATTGCGCGAGACTATCACACCTGGCGCGTTACGCCAGCATCAGGGCAATTTCAGTTCGGGCTGCCACAGTACCTGTAGCGCCGCCACCTCTTCGCCCTGCATCAGCCGCAGCACCATTTCCGCCACCTGCTGGCCCACGTCGAGGCGCGTGGCCTGCGCAATGCTGGCAACCGGTTCGGCAATCACCGAATCGCCGGGCAGCCCGTCATACACCATCAGCTCAATGCGCTGCGGGCCGGTCAGCCGCCCGGCTTCACGCAGTGCAATCGCCGCGCCGTCGCCCAGCATATTACAGTCGGCAACGATCGCCTGCGGCGGCTCTGGCTGTGCCAGCAGCGTTTGCGTCAGGCGATAGCCTTCACGGCGGTTCGGCTCGGCCTGCCAGCAGCTGTCGCGCGCCAGCCCGTGCTGCTCCATCGCGTCGAGAAACCCCTGGCGGCGCTGGCTGACAAAGGTCTGGTCGTGGTGGCTGCCAATCCACGCCAGCCGCTGTAGCCCCTGCGCGGCATAGTGCGCCACGGCCAGCTGCGGGCCGGCGTAATTATCAAAATCGAACCAGGCATAAGGGGTGTCGAGCTGGCTGCGGCCGAGCGCAAGAAAGGGAAAGTGCAGCTGCTGAAGCTTCACCAGGCGGCTGTCGTGGCGGGTGGTGTGCGCGACAATCAGGGCGTCAACGCAGTGCGTGCGCAGCATACGCTGCATGCCGCGGTGGTCGTCATGGGTGTCATCGGCGATGATTAACAGGTCGATATCGGCGCGGGCCAGCGACTGGGCAATCGCCCCCATCATCTCGACAAAGCTGGCATCGTTAAACGGCACCGGAGCGACGGGAAACAGCAAACCGACCGCGTTGCTGCGCCCGGTTTTCAGGCGCCGCGCGACGGCATTGGGGCGATATCCGCGCCGTCTGGCTTCCAGTTGAATGCGCAGCCGGGTCTCTTCCGCGACGTCGTCATAGCCATTGAGGGCACGGCTGACGGTGGTGACTGAGAGGCCAAGCGCGTGAGCGATCGCTTTCAGGGACATGTTTGCAGGTGTGATCAATTTTTGCGCAGGGTAGCACAATTTGCTGTAGCCCACTATCGCACGGCGTAATAATTGCGGGTGAGACTTGATCGCCCCGCCAGAGTAAGGCGGGGCCGGGAAGCTTACTGCAGCGGGCTGAGGGTGATCTCAACGCGGCGGTTCTGCGCTTTTCCTTCGGCGCTGCTGTTTGAGGCAATCGGGTTGTCCGGCCCCATTCCGCTGGTGCGCACGCGGTTCGCGGCGACGCCCTGGGTGATCAGGGCGCTGCCCACGCCGTCGGCGCGCTGCTGCGACAGGGTCATGTTCAGCTGGCGGCTGCCGCTGCTGTCGGTATAACCGATCACGTTAACTGCGGTTTTTGGATACTCTTTCAGCACCATCGCCACGCCGCTCAGGGTGTTGGCCCCGGCCGGTTTCAGCGTGCTGCTGCTGGAGTCAAAGGTGACGTTATTCGGCATGTTCAGCACGATATTGTCGCCGTTGCGCGTCACGCTGACCCCCGTGCCTTTCATTTTGTCGCGCAGTTTGGCTTCCTGCACGTCCATGTAGTAACCGGCTCCGCCACCCAGCGCCGCACCGGCTGCCGCGCCAATCAGCGCGCCCTTGCCGCGATCTTTCTTCGAAGAGGAGATCATGCCAACACCGGCACCCAGAGCCGCACCGAGGCCTGCGCCAATACCGGATTTACCCGCTTCGCGCTCGCCAGTGTAAGGATTGGTGGTACAGCCGGCCAGGGCAAGAGTGCCGCTCAGCACCAGGGCGATAGTGACTACACTTTTCTTATTCATGGGGGTTCCCTCTCATTGCAGCGGTCAGACAAAATCTTGCCTGAAATTAATAGCTAAACAGGGCGATTATGCCGCTGAAATGTGAGGGAAATACGTAGGCTTATTCTCAATTTGTAACGCAAGGCGACTTTTTGTGGTCAGGGTGGCAGAAACAGTCGGTCATATGTTCATTAATCAAACCGCAGGCCTGCATAAACGAGTAACAGGTGGTCGTACCAACGAATTTAAAGCCGCGTTTTTTTAGCGCTTTTGACATGGCATCTGAGGTGGTGCTGGTGGTGGGCGCACTGCGGTAATCGCTAAAATGTGTTATTTGCGGCTGATGTTCGACGAACTCCCAGATAAAGGTGTTAAACGGCTCGCCGTTGGCTTCCATCGCCAGCACGGCGCGGGCGTTAGCGATAATCGCGTTGATTTTACCGCGATGGCGGATAATGCCGCTCTCCTGCATCAGCCGTTCAATGTCGTCCTCATCCATCTGCGCCACGCGCTCAACGTCAAAATGGTGGAACAGGCGGCGATAGTTTTCGCGTTTTTTCAGCACGGTAAACCACGACAGCCCGGCGACCTGGCCCTCAAGACAGATCATCTCGAACAGCTCCCGGGTTTGCGTCAGCGGCACGCCCCATTCGCTGTCGTGATAGGCGATGTATAACGGATCCTCAGATACCCAGCCACAGCGTTGCATAATCATCATCCCTTTTACTGTTTATTTATCCAGCATCTTAACGAAACATCTCGCCGTCACGCAACAGGTGTTCGTTACCTTTGCGCCGGGTAAAACCGCAGCGGTCAAAAAACTCCAGAATCTGTACCGCCAGCTTGCGCCCCACGCCGAGCCTGTCGCGGAAGTCCCCGGCGCTGGTGCTCAGATCGGATGCCGCACGTTCGCGGATGATAGCGGCAAAGCGCACAATCTGCGGCTGGGCGAAGTAGCGGTCTTTCACGATGGCGACGATCTCCCCGCCCTGTGCCGCCTTGCGCAGCAGCTGGCGCATCGGCTCTTCCTCACAGCCAGCCTCGGCCGCGAGGTCGCGCACCCACCAGGCCTGGTCGCTGAACAGTGGGCGCACCTGCTGCCACAGCGCGTCCTCCCGGCGATCAAAACGGATCTCAAAATCAGGCAGGTGCAGCCAGCCGTGATTGTTGCGCAGCTCCTGCTTATCCAGCAGCGTAGCAATCAGCGCCAGTACCAGCGATTCCGGCTGGTTGGCTAGCGCAATGCGCCGCAGGCGGTCGCGGCCAATGCCGGGGCGATCGCCGTGTTCATTATGGTAGTTTTCCAGCGCGACCAGCAGCTGCGTCTGCCATTGGCGCGCATCTTGTTGCGGCAGCAGATAATCCCCGGCCATTTCGGGCATCACCTCAGTCAGCACCTCAGAGAGGGCGCCGGGGAAGAGCTGCAGCAGCCATTCAAGCTCTTTCCGCGTGCGCGGGTGCTGCTCCAGCAGCAGGGTGACTTTTTCCACCGCGCTATCGGCATTTTCCAGCTGTTTTAGCCAGCTGATAAACGCCGGCTGGCGTTTACCGCGTTTCGGCGGCGTCAGCAGCAGTACTCTTGCTGCCCCCAGGGTTTCGCGGGCGCTGATATCGCGCAGGATCAGCCGATCGCTGTCGGTCAGCCACAGCGGTTTGTCGAGCAGCAGTTCGGCGAGGTTATCCTGCAGCAGCGAGATGCGGCCGGTGATGTGGCTGGTGGCGTGATGCAGATGCAGCGGCTGCCCCTGGCGCAGAGCGTGATGCAGCGTCAGGGCGACCAGTACCCGATCGCACGGCTGCGCGGGCGCTTCGCTCAGCAGCCAGTCACCGCGGGTGACGCGCTCTTTTTCAACACCGCCGCTAAGGTTCAGCGCGATGCGCTGGCCCGCGTACGCCCGCTCGGTGGGCTGGTTCTGAGCGTGCAGCCCGCGCACCCGCACAGCTTTATTCATCCCGCTGAGCCACAGCGCATCACCCACGCTGACGCTGCCGCAGAGGGCGGTGCCGGTCACCACCACGCCCGCGCCTTTGACGTTGAAAACCCGATCGATGGCGAGGCGGAAGCGGCGGCCTTTTTCCTGGCCGCGTGCGGGTAGCTGGCGCAGATGGTCGCTGAGTTCGCTTATCCCTGCCTGGCTGTGAATGCTGGTGCTGAACAGGTCGATCTGCTGCCAGCCAAGCTCCTGCGCCAGCTGGCGGATCTGCTGCTCCACCCCGGCGCGCCGGGCTTCATCAACGCTATCACACTTGGTGATGGCGACGGTCAGCGCAGGCTGGCCGCTGAGCTGCAAAATCGCCAGATGCTCGCGGGTTTGCGGCATCACGCCATCGTCGGCGGCGACCACCAACAGGGCGCGATCGATACCGCCAATGCCGCTCAGCATATTGGCGAGGAATTTTTCATGGCCCGGTACGTCAATAAAGCCGATAACCTGCCCGTCGGGCTGCGGCCAGTAGGCGTAGCCGAGGTCGATAGTCATGCCGCGCGCTTTCTCTTCCGGCAGGCGGTCAGCGTTGATGCCGGTAATCGCCTGTAACAGCGACGTTTTGCCGTGATCGACATGGCCAGCGGTGGCAATAATCATGCGGATATCATCCTGATAAACAGCGCCTCATCTTCCAGCGCGCGCAGGTCAAACCACAGGCGCCCCTGATAAATCCGCCCAATGAGCGGCACCTCGCCAGCGCGTAAGCGCGCCGCCAGCGCCAGCAGGGTGCTACCGCTGCCATCGCGCGGGGTCAGCGTCAGCGCGCTGCCCGGCAGGCGCTCCACCGGCAGTGAACCGCTGCCAGGCTGCGAATGGCACGGCTCGGCCGCCACGACAAAATCCCCCCCGAGCGCGCGGGTCACGGCGGGCAGCAGGCGTGCGGCCTGAGCAGCAATCTCCTGCGCCGTGCGCGTCAGCAGCCGCAGCGTCGGCAGCTCGCGCGCCAGCGTTTCAGGATGCAGGTAGAGCTGCAGCGTGGCTTCCAGCGCCGCCAGGGTCATTTTATCCACGCGCAAAGCGCGCTTCAGCGGGTGCTGCTGCAGGCGGGCAATCAGCGCTTTTTTCCCCACGATAATCCCGGCCTGCGGGCCGCCCAGCAGCTTGTCACCGGAGAAGCTCACCAGGCTGACGCCCGCGGCAATCAGCTGCTGCGGCATCGGCTCGGGCGGCAGCCCGTAGGCGTCGAGGTCGATCAGTGAGCCGCTGCCGAGATCGCTGATAACAGGCAGGTCCAGCTCGTTGCCCAGCTGCACCAGTTCGGCTTCGCTGACCGCTTTGGTGAAGCCCTGCACCTGATAGTTGCTGGTGTGCACCTTCATCAGCAGGGCGCTCTCAGCGCTGACGGCGTGGCGGTAGTCTTTCAGATGGGTGCGGTTGGTGGTGCCGACTTCACGCAGCGTGCAGCCTGCCTGAGTCATCACATCGGGAATGCGAAACGATCCGCCAATCTCCACCAGCTCACCGCGCGATACCACCACCTCTTTACCGGCCGCCAGCGCGCCCAGCATCAGCAGGACCGCTGCCGCATTGTTATTCACAATGCAGGCGTCTTCCGCCCCGGTCAGGCGGCACAGCAGGTCGGCCACTGCCCGATCGCGATGCCCGCGCTGCGCTTCATCGAGCGCGTACTCCAGCGTGACCGGAGAGCGCATCGCCCTGCAGACGGCACTCACTGCCGCTTCTGCCAGCTGGGCGCGCCCGAGGTTGGTATGCAGAAGCGTGCCGCTAAGATTCAGCACCGGCTGCAGGCCGCTGGCGTGCGTCTGCTGTAGCTGCTGTGCGGCGTGCTGCGCCCAGTCGCTGCACCAGGCGGGCAGCCGTTGATGTTGCTGGATAGCGTCGCGGGCCTGCTGTTGCAGCTGGCGCAGTAGCGCCACCAGCTGACTGTGACCCCATCTGTCGCTGAGTGCCTGAAACGCCGGCTGGCGCAACAGGCTGTCGATGGCGGGAAGTTGAGTGAACAATGTTTTCATCGGCTAGTTTGCTGGCGGCTCCGTGCGGGCAAAGCTGTCGCGTTTGAACAGCGTTTCGGCCAGCTTGACCAGCTGCGGGCGGTTGACGCACCAGTCTGGCGCCACGCGGCGGAAGTTGAGGTAGCCGAGCGTACAGGCGGTAGCGATATCGGCCAGCGTGATGTCCGGGCCGTTCAGCCACTTACCCTCTGCGGCGGCGGCTTCCAGCGCGTCCAGCCCGCGGCGGATCTTATCGCGCTGGCGCAGCATTTCGCTCTCCGACTGCTGCGCCGGATCTTTTTGCAGCTCGCGCACGATCAGCAGGCCGGCATCGCAGATGCCATCGGCCAGGGTTTCCAGCAGGCGCACTTCGAGCTGGTCGCGCGGGTCGACCGGCAGAAAAGCCGGTGCCTGATGCTGAAGTTCCAGAAAGGCCGCAATAATCGATGAGTTATACCAGGTTTCATGCTCGTCGGTAACCAGCGCCGGGACTTTACCCAGCGGCGTGTAGTCTTTGACGTGGCTGCCGTCGTGCCACGGCGACTCGTTGATAAACTCGAAGGTGATGTCTTTCTCCAGCAGCATCACCGAAATTTTACGCACAAACGGGCTGGTGTAATTGCCGATCAGCTTCATAGCTACTCCCCGGGAAATAAAAATGGATTCAGACTGCTGCGGGCAAAGCCCTCTTGCTCCATACGCGCGTCGAGGATAAGCGAAGCCAGGTCATCGGCCACCGGCTCCACCGCCGGGTCTTTTTCCTGATACAGCATCTTCATGTAGGTTCCGCAGTCACCGCAGCTTTCCGCTTTGATGGCGGCCACTTCGCTGTCGAGCGACCAGTAGTGCAGGTCGCCCGTCTGCTCGCAGTTGCTGCATTTGGCGCGCACCACGTACCACTCGCTTTCGCACAGGTTGCAGTGTAGATAACGCAGGCCGCTTTTGCCGCTGCCCATATGCACCACGCTGGCGACCGGTACGCTGGCGCACACCGGGCAGAACTGGCGCTGCTCGCCCGCTTCGGCGCGCGCCTTGCCGGGGATCAGCGCCGCCATCTGCGCCCAGTAGACCGACAGAGCCGCCCAGATAAACGGCGACTTGTCGCTGCTGACCTGGGCGAAGTCGTTGGCAAACAGCGCGCTGGCCATCGCTTCAAGCTCACTGGATGACGCCTTTTCCAGATTCTCCAGCACCGACAGTGCCTGACCGGTCATCTCCGGCTTGAGCTCGGCGATCAGCGAGTGCAGCAGGCGCTGCCAGTGGGGATCGCGCGGCAGCGTGCTGATATCCAGCGGCGGTTTGCCGAGGCGGGCGCTCTCTTCCAGACGCGCGCGCAGATCCCTCTCCAGCGGATGGTCGTACAGCACGATCTCCTGAGCGGTGGCAATCACCGCGGCAAAGCGCAAATAATCACCCAGCGGGTTTTTCTCCGCCAGCTGCCGCAAGCGGGCAGCGCGACGACTGTACAACTGCTTCAGTCGGGGGAAAAGTAACGGCGGGATGGTCGCTGCCGTCGTCTGTTCGCTCTTCTCCAACTGCTCCTGTGGGATAATGCGAATTGTCATCAGGGACCTTTTTCCGGTTGTTTTGAACGGGCCTGCTGCTGGCGCAGATTACGATACCAGCGCGGGTGATGCTTTTTAGCCCAGGCGGGCGTGACCCAGCCCTCCACCATCGCGGTGATAGTGCCTTTTACCCACAGTGCAGCGTAGATATGCACCATAATCACCACGATCAACACCACCGCAGAGACCGAATGCACCAGCAGCGCAATGCGGATCAGCGGAATGCTGAAGTAGGCCGCGAGATAAGGCCGCCAGATCGCTATCCCGCTGGCCAGCAGCAGAATTAAACTGATTATTGCAGCCCAGAATACGCACTTCTGACCAAAATTATAGCGCCCGGTATCGCCCACCTCCTCATTCAGGGCAATTTTATGGATATTTTTTGCCCAGATCAGGTCTTCCCGCTCGATCAGGTTGTGGCGCCAGTAGCGGAAAAACATCAGCAGGAAGCAGGCAAACATCACCACGCCAACGAACGGATGCAGGATGCGCGCCAGCTGCGGCGTGCCGAGGATCTGCATCAGCCAGTTAAACGAGGGGAAGAAAAACCCCAGCCCGCTGACGGCGGCGAGAATAAAGCAGAACGCCACCAGCCAATGGTTGATGCGCTCCGGCGCGCTGTAGCGCTGAATGCGTTGACGTGACTTCATGGGCGCTGCTCCTTGTCTTTTTCATCCTCATCCTCCACCCGGTTCGGACCGACGCCGACATAGTGAAATACTGACGCGGCGAAGGTGGCCGCGAAGCCAATCGCGGCCAGCGGTTTCCATATTCCTTTCCAGAAGGTCACCGCCGGGCTGATCGCCGGTGCATCCGGCAGGCCGTGATACAGCGTCGGTCGGTCGGCATGGTGCAGCACGTACATCACGTGCGTACCGCCCACGCCTGGCGGATCGTACAGACCGGCATTGCGGTAACCGCGGCTGTTCAGCTCGCTGACGCGCCCGGCGGCGACCTCCTTCATCGCCTCTTTGCTGCCGAAGTGAATGGCACCGGTCGGGCAGGTTTTCACGCAGGCAGGTTCCTGACCGACGGTCACCCGATCGACGCACAGGGTGCATTTGTACACCTTATTGTCCTCGGGGTTCAGGCGCGGAACGTCGAACGGGCAGCCAGCGATGCAGTAACCGCAGCCGATACACTGCTCAGACTGGAAGTCGACGATGCCGTTAGCGTACTGGATGATCGCCCCTTCCGACGGGCAGGCCTTCAGGCAGCCCGGATCGGCGCAGTGCATACAGCCATCCTTGCGGATCAGCCACTCCAGCTTGCCGTGCTCTTCCACTTCGGAAAAACGCATCACCGTCCATGATTTGGCGGTCAGATCCGCCGGGTTATCGTACACCCCGACGTTATGACCGACCTCATCACGGATGTCGTTCCACTCGGAGCAGGCCACCTGGCAGGCTTTACAGCCAATACAGGTGGTGACGTCGATCAGCTTCGCCACCTCCTGCTGGTGGTCGCGCGCGCGCGGAGCCGGGGTCGCAGCGTTGGTGGCCGAGCGACGGATGATGTCCTGAGATTGATAAGCCATCGTTTACACCTTCTCCACGTTAACCAGGAACGCCTTAAACTCCGGCGTTTGCGTATTGGCATCGCCAACGAACGGCGTCAGGTTGTTGGCGAGGAAGCCTTTCTTCGCCACCCCCATAAAGCCCCAGTGAATCGGAATGCCGATGGTATCGACCTCCTTACCGTCCACCGCCAGCGTGCGCAGGCGTTTGGTCACCACCGCCACCGCTTTGATGTAGCCGCGCATGGAGCTGACTTTCACCGTGTCGCCCTGCTTAATGCCCAGCTTGCCCGCCAGCCGCTCGCCGATTTCAACAAACTGCTGCGGCTGGGCAATGGCGTTGAGCAGCGCGTGCTTGGTCCAGAAGTGGAAGTGCTCCGTCAGGCGATAGGTGGTGCCGACATACGGGAACTGCGCCGCGTTACCCATCGCTTTCAGGTCAGCCGGGAACACGCGTGCCGCCGGGTTGGAGATCACCTTCGGGTGCAGCGGGTTGGTGCCAATCGGCGTTTCAAACGGCTCGTAGTGTTCCGGGAACGGGCCTTCGGCCATTTTATCCAGCGCGAACAGGCGGCCCATGCCTTCCTGCTGCATGATAAACGGCCCGACATCGCTACCCGGCGGCGCGCTGCTGTAGTCAGGAATATCGTCCCCGGCCCATTTCGCCCCGTCCCACTTAATAAGCGTGCGTTTCGGGTCCCACGGATTGCCCATCGGATCGGCGGAGGCGCGGTTATACAGGATGCGGCGGTTTAGCGGCCAGGCCCAGCTCCAGCCCGGCGTATTGCCTAAGCCGTGCGCATCGCTGTTGTCGCGCCGTGCCATCTGGTTACCGTCTGCGGTCCAGCTACCGGCGAAGATCCAGCAGCCGCTGGCGGTCGAGCCGTCGGCGCGCAGCTGGGCAAAGCTGCTGAGCTGCTGCCCTTTTTTCACCAGCAGCGTGCCCTTATCGTCGAGCAGGTCGGTCAGCGCCCGTCCGTTGCTCTCCATGGCGACCTCTTCCGAGGCCGGTGAATCCGGCGTCAGATAGTTCCAGCTCATATTCAGCACCGGCTCCGGCCGTGCGCCACCCTCTTCGGCATACATCTGGCGCAGGCGCTGATAAATGCCGGCCAGAATTTCGCCGTCGTTACGCGCTTCGCCCGGGCCATCGGCACCCTTCCAGTGCCACTGCAGCCAGCGTGCGGAGTTAACGATCGAGCCGTTCTCTTCCGCGAAGCAGGTTGAAGGCAGGCGGAACACTTCGGTCTGGATCTGCGACGGATCGGCGTCGTTATATTCGCCGTGGTTCTGCCAGAAGTTCGAGGTCTCGGTATCGAGCGGGTCGATAGTGACGAGGAACTTCAGCTTCGCCAGCGACTCGCTCACCTTCTGCTTATTCGGGAAGGAGGCCAGCGGGTTAAAGCCCTGGCAGAGATAGCCGTTTACTTCACCGCGATGCATCATGTCGAAATACTGCAGCACGTCGTAGCCTTTGTCCCACTTCGGCAGCCAGTCGAAGCCCCAGCTGTTTTCCGCCTGGGCTTTGTCGCCGTAAAAGGCTTTCATCATGCTGATGAAGAATTTCGGATAGTTGCCCCAGTAGTTCACCTGCTCCGGCAGCAGCGGTTTTGGCGTGTTGGCGCTGAGGTAAGTGTGCAGATCTGCCTGTTTCTCCGACGGCAGCGTCATATAGCCCGGCAGGCTCTGAGAGAGCAGGCCAAGGTCGGTCAGCCCCTGAATATTTGAGTGGCCGCGCAGGGCGTTAATGCCGCCGCCTGCCATGCCCATATTGCCGAGCAGCAGCTGGATCATCGCCATGGTGCGGATGTTCTGCGCCCCGACCGAGTGCTGGGTCCAGCCCAGCGCATACAGGAAGGAGGTGGTCAGGTTTGGCGCACTGGTTTCAGCCAGCATTGCGCACACCTTCAGGAAGTCGTCTTTTGGCGTGCCGCAGATGTTTTCGACCACTTCCGGCGTGTAGCGGCTGACGTGTTTTAACAGCAGATTGTAGACGCAGCGCGGGTGAGCCAGCGTTGGGTCGCGTTTGGCGAAGCCCTGCTCGTCCAGCTCGTAGTACCAGCTGGTTTTGTCATAGCTGCGCGTCTGCGGGTCGTAGCCGCTGAACAGGCCGTCGTCGAAGCTATAGTCTTCACGCACGATCAGACTGGCATTGGTGTAAGCCGAGACATACTGGTGCTGAATGCGATCGTTTTCCAGCAGATAGCGCAGTACGCCCGACAGGAAAGTAATGTCGGTGCCGGAGCGGATCGGCGTATAGAAGTCAGCCACCGATGCGGTACGCGTGAAGCGCGGATCGATGACAATCAGTTTGGCGTTGTTATGGATTTTGGCTTCCATCGCCCAGCGGAATCCTACCGGATGTGCTTCAGCGGCGTTGCCACCCATAACCACAATCAGATTCGCATTGCGGATGTCGACCCAGTGATTGGTCATCGCACCGCGACCGAACGTTGGAGCAAGACTTGCTACCGTAGGTCCGTGTCAAACGCGCGCCTGGTTGTCGACGGCAAGCATGCCGAGCGAACGGGTGATTTTCTGTGTGAGATAGCCGGTTTCATTGCTGGCCGCCGAGGCGCACAGCATGCCGGTGCTCAGCCAGCGGTTAACCGTCACGCCCTGGCTGTTTTTGGCAACAAAGTGGGCGTCGCGGTCGGTTTTCATCAGTCTGGCGATACGGGTCAGTGCCTCATCCCAGCTGATGGGCTGCCATTTGTCGGCGCCTGGGGCGCGATATGACGGGCTTTTCAGGCGGCTTTCGCTGTGAATAAAGTCGAGCAGGCCCGCGCCTTTCGGACAGAGCGCGCCACGGCTTACCGGATGGTCCGGATCCCCTTCGATATGGAAAATATTCTCTCTGACGTTTTTCGCGCCGTCGCCCATGCTGTACATCAACAGCCCGCAGCCGACGGAGCAGTAGGTGCAGGTGTTGCGCGTTTCGCGCGCGCGCAGCAGCTTGTACTGGCGGGTTTCCGCCAGCGCGGTAGCGGGCATAAAGCCCAGGGCAGCCGCGGTGGTTCCCGCCATGCCCCCCGCACAGATTTTGAAGAAACGTCTTCTGCTGACATTCATAGTGTCATTCCTGTTTTGACCGGGTGCAAAACCCTTTACGGCACTGAATTAACAAGCTCACAATGGGCGCTGATATTTTTAGCGCACAGACTGACAATATTACCACAATAAATGTGTGGATGAACGGGGTGGGAAACGCGCAGTGGATGACCAACAGCACAAAAATGAAATTAAAGCGCAGGGGCCGATCGGGGCCGGTCAGGTAACGGTGTGGCAGCGCGATGCGCTGGATCAGCCTGAGCCCGACTGGCTGGCGGAGGAAGTGGCGGTGGCGCTGGTGTATAACGGCATTTCGCACGTGGTGATGATGGCCACGCCAAAAGACCTGGAAGCTTTCGCCGTGGGCTTCTCTTTGTCGGAAGGGATTATTGCCGGCCCGGCCGATATTTACGGCATTGATATTGTTGCGGGCTGCAACGGCATTGAGGTGCAGGTTGAGCTCTCCAGCCGCCGCTTTATGGCGCTGAAAGCGCAGCGCCGCGCGATGGCCGGGCGCACCGGCTGCGGGGTGTGTGGCGTGGAGCAGCTGAGTGAGATCGGCAAACCGATTCAGCCGCTGCCGTTTACCCAGCGTTTTGAACTGGCGCGGCTGGACGGCGCACTGCGCCAGCTGAAAGCGTTCCAGCCGGTCGGCCAGCTGACCGGCTGCACCCACGCCGCCGCATGGATAACCCCTGACGGGCAGCTGAGCGCCGGATGTGAAGACGTTGGCCGCCACGTGGCGCTGGATAAGCTGCTGGGGCAGCGCAGCCAGGCGGAGTGGGCAACGGCGGGCGGCGCGGTGCTGGTCTCCAGCCGCGCCAGCTATGAGATGGTGCAGAAATCAGCGATGTGCGGCGTCGAGATCCTGTTTGCCGTCTCCGCCGCCACGCAGCTGGCGGTAGAGGTCGCGCAGCGCAGCAATCTGACGCTGGTGGGCTTCAGCAAACCGGGCAGGGCGACGGTGTATACCCATCCGGAAAGACTGGTGTAATATTGAGCAAGTTTCACAGGGAGGATGTGACTTATGGGGCCATGTTATCGTCTGGAGAGCATAACGCTCAAAGACATTGGTATTTTTGAGCATACGCATTTTGATTTTCCGCCAATCGATAGCGAAAAGAAGGATGCGGAGAAGGCCGAAATCCATATTTTTACCGGGCCGAACGGCTGCGGCAAAAGTACGATTTTATACGCGCTGGCGGCAATATTTGAGCTGGCACCGGATGATGCGCTGATTTGCAAAAGATTCCGCAGTAGCCGCAGTGTTGTCGCGTTTAAATTTTATGATGAAGCGGGATATTACACTCGCAGAAAAAATGATGAAGATCCCTTTAGCGGGTTAAAGTTTGGTGGCATAAATGAGTTTATTTCAACAAAAGCAGCTCAGAGCCTTTTCAACCACAGAACCGCGGATTTTGATAAAAACGATTCTGTCAGCCGCTCAACTTTTCCCTTTGCCGCATTTGCCTATTCCGGCAATCGTTCGCCGCAGGGCGTGTTTAGCGTTCAGGCCATTCAAAATATCAAGAACTCGCCGTTTGAAGACGCGTTATCTTTTGAGCGCACGGTGCGGCCTGGCGTGCTGGCACAGTGGATTGCCAATAACCGTACCAAAGCCGCGCTGGCAAGAGATGATGGCGATAATACCGAAGCATTACAATATGATGCTGCACTGAAGGCCATCAGCGATTTTATTTATGAAATCTGCCAGTTGAAACTCAACTTCCGCCTTAAGCGTTCCCCGCTCGATGTGGTCATTGAGGTTGATGGTCTGGCAGTGACGTTTGATGTGTTACCTGAAGGATTGAAATCCATTATCTCCTGGGTCGCTGACCTCGCTCTCCGTCTGGAAGATATCCCATTCACAGAACGGCGGGATATCTTCTCCCAGCCGATTATCCTGTTCCTTGATGAAGTGGATATCCATCTTCACCCGAAATGGCAGCGCCGTATCCTGCCTGCGGTGCAGAAATTGCTGCCGAATGCTCAGGTCTTTGTTTCCACCCACTCGCCTTTTGTGGTCGGATCGGTCGAGGATGCCTGGGTTTATCGCCTGCCCGATGCGCAGCGTAAAGTGTTACGCGACCCTTCAATTGCTGAAACCATCATTCCAGTTGCTTCGGCAGCGGGCAAAAGCTATCAGCTGATCCTTGAAGAGGTGTTCAACGTCAGCGAGCAGTTTGATGTGGAAACCGAAGCACTGCTCGATGACTTCTATTGCCAGCGTGATGCTTATCTGAAAAATCCCGCTAATGACCGCGCCCTGATGATGCTAGCCGATAGCATTCGTGAGCGTAGCGACGAGCTGGAATTAATTATTGAGATGGAACTGCGCCAGATTGCGCGTCGTGTTAAAGGATAGGGCTTACAGGGATGAACAAATTGATTCGTGGCGCTCAGCCACTCTGTCTGGCTGCGGGGTGTCAGGAGTGGACCGATCGCTATCTGACCGCGCGTTTTTCAGATCCGGCAGCCTCTTTTAGCTGGTACTCCCGAAACTGTTATCAGCATATACGCATGGCGTTACTGGAGATGACACAGGATCATTGTGCATTCTGTGATGGTTTTCTCGGCACGGAAGCGCGTGAAACGGTGGAACATTTCCGCCCTAAGAGCCGCTATCCGCAACAGGCTTTTCAATGGATCAATCTGTTTCCCTGCTGTGATAAATGTCAGAGTGCCAAGCAGGAAAAATATGATGAGCTGTTACTGAAACCTGACGACGCAGACTATCAGTTTGCACGTTACTTCATCTGCAACTACGCCAGTGGAGAACTGCATCCTGCACCAGGGATCAGCATCACCGAACAACAGCGGGCGGAAAAAACCATTGAGTTGTACGGCCTTAACCTTCCTATGCGTAAGCAGGCCAGAGCAAGGGAGTTGATTAAATTTCGTGGCTCGCGCGAAGCGCTACAGCTTGATGATTTTCCCTACCGTTACTTCCTCAGCTAGGCCAGAATCACCTGCGGCAGCACGGCTTTTAGCGCGTTTAGCGCCGGGAGACTCTCCGCGCCGCCGTCGGTGACCAGCGTGGCGATCTGCGCAATGCTGGCATAGTTCATCCGGCTGCTGAGGCCGAGCTTGCTGCGATCGGCCAGCAGAATCAGCCGCTCGGCCTGCTGGGTCATGGCGCGGGCGATGGCAGCCTCGTGCGGATGGAAGCTGCTCGCCCCCTGCTTCGCATCCAGCGCCACCGGGGAGAGCAGCGCCACATCGGCACGGTAGCGATAAATTTCGCCGACTGTCAGTTCCCCCCGCGTCTCCTGCGCGCCGGCCAGCATGCTGCCACCCAGCAGGATCACCTGATTATTCAATGCCTCATGCTCTTCCGCCGCGCACAGCTTCAGGGCGGCATTAAGGCTGTTGGTGATAATCGTCAGGCCCGACATCGAGCGCAGCTCCTCCGCCAACATCGTGGTGGTGCTGCCGGCATCCAGAAATACCGTCTGGCCGGGCTGCAGCAGTTGGGCAGCGGCGTTGGCAATCGCCCGCTTCTCTTTCGCCATCACCGAACTGCGCACCGTCAACGGCGGCTCCGGCGTGGCATCCAGCGCCACCAGACCACCGTGGACGCGGCGTGCCAGCCCCTGCGCTTCCAGTTCGATAATGTCGCGGCGGGCGGTTTCGCGAGAAATCCCCAGCTCTTTAACGATCCGTTCAGTGCTCACCTGGCCCAGCGTACTGAGCAGGGCGCGGATGCGGTGGTGGCGTGTTTCCTGCAGCATAATTTTGACTCCCTGGCTTTCTCTCTGCGACATAGCCTAACCGACAATTTGCCACTCTGCATGTGTATTTTATTGTATTTGTGTATTTGATTGCATTTTACAAAAAAGTTGCCATGATGAGAGGCAGAAACCGCTGACTGCCTGCGCCAGGCAAACCTTAATTTTGCAACGGGAGTGATCATGGCTACACGTTCAACCATTATGGATACCAACAGCTTTCGTGCCGAGCATGCCGACGGCCTGAGCGCGGATGTGCGCAAGCTGACCGATAAACGCAGCAGGGTTCTGGGCGAGTCTTACCGCCTGTTCTACCGTAAGCCGGTGCATCTGGTGCGCGGTCAGGGCCAGTATCTGTGGGATGCCGCCGGGGATAAATATCTCGACGTGTATAACAACGTTGCCAGCATCGGCCACTGCCATCCGGCGGTAATTGATGCGGTGTATCAGCAGATGCAGCAGCTGAACACCCACACCCGCTACCTGCACGAAGCCATTCTCGACTACTCTGAACAGCTGCTCGCTACTGCCCCGGCGGAGATCGACCGCGCCATGTATATGTGCACCGGGTCCGAGGCCAACGACCTGGCGATCCGCGTGGCGCGCGCTTACAGCGGCGGCAGTGGCATTATTGTGACTCAGGAGTCCTATCACGGCACCAGCGACCTCACTTCCGGCGTCTCCCCGGCATTGGGCAGCGGGCAGCCGCTGGCCGCCACCACGCGCCTGGTACTACCGCCAGATCGCTACCGCGTTGATGCCCCGGATCTTGGCGCCTGGTTTGCCGCTGAGATTCAGAAGCAGATTGACGACATGGCCGCCCACGGCATTAAGTTCGCCGGCTTCCTTGCCGATTCGATCTTCTCCTCTGACGGCGTGCTGCCAGGGCCGAAAGGCTTCCTCAGGCAGGCTATCGACGTGGTGCATAAAAACGGTGGGATTTTTATTGCGGATGAGGTGCAGCCCGGCTTTGCCCGCACCGGTGAGGCATTCTGGGGCTTTGCCCGCCATGACGTGGTGCCGGATGTGATCACCACCGGCAAGCCGATGGGTAATGGCATTCCGGTTTCCGGCCTGCTGGCGAAAAGCGAGGTGCTGGCGGCTTTCAGCGACGATATCCCGTACTTCAACACCTTTGGCGGCAACCCGGTAGCGATGGCTGCGGCGCAGGCGGTACTGAACGTGATCAAAGAAGAGGGGCTACAGGAGCACAGCCGCGTGGTGGGCGCGAAGCTGCTGGCGGAGCTGTCCACGCTGAAAGAGAAGTATGAGTGCGTCGGTGACGTGCGCGGCGCGGGTCTGTTTATCGGCTTTGAGCTGGTAAAAGATAAAGCCAGCAAAACGCCGGATAAGCAGTTGGCGCTGGATATTACCGAAATGCTGCGTGATAACCGCGTGCTGACGTCGGTCGCCGGCCCTTACGGCAACGTACTGAAGCTGCGCCCGCCGTTAGCTTTCCAGGAGAGCGATATCGACTGGCTGGTCGGCGCGCTGGATAAGTCGCTGGCTGCACTGGGGCATTGATATCGCGGGTCGGGCAGGCCCGCCCCGGAGGGCCGATCGGAAAAGATGATCGGCCCTTACAGGCAGTTTTACCGGACGTTTAGAGAAATAATCCGTTAGATCATTTGGTTGTAACCTGGTCGCGATTAGCTATAACTGCGCCGCCCCGCCTGCTGTTAACGATACCCTTACCAACGTCGGGGCATTGATAACCCTTTTCCCAATGGTTTATTTAACTATAATGATCCCACTGCTTACGTGGTGCTGAACAGTGACTTGCAGCGCCGACTACCATTAATGGAGACGATGAATATGAGCTATACACTGCCATCCCTGCCTTACGCATACGATGCACTGGAACCACACTTTGACAAGCAGACGATGGAAATCCATCACACTAAACACCACCAGGCCTACGTGAATAACGCGAACGCGGCGCTGGAAGGCACCGAGTTCGCTAACCTGCCGGTTGAAGAGCTGATTGCTAAACTGGACCAGCTGCCAGCCGACAAAAAAGGCCCACTGCGTAACAACGCGGGTGGCCACGCTAACCACAGCTTCTTCTGGAAAGGTCTGAAAACCGGTACCACTCTGGGCGGCGATCTGAAAGCAGCCATCGAGAAAGATTTCGGTAGCGTTGACGCGTTCAAAGCGGAATTTGAAAAAGCGGCCACCACCCGTTTCGGTTCTGGCTGGGCGTGGCTGGTTAAGAAAGGCGACAAGCTGGCGGTGGTTTCTACTGCTAACCAGGACAGCCCGCTGATGGGCGAAGCGATTTCTGGCGCATCCGGCACCCCAATCATCGGCCTGGACGTGTGGGAACACGCCTACTACCTGAAGTACCAGAACAAACGCCCTGACTACATCAAGGCGTTCTGGGACGTGGTTAACTGGGATGTGGCTGCAGAGAACTTCAAAGCGGCTAAGTAATATTCAGGAGTTGTCGACCTGACGGGCGGACCGAAAAAGAGGTCCGCCCCTAAAAATATCCCTGTATAAAAAAACCGGCGCTACGTTCGCCGGTTTTTTTGTGCCCGCTTTTCACCCTCGAACATTTCTTGCAAAACTACACCGGCAGCGACTAAGCGCTCAGCGAACTCAGGCAGCATAACTGCGCTGTTACTGGCAATCATTCCCATTATTTCCACTAATTAGCGCTTTAGTACCAGCGTTTAGCGCTGTAGTGTCTGGACATCTGGATGGCTAATAATATTTTGTGTTAGCTTATGCCCTTTCGTTCGTTGCCTGCCGTGACAATCCATTAAAAAATGCGGCACGCCTCAACATTTATAGCCAGAGAAAACACGCCCATGACCGCGATAAATCGCCTTGAAATGCGCCAGATCTCCATCGCTTTTGGCGGTTTTGCGGCGCTTAAATCCGTGGACCTCACGCTGGAAGGGCACTCTATCCATGCGCTGACCGGGGCTAACGGCGCCGGGAAATCGACGCTGATGGCGGTACTGTCGGGCGCATACGATCGCTACAGCGGCGAAATCCTGCTGGACGGGCAGCCGGTGGTGATTCGCAGCCCGCGCGACGCCAAACAGCTGGGTATTCACCTGGTGCAGCAGGAAGTGGACGTGGCGCTGGTGGCCGGGCTGAGCGTGGCGGAAAACATTATGCTGGACCGCCTGGCAGAAGGCGGGCAGCTGTACCGCTGGGGCGAAATGCGCCGCCAGGCGCGGGCGCTGCTGGCAAAGCTGGATGTCAGCATCGATGTGACGCGCAAAGTGGAGCAGTGCTCGCTGGCGGAAAAGCAGCAAATCCTGCTGGCGCGCGCGCTGTCGCATCACTGCCGCTTCCTGATCCTTGACGAGCCCACCGCCCCGCTGGACCAGCACGAAAGCGCAAAGCTGTTCGCAGTGGTGCGTCAGCTGCAAGGCCAGGGCATCGGCGTGGTATTTATCTCGCACCGTATCAATGAGCTGAAGGCGATTTGCGACCGGCTGACGGTGCTGCGCGACGGTGAGCTGATTGAAAGCGGCCCGATGCAGGGGCTGAGCGGCGAGCAGATCGTTGAGAAGATGCTCGGTCACCAGCTGGATGATATCTACCCACCCAAGCGCCCGCCATTCAGTGATGAAACGCTGCTGCATATCAGCGGGCTGCACGACGAACAGCTGCTGAAGGATATCAGCCTGACGCTGCGCAAAGGCGAAATCCTCGGCATCGCCGGGCTGGCCGGGGCGGGTAAAACCGAACTGTGCAAGGCGCTGTTTGGTGCCAGCCGCAGCCGGGTTGAGCGCGGCGAGCTGCACGGTAAAGCGTGGAAACCCTCTTCCCCGCATGCGGCAGTCGAGAATCGCATGGCGCTAATCCCGGAAGAGCGACGCAAAGAGGGCATCTTCATTGATGAATCGGTGGTGATGAACCTCAGTATCAGCGCCGATAACAGCTTCTCACGCTGGAGTTTGTTCGGCCACCGTCAGGCCTGGCGCTGGGCGGAAGAGGTGATCGCGCGACTCGGGGTGCGCACCACCGGGCCGAAGCAGACGCTGCGCCGCCTGTCAGGCGGCAATCAGCAGAAGGTGGCGATCGGCAAGTGGCTGCGCAATGACGCCGATGTGCTGATTTTTGACGAACCGACCAAAGGCGTGGATATCAAAGCCAAAACCGATCTGTTCACCCTGATCGATGGGCTGGCGCGCCAGGGAAAAGGGGTGATTTATGCCTCGGGCGAATTTTCCGAACTGGTTGGCCTGTGTGACCGTATCTGCGTGCTGTGGGACGGGCGCATCGTCGCTGAAATGGCGGCGGATGAGGTCGACGAAGAGACACTTTTACTTTACTCCACCGGAGGAACGCCTGCGTGAGCAGCAAAGAACTTTCCCTGAAGGCGGCACCGTCCGCACGACACCAGCTGTTCGATTTTCTCTATAAGTGGGGAATGTTGCTAACCGTGGTAGCGCTGATCGCCGGCTTTGGCGTGGCGTCGGACAGCTTCCTTGAACCGACCAATATCATCAACATCCTGCGCTCGATCGCCATTGTGACGGTTATCGCCATCGGGGTGTCTGTTTCTCTGACGATTGGCGGCTTCGACCTTTCCGTTGGCTCCACGGCCTCGCTGGCCAACTCGCTGGTGATCTCGATGTTCGTCTGGTACGGCTTCGGCCCGACCCAGGCCATCGCCCTGACCCTGCTGCTGTGTACGCTGGTCGGCCTGTTTAATGCCTTTATGATCGTGGTGCTGAAAATTCCCGACATGCTGGCGACGCTGGCCAGCCTGTTTGTGGTACAGGGTGTGGCAATGACCTACAGCTTTGGTGGGTCGATTACCGAGAATATGGTGCTGCCGAGCGGTGACATGGCGGAAGGCACTATTCCGGCCGTGTTTTCGCTGCTGGGTCAGGTACCGATTATTGTGATTGTCATGATCGCCGTGACGGTGGTGGCGCAGCTGCTGTTGTCGCTGACTAAACACGGCCGCCGCATGTATGCGATTGGCGGTAATCCGGAAGCGGCGCGCCTGTCCGGCATTCGCACCACGCGCTATCGCGTGCTGGCTTATGTTATCTCGTCACTGCTGGCGGGGCTGGGCGGTATTCTGCTGGCGTCGCGTATTGGCTCTTCGCAGGTCAACGCCGGTGGCGGTTATCTGATGGATGCGGTGGCTGCTGCGTGGATCGGCCTTTCACTGGCTGGTGCAGGCAAGCCCAACGCGCTCGGTACGCTGCTGGGGGCGGTGATCCTCGGTGTATTACAAAATGGTCTGGTGATGCTTTCCGTACCCTATTACGCGATGGACATTATTAAAGGCCTGGTGCTGGCGGTAGCGCTGGCGATCACTTACGTGCAGCGCCGTTAAGGCGCATCACTCTCAGACAGGGATTACTATAATGAAAAAATTCACGGGTTCACTGCTGGCTATCAGCCTGCTCAGCGCACTGCCCGCGTTCGCCGCCGATACGGCGGTACCCGCTGCTATCGCTAACCATGAAGGTCCGGTACGCATTGCGGTGATCCGCAACCTCGGCTCCGACGATAACACCACGCAGTTTGTGGCCGGTGCGATTCAGGAAGGGCGCAAGCTGGGCTTTAAAGTCAGCACCTTCCTCAGTAACGGCGACGATGCGCGCTTCCAGGATTTCGTCAACCAGGCCATCAGCCAGAAATATGACGGCATTATTCTGTCCCACGGTAAAGACCCGTACTCCACCGATCTGGTGAAACGCATAACTGACGCAGGGATTAAAGTCTCGGTGTTTGATACTCCGGTGAATAAGCCGATCGACGGCGTGACGGTCACCGCGCAGGATGATGCGTCACTGGCGCAGCTCTCCCTCGACCAGCTGCTGAAAGACACCAATGGCAAAGCGAATATCGTCAAGCTGTGGGTGGCGGGCTTCCCGGCAATGGAACGTCGCCAGGTAGTGTATGAAAAAGTGCTGAAAGCCAACCCAGGCATTCATCAGCTGGAGTCGATTGGTGCCGTATCGTCAGATGTGCAGGGCGACACGGCGAACAAAATTGGCGCGATCCTGGCGAAGTACCCGAAAGGACAAATTGACGCTATCTGGGGATCGTGGGACGCCTTCGCTCAGGGTGCTTATAAAGCCCTGCAGGAGAATGGACGTAGCGAAATCAAACTCTATAGCATTGACGTGTCCAACCAGGATCTGCAGCTGATGAGTGAGAAAAACAGCCCCTGGAAGCAGACGGTGGCCGTCGACAGCAAGCTGATTGGTGCGACAAACATGCGCCTGGTAGCGAATAAAATTGGCGGAGAAGCGACGCCGGCCAGCTACCAGTTTAAGGCCTCCGCTATTTCACAGTCACAGCTTAGCGGCGGTGCGGTGAACGTGGCGAATCTGAATAAAATCATCCCAGGCTGGGGAACCTCTCAGGACTTCGTCGCGCCATGGTTCGCGACGCTCGAAGCGAAATACGCGAAGAAATAATTATCTGAATCCAGGGGCTTATTCACTCAGGTGAGTAAGCCCTTTTTTTGTATCTGTTTACTGGTCGATGCAAATATACAGCGGGCTGCCCGGCAGTGATATAAGGCGCGCATTGTTGGCTATTTGCCTCAGGGTGACGATAAAAGCATCCTTCTTTAGCAAGGCACGATAGAAGACATCGTCTGGCGTGGTATCTACATCGCTGACGTGGCTACGAATATATTCCAGCTCAAGGGCATGATTTTCGGGATGATAGCGATAGTTCATGATCAGCGTCCGGCTAAGAGTGGTGTGCTGTTGATTAGCGATAAGCTGACCTGAATATTGCAGCGCTAAGCGCTCCCTACCCAGCGTTGTCAGGCTCAGGCTGCCGTTCATCAGCGTGGTTGAGCCCGGCAGTTGAATGTCGAACTGGACCTCAGCCCGGCATGACAATACCAGCGGATGTCGATCATCAGGTCTGGCACAGAGCAAGTGGATAATCAGACCGATGATAACCAGGGCCGTAAACCCAATGGCCAGCATAATATTTTTCATGGTTTTTTTAGTAAAACTGAAAAATAATTTTCGCAGTGAGAAAGGGTGTTGTTTGAGGTGATTTCACACTGAGATATAAAGGTGAAAGTCGGGGTTTTAGTATTAAGGTTTCTGGTATTTGAAAGTTCATAAAAAATAGCGCTATCTCTGCTTTCACAGTCAATGCTATTTTTTCTAACCAACCTTTTTAAGGCTTTTATATTGTTTTTTCTTAATTCACTACTCTCATGTGATATCTCTTTGATTTGGCACTTTTCTATATTCATTGATGTAGGCTGGCAGTAGTGAAGTAGTATAAAAATAACCATCATCAAGACGGCTATGATAAAAAAACCTGATAAATATAGTTTTTTTGTTTTTCTGTAGCGATCTATTTTAGTTTTAACTTCATCATTTTTTTTGTCACAGATGTGATCTGAATTTTTACGGGTGACGCTGACCTCAATTTTAAAACCTTCCTTTGGCACTGTAATAATGGTTTTTTCATGCTCGCCTAGCTGAGAGAATACCTTTCTCAGGAAGCTAATATGGTTGCTTAAGTTACTGGTTGAGGGGGTTAACCCATGATTTTCCCATACGGTTTGTAACAGTTCTTCCCGGGAGAGAGTGGTACCTGGTTGAGTTAACAGTTCCTCTAATAATCGGCTGCTGGGTTTGGAGAGTTTAATCAGGGGCGTGTCGCGTCCGATGGGTTTGATCGTTTCATTTATGCCGTCAAAATGAAACTTTTGATTAATAAAATATTCCATTGTTTTATCAATATAATATGTAATTAGCGTGGTGATTATCCGGATAACCGTTTGTGATGTCAATAAAGCTAACTTTTCCGGGTTTTTACTTATGGTTGAAAAAATATTTTTTTGTCTGATTATTAATTTTAAGTTGAGATTAATTGTGTCAGTCATTCCTTTTAATGAATTGGCCTGTTTGGCGTTTTTTAGTGTTTTGTTCTTATTTTATCATTATTAAAGGTGATATATTTTAATATTTATTAATAATTGATATTAAGTTTTGTTTGGGTTGCGCCCGTACTATCATTGTTCACCTGCGATTAAGCAGGTTTTTATCATTTTTCATTATGCGGCAGGAGCCGAAATCAAGAAAAGGAGAGGTATAATGAGCACTCAAAGAAAAACAGCCGTAGAGAAAGTTATTCATGCTTTGAAAGCATTTTTTGAGGAGAACGATCGTGATGGAACCTCCTCCGTTTACGCAACCACCAGAGACATTGCTAACCGTTCCGAACTCAGCATATATAATACGCGACATGTGCTTATCAAGCTGGAGCAGGAAGGGGTTGTCACTTCCGTGAAAAGAGAAAACCGTAAAAGTTTATTTTGGGATAAGACAGATCTTTTCAGGGCTTGAGGCACTTATGGCGCAACCGCACAGGTTGCGTTTTTTTTTGCCAAACCCTTTATGCTTGATGACTTTTAATCATCCATCTTACCGTTTTTTCACTTCACTTTTTTTCTGACTTTCGGGATACATGTCTGAAATGCGAAGTTCATATATCATGGTCGCATTTGGCGGGATCTTGGGAGGATAGCCCTTACTACCATATGCCAGTTCAGGCGGTACCACCAGCGTGGCAGAACCATGGTTTCTGAGTTTCATTAACGCTTCACGAAAAACGGGTGGGAATGCAGAGACAGGTTGTGTCAGCATCGTTCCGCTGGTATCCATATCCGTAATGACGGTTCCATTGGTCAGGCTTTCTTTCACCACGACGTCAAGAGTGGCATTTTTAGGAATGGCTGAATCACCAGGATACGCAATATTGTACCAAAAACCGGCCGCAGATTTAACGGTACCCTTTTTCTTGACGAATTTAGTGAGATAGTTTTTCGTTGCCTGGTCTAAGCTGTTATGACTCTTTTCACGTTCGGCTTTTACCCGCCCATTCAGGTCGGACAGCGTCTTACGTAGTGAATCTAAAGGTAGCTTGGCCTTATTCTGGAATGCATCGATGATCCCACTTAAAACAATATGCTGATCGCTCGGTATGCCCCACGTGGTATTTTCCGCCTGCATCTGCAAGATCTCCGCCCCAAGAGACATGCCAATGGCATAAGCTTCGCGCGAGGCTTTTTGTTTTAACTGCTCTTTAGTCACTTCTAATGGGTTGGTTACCGTCGCTACCGGTTTGTTGGCTAATGCCACATCCAGCTTCGTCTGCAATGTTTTGGCCAGTTGGTCACTGGCCTGCTTGTCGGCAGTCAGCGCAGCGATGCGGGCGGCGGCGTCCTCGCTGATATGCGCATCTTTAACCTGCTGCTGCAGCGCATCCACTTTTGCCTGCAGCGCTATTGCCTTCTCGTCGCTGGCCTGCTTGTCGGAAGTCAGCGCAGCGATACGGTCATCACGACTTTTCGCTGAGGTCAGCTTGAGGGTATCTAACTGGCCCTGCAGCGATTTAACCTCAAGCTGGCTAACTGACAGCTGCTCGGCAGTAGGCCTTGCGGCTAACTGCTGCTGCAGTTGTGACTTCTCAGCCTGCAGCGATGCCTGCTGCTGCTTAACCGTGGACAGTTTATCCTGCAGCTCCTTAAGGGCTTTATTATTCAGCGCCAGCTGTTCGCCTGAGTTATGGCCGGCAGAAACTTGCTCCAGCAGCTGCTGCTTCTCTGCGGCAAACTTCTGGCGTTCAGCCTCCATTTTAGCCGACAGTATTTTCATCTGTTGCTCAATCTTCTCCTGCTGAGCCCTGGCCTGGTCTGCCTGCTGGCGGCTCTGTGCTAAATCGATTTTTGACTGCGCCTGTGACTGCGTGAGTGCCTCAATCTGCTGCGCCAGGGCGTCATTTTTTTGCCCGGTTTCCTTCTGCTGGTCAGCTGTCGCTGCCTGAGACTGGACTTTGCTGCGCAGTTCATCCAGCTCCAGGTTCAAAAATTTAAGCTTGCTCTGCAAGCTGCTTTCACTCTGGCGCGCAGCGTTCAGCTGCTGGTTAGCCTGCTTCAGTTTTTCTGCCAATGTTTCAGGCGTGGGTAACAGCGATGCCGCATTTTTAAGTGCCAGCAACGCCTGGCTGGCTGCCTGCTCAGCTAACTTTTTCTGTCCGGCTTCGATGGTTTTTTGCAGTTCAGCGATACTTTGCTGCAGCTGAGTGATGGTCGAGCTTTTCGCTGAAAGCTGCTGCTCTTTTGCCTTCAGCTCCTGCTGCAGCTGTTTTAACTGAAGGTCATCAACAGGCAGTGTTGCTTTCTCAGGGCGCTTTTTTGCCACCTTTTCAACTACCCGAGGTTTGGTCCTTGCGTGCTGAACCGGTGGGTTCGACCGCTGCTGCTGCTGCTGATACTTTCGCGCAAATTGCAGGATGGCGGGGGCCTCGCTCTCTGCGGCGCAGGCAAGCTGGCTAACGGCGGTTAAACAGCAGATAACCAGTGCAATCCTGGAACATGCGAAAGGAACCATAGCTTTGCCGATCATGGACGTGCCTCGCCCCGACTGGTCAGGCTATCCAGCAGCGCCTGCGCAATCTGCGAACATAACAAGTTTGCCCGGTAGCGATACAGCGCATCAACCGTATCCTGGGTATCCGCATTGGTGTTCTGACGTATCCCGGTATACTGCGCAGCCCCGTTCATCAGGTAATCAAATGAGGTATGCAAACGCTTATACTTTTCGGGGTTCATCGTTTTAAGCGCTTCAAGCTGAGACTGGCACTGCTTCAGCTTTTCACTCTCCGCATCATATTTTTCATTATGTAACGGAGCAGGCTGGTCCTGATTCGTCGCAGATGGCTTCTGCGATATTTCAGACTGAACGGGTTGGATTACCGGCACGGAAGAGGCGGCCGATTTATCTGAATGGCGCAGAATCTGGCAACCTGAAAGTAAAAAAGCGAATACTAAAGTGATTCTGGCTATGTTTTTGCTTAATGAAAATCGGCGAATAGTTATCATGAAAAAACTCTGTTTTTAATCATTTACAGCGCGAAACTAACCCCATGCTGTACAGGCGAATTGCATCCGGTTACTGAATGCTACTCATTAACTCACCCGAAAAGCGGGCTTCACACCACCCTTCCTGAATTAACCAATAGTTAAGTTCAGCCGGGCGGATCATATTGAGCTTCGACATAATATTTCTTTTATGAGCGCTCACTGTTTTCTCGCTAATATGAAGAAAACGCGCAACGCCACCGTTACTGATGCCTCGCGCCAGGTAGCGCAAAATCTCAGTTTCCCTTCGGGTCAAATTATTTTCACTGCGCAAAGAACAGGTAGGGATAAAAATATTGCGGACATCCTGTTGTTGATCGAGTTTTTCGCTCACCACGGTAAGAATGCTTTCGACGGACCAGTCACGATAAATGGGCACATAATTGGTAATGTCGCTCTTAACTGTCTCTGAAGTTGCCTGCTGAGTACCCTCGCGATCACGAATAATGAATACGCTGGAAGGACGGGTTTGCAGGCGGTGATTAAGATAGTGGATATTGGCGATAGACAGGGCATCTTCAGCAAGAAATACCATTTTTGCCCGCGTATTAAAGATGCAATCGGTAAACTCAGCATGTATTCCGGCGGTGGCTAATTTCGCAGAGAGAGAGACCTTCAATCCTTCCTGGAAAAAGCGATTGGGATCGTTTACGACAATGGTTATTGTACTTTGTCTCATAATGGCCACTCACCTGTATTGTCCTTAACAGAAGACGCTTACCTGAGTCGAAACAAGCATCCTTACGAATCTTAATTTAATCCTGAGTAGGCTATTATATCGTCGTGATTATTTTGTCGGTAGTTAGTTTTTTCTCATTTGAGAATTGCGATATTTAATTCTGTTTATATAAAAATAGCGAGTAGTAAAGTCGCGACTATCGCGTTATTGGTGTTTTTCGATATTTATTCTGGAGGGGGGAGAAAGATGAACGAGTACAGGAGGGCTGGGGAACAGTAGCAATCTGCTCCCCGTACTGCTTGGGTAGCTTAGAACGCGGTTTTGGCGTAGCCAGTCATCACTTTCAGGCCCATTTCACGACCCAGGGCGGTCGTTGGGTGTACCACGATCAGGCCGCGCACGCTCTTCTTCAGCGCACCCATATTAGCCTGCTCTTTCTTGGTGATTTCACGGCTGAACGGCAGCTGCTGCAGCTGCTGAGCTTCTTTACTCAGGTTTTCCGCACGCACGCCGCGCAGACGTTCGATTTCCGCTTCCAGCTTGTCTTTCTCTTTCAGCAGTTCGCCGAGCTTTTCGCTCTCGCCAGAGGCCAGCAGCCCGGGTTCTTTGTGATTAAGGGCATCCAGCTTGTCGCTGAGCTCTTTGATTTCTGTCTTAACTTGTTCTTTCATCGCGATTGACCGTTAAATTGATTCATTGCTGCAAAGGATACACGAAAGCGGGGCAAAGGGGGAAAGGGCGGGTTACTTTTTAAAAGCCTGCTTAAGGCTGATCACCGAGATTAACGTCGTCAGTGACAGCACCATCGTCGAGCGCACCACCTGCTGATAACGCTGCTGCTGCATGGCGCGCAGCTCACTATCGTCACTGGCAAAATCAGGGCGCGGCGGCAGCGCGCTCACGCAGTGCAGCTCGCCAAAGGGCCCGAGAATTTCATCATCGGTAAAGCGATACTCGCTGCCGTCATGATTCAGCTCTTCACGCAGCGCCATCAGCAGCTCGCAGTCTTCATACTCGTTGCGGTTAATCATCCCGAGGCCATAAATCAGCTTCAGGCGCACCGAAAGTTCCCCCAGCGGGCCATCGCCGAGCAGCAGTGGCTCAACGGCATACTTCACGGCGTAGTCATCCTTACGGAACACCTGCACCACCAGAATGTTCACGGCCTCAGCCAGCAGTTCTACGGCGGCGATCAGAAAACTTCTTACCGATCGTCCGGCGTTCAGGCGTTCGAGCACCCGATTTTCAAAAGCCTGTGGTTGTTCCATGAGTGCCTGCATATCTTTCATATGGCGTAAGGACGCCTGCGCGGGCACAGCAGTGCTGTGCCCTGGTTGTTCGTCCGTGAGGAGCGCTTGCACCATTATGCCATAGCGTTCCAGGCCTTCACTACCGCCTTGACGACATCGCTGTCGGCGGGCAGGCCGGAGATCTGCGCCAGCACGCTGGCAACATCCTGCTGCGCCAGCAGCCCGGCCAGTTCCTGCGCCTGCGGATCCTGATCGCTGCGGTAGTGCAGGGCAGCGGCGATACCGGTCACCAGATTAGCGTGCGGCAGCTGATATTCCAGCGTGCCGAGCGTTGGCTTGATCAGGCGATCGCCCGCGCTCAGTTTACGCAGCGGCTGGCGGCCGACGCGCTCCACATCATCTTTCAGGTACGGGTTCTCGAAACGACCGAGGATTTTCTGGATGTACGCCGCGTGTTTTGCCGCGTCAAAGCCGTAACGCTTAATCAGCACGGCACCGCTCTCTTCCATCGCGCCCTGCACCACTTTCCGCACTTTCTCATCGAGAATCGCTTCGCGAATGGTTTTGTGCCCGGCCAGCTGGCCGAGGTAAGCGGTGATGGCATGGCCGGTGTTCAGCGTGAACAGCTTACGCTCGACGAACGCCATCAGATTGTCGGTCAATTCCATGCCGGGAATATCAGGCAGCGCGCCTTTGAACTGGGTCTTATCGACAATCCACTCGCTGAAGGTTTCCACGGTGACTTCCAGCGGATCGCTGTTGCCCGCTTCAGACGGCGGCACGATGCGGTCAACGGCAGAGTCAACAAAGCCGACATGCTCTTCAACCCAGGCGTGATACTGCTCTGGCAGCGCCTTCAGCACGTGGCCTTTCAGCTGCGTGGTGCCGCGCACCATATTTTCACAGGCGATGATGTTCAGCGGACGGGAATTAGCGCTATCACTGCGTTTGGCCAGCCCTTTGGCAATGCCAGCGGCAATGCGCTCAAGGATCTGTGGGCCAACTGCCGTGGTAACGATATCAACCTCTGCGACCAGCGTGATAATGTCATCGCTGGTGCTGTTAACCGCGTTTACCCCTTTAACGATCTCAACCTGCGCCTGCTCACCGACGACGTGAACCGGATATTCTCCGCGCGCGTTGAGGGCATCCAGTACCACCTGGTTCACATCCGCGAAGGTGAGCTGAATACCGGCATCCGCCAGCAGTTTACCGATAAAGCCACGGCCGATATTTCCGGCGCCAAAATGTAATGCTTTCATAATTATTCCCGTATCAATAATGGAAAGGTCGGGCATGCCCAAAGCAAAAAAGGGCCGGGCATGCCCAGCCCCCAGGGAGGTATCTACTTCAACCGGCTTAAGCGCTGGTTTTACCTGACAGCAGGTCGAGAACTTCCTGCACGTCGGTGGTGCTGGCCAGGCGGGCAATCACGCTGTCATCGTCGAGCGCGTTAGTCAGGCTGGTAATCACCTGGATATGTTCGTTATTGCGCGCGGCAATACCGATCACCAGGCGGGCAATATCCTCCGGCTCTTCACCGAAGTGAACGCCCTGCGGATACTGACAGAACACCACGCCGGTTTTCAGCACGCGGTCTTTTGCTTCCACGGTGCCGTGCGGCACGGCAATGGATTCGCCGAGGTAGGTTGGCGTCAGTTTTTCACGCGCCAGCATCGCCTCAACATATTCCGGCTCAACGTAGCCGCCTTTCACCAGCTGCTCACCGGCAAAGCGGATCGCCTGCTCTTTATCCGTAGCCACGTTGCCGAGGAAGATATTGCTGGCGCTCAGTTTGAACAGGTGATCCTGGCCATCATCGAAGCTGTCGTTCAGCGTCGCGCTGACTTTCTCACGATGGTCGGCGCTGCGTCCGGCTTCCACCAGGCGTGCCGTCAGGTCGCTATACAGGCCGCTGTCGAGGAAGTTAGTCAGCGAGATGTGCTGGGCATGAGGGGCCTGGCGCATCGCACGTTCGGTCAGGTCGCGGTGGGTGATCACCAAGTCAACGTCGCCCGGCAGGCTGTTAATCGCCATGTTGGTGACGGAAATCGCGGTCAGACCGGCATCGTTCACTTTCTTACGCAGCACGCCTGCGCCCATGGCGCTGGAGCCCATACCGGCATCACAGGCTACGATGATTTTGCGCACGTGGCTGAGGTCACCGTGCAGGCCATCAGCAGCGGCAACGCCGGTTGCGCTCTGACCTTTAGACTGGGCTTTCATCTCCTGCACACGGCGAGCCGCGGCTTCAATATCGTCATCTTCTTTTACTTTGCTGGTTTTCAGCAGGATGGCAGAGACCACGAAGGAGACAGCAAAAGCAGCGACAATCGCGGCGATGTTCGCGAAGTAGGCGCCTTTTGGCGTCATGGCCAGCACCGCCAGGATAGAGCCCGGAGAAGCCGGGGACACCAGGCCGCCGTTCAGCAGAGTCAGCGTGAACACGCCGGTCATACCCCCGAGGATAACCGCCAGAATCAGGCGCGGGTTCATCAGCACGTACGGGAAGTAGATTTCGTGGATACCCCCGAAGAAGTGGATGATTGCTGCGCCACCGGCGGACTGTTTGGCATTGCCACGGCCGAAGAACATATACGCCATCAGCACGCCCATACCCGGGCCTGGGTTCGCTTCGATCAGGAAGAAGATCGACTTACCGGCTTCGCTGGCCTGCTGGATACCCAGCGGCGAGAAGATACCGTGGTTGATGGCGTTATTCAGGAACAGAATTTTTGCCGGTTCCACGAAGATAGAGGTCAGCGGCAGCAGGTTGTTCTGCACCATCAGATTCACGCCCGCGGCGAGAATGTGCGACAGACCTTCAACCAGTGGACCAATTGCCAGGAACGCGAGGATGGCCAGCAGCATGCCGATGATACCGGCAGAGAAGTTGTTAACCAGCATCTCGAAGCCAGATTTGATCTTGCCATCAATCTGACGGTCGAAGGTTTTAATGGCCCAGCCGCCCAGTGGACCGGCAATCATCGAGCCGAGGAACATTGGCATGTCGGCACCGACAATCACACCCATGGTGGTAATCGCACCGACCACACCACCGCGATCGCCGCCAACCAGGCGGCCACCGGTATAACCGATCAGCAGCGGCAGCAGGTAGGTAATCATCGGACCAACCAGCTTCGCCATGGTTTCGTTTGGCAGCCATCCGGTTGGAATAAACAGCGCGGTGATAATACCCCAGGCGATAAACGCCCCGATATTTGGCATTACCATGTTGCTCAGAAAGCGACCAAAGTTCTGGACCTTGATCTTGATATCTGATGAGGACATAAACAAACACCCCTTATTGGTACGCGCTGACAATAAGAGAGCGCGTTGATTTTTGTTTTAGACGTGACAGCGGGTTAAACCGTCAGTATCACTGTATGCAGGCGGACTTTATCACGCGAATATGACGCTGCGTAGCGGCGGGCTAAAGTGTGATGTAGATCACTACTGATGGTGGTGTGGATGGGGTGTTTTAGTGATGAGTGTCACATTTATTCACTGTAGCAAAAGGACTTAGGCTGGAATTTAATCAAATGCAGCGTCTTGATGTGATATATATCACAAATTATCGTTGTGAGTTTGTAGCCTTTTTGTGATTCAAGTCACAAAATATTTTAAGGCAAAACGCGCCAGATCACACTTCACTGGTTGATGAATCTGTCGGATAACGCTGATGTAATAAAGTTACGCCAGGAAATTAATTATGGGCGGAAAAGAGAGAGGAAGGGCCGAAGATTTCCGGCCCTGTCAGATGACTTACTGGAAGCCACCCTGCAATGCACTTTGTGCCTGCGGCAGCGCCTGAGCATTCGCGCTCAGGTTGCTCATCAACGTGTTGTACTGCGTGGCCTGTTCCTGGGTCGGGAACTGTACCGTCGAGCCGTTGAAGCTGACGCGAGTCCCCTGCTGCTGCAGGAAATCACCCGTCTGTACTGCGTCCTGGCTCAGCGTCTGCAGCGCCGGTAACAGCGGTGCCAGTGAAGCAGCAGGCTGAGTCACTACTTTGTTATAGACGTTGTCATACACCGTCTTCAGCTCTTCCGGCTGCTTCAGCGCACCCTTGCTGCTGTCGGCCTGCGTCTTAGCGGCCTGGATCTGCTGGGCCAGCACGCCCAGTGAGCCGCTCGCCTGGCGCAGCGAGTCGCGGCGCGTCAGGTAATCTTGCGGAGTACGGATAGCCGACAGTTCGTCCACCACCGGTTTCAGGCCGGAATCGACCGCTTTGTTCACCTGCTGGGAGAAGCCATAAATAATCGCGTAGTCGCTGACGTAAGCGCCAAATTTCTGCTTCTGATCTTCACTCAGGCTCGGCAGATGTTCACCGCTGCGCATTGCGGTGTTTTGCAGAAAATCGATGAAGGCTTTACGCTGATCGGCTTCTTTATCGCCACAGCCGGTCAGCTGCAACACCAGAAACAGTGCCATAAATGGCACCAGCAGACGCGTCCAGATGCGTGATGTTCCTGTAGTCATAAAAAATTAACTCCTGTTAACAAGTACTTACCGAATTGGCAGCCAGATAAAATGCTGGATAAAGAATAGTCCAATTCACTTTTGATGGATAGCGGTGAGCGCGAATCTTCTGATTGTTATCACTCCAGCTAGCTGATTTTAAGGAAGATGGAAAAATAAGCATAAAATATGGCTCCGCTTCACAGATTTGATCCCATACTTAAGTCTCTGGCATTTCCCTGTGCTGCCTTAAAAGCTCCCCAGCGGCTGTTGTATGCCAGCATTCAGAACCTGAGACTCAGGTTCTCCCCCCTCTGGTTGTTCACGTGATGTGAGTTTTTGAGGAGTGCTTATGGAGTTGAAAGATCCTATGTCGGAGCTGCTGTCCAGTCTGGAGCAGATAGTGTTAACGCGTGAAGTGATGATGCAGGCCGCACCCGTAGCGAAAAGCGAGGTGAATCTCCCCGAGCCTAAGCGCGTCCGGGAAATTACCGGCATGCAGATAGGTGAGTTTGCCCAGGCATTAGGCGTGAGCGTTTCGTCGGTGAAAAGCTGGGAGGCAAACCGCACCAGGCCATCAGGCAGTGCACAGAAATTAATGCAGTTGATACATTCGAATCCTTGCCTTGGCAGACAGCTGCTGGGCTAGCAGAAGAAACCCGCCCCGAGGCGGGTTTTTGGTTTTATGGCTTACTTCCCGGCTTTCATATCAATCACAAAGCGGTACTTCACATCGCCCTTCAGCATGCGCTCAAACGCCTGCTCGACCTCATCAAGCCGGATCACTTCCACCTCGGACACGATATTGTGCTGGCCGCAGAAATCGAGCATCTGCTGCGTCTCTTTGATGCTGCCGATTGAAGTGCCGGAAATGCTCAGGCGCTTAAACACCACAGGGGTGACGTTCGGCGATTTGTGCGGTGCGTCAGGAATGCCGACCAGCACCAGATGGCCGTTGGTTCTCAGCGCATTGAGGTAAGGGTCGAGGTCGTGCGGGGCGGCCACGCAGTCGAGGATCATATCCAGGCTGTTCGCCACGCTCGCCATCTGCTCTGCGTCTTTGGAAACCACCACCTGCGTCGCCCCAAGGCGCAGCGCATCTGCGCCCTTCGCGGGAGAGGTGGTAAACAGCACCACTTCCGCACCCAGCGCGTGCGCCAGCTTAACCGCCATATGGCCAAGGCCACCCAGGCCGATCACCCCAACGCGCTGGCCCGGCTGGATGTTCCAGTGCTTCAGCGGCGACCAGGTGGTCACGCCCGCGCACAGCAGCGGCGCCACGGCGCTCAGCTCGAGGTTTTCCGGCACGCTGACCACGAATTTGCCGTCGACGACGATGTTATCGGCATAGCCACCGAAGGTTTTGCCGCCGATGATTTTCTCTTCGCCGTTATAGGTCGCGGTAAAGCCTGCTTCGCAATACTGCTCCTCACCGCGGTGGCACTGCGAGCAGTGGCCGCAGGAGTCGACCATCACGCCGACGCCGACCAGATCGCCCGCTTTCACGTGGCTGACCGCGCTGCCGGTGCTGATGACGCGCCCGACGATCTCATGCCCCGGCACCAGCGGGAACTGGCTGACGCCCCACTCGTTACGCGCCATATGCAGGTCAGAATGGCAGACGCCACAGTAGTGAATGTCGATCAGCACGTCGCCAGGCTGGACATCGCGGCGGGTGAATTCGAAGGGTTCCAGCGGGGTGTTAGCTGCTTTGGCAGCGAATCCAGAGGATTGCATAGTGTCTACCTGGTTGGCAAAAACCGCACAGGGTAGGGAAATGAGGCGCCAGGGGCAAGGAGGAATTGTAAAACGGGATGAACGGAACGCGGGGCGACCGAAAAAGAAGGTCGCCCCCTACGGTTCGGGGCAACCTCAATCATGTAGGGGCGGACCCTCTTTTCCGGTCCGCCCGCAAAGGTTACTGCAGCAGCGAGATATCCGCCACCTGCAGGAACAGCTCGCGCAGTTTCGCCAGCAGCGTCAGACGGTTGATACGCACTTCTTTATCCTCGGCATTCACCATCACCTTATCAAAGAAGTTATCCACCGCTTCACGCAGCTGCGCCAGCTCGATCAGCGCATCCTGGTAACGGCCTTCGGCGAAGAACGGTGCCAGTTTGCTGCTCAGCGCGGAGACGTAGGTCGCCAGCTTAATCTCTTCATTCTCTTTCAGCAGCGATGCCTGCACGCTGTCGTTCAGCGGCTCGGTGGCCTTCGCCAGAATGTTGGAGACGCGCTTGTTGGCGGCCGCCAGGCTGGCTGCCTCATCCAGCGTGCGGAAGTGAGACACCGCTCGCATGCGGGCATTGAAGTCCGCAGGGCGGGTCGGGCGACGGGCCAGCACGGCCTGGATAGTATCCACGCTGTGGCCCTCTTCCTGATACCAGGTGCGGAAACGACCGAGCATAAAGTCGATCACTTCATCCACCGCTTTGGCGTTCGACAGCTTGCTGCCGTACAGCCGCACGGCTTCTTCCGTCAGGGTCTGCAGGTCGAGAGGCAGGTTCTTCTCAACGATAATACGCAGCACGCCCAGCGCGGCGCGGCGCAGTGCGAACGGGTCTTTATCGCCTTTCGGATGCTGACCAATCCCGAAGATGCCCGCCAGAGTATCCATCTTATCGGCAATCGCCAGTGCACAGGCTACCGGGTTAGACGGCAGATCGTCACCGGCAAAGCGCGGCTGATACTGCTCGTTCAGCGCCACCGCCACGTCTTCGGCTTCGCCGTCGTGACGCGCGTAGTGCATGCCCATCACGCCCTGAGTGTCGGTGAACTCAAACACCATATTGGTCATCAGGTCGCACTTGGAGAGCAGGCCAGCACGGGTGGCGTGATTCACATCTGCGCCAATCTGAGCGGCGATCCAGCCCGCCAGCGCCTGAATGCGGTCGGTCTTATCGCGCAGGGTACCCAGCTCTTTCTGGAACAGCACGGTCTCGAGACGCGGCAGGTTATCTTCCAGGCGGCGCTTACGGTCGCTGTTGAAGAAGAACTCGGCGTCGGCGAGGCGCGGACGCACCACTTTCTCGTTACCGGAGATAATCTGCTGCGGATCTTTCGACTCGATGTTGGTGACGAAGATAAAGTTCGGCAGCAGCTTGCCCGCGTTGTCGTACACCGGGAAGTACTTCTGGTCGCCCTTCATGGTGTAGACCAGCGCTTCCGCCGGAACCGCGAGGAACTTCTCTTCAAACTTCGCCGTCAGCACGACCGGCCACTCAACCAGCGAGGTCACCTCTTCCAGCAGGCTTTCGCTCAGGTCGGCAACGCCGCCAATCTGCGCGGCGGCTTGTTCCGCACCGGCTTTGATCATCGCTTTACGCGCTTCGAAGTCCGGCTGCACCTTGCCGCGCTCGACCAGGATCTGCGGATACTGGTCGGCGTTATCGATGGTGAACTCCGGCTCACCCATAAAGCGGTGGCCGCGAATGGTGCGGGCAGAGTCGATACCGAGGATTTTCGCCGGGATCAGCTCATCGCCCAGTAGCAGCGTGACGGTGTGGACCGGGCGCACGAACTGCACTTCGGAAGCACCCCAGCGCATCAGTTTCGGGATTGGCAGCTTAGCGAGGGAGGTGGCAATCATCGCCGGCAGCAGAGCCTGGGCGCTTTCGCCCGTCACCTGTGCGCGGTACATCAGCCACTCGCCTTTATCGGTGCTCAGACGCTCGGCCTGGTCAACGGTGATGCCGCAGCCGCGCGCCCAGCCTTCGGCCGCTTTGGTAGCCACGCCGTTGGCGTCGAATGCCGCCTGGATTGCCGGGCCACGTTTTTCGACTTCACGATCCGGCTGCGCGGCACTCAGATTAGCGACTTTCAGCGCCAGACGGCGCGGAGCCGCGAACCAGCTCACTTCACCGTGGGCCAGGCCCGCAGCATCCAGCTCGGCGGTGACGTTGGCAGCGAATGACTCGGCAAGGCTGCGCAGCGCTTTCGGAGGCAGTTCTTCGGTGCCAATTTCCACCAGAAAAGTTTTATCAGTCATGGCTGCCTCTTATTTCTTGTTATTGCACATCGGGAAGCCAAGTGCCTCGCGGGAGGCATAGTAGGCTTCAGCCACGGCTTTCGTCAGGGTGCGGATGCGCAGAATATAGCGCTGGCGCTCGGTGACGGAGATCGCTTTACGCGCATCCAGCAGGTTAAAGCTGTGTGCAGCTTTCAGAATACGTTCGTAGGCCGGCAGCGGCAGCGGTTTTTCCAGCGCCAGCAGGCTTTGCGCCTCTTTCTCGTACTGCTCGAAGCAGGTAAACAGGAAGTCGACATCGGCGTATTCGAAGTTGTAGGTGGACTGCTCTACTTCGTTCTGATGGAACACGTCGCCGTAGGTGGTTTTACCCAGCGGACCGTCGCTCCACACCAGATCGTACACGCTGTCGACGCCCTGGATATACATCGCCAGGCGCTCCAGACCGTAAGTGATCTCGCCGGTTACCGGCTTACACTCCAGGCCGCCAACCTGCTGGAAGTAGGTGAACTGCGTCACTTCCATGCCGTTCAGCCACACTTCCCAGCCCAGACCCCAGGCGCCCAGGGTGGGGTTTTCCCAGTTGTCTTCCACGAAGCGGATATCGTGAATGGTCGGATCCATGCCCAGCTCTTTTAATGAACCGAGGTACAGCTCCTGAATATTGTCCGGCGATGGCTTGATGATCACCTGGAACTGGTAGTAGTGCTGCAGGCGGTTCGGGTTTTCGCCGTAGCGGCCATCGGTCGGGCGGCGCGAAGGCTGCACGTAGGCAACCGCCGTCGGCTCGGGACCGAGCGCACGCAGGCAGGTCATGGGATGGGAGGTGCCCGCGCCCACTTCCATATCCAGCGGCTGGATGATGGTGCAGCCCTGGCGCGCCCAGTAATCCTGTAAGGTCAGGATCAGGCCCTGAAAGGTCTTGGTATCAAACTTTTGCATGATGATTTCGCACGCGATACGAGTGGTGATAAAAAGTGGGCGTCAGTATACCCTTTGACCGGGCCTATTACCAAAAGGGACAGAAGGATTCATCCAGGGATATTTCGCGGCCGCGCCATAAATCGGTTCATCCTGTTCTGAATTCTCCCCTGGCCGGGTTGTTGAAGCGCAGCGACCTGGCTACCCTCAATCTCGCATTGATGCAGATTTGCCGGGTAATGAGGACAAAATGTCGCAAAAGATTGGTTGGATAGATAATTTACGTGCTGTCGCCTGCCTGATGGTGATTATGATCCACACCACTACCTGGTACGTCACCACCGGGATGTCGGTGGGGGAACACAGCTGGGACCTCTCCAACCTGCTTAACTCCGCGTCGCGCGTTTGCGTGCCGATCTTCTTTATGATCTCCGGCTACCTGTTCTTCGGCGAGCGCAGCGCCGAGCGGCGCCACTTTCTGCGCATTGTGCTGTGCCTGCTGTTTTACAGCGCGGTGGCGCTGGTGTATATCACGCTGCTGACGCCAATCAATGAAGCGATGTCGGTGAAACATCTGCTGCAGAAGCCGGTGTTCTACCACCTGTGGTTCTTCTTCGCGATTATCGCTATCTACCTGTTTTCCCCTCTGATTCAGGTTAAAGCGGTTAGCGCCCGCTATCTGGCTATCGCCACGCTGGTGCTGGCCCTGCTGGCCAACCCCAATACCGTTGACGGCTCGATCGCCCGCTTCCACTGGCTGCCGATCAATCTGTATATCAACGGCGATACGATTTATTACCTGCTGTACGCGCTGCTGGGCCGGGCGATCGGCACCATGGACACGCAAAAACGCGGCGTCAGCTGGCTGGCGGGGGTGAGCTTTATCGCGTGCGTGGCGCTGATTGCCTTCGGCACTAAAAGGCAGTTCGCGATTAACGGTGCCTTTGCCGATACCTGGTATCTCTACTGCGGCCCGGCGGTGTTTATCGCCGCCGTCAGCCTGCTGGTGCTGTTTAAAAACACCATGAACCATCGCGTCAGTCCGTTCTTTGCGCTGATTGCGCGCAATTCACTGCCGATCTACGGCTTCCATGCGCTGTTTATCCACTTTATGCGCACCCATCATCTCGATAACACCGACCACCCGCTGATCGACATCCCGCTGGTGTTCGGTGTTACCCTGGCCGGTAGCCTGCTGCTGGCTATCGGCCTGCGGCGCATCGATCAGCGTCACTTGGTGAGCTGAGCCTTTTTGCGCTCGCTGCGCGCCACTTTTAACGGGCGCAGGCGGCGGATACGCGGGTTGAGGATCACCCCCGGCATGCGCACCAGCCTGCGGCGGTTAGGGTTGGGCATCGGGCGCTCGTGCCACAGCTTGAGCAGGATCACCGTCAGCGCCAGCAGGGCGGTAATGCCGTTGGCGGCCATCACCGGCACATCGTGCATACGGTGACCGTACCAGGTCCAGCAGGAGACGCCGAAGAACAGCGCCGCCCACATCCCCAGCGACAGGCCGCTGGTGTCTTTATTTTTGACGATATGCATCACCTGCAGGCAGAACGAGCCGGTCGTCACCCACGCGGCCAGCGTGCCGAGCCAGACCGGCCACGGCGACAGAAAGATGATGGATAACAGCGCCAGCGCAATAGTGGCGGCAACAATTAACAGATTTTTCATGACTGACCTCGTGTCTGCTGTAAGCCACTGTCGACCCGCTCCAGCGCCCGGCGCATATCCTGCGCGAACTGTGGGTTGGCAGCCAGTGAACCAAACAGCGTTTTCTCCTGGATAAATGCCTGTAGCGGATCGTCGCTGGCGAAGATCGTATCAAACGGCACCTCATTAAGCGCGCGATCCTGATACTCAAACGGCAGCTCGCCGCGCTGGCGCAGCTGCATAAAGCGGAACAGCAGCGCCGGCAGGATCAGCGCGGCGTGCGGCGAGCTCTGCTGCTGATAGCGGGCTTTCAGCGTCGGCACGATAAACTGCTGCAGTTTAGCGATGCTGTCCGACGAGACGCGCTGGGTAGTATCGCGCACCCACTGATTGCTAAATCGGTTTAGCGTGGTATCACAATAAAGCACCAGATCGACCTGAGTCTCGCCCAGCGCGGCGGCGACATCCTGCTGCACGTAATCGCGGATCCACTGGCCGATCACCGGCTGCAGGCTCTGGTCAATGTACTGTTTACCCAACAGCGCCCCTGCCCAGGCAATGCCGCTATGGCTGGCATTGAGCACGCGGATTTTTGCCTCTTCATACGGCGTGACGCAGCTGACAAACTCCACCCCTGCACGCTCCAGCGCGGGGCGCCCGGCAATAAAGTTATCTTCCAGCACCCACTGGCTAAAGGACTCGCAGGAGAGCGGCGCACGGTCGTCAGTGATACCCTGCTGTGCCAGCCGCGTGAAAATCGCCTCATCAAATTTTGGCGTAATGCGGTCCACCATGCCATTGGGTGCGGAGGTATGGCGCTCAATCCACGCCAGCAGCGCTTGATTACCCTGTGCGGCGACGAATTCGCGCAGTCCACGCGCCACGCTGTCGCCGTTATTGCGCAGGTTATCGCAGTTCAGCAGGGTGACGGCACCGCTGTTATCGTCCATACGCTGCTGCAGGATTTTGACTAACGCACCATACAGCGTGCTGGTCTCTTGCTGCTGCGCGAGATCGGCGGCAATCGCCGGGTGTGTCAGGTCAAGATGACCGTCCTCATTGAGGAAATAGCCGCCCTCGGTGACGGTGAAAGAGATGATTCTGGTGCGGGGGTCGGCACCGCGGGCAACCAGCGACTGCAGCTCGCTATCCCATAAAATCACCTCGCCGATCGCCTCTATCGGCTGATACTGTTTTTCCCCATCCGGTGAGATAATTTCCAGCGTGTAACGCCCCTGCTGACGGGAGAGCTGTTGCAGGGTTTGCTGAGTGCTGCTGTTGCGAATATTGGCGAGGGAGAGGGCCCAGCTGCGGTCGCCCTGCTGGTGAAGTTGATTAAGATACCAGCTCTGATGTGCGCGGTGAAAAGCTCCCGCCCCGAGGTGCAGCCAGTATAATTGTTCATCGTTTTTTATAGGCAAACCTTATCCTTAATCTGAAACAGACTGTGACAATGTTACAGGTAACACTAGCACAGTAATTCAGCAAATTGAAATCGCGGGGGGTGACTTCACTCCTGCCAGCGCTGCAAAGCGCGGCGCAGCTGGCGTGATGAGGAGAAGCCAGCGGAGAGGGCGGCGCGTTCGCTGTTTTCCCCACTGTGCAGCCGCTGCCGGGCAATCGTCAGGCGCAGCTGCTCGTGGTAGTCGCGCACGCTAATACCAAGATGCTGGCGGAACAGGCGCGTCAGGTGGCGCGAGCTGACGTGGACCCGGGCGGCAATCTCCTCCAGCGGCCACTCCTGCTCCGGCTGCAGCGTCAGCAGATCCTGCACGCGGTGGATCGCCGGGTGGATATGGTTGCGGTGGCGCAGCCACGGTGACAGCTGCGGATCCTCGCCCGAACGACGAAAATAGACCACCATTTCCCGCGCCACATCCAGCGCCACCTGCGAACCGCACAGATGACCGATCAGATGCAGGCATAAATCGATGCCCGCGGTAATGCCCGCGCTGGTCCAGATACCGCGATCTTCAACGAAAATACGGTTTTCTTTCACCAGTGCAGCGGGTTCTGCCGCTTTCAGCCGCGCGATCACCTCGTGATGGGTGGTGCAGCTCACCCCCTTCATCAACCCGGCTTTCGCCGCCAGCAGCGCTCCGGAACAGACGCACACCAGGGTGATTTTACGCGCGTGGATCGCGGGCTGCATGCGCATCAGCCAGTTGCGCACCGCCATCGCCTGCGGCGTATCAAACCACACCTTTGAGTCGCTAACGCCGGGCAGCACCAGCAGGCTGCCGTCCGGCAGCGACTCCGGCAGCGGTTCAATACGGCTGACCACCATATCGGTCGACATCAGCACGCTTTCGTCGGGGCCGATATAGCGCAGGGAGAAGGCATCTCGCGCCAGCTTCAGCGTCTCCGCCGGGCCGGTGAGATCCAGCGCCATCACGCCGGGCAGGGTGATAAACCACACCGGGATAGTCATGTTATGCAAGCTCCTGCAGGCAGCCCTCAACGGTGCGGATTTGCGCAAAGCGGTTGATCAGCACGCTTTCGGTGCGGTGGCGTAAATCCGCAATGCTCAGGGTAATGCCGTCATGGGTGATGGGGAAAGTCAGCGTCGCTTCGGTGACGAAGGTGACGCGATAGCCGAAGTCAGAGGCGACGCGCGCCGTGGTTTCACAGCACTGCTCGGTACGCAGGCCGCTGATAATCACGTGCTTTACCTGGTTCTGCACCAGCCAGGTCATCAGGCCGGAGTCGGTCAGGGCGTTATGGATGCGCTTCTGCACGGTGCCCGTCGCTTCATGGCTGATAAATGGCAGGCGCGTCACTAGGCCGGAATCCAGCGAGAACGGACCCTCGTCTTCAACATGGAACACATCCACCACCGGAATGCCCTTCGCCTGACAGCCGGCAATCAGCGTGCTTAGCGCCTGCTCAAACGCCGGCGTTTCCGGTGCCTCATTGTAACCACGATGATAGAAGGATTGCTGCGCGTCAATCACTAACAGTACGGTATCGGTCATTTCTGGACTCCTGCTAAAGGGGATTAACGCTATGATGGATGAGGATTAGCAAGCAAAGAAGGCCAAAAAAGGACAGATCGCCGTCGCGGAGGGACATAAGACGTGATGGCTAAAACCGCAGTTTTCACAGGGGTAACGGCGGTGATATACTTGCCGCCTCTGCAAAAGGGAAGATCGTCGTCTCCGGTGAGGCGGCTGGACTTCAAATCCAGTTGGGGCCGCCAGCGGTCCCGGGCAGGTTCGACTCCTGTGATCTTCCGCCAAATCCTACTCCCAGGCTCAACTAGCAATCGAACAGCCAGCCAGAGCAGCCTGTAAGTTACGCTTACAAGTTCAGACTTAAGACATCTGGAAAGTCAGCCACAAAACATCTCTCTTTAGGAATTGGGCAATAAGCACAACCCCGTGAGCCGCCCTTCGTAGGGTTCAGGCATGCCTGAACTGGGCTGGGCATGCCCAGCCCCTACCGTTGTCATCTTTCCTGTAGGGGGGGGGGAACATTTTCTCTGGTCGAATCGTCATGATATGGGGTGCTTTCTTACCTACCAGCACCATCCCGCTAGCAGGTTGTTACAATGAATAGCGTGAGGTAGCACAGTCACTATCGCTGTAAATAAAAACATGTTTTAAATAACAGTATTGACCTCAAATCTTAAATGAGTAAATTAATACCCAACAGCACGATAAAAGTTGTTAGTAACTTAGTGAATAGTAAGAAGTATTTTGAAACCCATTTTGCTTTACAGGCCACGAAGTTTGTTGTTTGGGATGTAGTTCGCTTTCAGGCCTTGTAGTGTTTGTGCTGGTGCGCAAAATGGTAGTGTTAGCGCGACGATGTAATGCCTTGTTTTTGAGTTCATGCGGGTGGTTTTGTGTATTTATTGTAACCATGCCGGCAAAGGGCAGCGCATCAAAGAGTCTATGTCGCGATGGGGGATGTGCTTGTTTGGGTTGTCACGCTTGGATTTTAAAAGCGCAGACAGGCGTATAACGAGATAAATAGAGGGAGGTCTTTTCGTATTAACACCCTGTATTATCCGTAGTTAACGGGTACATTTAAAAGCAGTATTAATAGTAGTATCACTCTAATAAGTCCATTAATGTTAAATCTGAAGTCTGTAGTACCTTAAAAGCCCTGGCTGCAACGGGCAGGGCTTTTAAGATGACTCCCTCCGTTGAATTGTAAGCTTTTCCCGCAAATCATTGACAAAACTAATCTTGATTATTTCCCCATAAGAGTCCACTATGCCTCCTCGGTTTGTCATACAGACCTTATGAAAGCAGTTTTAGTAAAGCAGTCCTCATTTCAAGCGTTATCCTTAGATACTCTTCTGCATGAGCCTCCTCCTAAGTGCCCAATAAGTCCTCATCTGCAAGCAGGCCATGTTTGCCACCCTATGTGGCTCTAGAAAATTTAAAATTTAAGGAAGTATCTATGTCTAATAAAATGACTGGTTTAGTAAAATGGTTTAACTCTGAAAAAGGCTTCGGCTTCATTACGCCAGCAGATGGCAGCAAAGATGTATTCGTACATTTCTCAGCTATCCAGAGTAACGATTACAAAACGCTGGACGAAGGGCAGAAGGTTGAGTTCTCGATTGAGAATGGTGCCAAAGGTCCGGCAGCTGCTAACGTTATCACGCTGTAATAGCTGATAATGACATGAACACTTACGACAGCGATGACGGCATCAGCCTGAGCAGATAAGTGAACGTGATAAAAACCCGCCCTGAGCGGGTTTTTTACGTTTCAGGCAGGGTAGCTCAGAGGATGGTCGTCGTTTTACTTCAACTGCTGGAGTGAAAGAGCGAAACCAAATAGTGCAAAACCAACGATGGCGACAGTAAGAAAGCCGATTAGTAATTTCCAGCCCAACACCTGCCCTCCCTTACTGTTTTTAATATGCCTGAGAGATAATAATATTCATGATTCACAGGTCAACCGGTGCGCATGTTTTTCAGAATAAGCAGTTATCAGCAACGTTCACAGTAAGTCATTCTGTGCCCGACCAGGCTAAGAACGCCAGTGGTATAATGGCCGCAGCGTCTCACATGACTTTGCGGTCAGAGTGAATAATAGGACTCCATCTAAGCTGTTTCCGACCCTCCACATAGGGGATACACAACGTCTACGACATGGCGTACTGACAATCGCTTCGTCAAAAAAATAACATAATTTTGTGAAGCAAACCTTAAAGACATCTATGGGTGTGCTGTGGGTTAACAACGAGGGAATAATATGCACTTTCAGACAGTCATATCATCAAGAATCACATCCATAAGTTATTTTTCATTAGAAAAAGTGCTGGAGGTGGCTTTTGTTGATTCATTGACCTATCAGTTCATTAAAGTGTCTGAAAAAACTCATAATGACTTTATAACGGCAAAATCCAAAGGCCGTTTTTTTGATGGTGTAATTAAAGGTAAATACCTTTGCCGAAAAAAAGGATGAGTCTTTAAAGGCAAAAGTCTAAAGCCGTGGCCAGTTTTTGTTGACCACTACACAGTCAGACTGACAAGTTCAGACAGAAGACGCTTGCGAAGTCAGAGGCAGTCTTCTGTAGCGTTCAGGCATGCCTGAACCGGGCTGGGCATGCCCAGCCCCTACCGTTAACGCCTTTCCTGTCGGGGGCGACCATTTTTTCCGCTCGACCCGTCATGATATGGGGAGTCTTGCTTACCTCTTGTGCGCCTCCTGTATCACGTGTACCTGGCTGGCTGCCACGTTGCGATGCATGATCAAACTGATAAGTAAAAAAACCGGCGTCGGCCGGTTTGTGCCAGCAGCGGACGTTGTGCTAATCAATGATGGGGTGGTCAGGCTGTATAGTACGTTTAGCCAGTTTTTTCTGAAGTATTATGACCATTATGGGAAATCCAGATGCGATAAATGCACTTATAATCAATAGTCTGTTTAGGTTTTGTGTTGTTAATCCCTGGTCAGGTAATAATAAGGACGACAGAAAGAATGCGATAGTTGTCATCAGGAACATAATTGCTGTTTGTAGTGAAGAAAAATTGGCTCGTTGTTCATCCTCAGGATACTGGACTGCAATCGACGACGCGGAAACAAGTCGGCTATATGATGCACCAAGAAATACGGTGATAAATAGAATTGCATTATGATAACCCATTGCAGGGATCAGCAAACTAGCTACAAAGAACAGAGTTGAAATTGTTGCCAATATTATGGCAGATAAACGAAGTGTCAGAATGCCTGTTATTTTTGTAGAGAGATAACCTGCAATTCCTCCACTTAAGAAAATTAAGGGCAGCTGGTACTGTTGTGTCCCCATGTACTGCGTCATTAATGGCGTCAAAATGGGAATGATCAGCATTGGGCTAAATTGCGTCAGTCCAGTACAAGAGGCGAAAAATAAGGTTTGAGTATCAATAGATAGTTTGGTCTTCACGCTTGATGAGACCGTGTTCCTGGGGATGATAAATACTATCAAAGGTAAAGATACCAGGCAAAGTGAACTGATTAACCATAGCGCACTGTGCCAACCATAGTGCGTGCATAAAAATAATATAGCTGGCATTCCGACGATACTGACCATCGAAAATGAAGCAATCACCGTTGCCAGCATTTTTCCTCGTGTGTTTGCTGGAGCATAATTTATCAAAATACTTGTACCCACACCCATTGTGGTACCACCAACCAATCCTGCGCAAAATCGTAGTACCAAAAGAGTGTCGAAATGAGTAGTGAGAGTGGATAAAAATGTTAGTGCTCCAAGAAACATCATATTTTTGAACAAAAATTGTTTTTTATTAAACAGATCGATCCAGTAAAAAGCAGCAATTCCAGAAAGGACTGCTCCCAGAGTGTAGATACCAGAAACATAGCCAGAAAATGAGACTGGAACTGCGAAATCTGCTGCCATAAAAGCAAAGACAGGGTTGAACAGCATATATTCCAGTGCATTAGTGAATTGGATAAAAGCCATTACAATGGCTATCCGCATGAGGGATTTATGATTAAACGTCTGTGTAACCAGTGACATAGCAAGCAACCTATGAATGAAAGATAACCGAGTTTAATCGCTATCAATGGTGTTTGTTATATGGTAAAAATGACACTTATTGTTATCAAATGTGGGATAGTTGATGCGTCCGGCTCTTGATTTTAATGCCCTGAAGGTATTCATTGCTGTGGTTGAAAGTGAAAGTTTTGTTGGGGCATCGAGAGTCCTTGAAATGCCGACATCAAATGTTAGCCGTTGTATTTCTCAGCTAGAAGAAAAACTGAGTCTTCAGCTCATTGAGCGCAGCACACGACATATGAAACTCACCCAGGCGGGGCACCTGCTCTATATCCGGGCGAAGCCATTACTGGAGGCCCTTGAGCAGACTGAGACAGAATTAACCCTGCGGCAAATGCAATTCAAGGGTCCATTACGTATCTGTATACCCAATGAAGTGGGTCCTGCATTGCTGGGTTCTGTGATTGCCGATTTCGCCTGTCAGTACCCTGACCTGGAGATCAGCTGTGTCACAAATTTGTCAGGTTTCGAATCCCTGCGAGATGACCTTGATTTAGCTATCATTATTACCCGTGGTCAGATGGATGATAGCGACTACATAGCTCGTCATCTGGTGACTATCCCTTGCACCATTGTCGCAGCCCCCTCCGTCATTCAGCGTTATGGCACTCCTACTCAGATCCAGCAATTTGAGGCGTTACCCTGTATTACAACGGTAAGTGCACTGAAAGGTGCGCCCTGGCAGTTTGTTAAAACAAAGGGGGGGTTCGAGACCATTAAGGTTCAAGGCCATTATCGGGTAAATAGTGGAGAGATGGCAGGACGAGCTGCGGTAGCAGGTGTCGGTTTTGCAATTCTATCGAAGCAAGCTTGTCAACCTTTCATTAACGATGGACGGTTAATCGAGGTTGAGTTTGAACAATCGCCAGCGCCACTGCAATTATTCGCACTTTATTCAGATCGACGTTATTTACCCGCTAAAACACGAGCGCTCATTGATTTCATGCATCAGGAATTGAGCAATATGTCCTTAGCCACATGAGGCGACAGTAAATCGTCACAGAGCGGTTCAATCAGTGTGTTGTATCCCTTGGTATTGCTCAAGTTCAATGTGCGACTCAGAAGAATGATCTCACTCAGCCTGCTTATGTATAGGAATGATTTTTAATATATTAAATTTTAAGTTAAATCATTCGCTTAATTTGTTTTTATCACTCCTGTGATCTTCCGCCAAATCATTCTCCCAAACTCATTGAGCATTTCGAACAGCCTGCCAGAGCAACCTGTAAGCCAGGCTGACAGTCTTCTGTAGGGTTCAGGCATGCCTGAACCTGGCTGGGCATGCCCAGCCCATACCGTTAACGCCTTTCCTGTCGGGGGCAAACATTTTCCCCGGCAAAAACGGCGCGCCGCTACTCCCGCAGCGCCTCTAACACCAGCCTAAAGGCCGGGGAGGGCTGCTTTCTGCTGGGGTAGTAGAGGTAATAGCCGGGAAAAGGGTGGCACCACTCTTCCAGCACGCGCAATAAGCGGCCTTCGGCAATATGCGGCGCGAACTCCTCCTCCGGCAGAAAGGCGATGCCCAGCCCGGCGAGCGCGGCGTCGACCATATGCGCTGAAGTATTAAACGTCAGCTGGCCCTCCACGCGCACGTTGACCGGCCCCTCTGCATCGTCAAACTCCCAGACGTACAGGCCGCCCGAGCTGGTCATGCGCATATTGATGCAGTTATGGCGCACCAGATCCTGCGGCGTCTGCGGCGGGGCGTGGCGGGCAAAATAGTGCGGCGCCGCCACCGCTGCCATGCGCAGCTGCGGGCCAATCGGCACGGCGATCATATCCTTATCGATGGTATCCCCCAGCCGCACGCCCGCGTCATAACGGTCGGTCACGATATTACGGAAGCCGTGGTTGGCATCAAATTCCAGTTTGATATCAGGGTATTCCAGCAGCAGGGGCGTCAGCTTCGGCAGCAGCGTGGTGTGCAGCACGTTGGGGCCGCAGGTGATGCGCACCGTTCCGGCGGGCTTATCGCGCAGCTCGGTCAGCATATCCAGCTCGGCTTCAATTTCGTCAAAGCGGTTGCCAATCGCCAGCAGCAGTCTTTCACCGGCGGCGGTCAGGGAGACGCTGCGCGTGGTGCGCGTCAGCAGGCGGATCTGCATGCGGTTCTCCAGACCGGAAATAGCCTGGCTGAGTGCCGACTGCGTAACGCCAAGGTGGGCAGCCGCGCGGGTAAAGCTGCCCTCGCGCGCCACGCTGACGAAAGAGATTAAATCATTGAGGTTACGCTTCATCGCCCTGTTTCGCCCTGATTAATTAGCTCAGCTTATTAAGCCATTAAGTATTGATTAGCTAGTCAGCATACTTCACGCGTGTAGAATTTTCATCCAGAAAACTGGCGGTAGCGCAGCCACGCGCGGCGCAATGATTAGGAAACAGTGTGATGACAATAAGCGATAGCAGGGCACAGCAGGCCACTGCCCACTGGGGCGGGGTACTGGCGATGACGCTGTGCGTGTTTGCCCTGGTGGCGTCCGAATTTATGCCGGTCAGCCTGCTGACGCCGGTAGCGCGCGACCTCGGCGTCAGTGAAGGGCTGGCAGGGCAGGGTATTGCTATCTCCGGGGCTTTTGCGCTGCTGGCCAGCCTGCTGATCCCGGCGCTGGCGGGCAATCTCAACCGTAAAACGCTCCTGCTGGCGATGACCGCGCTGATGGCGATTTCCGGCGCGACCATCGCGCTGGCGGCCAGCTATCCGGGCTATATGGCGGGTCGGGCGCTGATTGGCGTGGCTATCGGCGGCTTCTGGTCACTCTCTGCCGCTACCGCCATCCGCCTGGTGCCCGCGCAGCAGGTGCCGCGCGCGCTGGCGATTTTTAACGGCGGCAACGCGCTGGCTACCGTGATTGCCGCCCCGCTTGGCAGCTATCTGGGCGCGGTGATCGGCTGGCGCGGCGCGTTCCTCTGCCTGGTCCCGGTGGCGGTGATTGCCTTTATCTGGCAGTGGTTCACGCTGCCGGCAATGCATACCGACAGCCGCGCAGCGCGCAGCGGCAACGTCTTCCGCCTGCTGGCGAACCCGCTAGTGGCGCTGGGGGTAGCGGCCTGCGGCCTGTTTTTTATGGGGCAGTTCGCGCTGTTTACCTACCTGCGCCCGTTCCTTGAAACCGTCACCAAAGTTGAGGTCTCCACGCTGTCGCTGATCCTGCTGGCTATCGGCGTGATGGGGCTGGTAGGAACGCTGGCGATCGCCAGGTTGTTAACCCTGGGACTGTATCCCACGCTGATCGCCATTCCCCTGCTGATGGCCGCGATCGCGCTGGCGCTGATGCTCTTCGCCCATCAGCTGTGGACAGTTGCCGCGCTGCTGGGGTTCTGGGGGCTGGTTGCCACCGCCGCACCGACCGGGTGGTGGACCTGGGTCGCCCGCACGCTCCCCGAAGATGCCGAAGCGGGTGGCGGGCTGATGGTTGCCGTGGTGCAGCTCTCCATCGCGCTGGGTTCCACGGTCGGCGGGCTGGCCTTTGACCACCGCGGCTATCACAGCACCTTCACGATTAGCGCGCTGCTGCTGCTGGCGGCAGCCCTGCTGGCCCTGCTGGCCTCGCGCAAAGATAACTAAACCCCACTGAGGACTGACCATGAGAAGATTTGCCATGCTGTTAGGGCTGTTAATCAGCGCGTTTGCCGCCAGCTCCGCCGATATGTCGCGCGGCGCGGATAATTTTTATCAGAGTAAAGAGCTCACCCGGCAGAAAGTCACGTTCAAAAATCAGTATCAGATGGATGTCACCGGCTATCTGTTTACGCCGAAAGGCATGGATCAGAATAATCAGCATGCGGCGATAATTGTCGGCCACCCGATGGGCGCGGTGAAAGAGCAGAGTGCCAGCCTGTATGCGCAGAAGCTGGCGGAGCAGGGATTTGTGACGCTGGCGATTGATGTCTCTTTCTGGGGCGAGAGCGCTGGCCAGCCGCGTAACGCAGTGGCGCCAGATATTTACGCCGAATCTTTCAGCGCGGCAGTGGACTATCTGGGCACGCGTTCATTCGTTGACCCCCAGCGCATCGGCGTGCTGGGGATCTGCGGCAGCGGCAGCTTCGCGATCAGCGCCGCAAAGATCGACCCGCGCATGAAAGCCATCGCTACCGTCAGCATGTACGATATGGGTGCGGCGAACCGCAACGGACTCAATCACTCGCTCACGCTGGAGCAGCGTAAAAAAATTATCGCCGCAGCGGCCGCCCAGCGCGACGTGGAATTCGCCGGCGGTGAAACCAAATACACTAGCGGCACCGTGCATAGGATTGATGCAAACTCGTCCGCGATTGAAAAAGAGTTTTATGATTTCTACCGCACGCCGCGCGGGGAGTTTACCCCGAAAGGTTCTTCCCCATTGCTGACCACGCATCCCACGCTGACCAGCAACGTGAAGTTTATGAATTTCTATCCGTTCAACGATATCGAAACGATCTCTCCGCGTCCGATGCTGTTTATCACCGGCGATGCGGCGCATTCGAAGGAGTTCAGTGAGCGGGCTTACCAGCTGGCGGGCCAGCCGAAAGAGCTGGTGATTGTGCCGAATGCCGGGCATGTCGATCTCTACGATCGTACCGATCTGATCCCATTCGCCAGGCTGGCTGCGTTCTTTAAGGATCGTTTGAAATAATTCAGCCTGTATTTTTGTTTACTGTCGGGTCGACCAGAGCAGCGGTCGGCCCGACGGTTTATGGTTTCTCTTTGGCGGCAAACTTTTTTTAATTTTTCAGTCATCCCTACTCCGACATCAATAACTATCGGAATTGAATGAAATTATTTATTTTATTTATTAGTAGAACCCGTAATTAATTATCTCCCCTGCAATCAGGTAAAGCTAAAAATAGCATTTCCACCGCTATCAAAATGGCTTTCTTGTTCATATTATTTCTCTCGCGGATTATTTTACGACAAGGAGGTAAGCGGATGTCTCAGGATATCTTCATCAAAATCAACGGGATTGAAGGTGAATCCCTCGATGCGGCTCACCAGGGTGAAATTGAGGTGCTTTACTGGCGTTGGGCGGTCAGCCAGCCGGCCAATATGCACGCGGGCAGCGGGGGCGGCGCGGGTAAAAGCCGCGTTGAGGATCTCATTTTCGATCACCGATTCGATAAAGCCAGCACCAGCCTGCTGCAGTACTGCCTGAGCGGCAAGCATATCCCTGAAGCAATACTCACCGTGCGTAAGGCCGGGGGGCGCCGCTGGAGTTTCTGCGCATCACGCTGCAGGAAATTATCATCAGCAAGGTAAAGTCCCACGAGTACCAGAGCATGCGTATGCCACGCGAAAGGATCGGCTTGTCTTTCTCACGGGTTAAAATGGAATACGTGCTACAGAACGCAGAGGGAGGCCCGGCGGGCACGATGGCGATGGGGTACGACATCAAGGCGAATAAAATCACCTGAAGGATATCCACATAATTTAAGGATGAGTGATGTTACATGTTGATGAACTCGGACACGTAGATGCAGAACGCATTATCGTGAAAATATTCAGTAAGATACAGCATGGACGAATGGATAAGGTCAACGGTATTGTCGTGCACCAGACCGACAGCCCAACCGCCAGCAGCACCTTCAACAGCTATCAAAATGCCAATGCCAACGGTGCCCACTTTCTGATAGATAAAGATGGCACTATTTATCAAACAGCCTCGCTGTATAAGGTAACGTGGCATGTGGGACGTATGCAGTCACGATGTTTACTAACCAAAAAATGCAACGCTGCTGAATTCAAAACTATGGCAGCTCTGGAAAAGAGTTCGAGATATTCACTCAACGTGAATCAAAGAGAAAAACAAAAATCATTTCCAGATAGGTTTCCTAATAATACTGACAGTATAGGAATTGAAATTGTCGGCGAGTCAAAAGAAACAAAATTTCCTAATAAATATAATGAGAAAGATGTTTATGAACCTGTCACAACTCAGCAAACTGAAGCATTGAAATGGCTGATCAAAGAGCTGTCAGATACACTTAACGTTTCAATGAATGAAATATACCGACATCCAGAAATAAGCAGAAAGAACCGCACGGAGGCTAGCAGCGCCAAATGGTAAATGACAAAAAAATGATGTTCTTAACTTTATTCCTCTTAGGTGCTTGTTCATTTCAATCTCAAGGAAGGACAGTCAGCAGCCTGAGTATCCATCAGGTAGGGTTAGATGATGATGGAGGTAATGACAATGAGAAAAGAGCCTGCAAAACATTCAGGCCGAATAAACAGCAGATGATACTTTTTTTCAATCACGCCAAAGAGTCAAAAGATAATGGGACCTTACTTCATGAATATTACTCACCTTGTCTGGCAAAAGGAAAAGTAAATTTTAAGGACGGAGCATCCGGAAGATGGACAGTGCAATCAAGTGGTTTGGGGTGGGTTTTTTTTGACAATGGAAAATCAGCAACTTTTTTCCTGAAAGGTAATAAATGGGACGATCCTTTTGCCTGTAGCTATGGGCTTGGCGATGACCTGATATGCTAGGGATAATTAATCCGCTATACCTGCTTCTCATCATGGGTCGACCACACAGCGGTCGACCACTAACAAAGGTGAAAGTGCAGTGTATTACTGGCACTGGATGGTCAGTATGCACGGGGGTAGCGAGAACGCTGGCAACGAGATACGACATCAAGGCGAATAAAATCACCTGAAGGATATCCACATAATTTAAGGATGAGTGATGTTACATGTTGATGAACTCGGACACGTAGATGCAGAACGCATTATCGTGAAAATATTCAGTAAGATACAGCATGGACGAATGGATAAGGTCAACGGTATTGTCGTGCACCAGACCGACAGCCCAACCGCCAGCAGCACCTTCAACAGCTATCAAAATGCCAATGCCAACGGTGCCCACTTTCTGATAGATAAAGATGGCACTATTTATCAAACAGCCTCGTTGTATAAGATGACGTGGCATGTGGGATATTTACAATCTCGCTGCTTACTCACCAAAAAATGTGCGCCGACCGAATTTAAAACTATGGATGTACTGGAAAGGTCTTTGGGGCACACGCTTAAAGTGCATCAAAGAGAAAAGCAAAAAGTATTCCCCGACCGTTTTCCTGATAATACCGATAGTATTGGCATAGAAATTGTCGGTGAATCGGTTGAGAAAGACGAAAAAAAAGGCAAAAAAGAACCTGTTTATGAGCCAGTCAATAAGCTGCAGAATGCATCTTTAAAATGGCTGGTTAAAGAGTTGTCTGAAACGTTAAATGTTTCTATGAATGAAATATATCGTCATCCTGAAGTAGCCAGAAAAAATAAAACGGAGGCCAGTTCAGCAAAATGGTAGAGATAAAAAAAACACTCATTATTATGCTGTTATCACTCTTTATCCTGTCATTTCAGGCCCAGGGAAGAGTAGTCGATCATGTTGAAATTAAATGGGTTGGGCTACATCCTGACGGGGATAAGGATGAAAATGAAAAACGGGCATGTAAAGGATTCAGACCAACCGAAAAACAGATAATTGAATTTTTTAACAAAGCTAAAGAATCAAAGAAAACCAACGGGTTAGTTCATGATTACTACTCCCCTTGCTCCTCCACCGGGCTGGTTAAGTTTAAAGATGGGGCATCAGGAAGCTGGGCAGTTGAGTCCAGTGGGCTGGCATTTGTGACATTTGACAATGGAGAGTCCGCAGTGTTTTTCCGTAAAGACAACGCCTGGTTTGATCCCTTTGCCTGCAGCTATTCACCGAGTGGTGAAGATGACTGCTAGCCGCTAACGGTTTTCCGGGTCAGAAAGCCTGGCCCGGAAATATGACTCCGTTAATCTGCCGCCAGGATCCGGCTCACTTCCCCGCCGTAACCCTTCACCCGCAGCACGCCGTCCAGCAGCTCCACCACCGCGAACGGCACGTTATCGGCGCCGTCGAGCATCCCTTTCAGGGTGATAAAATCGGTATGGTCGATGCGCGCATAGCCGCCGCGATGGTCATGGCCGCTAAAGCAGGCGCGTACCCGGTAGCGGCACAGCAGCGCGGCAAGTTCGCCGCCGTTCCACAGGTTATGGCTGTTGTGCGGCGCCAGCGGATAGTGGCCGAACACCACCACCGTTTCTGCACGCTGTTCAGCGGCAATCAGCTGTTGCTCAATCCACGCCATCTGCTGCGCACCCACCGCGCCGTTCCACGGTTTTGCCTGCGGCTGGTTGCGCGCCAGCAGATCGGCGAGCTGCGCTTCGGCCTGATGCCGCTCGTCGCCGTTGCCCTGATTGCAGTACAGGCTAATGTCATTGCCGTCAAAGACGATAAAGCGGAACCCGGCGAGGCGGAACTGATAGTAGCTTTTCGGCAGCCCGGCGGGCGGCGTATGCGCGCCGGTCAGGCGGTCGGAGATCGTGCGCGCATCATGGTTGCCAATCACTATCGCATGCGGATGAAGCAGGGTTTCATACAGCGGCAGAATCGCCTGGTAGCTGGACCAGTGGCGGTCCACCAGGTCACCGAGCGTCACGACGAAATCGAGCGGCTGCTGGTTCAGCGCATCTATCGCCTGCGGCAGCTTGTGCAGCGCGTGGCGGTAATAGAGGTTCTTCGTCACGTCGGCATCGACGTCGGCGTACTGCGGGTCGGCGATCAGGCCAAAGCGCAGCGTGGCGTCCAGCGGCGTAAGCGCATCAAGCTGCGGCGGGCGGTAGAGCGCGGCGACGGAGCCGAGCGCCTGCTGCTGCAGCGCGGAGAGGGGATGAGGGTGGGCTTCAAATGCGTTCATATGGTGATGCCGTTTATGTGGCTGGTTCTCGTAAGATGAACTAGGCTAGCGAACCTGAATGAATCTTTTATTAATTCTATGTGAAACTTTAAATCAGGATAATTTAATTGGATAAACTGCGATTTTTTTCTTGAGCACTTTAATTATTTGAAAAATTGAAAATATATTCCAGTGCACCTTTTTAACACCTTTGATTAAATGTGCTACAGATTTACACGACGATTTATTTTAAACGTAGAATTAAAGGGTTGGTCATCCATTAAAAAAAATATAGCGACATTTACGGCTGTTAAAATGGCCTTTTTGCTGTGTTTATAATCAGCTGATAGTGGGGATTTTTTGTTTTTTATTCATAAAAAACATAATGATAGTGTTTTTTAGTTCTCTGGGTCTTTGTCGTTAGGTGTTAGCGTATCAATAAAATAAATTGATCTTTATGATCATTTATTCTTACTTTACACTTATTAGCTGCAATCAACAGACTCACTAGTACTCTATCTATTTAAAAGAGGGTATTAAGCGTCTGTATTAATCGTTTTTGGTAATTTAAGTTGCTCAAATCCTGTCGCTGGAATAAATCTTATTCTGGTGTGGGGAGCTTTTTTAGAAATAAAAGGATAAGTGAAAACAGCTGCCAATAGGCCGGTTGTTTAATCATTTTTTATAAAAAAAGGAATTGCAGTGATGAAAAAAAACAGCTTCAGACTGAGCGCATTGACGGTCTCCGTCATCGTGGGCTTTAGTAGTTCGGTATTCGCCGCAGGTATCACACCGGCAGTAAAAGACACCACCGCACTCAGTCATAACGGTCAGGGACAATATACTGGCGGCGGGTCGGTATTTATTGGCGGTGACAACCTCTCAGTGGTTAATGATACCGTAACCGGCTCCCGCTGGGTCGGGATCAATCCAAACACCCCAGGATTTGCCGCACTGGTTAACAGCAGCGGCTACAAAGCCTATATGGATGCCAATGCGCCATCCCTCGGCGGAGACGTTCACTCTCCGATCGAAGAAGATTATCAGCGCGCGGTTCACGGTGAGCGCCTGGCGCACATCGCCAGCAGCAAAGAGGGTTACTCTGTCCCGGTTGGCGTGATTGATGGCCTGAAAATGGGAAGCGCCGAGGGGCGCTATCAGAAAACCCAGACCGTGACGCTCTATCAACGTGATGCATCAGGCGCTATCCAGTATCAGAAAAATGCCGACGGCAGCGATAAGCTTGATACTGCGGGCAATCAGATACCTGTGACCGTCAGCAAAACCCTGGTACTGGACCGAAACTCTGACGTCTATATCAAACCGCTGACCAGCGGGGGCGGTAACTTCGGCCTGCAAAATGCGGCGATCTACGCCAAAGTGGTCAGCCTGGAGAACGATGTCACCGCCGCCGTTGCCGTTAACGGTAACCTGCAGGAAAACAGCGCCAGCCAGCGCGCGCGCGACGTGCTGATCGTGAAAAATACCACTATCGATAACACGCTGGATCAGGACTCGGTGCGCGTTGGTGCTGCCGGTCGTGTCGGCGAGAGTGGCAATGATGAGTACGCGCATAGCGAACGCCCATCCGCCACCGGCCTGAGCATCAACAGCAGCAGCGTTAACTATCAGTTTGATAAAGACGGCCACATTGTAAACAGCGGCGTGCTGACTCATCAGGTGGCAAAAAGCGCCAACGTGGTGCTGGATAACGCGCAGATCGTTGCGAAGAACCTTGCCGCGGTGCGCAGTGACGATAATGGTGATGCCCTCAATCACGGCAGCGATTATGGCCGTTACGCCGACAAAGGCTCAACGGCGGTCGCTATCGCTGGTTCTGGCCTGTTTGTCTCGATCGGCAACCAATCTACCCTGACCGGTGGCGTCAACAATGCCGGTAATGCGCTGAGTATATCGGGCCACGCTAACCGCGTTGACGTGAATAATTCGACGCTGAACGGCAACGTGCAGCTGAACCATGACGGCTACCGCCCAGTCATCACCGTATCCGTGGTGCGCGACAGCAAAACCGGTGACTATGTGGCTAACGGCGCAGCGATTGATAACACCCATCTGCTGGACCGTCAGCACAACGGCACCATCCTGAATATCGGCAACAGCAGCGTGGTGAATGGTGATATTACTGCATCAGGCCAGAGCGGTTATGAGGTGCAGCTGGTGGATGTGACCACGACAGATGCACCTGTCCCGCTGGCACAAAGCGACATTCTCGGCTCACTTTCCGCCAGCGCAATCTATAGAAATGCGGTGAGCAGCGCCAATCAGACTCTGCTGGCAAACGCCAGCGGCGCCTGGACTCCCGTCACGGTTAACCTCGACCATAGCACGCTGAATGGTCGCGTCGCGGGCAACACTTCGCTAGCCCAGCCGGACTTTATCGTGGGCGGCACCAATGTGATCGCGTGGAATCCGGATCTGAACGTGAAAAACGGTGCAGTCTGGAATGCCGCAGCCACCGCCAATAATTATCTGGCAGTGAGTGATGTGCATGACCTGAATCTGTCTGCTTCCACCCTGAATATGATCAACGTGGATACCGACGGTTCAACCCTCGGCGATCGCGGTCGTTATGAAGACCTCGGCGCCGCCCGCGTGGTGGTGCACGGTAACCTGTCGCAGGATAAAGACAGCAAAGGTAACGACCTGACCTCACGGATTAACATCGGTAAAGCCGTGGCTGAGCCGCTGCTGAATCTGGGCGGTGACTACACTTACGGCTCGATGCAGGTGAAAGGTTCAGCCCAGGGTTCATACCAGCTGGCGATTGCTAACTCCGGCGCTGAGCCATACGCCAAAGAGGGCTATATCGCCGACCGTGGCAATAAGAATGGCGCCAGCAGCTATAACCCGCACAGCTTTGTAAACTACCTGGGCAAAGGCAGCGATGCACACTTCTACGGCCGCACTGAGATGGGTGTCTGGCAGTATGAGGCGGTTGATCAATCCAACGATAAAGTTCATGACGAACACAACGTCTACTTTAAAAACAACGGTCACCTGTCCAACAGCGCCGCCACCGCACTGAGCATGGCCGCCTCAGAAGTCAACGTTGCCAGTATGGAAACGGATGCGCTGGCCCAGCACATGACGGCTTCGCGTCACGCGCGTGATGAAGGCGGCGTGTGGGTTTCATACTTCGGCGGCAAGAGCAAAAACACCACCAATGCCGGGGCTAAATATAAGCTGAATACCAACGGCGTGATTCTGGGTGTGGATAACCTGTTTGATGCCAGGAATGGTGGCAGCTGGTTAGCCGGTCTGGCCTTCTCTTCTGCACGTTCAGATATGAATGTGATGAACAGCAGCGGCGATCTGGACAGCTACGGTGCGCAGTTCTATCTGTCGCGTCACTTCGATAATGGCATCTTTGTTGATACTCACGCTCAGTTTGACCACTTCAGCAACAGCGGCGACGCCCATATGCTGGACGGCCAGCGTTCACGTTCTGACTTCTCCGGCAACGGCTATGGTCTGGGCATGAAGTTGGGTTACACCTGGACCGATCGGGGCTACTTCGCTGAACCCTATATCAAAGCGACCGGCCGTACCTTTGATGGTGTGCACTACACCATGAACAACGGCATGGTGGTGAATGGTGACGACTACAAATCACTGCAGGGCGAGATAGGTGCTGATGTGGGTTACACCTTCGATATCAATCAGGGTTACGTAAAGCCTTACTTTCATCTGGCAGGCATCAACGAATTTGCCGACAGCAATGAGATGAAGCTGAACAACGTAAGCATGAACAACAGTATCGATGGCGCTGCGGTTCAGGTGGGGGCCGGTGCCGAGGTGAAACTGATGAAGGATGTCGGGGGGTATGCCAGCTTCAACTACACCAAAGGCGATGATATCTCTCGCCCATGGCAGGCGAACGTAGGGTTAAGTTACTCATGGTGATTGCCTGTTAACACTATCCCCATCTCGTCCTGGGATGGGGATATTTTTCCGGCTAAGGATAGCGAGCATATGATGAAAAAAATCGCAGTGTGTGCAGAAAAAAAACAACCCGGGACCAGCAAAATTGTCAGGCAAAGCAATCATGACGGCGGGCGCGTGCCAGACGAACTGAGTGAATATGCCGACAAGCCGTTATATATCCTGATCGCCCTGTGGTGCTGCCGCCAGAAGAGCTGGGTCGGCCGCAAGCAGATCTCCGCCGCGTTTGCTATTACGGAACGGCGGGCCTCCTTCCAGATATCCTACATCCTGCGAAAAACGGCGATTGTTCGCATCCAGGCGCGTAAAACAAAAGCAGAAGGCTCACGCCACCGGTGCCACGAAATCTTTATCGAACACGTTTTCTTACTGCCCGAAAAACAGGAAAATCCTGATCAAAACCCCGCTGCGTACAAACGGCCTGCGCGTGAAAGTGCTAACAAAAAAGAGATGCGTTGGTTACTGAGCCGCAGCACTACGGGCAAGCCGCGTAGTTGAAGCAGGCATCGCCTGCTCGCTTGCAGCATGACGGCTGGTTTGCCGAAGATAACTCAAGGTAGCGAACAGACAGAGTGAATAGCCCAACAGTTCGCTGCCCTCTTCTGCCATATTCTTCACCGTCCGGTTGTAGCCATCCAGCATCAGATGCTGCCAAAGCTCGTGCATGCCAAACAGCCGTGAAAAGACCAGAATGGTGAGCATCCCCGCCGTCATCATGTTCCATGCCGGGTGGCGCATAAAGGTCGCCAGATCGCCGATCAGGGTGGCAGGTTTACGCAGAGCGACGGCCAGACAGCTCAGCGCGACGGCCAGCGCAAACCAGAACCAGCTGCCGAGACGCACTTCATCGAACAGGAAATCCATCTCGCGGATCAGCATGCAGCAAAAAAAGCCGCCGGCCAGCATCATCATCGAACGCTCTGCAGGGGAACGCCAGGCCCGCCAGAAAAACAGCAGCGCCATCACTGCCAGCATAATCTCCTGAGCGATCTCGGTGAATGAGGATTCGTGGACGGCGTTGTTCATCCACACCACGTCGATAAAGATCAGGCCCATCATCAGGCTGAGAAAGGCCGCCAGGCCGATAAAAGAGAGTGTTTTATTTATAATTATTCGTAAATCTGCAGACATGTTGCCTCCCGGTGTCACAAGGGACGGCAATTATAGGGAGCGTTTTTTTGGAAACTACTCCTTTTATGCTTTACTGAAATTTGCGACACAAAAAGCTAAGTCAGTGCGTCACAAACCAGCGCGCCGCGGCGTTACTCTTTTAGGCGATATTTGGCTTCCTGATGAATAAACCAGCTTTCCGGAACGCTATGCGGCGGCTGGCGTAACTGGTTAATTCCCCGTTCAATCACCTGTTCTGCCTGCTGCCACAGCGTCTGGTTTCCGGCGGTAAGCAGCTGGATCTGTACGCGTTTCTCAATCAGATAGACGCGGGCAAAGTGCGGGTCGAAATGAACGATCGAACGGGTATTATCGATAATGTCGGCCAGTTTAATGGTTTGCGCATCGGGGCTGGCCTGTTGCGTGTGCTGGAAATGGGCGAGTTTGCGCGCTGCGCGGTTCTGCCCGGCCTGGGCACCGCGATTGGTCAGCATCTCAACCAGCGAAGCCACCCGCTCGCCGAAGCTGCTGCGGATATCATTTAAGGTGTTCGGCGTGTCTTCAACGGTGTCGTGCAGCCATGCGGCAGCCAGCATCTCTTCGTCGTCACAGACGCTGCGCACCAGTTCAACCACCGCCGCCGGATGGACAATATAGGGCTCATCGGTATATTTGCGGCGCTGGCCCGCGTCGGCATGGGCTTTGGTGGCATAGCGACGCGCCTGCTCTTCCAGTGTTTGCAGCATGATTGTCTCCCGGGCATAAAGTCGCTTGCAATTATATAGCGCACTATTTATATTGTTTGTCATGACTACAGATAAAGATGACAAAAAAGTGAAGGATGCGCCACTGCTGCTCGACCAGCAGCTGTGCTTCGCACTTTATTCTGCCAACCTGGCGCTGCATAAGCTCTACCGCCAGCTGCTGGCCCCACTGGAGATCACCTATCCGCAATATCTGGTGATGATGGTGCTGTGGGAGCGGGATGATGTCACGGTCTCTGAGATTGGCGAACGCCTGTTTCTCGATTCGGCAACCTTAACCCCGCTGCTGAAACGGCTGGAAACGGCAGGGCTGCTGCACCGTCAGCGCTCGCGCAAGGATGAGCGCCAGGTGGTAGTGACCTTAACGCAGCAGGGTGAACAGCTGCGCCAGAAGGCGCTGAATATACCCGAGTCGGTGCACTGTGCCTCTGCCTGCGAAGTCGAAAAATTACAGGCGTTGAAAGGCGAACTGGAAACGCTGCGCGATAACCTTAACGGCTGATCGCGTGGCGAAGATAAAAGTCACATTAACCCTATAGAGCCATTTAAATAGCACGCGATTTAATCGCGAATAAATCAAATGAGGAGCCTTACCATGTCTTTAGAAAAAGTTGTTTACCGCGCAAAAGCCAAAGCCACCGGTGGTCGTGATGGCCGTGCCACTTCCTCCGACGGCGTGCTGGATATTAAACTGGGCGTGCCGAAAGAGATGGGCGGGGCAGGCGGTGAAGTGACCAACCCGGAGCAGCTGTTCGCCGCGGGTTACTCTGCCTGCTTCCTCGGCGCGATGAAGTTTGTTGCCGGCCGTGACAAGTTCTCCATGCCGAAAGAGGCATTTATCGAAGGCGAAGTGGGTATTGGCCCGCTGCCGACCGGTTTTGGCATTGAAGCGACGCTGAATATTCATCTGCCGGGCATGGACAGCGCTGAAGCGCAGAAGCTGGTGGATGCGGCACATATCGTCTGCCCTTACTCTAACGCCACGCGCGGCAATATCGACGTCACGCTGAATATTATCAACGACTAACACCTTACTTTTGCAGCGATACCGCCAGGTATCGCTGCCGCAACGGGGCAGTTTCTCGCCCCGTTTGCTGTTTTACCAGACAACCACGTGACTGTTTTATCGCTACATTGCCGAAAATATCGCCGTTGCGCAGACTAACCCCCGCAAGTGTGTTTTACTAACGCCCCTCCTGTGAGATCGCCCCCTTGCCCACCATCAGACTTCTCTGGTTATGGGCGGCCTTAAGGTTTATTGGCTTTGTAGTCGAACTCTGACGCAGTGCCAGGGTCTGATTAGCGTTCAGAACGTGTTTAGTAATTGTTTGGTTAAAGCCAGGATTAAGGTCGAATGAATTATATTAAAATGCTTACCCAGCAGAAATTGTCGTTATTGCTGGCTTTGTATATCGGGATTTTACTGAATATTCCGGTATTTTACCGTCGTTTCGAACCCCTATTGGCGAAATTTGACGCCCTCAAGGCGTTCTCCATGCTGGCCGAAGTGTTGGCGGCCTTCCTGCTCTCCTTCTTCCTGCTGCGCCTGCTCTCGCTGGGCGGAAAATGGTTCTGGCGCATCACCGTCAGCCTGCTGACGGTGATCTCCGTTTCAGCCAGCTACTATATGACCTTCTTCAACGTGGTGATCGGCTACGGCATTATTGCCTCAGTGATGACCACCGATACCGACCTGTCGAAAGAAGTGGTGGGCTACCACTTTATTCTGTGGATGGTGCTGGTCAGCCTCATCCCGCTGGTGCTGATCTGGTGTAACCGCCTGCCCGGCACGCTGCTGGCACAGATGAAAACCCCGGGGCAGCGCATTAAGCCGCTGCTGACGCTGTTACTCTCCCTGCTGCTGGTCTGGGGGCCTATCCGCTACCTCGACAAGCAGCAAAGTGCCAATGAGAAACAGACCAACGTTGACCTGCCTAGCTATGGCGGGGTTGTCGCACACTCCTATCTGCCGTCTAACTGGCTGACGGCGCTGGGGCTGTTTGCCTACACCAGCTACGACGAAGAGATGGACAGCAAAGGCCTGCTCGACCCGGCAAAGAAGTTTACCTATAACGCCCCGGCCGGACTGGACGATACCTATGTGGTGTTTGTGATTGGTGAAACCACGCGCTGGGACCATATGGGCCTGCTGGGTTACGATCGCGATACCACGCCGAAGCTGTCGAAAGAGAAGAACCTGGTGGCGTTCCGCGGCGAATCCTGCGACACCTCAACCAAGCTCTCCCTGCGCTGCATGTTCGTGCGTGAAGGCGGGACAGAGGAAGGCCCGGCGCGCAAGCTGAAAGAGCAGAACGTCTTCTCGGTACTGAAAGAGCTGGGCTTCAGCTCAGATCTCTACGCGATGCAGAGCGAAGTGTGGTTCTACAACAATACCAATGCGGACAGCTATGCCTTCCGCGAGCAGATCGGTTCAGAGCAGCGTAATCAGGGTAAATCGGTTGACGATATGCTGCTGATCCCGGAGCTGAAAACCTCGATTGATGACCATCCTAAGGGCAAGCACCTGGTTATCCTGCACACCAAAGGCTCGCACTACCTTTATTCTCAGCGCTATCCGCGCAGTTTCGCCCGCTACCAGCCGGAATGTATGGGCGTGGACGATACCTGCAGTAAAGAGATGTTGATCAACGCCTATGACAACTCGATTCTGTATGTCGACACCATGCTCAACAGCGTGTTTGACCAGCTGCGCGATAAGAAAGCCATCGTGTTCTATGCTGCGGATCACGGCGAGTCGATTGACGAGAACATGCACCTGCACGGCACGCCGCGCAATATGGCACCGCCGGAGCAGTTCCGCGTGCCGATGATGGTCTGGGCGTCGGATAAGTATCTTGAAGATCCGAACAACAAAAGCGCCTTTGAGCGCCTGCAGGCCGAGCAGAAGGCGGGTAAAACCCACCGTCACGTTGAGCTGTTCGACACCATTCTCGGCTGCCTGGGCTACACCTCGCCGGATGGCGGCATCAAGCAGGCCAACAACTGGTGTGCGAAACCGTAAAAAGACGCGTTGGTAGGGGCCAGGCATGCCTGGCCCGGTCGAGGCCTGCCTCGACCCTACGGTCATCTTATTCCCGCCGAATATTCTGCTACTCCATCGACTTTACCCGCCGCGCTTTCCTTGCCAAAAAATTCCTGAACGCGCGCATAAAACCCTTATCCCACCTGCGATCAATCACTTAATTCGCGTCGCGTTGCGCTTATGACCGCTCCTGACTTGTTGACCGTTTCTTATAGCTGCGTTGCAGCATTTTTATCTATAAGTACGTCATATAGACATTTTTATGACGCAAAATGCAGCGTTTCCCGGACTATTTTACAAGTTTTTTTTCGGCGAGATGTTCTGCTTTGCAGGCTGGTAGCCAGTGTTTAATCCCAGGCGGTGTGCATGTGGTGTGTTTTTAAACTGCAAATGTTATTGAATTGTTTTTTTAATATTTGCTTGCTGTTTCTCACACTCTGAGTAAATACCCGACGCTTGTATTGACGTTCCTTGAAACTATTGACAAATTGAACCCTCAGTACAAAAGGTAAGGGGATTTGTCTGATAGTCTCCACGGCGTCAGAAACCCACAAACCCCGCCAGTTTAACTGTAGCCGCAAGGCACCACGCACAGACCACCCACAAAAATTATCGGTCGGCGTACAGCACACAACATCACATCACTATTGGAGCTAAAGCATGAGTATTTCCCTGGCTAAATCCGGGATGCTGAAAGTCGGTCTCAGCGCCATTGCACTGCTGATCGCCACAGGTGTTCAGGCAAAAACCCTAGTTTATTGTTCTGAAGGTTCGCCTGAAGGTTTTAACCCACAGTTATTCACCTCCGGCACCACTTATGACGCCAGCTCGCGTCAGATCTACAACCGTCTGGTTGAGTTCACCATCGGGACCACTGAATTACACCCGGCACTGGCAGAGAAATGGGATGTCAGCGCAGACGGCAAAACCTATACCTTCCACCTGCGTAAAGGCGTGAAGTGGCAGACCACCAAAGATTTCAAGCCAACGCGTGATTTTAACGCGGATGATGTGGTGTTCTCGTTCGAACGCCAGCTGGATAAAAACAACAAATATCACGGCGTTTCCGGCGGCAGCTACGAATACTTCGAAGGCATGGATATGCCTAACCTGATTAGCAAAATCGTTAAAGTTGACGATTACACCGTGCGTTTCGAACTGACGCGCCCGGAATCACCGTTCCTGGCTGACCTCGGTATGGACTTCGCGTCTATCCTGTCTGCCGAATACGCTGACAACATGCTGAAAGCCGGCACGCCGGACAAACTCGACCTGAACCCGGTCGGTACCGGCCCGTTCCAGCTGCTGCAGTACCAGAAAGATTCACGCATTCTGTACAAAGCCAACGCTGACTACTGGGGCACCAAGCCGAAGATTGATCGTCTGGTGTTCTCCATCACCCCGGATGCTTCCGTGCGCTATGCCAAAATGCAGAAGGGCGAGTGCCAGGTGATGCCGTACCCGAACCCGGCTGATATCGCGCGCATGAAAGAAGATAAAAATATCAACCTGATGGAACAGCCTGGCCTGAACGTTGGCTACCTGTCGTTCAACGTTGAGAAAAAGCCGCTGGATAACCTGAAAGTGCGTCAGGCACTGACCATGGCGGTGAATAAGAAAGCGATTATCGAAGCGGTCTACCAGGGCGCAGGCCAGGAAGCGAAGAACCTGATCCCACCAACAATGTGGGGCTACAACGACGCGATTCAGGACTATGGCTATGACCCGGAGAAAGCCAAAGCGCTGCTGAAAGAAGCGGGCATGGCGGATGGTTTCTCCATCGACCTGTGGGCGATGCCGGTACAGCGCCCTTACAACCCGAACGCGCGCCGTATGGCCGAGATGATCCAGAGCGACTGGGCGAAAGTGGGCGTGAAAGCCAAGATCGTTACCTACGAGTGGGGCGAGTACCTGAAGCGTGCCAAAGCGGGTGAACACCAGACCGTGATGATGGGCTGGACCGGCGACAATGGGGACCCGGATAACTTCTTCGCCACCCTGTTCAGCTGTGCCGCAGCGAAAGACGGTTCTAACTATTCACGCTGGTGCTACAAGCCGTTTGAAGATCAGATCCAGCCGGCACGTGCCACTGACGATCACAACAAACGTATTGAGTACTACAAGCAGGCTCAGGTGGTGATGCACGATCAGGCTCCAGCGCTGATCATCGCCCACTCTACCGTGTATGAGCCAGTGAGTAAGAAAGTGAAAGATTACAAAGTGGATCCACTGGGCGGTCACTACTTCGCGCAGGTTGATATCCAGGAATAATACGGCGGGTTGGAGAGCTACAACTCCCCGTAAATTGCGTAGGGGCCAGGCATGCCTGGCCCTTCTTTCGCAAGATGTGAGCAATAATAATCCTGTCGGTTACGGCTGCAGGAAATAAAAGAGAACACGGATTATGCTGCAGTTCATACTCCGACGTCTGGGACTTGTCATCCCGACGTTTATCGGTATCACCCTGTTAACCTTCGCGTTTGTTCATATGATCCCCGGTGACCCGGTGATGATTATGGTGGGCGAGCGCGGGATCTCCCCGGAACGTCACGCGCAGCTGATGGCCCAGCTTGGTCTGGATAAGCCACTCTGGCAGCAGTACATCACCTATATCAACGGTGTGATGCATGGCGATTTGGGCCTGTCTCTGAAAAGCCGCGTGCCGGTGTGGGACGAGTTCGTGCCGCGCTTCAAGGCCACGCTGGAACTGGGCATCTGCGCGATGCTGTTTGCCGTTGCCGTTGGTATTCCGGTGGGCGTGCTGGCAGCGGTAAAACGCGGCTCGATCTTCGACCACACCGCCGTGGGCATCTCCCTGACCGGTTACTCCATGCCTATCTTCTGGTGGGGGATGATGCTGATCATGCTGGTGTCGGTGCAGCTCAACCTCACCCCGGTATCCGGGCGCGTGGGCGATACGGTGTTCCTCGATGACAGCATGCCGCTGACCGGCTTTATGCTGATCGACACGCTTTTCTGGGGCGAGCCGGGCGACTTTAAAGACGCCGTGATGCATATGATCCTGCCTGCCATCGTGCTGGGCACCATCCCGCTGGCGGTGATCGTGCGTATGACGCGCTCGGCAATGCTGGAAGTGCTGGGCGAAGACTATATTCGCACTGCGCGCGCCAAGGGGCTGACGCCGATGCGGGTGATCGTGGTTCACGCGCTGCGCAATGCCATGCTGCCGGTGGTTACGGTGATCGGTCTTCAGGTCGGCACGCTGCTGGCCGGGGCCATCCTCACGGAAACTATCTTCTCCTGGCCGGGCCTGGGGCGCTGGTTAATCGACGCACTACAGCGCCGTGACTACCCGGTGGTTCAGGGGGGCGTGCTGATGGTGGCTACGCTGATTATCTTCGTCAACCTGCTGGTCGACGTGCTTTACGGCGTGGTTAACCCGCGCATCCGTCACAAGAAATAAGGGGCCAACATGTCTGTTGTGGATCCAGGCAGCGTCAGCGCTGCACCCAAGCCGATGACCCCGATACAGGAATTCTGGCACTACTTTAAGCGTAACAAAGGCGCGGTGATCGGCCTGGTTTACGTGGTTCTGATGATCATTATCGCGGTGTTTGCCAACGTACTGGCCCCGCACGCGCCCGCCGAACAGTTCCGCGATGCGCTGCTGAAGCCGCCAGCCTGGCAGGAAGGCGGCAGCTGGCAATATGTGTTCGGTACCGATGACGTGGGGCGCGATGTGCTGTCGCGTCTGATGTACGGCGCCCGCCTGTCGCTGCTGGTCGGCTGCCTGGTGGTGGTGCTGTCGCTGATTTTCGGCGTGATCTTCGGCCTGATTGCCGGTTACGTCGGCGGGGCGGTCGACGCGGCGATTATGCGCCTGGTCGATATCATGCTGGCGCTGCCAAGCCTGCTGCTGGCGCTGGTGCTGGTGGCTATCTTCGGCCCGTCGATTGTTAACGCCTCGATAGCGCTGACCTTTGTCGCCCTACCGCACTACATTCGTCTGACCCGTGCTGCGGTGCTGGTGGAAGTGACGCGCGATTACGTCACCGCTTCCCGCGTGGCCGGAGCCGGTGCGGTGCGCCAGATGTTCGTCAATATTTTACCAAACTGCCTGGCACCGCTGATCGTGCAGGCGTCTCTCGGTTTTTCCAACGCGATCCTCGATATGGCCGCGCTGGGTTTCCTGGGTATGGGTGCGCAGCCGCCAACGCCGGAGTGGGGCACGATGCTCTCCGACGTGCTGCAGTTCGCGCAAAGTGCCTGGTGGGTGGTCACCTTCCCGGGTGTTGCCATTCTGCTGACGGTACTGGCATTTAACCTGATGGGCGACGGCTTACGCGACGCTCTTGACCCGAAACTCAAACAGTAGGCAGCGAGATGGCACTCTTAACAGTAGATAAACTCTCGGTGCATTTCGGTGACGAAAAAGCACCGTTCCGCGCCGTCGACCGCATCAGCTATCAGGTCGAGCAGGGGCAGGTTGTCGGGATCGTCGGTGAATCCGGCTCCGGCAAATCGGTCAGCTCGCTGGCGATTATGGGGCTGATTGATTACCCCGGCAAAGTGATGGCCGACAACCTGGTGTTTAACCAGCGCGACCTGAAACGCATCTCCGAAAAAGAGCGCCGCCAGCTGGTGGGCTCGGAAGTGGCGATGATTTTCCAGGACCCGATGACCAGCCTTAACCCGTGCTACACCGTGGGCTTCCAGATTATGGAAGCGATTAAGGTGCATCAGGGCGGCAATAAGCGCACCCGTCGCCAGCGCGCTATCGACCTGCTGAACCAGGTCGGTATCCCTGACCCGGCTTCGCGCCTCGACGTTTACCCGCACCAGCTCTCAGGCGGGATGAGCCAGCGCGTGATGATCGCCATGGCGATCGCCTGTCGGCCGAAGCTGCTGATCGCCGATGAGCCCACCACGGCGCTCGACGTGACGATTCAGGCGCAGATCATCGAGCTGCTGCTCGATCTGCAGCGCCAGGAGAATATGGCGCTGATCCTGATCACTCACGATCTGGCGCTGGTGGCGGAAGCTGCCCAGCACATTATCGTAATGTACGCCGGGCAGGTGGTGGAAACCGGTAAAGCGGTGGACATTTTTAAAGCGCCGCGCCACCCGTATACGCAGGCGCTGCTGCGTGCGCTGCCGGAGTTTGCGGCGGATAAAGCGCGTCTGGCGTCGCTGCCGGGCGTGGTGCCGGGCAAATACGACCGCCCGAACGGCTGCCTGCTCAACCCGCGCTGCCCGTATGCGCAGGATCGCTGCCGCAGCGAAGAGCCGTCACTGCATGATATTGCCGGGCGTCAGTCCAAATGTCATTTCCCACTGGATGATGCCGGGAGACCCACTTATGAAGCCTGAACACGATAAAGCCACGCTGCTGATGCAGGCCATCGACCTGAAAAAACACTACCCGGTGAAAAAGGGGTTGTTTGGCCAGGAGCGACTGGTCAAAGCGCTGGACGGCGTCTCCTTCGATCTGGAGCGCGGCAAAACTCTGGCGGTGGTCGGCGAGTCCGGCTGCGGCAAGTCCACGCTGGGCCGCCTGCTGACGATGATCGAAACTCCGACCGAGGGGCAGCTGTTCTATCAGGGGCAGGACCTGCTGAAGCACGACCCGGAAGCGCAGAAGCTGCGCCGTCAGAAAATCCAGATCGTCTTCCAGAACCCGTACGGTTCTCTCAACCCGCGTAAAAAGGTCAGCCAGATCCTTGAAGAGCCGCTGCTGATTAACACCAGCCTGAGCAAAGCGGAGCGCCGCGAGAAAACCCTGGAGATGATGGCCAAGGTCGGTCTGAAAACCGAGCACTACGACCGCTATCCGCATATGTTCTCCGGCGGCCAGCGTCAGCGTATCGCCATTGCACGCGGCCTGATGCTCGACCCGGACGTGCTGATTGCCGACGAGCCGGTTTCCGCGCTCGACGTGTCGGTGCGTGCGCAGGTGCTGAACCTGATGATGGACCTGCAGCAGGATCTGGGGCTGTCGTACGTGTTTATCTCGCACGACCTGTCGGTGGTTGAGCATATCGCCGATGAAGTGATGGTGATGTACCTGGGCCGCTGCGTGGAGAAGGGCAGCAAGGAGCAGATTTTCTCTAATCCGCTGCACCCTTATACCCAGGCGCTGCTGTCGGCCACCCCACGCCTCAACCCGGACGAGCGCCGCGAGCGCATCAAGCTGACCGGCGAGCTGCCAAGCCCGCTCAACCCGCCACCGGGCTGCGCCTTTAACGCCCGCTGCCGCCGCCAGTTCGGCACCTGCGTGCAGCTTCAGCCGCAGCTGAAGTCCTACGGCGGTCAGCAGGTTGCCTGCTTCGCTGTCGATAAGGACGAGAACCCGGCGGCCTGACCTGACTGCGGCAATCCTGTAGAGGCCGACCATCTATTCCGGTCTTGCGGGTCGACCGAAACGGAAGGTCGACCCCTACGTTGCCGCACAGACGTTTGTAGGGGCCGACCTTTTTTCCGGTCGGCCCTCTCTTCCCAATCGCTGGTAGATGCCGTCTGGGATAAGCCGCGTAATGACTTACCTGTTATAAGGGGCGATAATCTTTTCAGTTAAATAATCGTTATTACATAATATATCCTGAGCCTGCAGTATATCCGCGCGGCTTTCATTGCACCGTGTTGCTGCGTAGATATCAATATTTAATCTCTGAGACACGGAGTCTGTCAGCGCACGGTAGCATAACCCCTCCTGATTAAATGTGCATTTTGACTGAGGCAAAAGGGCAAATCCCTTTCCTCTGGAGATATGACTAAGCATAACAAGTGAATCATCCGATTCTTTTATTCTCTTAAGTGTCACTTTTAGCGTGTCAAAGTAGCCTTCGCATTTGTCGTAGAATAGCGGATTTGCGCTTCTGGAGAACCAGAAGAGAGGTAAATCGCTGACGTCTTCCAGTGAGACTTTTTCTTTCAGGCTTGCAGGGTGCATGGCGGGCAATGCCATAAGCAGAGTTTCCCGGTAGACCCAGCGATACTGGAGCATATCTTCATGACCAATCCCCCTTTCCCCAGTCAGTACAAGGTCCAGCATATTTTTCGACAGGCTTTGTAGCAGCTGTGCTGAAGTAAGCTCGGGTGTTTCAACATCGTTGCCGGCATTCAGTTTGCGCAGCCGCCTGTAAAGCGGCTCAATAAATTCAAAATTGAGAGTACGGGTAAGACCTATGCGCAGGTTCATTTCTGAAGAAAGTGACTCTGTTTTCAGCTCGCTAATGTCCCAGAGGATTTTTTCTGCTTTTATTACCAGGGCACGACCTGCTTCTGTCAGGTTCACATCGTGTGTATTACGACTGAAGAGCTGAAGATTAAGAACGGCCTCAAGGCACTTTATCTGCCGCGTCAGGGGGGGTTGTGTCATTCGAAGGCGTTCGGCAGCCCGACGAAAGTTCAGCTCATGCGCAACAGCGAGAAAGCACTGAAGCTGTTTAACGCTGGGAAGGTTATTACTGATTAAATGCCCGACGTTCGCCATAAAATTCGCCCCAGGATTAGAGAAATGCATTCTAAGCTTTTTTTATGCTCTGATACGACACTTAGTGTCATATCAGAAAAGCTTAATGAATAGTAATACCAGGATTATATTACAAACTTAACAATTCCATAAGTATCTCAGATTGATAAAATTGCTCCTGGTTTTAGTGCAGCATTCATAAGGAAATAATCATGTCATCAAAATATGTACTGCTATCTCGCCTTCCATTAAAAATTGATCCTTCTGAGAAGGATTTTTATTCATTAAAAAACAGTGGGAGCACTCGCTATTATTTTTGTGAAGAACAGGGCGTTAATGAACTACTGGAGCTTCGTGGGTTCCAGGATATTAAAGAAATCTCCCTGGTGGAAGAAGAAATGGAGTCAATGTTCTATCGTTTATCCGATCATCTTTCTGCGGACATTCGCAGGGAGTTGCTAAAGTTTGTTGAGTCACCGATTAATAGTAAGAAAGAACTCCCTGAAACAAATTATATTCAACTTCGCCACGTGGAAGTTCCCGCGCAAAGTTATCAGAAATATCGGATTTGGCGAGACGAAACCATTTTTAATATTGTAAAAGATAATAAGGATAAAATAGAAAGCTTTGAAGCATTCCATTCCCTTATCAGCGGTGTGCCAGGTGTTATGTTCATTTCGTCTTTTAACGGTGATAAAGAGGATTATGAAGAAGTTTTCACTAACCCACGTTATCAAGAGATCATTAAGCAGGCTGGTAATAATTATATAACAGGTGGCAATAAAGGTCTCTATACTCGCATATATCGTGCCTGTAATTTTTCTGGGGTATAAAATGAACTGTAAAAAACTGGTTGTTGTCGGCGACAAGTTTAACGAATTTGCAAATGGTAAAGATGTTCTGACGATATCTCAACTTGAATTACTGACTCAGCTTCCTGCTAATATAATTGGTAAAGATCACGAAATTATCGTGGGACAGGGTGTGCGCAAAGATTTTGCTGGAAATGTTATTTACAATAAGGAAAAAAATGCCATTTATGGCAGCAAGCTTAAAATTAGCTCGCTGGAAAGACTGGTCAGTAACAAAAAAAATGTGCATTGTCATAAAAGGCTTGAGCAAAATATTCTGATAGGTACAGCGGAACAGGCTGGACAGAACAGTAACCTTTATGCCATGCCATTGCTGATTGATGAACGCAGCGAATTTATGGCAGATCACCAGACTGGCCAACATATTCAGGCAATGCTACTGATTGAAGCAAGTCGTCAGGCTTTTATTGCTGTCACCGAACAATTTATTTACACAGAGGAATCTGAACGCTATTACGTCATTAACAATATGGCGATAAATTTTTCCAGCTTCCTGTTTCCCCTACCGGCATTGGTCAACTTTGAATTCCTGGACAAGGATATCAATGACCGCAGGGGGCGCTTTACGGCTCAGGTCCGCGTGACTCAGTGTCAGACGCTGTGCGTCACCATGGATGTATCTTTCACAGTTTATGCTTCGGATCTGATTTCTGAAAAAGAAAAATCACTTGCTGAAGCTGCCATGCAGGCGGCCATCGTTGCGTAGCATGATCGTTTCACCGGACAATCCGATGCCGGTATGTAAGCGTTATAGGGACCAGTAAGCTAGTTTTCGATACCGGAGATAAGTTGCTCCTTCACCAATTAATTACTTTAGGATGGGATAAAAATGCCATTTGTCCAAGTTACTATTTGGCCTGCGAAAGATGAAAATAAAATAATCAAACTGCAGGAAGATATTACTTTTGTCGTTCATAAAAATACTGGGGCACCTCTGGATAAAATTTCAGTTGTCATTTTTGAGGTGAGTCCTTCACGATGGGCAGATGCAGGCGTGCCAGGAAATCACATAGAATTTCCTGAAAAAAGTCGAAGGAAAAATTATGAGGAGTGAGGCTTGTTTAATTCAGCCGCATTCTTTGACGTCGATGAGACCCTTATAAATATAAAAAGCATGTTTGATTTCTTTGAATTCTGGTGTCATGAGAACAATCAGCAATTTAAGCTTGAAAGCTATATGGCACACTTTCGGGCCGAAGTTAAAAAGGGGGCATCCCGTGAAATCCTTAACAGGGAGTACTACCGTCAGTTTGCGGGAGTTTCTTATCAGCACCTGGAAGATCTGGCTGAAAAATGGTTCAAATTAAAAATTGAATCTCGGTTTTTCATAGGCAGCGCAGTCTCATCACTTAAAAAACATCAAGATGAGAAGACGTATACGGTATTTGTATCAGGATCTATGCTTCCCATTCTTTCTCCAATTGCAAGATATCTTGGTGTAAACGATATTCTTTGTGCGCCAATAATATTAGATGGTTCTGGAGTGCTCACAGGTGAAATAGGCCAGCCCCAGACTATAGGTGCCGGTAAAAAGAGTGCAATTATTAATTTTTGTAATTTGAAAAAATTAAAACTATCGGATTGTTATGCTTATGGCGATGACCTGTCGGACATCCCCATGCTCGAAGCAACGGGTCATCCTGTCTGTGTGGGGAAATATTCCGCTCTTGCCAAGTATGCAATAGAAAAAAACTGGCCGATTATTTAGATACTTATGAGGTAAGTAACATGATTTCAGAATCCCCTCCACAGAATATGACGTTAAGGTCATGGCTTGCTCTGTTTATTCTCGCCCTTTCAACTTTTACTATTGTTACCACTGAACTGGCGCCGATTGGCCTATTAACGCCTATCGCAGAAGGGCTCGGTTCTTCGGAATCAGCGATTGGTATGACTGTTTCGCTTTATGCCTGGGTAGGCGCACTGAGTGCGCTTTTTGCATCAGTCTGTCTGGGGAACGTAGCAAAAAAGCGACTTTTACTCGTACTCACTTTGGTGCTGTTGATATCCAACGTCTTTGCCGCTACGGTAAATACCTACAGCGCACTGCTTGCAGCACGCATACTGGGCGCGCTTGCCCATGGAGCATTTTGGGCGATGATCGGCGCGACTGCCGTTGCCATCGTGCCAGCCAGATACATAGGTGTAGCGACCTCTATTGTATTTGGTGGTGTATCCGCAGCCAGTGTATTTGGCGTGCCGGTATCAAATTTTATTGGTATCCATTTCGGTTGGAGGCAGGCATTTTGGCTGATGGCTGCGCTCAGCGTGTTTGCCTTTGTCGGCATCGCCCTCCTTATTCCGCAGATAACCAGTAACAGCGCAATGGGGCTGGAGGCACTTAAAAGCGTTTTAAAATCATCTACTTTGTGGAAAATCTACTCAGCCACGATACTGGTGGTTACCGCCCACTTTGCCGCATTTACCTATATTGAGCCCTGGCTGCACACACAGCATTTTCTTACAACGTCAATGATTCCGGTTGTTCTTTTGGTTTACGGTATCGCAGGCCTGGCCGGTAATTTCCTGACCGGAATAGTTATCGACAAATATCTTAAGCTGACGGTATCGGTATCTGTCCTGCTTATCTGCGCAGTGCTGCTATTTTTGGGATTATCGGCTGCATCGCTTTCAGCCACGGCCATTTTTATCGCCATGGTTATCTGGGGTATCGCAGTTTCAGGAATATTCGTTGGCTTCCAGACGTGGGTGCTGCGTATGGCAGATGACAGAACCTTCCCGGCATCGGCTGTCTACGTTTCATTTTTCAATATCGCCATTGGTATCGGCGCGTCAGCGGGTGCATGGATGGTATCCGCATTTTCAGTACCGCTGTTGTATACCGCTGCAGGCGCAGCCATTGGTCTTTCTGTCCTGCTTGTGGCCCTGATTCCAGCGCGTGTTGCCGCAATACACACCATCATGGAAAAATCTTATGAGTCAAACTAATGACCTGACAAGTTATGGCAGGAAGATCATGGATAGCCTTGAGGCTGGTCTCGCCGATAGAGTCACCGGACGACTGAGTGAACTTGATCCCACCTTACCCGCCCTGATAACCGATTATGCTTTTGGTGCTGTCGTCGGTCGCCCAGGGCTGGACATTCGAACGCGTGAAATGCTGACAGTTGCCTCACTTGTGACGCTGGGTAACGCAATGCCTCAGCTTGAATTACATATGAGAGCAGCGCTTAACACGGGTGTTACGCCGCAAGAGTTGCTTGAAATTGTCATCCAGATGGCCGTTTATGCTGGCGTGCCAGCTTGCATGAACGGTCTGACTGCCTACCGCACCGCTATGGCGGCCACCGGTTTAACGTTGCCCGGTCTGCAAGAGGCAAACTCATGAATGAGGTGGTAATTGTGGCTGCAAAGCGCACGGCTACAGGGGCCTTTCAGGGCTCTCTATCGGAGCATTCAGCTGCAGACCTTGGGAGTCGTGTTATTCGGGCACTTCTTCAAGAGTCCGGTGTGGGCGCTGGCGAAATCTCTCAGGTTGTGATGGGGCAGGTTCTTACGGCTGGCTGTGGCCAGAATCCGGCACGTCAGTCAGCGCTGAATGCAGGGCTACCTGTTGCAACGCAATGTCTTACGATCAACAAAGTCTGCGGATCCGGGCTTAAATCCGTCCACCTTGGTATGCAGGCATTACGTATGGGTGAAGCAGAGTTTATTATTGCTGGTGGTCAGGAGAGCATGTCCAGAGCGCCCCATATTCTGTTGTCTTCACGTACCGGAACACGGCTCGGCAATATTGGTTTGAGTGACAGCCTGGTTTCTGACGGGCTCTGGGACTCCTTCAACAACTATCATATGGGGATAACAGCTGAAAACGTCGCGACTAAATTCTGTATTAGCCGGGAGATGCAGGACGAGTATGCCCTTTCATCTCATAATAAGGCTCTGGGCGCGCAGGAGCAGGGGATTTTTGAGCGTGAAATTGTCCCTCTGGAGTGGCTGACAAGCAAAGGCGAAACGATGAGAGTGGCGATGGATGAAGGGCCGCGTATAACCAGCATTGCAAAGTTGATGCAACTGAGACCTACTTTCAGAAAAGGTGGAACCGTTACCGCAGGTAATGCATCCACCCTCAATGATGGTGCTGCCGCAGTCCTTCTCTGTACCCGGCACAGCGCGGAGGTGCGTGGGCTGCCGGTTCTCGCATCATTAGGTGTGTTTGCAAATTCAGGTATTGAACCGGCATTAATGGGTGCCGCCCCACTACAGGCTATCGCTGAATGCCTCTCCCGCTCAGGATGGAAGCCTGAAGATGTTGAGCACCTTGAATCTAATGAAGCATTTGCCGCCCAGGCGCTGGCAGTGCTTGGCCGGGCAGGCATTTCACCTGAGCGTATCAATCCTTATGGTGGCGCCATCGCGCTCGGGCATCCTATCGGGGCTTCAGGATGCCGTATTCTGGTGACCCTCGTGCATGGACTGGTGCGTAATAACCATAAGCGCGGTGTTGCAGCACTGTGTGTTGGCGGCGGGGAAGGGGTTGCCCTGAGTGTTTATCGCTAAAGATGCAGCGACATTTTCCAGCCATACATAAAAACCGGGTATTACCCGGTTTTTTATCTTTTGATAAAGATTTCAGCTGTTAATGCCTTTCATTCCTTCTTCTGAATACCGTTCGCCTCTAATCGTTACGTACTGATGAAGATGGTTCAGCAATATGATGTCTGTCTGTTCCAGAATAATGTCAGACGCCTGAGCATTTTCAGCCAGATAGCGAGTGTGCCTGGTGCCGGGGATCGGTACCAGCTTAGGGTACTGGGCCAGGAGCCAGGCAAGCGCAACCTGGCCTGCGGTGCAGCCGTATTTCTGAGCAAGCGGGCGGATCACGTCAATCAGCTGCAGATTATGATCGAGGCTGGACTGAGCGAAGCGCTCATTATTTTTACGGAAGTCACCTTCTGAGAAGTCACTGTTTTTGAGGTATTTTCCCGTCAGGAAGCCTCTGCCAAGTGGCGAGTATGCCACAAGGCCAATACCCAGCTCTTTTACTGTTGGAAGGATTTCATCTTCTATATCTCGCGTCCATAGCGAATATTCTGTCTGCAGAGCAGTAAGCGGGTGTACAGCATGGGCCCGGCGAAGCGTTGAAGCCGAGACCTCACAAAGGCCTATATGATTGATCTTGCCCTCTTTAACGAGACGACTTAAACACTCCATGCTTTCTTCAACAGGCGTATCCTGACTGACCCTGTGAAGATAAAACAGATCGATTCGTTCAACGCCAAGCCTCTTCAGAGACTCGTGACAGCAGCGGGAGATATAGTCAGGTTTGTTGTTAATTGAGCGGGCATAGGCGTCGTCAGGTGAGCGATCGATCCCGCACTTCGTGGCAATTCTGAATTGCCCGCGTGTAGTCTTATCCAGCCCGGCTAGAAAGTGACCAATCAGCCTTTCATTGTGGCCGCGTCCGTAAAGGTCGGCGGTATCAATAAAGGTCACATTCAGATCAATAAGGTGGTGTAACAGCTGCAAAGATACCTTGTCGTCTGTCTGACCATAAAATTCGCTTAGCCCCATAGCACCATAACCTACCGCACTGACAGCAAGGTTTTGAGATAAATTTCGGGTATTCATAGTTTCTCCTTTTCAACATCATGATTGTTTCATTCTGTTGAAATAGAATGAATTTTCATTTTCGTTATGCTGAAAAAGTATCAGTAACAGCAGGTGTAACGGGCTCCTCTTATCCCGCAGAAGTCTACTTAAGGGTTTGGGGCTAATGAGGGCAAAACACGGTGCAATCGCTCAAAATTCTTAAGCCAAACGGACGATTTCTCTGGTGCTGCTATGCTGTATAAAAACCACTCTAATCTATCGTCCCTAAGCCCAATCAGGGCAGGGCGAAGAAACAGGAGGTAGGACAGGGGGTTTGCAGTGACTTATGTCAAATTTTCTTTGGGCAGCAGAGGATTATGGGATAGCCTGAATAAATAAAAGCAAAACGTCGCGTCGACAAAGCGTAAATATGAGGAAGGTATTTCATTTAAATGAAATGGCTGCCAATAATTGCGCGAAATAATTACCTAAGGCAAATAATCACTGTGCTGATATATAACCCCTGCAATTAATTATTTTACTTATTTCACGTTATTTATTCTTTCAAAACCTTTTAACTGTGATATGAGATTAGTCTGAGTGATTTAAAATTTATATGTTATATTGCCGCGAAAACATCCACCTTGCGCGATCATTCTCATGAAAAGCTATGATGACCTGCAGCGTTTTAAAGAAAAAACGCAAACAAACCATATTGAATTCAAAGACATGTCTGAGCAGGCGATCAATTCTGACAGCACCAACTGGGCGATAATCAAACAGTTGCTGAATGAGGGCGCAGGGTCGGTGCTGGATAACCGTCAGCGTATCGATCTGGCGGCACCGCAGCCGATCGATTCCGCTGCCTTTAGCCCCCCGCCAGCGGAAATGCCTGCGGTTGCGCCACATTTACCGGTCCACTCTTATGTTGCGGCCGCGCCAATGGCTAACGATAAGATCGGCGCCTCGCTGCTCGACAGTATTTCCGCCTCGCTGCAGGCGGGATCGCCTGAAGTCGCAACAGCGCAGCCCGTCGCTGCGGCGACACCGGTAGCGGATGCTGCGCCGCTGCGCGCCATGCCGCTTGCCCGCCAGACCGCCGTGGCGGGCTCTTCCCTGCTCGAACAGCTGTCCGCCAGCACGCCGGTTAAACCGGTGGTGCAGAGCGCCCCGGCCCCTGTGGCTCAGGCGCCTCAGCCCGCGGCGGCCGCGGCCGCCCCACAGCCCGTTACGGCGGCTGCGGCCCCGGTTAACGCGAGCTTTAAACAGTTGTTTAGTCCGGCTGCGGCCCCTGCTTCTCAGGCGCTGTCGAAGGATGTGTTGTTACAACCCCTGCTGGAGAAAATTGCCTCATGCCGTTAGTTTGCGTCTGCTCCCCTAAAGGCGGTGTGGGTAAAACCACCATGGCGGCCAACCTTGCTCATGCCCTCGCACGCGGCGGCAGCAAGGTACTGGCTATCGATTTTGACGTGCAGAACGCCCTGCGCCTGCACTTTGGTGTGCCGCTGGCCGACGGACGTGGCTTTGTGGCGAAATCAGCGGAATCTTCCGACTGGAGTCAGTCGATCCTCACCACCGGCGGCAATATCTTTGTCCTGCCTTACGGGGAGGTCAGCGAAGAGCAACGCGTTGAGTTTGAAAACAATCTGACACGTGACCCCAACTTTCTCGCGCGCGGGCTGCACAGCGTTCTCAACTATCCTGGCCTGGCGATCATCGCGGATTTCCCGCCAGGCCCTGGCCCGGCGCTTAAAGCTATGACCGCACTTGCCGATATGCATTTAGTGGTGATGCTGGCGGATACCGCTTCCCTGTCGCTGCTGCCGCAGATTGAGAACGAAAAAATGATCGGCGGCGCGCTTAACCACCGCAGCGGTCACTATTTTGTGCTCAACCAGAGCGACAACCGCCGCAATATCAGCCGCGACGTGACCGCCTTTATGCAGCAGCGCCTTGGCGACAGGCTGCTGGGCGTGGTCAACCGCGATGAGAGCGTGGCGGAAGCCAACGCTTCCCAGCAGTCGATTTTTGATTTTAGCCCGGTCTCAGCCGCGGCCTTTGATATTGAGCTGGTCGGCAAGCGTCTTGCGGCGCTGCTTAACATCAAAGTCGGCGACGGCGAAATGCACGCCCCGCTGAACTCTCGTTAACTGTCGGTTTGATCCCGGGCACGGAAGCCTGAAGACGCGTGGCGCCAGCGCCACGATTATAACTATACGTATTCAGGATGACTTATGAACAAAGTCCTGTTCTATCTGCTGCTGCTGATATTATTCCCCATCGCTGCGGTCATCGTTATCACCCCAATGGACAGCCAGAAGCAATATATCTTTGGCTTAATCTCCATTGCCATCGTGTTTTTATTGGGCTTCAGTAAGAGCAAAAAAGTCTCGCTGGTGATGGTGGTTCTCTCGGCGATGATGTCGACGCGCTATATTTTTTGGCGCGCAACCGAAACGCTGCATTTTAATTCCGAGGTTGAAGCGATCCTCGGCATCGGCTTATTTATTGCCGAGCTTTACGTCTGGCTTATTTTAATCCTCGGCTACCTGCAAACGTCATGGCCGCTTAAGCGAACCATTGAGCCGCTGCCGGACGATGTCAGCCTGTGGCCGACGGTCGATGTCTACGTACCGAGCTACAACGAAAGCCTCGACGTGGTGCGCGACACCGTGCTGGCCGCGCAGTGCATCGACTATCCGCGCGACAAGATCAAGATCTACCTGCTGGACGACGGCAAGCGCAGCGAATTCGCCCGCTTCGCCGCGGACGTTGGCGTCGGCTACATCACCCGTGATGACAACCGTCACGCCAAAGCCGGTAACCTCAACCACGCCATGAAAATCACTAAGGGTGAGCTGATCTGCGTATTTGACTGCGACCACGTCGCCACCCGCACCTTCCTGCAGGCCACCGTCGGCGCCTTCCTGAAGGATAAGAAGCTGGCGCTGCTGCAGACCCCGCACTACTTCTATTCGCCGGATCCGTTCGAGCGCAACCTGAAGGCAGCGCGTGAAATCCCGAACGAGGGCGCACTGTTCTACGGCCCGGTCCAGCAGGGTAACGATAACTGGAACGCCACCTTTTTCTGCGGCTCCTGTGCCGTGATCCGTCGCTCAGCGCTGGAAGAGATTGGCGGCTTCGCGGTGGAAACCGTGACCGAAGATGCGCACACCGCGCTGAAGATGCAGCGCCTCGGCTGGGGCTCAGCCTTCCTGGCGATCCCGCTGGCGGCGGGCCTCGCGACCGAACGCCTGGGTCTGCATATCGTACAGCGTACCCGTTGGGCGCGCGGTATGACGCAGATCTTCCGCGTGGATAATCCGCTGTTTGGCCGCGGTCTGAAGTGGCAGCAGCGCCTGTGCTACCTCAACGCCATGCTGCACTTCCAGTTCGGCCTGCCGCGCGTCATCTTCCTGACCGCGCCGCTGGCCTACCTGCTGTTTAACCTGAATATCATTCACTCGTCCGCCAGCCTGATCTTCGCCTACGTGCTGCCGCACCTGGTGATGTCGCTGTACGTCAACTCGCGGATGAATGGCCGCTTCCGCGCCACCTTCTGGGGCGAGATTTACGAAACGGTGATGGCGTTCCACCTGGTGATCCCGACCCTCCTGACGATGATTTCGCCCAAGCACGGCAAGTTCAACGTGACGGATAAGGGCGGCCTGCTGGATGTCGGCTTCTTCGACTTTAACATCGTGCGCCCGCACGTGATCTGCGCCCTGCTGCTGCTGATTGGCGTGGTGAGCGGCGTGGTTCGCGCCGTCGGCCATAACTATTTTGGCGTTGACCCGTACGTGATTGCGCTCAACGTCGGCTGGGCGACCTTCAGCCTGATCATCCTGATGGCGGCCATTGCCGTGGCGCGTGAAACTAAGCAGGTGCGTAAAACCATCCGTATCGATGTCCACCTGCCGGTGGTGATCCACTACGCCAGCGGCATTTCGTCGCGCAGCAGCACCATCAACCTGTCGATGGGCGGCGCGCAGATAAGCGCCCCGGACCAGCGCCATGAAAATGATGAAATCGAAGCGATTGACGTGATGCTGCAGTCCGGCACCATCTCCATTCCGGTGCAGATCATTGGCGCAGAAGATGGCGTTATCCGCCTGCAGTTCCACGAAATGCCGCTGTCACGCCGCCGGGAACTGGTGCGCGTGGTGCTGGCGCGCGCCGATGCGTGGATCCAGCCGGAAGGCCCGAAAGATAATCCGCTGCGCTCGCTGCTGAATATCATCCGTACCGTTTTTGAACTGTTCTGGCTGAGCTGGAAAGACAGCCGCGCCAGAAAGAAACAGCAGGCGCACGTGGAAGAGGATAGCGCAGTATGAAGCCATTATTACTGCGAGCACTCTGCCTGAGTAGCGTGCTGACCCTGAGCAGCGTGCAGGCCGACCCGACCAGCGTGACGCAGGACAGCAGCGCGCTGTCCGATATCCCGCCGCCGGCTGACGTCGGCGCGGCAGCTCCTGCGCAGAGCACCAGCCCGGAGATGTCGACCATGACCGCCCCGGCGGTGGAGAACGATCGGCCTGCGGCTGCGGGCGAAGAGAACTTACCGGCCGGTGACGAAGCGGCACTGCCGCCGGGCACCAGCGCGATGCCTGCCGATTTACCGCCGCTGCCTGCCATAAGCGATGAAGCCCCTCCCGCTGCGGCTGCGGTGCTTAATCAGCCGCTGACCAGCAGCGTCAGCGTGGCGCAGATGGGCCAGAAGCAGGGCATCACCCTGACCGGCGGCCAGCTGCAGTCCGGTATTGTCTTCACCCTGCCAACGGATGAAGTGGTCACCAACGCCCGTCTTAACCTGTCGCTGAAAGTGTCGCAGGCGCTGGCGGCGCGCAATACTTCCCTGCAGCTGATGCTGAACGGCCAGCCGCTGGGCACGCTGCCGCTCAGCGCCTCGGATCGCGCCAGCGAAGATTACCAGCTGGATATTCCGGCGGCGATGGTGGTCTCCAGCAACAACCTGAGCTTTAAAATTAACGACGCCGATCGGCTACTGTGCGAGCGCGACAGCGCCCAACAGTATCAGGTGACCATTCTGCCGAAAACCTCGCTGGCGCTGGAAGGCCAGCAGCTGAACATCGGTACCAGCCTGCGCAACTTCCCGCGTCCGTTTATCGACCCGCTGCGCATGAGTCCTGCCAGCGTGGCGATGGTGTTCGGCGACAACGTCTCCCCGGGTGAAGTGAGCGCGGCGGCGATCCTCGCCTCCTGGATGGGGATTCAGGCCGACTATCGCGGCATCAGCTTCCCGGTGCTGCGCGGCCAGCTGCCGGAGAAAAACGGCGTGGTGTTCGGCCATCCCGGCGAGAAGATTGGCAGCCTGACCTTACCGGAGAGCGCAGGCCCGTCTTTGCAGATCGTCGACAACCCGGATAATCCGGTGTACAAGCTGCTGCTGGTGGTCGGGAAAGATGACGACCAGCTGCGTCAGGCCAGCTGGCGCCTGCTGCAGCCGCTCAACCTCGACGACGCTGCGCTGAACGTCGCCAATCAGACTATGCCATTAAGCAAGCCATACGACGCGCCGCGCTGGATCAACACCGATCGCCCGGTGCGCCTGAGCGAGCTGCTGCGTAAAGATCAGAGCCTGACCACCACCGGCATCTGGCACGATGCGCTGCGCGTCAACTTCCGCGCCGCGCCGGACCTGTTCCTGTGGGACGGCGACACCATTCCGGTGCAGCTCAACTATCGCTTCCCGTCGGAAAGCTGGATTGATGAAGATAACTCGCTGCTCAACGTCACGCTGAACGGCACCTTCCTGCGCAACCTGACCGTCAATAAAGTCGGCCTGCTGGAGAACATCTGGCACCGTCTGGGCGGCGATGCGCGCCAGGAGAAATACACGCTGAAGCTGGACCCGTACCTGATTTACGGCGACAACCAGATGCAGCTCTATTTCAACATCAAGCCGAAGGCCAGCGCGCCGTGCAGCGTGCTGACCAACAACAACATCAAGAGCCGGATTGAGGATGATTCGTTTATCGATCTGAGCCATACCCGTCACTTTACGCTGCTGCCGAACCTCTCTTACTTCGTCGGCGCCTCGTTCCCGTTCTCGCGCCTGGCCGACTACTCGCAGACCGTGTTAATGCTGCCAGAGCAGCCGAGCAACGCGGAGATCAGCACCCTGCTGGATATGGCTGGCCGCTCGGGTAATGCCACCGGCGTGGCGCTGAGCCATAACAGCGTGATGTTTGGTATTCCGGCCAGCGGTTCGCTGCGCGAGCGTCTGGAAAACAGCGACGTGCTGTCGGTCTCCACCCTGGCGCAAACCCATTTTAACCGCGAGATGCTGGCGGCTTCCCCTTATGAGGTCAACAACCGCACGCTCGGCGTCAAAGTGCCGAACACGCTGGATAACCTGCGCGGCTGGCTGACCGGCGACTGGTATCGCCAGACGCTGGACGCCGACCGCTACTTCTCCTCTAACGAAGACTGGCGCGGTTTTGTCAGCTATCGCTCGCCGTGGAACAGCAGCCGGCTGGTGGTGATGACCGTCGCCACCGACGACAACCAGCTGTCGCGCCTGCACGGCGACATGACCTCGGCACGCATTAACGCGGGGATCCGCGGCGATACCGCCATCATCACCGATGAGAACGGTATCCGCAGCTTCCGCGTCGGCGCGATGTTCCCGAGCGGGCAGATGCCGTGGTACATGATGGTGGTGTGGTATGCCAACCAGCACGCGGTGCTGCTGGCCCTGCTGGCGCTGTTCTGTGCCACCGTGGTTGGCCTGAGCGTGTATGTGCTGCTGAAGCGCCACTCATGGCGTCGTCTGCACCCGAAAAGCGATCCCCGTTCCTCTGGCGAGAAGAAAGAATGATGAAAACCAGGCTCACCCCGATTACCGCCAGAATTCGCCAGCGCTGGGCGATCGCCGGCGGCTTTGCCCTGTCGATGCTCGCCAGCCCGCTGATGGCGGCGGAGAGCAACCCGGCGATTCAGGCGCTGTTTGACCAGGCCAACTACTGGCACCAGAAAGCCCATGACGAGCTGGCGCGTGATGCGCTGAACAAAGTGCTGATGGTTGACGGCAATAACACCCAGGCGCTGTACCTGATGGCGCTGTGGTCGCAGCAGAGCGGCGACGGCGCCGCTGCCGCCAAATGGCGCGCGCGCTTAAGCCAGGTCTCTCCGCAGGACGCGCGCCTGGTGGAGCTGGATAACGCGCGCCAGCTGCAAACCATTCCGGCCGCGCAGCTGTCGCTGGCCCGCCAGCAGGCGCGCAGCGGCAACACCGCCGCCGCGCTGCAAACCTGGCGCAACACCTTTAGCGGTAATGAGCCGCCGGCCAGCGTGGCGGCAGAATACTACCTGACCATGGCCGGTGACCGCTCGCTGCTGCCGCAGGCGGTGGATAACCTGCGCCAGTTTGCGGCACAGCATCCGCAGGATACCGGCGCGAAGCTGGCGCTCGGCAAAGCGCTGACTTATCAGGAGTCGACCCGCCGCGAAGGGCTGCAAACCCTGGAGAGCCTGGCCGGTGGTAACGCCGATGCTGACCGCTCCCTGCGCCAGGGGCTGCTGTGGCTCGGTCCACAGCCGGGGGATGCGCCGCTGTATCAGAACTACCAGCAGCGCCATCCGCAGGATAAAACGGTGCTGGACTATTACCGTAAGAACGTCGGCGGCGCCGCTAAAGGTCAGGGCTTTACCGCCCTCAACAGCGGGGATGTCTCAGGTGCGCAGAGCGCCTTCGACCAGGTGCTGCAAACCAACCCGGAAGATGCGGATGCGCTGGCCGGGCTCGGCTATGTGGCGCAGCGCAGCGGCGACTACGCCAAAGCGGCGGACTACCTCGATCGCGCCGCTAAGCTGGGCGGCAGCGACAGCCAGCAGCGCCAGCAGCAGGCCGCCGATGCGCGCTTCTACGGCCAGCTGGCCTCTGCCCAGCAGGCCATGAAATCCGGCGACAGCGCCCAGGCGCTGAGCCTCAGCGCGCCGCTAACCCAGGCCGCAGGCGAAAAAGGCGTGGCGGCCAAATTGTTCCGTGGCGACGTGCTGCGCCGCAACAACCAGCTCGATCAGGCTGAACAGACCTACCGCGACGTGCTGGCGAGCGATGCCAGTAACCGCCCGGCGAAAGAGGGGCTGTTCTACGTGCTGCGCCAGAAGGGCAACACCGCCGAAGCCAATACGCTGCTGGCCTCGCTGCCAGCCAGCGTGCGCGAAGCGGTGACGCCGCGCCCGGTGGCGACCAGCGAACCCGTGCGTCGTGACGCCAAACAGGCGCTGGCGGCGGGCAATCCGCAGCGCGCCATCAGCATTCTGCAGCAGGGCATGCAGCGCTTCCCGAACGATGCCTGGCTGCGCCTCGACCTGGCGCGCATCTACCAGCAGCAGGGCGATACCCCGGCGGCCGCTGGCGTGATGCAGCCCGCCTTCCGCAACGGTGCCAGCAGCAACGAAGTCTACGCTGCGGCGCTGTTTGCCAGCGAAAGCGGGGCCTGGGCGCAGGCGCAGAGCCTGCTGTCGCGCATTCCGCCACGCAGCCAGAACGCGGAGATGCGCACCCTTGCCCAGCGCGTTAATTTCAATCAGCAGATGTCGGTGGCCCAGCAGTATCTGGCGCAGGGCGCCAACGCCGCAGCGGCGAATACCCTGAAGGCGCTGGCGGTTAATCCGCCGGCGAACCCGGCCGATGCCGGTAACCTGGCGAAAGGGCTGGCGCAGGCGGGTGACATGACCAGCGCGGTGGCCGTGGTGCGCAACAACATGCAGCGCGGGGTGCAGGGCAATGCGGGCGACTACGCCGCCCAGGTGGCGGTGCTTAACCAGGCCGGGCTGAATGCCGAGGCGCAAACCTTCCTCAGCAACCCGGAACTGCAGGCGCGCAGCACCAGCACCCAGCTGGCGGGGATCCGCAACGGCGGCCTGATCAACGAAGTCGACGACCTGCGCGAGCGTAAGCAGTACGCGGCGGCCTACGACAAGCTGATCGGCGCATTGCAGAAAGACCCGCAGAATAGCGACCTGATGTTTGCCATGGCGCGCCTCTATCAGTCCGGCAAAATGAACAAAGAAGCGGCGGTGGTCTACGACTACCTGATGACGCGCGACACGCCGACCCAGGATGCGCGCGAAGGGGCGATCAACAGCGCGCTGGCGCTGAACGACGTGCCGAAAGCGCGCGCGCTCGCCAGCGGCCTGCAGGGCGAACCTTCCCCGGAACGCCTGCTGTTACTGGCGCGCGTCGCGGAAGCGGAGGGCGACCACAACCAGGCGCTGAGCTACCTGCGCACCGCCAAGGGCAAGATGATTGGCCTCGACGGCAGCACGGTCGGCAGCAGCGCGGGCATTGGCGGCCTGACGCTGGCCGATAACCCGTTTATCAACCGCACCACGCTGTCGGTGCGTAAATCACCGTCGGTGTATGGCAATACCATGCCGTGGCAGCAGTCGCCGGATGCGCGCGACTACCGTGATATCGACGGCGTCAGCGTGGTGGGCGGCGGCACGCAGGTCGCCACCCAGCAGAGCCAGACGCTGCACCAGATCGACACCATGATGGACGAACTGCAAAAGGATACCGGCACCTGGGTGCAGGGCGGGATCCAGATCCGCGGTCGCGATGGCGAAAATGGCCTGAGCAAGCTGACCGAAGCCAAAGCGCCGCTCACCTGGTCAAGCTCACCGCTTGGCGATGCGCGCTTTGACTTCACCGTGACGCCAATGACGCTCAGCGCGGGCAGCGCCAGCGGCGACGCCTTCCGCCGTCTCGGCACCGGCGCGGCCAGCGTGGCGACCAGCAATCTGATCCAGAACATCAGGAACGAGCAGGCTTACTACAGTGGCTTAACCGCCGCAGAAAAAACCGTGTTTGACGCCGCCAACCCGGGCGTCGGCGCGGCGCTGACCAACCTCAGCGGCATCGACAGCGCGGACTACAACCCGTTCACCAACAGCGGCCAGAGCAATCTGCAAACCCTGAATAACAACAGCACGCTGGCGAAATACCTTGCGGCCTCCTCGCGTAAGGTCAACGTTGATACCGCCAGCGATAGCTCATCCGATTCGCAGACCGCCAACGGCGTTGAGCTGAACCTGGCGTTAAGCGGCGACAGCTACAAAATCGACCTCGGCAGCACCCCGCTGGGGCAGGATCTCAGCACCATGGTGGGGGGCGTGAAGTGGGCGCCGAAGCTGACCGACTACCTGACGCTGATCCTCACCGGGGAGCGCCGCGCCGTCACCGACAGCCTGCTCTCCTACGTGGGTGTGAAAGACAGCTACTCCGGCAAGAGCTGGGGCCAGGTGACCAAGAACGGCGGTAACGCGCTGCTAAGCTACGATGATGGCGATGCGGGCTTCTACTTCGGCGGTGGCGGCTACAGCTATATCGGCGAAAACGTTGCCAGCAACACCGCGCTGATGGGGAGTGCGGGAGCCTACGTGCGCCCGTTCCACTACAGCGACCGCGAGCTGAAAACCGGCATCAACATCAGCTGGATGGACTTCTCGAAGAACCTTAGCAACTTCACCTACGGTCAGGGCGGCTACTTCAGCCCGCAGAACTACATCAGCGTGTCGTTCCCGGTGGACTTCTCGCAGACCTATGATGACCTGAGTGTGAAAGTGGGCGGCTCGGCCGGTTACCAGTCCTATACCCAGGATAAGAGCGCCTACTTCCCGAACAACCCGGACTATCAGTCCCTGCTGGAAGATGCGGTCACCGCCGGCTACGCCAAAGAAGCGTACTTCAGCGGCGGCAGCAAGAGCGGCATCGGTTACAACCTGCACGCGGGTGCGGATTACAAGATCAACAAGGATGTCACCATCGGCGGCCAGGTGGGCTACGATACCTTCGGTGACTACAACGAAAGTACCGCGCAACTCTACTTCCGCTACATGCTGGGGGGCAAATAAGCATGAGTCAGTTACAGGATCGTACCCTGCAATATTACCGTCAGCAGCAGTATCAGCCCGGCTGGTTTGATCTGCTGAGCGTAATGATCAACGGCATGATGAACAATGCGGGCGAGCAGGAGAGCCAGGCGTTTCTGCGCCAGATGGGCGACAACCTTGCCAGCCGTTACCCGCTGGGCGAGGTGGCGACCGTGGCCGATCTGGAAAACCAGATCAACCGCGTGCTGGCGCAGTTCAACTGGGGCTTTGTCGATCTGCAACCGGGCGACAGCGCGATCGTCATCGATCATCTGGCGCTGCCGCCGGGCGACGGCGTGATGAGCGACCGCCAGTGGCGCCTGGCGCTTGGCGCGGTGCTGGTGGGGCTGTATGCCCGCTGGCTGCGCGGGCAGGGCGGCAGCGATAGCGTATCGCTGAGTGTGGAAGAGACGGGCGACAGCTCGCTGCGCTTCCGCTATCAGGCATGAGGATCAATATGATTGCCATATTCAGGGCCAGCGTGCTGCTGCTGGCACTGGCGCTGGGCGTATCCCAGGCCGGTGCAGCGGACGGCTGGAGCACCTTTAAAACCCGTTTTATGACCGCCGATGGCCGCATTCAGGACACCGGTAACAAAAACGTCAGCCACACCGAAGGCCAGGGCTTTGCGATGCTGATGGCCGTCTGGTACAACGACCGCAGCGGCTTCGACAGCCTGTGGCGCTGGACGCAGAACAACCTCAGCAACCCGGCTAACGGGCTGTTCTACTGGAAGTACATCCCCGGCGCCAGCGACCCGGTCAGCGACCGCAACAACGCCTCCGATGGCGATGTGCTGATCGCCTGGGCGCTGCTGAAGGCGGGCAATAAGTGGGGCGAGGAGCGCTATTTACAGGCCTCCGACCGCCTGCAAAAAGCGATTATCAAACGCAATGTGATCGTCTATGCCGGGCGCACCATTATGCTGCCGGGGGCGCAGGGCTTTAACAAGACCAGCTATGTGATCCTCAATCCGTCCTACTTTATCTTCCCGGCGTGGCGTGATTTTGCCGCGCGCAGTCATCTGCAGGTATGGAACAAGCTCATCAGCGACGGGCAGCAGCTGCTGTCCGAGATGCGCTTCGGCGACAGCGGCCTGCCGCTCGACTGGGTGGCGCTGAACGCCGACGGCAGCATGGCTCCGGCCACCGCCTGGCCGCCGCGCTTCAGCTACGATGCCATCCGCATTCCGCTCTATCTACACTGGTACGATCCGCAGTCGCTGCAGCTGGTGCCGTTCCAGCATTTCTGGATGAGCTTCCAGCGCCTGCAAACCCCGGCGTGGATTGATGTGATGAGCAACGAAAAAGCGCCGTACAATATGGCGGGCGGCCTGCTGGCCGTGCGTGATTTAACGCTGGATGACACCGGGTATCTCAACGATACCCTGAGCAGCAGCGAAGATTACTACTCCTCCAGCCTGCACCTGCTCACCTGGCTGGCGCTGAAAGACCGGTAAATCCTGCAACCCGGGTCGGGCATGCCCGACCCCTACGCAAGCCTCGCTCGGTTTTTCATATTGTCGTAGGGGCGACGGCATGCCTCGCCCGTACTGAGCACCGTGCCCGCCCCCTACGCCAGGGCTACCTGCCTGGGTAGGGGCCGACCTTCTTTTGCGGTCGGCCCTGAACCCACTCCTGTAAACCCCACGCCGATCACTGCGGATACGCCACCCAGTCCCCGCCGTTTAACCTTATCCACGGCTTGCCCTGATACATCATCACCACCGCGTTATCATTCTCCGATACCACCGCCGTCTGCGGCAGGTTATCGCTCAGCGCGGCCATATTCACGTTCGGCGCGTTGAACAGCTGGCCGTCGACCACGCGGGAAACCAGTTCGGAGATCGCCTGCAGGCTGGTTGGAGTGCTGACGGTCAGCGTCGCCAGGTGCGGCGCTTTCATCCCGGCAAACTTAATCCCAACCGGCACGTGGGTAATGCTGCTGCTCGGAATGTCGCGCAGGCCGGACATCTGCATGCGGTCACCCTCCAGCGCTGCGCCGTGCTCCGGCACCACAATCACCATCACCCGGCGGCCAGACTTGTCGAGGTTGGTCAGGAAGCTGTCCAGCTGGTCAAACAGCGTGTTGGCCCGTGGCTGCCACGGCGCGGTTTTGCTGCTGCCCAGCGTGCGCGTGCCGTCGTGCAGCGGGATCAGGTTATAGAAGGTGGCGCTGCGGGCATCGGCGCTTTTCTGGCGATCGTCGAGCCAGCGCTGCATCAGCTGCGCATCGTTAAATACCGGAGAGCCGTCGAAGGAGGTCAGTTCGTGCGAGATGCCGGCCTGCGACATCAGCGGTGCCTGCAAATTGCCCTCCTGGCGCAGCTCCTGCAAATAGCCGCCAAAAATCCCCTGATGGTCCAGCATCAGCTGCGGCTTAAAGCCGAGCTGCGCCAGGTTATCAAACAGGTAGCAGCGGGCATCTACCGGCTTGTACAGATCGCTGTGCGAGCTTTGCCCGCAGCTGGCGCGCAGCAGGCGGATACCCGCCGGGCCGCTGTAGCCGGTGGCGGAATTGTAGTTATCCAGCAGCAGGTCGAAATGTTTCCACAGCGGGTGATTGCGCAGCCGGGCGTAATCGATATCCGACCAGGCCAGCGAGCAGATGTTGATCACCAGAATATCGAACGGCGCGGCATCGGCAGGCAGCGCCGACGGGAAGGCGGTGACGCGCTGCTTCTCCGTTTCATAGAATCTGTTCAGGTACGCCGTCAGGCTGGCGCTGGTGGGGGCGGCGGACTGATCCAGCCCGCTGGCGGCCACGGTATTATTCCCCGGCGTACTGCTTGCGACGGCAACCGGCACAGCCGCTTTATCCGGCAGCAGGGCGAAGGATGGCCCGGCCAGGTTCACCACGTTAAGCCACACCAGCGCCAGCGACACCAGCACCGTGACCCGCAGCCACTGGGCAATAAACAGGTAGAGCACCATCAAGACAAAGCCGCTGCCGATCATCTGCCAGTTGATAAAGCGCTGCAGCAGATCGAGCAGATAGGCCGGGGAGAAGCCCGCCAGCTGGCTGCCCTGGCTGAGCAGGCTGGAGAGCCCCGGCAGCCAGGTGTCGTGCCACAGCAGCGCGATGCCGAGGGGCACTGAGACCCAGTGGCGCAGACGGTGCAGCCTGGGTGAGGGCAGCGGCAGCAGCAGCCACGCCAGAAACACCAGGTTAGTCAGGGCGTGGAAGTTGAGGTAGCCAAACCACAGCAGGGCAAATTTCAGCAGGAAATAGAGGTTCCAGCCGCCCAGCCCGCGCCAGTAGCGCCACAGGTCTGGGGAAGTCTCAGCAGAGGGGGCACGCAGGCTCATGGTTTTTTACTGTCCTTCCCGGAAGATTTACGCCGCCACGTGCCTTCATATTTCAACGCGCGCGGCGGCAGCGCGCGGTGCCGCAGCCTGCGCCAGTGTTTCGGCAGCCAGCGGCTGTACAGCGGTTTGAGCAGCAGCAGGATCAGCAGCAGCAGAGTGACAATCTGCACCCAGTCCATCAGCGTCATGGCGCATCGCCCTTGTCCACCGGGGTATTAAGCGTCACCTCTTGCGGCACCAGGCGCGGCGGTGCCGCCTGCGCTTGCGCAGGAGAGGAGGTTGCCTGCGCCGCAGGGGCATCGCGCCAGGCGCCGGGCGTGGTGCCCGCCATCTGCCGCACTTCCGACAGGATCTGCAGATCTTCAAACCACACCAGGCGATTGGTGAAGATCTCGTCGGGCGGCAGGCGGAAGATAAATTTCAGCGCGGTATCCAGGTCGTTGTAGCGGCACGAGGAGAGGAACAGGTACAGGCGATCGCCGATGCGCGTCACCAGGTCACCGAAGCGGCGCGGTTTGCACAGCGTCAGCGCCTGCTCCGGGTTCAGCTCCGGCACCGGGCGCAGCGCCACCAGTAGCCCTTTGCCGTCCTGCGGCAGCACGGTGTTGCCGATCAGGCGCGTTACCGAGCGGCAGAAGTGCTCCAGCGGCAGGTAGCCTTTCTCCTGCAGTGGCTGCATCGATTTCAGCAGTACGCTCAGGTCGGCCGGCACGTGGCGGTTATAGCGCTGGCCCTGCAAGCCCTCCAGCGTGGTGAGAAAGCGCGACATCGCGGCGTTTAGTGGCACAATCGCGTTTACGCCGCAGGCCAGCAGCAGGCGTTCATCGCTGTTGCGCAGCGCGGTGTGCATCTCGCGCACCACGATTTTCAGCCCGCTGCCGCGCGTGCGCCGCAGGTTATGAATGTCTGCGGCAAGCTGGGCGATCTGGTCACTATGGTGCAGGTTAAAGATCACCGTGGCGGCGCTGGCCTGCTGAGCGCGGCTGGCCAGCTGGCCGTTATCGTCGAACAGCGTCCAGGCGCTGGAGAGCGGCGGCGCGCCCTCCAGCACCCCTTTTTCGGCCAGGTACAGATGCTCATCATTTAAGGTTAACGGGCTATTTTGCTCCGATTCGTTCATCTGAGTGAAGCAATCCTGCTGTAATTCAAGGCGTAATGCGCGGTCGGCCAGCATGCCACTTTTATTACACCACCAGTTAATTCGGTAATTCCAGCTATCCTGCTGCCATTCCAGATGTGAAAGTCCGTCTAAATGACGATAACGGGTTTGTAAATCATTTCGCAGGTGATTAACGCCGGAACCGTAAGTGATAATCAACATTGTTGAATGTCGCGAAGCTAACCACTTTTGCATTCCCTTCAGCCAGCTGTTTAATTCTTCAGGTGCTATTTTTTCCCAGCTGCTAAATGCGGTGAAAAATAACAGGAATCGTGGCTTGTTGGCTAAAGCCCGCGATAAATCTTCGCTCAGATTAAGCAGGGCTTGCGGGTTTTCGGGCAGGGAAAACAGCGGGATGGTGTTCGGGCCGCTGGTCGGGGCGGGAACCAGCAGAGACTGGGGTTTCTCAGGGGTGGCGATCAGCGTCACGGCCCTCTGAGTGGCGATAGTCTGACGTGCCAGAATGCGCGCATCTTCCTGACGGTTTACCGTTATCCAGTAGCAGCCTGATGGTTGCATCAGCACTAATTCATTTTGGACCTGACCCAGCCCTAAGCTAAATGAAATCGTCATAAGATTTTTCGCACCAGGGTAATCCAGCATAATGGCAGGTCGGATAAAGATTTCCGTACCAATTCTAATCCCGTAAATATACATTACATCGTAAACCATTCCAGTGAATCATTGATGGAATCGTTATGTGATGAAATCCTATTAATCCGTGCGGATAATCCGACATAATGACCGCCATGCCGAATAAAAATCAGCAATCTGGGAAAACCCCTGGCCACGAAACGCCCGATGACATTAGCGCACTGGGTGAGGCTTTTGCGTTAACCGCGTTTCGCTATATCGATATTGCCCGTCAGGAAAGGCTGGCCGCAATTTATCAGCGCTGGCCATTACTGACCGAATTGGGCGCATTGCAAAAAAAGGGGTAGTTATGCCGGTGGTGGCATTTTGCGGTTTACGCGGGGGAGTGGGCACCACTTCCATAACAGCGGCGCTGGCCTGGGCACTGAATAGCCTTGGCGAACGTACGCTCGCCATCGATTTTTCCCCGTTTAACCAGCTGCGGATGCATTTCAACACCCCTTACCAACAGCCGCGCGGCTGGGCGCACAGCGCGCTACGGCAGCAGCCCTGGCAGCAGAGCGCCATGCGCTACACGCCATTGCTCGATTTTATTCCCTTCGGCCAGCTGCAAGCGGCTGAAAGCGAAGCGTATCTGCGCAATCCTGCAGCGCTGCTGGCGCCGTGGGCCGGGCGGCTGCACGCGCTGCGTGGCGACTATCGCTGGGTGCTGCTGGATATCCCGGCGGATATGCCGCAGCTGGCGCGGCAGCTGTTGCCGCAGGCGGACCACCAGATCGGGGTGATTGTCCCCGACGGCAACTGCCATCTGCGCCTGCATCAGGCAGAGGTCGCAGAAAATACCCGGTACCTTATTAACCAGTTTAATCCGGTGAGCAAGGCACAGCAGGATCTGCACCAGCTGTGGAGCGGCTCGCTCAATCAGCGCCTGCCGCTGCTGGTGCATCGCGATGAGGCGCTGGCTGAAGCGCTGCTGAACAAGCAGCCTCTCGGTGAGTATCGCCCGCTGAGCCTGGCGGCGGAGGAGATTGCCACGCTGGCGAGCTGGTGCCTGATCAACCTGACGGGCGCGCCAGCATGAACCCGCTGCGCGCGCTGCTGATGCCCGCCGCCCTAAAGGCGCTGAGCCAGCGTTACCGCGGCTATCGCCGCCAGCGCACGCCGCCCCTGACGGCGGCGCTGCACTGCCTGCTGGTGGCGCTCGGCTGGGCGCTGCTGCGCTTTGAGAGCGCGCAGTGGCAGCAGGTCAGCGCCCGCCAGCGCCAGCTTTACCCGCACATCTCCCCCGAGCGCCCGCGCCCGGCCGATGCGCTGCGCTATCTGATCCAGAGCCTGTGGCTGCTGCTGGTGCTGCCGCTGGACGCCTCGGCGCGCAGCGAGCGCCAGCGGCTGAATGCCTTTAGCGCGCTGGCCCGCTGGCGCCGGGGTTTTTACCGCTGGCTCAACCGCCTGCCGCCGCGCGCCGCGCAGGCGCGGCTGGAAAAACGCGGCGAGCGCTGGTTAAGCCAGCTTCACCCTGTGCTGCGCCGCGCGCTGTTCACCGTGGCGGTGCTGCTGGCGACGGCGCTGGCGCTGCTGTGCATCTCGCAGCCGTTCGATATCTGGACGCAGTTTATCTTCGTGATGGTGCTGTGGGCGGTGGCGATGGTGGTGCGGCGCATCCCCGGCAGGCTGCCAATCATGATGATGATCGTGCTGTCGCTGACCATCTCCTGCCGCTATCTGTGGTGGCGCTATACGGCCACGCTAAACTGGAACGATCCGCTCAGCCTGACCTTTGGCGTGCTGCTGATCGCCGCTGAAACCTACTCATGGGTGGTCCTGCTGCTGGGTTATTTCCAGAGCCTGTGGCCGCTGCAGCGCAAGCCGGTATCAATGCCGGAAGATGTCAGCAGCTGGCCCGGGATCGATCTGCTGGTGCCAACCTGGAACGAGCCGCTCAGCGTGGTGAAGCCGACCATTTACGCTGCGCTGGGCCTCGACTGGCCGCGTGAGAAACTCAACATCTACCTGCTGGATGACGGCAGGCGCCCGGAGTTTCGCGCCTTTGCCGAGAGCGTGGGCATCCACTACATCGCCCGCCCCAGTAACGAGCACGCCAAGGCGGGCAATATCAACCACGCGCTGCGCACCACCTGCCGCGGCGAATTTGTGGCGATTTTTGACTGCGACCACGTGCCGACGCGCTCGTTCCTGCAGATGACCCTCGGCTGGTTTATCAAAGACCCCCGGCTGGCGATGCTACAGACCCCGCACCACTTCTTCTCGCCGGACCCGTTTGAGCGCAACCTCGGGCGTTTTCGCCGCACACCGAACGAAGGCACGCTGTTTTACGGGCTGGTGCAGGATGGCAATGACGTCTGGGATGCCACCTTCTTCTGCGGCTCGTGCGCGGTGCTGCGGCGCAGCGCGCTGGAGGAGATCGGCGGTATCGCGGTGGAAACCGTGACCGAAGATGCGCACACCTCGCTGCGCCTGCACCGCGCTGGCTGGACCTCGGCCTACATCCGCATCCCGCAGGCCGCCGGGCTGGCCACCGAGAGCCTGGCGGGGCATATCGGGCAGCGCATCCGCTGGGCGCGCGGCATGGTGCAGATTTTCCGCCTCGACAATCCGCTGCTCGGCAAAGGTCTGAAGCTGGTACAGCGGCTGTGCTACGCCAACGCCATGCTGCACTTCCTGGCGGGTATTCCCCGGCTGATCTTCCTGCTGGCCCCGCTGGCGTTCCTGCTGTGCCACGCCTTTATTATCTATGCCCCGGCGCTGGCCATCGCCATCTATGTGCTGCCGCATATGCTGCACACCAGCCTGACCAACTCGAAAATTAAGGGGCGCTGGCGCCACTCGTTCTGGAGCGAAGTGTATGAAACCGTACTCGCCTGGTATATCGCCCGGCCAACCACGGTGGCGCTGTTCAACCCGCACAAGGGCAAGTTTAACGTCACCGCCAAGGGCGGGCTGGTGCAGGAGCAGCATCTCGACTGGGTGATCACCAAGCCCTATATCTTCCTGGTGCTGCTCAACCTGGCGGGTGTGGCAGCGGCCATCTGGCGCCTGTACAGCGGCCCGACGCACGAGATCCTGACGGTGCTGGTCAGCCTGCTGTGGGTGTTTTACAACATGATTATTCTCGGCGGCGCGGTGGCGGTATCGGTGGAAGCGCGCCAGATCCGCGAAGCGCACCGCGTGGAGATCGCCATGCCTGCGGCCATCGTGCGCGCCGACGGCCATCTGCTGCCCTGCACCCTGCGCGACTATTCGGACGGTGGCGTCGGGCTGGAGCTGCGTGAAGCGCACGCGCTCAACGCTGACGAAGAGGTCTGGCTGCTGCTCAAGCGCGGCCAGCAGGAGTTCAGCTTCCCCTGCGTGGTGCAGCGCACCTTTGGCCGCCGGGCGGGCATTCGCCTGCACAACCTCAGCACCGAACAGCACGTCGAGTTTATTCAGTGCACCTTCGCCCGCGCCGATACCTGGGCGCTGTGGCAGGACAGTTTCCCGGAAGACAAACCGATCCACAGCCTGGTGGATATCATCCTCCTCGGCTTTAAAGGCTACCTGCGCCTGGCGGAGTACGGGCCGCCGCGCCTGCGCAAGCTATTTATTGGCTTAACTACGCTGATGGCGTGGATAGCCTCATTTTTCCCCAAAGCACGCGAGCCACGGCCCGGTGCCAGCACGGCGATCGCAGAATGATGAAAAAAACACGCAGCGGCCTGGCCGCACTCCTGCTGGCATTCGTCACCCAGGCCGCAGCAGCAGAAACCCCGGCAGCAGAGGCGCAGGCGCTGCCCGCCGCCCCGGAACGCCAGTCGGCGCTCAGCTTTGCCCAGCTGGCACCGCCGCCGGGCAACTTTGCGCTGCGCGGCACCCAGCCGCAGGGGCAGATTGAGTTTGGGGTGCGCAGCGACGAAGTGGTGACCAAAGCGCTGCTCAACCTCAGCTATCGCCCGTCCCCGGCGCTGCTCCCCACGCTGTCGCAGCTGAAAATCACCCTCAACGACGAGCTGGTCGGGCTGGTGACCATCACGGCGGATCAGCTGGGGAAAGAGAACCAGACGCAGGTGGCGATCGACCCGCGCTTTATCGTCGATTTCAACCGTATCCGCCTCGAACTGGTGGGTCATTACACCAATATCTGCGAAAACCCGGCCAACAGCGCGATCTGGCTGGATATCGGTAAGCAGAGCGGGCTGCAGCTGACGCTGCAAAAGCTGCCGCTGAAAAACGATCTTTCACACTTCCCGGAACCGTTCTTTGACGCGCGCGACGGCCGCCCGATGAGCCTGCCGGTGGTGTTTGCCGCCACGCCGGATCTGGGGCAGCAGCGCGCCGCCGCCATACTCGCGTCGTGGTTTGGCAGCAAAGCCCAGTGGCGCGGGCAGAACTTCCCGGTGCTGCTGAACCAGCTGCCCGCGCAGCAGCACGCGGTGGTGTTTGCCACCAACGCCCGGCGGCCTGACTTCCTCAACGCGCTGCCGCCGGTGGATAAGCCGACGCTGGAGATCGTCGATCAGCCGGGAAATCCGTACCAGAAAATGCTGCTGGTGCTCGGGCGTGACGACAACGATCTGATCGCGGCGGTGCAGGGTATCGCGCAGGGCGAGCTGCTGCTGCGCGGTCAGACCGCCCAGGTGGAAGGGGTGAAAACCCTCGCCGACCGCCAGCCCTACGACGCGCCGAACTGGGTGCGCACCGACCGCCCGACCACCTTTGCCGAGCTGCAGCAGTATGCGGGCCAGCTGCAGTCGGATGGCCTGCAGCCTGCGCCGCTGGCGTTTACCCTCAACCTGCCGCCGGACCTGTTTTTGATCCGCGCACGCGGCATCGACATGGATCTGCGCTACCGCTACACCTCGCCGCTGCAGGAGGATGGTTCGCGGCTGGCGATACACCTCAACGACCAGTTTGTGCAGGATTACCCGCTGACCGTGAAGCAGGATCGCAGCAAACAGCTGCTGCGCATTCCGCTGCTGCAGGGGCTGCAGGATGGCAGCACCAGCCTGACCATCCCGGCGCTGCGTCTCGACGTGGTGAACCAGCTGCGCTTTAGCTTCGACTATGCGCTGACCTTTATCGGCGGCACCCGCGACCGCTGCGAAACCGTGGTGCCGGTCAGCAATCACGTGGTGATTGACGGCAACTCCACCGTCGACTTCTCCGGCTATCGCCACTTTATCGAGATGCCGTCGCTGCGCGCCTTCGCCACCGCCGGCTTCCCGTTCAGCCGCCAGGCCGATCTGGCGCAAACTCTGGTAATGATGGACCCGCAGCCGCAGCCGGAGAAAATCAGCGCCATGCTCAATGCGCTGGCGACCGTCAGCGCGCAGACCGGCTATCCTGCGCTCAAGGTGCAGATTGCCGACAGCTGGGCGCAGGCGCAGAGCAGCAACGCCGATATTCTCACCCTCGGCAGCCTGCCCGCCGGGATGAAGCAGGACAGCAACCTCAACCTGCTGGTCGACGCGGCGAAAAGCCGCATCAACAAGCCGCTGCGCCAGCCAGCGCTGAGCAGCGTGGACGGCCCGGCCAGCGACCGTCAGGCGGAGAGCCAGACCACGATCGCTTCCGACGGAGCGATGGCGGCGGTGGTCGGCTTCCAGTCGCCGTATGACCCGCAGCGCAGCGTAGTGGCGCTGTTAGCCGACAGCCCGCGCGGCTGGCAGCTGCTGAATGAGGCGATGAACGACAGCGGCAAACGCGCCGCGATGTTTGGCTCCGCCGCAATTATTCGCGAGTCCGGCGTCAGCAGCCTGCGCGTCGGCGAAACCTATTACGTCGGCCACCTGCCGTGGTGGGAGCGCCTGTGGAATGCGCTGGCGAATCATCCGCTGTGGCTGGCGCTGCTGGCCGGGGTGGTGGTGATCCTGTTTGCGGTGCTGGTGTGGCGCCTGATGCGCGGCGTCAGCCGTCGCCGCCTGGATGACGAGGATGACGACGCGTGATGCGGCGGCTAACCGGGCTGATACTGCCCGTGCTGCTGCTGCCCGCTGCTATCAGCGTGCAAGCGCAGGTGGCACCCGTCGACTGGCTGCTCCAGCAGGTGCGGGTCGGCGAAGCCAGCCATAAATATGAGTTGGTGACGCAGTCGCTCTACCGGCTGGATAAAATCGACCCGGATAATCCGCAGGTGTTAGCGGCCAAACTGCGGCTGGCGCTGCGCCAGGGAGACCAGGCCCGCGCCGCACAGCTGATGGCGCAGCTGCGGCGCAGCGCACCGGATGCGCAGGCCACGCGTGAGGCGGCGGCAAATATGCTGCTCATCACGCCGGAAGGGCGGCAGCAGCTGCAGCAGGCGCGGCTGCTCGCCGCTTCCGGGCGGCTGGCAGAGGCGCAGGCCGCGTGGGATCGCCTGTTCCACGGCGCGTTTCCCTCCGCTGACATGGCGCTGGAGTACTGGCGGCTGGTGGCCCGGCTGCCCGGCCAGCAGGCGCGCGCGCTGGCGCAGATGCAGGCGCTGGACCGCATCACGCCGGGCAATGCCGAACTGCAGCAGTCGCTGCGGCTGATGCAGCAGAATGTGCAGCGGGTCAAAGCCGATAGCCAGGCCGCCGCGCTGGGCGCTCGCGGGCAGGCGCTGGCAGCGGCCAATAACCGGGCGGCGGCGATTGCGCTGTTCCGCCAGGCGATTGCCGCCGATCCAGGCGGTGACGACGTGAATAAATGGCGCAGCCTGCTGCGCTCGAATCACTACTGGCTCAGCATTGAGCAGGGCGATAAGGCGCTGGCGGCAGGCGATCTCAGCGCGGCGCAGAGGCACTATCAGCAGGCCGCGGGTTTCGATCCGCGCGATGCCTGGGCCCGTATCGGCTTTGGCGATGTGGCGCTGGCCGGTAAAGATCGCGCCGCGGCGGAGCAGCACTACCGCCAGGCGCTGCGGCTTGAGCCGCAAAACCGTACCGCCGCAGCTCGCCTGGTGACGCTGCGGCTGGACGCGCTCACTGCTGAAGCAGAGCGGCTGGCGGCGCAGGGCAGATGGGCGCAGGCGGCAGAGAACTATCGCCTGGCGCAGCGCGAGGCGCCGGATGATGTCTGGCTCAACTATCACCGCGCGCGCGCGCTGCTTGAGAGCGGGCAGCGTGCGGCGGGCGACAGGCTGATGGCGGCGATGGCGGCGCGCCAGCCGCAGGAGCCGGCACAGGTGTATGCATACGGGCTGTGGCTCTCCGGCAACGGTGACGATGCGGCCGCGCTGGCGCGTCTCAACACCCTGCCACGCAGCAGATGGACGGCGGATATGCTGGCGCTGGCGCAGCGGCTGGAGCGCAGCGAGCTGCTGGCGCGCATTGACCGCCTGGTGGCGAAGCAGGAGTATGCCACGGCGCTGAGCGCCTATCGTCAGGCGATGCCGGCGGTGGGGATTAGCGCCACCGCACCCGGCGACAACGAGACCTTTACCCGCCTGATGCGCAGCGACGCGCAGGACGACTGGCAGCAGCGCGGCATCCGCCGCGACAGCGCCAGCCTGTATCGCCAGCAGGATACGCAGCTGACGCTGTCCGAGGACTATTCGCGGAATAAAGGCAGCGGTGGCGTTTCCGATTTTAGCGCGCACACCACCATGATGCAGGCGGAGACTGCGCTGTCTGACGGGCGTGGCTGGCTGCAGCTGGATAATGTCGACGTCTCGGCAGGCCGCTTTGCCCGCAGCGCCAATGGCACTATCACGGAGAATTTCGGCAGCTGCGCCAGCGCGGATGCGTTGTGCAACCGCGACTTCCGCCAGCATCAGAACGGCACCAGCATTGGCGCGGGCTTTCGCAGCGAGCGCTGGTCTGCCGACCTCGGCACCACGCCGCTCGGCTTTGAGGTCACCAACTGGGTCGGCGGCCTGAGCTGGAACCGCGATATTGACGACCTCGGCGTGACGCTGACCGCCTCGCGCCGCCCGATTGCCAGCTCGCTGCTGGCGTTTGCCGGCGCGCGCGACCCCAATCAGGCTAGCGGCAAACGCTGGGGCGGCGTGGTGGCGACCGGTGGCGCAGTCGGTCTGAGCTGGGATCGCGGCGGCGCGCACGGCGTATGGGCCGATCTCAGCGCACATCAGCTAACGGGTAAAAACGTGGCGGATAACTCCCGCGAGCGCCTGATGAGCGGCTACTACTACAAGCTCATCAACGACGATAACCGCCGGGCAACCGTTGGTATTAACGGCATGCTGTGGCACTACGCGCAGGACCTGAGCGATTATTCGCTCGGCCAGGGCGGCTACTACAGCCCGCAGCGCTATGCCTCGCTGTCGCTGCCGGTAACGTATCGCCAGCGCACGGCCAACTGGTCATTTGACCTTGGCGGCTCGGTTTCGCTGTCGAACGCACATAGCGACGCCACGCCGCGCTATCCGCTGAACTTCGGCGCCATCACCGCCGTTAACGCCGCGGGCAGTGACGGCGGCGGCTCCGGCTTTGGCTACACCTTACAGGCGCTGGTCGAGCGCCGCTTAACCTCAAACTGGACGCTGGGCCTTGGCGTGGATATTCAGCAGGCCAAAGATTACACCCCGAGCCACGGATTGCTCTATCTGCGCTACTCGATGGCGGGCTGGCAGGGCGACCTTGATATGCCGCCGCAGCCGTTGGCGCCGTACGCCAGCCTGAAGTAAGCGGCGTAACCGTTCTCCCAGGAAAACACCTAAACCTCGCCCTGCAAAGCGTGATAGCTTAACAACCCGCAGTCATAGGATATACTCAGGGCGATTTTAGTCCTTTCAGCAGAGTTCTTCGGAGAGCAGGCTTGCGAGTCAGTCGTTCATTAACGATCAAGCAGATGGCGACCATTTCCAGCGTTGCGGTGGTCACGATTTGTATTTTTATCGTCATACAGCTTTTCCATTTTGTGCAGCAGCGCAGGATTGACTACGCCCAGCAGATGGAGAACGTGGCGCATACCGTGCGTCAGCCGCTGTCGCAGGCGGTGCTGAAGGCGGACATTCCTCAGGCTGAATTTATCCTCAACTCGCTGCGCCCGGCCGGTATTCTGGCGCGGGCGGAAGTGGTGCTGCCCAACGGCTTGCAGGCGCTGCATACTGATTTTGAACCCGAAAAGCCGGTGCCGCAGTTTATCGCCCGGCTGTTTGAACTGCCGGTGCAGATCACCGTGCCGCTCTATTCGGTAGAGCCGGCCAACCCGAAACCGCTTGCGCTGCTGGTGCTGCAGGCCGATTCATGGCGCGTATATCAGTTTATCCTCAGCGCGGTTTCCACCATGGTGACCACCTATCTGCTGCTGGCGCTGATCCTCTCGGTGTCGATCAGCTGGTGTATCAACCGCCTGATGGTCAGGCCGCTGCGCACCATCGCCGCCGAGCTGCAGGACCTGAGCCCGCAGCAAAGTATCGGCCATCAGCTGCCGCTGCCGAAATACCATCGTAACGATGAAATAGGCATGCTGATCCGCAATTACAACCGCAACCAGCTGGCGCAGGCGGCGCTGTATGCCGGGCAGCCTGCTGAGCTGAGCGCCGCTGGTAAGCCGCGCACGGTTTGTGAGCAGGACATTGTGCGCGGGCTGCAGCAGCAGCAGTTTGCCCTGTGGCTGCAGCCGCAGATCGATATGCGCACGGGTCAGCTAGTCGGGGCCGAAGCGCTGCTGCGCATGCGCCAGGCCGACGGCAGCTGGTCGCTGCCGGACGATCTGATCCCGTGCGCGGAGGAAAAAGGGGTGATTAGCGCGCTGGGCCGCTGGGTGTTTGAAGAGTCCTGCCGGGTGCTGGCGGGCTGGCAGCAGCAGGGCATTACGCTGCCGCTGAGCGTCAATCTCTCCGCCGTGCAGCTCAGCGATCCATCAATGGTCAGCCATTTACAGAATTTGATTACGCAGCATCAGATCTGCCCCGGCAGCCTGGTGCTGGAGATCACCGAAACCGCGCAGATTGGCGAGCCGCAGCAGGCGCTCAGCCTGTTGCAGCAGCTGCGCCAGGTGGGCGTATCGGTCGCGCTCGACGATTTTGGCATGGGCTACGCCAACCTCAACTGGCTGAATCAGTTCAAAGCCCTGCCGATCGCCAAGCTGAAGATGGACCGCAGCTTTGTAGTAGCGCTGCCCGAAGATGACACCATGGTGCGCATCGTCGCGGCGATTGCCGAGATCATCACGCTCGACGTGGTGGCTGAAGGGGTGGAAACCGCAGCTCAACGCGACTGGCTGCTGGCGCGCGGCATCCATATCGGCCAGGGCTACTTCTATTCCGAAGCGCTGCCGCTGACGCAGTTTCAGCAGCAGTACCTGTAAAATCCTGCCTGATGCTGTTCGCCTTTCATCACTCCGCCATCTTTCGTCGTAAAGCCTTGTAGGGGATGACCTTTTTTTTTGGTCATCCCGCGCCGCAGACCGGCACAGGGCGGAGCGGAAAACAGGGTGCGGCGCGACAGAACATCTCTCCATTTCACTTTCTTTAGTTATACAAGTCGGGGCTGAAGTGATTCAGCTCATAAAACCAGGTTATGGAAGCCGCCGGGCCTGGTCGGGCTATATTAATCCTGTTAACTGGATGTTACTTTCGCGCTGTCACTGATTATAACAACAGCAATTCAGCCGTTAACGGATACCTTATGAAAAAATCCCTGTTCAAAAGTCTCTATTTCCAGGTGCTGACTGCCATCGCCATCGGCGTGCTTCTGGGCCATTTCTATCCTGAGCTGGGCGCGCAGATGAAGCCGCTGGGCGATGCCTTCGTCAAGCTGATCAAAATGATTATTGCCCCGGTGATCTTCTGTACCGTGGTGACCGGCATCGCCGGAATGGAGAGCATGAAAGCGGTCGGCCGTACCGGTGCGGTCGCGCTGCTCTACTTTGAAATCGTCAGCACCATTGCCCTGATTATTGGTCTGGTGGTGGTTAACGTGCTGCAGCCGGGCGTGGGGATGAACGTTGACCCGGCAACGCTGGATGCCAAAGCGGTGGCGATGTATGCCCAGCAGGCAGAGCAGCAGGGCGTGATCGCCTTCCTGCTGGATGTTATCCCCAGCAGCGTGATTGGCGCCTTCGCCAGCGGCAACATCCTGCAGGTGCTGCTGTTCGCCATTATGTTTGGCTTCGCGCTGCACCGCCTGGGCGATAAAGGCACGCTGGTGTTTAACTTTATCGACAGTTTCTCCAAGGTGATTTTCGGTATCATCAACATGATCATGCGCCTGGCGCCGATCGGGGCATTTGGCGCCATGGCCTTCACCATCGGTAAATATGGCGTTGGTTCGCTGGTGCAGCTCGGCCAGCTGATTATCTGCTTCTATATTACCTGCGCGCTGTTTGTGGTGGTGGTGCTGGGGCTTATTGCCCGTATGGTCGGCTTTAACATCTTCAAATTTATCGCCTACATCAAAGAAGAGCTGCTGATTGTGCTGGGGACTTCCTCTTCTGAATCTGCGCTGCCGCGCATGCTGGATAAGATGGAAAAGCTCGGCTGTAAGAAATCGGTGGTGGGGCTGGTTATTCCTACCGGCTACTCATTCAATCTTGATGGCACCTCGATTTACCTGACCATGGCGGCGGTGTTTATCGCCCAGGCGACCAACAGCCATATGGATATCTGGCATCAGATCACCCTGCTGGTGGTGCTGCTGCTCTCCTCGAAAGGCGCAGCCGGCGTGACGGGCAGTGGCTTTATCGTGCTGGCGGCCACGCTGTCGGCGGTGGGGCATCTGCCGGTGGCCGGGCTGGCGCTGATCCTCGGCATCGACCGCTTTATGTCCGAAGCGCGTGCGCTGACCAACCTGATCGGCAACGGTGTGGCGACGGTGTTTGTGGCGAAATGGGTCGGCCAGCTGGATGAGACGCAGATGAAAGAGACGCTGAACGCGGGAAAAAAAGCTGAAAAAACGGCCTGATATCACGGCATAAGTGCTTAATTCATTAAATATTGCCCCAAATGCCCGTCGTGACTTGCCCTCACGACGGGCATTTGCATAATAACCCCCAAGCTATTTTTATGATTTTTCATTCTGCGGTGTGACATCCCCGCCGATGTGTGGTCTAACAAACTGTTCCATTCGCCATTTATATTAAGAACAGTCGCTTCCTGCACGTGCGTTCGCGCGATAACGGCAGGCAGTAGATCGCCAGTGATAATTTTTTGGTTTGTGATTGAGTAGGGGTTCACATGCAGGGCACCAGAATTCGTTTATTAGTTGGTGGAATATTGCTGGCTGCAGCCAGCCTGACTGTGCAGGCCGAAACTCTCCAACCCGATCCTGCCTGGCAGCAGGGCAAGCTGGATAACGGTTTCAGCTGGCAGCTACTCACAACCCCTCAGCGCCCAAGCGATCGCGTTGAGATCCGCCTGATGGTCAACACCGGTTCGCTGGTGGAAAGCGCCCAGCAGGCCGGCTACAGCCATTTACTGCCGCGCCTCGCGCTGGTGCATAACGCCGCGCTCGATCCCGCGCAGCAGCGCTCGCTGTGGCAGCAGAGTATGGACCCGCAGCACCCGATGCCGCCGGCCATCACCTCATACGACTACACGCTCTACAACCTCAGCCTGCCGAACAACCGCCCGGAGTTAGTGAAAGAAGCGCTGACCTGGCTGGCGGCGACGGCGGGCAAAATGACCATTAATGAAGAGGTGGTCAATACCGCCAATAATGCGGACGATCCGATCGCCACCTGGCCGGGCAATCCGCAGGACACCTGGTGGCGCTACCGCCTGAAAGGCTCCTCCATGCTGGCCCACGACCCGGCTTCCCCGGTAAAAGTGCCGGTGGATCTCGCCGCGCTCAATGCCTTCTATAAGCAGTGGTACACCCCGGACGCCATGACGCTGTTTGTCGTCGGCAACGTTGACAGCCGCAGCCTGTCTGAACAGATCAACAAAGTGTTCGCGCCGCTGGAAGGCAAGCGCGAACAGCCCTCCGCGATGCCAACGCTCTCCCCGCTGCTGCCGCAGCCGATTAACCTGGCCAACAGCACCCTCAGTCAGGATCGCCTGTCGCTGGTCTGGGATACGCCATGGCAGCCGATCCGCGAGTCGCAAAACCTGCTGCGTTACTGGCAGAGCGATCTGGCGCGTGAGGCGCTGTTCTGGCATGTGCAGAAGGTGCTGAGCGATAACAAAACCCAGGGCATGCAGGTGGGCTTTGACTGCCGCGTGCTGTACCAGCGTGCGCAGTGCGCCATCAATCTCGATGCTGACAATGCCTCGCTGAAAAGTAACCTGACGTTGATTGCCAAAGAGATGGTCAACATTCGTGATAAGGGGCTGTCCCAGCAGGAGTTTGATGCGCTGATCGGGCAGAAGAACAGCGAGCTGAACAAGCTGTTTGCCACCTATGCGCGCACCGATACCGATGTCCTGATGAGCCAGCGTCTGCGTTCCCAGCAGAATGCGGTGGTGGATATCGCGCCGGAGCAGTATCAGAAGCTGCGTCAGCAGTTCCTGTCAGGTCTGACGCTGGATATGCTGAACCAGGAGCTGCGCCAGCAGCTGACGCAGGATATGACGATGGTGCTGATGCAGCCGCCGGGTGAGCCGGAAACGAACGTCAAGGCGCTGCAGGAGAGCTGGCAGAAGATTATGACGCCAGAGCCGGCGCCCGCTGCAGTATCCGATGCCGCCGCCGCTCCGTCCGGCGACAGCACCACGCCACCGCAGTAATCATCGCCGCGGGTCGACCGGAAAAAAGGGTCGACCCCTACCTTTCGCTGTGCCGTTTCTATCACCAAATTCGGGCGCGCAGCCATTCGTTGACCAGCATGGGCCAGCTGGCGAGCGGCAGGTCGGCGACGTTGCGGATGCCGAAGCCGTGGCCGCCTTTCTCATAGAAATGCAGCTCGCACGGCACCTTGTGCTCGCGCAGCGCGCTGAACATCACCATGCTGTTATTCACCGGTACCGACTCATCATCCACCGCGTGGATCAGCAGCGTCTGCGGCGTCCTGTCGCTGACCCGCGTCTCCATCGAGTAGGCGTCAATCTCCTGCTGCCCCGGATTTTCCCCCAGCAGCTGCTGGCGTGAGCCGCGGTGCGCCAGGCCATCGCGCATGCTGATCACCGGATAGATCAGCACCAGCGCATCCGGGCGCGGCGAGCGCGCATCGGCGGCGTCCTGCACCGGATAGAGCTTCTCGTTAAACCGCGTCCCCGCGCTGGCGGCAACGTGGCCCCCGGCGGAGAAGCCCATCATCACGATCCGCTCGCCGTTGCGCCCGCGCAGCGCGCGCTCACGCAGCACGCGCACGGCGCGCTGGGCATCGGCCAGCGGCGCATCGGCACCTTCATGGTGGCCGTCCGCGGGCAGGCGATAGGTCATCACTGCCAGCGTGTAGCCCATCGCATTGAAGAACATCGCCAGCGCGCTGCCCTCTTTGTCGATCATAATGCGCTCATAGCCACCGCCGGGCGCCACCAGCAGGGTCACGCCGTTCGACTGCTCGGGATACCAGATTGCCAGCTCCGGGCAGCGCACGCCGCTGGCGGCGCGGTCAAATGGCTCATACTGTGTGGCCAGATCGATAATTTTTGGCTCCGCCCGTGAGTCGCTGGCCCCCGGCGCATCGCCGTTGGGCCAGAGATTAAATATTTCAGCTTTCATGGGCGCTCCTGATTATTGTTATCATTTAAATAAGAGTGTAGATGGCGTAATAGAAATAAACGGGATATCCGTCACGGCCTAATTAGCAGAAGCATTGCCGATTGCAGCCGCTGACGTCCACTATTTCGCGCACGTTTCAGGCAATTTCAGAATATGCTCAATTTTCAGGGCTACAGCGCTCAGGCGGCAGCACGCCTGGGTTTGGCACGCGCTTACATTAGTTTTTTTGCAAGGTTTCCCTAAACTCAAACTGTTTATTAAGCCAGAAATAAAAGTTGTAAATAATAGGCGTTGAAGAGGCGTTTATGCGGAGAATTAATTTGAGTTAATCAGCGTAAATAAGTCAGGCGGCAGAGTGTGCCGCCTGACAATATTATTCCGGCATCGCCGCGCGCGGAATGATGGCGCCGCGATGCTGGATCACGGTGCTGGCGGTCAGGTGACCGCGTTTGGCCGCATCGGCAGCGCTGCCTCCAGTCAGGCGCAGCGCCAGGTAGCCGGCGCTGAAGGAGTCACGGGCGGCCGTGGTATCCACCACCGCCTGCGGCGGCAGGCGCACCGCCGGCACCTCCAGCAGCGGCTCATCCCCCACGGCCACCAGGCAGGCATCGGCTCCGCGTTTGATCACCACTTCGCTTACTCCGGCCTGCTGCGTGCGGGCAATCACGGCGGATACTGGCGCATCGCCCCACAGCAGGGTTTCATCATCCAGCGTCAGGAAGGCGATATCGGTCAAGGTCAGCATCGCGCGATAAGCGGCCTGCGCCTCTTCCCGGCTCGGCCACAGGCGTGGACGATAGTTATTGTCGAAGATGATTTTGCCGCCGTTGGCGCGGCAATCGGCGAGCAGCGCGAACAGTTTTTCGCGCGCTGACGGGCTGAGGATAGCCAGGCTAATGCCGCTGAGGTAGAGGTAGTCGTAGTGCGCCAGCTGCTGGCAGATTGCGTCCGCCTGCTCGCCGTCCAGCCAGTAGCGGGCGGCGGCGTCATTGCGCCAGTAGTAGAAGGTGCGCTCGCCGCGGGCATCGGTTTCAATCACGTACAGGCCCGGCAGTTTGTTGTCCATCTGCTGGGTAAGCCCGGTGTGCAGCGCTTCCGCCTGCCAGGCGGCGATCATCTCGCGGCTGAAGCTGTCGGTGCCGAGTGCGGTGACGTAATCGACCCGCAGCGCCTGCCGGGCCACCTGGCGGGCAACGTACACCGCCGTATTAAGCGTATCCCCGCCAAAACCCCGGCTCATCTCGCGGCCCTGCTGGGAGAGTTCAATCATACATTCGCCGATCACGGCCAGTTTCTGCTGCGTCATAGTCTTCGCCCGATGAAAAATCTGCTCACAGTCTCGCCGGGCGCGTGGCAACAGTCAATGATTTAAAACATCGTTTTAATTTTATTGTTGTGACGGTTTAGCCGTGATTAACTGCTGATAAAACGCCCATAAAGGCACCTGTTTTGGCGATTGAAGCGGCAGAAAATCGGTGACACTTAACGCACAGGCGTGACCGTAATGCCGATAAAGTTCTCAGGGCCGTTGCCGATACTTGCAACACGGGATGCCATATGAAGGCGATCTCACAGATAAAGGGTCACAATAATGGTGCTGAATAGCCTCAGTCACCGGCTACCGAACGCAATTGTTGTTCAAGAGCAGCTTAAAGAACCGGGGTACTGGCAGCAGTGTCAGCGTTCCTATAACTTCCAGCCAATCTACCGGGTTGAGGGCAGCCTGATGGCAATTGAGTTGCTCACTGCGGTGTTTCACCCCACCGCCCCGAGCCAGAGAGTATCGCCGGAGCTTTACTTTGCCACGCTGGAAATCAGCCAGCGCCTGCAAATCGTCGCCGAGCAGCTCGACCTGCTGGCGCAGTGGGAAGATAAGTTTGTCAGCGCCAACATTGTGGCCTCGGTCAATATCGATGGCCCGACGCTGCTGGAGATCCAGCACAATCGCACGATTCGCCAGCTGATTGCGCGCTGTCCGTGGGTGCGCTTTGAGCTGGTCGAGCACCACGTGCTGCCGCAGGAAGTGATCGTCGCGCAGATGCCCGAGCTTGGCCCGCTGTGGCTGGACGATTTCGGCTGCGGCATGGCGAACTTCTCGGCGCTGACCGAGCTGAAGTACGACTACATCAAGCTGGCACGCGAGCTGTTTATCCTGCTGCGCGCCAGCGAAGAGGGGCGCAACCTGTTCGGCATGCTGCTGGCGCTGATCAATCGCTACTGCAAAGGGGTGATTGTTGAAGGGGTGGAGACCGAAGAGGAGTGGGAGCAGGTGCGTAACTCGCCGGCCAGCGCCGCACAAGGCTATTTCTTCGCCCGCCCGCTGCCGTTTGACCAGCTGGAGAGCCTGCCGCTAAACCTTGTCTGATGCCTTCTGCCGTCGTCTGGACTATCTTTACAGGAGACGGAAGCCGACAAGGAGACGACGAATGTCGCGTACGGGGAAAATAATTAGCTGGATAGCCGGGATTTTGTTGTTGCTGGTGGTGGTGATTGTGGTGGTGATAGCCACCTTTGACTGGAATCGCCTGAAGCCGACCATCAATCAGAAAGTGTCGGCGGAGATCAACCGCCCGTTCGCCATTCGCGGCGACCTTGGCGTGGCGTGGGAGCGTAACCGCAGCGAGCCGGGCTGGCGCTCCTGGGTGCCGTGGCCGCACATTCATGCTCAGGATATTATGCTGGGCAACCCGCCGGAAATCCCCGATGTGACGATGGTGCATCTGCAGCGCGTGGATGCCACTATCTCCCCGCTGGCCCTGCTGGGCAAGCAGGTTTACCTGCCGTGGATCAAGCTGCAGCAGCCGGTGGCGAAGCTGGTGCAGACCGCCGATAAGAAAAACAACTGGACCTTTAACCTCGCTGGCAGCGACCAGAAGCAGGACAATGCCGCGCCGTCGGCGTGGTCCTTCCGCCTCGATAATATCGCGTTTGACCAGGGGCAGATTGGCTATCGCGATGCGATCAACAAAGCCGACGTGCAGGTGACGGTGGACCCACTGGGCAAACCGGTGCCGTATGCGCAGCTGGCAGGCGGCGATGATAAGCAGCAGGGCGCCGCCGACTTCGTCTTTGGCTGGCACGCCAGCGGCACTTATAACAACGAAAAGCTGAATGGAGACGGCAAGATTGGCGGCATGCTGTCGCTGCGCAGCCAGACCACGCCGTTCCCGATCCAGGCCGACCTGCGTAACGGCACGACCCGCGTGCGCGTCGCGGGCACCATTCAGGATCCGCTGAACCTCGGCGGCGTGGATATCCGCCTGCGCTTCTCCGGCGATACGCTGGCCAACCTGTATGGCCTGACCGGCATTCTGCTGCCCGATACGCCCCCGTATGAAACCGACGGCCATCTGACGGCGCGCTTCCAGCAGAAGGGTGGCCCGGTGTTCCGCTATCAGAACTTTAACGGCCATATCGGCGACAGCGATATTCACGGCTCGCTCACCTACACCCAGGGCAAACCGCGCCCGAAACTGGCAGGGGCGCTGGAATCCCGCCAGCTGCGCATGGCCGACCTTGGCCCGCTGATTGGCGTCAAATCAGGCAAGGGCAGCGAAAAAACCGAGCAGGCCAAGGCGAAGCACGGCGAAGCGTCCAGCCAGCCTGCCGACCGCGTGCTGCCGCACGACAAGTTTGATACCAAAAGCTGGGACGTCATGGATGCCGACGTGAAGTTCAGCGGTAAGCGCATTGAACACAGCAGTTCGCTGCCGATCAGCGATCTTTCTACTCATCTCACCCTGAAAAACGGCGACCTGCTGCTCGACCCGCTGCGCTTCGGCATGGCGGGCGGTAATCTCAATGCCACGCTGCATCTGGAAGGGGATAAATCGCCGATGCGCGGGCGCATCGATCTGCACGCGCGCAATCTGAAGCTGCGCCAGCTGTTCCCGGACGTCGAAGCGATGCAGAGCGCGCTCGGCCAGATGAACGGCGATGCCACGCTGAGCGGGCGTGGTAACTCGGTGGCCGACCTGCTGGCAACCAGCAACGGCGAGCTCAAGCTGCTGATGAACGATGGCCTGATCAGCCGCAGCCTGATGGAGATTGTAGGCCTCAACGTCGGCAACTACGTGGTCGGCAAGCTGTTTGGCGATGATGAGGTGAAAATCAACTGCGCCGCCGCCAACCTGCAGGTGAACAACGGGCTGGCATCGTCGCGGCTGTTTGTCTTTGATACCGAAAACGCGATTATCAATATTACCGGCACCACTAACTTCGCCAACGAGCGGCTGGACTTGTCGATCAACCCGGACAGCAAGGGCATCAGGATTATTACCCTGCGCTCGCCGCTGTACGTGCGCGGCACCTTTAAAAACCCGGATGCCGGGGTAAAAGCTGGCCCGCTGATCGCCCGGGGTGCCGCCGCCGTAGCGCTGGGTGCCGTCGTGGCACCGGCCGCCGCGCTGCTGGCGCTGATCTCACCGAGCGATAACGATGATAATCAGTGCACCCGTGTGTTGCAGCAGATGAAAAGGAAATAACCCGGGAAGCGGGCTGATGATTTTGTAGGGGTCGACCATTTTTTCCGGTCGACCCGTGCGTGGGGCAGGATCAATCAAACAGCGATTCGTGGCGCGTCTCTTTGCACAGGATCAGCGCAATCAGCGTCAGGCAGGCCATCGCGGCCAGGTAAATGCCGACGTAGAACAGGCCGTAAGTGTGCGCCAGCCAGGTAGCGATGTATGGCGCGACCGACGCCCCGAGAATCGACGACAGGTTGTAAGAGAACGACGCCCCGGTATAGCGTACTTCGGTCGGGAACAGCTCCGGCAGCAGCGCGCCCATCGGGCCGAAGGTCAGCCCCATAATGCTCAGCCCGCACAGCAGGAAGGCCATAATCAGCGCCTGGTTACCGGAACCCAGCATCGACGGGAAGATCAGCGAAAAGGCGATAATCAGCAGCGTAATCACGATCATGGTTTTGCGACGGCCAAAGCGGTCCGCCAGCATCCCGGCAATCGGTACCATCACGCCAAAGCCAATCACCGCCACCATCAGCATCCACAGGAAGGAATTCCGTGGGATCCCCAGCCCGTTCGGCGCTGGCGTGGTGCCGTAGGTCATTGAGTACACTGTCATAATGTAGAACAGCGTATAGGTCGCCAGCATGATAAACGTGCCGATCACCGTGGTGCCCAGATGTTTGGTCAGCAGGGTGCCGATCGGAACTTTTACCTGCTTCTTCTCTTTCTGCGCTTTGGCAAATACCGGCGACTCATGCAGCGAGACGCGCACATACAGGCCAATCAGCACCAGCACCGCAGAAAGGATAAACGGTACGCGCCAGCCCCAGGTCATAAACTGCTCGTCGGTCAGCAGCCAGGAGAGCAGCAGGAAAGTACCGTTGGCGAAGAAGAAGCCAATCGGCGCGCCGAGCTGGGGGAACGAGCCATACAGCGCCCGCTTTTTCGCCGGGGCATTTTCCGTCGCCAGCAGCGCCGCACCGCCCCATTCACCGCCAAGTCCGAGACCCTGACCAAAGCGCGCCAGCGCCAGCAGCAGCGGGGCAAAGACGCCAATCGTCTCGTAGCCCGGCAGCAGGCCGATCACCACGGTGGAGATACCCATGGTCAGCAGGGACGCGACCAGCGTCACCTTGCGCCCGACGCGGTCACCAAAGTGGCCAAACAGCGCCGAACCAATCGGGCGGGCAACAAAGGCGATAGCAAAGGTGGCCAGCGACTGTAGCGTTGCCACGGTGGCATCGCCCTGTGGGAAGAAGATATGCGGGAAGACGATCACTGCCGCAGTGGCATAAATATAGAAGTCGAAGAATTCGATAGCCGTACCGACCAGCGACGCAATCACTACTTTTCCGCGTGAGTTTACGGGCGTGGCGTCGGGATCGGTGGCGATAGCGGGTGCGATTGAGGCTTGCATAATTGTTTCTTATAAGTAGAAGTGAACACAGAATCTTACGCACAGCATAAGGTGCATTCAATGGTGAAAAAACCCCGCCGCGCCGGGCCTGGCGGGCAAAAAGAGGATAATTTTCAATACGCGATAATTGCACGTAGATGGCAGGGTGAAATCGACTATTTCTGGCGGGAATCACTGCAAAAAGGCTAAATAAAAGTTAGCCCCCAGCGATAAATGCTGTCTTTTGCGCAAATTATCGCCAGAGGTCGCGATTTTCAACTGGTTTTCAGGCTGAGTTTTCCCCTATTACGCTATGTCGCCATTTTATTATCAGGATGTAGCCTGATATGACGGGATATTTCGCCAGGCTGGGCTGGAAGATTTAGCGCTCGTTGATAAAAGGTTTACACTAGAAACAGTTATCAAGGTTTACAACTTTGCTTTAGCGGTTTAGAATTCGCCCACTTTCTTCTCAGGAGCACACAATTGGACAGTCACCCTGTAACTGACACGTTATAAAGGCAGGCCCACTCCTATTGTGCGCCTGCCGTTTACCGGCGGGCCATGTTCCACCTCTCCCCAGAGCTGTTGCATCCCGTAATCTGATACTGAATATCGTCCAGGCTTACTGCCGGACAGGGATTGCTTATGCGTCGTTTACTCGTTACGCCACAACGTCATCATCTGTTTCCTCCCGGTTTCACGCGCTGATTAGCCCGTAACCGGTGCGCCCGTGCGCACCTCAACTCCCGTCGTGAGACGATAATGAGGACAAGAAAATGACATGGACCCCTTTTATCCTGCATCTGGCCCTGGCGGTAACGCTGGGCGCGATTATCGGTGCTGAACGCCAGTGGCGTCAGCGCATGGCCGGCCTGCGCACCAATGCGCTGGTGGCGACCGGTGCAGCAATTTTTATTCTGAGTTCAATCAGCACTTCCCCGGACAGCCCGGGGCGTATTGCCGCACAGATTGTTTCCGGCATCGGCTTTCTCGGTGCCGGGGTGATTATGCGCCAGGGGGTGAATATCTCCGGCCTGAATACCGCCGCCACGCTGTGGTGCTCCGCTGCGGTCGGCGTACTGTGTGGCCTCGGTCAGTTCACCAACGCGGTGGCCGCCACGCTGGTGCTGCTGTGCGCCAATATCCTGCTGCGCGAGGCGGCCCAGCGCATCAATAAGCAGCCGCGCGCGCTGGATAACGAAACCGAACAGCGCTACCGCATTCAGATTGTCTGCGGCAGCGAAGATGAAATTATGGTGCGCACGCTGATCCTCCAGGCTCTGAACGGCATGGCGCTGCGCCTGCAGTCGCTGTACAGCGCCGATATTGCCCGGCCCGGGCATCTGGAAGTGAGCGCCGAAGTAATGGCATTCCCTGCCGCACAGCGGGAAATCGAAAATATCGTCTGCCGCATCAGCCTGGAAAAGAGCGTCAGTGCGGTGCACTGGCAGATCGCCCCGGCCATCACGGCTTAACTAAAGGAGCATCACGATGAAAGAACCTCCATCCCGAGAAAGGCGGCGGTGGCAACTGAGGAGGCTTAACGGCAACTAACGCACGTTCCCTCCCAACTGTCAGCTCCGCCCCCTCTGAATAATGAAAAAAATCCTCGTTCGCAGGAGCGGTTTCCTGCGCGCAAAAAACACCTCATTTAGGGGAGCTGGCCTATGAAAATGCATAAAGCCAACCTGAAAATGGCGCGTGACCTGGCGATTGCCAGCGCGGCCACCCAGAGCCTGGATAACACCCTGGCTCGTCTTAATACCCAGCGTCAGGGACTGACCCAGGAAGATGCAGAAGCCCGTCTGCAACATTATGGCCCGAACCAGGTCGCCAGCGATAAAGCCCCGGCGGCGCTGGTGCAGCTGCTGCAGGCGTTTAACAACCCGTTTATCTGGGTTCTGATGGTGCTGGCTGCCATCAGCTTCTTTACCGACTACCTGCTACCTGCGCGTAAAGGGGAAGAGACTGACCTGACCGGGGTGATCATCATGCTGATCATGGTCAGCCTGAGCGGGCTGCTGCGTTTCTGGCAGGAGTACCGCACCAACAAAGCGGCGGAAGCGCTTAAATCGCTGGTCAGCACCACCGCCACGGTGCTGCGCCGCAGCCATGCGGACAGCGAAGCGGTCAGCATGGAGGTGCCGCTGCAGCAGGTAGTACCGGGCGATATCGTGATGCTCTCCGCCGGGGATATGATCCCCGCTGACGTGCGGCTGCTGGCCTCCCGCGATCTGTTCGTCAGCCAGGCGGCGCTGAGCGGCGAAGCCCTGCCGATTGAAAAGTACGACACCCACAGCCAGTCGCTGGCGGCCAACCAGGCGGCAGAGATTGACGAGCAGGAGCTGCTGAGCCAGCCGGGGATCTGCCTGATGGGCACCAACGTCGCCAGCGGCAGCGCCACGGCGGTGGTGGTGGCAACCGGCAGCCAGACCTGGTTTGGTTCGCTGGCGAAGTCATTAGTGGGTGAGCGCCCACAAACCTCCTTCGACAGAGGCGTCAACAGCGTCAGCTGGCTGCTGATCCGCTTTATGCTGGTGATGGTGCCAATTGTTCTGCTGATCAACGGCTACACCAAAGGCGACTGGAGCGATGCGCTGCTGTTTGCACTGGCGGTGGCGGTCGGCCTGACGCCGGAAATGCTGCCGATGATCGTCAGTTCAAACCTGGCGAAGGGGGCGATTGCGCTGTCAAAACGCAAAGTGGTGGTTAAGCGACTGAATGCTATCCAGAACTTTGGGGCGATGGATGTGCTGTGCAGCGACAAAACCGGCACCCTGACTCAGGACCGGATTATTCTCGCCCAGCACCTTAACCTGCAGGGGCAGCCCGATGAGCGCGTGCTGCAGCAGGCGTGGCTCAACAGCCGCCATCAGACCGGCGTTAAGAATCTGATGGATAAGGCGATTCTCGGCTTCAGCCAGGGAAATCAGGCGGTTAGCGGGCTGTGGTGCTACCGCAAAATCGACGAGCTGCCGTTTGATTTCGAGCGCCGCCGCCTGTCGGTGCTGGTGGCCGACGAGCAAAAGCAGCTGCTGATCTGCAAAGGTGCGGTGGATGAGATGCTGGCAGTCTCCTCTTTCTGGCTGGATGCGGGGGAAGTGCGTCCGCTGGATGAGGCTGCGCGTCTGAAAGTGCAGCTGCTGGCGGAACAGTATAACCAGCAGGGCTTCCGCGTCCTGCTGGTCGCGTCGCGCAATGTAAGTGAGCATACACTAACTCAGCCGCTGTGCGCGGCCGATGAACGTGATCTGGTCATCACTGGCCTGCTGACGTTCCTCGACCCGCCGAAAGAGAGTGCGGCCGCGGCGATTGCTGCGCTGCATGAAAACGGCGTCACGGTGAAGATTCTGACCGGCGATAACGCGATTATCACCAGTAAGATCTGCCGGGAAGTTGGACTGGAGCCGGGCGCCCCGCTGTGCGGCAGTGAAATCTCGCGCATCAGCGATGCCGAGCTGGCGCGGCTGGTGGAGCAGAGAACGCTGTTCTGCCGCCTCAGCCCGCAGCAGAAAACCCGCGTTCTGCAGGCCTTACAGAGCAACGGCCATACCGTCGGCTTCCTCGGTGACGGCATCAACGATGCGCCCGCGCTGCGTGCGGCGGACATCGGCATCTCCGTTGACAGCGCCACCGATATCGCCAAAGAGTCGGCAGATATCATCCTGCTGGAAAAAAGCCTGATGGTGCTGGAACAGGGGGTGATTAAAGGGCGCGAGACCTTCGGTAATATCATCAAGTACCTGAACATGACCGCCAGCTCTAACTTCGGCAACGTGTTCTCGGTGCTGGTTGCCAGCGCGTTTATTCCGTTCCTGCCGATGCTGGCAATCCATCTGCTGTTGCAGAACCTGATGTACGACCTGTCACAGCTGGCGCTGCCGTGGGACAAAATGGACAAAGAGTTCCTGCGCAAGCCGCGTAAGTGGGATGCGCAGAACATCGGGCGCTTTATGCTGTGGATGGGACCGACGTCGTCGATCTTCGATATCTCGACTTTCTGCCTGATGTGGTATGTCTTTGCGGCCAACAGCGTCGAAATGCAGGCATTGTTCCAGTCCGGCTGGTTTGTTGAAGGGCTGCTGTCGCAGACGCTGGTGGTGCATATGCTGCGTACCCAGAAGATCCCGTTTATCCAGAGCCGCGCTGCGCTGCCGGTGATGCTGGCCACCGGGCTGGTGATGATTCTCGGCATCATGATCCCGTTCTCACCGCTGGGTCACGCCGTTGGGCTGGTGCCACTACCGTGGAACTACTTCCCATGGCTGCTGGCCACGCTGCTCGGCTACTGCCTGCTGACGCAGGGCATGAAGCGCCTGTATATCCGCCGTTTCGGCCAGTGGTTCTGAGGGGGAAATCATGGTGAAAAAAGATAATGCCGTAACCGCGATCGTGCTGTTTTTTATCGGCCTGCTGATTTTTTCCAGCGGTATGGCGATGATTTTTAGCGGCTGAGTCGCCCGGGCGGGCGGACCGAAAAGAAGGTCCGCCCCTACAGCAATCCAGTGAACCTAAGCGTAGGGGTCGGGCATGCCCGACCCTTGACGTTAAGGGCGAATAAACCGCAGATAGATAAAACGGATCACGTAATACTCCAGCGCGCCCAGCAGTAAAAACCACAGGCAGTACACCAGCGTATACAGCTGGCTGATATCCGCCAGATGGAACATCTCCACCAGTTTACGCGTCAGCGTCAGGCCAAATGCCGGTGCAGGCAGCAGCAGCGCCGAAAGAAAGCCGAGCATTAGCGTACTCATCGGCATCAAAAAAGTTAAAAATGGATTTTTCATCACGGTTCCGTGTCAGCGAGTTGCGGCTATTTTCAGCCATCGATGCCCGCGGTTCAACCTTTAAACGGCCAGCGCCAGCGGCAGCTGTTCGCGCATCCAGCTGACAAAGCTGCTGCGCTTCTCTGACGGGCTAAGATCCTGGCGCCACAGCAGATGGATCGGGCGGCTGCTCTGCTGCCACTCGCGCAGCAGCGGCACCAGCCGGCCCGCTGCAATATCTTGCGCCAGCAGAATATGCGGCTGCAGAATCAATCCGGCTCCGGCCAGCGCCGCCTGGCGCAGCGCCTGGCCATCGTTACAGACAAAGCTGCCGTCGGTCGGCCACTGCACCTCTCCCAGCCGCCAGGCGTTGCTCTTATTCCACGCCATATTGCACAGGCAGCGGTGCTGATACAGCGCCACTGGCGTCTGCGGCGTGCCGTGCTGCGCCAGATATTCCGGCGCGGCGCACACCACCATCTGATAATCCCCCAGCTTTTGGGCAACCAGCGGCTCGGCATTTTTCAGGCTGCCAACGCGCAGGGCGAAATCGAATCCTTCAGCGATCAGATCGACGAAGTTGTCGTTGAGATCCAGCTCGATCTTCACCTGCGGGTAACGCGCCTGGTAGCGGGCGACCACCGCAGCCACCGCACTGGCCCCAAGGTTGAGCGGCGCGCTGATGCGCAGCAGCCCGGACGGCGTGCGCTTCATATTCTCCACGCTCTCTTCCGCCACTCGCAGCTGCAGCAGCGCCTGTTTGCACTGCCGGTAGTAGCTCTCGCCCGCTTCCGTCAGGCTCTGGCGCCGGGTATTGCGCTGCAGCAGGCGGGTATCGAGCGCGCTCTCCAGCTGGCGCACGTGCTTGCCGACCATCACGGCGGTGATATCCAGCCGCCGCGCTGCCTCGCTAAAGTTGCCGCTGTCGACCGCGCAGATAAAGGCTTCAATACTGCGTAATTTATCCATGATTACAAACCCTGGGTTAGGAGTTCCCGAAAGTATCGCGCATTTATCCCGGCTCTGCACTGCGCGACAATTCATCAACCGCACACATGAGGAGAGAACAGATGAAAATTTTAGTGATTGGCGCATCCGGTACCGTCGGCCAGGGCATCGTCAACGAATTGAGCCGGGACCATCAGGTGATCCGCGTGGGAAAAACCCAGGGCGATTTCCAGGTCGACCTGACCAGTGAACAGAGCATTAAAGCGCTGTTTGCCAAAACGGGGAAGGTCGATGCGGTGATTTCCGCCACCGGCGGCGTGCACTTCGGCCCGCTGGCTGAAATGAGCAGCGCGCAGTTTGACAGCGGGCTGCAGGATAAGCTGATGGGTCAGGTGCGCCTTGTGCTGATCGGCAAAGCATTCGTTAATCCGGGCGGCTCCTTTACCCTGACCAGCGGCATTCTGGCGCAGCAGCCGATCCGCACCGGCGTCAATGCCACCACGGTCAATGCGGCGCTGGAAGGCTTTGTGCTGGCAGCGGCCAACGAGCTGAACGGCCTGCGCATCAACGCCGTCAGCCCGACGGTGCTAACCGAATCGCTGGAGAGCTACGGCCCGTTTTTCCCCGGCTTTGAAAGCGCCCCGGCCAGCCGCGTGGCGTTAGCCTATCGCCGCAGCGTCGATGGCAATGAGACGGGGCGCGTCTACCGCGTCTGGTAATGCCCGTCATACTTGACGCTGTCTCTGCGTTGGCTGCATGCACTTACCCAATTCACTTACTTATGTAAGCTCATCGGGATGCGTTTATTTGCCGCCTTGATTCAGCGCCAGTTATTTAGGGCATATATTTGAGGGGATACTGGCGTCTTAAAGCGGCGAAATATCCCCCAATGCCTTCAGGGATGTATATCCCTACTCTTTTTGTAACACGGTAATTCTTTTACAGTTTCCGCTTTAAAATCCCTGTCTAAAATAGCCGCTGTTAAAAAGTATAGCCGAGGCTATACTCAAATCCCTGATTTTACTGTCTTTTTTTCTGGCCATTTGCGTGCTAGGATGCGTTTCACTTGAGCTGGCTTGTGGTTATTTTTGCGACATAAGCTGATGTTTTAACGATTTGGAACGCACCCGTCGCTTCAGACCGGGATAAATACAATGAACCTATACGCCACCCTGATTCTGGCTTTCGGCATGTCGATGGACGCTTTCGCCGCGGCAATTGGCAAAGGTGCCAGCCTGCATCGTCCGACCCTGAAAGAAGCCCTGCGCACCGGTCTGATTTTCGGCGTGATTGAAGCGCTGACGCCGCTGATTGGCTGGGCTATTGGTCTTGCCGCCAGTCAATACATCATGGCGTGGGACCACTGGGTCGCATTCGGCCTGCTGTTTATTTTAGGCAGCCGTATGATCGTTGAAGGCCTGCGTAAAAAAGAACAGCAGCCGGAAGAAGCGCCAACCCGCCACGGTTTCTGGCTGCTGGCATGTACCGCAGTCGCCACCAGTCTCGATGCGATGGCGGTGGGCGTTGGCCTGGCGTTCCTGCAGGTTAATATCGTCACTACCGCGCTGGCGATTGGCGCCTCGACCATGATTATGGCGACCGCCGGTATCCTGCTCGGCCGCTTCCTTGGCCCGGTAATGGGCAAGTGGGCAGAAATTTTCGGCGGCGTGGTGCTGATCGGTATCGGTTCGAGTATTCTGGTAGAACACCTCGGGCTGATGGGTTAATCCTCCGCCCTTTCAGCGCGGAGCGGATATGGCGGTATCGGTCGTTAACTGGAACAGCCACAATCAGATAGAGTGTGCGCACCTCACCGCCCGCAATGCGGCTTTCCCGCTGCACACCCACGAAGAGTATGCGATCAGTGCCAATCTCAGCGGCATTGAACAGCTCAGCCTGCATCAGCAAACCCTGACGGTCCACGCCGGGGAAATCACCCTCTACAACACCGAAACTTTACAGGCCTCGCAGTTTGGCGATCGTCCGGTCGAGTTTTTCAGCGTGCACCTGCCGCAGCAGGCGTTTGCCGATCTCGCCGATCGTGCGCCGCCGATCCTGCGCGAAGGCGTGCTGCGCGATCCCCAGCTGTTTGCCGCGATCTGTGGCTTTGCACAGTCGCCGCCGGAGCAGGAGGTGCGGCAGCAAAACCTGCTGTGGCTGACCAGCCAGCTGCTGAAATATAGCCGGGGTGACGCGCTGTCATCGGCCCCGGAGTCGCTGGGCCAGGCGCTGGAGTGCATGCGCGATAACCTGACCAGCAAACTGACGCTGGACCAGCTGGCCGCCGCTGCCGGGCTGAGCAAATTCCACTTCGTGCGGCAGTTTCGTCAGCAGATGGGTATTGCGCCGTTGCAGTACCATATGCAGCTGCGCCTGCTGGCGGCGCGCAATCTGCTGCGCCATCAGCACGGCACGCTGGAGGTGGCGCACCGGCTGGGCTTCTACGATCAAAGCCACTTTATTAACAGCTTCCGTAAAATGATGGGCATTACGCCGCATCAATACCTGCGCCTTATCCGCCGATAAACTCGCGATAGCCGGAAACAATCACATAACCCGCGAAGTAGCAGAAGATCGCTGCCGAAGCGATATACGACCAGCGCAGCATTTTCGCCCCGAGCATGCGCCCGCCAATACTGCCGACCGCGCACAGCATCACTGACCAGCTGACGCCCGCCAGAAAGAAGCCGCCTAAAAACCAGCCGGAATCCGCCGTGCTGCCGCTGCCCATGCGCGAAATCAGCGCGCCGCCCACGGCGGCAAACCACAGGATCGCCGTGGGTGATGACATCGCCAGGAAGATGCCGCGCAAAAAGTTCTGGCGGACGCTCAGCGCTGCGCCAATATCACCGACGCTGAGCGACGTAGCAGGCTTGAGCGCGCTCTGCACCATCTTCCAGGCAAACCACAGCAGGATCAGCGAACCGCCAATCCACAGCACCCAGCGCACCGGGGTGAACTGCAACAGCACCGCCATTCCGGCCATGGCGAGGATCGCGTAGATCAGATCGCCGATGCAGGTGCCGATCCCCAGCCACAGGCCGTGAAAAAAGCCGCGCTGCATCGCCAGAGTGATCATCGCGATATTGGCGATGCCAATGTCGAGGCAGAGAGAAAGACTGAGTAAAAAACCGTTAGAGAAGGGCATTGGCGTCCAATCCGGCATGAAAGATAGGCAGATTATCACCGCTGCCGATGGGAAAATATTGGAAAAAATTGCGCAGGCGGGTAGTAAACTGCGCCGCTAATCAAGCGGAGAAATCGCTAAGCGCAGCGGCTCGTTTAGGGAAGGTTTAACTTTTTCCTGACATACTAAAAGTCTAAAGTGTGATCTGCTTCAAAATTTATTGCCTGAAAAACGCGCTGGTTGTATAATTTTTTTGCGTAATTCAACAAAAGTTACAAGCGGACCCCATGAAAAAATTCTTTAAATACGTGTTTCGCATCTATGTCGATACCTTCAAACACGTACCGCCAGGCGCCGTACTCTAAGCCCGGCAGCAACCGAAAACCCTCGATAACTTCGGTCACGGATTGACCGGGGCTTATCACCTCCACCGCTTCCTCCGCGCACGACAAAAAAATTCCTTACGACTCCATGCTGAGAAGAGGTGACGTTCTGACAGAGCGCTATTAGCGGATTTTACGGGTCGACCGAAAAAAATGGTCGACCCGTACGGTTGGGCCGCCCGATCGTTGGAGGGATTTCACGCGGGACAGGCATGCCTGACCCTCTCATTTTACGCGAAATCCACCCACGTCGCCCCGGCATCCGCCGACTCGACGCAGCGCTCAACCCACTGCACGCCCGCAACGCCGGCATGCACGTCCGGGTACCAGAAATCGGCCAGCAGCTGCGTGTCGCCGCGATCGGTGGCATCCATCGCCACGGCAAAACGGCGGTAAAGATTCGACCAGGCTTCAAACAGCCCTTCCGGGTGGCCGCCGCCGATGCGGTCCTCTTCCAGCGCGCGTGCGGCGAGGTAGCCCATGCCGCGCTCCAGAATGCGCACCGGCTCGCCCTGAATCTCATAGCGCAGCTGGTTGGGCTGCTCGTCCCACCACTCCAGGCTGGCTTTCGATCCGATCACGCGGATCTTCTGCCCGTGCATCGATCCACAGTTCACCGCCGAGCACCACAGCGATCCCACCGCGCCGTTATCGTACTCCATCAGCACAAAGGCGTTATCTTCCAGCGGCGCCCGGCTTTTAACAAAGCTCTGGCGCGAACACATCAGGCGCTTGATTTTCAGCTCCGGCAGCAGGGTCTCCGCCAGGAACAGCGGGTGTGTCGCCAGGTCGCCCAGCACGTAGCTTGGCCCGACAAATTTCGGGTCCACGCGCCAGCGGGTGCTGGGGTTATCCAGCTCCACCGCCTCGTGGTGGAAGCCGTGCGAGAACGACATATTGACGATGCGGATATCGCCCAGCAGCCCTTCAGCTATCATGCTGCGCGCCTGCTGGATCAGCTGATGACCGGCGTAGCCGTAGGTGACGCCGATAATTTTCTTCTGCCGCTGACTCAGTTCGGCCAGCTGCTTCGCTTCCGCCGTGGTGAAACACAGCGGCTTCTCGCACACCACGTGCAGTCCGGCTTCCAGCGCCGCCTTACAGATAGCAAAATGGGTGTTGTTCGGCGTAGCGATAGAGACCGCCTCAATGCCGTCATCGCGCTTTGCTTCCTGCTGGAACAGCGTCTGATAGTCCGGGTAGCAGCGCTCACCGTCAACGCCCAGGCTCTCGCCAAAGGCCCGGCCGCGTGCTGCATCAATATCAAACGCGCCCGCAATCAGGGTAAACGTGCCGTCGCGCAGCGCAGCGGAACGGTGGATATAGCCAATCTGGCTGGTGCCGCCGCCGCCGACCATGCCCCAGCGCAGGGAGCGGTCGAGAGGTTTAATGCCGTTAATCATGTGATGTTCCTTAATTAAAATCCGACGCTGTTCAGGTAGCGCAGGCTTTCGGTGACGTCGTGCAGGCTGCCATCGGCATTGCGCGGGTCGCGCTCCTGCTCGATGGTGATCCAGCCCTGATAGTGGCGCTCTGCGAGGAGGGCACGCACCGCCGGGTAGTCAATCGCCCCCTGACCAAGTGGGCACATCACCCCTTGGGCGCAGGCGGTGAAAAAGTCCAGCTCGCGGGCGATCGCATCGCTGAACACCGCATCGTTGACGTCTTTGAAATGCAGGTAGTCGATGCGGTCGAAGTAGTGCGCCAGCGCCGCGATCGGGTCCATGCCCGCGTAGTAGAGGTGCCCGGTGTCGAGGCACAGGCCCGCCACGCTGTGCGGAATATCCCGCACCAGCTTTTCCAGCTCGTCGGCAAACTCGATGCAGCCCCCGGCATGCGGGTGGATCACCGGGCGCACGCCGTACCCTTGAGCGATGCGGCAGATCTCGTTGATGTGGCTTATCATGCGCTGCCAGTCGCTGTCGGACAGGCGTTCTGCCTTGTGGTATTGACCGGCAAGGCGCGCGCGCCCGGCGTTACCGAAGTCGATAATTACCAGATAAGGCGCCGGAAGGTTATCGCCGTGCGTTTTGCTGGCGGTCGGGACTTTGGCCAGGCTGCCGCACAGAGTGTGGGTCAGGGCGATCATCGCCGGGAAGTTAGCTGCGCTCACCAGGTCATCGAAAATCGTACCCGCAACAATCGTCAGACCGTACTGGTTCAGCTCCTGCGTCAGCCGCGCCGGGTCGGTGGGCAGGTAGCTCCACGGGCCAAGTTCGATGGCCGGATAGCCCGCCTGCGCCGCTTCTTTTAGCACTTTCTCATACGGCGGCAGATGCGGGTTTTTCGGGTCGTCCACCCCCCAGCTGCAGGGCGCGTTAGCAATATGAATCGTCATCACGCTCTCCTTTGTGAATTAATGAGGCGCGGTTTTGCTTTCAAGTTGGGACGAGCGGCATGTTCCTGCGGCACCAGGCAGCCGGTAATGACGTTGGCGACGGCCCAGCCGGGGGAGCCGGGAGTGCTGGCTGAGGGGTTTGTTGGCGCGGGAAATGAGGGCACGGGATACTCCTGCAACGGTTATTTGCAGGGAGTATCAAATGAATGTTCCATTACCATCAATGATGGAATGTTTATTTTTTGATGGCGATCTCACTAATTTTGATAGTTTTAAATGATAAAATTCTATCATTATCGCCATTTCAGGATGTTATCCGGCGCCCAGCGCCGCGCGCGGAGGGGGCAGGGATCAGTAATTCTCTTTAGTCATCAGCTCAAAGCCGCTGGTCAGTGCGATAAAGCTGCCCGACTCCTGGCTGTGTGCCAGCTGCATCGCCTCAATCACCCGTGCGGCCAGCTCATCAAGCCGGTGGGCGATCATGATATCCAGCGTGCCGTCGATCAGCGCCAGCTGCGCATCCTGCAACGGGCCATGGCAGATCAGCGTGATCTCCTGCCGCCTGCTGCTGTCGCGCAGGGCATTGACCACCCCTTCGACGCCGCCGCACGGCGCATAGATTACCGACAGTTCAGGATGATTGCGGATCAGTTCCGCCGTGACCTGGTAGCCGCGCTCGACGTTTTCAAAACTTTTTACCGGCTCCAGCACCCTGTGCCCGGTGGCGTATTCACGCAGGTAGGAGCGAAAGCTGATCTCACAGGTCTCCTGGCAGAGAAAGCGGTTATCGCCGACGATCACCCCTACTTTCCCAGGCGGCCCGCTCAGGCGCTGAACGGCCCAGGCGGCGGTTCTTCCCGCCTTGCGGTTATCCAGCCCGATGTAGCCCGCATGGCCGCAGGGCGAGAGGTCCGACAGGATGGTGAAGACCTTTACCCCTTTCTTCACCGCCTGCTCCACCGCCCGGCGTATCAGCGCGTTATCCAGCGCGATTAACGCCAGCATATTGACCCGATCGCTTAACTGCTCAATCGCGGCGGCGGTTTGTTCAATGGCGTGAATATCGTGGAAGGCGAACTCAATCCCGGTGCCCTCCTGCAGGTAGGGCGCGGCCTGCTTCTCCAGCGCGCGGGAGAAGGTGTCGTAAAAGGAGTAGTCGCGCGACAGCAGGATCACCCCGATGCGCAGCGTGCCGCTACGATGAAGTGGAGCACCCTGCGGCAGAAACTCGGGGTCGAAGCGGTAACCGAGGCGCGTCGCGGCCTGCACCACCCGTTTTTCCGTGTCGGGCCTGACCGGGGCGCGGCGGTTCAGCACCCGGTCAACGGTGGCAACACCCACTCCGGCCTCGTGGGCAATGTCTGTCAGCGTGGTTTTTTTCATCGGCTACGGCTCCCTGGCATGCGTAATGAGAAAAAACTATCACGTCCGGTCAGTCGATGGCGTGGATAAATCTGCGGGATATGACGCGAGTCAGATTATTTTTTTTATTATTTGAGTATTAAGGTCTGAACGTTTCATTTTGCTGTGAGGATAAGGTGCGGAAAGCACAAATTTCATGCTATCTTGTGCAAACATACCGCCCGGTATCTTTTGTGAAGAGAATGTTGATGAAATCCTCCCAATCCGGCAGCTCAGCTGGCGAAACGCCCTCCTGTCAGCGCGGCTGGCATCGTAAAAAGCAGCCTGAGCAGGTGCGCGCCGCACTTATCCAGTGTGCGGCCGAGCTGGCCGCCCGCCAGGGGCTGAGCGGCGTAACCGTGCAGGCCGTTTCTGACGCCGCAGGCGTGACAAAAGGCGGATTTTTTCACCATTTTCCCCACAAGCAGGCGCTGCTGGATGCGGTGTTTGATGCCTTTATGGCCGAGCGCGAGCAGGAGATAGACGCGCTGATGGCAGCCGATCCCCATCCTGGCGGCCGCTTTACGCGGGCGTATATCACCACGGCGTTTGAGGAGATGTCCCAGCGCGGAGAGAATATTCATATTCCCCTCTCGCTGTCGATGATGGCATCCCCCGCCCTGTGCCAGCGCTGGAATGCATGGCTGGCGGGGCGTTTACAGCAGCACCAGCTGACCGACAGTCATCCGCTGCATGAGGTGGCGCGGCTGGCGACGGACGGCGCCTGGCTGTCCGGCTCGCTGGAAGTGCACAGCGCCGTGCGCGATGCGCAGATCCTGAAAAACCATTTACTGGCCCTGACCCGAGAGAGTGAACCATCGTGAAATCGACCTTCAAACAGGAAGTTGTTCATCAACTGCTGCACTGGCTGGAAGGGAATATCCATACGCCGCTGACGATAAACGATTTTGTGGAAAAGTCGGGCTATTCGAAATGGCATTTGCAGCGCATTTTTAAAGAAGTGACCGGGCAGAAGCTGGCGTCCTACTGCCGTCAGCGGCGGCTGACCTCCAGCGCCTTTATGCTGCGGCTGTTTGACCGCCAGATCGATTCGGTGGGCAGCGAGCACGGCTTCTCCAGCCACAATGTCTATCACAAAACCTTTAAGCGCCACTTCAACGTCACGCCCGCGCAGTATCGTGATGCGCTGCACTGGTCGTGCAAAGGGCTGTGCCCGCCAATCAACCTCAGCGCGCAATCAGTCCCGCAGGGAGAGCAGGTAGAGCTGGATGGACTGCAGCTGACGGGCGCGCTGAACGAGTATGCCTTTACGCTGGCGACCATCAGTGACTTTGACTGGGCGGCGCGTGAGCGGTTCTGGCAGGCGCGGCTGGCGGGCAGGGCCGCAAACCCCGGCACGCTGTACGGCCTGACTAACGTGGTTAAGGGCGGCCCGCGCGAAGATGACTGCGGCACCTTGCAGTATCTGACCTGTCTGGATAATGACGCGCCCTCAGCGGTCGCGCCGCTTAAGCTTGAAATCGTCAGGCAGCCTTACCTGCACTTCACCTTTCGCGGGGATGTGCGTCACTACGCGGATTTTATCAAGCTGATTTATGAACATGCCCTGCCGACCGCCGGTGCGGTGCGTCGTGACGGCTACGACATTGAACGCATTGATGCGCAAAGCTTTGCCGCTGTGGCTGGCAAGCAGGCCCAGATTGATTATTTCGTGCCGGTGATGGTTTGACGTGAAGTGGGGAAAGCAGGGGGGGTAAAACGGGCATGCCCGCCCCCTGGGATCCAGAGTTCGGGCATTGCCGGTGGTGCAGAGTTACTTAATCAGCTCAGCGGTCATGTAGACACCGTTGTTGGAGTTAGCACCGGTGATTTTGTATGAAGAAGCACCAGCCTGCTCTGCCTGAGCGGCGATTTTCGCTTCAGCGCCGTCCAGTGTTGAACCGGTAGCGCTCACGCTCTGCGCGAAGCTGGCGAAAGAAACGCTAGAAAGTACGATAACAGCAGCAAAAGTTTTGATAGATTTCATAGGATAATTCCTTCATTAAGTTTGATTGGCTGGAGCAGTGTGCCCCGTTGAAGACAATATTACGCCTGCTGAAGGAAATCTGATAGCGGAGGGTTTTGCAGAGGTCGTTCAAAATTATTGTTCAACAATTGACACTGTTTTACGCTTAAAAAGCTGGCCTGACACAGTGGACAGTTTGTGACATTTGGCCAGCCCATTCGGACCCTGAATTAACGCCGCAGCGTAGCGAGGAAATGTGCTTTCACTTTCTCTGCTGCTACCGTCAGGCACAGCTTATGGCGCGGGCAGTCAGCAAAGGGATCGTCCATGGACGCCGGGCTTTGCAGCTGGCGCAGCGTCTGACCACGGGAAACGCGGTCGGTCACCACGCGCACCGGGGATTCGGTCACGCCAAACCACTCCGGGTGATTAAGGTAAGCGATGGTCAGGGTATCGTGCAGCGCCATGCCGGCGATGCCCTCTTTTTGCAGGGCGTACTCCATATAGCCCTGCGAGATTGCGCTGAGTACCGGATGATTAAGGGAGCGGATCTCATCGTTGCTGAGCTGCACCTCCAGCGTCACATCCAGCGGCAGCATCACCACCGGAATACCGCTGCACAGCACCTGATCGGCGGCGTGCGGGTCCTTCCAGATATTAAATTCCGCAAACGGCGTGACGTTGCCGGCGTGGCCGTGGCTGCCAAACGCGCCGCCCATCATCACCAGCTGTTTAATCTGCGGGATAATATCCGGTGCCTGGTTAATCGCCGTGGCGATATTGGTCAGCGGACCGATGGCGACTATCGTCAGCGCGTCAGGATGCGCGCGCACGCTGCGGATAATAAATTCAATAGCATTTTCCGCCGCTCCGCTCCACGGGTTATCAAATACGCCGCCGAGGCCGTCCTTACCGTGTACCGCCCAGGCTGGCACGGTGGGTTGATGCGCCAGCGGGCGCGAGCAGCCGCGATAGATCGGCACGTCGAGGTTGATTTTCTGGCTGAACAGCCGGGCATTGCTGACCGCCTGCGCGACGGGAACATTGCCAAAAACGGTGGTAATGCCGAGGATATCGACGCTTTGCGCCGCATACGCCAGCGCAAAAGCGTCATCGACGCCAATATCGGTATCAAAGATCACTTTTTCCATCAGAAGCTCCTTATCCGTTGAGCGCGCATCCCTGCCTGAACATCAGCGGGTCAGCAGATTATGCAGCGCCTGGAGATCGTTTTTCACCCATTCCAGTTCCTGGGCAAACTTTTCGTCCGACAGCAGCGGCTGGCGGAACAGGGTAATCAGTACCTGCGCCCCTTCTTCATTGGCGACGATACGCATCGGCACAAAAATTTCCTTGCTGTAACCGCTGTCGATGTAGTGGTCCATAATGCAGAACGGGTTGTGATCGGTGAAGCGCACCTTGACCGGACCCTGTGGTCCACGGCCTTTCCAGACGCTGCCTTCCTGCTCCAGCGGACCCTGGCTAAGGCCGGAAGCCCACTTCGGGAAGAACTCGGGTTTCCAGATCGTTTCGTAGAGATCGACCCAGTTACGATGAATGGCAAGGCTAAGGGTGTGTGAGGACAGCATTAAAAACCTCCGGTCGATGATGATTAGCGGATTTAAACACCGGGGGCGGCGGATGAGAACCCCTGCAGCGCCCGTTATCTTGATACCACGACGCAGCTCGCAAATAAATGTAAACGATTTCAATGACCGATAACGGCTTGTTTCGACCGGCGGGTCCGCCTATAACTGATGCTTAACTATACGGGCAGGAGAGCAGGGTGAAGCAACAGGATATTGGGCGACTCTTACTGCTGGCGGCGATTTGGGGCGCCAGCTTTTTATTTATGCGCGTGGCCACGCCGGTTTTCGGCTCGCTGAATACCGCATTTCTGCGCGTGCTGTTCGGCTGCCTTGGCCTGCTGGCACTGCTGCTGGTGCTGCGCGTCAAAATAAACTTTAGCGGTAAAGCGCTGCCGGCGATGCTGCTGGGGGTGATCAACTCAGCGGTGCCCTTTGTCATGTACTGTCTGGCGGCCAAGTGGTTGCCGGCGGGTTACTCGGCGATCCTGAATGCCACCACGCCACTGATGGGCGTGCTGATTGGTGGGCTGCTGTTCTCTGAAACCTTCACCGTGCGCAAAGTGCTGGGGGTGTTTATCGGGCTGCTGGGGATTGTGCTGCTGACCACCACCGGCAGCCTGGCGCTGTCGCATCTGGTGCTGATGGGGATTGCCGCCTGCCTGGTGGCAACCGCCTGCTATGCGCTGGCCGGGTTCCTGACGAAAAAGTGGATTGGCGATCGCGGCGGAATGGATGCCAAACTGGTGGCGCTCGGCAGCCAGATCGGCGCGACGCTGTTTATGCTGCCGGTGTTTATCGGATCGGTGGCGACCCAGCCGGCGGTGCAGTGGAATCACCCTGGCGTCTGGCTGTGCGTGCTGGCGCTCGGGCTGGTATGTACCGCCTGGGCTTATATTCTGTTCTTCCGCCTGATTGCCGATATTGGCCCGCTGCGCACCCTGACGGTCACCTTCCTGATCCCGCCGTTTGGCGTACTGTGGGGCTATCTTTTCCTCGGTGAAACCCTCTCGGAAGGCTTTATCGCCGGGGCGCTGGTGATTATTGTGGCGGTGTGGCTGGTGACCGGCGGTGCAAAACCCAAGGCGCAGGTCACCGAAGTGGCTGCCAAATCCTGATCAGGTTGGGATGCGGTTGTCCGGCATTTTGGGGCGGGTGAACAGCTGTTGGTAGATCCAGCCCAGCACCACGCTGGTCAGCCAGGAGACGACCAGCAGCAGCAGATAGATCAGCGGCGTAAAGCGCGGCGCATAGATCATCTGCTGGAAGAAGTAGTAGCAGTAGAAGGTGTGGGTCAGCCAGATAAAGGTTGAGCGCTGGCCCAGCTCCGCCAGCACGGCTTTGCTCCAGCCGGGCAGGCGCTGGCAGACATCCAGACACAGCACAATAAACAGTGGCGTGACCAGTGCCAGCCCGAGATTGGCGAAGCCCGGCAGGCGGGTTGCGCCATAAACTGCGACGATAAACAGCACCGACAGCGGCCAGAACAGGCGGCGTTGCAGCGCCTGATGCACCAGTGAATCAATATCCTCTTTGTGCCGTCCGGCCAGAAAACCGCAGATGAACGGCAGCAGCCACATGCCGTAAAGCCCGATATCACGCTCAATCCAGCTGCTGTGGAAATAGCGGAACGACAGATTGCCCGCCACCAGCAGCAGCAGCCCCACGCCCAGCAGCAGGCCGGAAGACAGGTTACGCATCAGCGGCAGGGTAAACAGATAAGCGATATAGAGCACCAGGAACCACCACTCACCGTTCCACGTCGTCGACAGCCCGCTGAGGTTAAGCAGCACATTCGCCGGCTCCAGCGAGTAATTTCCGCTGCCGTTAAACCACACTACCCCGAGCGGCACGAAGATCAGGCACACCAGCCAGAACTGACTGTAAATCCCCCAGCTCTTTTTCAGCAGGTCGCGCCAGCCGCGCGCTTTGCTCATGGCAAAGCCGTAGCCGGAGAGAAACAGGAACATCGGCACGCAGATTTTTTCAAACCCGGCGATAGCCCGCTCCAGGTTGACCCACGGCAGCAGGTGCTGGACCGTCACCGCTGGGTCGATGCGTTCCGGGAAGGCAAACAGATGATGCCCGACCATAAAGGCAATCGCGATGCCCTTAAGCCAGGCTGTTTGTTGTCTGGAGATCTGCATGATGGCACCCCGGCGCGCTGAACACTTTTCAGCGACTATAAATCAGCCAAAGTTGCTGGCGGAAACGAATAATCAGCGCAGGTAGCGACTTTCAGATTAGCCCGGCGAAGCCGCGGTCCAGCATTAACTGGACGTCTTAAGCGCGAGTGAAAAGGTATGTTGGTTACGCTTTTTCGTCACAGGCTGCGTAACAGGCGGCTTAATGACGGCAACAGACCGCCTGATGAGGAGGAAAACATGGCAAATAGCGTTTATGACCTGCGATCCGCGCTGGCGCTGCTGGCGCAGATGCCGGGTGAGCTGGTCAGTACCGATACTGAAGTGAACCCGCACGCCGAGCTTTCCGGGGTTTATCGCTATGTCGGGGCAGGCGGCACCACGCTGCGCCCGACGCGTGAAGGACCGGCAATGTTATTCAATAAAGTCAGAGGTTTTGATGATTTTCGCGTCGTGACCGGAGTGCTGGCATCACGCCGCCGCGTCGGGCAACTGCTCGGCTGCGAGCCTGCGCGGCTTGGGCATTTATTGATGAATTCGGTGAACAACCCGATCCCGCCGGTGCTGACCAAAGCCACCGACATCCCCTGCCAGCAGGTGATACATCTCGCCAGCGATGAGGGTTTTGACATCCGCAAGCTGCTGCCTGCGCCGACCAACACCGAAGAGGACGCCGGGCCCTATTTTACCATGGGGCTGTGCTACGCCAGCGACCCGCAAACCGGCGAATCGGACATCACCATTCACCGCCTGTGCATGCAGGGGCGCGATGAACTGTCGATCTATTTTGTTCCCGGCCGTCATATTGACGTGTTTCGCCAGAAGGCCGAAGCCGCCGGGAAACCCCTGCCGATCACCATCAGCATCGGCGTCGATCCGGCGATTTATATCGGTGCCTGCTTCGAACCGCCCACCACGCCGCTCGGCTTCGACGAGTTAAGCGTGGCCGGGGCGCTGCGCGGGCAAGCGGTAGAGCTGGCGCAGGCGGTGTCGGTGGATGCGCGGGCGATTGCCCATGCTGAGGTGGTGATTGAGGGCGAGCTGCTGCCGGATGTGCGCGTGCGCGAGGACCAGAACACCAACACGGGTAAGGCGATGCCGGAGTTCCCGGGCTATACCGGCGCGGCAAACGCCTCCCTGCCGCTGATCAAGGTGAAAGCGGTCACCCATCGCCGCCACCCCATCCTGCAGCACACCCTCGGCTGCAGCGAAGAGCATGTTAATATGGCGGGCATCCCGACCGAGGCCAGCATACTCGGCATGGTGGAGCGGGCGATGCCGGGGCGTTTGCTGAACGTGTTTGCCCACTCATCCGGCGGCGGGAAATTCCTCGCGGTGATGCAGTTTAAAAAAGCCGGACCGATGGACGAGGGGCGACAGCGGCAGGCGGCGCTGCTGGCGTTCTCCGCCTTCCCTGAGCTGAAGCATGTGATGCTGGTGGATGAGGACGTGGATATTTTCGACAGCAACGACGTGCTGTGGGCGATGCAGACCCGCTATCAGGGCGATGTTGATACTGCATTTATCCCCGGCGTGCGCTGTCACCCGCTGGACCCGTCGCAGGTGCCGGAATTCAGCCCGTCAATTAGCGCTAAGGGCATCTCCTGCAAAACCATTTTCGACTGTACCGTACCGTATGCGCTGAAAGATCGCTTCCAGCGCTGCCAGTTTCAGGAAGTCGACGTTCAGCGGTTTCTGCCAGATTTTGAATAAGCCGCAGGTCGGGCATGCCCGACCCCCTGGCTGGCTGGTTCAGCGGTAAAGGGCGCTCACTTTGCGTGAGGTATGCAGTAGGCGCAGAATCGATATCTGCTGCGCGCTGATGGCGTAAACCATGATAAAAGGCAGATGGGACAGGGTCAGCCTGCGGCGCTTGTCATTGCCGCTGATAACGACACCGCTTTGAGGCTGCTCAGCCAGCAGGCGACTCATCGCGACAAATTTCTCATCTGTTTGTGTGGCAACGGGGCAACCGGCTTCACGGTACAGATAGCGAAAGATTGCTTCCCTGTCAGCGAGCGCGGCCGTTGCCCACCGGACCTGATATTTCATAACTCACCTTTAGCCGCCAGCGCTTTGAGATTGTCCATATGGGCATTCGCCTGTTCATCGCTGACAAATTCGCTTTCCCCCGCATCAAAGCGGTTAAACGCCTGTGCAATTTGCATTTCCAGCCAGCGATCGTGGCTGTCGTTTTGATATTCCCGCTCCTCGGCAGCAAGTTCCTCTGCGCGCTGGCGCATCAGTTCCGTCAGGCTGACCTTACGGCGTTCAGCGGCCTGCATCGCCAGACGCTTCGTCTCATCATCAATTCGGAAATGGATGGTGGGCATGGGGTGAATCCTTTGTGGTGTCGTTTGTGTTGTCATTGTGCCTGAACTCCCTGGTGCAGTCAGATTAAATTTCGTACTAATCCTGCGCATTTTTATACTTTTTTTACACCCCGCCCCCCTATTTTTACATCAACTTTGCACGCCGCTCGCAACAATAGCTGCAACCTGAAACGCCTCTGGAGGTGTGTTGTGAGCGTTGCCGTAATAAGCGGAATTGTGCTGGTCTTTATGCTGTTGGCGTACCTGGTGTATGCCCTGATCAATGCGGAGGCGTTCTGATGGCTGCCCCTGCATTCTTACTGATTGCCAGCTATCTGGCGCTGCTGATGCTGCTGGCCCGCCCGCTGGGCAAAGGGCTGGCGCGGCTGGTGGATGATCGTCCGTTGCCGGGTCTGGCAGGCGTTGAGGGCGCGCTGTGGCGCCTCAGCGGCGTGCGCCCGGCTGGCATGAACTGGCAGCGCTACCTTATGGCTATCCTGCTGTTCAACGCCTGCGGCCTGCTGCTGCTGTTTATCCTGCTGATGAACCAGGCGTCGCTGCCGCTCAACCCGCAGCAGCTGCCCAACCTCAGCTGGCACCTGGCGCTGAATACCGCCGTTAGCTTTGTCACGAATACCAACTGGCAGGCTTACGCCGGGGAGAGCACCCTGAGCTATTTCAGCCAGATGGTGGGCCTGACGGTGCAGAACTTCCTCTCCGCCGCCACCGGGATCGCCGTGGCCTTTGCGCTGATGCGCGGCTTCGTTAACCGTGCAGTGGGCGACCTCGGTAACGCCTGGCGCGATATCACCCGCATCACGCTCTACGTGCTGCTGCCGCTGTCGCTGCTGATGGCGCTGTTCCTCGTCAGCCAGGGCGTGCTGCAAAACACCGACAGCTACCTGAGCCTGACCACGCTGGAAGGGGCCAGGCAGACGCTGCCGATGGGGCCGGTGGCCTCGCAGGAAGCGATCAAGATGATCGGTACCAACGGCGGCGGTTTCTTTAACGCCAACTCCGCGCACCCGTTTGAGAACCCGACCGTCTACAGCAACTTTGTGCAGATGCTGGCGATTTTCCTGATCCCGGCCGCGCTGTGCTTTGCCTTTGGCGACGTGCTGCGCGATCGCCGTCAGGGGCACACGCTGCTGTGGGCAATGTCGCTGATGTTCCTGGGCGCGGTGGTGGTGGTGATGTGGGCCGAGCTAAATGGCAACCCGCATTTCCTGACGCTCGGCGCCGACAGCGCCATCAATATGGAAGGGAAAGAGACGCGCTTCGGCATTCTCAACTCCAGCCTGTTTGCGGTGATCACCACCGCGGCTTCGTGCGGGGCGGTTAACGCCATGCATGACTCGTTTACCGCGCTTGGCGGCATGGTGCCGATGTGGCTGATGCAGATTGGTGAGGTGGTATTCGGCGGCGTCGGGGCCGGGCTGTACGGCATGCTGCTGTTTGTGCTGCTGGCGGTGTTTATCGCCGGGCTGATGATCGGTCGCTCACCGGAGTACCTCGGGAAAAAAATCGACGTCTGGGAGATGAAAATGACCGCGCTGGCGATCCTCGTCACGCCCTGCCTGGTGCTGCTCGGCACCGCGCTGGCGATGATGACCGAGGCCGGGCGCAGCGGCATGGCCAACCCCGGCACCCACGGTTTCTCCGAGGTGCTGTACGCGGTGTCGTCAGCGGCGAACAACAACGGCAGCGCCTTTGCGGGCCTGAGCGCCAACACCCCGTTCTGGAACCTGCTGCTGGCGTTCTGCATGCTGGTTGGCCGCTTCGGCATCATCATTCCGGTGCTGGCGATTGCCGGTTCCCTCGCGCTGAAAAAGGTCCAGCCCGCAGGCCAGGGCACGCTGCCAACGCACGGCGTGCTGTTTATCGCCCTGCTGATCGGCACGGTGCTGCTGGTGGGTGCGCTGACCTTTATCCCGGCGCTGGCCTTAGGGCCGGTGGCGGAACACCTGAGTTAACGTGGGGGTCGGGCATGCCCGACCCGCTAGCGACCATTGGGCGAGGCATGCCGCGTCCCTGGTCATTGTCGTAAGGACGGAATGAGTCATGAGTCGTAATCAACAGGCACTGTTTGACGGCGCGCTGCTGCGTACTGCACTGGTCGATGCGCTGAAAAAGCTCGACCCGCGCACCCAGTGGCGCAACCCGGTGATGTTTGTGGTGTGGCTGGGCAGCGTGGTGACCACGCTGCTGGCGATCGCCATTGCCAGCGGCAAAACCCCCGGTGAGACCGGTTTTACCAGCGCGATTGCCGTCTGGCTGTGGTTTACCGTGCTGTTTGCCAACTTCGCCGAAGCGCTGGCGGAAGGGCGCAGCAAGGCGCAGGCCAACAGCCTGAAGGGCGTGACCAAAACCATCATGGCCAAGAAGCTGACCGAGGCGAAATATGGCGCCAGCCATCAGCCGGTGGCGGCGGAATCCCTGCGCAAAGGCGACTGGCTGATGGTGGAAGCGGGCGATACTATCCCCTGCGACGGCGAAGTGCTGGAGGGGGGCGCATCGGTGGATGAGAGCGCCATCACCGGCGAATCTGCCCCGGTGATCCGCGAGTCCGGCGGCGACTTCTCCTCGGTGACCGGCGGCACGCGCGTGCTCTCCGACTGGCTGGTTATCCAGTGCAGCGCCAACCCGGGCGAAACCTTCCTCGACCGCATGATCGCGATGGTAGAAGGGGCCACGCGGCGCAAGACCCCCAACGAGATCGCGCTGACCATTCTGCTGGTGGCGCTGACTATCGTCTTCCTGCTGGCGACCGCCACGCTCTATCCGTTCTCCGCCTGGGGCGGCAGCGCGGTGAGCGTCACGGTATTGGTGGCGCTGCTGGTCTGCCTGATCCCTACCACCATCGGCGGGCTGCTGTCGGCGATTGGCGTGGCGGGCATGAGCCGCATGCTGGGGGCCAACGTGATTGCCACCAGTGGGCGAGCGGTGGAAGCGGCGGGCGATGTCGACGTGCTGATGCTGGACAAGACCGGCACCATCACCCTGGGCAACCGCCAGGCCACGCAGTTCCTGCCAGCGGCGGGAGTCAGTGAAGAACGGCTGGCCGATGCGGCACAGCTGGCCTCGCTGGCGGATGAAACCCCGGAAGGGCGCAGCATCGTGGTGCTGGCGAAGCAGAAATTTAACCTGCGCGAACGCGACCTCGCCAGCATGGACGCCACCTTTATTCCTTTCTCGGCACAGACGCGCATGAGCGGCGTCAACGTGCAGCAGCGGGCGATCCGCAAAGGGGCAGTGGACGCGGTGCGCCGCCATATTGACAGCAACGGCGGCCAGTTCCCGCCGGAAGTGAATGGCCTGGTGGAGCAGGTCGCGCGCGCGGGCGGGACGCCGCTGGTGGTGTGCGACGGGCCGACCGTGCTGGGCGTGGTCGAGCTGAAGGACATCGTGAAAGGCGGCATTAAAGAGCGCTTCGCCGAGCTGCGCAAAATGGGCATCAAAACCGTGATGATCACCGGGGACAACCCGCTCACCGCCGCCGCGATTGCCGCTGAAGCCGGGGTGGATGACTTCCTCTCTGAGGCGACCCCGGAAGCCAAGCTGGCGCTGATCCGCCAGTATCAGGCCGAAGGGCGTCTGGTCGCGATGACCGGCGACGGCACCAACGATGCCCCGGCGCTGGCGCAGGCCGACGTGGCGGTGGCGATGAACTCGGGCACCCAGGCGGCGAAAGAGGCGGGCAACATGGTCGACCTCGACTCTAACCCGACCAAGCTGCTGGAGGTGGTGCATATCGGTAAACAGATGCTGATGACGCGCGGCTCGCTGACCACCTTCAGTATCGCCAACGACGTGGCGAAATACTTTGCGATTATCCCGGCCGCGTTTGCCGCCACCTATCCGCAGCTGGACAGGCTGAACGTGATGCAGCTGCACTCGCCCAACTCAGCCATTCTTTCGGCGGTGATCTTTAACGCGCTGGTGATTGTGTTTCTCATTCCGCTGGCGCTTAAGGGCGTCAGCTATCGCCCGCTGAGTGCCGCCGCGCTGCTGCGCCGCAACCTGTGGCTGTACGGCGTGGGCGGGCTGCTGGTGCCGTTTGTCGGCATCAAACTAATTGATATGCTGTTGACCGTCACCGGCCTGGCATAAGGAGAATAATGATGAGTCAGTTACGTCCCGCACTGTTTTTACTGATCCTGCTTACGCTGGTCACCGGGCTACTCTATCCTCTGTTAACCACCGGCCTTGCGCAGTGGTGGTTTCCGCAGCAGGCCAACGGGTCGCTGCTGCGCGAACAGGGCACTGTTCGCGGCTCGGCGCTGATCGGCCAGAACTTTACCCGCGCCGACTATTTTCACGGGCGCCCTTCAGCGGCGGGTGATGCGCCGTATAATGCGCTGGCCTCTTCCGGCAGCAATCTGGCGGGCAGCAACCCGGCACTGGACCAGGCGGTAGCTGAGCGCGTTAAGGCACTGCGCGCGGCAAATCCACAGGGCGGGCAACAGGTGCCGGTCGACCTGGTGACCGCCAGCGCCAGCGGGCTGGATCCGCAGATTTCGCCGCAGGCCGCGGCGTTTCAGGCGGCTCGCGTGGCCTCGGCGCGCCATCTGCCCATTGAGGAAGTGCAGCGCCTGATCGCCGATAACACCGTCACGCCGCGCCCGGCGTTTCTCGGCGAGCCGGGGGTCAATGTGCTGGCACTGAATATGGCGCTGGATGAATTACAGCGATAAATAACATCGGGTCGGACATGTCCGACCCCCTACGCCTATCTGGTAGGGGTGAGGCATGCCTCGCCCGAGGTTTTATACCTTAAGGAAACCAATGAACGACGAACTCCAGCGCCCGGACCCGGACGCGCTGCTGCGCCAGACGGCGCACAGCGGGCGCGGCAGGCTGAAAATCTACTTTGGCGCCTGCGCCGGGGTGGGGAAAACCTTCGCGATGCTGCAGGAGGCACGGCGCCTGCGCGCGCAGGGGCTGGAGGTGCTGGTCGGCGTGGTGGAGACCCATAACCGGGCCGAAACGGCGGAGCTGCTCGACGGCCTGACGCTGCTGCCGCGTCGCGCCACCGGCCAGCATCGCCACCCGGAGTTCGACCTTGATGCCGCGCTGGCCCGTCATCCGGCGGTGATTCTGATGGATGAGCTGGCGCACAGCAACGCCCGTGGCTCGCGCCATCCCAAACGCTGGCAGGATATCGACGAGCTGCTGGATGCGGGCATCGACGTGATGACCACCGTCAACGTGCAGCATCTGGAAAGCCTTAACGATGTGGTCGGCGGGGTGACCGGCGTGCGCGTGCGTGAAACCGTGCCTGACCCGTTTTTCGATGCCGCCGATGAAGTGGTGCTGGTGGACCTGCCGCCGGACGACCTGCGCCAGCGGCTGAAAGAGGGCAAGGTTTATATCGGCGAAGGGGCCGAACGCGCCATCGAAAACTTCTTCCGCAAGGGCAACCTCATCGCCCTGCGCGAACTGGCCCTGCGCCGCACCGCCGATCGCGTCGACGACCAGATGCGTGCCTGGCGTGACGCCCAGGGGCGCGAGAAAGTGTGGCACACGCGCGATGCGATTCTGCTGTGCATCGGCGACAACAGCGGCAGCGAAAAGCTGGTGCGCAGCGCGGCGCGGCTGGCGGCGCGGCTCGACAGCGCCTGGCACGCGGTGTATGTCGAAACCCCGCGGCTGTATCGCCTGTCCGAAGCGCGGCGGCGCGGCATCCTGCGCACCCTGCAGCTGGCGGCCGATCTCGGCGCGGAGACGGCAACGCTTTCCGATCCGAGCGAAGCCAGCGCGGTGCTGCGCTACGCCCGCCAGCACAACCTCGGCAAAATCATTATTGGCCGCCGCCCGACCCGGCGCTGGTGGCGTGAGCGTTTTGCCGACCGGCTGGGCGAGCTTGGGCCGGACCTCGATATTCTGATTGTCGCGCTGGACGACCCGCCGCCGGAAGCCGCCAGCCCGCTGGCCCCGCGCAGCAGTGAACACAAATGGCAGGCTCAGCTGCGCGGCTGTGCGGCGGCGCTGCTGCTGTGTACTCTGGTGACCGTGGCCGGGCGCTGGCTGCTGCCCGCCGTCGATTCAGTCAACCTGGTGATGGTCTATCTGCTGGCGGTGGTGATTGTCGCGCTACGCTACGGGCGCTGGCCGTCGGTGGTGGCGACGCTGCTGAATATCGTCGCCTTCGATCTGGTGTTTGTTGCGCCGACCGGCACCATGGCGGTCTCCGACGTGCAGTATCTGGTGACCTTCGGCGTGATGCTGGCGGTGGGGATGATCGTCGGTAATCTCACCGCCGGGGTGCGCTATCAGGCGCGGGTGGCGCGCTATCGCGAACAGCGGGCGCACCATCTGTATGAGATGGCGAAATCCCTCAGCCGGGCGCTGAGCCAGCGCGACATTGCCGCTACGCTCCAGCGCAGCGTTGAAAGCACCCTGCAGGCCAGCTGCGAGCTCTATCTGCCGGATGAAAACGGCGAGCTGGTGGCGGTGGGAGAAACCCATCTCAGCGCGGTGCCGGACCGTGCCATTGCGCGCTGGAGCTTCGATAAGGGCCAGCCTGCGGGCGCGGGCACCGATACGCTGCCCGGCGTGCCGTGGCAGATGCTGCCGCTAAAAAGCGGTAGCGAAACGCTTGGGCTGCTGATCCTCGAACCGCGCAACCTGCGCCAGCTGATGATCCCCGAACAGCAGCGGCTGGTAGAGACCTTTACCGTACTGATCGCCAACGCGCTGGAGCGCATGAACCTCAGCCAGCGCGAAGCGGTATCACGGCTGGCCGCCGAGCGCGAGCAGCTGCGTAACGCGCTGCTGTCGGCGCTCTCCCACGATCTGCGCACTCCGCTAACGGTGCTGTTCGGCCAGGCGGAAATCCTGACGCTCGATCTCGCCGCCGAGAACTCACCGTATGCTCCGCAGGCCAGCGCGATGCGCGAGCAGACGCTGAACACCGTGCGGCTGGTGAATAACCTGCTGGATATGGCGCGTCTGCAGTCCGGCGGCTTCAACCTGAAGCGCGAATGGATGGCGCTGGATGAGCTGATCGGCAGCACGCTGCGCCAGATGGCCCCGTCGCTGGCCGGGCGCGAGGTACAGCTCGATCTGCCGGGCGAGCTGCTGCTGATTGACGTTGACGGCCCGCTGATGGAGCGGGTGCTGACCAACCTGCTGGAGAACGCCCTCAAGTACGCCGGGCAGGCCGAGATCGGTATCCGCGCCCGCGCCGCCGAACGGCAGCTCCAGCTGGAAGTGTGGGATCGCGGACCGGGCATTGCCGGCGGGCAGGAGCAGCTGATTTTTGAGAAATTTTCACGCGGCAATAAAGAGTCGGCGGTGCCGGGCGTCGGGCTGGGGCTGGCGATCTGTCAGGCGATTGTCACCCTGCACAACGGCGAGATCCACGTTGAGAACCACCCGCAGGGCGGTGCGCGTTTTATCCTCCACCTGCCGCTGACGCCGCCGCCGGTGATTGCGGATTATGCCGAATAATGCAGCGTACACGCTGACTGAATAGTTAAAAAAAGTGAATGCTTATTAATTTTTGATGAAAACTATGTTTTTTCAACTTGTTGTTTTATTGGATGTTTATTGATTAGTGCGATTGAAATGGCAATGGAAGTGCCTTTTTTTAGTCAATAAATCTGCATGTTTTGGTTGTACCTGCTTAACCAACATGTTTTACTATTTCTGAAATTTGCACAAAGTTATTAAATAAACGCATAAGCTAATTCAAGGAGTTGTAAAATCATGGAGCCGATTTTAATTTTTTCCTTCCTGCCAGATTATTAATAATTACTCGATTTAATCTTCCGCTGAAATTATCATTTAGTCAATCAAGGACGAGTCATGTCATTATCTTGTATCGACCATGCTGTATCTTCATATATTGAACCGCTGTTATCATCAATAGATGATAATTATAAAAATTCAGAGGGTAAATTAGTTGTTTATCTTGAGGCTGGGCATTTCAATACAGGATTCGGGGTGGACGATTTCTGTCTCAATTCATTAAAAGATGCAGTCCATATCGGTTCAATACTCATCAAGAAATGCAATAAAAATATTAAATTAGTTTATGGCATTCTGGCAGATGATTTAGGCCTTTCTTGCGCAGACGAACAATGTACTATCACACCTGTTATCAGCCAGCAGAGTGTGGCCTCGCTGCCGGAAGAGCTGGAAGCTTTTATTGGGGCCAGTAAGTTAATAAATCGCGATAAGCTTATGATTTTCTCGGAACGCACCAGTAAAAACCGTGCTATTGATACCATAAAAAAATCCATTAAAAATGGATGTGATGGATTAGTGCTGACAGAAAATGGCAATTATGATGAGATTAAAGTACGTGCACCTGATGACAGCGAGTTCCTGCTTGCCAAAAGGCAAGGGAGTACCTTTATCGCTAAGTGCCCGGCAATTATCTCCCAGCATTACAAGGACGTGTTATTAAAATTAAGACAACGTTTTTTTGAATGCGATCATTTTCTCATTGTTGATTGGTCCGATCTCGCAGACAGAAATAAAATTTCACAAGGAAAGATTGCGCTGCAAGTTCTGCAGGGTGGATTAAGTAGGGAGAAAGTTACTGTTGATATCACAAATGTATTCTTTGGTGATGATGAGGGTGAAATCTGCCGTATCGATGGTCAAAAGGGTCCGCTGTTATGATTTACCTTGATAATAACGCGACAACAGCCCCGGCTGCGGCAGTCAGAGAGACGGTTTTTTATTGCATGGAGGAATATTATGCAAACTCCGCCTCTCTCAATCATTTTGAGGGCATCAAGGCCAATACTTACCTTGGAGAGTGTCGCGCAGTCGTTGCACAGATGATTGAAGCCGCCCCCGAGAACCTGTTCTTTAATTCCGGGGCGACTGAAGCCAACAATATGGTGATCAAATCCGTCGCTGACTCTTTTTCCCAGCGGGGGAAAGTACACATCATTACCAGCGCCATTGAGCATAAGTGCCTGCTTAAATCCTGCGAGTATCTGGAAAAGCGGGGGTGCGAAGTGACCTATTTACCCGTCGACTTCCAGGGCGTTATCAGGATTGATCGGCTAATTGCTGCCATCCGGCCAGAAACCCGTTTGATCAGTATCATGGCAGCAAACAATGAAACGGGTGCGTTGCAACCGCTGCGAGAGATTGGAGAGATTGCCAGACAGCACGGTATTTTGTTTCACACTGATGCTGCGCAGTTTGTTGGAAAACTGCCTTTTTCCGTACGAGAATATCAGCCTGATTTTGTCAGCTTCTCAGCACATAAGTTTTACGGACCCAAAGGGATCGGTGCACTCTATTGTTCAAAGCCTGAACTCCTCCTCGGTTCGCCACTCATTCATGGCGGCGGTCAAGAGTGGGGCGTGCGTAGCGGAACTGTTAATTTGCCGGGTGTGGCGGGAATGGCTAAGGCCGCAGAGTTATTTATCTCCAACCATGTTGCTGTCCTTGCCCGACACCGTGACATGAAGCAGAAAGCAATCGAGCAACTGCTGTCGCAATTTCCTGACGCCAGCATTAACGGTTGTCGCGACAAAAGCCTGCCCAATACGATTAATTTTTCCCTGCCCGGCATCAAAGCCAGCACCTTATTGAAAAAGCTTAAGATGAAGGTGGCATTAAGCAGTGCATCTGCCTGCCATTCAGCAGAACAGAAATTCAGTCACGTTTTGACCGCTATGGGGTTAAGCGAAATGTCCCTGGAGTCTGCTATTCGCTTGAGCTTTAGCAACACGACAAATGCTGATGAGCTTGGCCACGCACTTGAGCTAATAACCAGTACTGCTCACCGCTTGAGGGGCACATCATGAACAGATTATCAATGCGCAAACGCTGGGTGGCTGAGCTGTTGTTGGTATGCGTAGCGGCTGGGTGGGGAATTGGTTTTCCGGTAATGAAGCAGGCCGTGGATATGCATCCGGTACTGATGGTGCTGGGATTACGTTTTCTGCTTTCTGCTCTGGTGATGTTGCCGTTGAGTGCCAGAAACCTGGTCGCCATTGGGCGCCGGACATTGGCTGCTGGCGTAGCGCTGGGCTTGCTGCTGGGTGCCGCTTTTGTCTTTCTGATCCTCGGATTGCAAATGACCACGGCATCGAATACCGGTTTTCTCGCCGGGCTGGCCGTCATTTGGGTGCTATTACTTTCCGGACCGCTGGCGGGAAAATTACCCTCTATCGACGCTATTCTGGCAACGCTGTTTGGCGTGGCAGGGTTATTTTTGATGTCAGATATTCACGGCTGGCAGTTGCAGTGGGGAGATTCCCTGGTCGTCATTGGTTCGGTGTTTACCGCGTTGCATATCCTTGCACTGGATAAATTAAGTGCCCGACACGACAACACGGCACTCACTTTTTTACAAATTGCCACCATGGCGCTGGTGATTATGTTTATTCAGCATATCAGGGGCGGACAGTGGTTTCCGCAGGTGTGGGATAGCACGCTGGTGATTGCCCTGATAGTAACGGCTCTATTTTCTACCGTTATCGCTTTCTGGGTGCAGACACATTATCAACGCTATACCACGCCAACACGTGCCGTACTGATTTATAACCTCGAACCCGTCTTTTCGGCGCTTTTTGCCGTCTGGCTGCTGCGTGAGAACTTGTCTGGAAATGTACTACTGGGTGGAGGACTTATCCTGCTGGGGATGTGCCTTCCAGGTCTGATCGCGACGGTGACAGGCCGCCATCGTAAGGAGCAGGAAACGCCATCAGCGTTATAAGGATGCTGGGCATGGGTAGGGGCGAGGCATGCCTCGCCCGATTTACGCTAACCGTGCCGCAATAAACGCCGCCGCTTTCTGCGCGCCCTGCGCGGAAATGGTGTGGCCGACGCCGGGTTCAAACTGGCTGTCGACCGTGACGCCATGAGCCCGCAGGCGCTGGGCGGCCGATTCGCTCTCCTGCACCGGGATCACTCCGTCGGCCATACCGTGGATCACCAGTACCGGCGTGTTCAGCGCGGGGCTAAACGGCTCAGGCGAGGAGAGGCGGCCAGAAAAGGCTACCAGCCCAGCGACCGGCCAGCGCCCGGAGACCAGCGCATCGAGCGCCATAATCGACCCCTGCGAGAAGCCAACCAGCACCACGTTATGCAGCCGATCGCCCATCTGATGCTGGTCGAGTATCGCCTGCAAAGTCTGGTCAAACGCTTCACGCGCGGCAGCGACCCGCGCCGGACGATTCTGCGGTGTAATGCCGTCGAGGCTGAACCACTGCCAGCCTGCGCCGTGCGGGAAATGAAACGGCGCATTGGGGCTGGCGAAGCTGACGTCGGGCAAGGCGGCTGACCAGTGGTCGCCCAGTCCTGCCAGATCGTCGCCGCTGCTGCCAACGCCGTGGAGTAAAATGACTAATTTGTCGGCCATTTGCGGCCTCCTGTAAACGTTAAAAACCGTAAGCCTGCATATCCGGCCCGGCGGGAACAATACCGTTCGGGTTCAGGGCTTTAATCGAATAATAGCCGTGTTTGATATGGTCAATATTCACCGTGTCGCGCACGCCGGGCAGGGCCAGCATGCGCTGTAAATAGCCGTCCAGCGCCGGATAGCTGCGCAGCTGGCGCTGATTACACTTAAACAAACCGTGGTAGGCCACGTCAAAACGGATCAGCGTGACGAACAGGCGGATATCCGCTTCGGTCAGCGCGCTGCCGAGCAGATAAGGGCCGCCGTGCTGCAGGCGTGATTCAAGTTCGTCGAGCATGCCGAACACGTCGTGATACGCCTCAAGGTAACTCTCCTGAGTCGTCGCGAACCCGGCGCGATAAACTCCGTTGTTCAGGCGCGGGTAGATTTCGGCGTTCAGCAGGTCTATCTCGCTGCGCAGTGCAGCAGGATAAAGGTCAATAATGCCCGTTGCCAGCGCACCAAAGCCGCTGTTAAACATGCGCACGATATCTGCCGATTCATTGCTGACGATGGTGGCGGTTTTCTTGTCCCACAGCACCGGCACGGTGGCGCGCCCGGTAAAGCTGTCGTCGGCGCAGGTATAGAGCTGGTGCAGATAGTCGGCGTGATTTAGCGTGTCGCGGTCGGCGCCGGGGAAGTCGCCAAAGTGCCAGCCTTCATCGGTCAGCTGCGGTTCAACCACCGACACGCTGACGACCGCTTCCAGCCCCTTTAACCTGCGGGCTATCAGCGTGCGCGACGCCCACGGGCAGATGAGCGCAACGTACAGATGATAGCGATCCGGCTCGGCGGCAAACGCCGTGCTGCCGTCCGCGCTGACCCAGTGGCGGAAGCTTGAAGTCTGGCGCACAAAGCCGCCTTTCTCATCAGTGGCCTGCACCGGGTGCCATTCCGCCGTCCATTTACCGTTTACCAGCATGTTTTGTTCCTCATTAGTTGTTGAGGAACACTCTACACGCATTCCGTTATGCCGATTATCCCGTCAAAATTGCAAATATTCCTTCCGATATGGAAGGAATCACCAGTCCCGATCCCACGTCGGCTGCCCGGCGTAACGGCTGACCAGAAAGTCGATCAGCGCCCGTACTTTATGGGCAAGGTGGCGGGCGGGCGGATAGACAGCATACAGGCCGAGTGGCGGGATTTCGCTGGCGGGCAGCAGCGGCAGCAGGGTGCCTGCGCTCAGGGGCGGGCCGGCGATAAAGGTCGGTAGCCTGGCAATGCCCAGCCCGCTAACGGCCGCCGTCAGGCAGGCTTCGGCGTTGGAGAAGTACAGGCGACCGCTGACCGCCACCGTCGCGCCGCCGCTGCCAAATGGCCAGTTGTGCGGATCGCGAAAGTTGGTGTCGATAATGCAGTGATGATTGCTTAACTGCTGAGGGTCGTCCGGCGTGCCGTGCTGCTGCAGATAAGCAGGGCTGGCGGCGATAACCACGCGCATATCACACAGGCGGCGGGCTATCAGGCTGCTGTCGCTCAGCCTGCCGATGCGCAGCGCCACGTCAAAGCCTTCATCGACGATATTCACCACCCGGTCGGAGAAGCTGACGTCCAGTTCGATATCGGCGAACTCCTGCGCAAAGGCAACAAGCTGCGGAGCAAGCTGGCTGGCACCGAAGGTGATCGGCGCGCTGAGCTTGATGCGGCCCGAGGGTTTGCCCGCCGCATGGCGCACCGAGGCGTCGAGCGCATCCCACCCGTCGAGCAGGTTTTTCACCTGGGAATAATACGCCTGGCCGACTTCGGTCGGTGACAGTGCGCGCGTGCTGCGCTTCAGCAGCTGCACCCCCAGCTCGCTCTCCAGGCGTGAAACCAGTTTTGATGCCTGTCCGCTGCTGGTGCCCAGGCGGGCGGCGGCCCTGGCAAAGCTGCCCAGCTCCAGCACCGCGACAAACATCCGATCGCACTCCAGACGTTCCATGTTTTACCCCATTAAATAAAAACGGGTCGGGCATGCCCGACCCCTACACGATGCCACATATCTCGTAGGGGCGAGGCATGCCTCGCCCGGGTTAATGGCGATGCTTAAACCAGCCGCGTACCGCTTTGTGCATCAAACAGATGAATTTTATCGGGGTTGATGGCGAGGTGCGGGGAATCGCCAGGCTGCAAATCGACGCGGCCATTGAGCTGGACGTGCAGCGGAAAGCCCTGCCAGTCAACGTGCAGCAGGCTGGCCTCACCGGTCACTTCCAGCACTTTCAGGCGTGCAGGATACGGAGAATCGGCGGCCAGCGCAAAATCGTGGGCGCGCAGCCCGACGATCACCGGCTGAGTGCCCTGGCGTTCGGCGGCCGCGTGCCAGCGTTGCGGCAGCGCAAACCACAGCCCGTTACAGTGTACGCCGGGCTGTCCGCTGCGCGTTTCCAGCTCGCCGGGCAGCAGGTTCATCGGCGGCGAACCGATAAAGCGCGCGACAAAGGTGTTTACCGGGCGGTCGTAAATCTCCAGCGGTTTACCCTGCTGCACAATCACGCCGTCGCGCATCACCACGATCTGGTCTGCCAGCGTCATCGCCTCGACCTGATCGTGGGTGACGTAGACCATGGTGGTTTTAAAGCGCTGATGCAGCGATTTAATTTCGGCGCGCAGCTCCATACGCAGCTGGGCATCCAGATTCGACAGTGGTTCATCGAACAGAAACACCTGCGGATTACGCACCATAGCCCGCCCCATCGCCACGCGCTGACGCTGGCCGCCGGAGAGCGCACGCGGGTAGCGGTTCAGCAGCTTGTCGATACCGAGAATGCCAGCGATGCGCGCGATGCGGCTCTGCTGCTCGTCGCGCTTTACCCGCTTGACCTGCATATGAAACGCCAGGTTTTCGGCCACCGTCAGGTGCGGGTAGAGCGCGTAGCTCTGAAACACCATCGCGATATCGCGATCCGCCGGATCGAGATCGTTGATCTGACGGTTATCCAGCAGGATCGCGCCGTCAGACAGCGTGTCCAGCCCGGCCAGCAGGCGCAGCAGCGTCGATTTCCCACAGCCGGAGGGGCCCACCAGCACGGTAAAGCTGCCGTCTTCGATGGTCAGATCGAGCGGCTGTAATACGGTCTGTTTGCCGTAATGTTTGGCGACTTTTACCAGTTCAACGCGTGCCATAATATTTTCCCGTCATCACGGGTCAGGCATGCCTGACCCCTACAAGGTCATTTACTGCCGCCGCTGGCCAGGCCGCCGACCAGGCTTTTTTGCAGCCAGATGGCGATCAGCAGCGGCGGCAGCGAGGCGAGAATACCGACGGCGGCGATCAGTCCGTCATCGGTGGCGCGCCCGGCGGTAAATCCGGCGATGGTCACCGGCAGCGTCTGCGCGCTGATATTGCTGGTGAACAGCAGCGCATAGAAAAACTCATCCCACGCCAGCAGCCAGCCGAACAGCGCCGAGGCCCCCAGCACCGGCTTCGCCAGCGGCAGCGTAATGCGCAGCAGTACTTGCCAAAAGTGCAGCCCGTCGAGGCGCGCTGCCTGTTCGATATCACGAGGCAGCGCATCAAACTGGTTTTTTAGCATCCAGGTGAGGAACGGCAGGATCAGCGAGCAGTAAACCAGCACCAGCCCGAGGTGGGTGTTCAGCAGGCCGAGCTGTTGCAGCACGAAGTAGAGCGGCAGGACGAAGGCCACCGGCGGCACCATGTAAATCGCCAGCGACGCCATCAGCCAGCCGTCGCGCCCCGGGTAGCGCGAGAAGCTGAACGCCGCCGGGATCGCCAGCAGCAGCGAAATCAGCGTGGCAAAACAGGCCACCAGCAGGCTGTTGCCGAGCGCATGCAGGAACAGTTCGCCGGGCTGCCCCGGCTGCAGCGACAGCAGCGCGGCGTAGCGGCTGAAGTCCCACTGGCGCGGCAGCCACGCCAGCGGAATGCGCGCCAGGTCACTGTTGGAACTGACGCTCATCAGAAACAGCCACAGCATCGGCCCGAGGATCGACACCCCCAGCAGCACGGCGGCGGCATACAGCCCGATACGGCGCAGTTTACGTTTCATCGGCGAAGCTCCTGCGGCGCTGGCGATAAAGCAGCGCCATGTAAATGGCGATCAGTACGCTGCACATCAGGGTCATCAGAATGGCGTAAGCTGCGCCGCTGCCCGCGCGCAGGTAGCTGAACGACTCCTGATAGACATAGAAGCTGAGGGTTTTGGTGCTGTCGACCGGGCCGCCGCGCGTCATTACGTAGATAATGTCGAAGATTTTAAACGCGTCGATGGTGCGCAGGATCAGCGCCACGCTCAGCGCGCCGACGATGGCCGGAAAAGTGATGGCACGAAAACGCCGCCACGCGGAAGCGCCGTCAAGCCGCGCCGCTTCATACAGGTCCTCGGGGATCGACTGCATGGAGGCCAGCACCAGCAGCGTCACCAGCGGGTAGTTTTTCCATACGTCCGCCAGCATCACCGCATTTAGCGCCGAATCCGGCGAACCCAGCCAGCTGCGGTAGCTGTCGATAATATGCAGCTGGGTCAGCAGGGCATTGATGCTGCCGTAATCGGGGTTGAAGTTGAGCCGCCACATCATGGCGTTGACGATGGTAGGCAGCGCCCACGGCAGGATCACCAGCACGCGCAGCACGCTGCGACCGTGGAATTTTTGATTAAGCAGCAGCGCCACCAGCACGCCGATAATGCCCTCCAGCGCCACCGACAGCACGGTGAAGTAGAGCGTGCGGCCGATAGACGCCAGAAAGTCCGGGTCGGTGAGGGCGTAGAGGTAGTTATCCAGCCCGACGTAACCGGTCTGGCCGCCGCTGCCAATCAGCTCAGCATCGGTAAAGCTGAGCCAGATAGTGCGCAGCAGCGGCCAGGCGGTCAGCAGGCCCATGACGATCAGCATGGGTGCCAGCAGCACCCACGCCTGACGCTGCTCACGGTGTTGCAGACTGAGCATTAAGACCTCTTAATGTAGACGTGACGCGCTTTTTGTGACGGCATCCATCGCCGACTGCGGCGTCTGCTGGCCCTGCAATACCTGCTGCAGCTGCTGTTGCAGGCCGTTAGACAGGCGTGAATAGTCTGCGGTAATCGGGCGCATCAGCATCACATCAAGGGATTTTTTCGCCGCAGCAATCAGCGGCTCCTGGCCTTTCTGCACCGCCGGGTCGTCGTATGAAGACTTCCAGATAGGCAGGCTGAGTTTGGCGTATTTATCCTGCACCGGCTGCGAGGTCAGGTAGCGCACAAACTCCAGCGCCTCACCCTGATGCGCGCTGGCCTGCGTCACGCCCAGCCCCATCGAGCCATTCATCGCCGCCACCTTGCCCGGCATTTCCGACGGTGCCGGCACGATACCGACCTCGCCCGCCACTTTGCTCTGCTTCGCATCGTTGGCCATGTTGTACATATAGGTCCAGTTCAGCGCGAAAGCGGCATCGCCGTTGGAGAACACTTTGCGCACGTCCTCTTCCAGATATTCACGCGAGTTCGGGTTCGTCACGCCTTTATCCAGCGACTCTTTCATAAAGGTGACGGCTTTCACCGAGCCGGGATCGCTGAAGTTGAGCTTGCCGTTCTGATAGAACTGGCCGCCGAACGCGGAAACCAGCGTGGTGTAGTCGCACACCAGCGCTTCGGCCTGCGACCAGCTCCACACCAGCGGATATTTAACGATGCCCTTATCCTGCAGGATTTTCGACTGCTCCATCACCTGCGCCCAGCTGGTTGGCGGGTTGGCAATCCCGGCTTTAGCCAGCATCGCTTTGTTATAGAACAGATATTTGGTATCGAGGATCCACGGCATGCCCCACAGCTTTTTATCCCAGCTTACCGTGCTCCAGGCCCCGTCAAACACTTTGCCTTTCTCGTCGGCGCTGACCGTGCTGGTGATATCTTTCAGCAGGCCAAATTTGGCAAATTCAGCGGGCCACATATCGTCGAACAGCACCACGTCATAGCCATTACTGCCCGCCCCGCGTGCCGCGATGATTTTATCGTGCAGGGCTTCATACGGCACAAATTCGAGGTTAACGCTGACGTCAGGGTGGGCTTTTTCGAAATCGCTGGTCATGGCGCGCACGTCGCTTTCGCTGTAGGCGGCCTGCGACATAAACAGGGCATTGAGTTGCGTTTTTGCTGAGACGGCACCGGAGGCGCTCAGAGCAAGCAGAGTCATTACACACATGGCAGAACGGCTATTCATTACTTACTCTCCATTTAACCTTGATAAGGAAGCGTCAGATATACGGTCTTATTCGCCTGGAACAATAAAAATGCCTGAGCCGTAAAACCTAAGCGGCTCAGACATTTATTATTAACGTAAATAACTCAATTAAAATACTTAATTATCAGTGTGTCTTATAGGTCTTGCTTATTATGGTTGGCGGGTTCCCCTAAGTGTTGGCAGTATCGCCGCCCCGAGCGCGCCCGCCGCATCGCCCAGAGAAGATGGAATAATATGCTTGTTAACCGCATAACCACTGGCGCGCGCCAGCGCTTTCTCCATTCCTCCCTGAAAATGCGGAAACAGCGTGGCTGCGCTGCCGCTGAGCACCGTGACATCCGGGCCGTACAGCGCCAGCAGGGTATTTAACCCGCGGCCCACAATCTGACCGTACTGATACAGAATGCCGCTGACGCGGGCGTTCTCCGCGCACAGCGTGCCGATGCGCTCACTGAGCGTGGCGTCCCAGCGCAGATCGGGCAGTGCCGCCGTCAGTGCCTGCTGCAGCCAGCCGCGCGAGGCCAGCATTTCCCAGCAGCCCTGCAGGCCGCAGTAGCAGACGACCGGATCGTCCGATACCGGGATATGGCCGGCTTCCGGGTGGCTGCCGTCGACGTTGCGAAACGGCGTTCCGCCCTCCAGCATCGCCACGCCAATTCCGGTGCCGAGCGTCACCATTAACATGCGGCCGCTGCCCTGGCCCGCGCCGAGATGAAACTCGCCGAGCGCCGCCGCTACCGCATCGTTATCGATGGCGACCTCAACCGCGAGCAGCTCGCGCAGCTGAGCCACCAGCGGGAAACCGGAGAAGCAGGCCAGCGTATCCTGATTTTCAATCACTTCCGTACGCATATTCACCGGGCCGCTGGCGCCAATGCCGAGGCTGGCTATACGCTGGCCCGCCGGCACCAGCTGGCGCACTTTATCCGCCAGCGCCCCGGCGCGTTGCCAGGCGGGCAGGGTGGCGAACCATGCGGTCGGTACGGTTTCTGACGCGATTTCACGCTTTCCGGCCAGCATAATAATGCGCGTACCGGTACCGCCGATATCAATGCCTGCTTTGAGAGAAGTCGCGTCAGAAGTTGTCATATTTTTACCGTTATTTTCTGGCCGTAGAGGAACTCACCCGGCACCCGACCGTTGCCACGCGCCAGCGTGACGGTCAGATGCTGGACCCACAGCATTGCACAGAGTAAGCGCGGCAGCGGTTCAGCGGGGGTGGGCAGATGCACGCTGTCGCCATAGGCTACCGGCCCGACGCTGGTCACCAGCGTGCCGTTCTGGCGCAGGTCAGCCGCCAGGGTATTCAGCGTGCTGTCGCTGCCGTCACCAAACAGCAGGGCCAGCATACCGGCGCCCGAGGTTTCCATCGGGCCGTGGCGGAACTGCCCACCGATAAAGCCCTCTGCCGCCACTTTGGACGCTTCTTTGGTAATCAGTGCGCCGGTCAGCGCGGTTGCCGCATCGGCGCCGATGCCGACCATCGCCACGCGCGGGTGGTGCTCGGTCAGCAGGGCATCGCTCAGCTGCTGCACCACCCCACGCTGGCCGATAATTTGCGCGATGGCGGGCAGAATAGCCTGCACCGCTGTCAGCAGATCCTGTTCGTCGCGCCCGGTCAGGGCGTACAGCACGCGGTAGCTGGCGACCAGCGTATTGAGATAACTTTTGGCGCTGACGGTGGCCTCCGGCCCGCTGTGCAGCAGCACCTGCACATCGGCTTTTTGCGCCAGGGCGCTGGCGGCATCGTTGGTCACGCCAATCAGCGTTTTCGCTGCGCTGACGTTTTCCAGCAGCGCCACCACTTCACCGCTCATTCCCGACTGTGAGGTGACCCACAGCAGGCTGTCGGCGGTGACCAGCTGCGGCATATCCAGCAGCCGCCCGGCGTCAATGCGCCACACCGGGTAACCGCGCTCGATCAGTTCGCGCTCGATGGGGATCAGCGCATAATCCGAGGATCCCATGCCCGCCAGAACGATACGATCGTAGCTATTCAGATCCAGGCTGTTCAGCTGTGCAGGCAGCTGGCTGGCCAGCTGATCGCGCAGCGCATCAACCTGCTGCTCAATATCTTTTTCGTATTCGCTGAGCACTGTTGCGGTCATTGATACTCACTCCCGGTTAATGTTGCCGATGAATTAAACATAGCTGCACGAATTCGTGCAGTCAATGTGCATTTTTCGCGCAATTGCTTATTTTTCTGCCGTAAATTTGTCTGCTATACTGACATCTGCGCATTGTTCGTACAGTATGTGCATGAAAGCGTGCAGTTATCGTAACGGGAAGGACACATGAGCGCGTCACAAAGACGATTACAGATTGTTGAGATGATCAGGGAAAAAGGTTATCTGAACGCCGCCGAGCTGTCGGAGCAGTTTGGCGTTGACAGCTCCACCATCCGCCGCGACCTCGCGCAGCTGGAGAAGACCGGCCAGGTGATGCGCACCCACGGCGGGCTGCTGCCGTCGATGGCGGTTGCGGAAAGCAATCTCGATACCCCGTGGAGCGTGCGTCACCAGATGAACAACCCGGCAAAGGTGGCGATAGCCCGTCATGCCGCCAGCCTGGTGCGCGACGGCCAGTCGCTGATTCTGGACAATGGCTCCAGCGTATACGAGCTGGCGCTGGCGCTGCGCGATAAGCGCAACCTGACGGTGGTGACCAATGATGTGCTGACGGCGGTGGCGCTCAGTTCCTGCCCGGGCATCACCATTCACGTCGCCGGCGGCATGATGCTGAACAACGTCTACACGCTGATTGGCCAGGAGACGGTGGATAAGATCAACAGCCTGCACGTCGACTGGGCCTTCCTCGGCGCCGAAGGGGTGCATTTCGACAGTGGCGTGACCAATATCAACACCGTCGAAATCCCGGTGAAGAAGGCGATGATCCAGGCGGCGGAAAAGACCGTGGTGCTGGTCGACAGCAGCAAGATGGGCTACCGCGCGCTGGCGCACGTCTGCCCGCTGGCGGATATCGAGATGATTATTACCGAGGCCTCCCCGGCGCTGAAGCAGCGGGCGAAGTACGGCGAGCGTTTGGTGGTGGTGGCGTCGACAGAGGGCTGACCGAAAAAGAGGGTCAGCCCCTACAAAGGCGAGGTTGCCACGAACCATATTGATGCTGAAGTTGCCACAAACCGTAGGGGTCGACCTTTTGTTCCGGTCGACCCGCGTCACAGAAATGCACTAAGCTGAAGGTTTTCTGCCGTATAAGTGAGCCTGCTTTATGCTGTTTCGCCGTTTTGAAAGGATGATCGACATCTTCAGGGATGCCCCGGCCGACACGCCGCCGGATAGTCTGTGGGCGTTCTATCGCTTCTATCTGCGCCAGGTGTGGCAAAGCTTTGCGCTGCTGCTGGTGATTGGCCTGGTGGCGTCACTGATTGAAGTGGCGCTGTTCCGCTACCTCAGCCGCATTATCGACCTGGTCAATGCCGGCCCGGCAGCCACCTTCTTCAGCGACCACGGCGGCGAGCTGCTGTGGATGGTGGTGGTGGCCCTCATCTTCCGCCCGCTGTTTATCGGCCTGCACGACCTGCTGGTACACCAGACTATCAACCCCGGCATGACCAGCATGATCCGCTGGCAGCATCATAACTACGTGCTGCGCCAGAGCCTCAACTTCTTCCAGAGTGACTTCGCCGGGCGCATCGCCCAGCGCATTATGCAGACCGGTAACGCGCTGCGCGATTCGGCAGTGCAGGCGGTGGATGCTCTGTGGCACGTGGTGATCTACGCCGTCACCACGCTGGTGCTGTTTGCCGAAGCCGACTGGCGGCTGACGATCCCGCTGATTATCTGGATTATCGGCTACGTGCTGTGCCTGCGCTATTTTGTGCCGCGCGTTAAAGCGCGCTCGGTGGCATCGAGCGATTCGCGCTCGCGCCTGATGGGCTGCATCGTCGACGGCTACACCAATATCACCACGCTAAAGCTGTTCGCCCACAGCGACCTGGAGCGCCAGCACGCGCGCGAGGCGATTGACGATCAGACGATGAAAACCCGCAGCCAGGGACGCATGGTGACCAATATGGACGTGGTGATCACCACCCTGAACGGCCTGCTGATCGTCAGTACCACCGGGCTGGCGCTGTGGCTGTGGACGCAGTCGCTGCTTAGCGTCGGGGCGATTGCGCTGGCGACCGGGCTGGTGATCCGCATCGTCAATATGTCCGGCTGGATTATGTGGGTGGTAAACGGCATCTTTGAGAATATCGGCATGGTGCAGGACGGGCTGTCGACCATCGCGCAGCCGGTCAAGGTGCGCGATAAAGCTAACGCTGCCGCGCTCAGGGTCAGTCAGGGCGAGATCCACTTTGACGCTATCCGCTTTAACTACGGCGGCGAGCGCCGGGTGATTGATGATCTGCAGCTGACCATTCGCCCCGGCGAGAAAATCGGTCTGATTGGCCCATCCGGCGCCGGGAAGTCGACGCTGGTTAACCTGCTGCTGCGCCTGTATGACCTCAACGGCGGGCGCATTGTGATTGACGGCCAGAACATTGCCGACGTCAGCCAGGAGAGCCTGCGCGCGCAGATCGGCATGATCACCCAGGACACCTCGCTGCTGCACCGCTCGATTCGCGACAACCTGCTGTATGGCCGCCCGAATGCCACGCAGCAGGAGCTGATGCAGGCGATCCATCAGGCGAAAGCCGACGAATTTATCCCGCTGCTGTCGGATTCGCTGGGGCGCACCGGGCTGGACGCGCACGTTGGCGAGCGCGGGGTGAAGCTCTCCGGCGGCCAGCGCCAGCGTATCGCCATCGCACGCGTGCTGCTGAAGGATGCGCCGATCCTGATTATGGATGAGGCCACCTCGGCGCTGGATTCCGAAGTGGAGGCGGCGATTCAGGAGAGTCTGGAAACGCTGATGGGCGGTAAAACGGTGATCGCCATTGCCCACCGCCTGTCGACCATTGCCCGTATGGACAGGCTGGTGGTGCTGGAGCAGGGACGGATTGTTGAGATCGGCAGCCACAGCGAGCTGCTGGCGAAAGGGGGTCTGTATGCGCGCCTGTGGCGACACCAGACCGGCGGATTTGTCGGCGAGGAGTAAGGAGCGACCTTTTTACGCTCGACCCGCACATAAGCCCGTAGGGGCGAGGCATGCCTCGCCCCTGGCCATCAGCCTTTGTAAGGTTTCAGTTCCAGCCCGTAAGCCACGCCGTTGACGTAGACCTTCAGATGCTTAGTCGATGCATTAAACTGGTCATTATTCAGCACCTTGCCGCGCATCAGCAGCTCATTGTCGTTATTAAAGCCGTAGCCCACTGCCGGGCGGCCCTGCCAGTGCTGGTGGAAAGCGCTATCCGGTGCGGCATCCAGTACCGCAATCTCTGCGGCGGTGGCGGCGCGGTAAGCTTTATCAAACATAAAGTGCACCCCGGCGCTGAAGCGATCGAGGGAGTTGGTCTCCAGCAGCGCGCTACAGAAGCCGGTATACACCGCAATCTTGACGTACAGCCTGGTTTTTTGCCCCGAGCTGCCCGGCTGCAGCAGCACGCGCGTGACCGGGCAGGAGCCCTGACCCGACCAGGTGGCGATATAGCTCTGGTCGCCGGTTTTTTGCAGGAAGATATCGGCGGCCCCTTCGGCGGTGCGCTCCGTGGCGTCAATCTGGGTGGTCGTCATACTGCTGTAAAACGCCGTGCCGACAACGCGAATGCGCGCCTGAGTGGTGTTATGGGAGAAGAACAGCTCCCCGACGTAAAACCACTTCTCCTTGTCGCTGCGGTTATCCATGCGCTCGTTGCCCGGCGTGGTGAGATAATCGTAATTCAGCGAGCCGGTGATTTTAATCCCGTGGCTTTCGATGTCGACATGACCCTGCTCGTAAACGGACATCTCCGGCCACTCTTCAATGCCGGTGGCATCGTCAAAATCGAAGCCCTTACCGGCCTGCACGTTGAACTGCTGATTCACGATGCGCGCACGGTAGCAGCGCATCGGGTTCGGGCAGGTCTCCAGGTTGAAGGCTTCGATGGTCCACTGGCCGTAGGAGATATTGCCGGGATATTCGGTGTGCTCGATCCAGCCATTGTAGATTGCCGACTGCCCGGCACGCTGGAGATCGATGGCGGGATTCGGGCCGGTACTGCGCTGAATATTGAAGTTGCACAGCTCAATGGCGGTGATATGGTCCCATTTGCCCTGCACCTGCCCGGACCAGTGGCCGTACACCACGGTGCCGGTACAGTCGCGGGCGTACCACTGGTCAATTTTACAGTCGAGGGTATCGACCAGGTCCAGCGAGCGGCCGCCCATGTTGTAAAACATCACGCTGGTGACGCGCACAAACTGGCCGCCGGGAATAATGTTTTTAAAGAAGCCTTTGGTGTTGCGTGCGCCGTCTTTACTCTCGCCGTCGATAATCAGGCTGGAGACTTCCATATAGCGCGCTTTGACGGTGAACATCACGTCATTCTTTTTATCGGACACTAACTCGGTTGAGGGATAGTAACCAAAGTTAACGTGCTCCCCCGCCACGCGGAATTTGGGTACTTCGGCGGCGGAAATATCAAATTTTGACAGCATAAACTTGCCTGCCGGAAATTTAATGCCGAGCGTCGGATTTACGCGCTTCGACCAGTTCCACATCCACTCTACCGCCTGTTTACAGTCGGTCCTGCCGTCGGCCAGCGCGCCAAAATGGACCACGGTCACTTCATTGTGGTCGGTCAGCACGCGCTTCCAGATTTTATTGCCCGGCGTGCGGATATTGACCCCGTGATCGTGCGGGGTGGTGGTATCCAACATATCGTAAACAAACAGCCCGCCGCCCATTTTGTAGTCCTTTTTATACTCCAGCACCATCGCCATCTGGCCCATATCGGTGGGCTCCGTGGTGCGCAGGTCTTCCATGGTTTTACAGGTGATGATGGAGGTAGGGATGGTGCCATTCGTATCATTAGAGCGGGTCGTATTCTCTGACATAAGGTACCCCGGCAAAGTGGAATGTGAACAGGTAGATAACATCCACTTAAGTATATTCGTGGAAAATCTCACCGATGCGGCAGGGCCAGGGTAAATGCAGTGGTTAAAACTATATATTTGCCTTATGTCTCAAAATGAGACTGTTGTGTTTCATTATTTTTGTTGGGGCTGAAATATTTACCAGAATAACCTTAGTACGATTCTGCTCACGGCAGGGACTGCCGGGAAGGGGGGGGGCGCAGGGGGAAAACGGGTCGGGCATGCCCAACCCTGCGATTTATCCGGCGGGCCTTGCCTCGCCCGAAATTATATTAACGGTTTCAGCTCAAGGCCGTAAGCCACGCCATTGACGTAGACCTTCAGCACCTTATTAGCCGTGCCCGTCTGGGTAGTGGCCAGCGTCTTGCCCTGCAGCAGCAGCTCGTTGTCATGGTTAAAACCAAAGCCCACGCTGTTATTACCCACCCAGTGCTGATGATAGACATTGGTGTCGGTCAGCGCCGCTTCCAGCGTGGCGCTCTCCTCTGGGGTGGCTGCGCGGTAGCCTTTGTTAAACATAAAGTGCACGCCGCCGGTATAGCGGTCGTTGGCATTGGTATCCAGCAGAGCGACCACGTTGGAGAGCTTGGCCAGCTTCACGTACAGCTTCGTGTGCGAGCTGCTGCTTCCCGCCTGCAACATCACCCGCTTCACCGGGCTGGCTCCCTGACCGGACCAGCTGGAGATAAAGCCGCGCGTGACCTTTTGGATAAAGATATCGGCAGCGCCTTCGGCGGTGTTTTCACTGAAGCCAAGCTGCGGGACATCCTGCTTGGTAAAGGTGGCGGAGCCGATGACGCGCAGATGCGCCTGGAAGGAGTTTTGCGTCAGCAGCAGCTCGCCGACATAGAACCATTTTTCATCGTTGCCGTTGTTAAACATCCGATCGGGCGAGGTCAGATACTGATAGTTCAGCGAGCCGTTAATTCTGACGCCGTGGTTTTCAATACGCACATCACCCTGTTCATAGAGCGAAATTGCCTCCCATCGATCTCCGCTCTGAGAAAAATCCATTGCGGTGAAGGCCTTACCCTCGGCATCCTTATTATTTTGTTCATTGTGCTGCAGGTTGATAATGCGGCTGTAATTGCACTTCAGCGGCGCTTTACAGGTTTCAATATTCAGCCCGTTAATCGTCCAGTGGCCGTTGGCAATGGTGCCCGGATCGTCCGAGTGCTCAATCCAGCCATTCCAGATAAATGACTGCCCGGAGCGCTGCAGGTCGATCGCCGGTTTTTCTTTACTGCGCTGAATATTGAAGTTGGTCAGCTCAATGGCAGTGATGTGATCCCATTTCCCCTGGGGATTATCAGACCAGGTGGCGTGGATAACCGAGTCATAGCAGTCGCGGGCGTACCACTGGTCGATCTTACAGTCGAGCGTGTCGAGCATGCTGATGGATTTGCCGCCCATGTTATAGAACATCACGCAGGAGACGCGGACGAACTGGCCGGCTTCGACGATATTCTGATAGAACCCCTTAGTATTTTTAGCTTTGTTATTTTCGCCGTCGATAATCAGGCTGGAGATCTCGGTATAGCGCGCTTTAACCTTAAACATCACCTCGCCATCTTTTCTATCGGAGAGCAGGGTGGTGGCAGGCAGATAGCCAAAGGTGACGGTCTGGCCCGACACGCGGAATTTAGGCGTTTCCGGGGTGACGTCAGAAATATCAAATTTTGACATCATAAATTTCCCGGCAGGGAATTTAATGCCGATTTCCGGGTTATATTTTTTTGACCAGGCCCACATATATTTTACAGCATCGATACAGTCAGTTTTACCGTCCGCCAGCGCGCCAAAATCCACCACGGTCAGGGCGTTGTGATCGGTCAGTGCACGCTTCCAGCGCGCCCCTTTGGCGGTGACGAAATTCACGCCGTTATCATCGGGAGTGGTGGTATCGCTGATGTCATAAACAAACACGCCGCCGCCCATTTTATGATTTTCGCTGTACTCCAGCACCACCGCCAGCTCACCGACGGCGGTGGGTTCGGTCTGGCGCAGATCGGCTACGGTGCGGCAGGTGGTGACGGCACTATTGCCGCCGGTGGCTGAGGTGAGTTCCATCACCACTTTGCCAAACTCTATCGCTTTGCCGCTGGTGTCATAGACCTTCAGACTGTTTGCGCTGGTGGCGGCAGTGACGGCTTCATTACTGGCAGGAGTGGCAGGTTTTTTTGCAGGCATGTTATTTCCCAGTGAATATAACGTGAATGGATACAATCCACTAAAGTATATTCCGGGAAGTTTTTTGCATCATGGCAGGGCCAGCGTTAATAAAATAAACCAGCAGAATAAGACACCAGTCTGGCGTTATTCTTATTCTGCAGAAAATATTAACAGATTATCCTTAGTACGATTCTATTTACGCCAGGGACTGACGCCACGGCAGCGCCGAACGTGCCTCCTGCGCCCAGGCACGCACGCCGTCGCGCTCCTGCTGGAGAAAGTCGGCGACCGCCTCGTGCAGGCCGGGGTGGCGTAGCCGATGCCAGGACTCGGTCAGGACCGGTTCAAACCCGCGGATCAGCTTATGCTCGCCCTGCGCCCCGGCATCAAAGCGCTGCAAACCGTGGGCGATGGCGTACTCCATCCCCTGCCAGAAGCAGGTTTCAAAGTGCAGGCGGTTGAACTCCTCCAGACAGCCCCAGTAGCGGCCGTATAAGGTATCGCCATCCACCAGGCTGAAGGCCATCGCCACCGGATCGCCGTGCTGGCTGGCGATGACAACGCGGATGGCAGCGGGCATGCTCTGCGCCAGCAGGCTGAAGAACAGCCGGGTGAGATAGGGCTGGCGACCGCGCACGAGGTAGGTGTTGGCGTAGCAGTCGTAGATAAAATCCCACTGCGCTTCGCTCAGCTGCGCGCCCTGATACCAGACAAACTCTACGCCCTGGCTGGCGACCAGCTCGCGCTCTTTGCGCAGCTGTTTGCGCTTGCGTGAGGTCAGCAGATCGAGGAAGTCCTGAAAGTCGCGAAAACCGCGGTTGTGCCAGTGGTACTGGCAGCCCAGGCGCGGCAGCCAGCGTTCGTCGCCGGCCAAATGCTGATGCACGCGCGCATCGCTAAAGTTGATATGCGCGCTGTACAGCGCCTGCTGCTCAAGAAACTCCGGCAGCGCCTGCAGCAGCCGGGCGCCCGCGTGCTCACTCCCCAGCAGGCGCGCGCCGCTGACCGGGCTGAACGGCACCGCCGACAGCCACTTGGGATAATAGGGGATACGCGCCCGCTGGCTGGCTTCCGCCCACGCGTGGTCGAAGACGTATTCGCCCATCGAATGCGTTTTGGCATAGCCGGGCATCGCCGCCAGCACCTTATCCCCTTCGCACCACAGCAGATGCTGCGGCTGCCATCCCGTGGCACGGCTGACCGAGCCGCTCTCCTCCAGCGCCGATAAAAAGGCGTGGCGCATAAACGGTTGGGCATTCGGGGTGAGGGCATCCCACTGACTGGCCGGGATATCGGCCAGCTGCGTCAGAAGGGTCAGAGACATCGGCGTACTCCGCGTGCAGAACGTAAACCCCTAAACTGACGCTTTTTGCTGCGCGGATCAATCGCTTCTCCGCTTCTGCTGCATGTAAAGAACCTCATACTCATTCTCATTATCATTTGGCTTTGCTATTCTTGGGCAACTTATGCGCGCTGTGCCGCGCACGGCTTACCGGTTTAAGGGCGGATTTATGGCGGATGTTCAGGGTTATCGCTTGTTCAATGTAGTACTGGCACGCAAGCAGGTACTCTCTCCTTCGATGCTGCGCTGCGTGTTCAGCGGTGACGAGGTGCGCCAGATGAAGTTGGACGCGCCGGACCAGCGCATCAAGCTGCTGTTTCCGTCGATCAACGGCACGCCTGCCACGCTGACCGATGAGGGCGAGAAGACCTGGTGGGAAAAAGTGCGTGCGATGCCGCAGGAGACGCGCCCGATCGCCCGTACCTACACCCTGCGCCACCTCAACGCCGGGGCGGGTGAAGTTGAGGTAGAGTTTGTGATGCACGGCACCGAAGGCCCGGCGTCGGCCTGGGCGCTCAACGCCGAGCCGGGCGCGGCGCTGCAGATGGTGGCACCCAACCGCGCCTGTCCGACCAGCAGCGGCGGCTATGAGTGGGACCCGCATCCGGAGGTGGAGCGCGCGCTGGTGGTGGCGGATGAGACCGCGCTGCCGGCGGCTAAGGCGATCCTCGAACAGCTGGCCGGGTGGCAGAACCCGCCGCAGCTGCAGCTGTTCCTCGAAATGCCGAAACGCGGCGACTGCGTCGATCTCAGCCACTATCGCTTTGCCGATGTCCACTGGCTGCCGCGTGAAGAGAGTGGGGCATCGCACGGCGAAGCGCTGCTGAGCGCGGTCAGGCAGCAGGTTACGCTGCCGGAAAGTGCGCTGGTGCGCGGCGAACTGCATGAGGAGCAGGATGGCGATATCCTCTGGGATCGCGCCGACAGCGGCGATAAGCGCTTCCACGGCTGGGTGGCCGCCGAATCCAGCGCCGTTAAGCAGCTGCGCCGCTACCTGATTGGCGAACGCGGCCTGTCACCGGAGTGCATCAGCTTTATGGCTTACTGGAGCCGTGGCCCGATGCGCCACGACTAGCGCACCATCAGCTGCGGGCTGACGTTTTTCAGCAGATCATAGAACCAGGTTTTGGCGGTGATATCGCCAATTTCGGTATGGCCGTAGAGGTAAACTTCCAGGTTTGGCAGCTCAAACGGCAGCTCGATAATGCGCCCGTTGCCGCGCGCGACGTAAATCTTCGCCGCGCTGGTCGGCAGCGTCACCAGCAGCTCGGTGGCGGCAATCACCTCGCCTAACGCCGCAAAATGCGGCACTTCCAGCGCGATTTTGCGTTCAAAACCGTACTCGCGGATGCGCTCCTCCACCATGTAATGCCCGCTGATGGTTGACACGATAATGTGCTGTTCTTCCAGATAGCGCTGCAGGGAGAGCGTGTTGCCGATGCGCGGATGCGCCGTGTTGAGCAGGCAGACATAGCGCTCATCCATAATGCGGTCGCGCTGCGCCAGCGAAATCGTCTCGTTGCGGCTGCACAGCGCCGCGTCGATCTTCCCGGTCAGCAGCCACTCATCCAGCTTACGCATCTCGACGGGGATCACTTCAAGGCGCACGTTGGGCGCAATTTCACGCAGGTGCTTCACCAGTCGTGGCAGCAGCAGCAGCTCGCCGAGATCGGACAGCGCGAGGGTGAATTTGTGAAAAGATGTTTCCGGGGTAAAGCTGCGGGTATCCGCCACCGCTTTTTCAATCCCGCTCAGCGACTTCTTAAATACCGCATAGAGCTGGCTGGCGACCGGGGTAGGTAGCATCCCCTTGCGGCTGCGCTTAAACAGCTCATTACCCGTCTCATCCCGCAGCCGGGCTAGCGCGTAGCTGGCCGAAGGCTGGGTAATAAACAGTCTGTTCGCGGCGGCGCTGACGCTTTGCGTTTCAAAGATGGCGATAAACACCCGCACCAGGTTGAGATCCATCATGGCCGACATATAGTTGAATCCTATAATTGGAGATTCATATTATCTATTTGAACTATTTTAATCCTTCCCCTACTATCCCTTCCATAATTATTTGATATGTTCTTTCATTTTTTTCATATCGCTATAAAAACCATTTAAATCAATAAAATAACCAACTTGTTGCTATCAGGGCAGGAGTGGGCGCTTTCTGTCGCCCGTCATCGCGGAGTATCCATAATGAAACATGAAATTGTCGACGTTATCGTTGACTGGATTGACGATCACCTGGAAGAGGGCCTCAACATTGAGGCGGTCGCGGCGAAATCTGGCTACTCAAAGTGGCATTTGCAGCGGGCCTTCAAAGAGCAGAAAGGCATTACCCTCGCGACGTTTATTCGCAGCCGCCGCCTCGACCAGGCCGCGCAGTGTCTGGTCAGCTCCACCAAAAGCATTATGACCATTTCGATGGATCTCGGTTTCTCATCCCAGCAGTGTTTCCAGCGGGTGTTTAAAAAGCACTTCAACGTGACCCCGCGCGATTACCGTATCCAGCACCGTCAGTACCACTAAGTTCGGGAAAATCATGCAACAGCTTGTTAAATCAGCCATCGTCGTCGCGCTGTTCAGCGCTTGTGCCACCGCTCAGGCCGCCGAAGGGATCAACCACTCAGCGGCCAGCACCCAGGCCGACACGCCTTTCAGCTACGAGCGCCAGCTGCAAAAGGTGATGCGCCCGATTAACGACCTGCTGCCCCCTGACGACGTGCAGGAAGGGCAGGCGTCACGCTCCTGAGAACGTAAAATCGCTTAAATTCCGCTGTTTATCAGCGGGCATCTTGAAAAAATGCATCCTGCATCGGCTATACTGTGCGCCCTGTTGAACTGTGAACTGGATGCTATGGAACGTTTCGTCGAAAACCTGATTTACTCTGCGCGCTGGCTGCTGGCACCGATTTACCTCGGGCTGTCGCTGGGACTGGTGGCGCTCGCCATTAAGTTTTTCCAGGAGCTGTTCCACCTGCTGCCGCACGTGCTGGAGATGTCGGAAAATGACATGGTGCTGGTGCTGCTTTCGATGATCGACATGACGCTGGTCGGCGGGCTGCTGGTGATGGTGATGCTGTCCGGCTATGAGAACTTTGTGTCGAAGCTGGATATTGGTGAGCACAAAGAGAAGCTCAACTGGCTGGGCAAGATGGATTCCGGCTCGCTGAAGAACAAAGTGGCGGCGTCGATTGTGGCGATTTCATCCATTCACCTGCTGCGGGTGTTTATGGATGCGAAGAATATCCCGGATAACAAGCTGATGTGGTACGTGATTATCCACCTGACCTTTGTGCTGTCGGCGTTTGTGATGGGTTACCTGGACGGTATGTCGCGCAAAGAGAAGATTTAACGCTATTCGGCGATCGGCACGAGTCGACCCGACGTTTGTAGGGGCTGACCCTCTGTTTCGGTCAGCCCGTTATCACGGTGCCAATCATCGGCACGGGTCGACCGAAAAAAAGGTCGACCCCTACGACATTGCCCGGCGTCGGTTCTTTATGGCGCCGAACGCCACAACCAGCAGGGCGCCCACCGCACCGGCAATCCAGTGGATATAAGGGATAGCCGCAGTATAGCGTAGCGCCGCCGGGTCACTCACCAGCATGGTGCCGGCAATCCAGCCAATCAGCGCGCCGCCAACAATGACGATAAACGGGAAGCGGCCCAGCAGCGTCAGCACCAGCTTACTGCCCATCACGATAATCGGGATGCTGATCAGCACGCCGAACGACACCAGCCAGACATTGCCCTTACCCGCTGCGGCCACCGCCAGCACGTTATCCAGCGACATCACCACATCGGCCATGGTTATGGTCAGCACGGTTTTCCACAGGCGGCTGTCGCTGGCGACGTGCGCTTCCTCTTCTTCGTTCGCCACCAGCTTAAAGCCAATCCACAGCAGCAGCAGCGCGCCGACGATCTTCAGCCACGGCACCGCCAGCAGCTGCACGGCAATCACTAACAGAATCACCCTGGCAACAATCGCCCCCAGCGTGCCGAGGATAATCGCCTTCTTTTGCATCTGTGGCGGCAGCTTGCGGCAGGCCATGGCAATCACCACGGCATTATCGCCGCCCAGCAGCAGGTCAATTAGCACGATTTGCAGCAGGATGATGGCAATATCGAGATGTTCAAACCACATAAGCACTCAGTCAATTTACAGAGGAATAAACATGGCCACCGCAGTGACCATCAAGCGGTCAGCGGCGGAACTCGTCGGCGCTGATCGGGTACTTCTTGAGTTTATTATATAATCCGGCACGTGACAGCCCCCGCGGGTCCTGATCCCAGGACCCGCATCTATCGCATTCCGTTTTTTCTTCCCGTAACAGCTGAAAAAAGTGTGACGCCTGTAGCATTTTTCAGGCGTTGTGCATATTATTTCGCCACTGAGTGCACCTGCTTGCCGCTCAACATCCTTTACCCTGTTTTCTGTTGAGAATTCTGGACATGCCCGATGATTAGTCGCCGCCGGTTATTGCTGGGGAGTGGCGCGTTTATGCTTGCCATGAGCACCGATAAATTGTTTGCCCGCCAGGACTTCTACCCGCTGTGGCCCGATGAACCCCCGGGCGGTGGCGGTCCGAGCGGAGCATTGCGTATTTCCGCTAACGGCTCGTGGTCCAATATCGTCAGCCCGGGGATCCAGCGCTTTCTGCCGGAGAACCCTAATGGCAAAGCGGTACTGATTGCCGCGGGCGGCGGCTATCGCTGGATTGGCATGGGGCGCGAGGGCTGGCCGGTGGCGCGCTGGCTCACCAGCAAAGGCTTTACCGCGTATGTGCTGAGCTATCGGCTGCCCGGCGAACACTGGCAGGCCGGTAATCTGGCACCGTTGCAGGACGCGCAGCGTGCCATCCGCCTGGTGCGCTCAATGGAGCCGCACGTGCATCTGCTCGGCTTTTCTGCCGGCGGTCATCTGTTCGGCATGGCGGCCGCGCGGCCTGATTTCGCGTCCTATGCGCCGCAGGACAGCCTCGACCAGATCGTGCCGAAGGTCGACAGCGTCGGGCTTATCTATCCGGTGATCACCCTCGAGCCGCCGTATACCCATACCAATACGCATCTGTCGATGGTCGGCAAAAATCCGTCCCCGGCGGAAGAAGCAAACTGGTCGGTGCAAAACTACGTCACGCGCGCCTATCCCCCCACTTTTCTCGCCCAGGCGGAGGATGACCACACCTCGAACCCGGAAAATAGCGTGATCATGCACGATACCTGCCGCAAGGCCGGGGTTCCGGTGCAGATGATCCGTATTTCACAGGGCGGGCACGGTTTCGGCCTGGGCAAAGCGGGCACCCCGGCGGCGATCTGGGATGAAGCCTACGCGGTGTGGCTGGCGGCACGGGCGGGTTGACCGAAAAAGAGGGTCAACCCCTACGGGAGTTGTAGGGGCGACCCTTTTTTCCGGTCGCCCCGTGCCGATGATTTCCGCCGCACGGGATGAAGGCCATTTTTCCGGTCGCCCCGTGACGTCAGATTAAATCTGTTGCAGGAACGCCAGCAGGTCCTGATTCAGCTGCTCCTGGTGGGTCACGGCGAAGCCGTGCGGGGCGTTGTCATACACTTTCAGCTCGGCGCCTGTGATCATCTCTGCGGCCAGCTTGCCGGTGGCTTCGAACGGCACAATCTGGTCATTGCTGCCGTGGATCACCAGCGTTGGCACATCCACTTTCGCGATATCCGCGCGGAAATCGGTCTCGGCAAAGGCGGTGACGCAGTCGATGGTGCCTTTCAACGAGGCTAGCAGCGCGATATTCAGCGTCTGCGTTAGCACGCCATCGGAGACGGTTTGCCCGGCATTAATGCCGTAAAACGGCGTGGCGAAATCTTTGATAAACTGCGCCCGATCCTGCCGTAACCCGTCGCGAATACCGTCAAATACGGCCTTTTCCACCCCTTCCGGATGATCGGCGGTTTTACCGAAGATCGGCGTGACCGCCCCCAGCAGCACCAGCGCGGCAATGCGTTCGCTGCCGTAGTTGCCGATATAGCGCGATACGTCGCCGCCGCCCATTGAGAAACCGACCAGCGTCACGTCGTGCAGGTCGAGGTGGGTGATCAGGTCGTTGATATCCGAAGCAAAGGTATCGTAGTCATAGCCTTCCCACGGCTGATCCGAACGGCCAAAGCCACGGCGGTCAAAGGCGATAACGCGGTAGCCGCGCTCGGCAAGGAAATTCATCTGGCTGTCCCACATATCGGCATCCAGCGGCCAGCCGTGGCTGAACAGGACCGGCTTGCCCGTGCCCCAGTCTTTGAAATAAATTTGCGTGCCGTCAGCCGTGTTAAATGTGCTCATTCTGACTCCTCAAAGGGTGAATGTGGTGAAGTAGTCGCTATCGTGACTCCCCTAAAAAGTATAGTGACAAGGCAACAATTTTGAAGCACAGCCGGGCACACGGCATGGCCGCCAATTATGCCTACAGGCTGGTGCACAAAGCCCCGGCGGTCCCAGGAGTTAACTACTGGCTTTATGCGTTCGTATAAGGCCTTTTTTTTATCTATTTATACATTTAAAGCTCATAAGTGACATATGGCACGCGCGATAGACTAATATTGAGATATATTATTAAGTCTTCAATTTTTAAGGGTCAAATATGAGCCATGAGAAACCCTTTGTTATCTCCTTGAAGCTGCAAGCCATCGCCACGCAGCTCAATGAGCTTAAACAGGAGTTGCAGCAGGCAGAGCAGGATCAGCTTTCGCAGCTGGCTCAGCATAAAATTACATCGCTTGCGGCGCTGGGAGCGCAGCTGAATGAGAGGCGTAAAGCGCTGGGCCTGGATATTGCTACGCTGGAGTTGCAAACCGGGATCTCAGCCTCGACTCTCAAGCGCCTGTTTAAAGATCCTGAGCAAGTGAAGTTTGGCAGTGTCTATGCGGTAGCTGCCGCGCTGGGAGTGTCACTGTGCGCCGTCGTTTAACGGTGTGGCTGTACGATGAGGCCGTCGGCGTGCTTTCTCAGGAAGACAACGGCTACCTGTTTGCCTATCGTCCGGATTATTTTGGCCCTGCACTGTCACTCAGCCTGCCGGTGAGTAAAGGAAGATTCCCCAGCACCACGCTGCACCCGTTTTTTGTTTCTTTGGCCCCGGAGGGCTGGCTGAAAATGCGCTACAGCCAGCTACAAAAAATTGATGAGCAGGATCTGCTCGGCATGCTGCTGCATAACGGTGAGAACCTGATTGGCGCGGTACGCATCAGCGCTGAGGAAACATCATGAATCGGTGTCGAATCCTGCTGACCCGGCTGGAGTCGGAGGCAGAACAGACCTCAGGCTATTCAACCAGGGGGATGAAAAAACTGACAGGGAGCGCGCGCGTTGAGCCCTATCTGGGCTTTACCCGGACGCAGTTCGTACAGCAGTTGCCGCAGCAGCAGCGGGGTATGAGTATCTCGGGTTACCAGCCGAAACTGCAGCTGGTATTGCGGCAGCGCGACTTTGCAGTGGTGGGCTATCAGGGCGACTACATCCTTAAGCCATCACCCGTTGAGTTTCCCCATCTGGCTGAAAATGAACATGCCACCATGACCTTGATGGCACGCCTCGGATTCGACGTACCTGCGCACGGACTGCTGCCCTTCCGGCCTGAACACCCGGATGATGATATTGAATATGCTTTCGTTATCCGTCGTTTTGATCGCGACAGAGAGGGTCATGCACTGCATCAGGAGCCGCTGGATGCGGCGATGAACGTCGGTGAAAAGTACGGGAAAAACCGCGATGACGGTCTTCCGTGGGTAAGCTATCAGCAGATCGCGCAGTTCCTCATTCAGCACGTCAACGATAACCTGGCGTTTAAAATCGACCTGCTGCGGCGCATTATTTATGCTTATCTACTGGGCAATAACGATATGCATCTGCGCAACTTTGGCCTGCTGCATCCGCGTGGCGCTGCGCCACAGTTGTCGCCTCTGTATGATTTTGTCTCGGTGGCGCCTTTCTCTGCTTATTTTCAAAGCAGCTATCTGGCACTACCTCTGCTGGCCTGTGAAGAGGGCGGCAGAGAGCTGGCGGCTGGATTCACCACCCAGTATGGAGAGTATCTCGGGATGGATTTCCTGACACTCGGGCTGATTATGGGGCTGAGCCGCAAGCTGGTGCTTGCACTGCTCGCTAACTTGCTGAAAGAGCAGCAGCAGGTGGAAACGACCTATAACGAATCATTTATGCAGCCAGAAGCGGTGGCCGCCGTGTTGCAGTGTTATCGCCAACGCCTGAGCCGCCTGCAAATAGTGGATGAGCCAGCCCTGTAAATAGCGGGTCAGGCGTGCCTGACCCCTACACACCTTACTCAATACTCTTCAGGCTTTTGGCTCGATCCCACGGGCTTGAAGTTCCTTGCGCAACACGCGTTTAATCCATGTTGCCAGCGATGTATCCCCATCCTTCTTCATCTCATCCTCAAGCTGACGGCGCAATTCGTGCGATATGCGGATTTGGTACTGATCGGTTTTTGGTTTCTCGGTTGACATTGTAATTACATAATTTCATCATGGAGGTGTTGTAATTACAACGTATGTAATAACTGATTACAACCGGAGTTCTAAAAACAACGCCCCGGCAGTGCGCTAACACTGACGAGGCGTCTGACCAATACGTTAAGGAGTTAACGCTATGGCTGTGAACAAGTGTACCCAAACTCGTTTTGAATTGCAGATCCCCTTTTCATCAGCACAGGAGATCTCGCATGTTTGAACAGCTTGATATCAATGAAATTGAAACGCCGGAGCTGTGCGATCAGTGTTATGCATTGACCTGGGCAATCAGTGAACTGGTAGATCCCATCGTACGCGATACGCTCAACTGGATCCTGCTTGAGCGTTTGCAGGTGCTAAATAGCCGTTTCAATGATGTGCGGTTAAGTCGGCTGGAAGGGTAAGATCAGGCGGGTCAGGCGTGCCTGACCCCTACGCTTATTTGCGAGCCGCCTCGTTTAACTCAATGGCAGAACGGATTTCAAACAGCGTCTGTGGCATTTAAGGCACGACATAAACCAAGCCGTCGCTTTTGGGGCTTGACTGGCTAACTAAATCAGGATGATTTTTTATGATTAAAATTGAATCGTTTTATGAGGCATCTGTTATGGGGCAATCAAACACACGCGTCGTTACTGCGCATGTACCGATTGAAATGGCAGAAAAGCTGGACGTAAGTAATGCATTTTGTCTGGACGGAACCAGCCATAGAAGATTGAGAACGTGTTACCTGGCCGCGTAGCGGTGCGGCGTTAACCCAACATACAGCACATAAATTTGTAGGGGCGGACCCTCTTTTTCGCTCCGCCCGCTGTGCGATCACACATCCGGCAGCGTGCGCTTTTGGCGGCGGTAAATTTGTTCTATTCTGTGGAAAAATCGTTTCATTTACCGGAGCCTGCGCGCTGAATTCATAATGAAAAATACCGTGCCCGAGAAACAGACCCAGAAAGCCACCGCCAGCGATGTTGCCCTGCTGGCTGGCGTATCGAAGTGGACCGTGCTGCGGGCGTTTAAACCCGATGCATCTATCTCACCGCTGGCGCGCGAAGCCGTGCTGGCGGCAGCGAATAAGCTCGGCTTCCGCCCTAATCTGCTGGCGCGCAGCCTGAAGCAGCGCAAAACCCATATTATTGGCGTGGTGGCCGACGAGTTTAGTAATCCACATACCCTGAAGATGCTGAATGAAGTGACGCGCCAGCTCAACCAGCGTGGCTATATGGCGCTGCTGCTCAACGTCGATTCTGAAGCGAACTTCCAGTCGGTACTGCAGATGGCCGGCCAGCTGCAGGTGGATGCATTACTCTGCCTGGCGACCGTTTTCCACGATGGACTGATCGCGGCGATAGCCGGGCTGGAGATCCCCTTTATTCAGGTTTGCCGCAGCAGCGGGCATGCGGATGTTGAAGTGGTCAGCGTTGACGGCTTTGCTGCGGGCGCGCAGATTGGCAACCTGCTGCTGTCGCAGGGCTATCAGCGCTTCGTCTATATGAAGGGGCGCGACACGGCGTCGAGCCAGCTGATGCGTATGGAAGGCTACGCCGCGGCGCTGGATGCGGCGGATAAGTCGCTGGATAAGGTGCTGGTGGCGGGCCATTACGACCGCGAGCGGTCATATCAGGCGATGATGACCTACCTGAAAACCACCCGCGCTTCTGAGCGCATCGACGCGCTGTTCTGCGAGAATGACGTGCTGGCGTTTGGAGCGATGCAGGCAATCCGCGACTTCGGCGAAGGCGCGCATATTGGCGTGGTGGGTTTTGACGATGTCGGCGAGGCCAGCTCGTCAATGTGGAGCCTGACCACCTGGGCGCAGCGCTGCGACCTGCAAATCGCCGAGGCGCTGAACCGCCTGCTGGACGATCGCGCCGATGAAAATGGCGCATGGAGTCAGGGCGAGCTCCAGGTTCGCCACTCGCACCTCAGCCGCGTGGCGCACGGGGAATTGCACAAATGCGGCTGCGCCAGCCGCAGCTGAAGAGGAGCTGGGTCGCGATCAAAAAAGCCAGCAGGGTTCTGCTGGCTTTTGTGTTGCCGCGTCGCGCTTAGCGCATGGTGACAAACTCTTCCGATCCGGTCGGGTGGATCGCCACGGTGTTGTCGAAGTCTTTCTTGGTGGCACCCATTTTCAGCGCCACCGCGAAGCCCTGCAGCATCTCGTCCATGCCGTAACCGATGCCGTGGATACCGACGATCTTCTCATCGGCACCGACGCACACCAGCTTCATGCGGCACGGCTGACGGTGCTGGGTGACGGCGGTATACATCGCGGTAAACGCCGATTTGTACACTTTCACCTGGTCATCACCAAACTTCTCACGCGCTTCCGGCTCGCTCAGGCCGACCGTGCCGATTGGCGGGTGGCTGAACACCACGGTGGGCACGTTGCTGTAGTCCAGATGCTCGTCCGGCTTGTTGTTAAACAGGCGCTCGGAGAGGCGACGACCGGCGGCGACCGCCACCGGGGTCAGCTCGACCGCTCCGGTGTTATCGCCCACCGCGTAAATCCCTTTTACATTGGTGTTCTGGTATTTATCAACGCTGATGTAACCCTTTTCGTTCAGTTTCACGCCGGTCACATCAAGGTTCAGGTTGTCGGTCATCGGCTCACGGCCAATCGCCCACACCAGGCAGTCCACGGTCTGCTCTTTACCGTTTTCCAGCTGTAAGGTGAGGCTACCATCGGCATTTTTCACTACCGCTTTCGGGATCGATTCGGTGTGCAGCGTTGGGCCTTCGGTGTTCATGACTTCCACCAGCGTGTCGACGATCAGCGGATCGAAGCTGCGCAGCGGCGCGTGTTTACGCACGAACAGGTGCGTTTCAGAACCCAGCGCGTTGACCACACCGGCAATTTCGACGGCGATATAGCCTGCACCGACGACGGCGGTGCGTTTTGGCAGCGCCTGCAGCTCGAAGAAGCCGTCAGAGTTAATGCCGTATTCCGCGCCTGGGATGTTTGGCTGGCTCGGGCGGCCGCCGGTGGCGATCAGAATATGGTCGGCGGTAATCTTCTCGCCGTTCACTTCAACGGTGTGTGCATCAACAAAGCGCGCGTAGCCTTTGATCACGTCGACTTTATTTTTGCCCAGCACGTTGTCGTACGAGCTGTGGATACGGTCGATATAGGCGCTGCGGTTTTTCACCAGCACGTCCCAGTTGAACTGGTTTACGGTGGTATCAAAGCCGTAGTCCGGGCCGTAGTTGTGGATAGCTTCGGCGATCTGCGCCGCGTGCCACATAACTTTCTTCGGAACGCAACCGACGTTCACGCAGGTGCCGCCGAGCTCTTTTGCTTCAATCAGTGCACACTTCTGTCCGTACATGGCCGCACGGTTAATGGAGGCGATACCGCCGCTGCCGCCGCCGATGGCAAGGTAGTCATAATGTTTGGTCATCGAGTCTTCCAGTTCAGTAAGTGAGTTAAATCAGCTGGCGTAGAGTGTAACGCTACAAGGTGAAAAGCCGCAAAGGTTGCGTCTATGATTGTGATAGGGTGCAGGCACAGTGAGGGTGCTGTGCCCGGGTTGTTATCCCGCCAGGACCGTCTGCATTAGCAGGCGATCGAGCGCGCTGCTGTCGCGCCTGGTGCCGTCCGCCAGCGCTGGCCGCTGCGTATCGTTTAGCTCATGCAGGATAAACGCGTGCAGAAGTTCGCGGCGTGGGCCATATTCGGCTTCTCCCGCCTGGCTTTTACTGACCAGCAGCGCCTCGATCTCCGCCAGCAGCACCTGATCGCTGATCGTGCCTGCCAGCAGGTGGTCGAAGCGCATCGGCGGAACACCTTTGCCTGCTTCTATCCAACGTACCGCCAGCAGTGGGCGCAGCACGTAGAAGTATTTTTTCAGCCGCACCTGTTCACCCTGCAGATAGCCGCGAAAGTTTTTCTTCGCCATCGAAAGATAGTGATAGCGGGCGCGAAGATCGCTGAAAAACAGAGGCATCTGGCTACGCAGTGCAGCCGTCGCTTCATCATCCTGTCGATAGACCACCGGCGAATCGAGCCACTCCATCAGCGTTGGGTTAGCGGCTTTCATTAAGCCCAGCGTCTTACGTAACTCCCAGCCGCAGACGTCCAGCTCAGCATCGATTGGCAGCTCGATAACATCACGCGGCGGCTCGACGCGCAGATACCATTCAGGCTGATGGACGTAGATAAACCGCACGTCATAATCACTGTCCGGTGAGGCAAAACCCCAGCCCCGGCTGCCGGATTCGCAGGCGTACAGCACCCGCACATGATACTGCTGTTCGATGGTGGCCAGGGTACCCAGCACCCGCGCGCGCATGGCACTGCTAACGGCCAGCTCCTTTTCTCGATCCATGTTTAACCTCCTTTTATCTGTACCAGTCCGTTCAGCACCTGATCCAGGCCACCGAATACGGAAATTTTATCAATGCGCTCTGCCACTCTCTCCAGCGTTTCCAGCTCTTTCAGGCGCAGTGCTACCGGATTGTTTTCCATTACTTTGGCGGTATTAAGCAGTGAACGTGTCGCCGCCGTCTCTTCGCGCCGACGGATGACGTTCGCCTGAGCCGATTTTTCCGCTTCCACCAGCCGTGAGAGGATGGTTTTCATCTCACCCGGCAGCACAATATCTTTGACTCCCAGCGAGGCCACTTCCAGCCCGTAAGCCGCGACCTTCTGGCGGATCTGTGTGCTGACCAGCTCATCAATCACCTGCTTGTCTTCCAGCAGTTCATCCAGGCTGCGCGTTCCCACCGCCTCGCGCAGCGCAAACTGCAGCTCGCGATAAAGGTATTCCAGCGGTTTGGTCAGCTGCGAGCAGGCGCTCATGACATCGCTGTAACGCCAGTTCGCCGCGAGGTTAATACGCAGGCTGACTTTGTCGCGCGTCAGGATCTCCTGGCCACTGACTTCCAGCGCCTGAACGCGTGTATCGACAACATCAACCTCCACCTGATGATTGAAACGCCAGTAGCCTCTGGCACCAGGCTCCAGCAGTCCCCTGGCGCGACCATCGACCTTCAGAATACCGACGTGCCATGCGGGGATCTGCACCAGTAATACGCCGCTGTTGCCGGTCACCGCCCGCTGGCGCAGCTGCGGTTGCAGCAGGCTGGTGAGGATCTCAGATGGGATCTCTACCGCGTCGGTTGGCAGGAGTTCGACGCGCTGCTCACTGCCCTTTTGCCAGTAGAGGCGACGGGTGCCCGGCGGCAGGATCTCCTCCAGCAGTGAATTTTTATAGCGCAGGCCGACGCAGGTCTCCGCCACTTCGATCAGCTGGCAGTGCTCCGCCACCCAGTGCGGATGATACTGCTGCAGGTACTCCGCCTGCTGCTCGTCAATCGGCTGATTAAGGTCGAAGGTCTGCATGCTCAGCTTGCCGAACCAGTCGCGAAAACGGTGTTCCCCGGCTGGCAGAATCTGTTGATATTCGTCGCTCTTGACCAGCAACGCAATCTGCCCTTTACGTACTTTAAACTGCTTAAACATATTATCTCCTGATAGTCGGGCACCTGGGAAAACGGGCCGGGAGGCGAAGCCAGAGGGAACGTTCAGGCGCTGCCCAACCTGCGGCGGCGCGTGTCTGTTGCCTCTGGCCCGGCGTCCGGGCCGGTTTTCCCGGTGGGTTGCCAACGGCTCAACCTGGGTACTGCTTAATAATTGACTCTTCGGGTAACGAAGGTGCGAATGCGGGAGTCGAACCCGCTGTGACCCTGTGCCATTCGCTCATTGTCTGCGTGACTGCTGGCGGAACGCCTGCGGGAAAACGGCTCTCCGTTCCCGATGCGCCGGTGGGGCTCAGAACCCGTACTGCCCAGCATGCTGACGGATTAACTATTGCCAGAAGCGTGCCAACCGATAAAAAAGTGAAGTGTTTTTTTTAATGAATTGATACGTAATGATTTTTTCTTGAGAGCTGAAAACGGCTTTGCTATCGCACGCTGTATAACTTTATCCTGTGGGATAAACATTGCGATAAAGGGATAAGCATGAAGCGCAGAGTGGTGATTGGTGTACTGGGCACAACCCTGGATAAGCGCGGTAAACGCGCCAACCGCTGGAACAAATGGCGGCCCACGCTCGGCGTGTGTATGCAGCCCGATCTGCCGGTTGACCGCATGGAGCTGCTGTATCAGCCGCACAGCCAGACTATGGTCGAGCAAATGAAGGAAGATATTGCTCTGGTTTCCCCCGGCACAGAGGTGCGGATTAATCAGGTTGCTCTGAACGATCCGTGGGATTTCGAGGAGGTGTACACCACGCTGCTCGACTTTGTCAGCCGCTACCCGTTCGATACGGAAAATGAAGAGTATCTGGTGCATATCACCACCGGAACACACGTCGTGCAGATCTGCTGGTTTCTGCTGACGGAGGCGCGCTACCTGCCTGCCAGGCTGCTGCAAGTCTCTCCAGCGCGCGGTGAGAAAGAGGTGAAGATTGCTGGCGTTAATACGGTAATCGACCTCGACCTCAGTCGTTATGCCACATTGACCAGCCGCTTCATGCGCGAGCATGAAACCTCCGTTTCGCTGTTAAAAGGGGGCATCGCTACGCGGAATGTCGCGTTTAACGCCCTCATAGAGCAGATTGAACGCGTGGCCCTGCGCTCGGCCGCGCCGATGCTGCTGACCGGCCCCACCGGGGCGGGCAAGTCATTTCTCGCCGAACGTATTTATCAACTTCGTCAGTCACGCCATCATGTTAGCGGCAAGCTGGTGGCGGTTAACTGCGCCACGTTACGCGGAGACAATGCGATGTCGACGCTGTTCGGCCACGTAAAAGGAGCGTTTACCGGGGCGTTGCAGGCGCGGAACGGGCTGCTTCGCGAGGCCGATGGCGGCATGCTGTTCCTGGATGAAATTGCCGAACTGGGATTAGACGAGCAGGCTATGCTGCTCAAAGCGATTGAAGAGAAACGCTTTTTACCTTTTGGCGCGGATAAAGAGGTTAGCAGTGATTTCCAGCTGATTGCCGGTACCCACCGCGACATGCCGCAGTGGGTGAGTGAAGGGCGCTTTCGCGAAGATCTCTATGCGCGCATCAATATGTGGACCTTCAGGCTGCCGGGGCTGGCAGAGCGGCGCGAAGATATCGAGCCAAATCTTGATTTTGAACTGTTGCGTTACGCCAGTGACAGCCAGTCTCAGGTCAGATTTGAGCCGCAGGCACGCCAGCGCTATCTGCAGTTTGCCTGTTCTGATTCGGCGCAGTGGCGCGGCAATTTCCGTGAATTAAGCGCCTCGGTAACGCGCATGGCGACGCTGGCCGAAGAGGGGCGTATCGGCCTGGAGCAGGTAGGGGATGAGATTCAGCGGCTGCGTGGCCACTGGCACCAGCCTGTTGAGCCGCAGGCGTTAACCACGGTGCCGGAACTTGATCTGTTTGACCGCAGCCAGTTAGAAAGCGTGCTGGCGGTTTGCCAGGCCTCTTCTTCACTGTCTGATGCAGGGCGTAAACTGTTTGCCGTTTCGCGACAGCAAAAGAAGCAGCCCAACGATGCTGACCGTTTGCGTAAATATCTGGCACGTTTTGATTTAGACTGGGAAAAGCTAAAGTCTGGCGCATCGCCGACCTTATGAATAAAGGAGCCTGCTAATTATGCATTTGCAGTTTTTAGGCACCGGGGCCGGTACGCCGAGCCGCGAGCGCAACGTCACCAGCATCGCGCTGGATTTGCAGGGAGTGCGCAACGCCACCTGGCTGTTTGACTGCGGCGAGGGCACCCAGCATCAGATCCTGCGCACGCCGCTCAAACCCGGCAAGATCGAGAAGATCTTCATTACCCATCTGCACGGCGATCACATCTTCGGCCTGCCGGGATTACTCACCAGCCGATCGATGAACGGCTCCCTCGAACCGCTGACTATTTATGGCCCGGTGGGGATTAAAACCTTTGTCGAAACTACGCTGTCATTAAGCGGTTCGTGGGTCACCTTCCCGCTGGAGATCGTGGAGATTGGCGCGGGGGAGGTGTGCAACGATGCGCATTTTCGCGTGACGGCGTACCCGATGACCCATCCGGTGGAGTGCTACGGCTACCGTATTGACGAGCATGACAAACCCGGCGCGCTGGATGCGGCAAAACTGGCGGCGCATGGCATACCTTCCGGGCCGTACTTCTATGACCTGAAGCATGGCCGCAGCGTGACGCTGGATGATGGCCGCACGATAAACGGCTGGGATTATGTCGGCGAGCCGATCAAGGGGCGCAGCCTGGCGATTTTCGGCGACACCGCACCAACGGCGGCGGCGCAGCTCCTGGCGGCGAACGTGGATGTGATGGTGCATGAGGCGACGCTGGAAATGGCGATGGGAGAGAAAGCCAACAGCCGTGGGCACTCCACCACCGCACAGGCGGCGAAAGTGGCGCAGGAGAGCGGCGCCAGGCGGCTGATTGTGACGCACCTCAGCTCGCGCTATTTACGCCATGACAGCGAGCGCCTGCTGGCAGAGTGCCGGGCGGTGTTTGCCGCCACCGAGATGGCGCATGATTTCGCGATATTTCAGCTGTAGGGGGCGGGCATGCCCGACCCTGGGTGAGGCATGCCTCGCCCCTACGCGATCGGGTGGAGGTTAACCGCAGGCGACACCGTTATTCCGGTACGATCCAGCTGACTTTATGGTGGCCGGTGCCTGACGGTACCAGCACTTTCTGCAGCCACGGCAGCACGTTGTTCATCTGCTGCTCCAGCTTCCACGGTGGGTTAATCACCACCATCCCCGAGGCGGTCATGCCGAAACGGTCGCTGTCCGGGCGCACGCCCAGCTCAATCTGCAAAATACGGCGAATGCCGGTGGCCTGCAGCTCGTTGAACATACGTTTGATCTGCTGGCGCAGCACCACCGGATACCACAGCGCGTAGACGCCAGTGCCGAAACGCTTGTAGCCTTCCTGAATTCCCTGCACCACGGCCTGATAGTCACTTTTCATCTCGTACGGCGGGTCGATGAGGATCAGACCACGGCGCGACAGCGGTGGCAGCTTGGATTTCAGCTGCTGATAGCCGTCGGCACGCGCCAGGCGCGCGCGGTCATCTTTCTGGAACTCATTGCGCAGCATCGGGAAGTCGCTGGAGTGCAGCTCGGTCAGCTGCAGCTGGTCGTACTCACGCAGCAGATGGCGGGCGATCAGCGGTGAGCCAGGGTAATAACGCAGCTTGCCGCCCGGGTTGTAGTTTTTCACCACGCTGATATAGGGCTCCAGCTCGGTCGGCAGGTCATCCTGCTGCCAGATGCGCGCAATCCCTTCCAGATACTCTCCGGTACGTTCAGCGTGCTCGCCGCTCAGCAGATAGCGCCCGGCACCGGCGTGGGTATCGAGGTAGAGATAGGGTTTATCCTTCTCATTCAGTGAGCTGAGGATCAGGCTCTGCACGGTGTGTTTGAGAACGTCGGCATGGTTGCCTGCATGGAAACTGTGGCGATAACTGAGCATGTATTAGGAAATCCGGGAAGGTAAAAGCGAGCGTGCCGCCAGCGGGCGGCACAGGTTGCGATGATTATAGCGAAAACGGGTTAAAAAAGCGCGATCAGGCCGGGATTCGTTGCCACATCGGGTAAGTAAAGAACAGCAGGTGCAGCAGATTAAAGCTGAAATGCACCAGGGTGGAGACCCACAGCCGCCCGCTCCACAGCCAGGCCAGCCCGTAAATCAGCCCGGCCAGCGTGGCGAACACCACCAGCAGCAGCCCGCCGGAGAAGTGCACCGAGCCGAACAGCAGCGCGGCGATAATCAGCGCCCGCTTGTCGCCCAGCAGCTGGCTCAGCCGCTGCTGGATATAGCCGCGAAACAGCGCTTCTTCCGCCAGCGAGACAAAAAACAGATTCGCCAGCATAAAGGGACCCAGCCACTCGGGCAGGTGCGGCTCCACCCTCAGCCCACCGGCGAAGGTGGCCAGCAGCAGCAGCAGCGGCAGCGACATCAGCAGCACCAGCCACCACAGCCCGTTAGCCGGCGGCTGCGACGGGCGCTTGAGCAGGGTCGGCAGGCAGGCCAGCAGGATAAACGGCACCAGCGCTTTATCGAGGTTGTAATAGAAGGTAAAAGGCGCGCTCTGCGGCCCGGCGCGCACGGCGGATTCGATCAGCTGATTATTAAAGCCGGGGATAGTATGCAGCATCAGCGCAAAGGCGCTCGCCACCAGGATAATCTCCCCCGGCAGAGTAAAGGCCGAAGGCTGTTTGTGCGTGCCGGAATAGACGGCAACAAAGCCAATGACGATCAGCGCCACGATAGCCGGTGGCATTAATACCTGTTCAAAGATGGCAAGGCCCAGCACCACGGCCAGCAGCACCAGTGCGCTGCGCAGATTAAACGGCAGGAACAATAGCGATGCCGCCAGTACATACCACATAAAGACACTCCCTGTTTGTAACGAAGTAATACGGCGTATTAACGCCGGGGAGTATGCAATGTGTCTCCGATCGTGGCAATGCGGAAAGTGCGGTCAAGTCAGGGTTTTGCTGTAGGAAACAAGCGTAAAGGCCAAAAAGGCAGCCATGCGGTTATTGTTATCACATTGTATTTAAAGTGATAATGACGTTTGTCCTACAAGTTGAATTCCTGTTGATCTGTAGGACGTGGCCTTAACCCGGTACAGAGTATTGTGCAGAAACGGGATTGGATTAATATAGCCGCCACACGCAGCAAGGGATATTTATTATTGCGTTATAAGGAATCATTGCAGTGAACTGGATGGTTGCTGCCTGACAGGGATGCATTAAAAATATTTAATTATTATCGCTTCTGACACTTAATTGATATTCATTTTCGAATATCAATCGTCAATTTATTGCTATTGGCCTGGAAAGCGTGCGCTGGCACCAGGGATGGTGCGATTTATTTTTCTACTGATTTATTCATCAATGTATTTATACCCCGCCGGGAAATGATTCCCTGCATCTGAACTGTTAATTAAGGAATGCCTTTAAATGAAAAATATCGTATTAGCAGCAGCGGTTATCGCAGCAATGGGTTCAGTGACTGCCGTTCAGGCCGCTTCTACCGGTACTATCACCTTCAACGGTGAACTGACTGCCACCACCTGTGATGTGATTGTTGATGGCCAGGCGGCTGATGCCACCGTGACCCTGCCAACGATCGGGACTAACCAGCTGACGGCTGTAACCCAGACTGCGGGTAGCACCAACTTCAATATGGCACTGACCAACTGTGCCGGTACGCTGACGACCGCTTCTGCTTTCTTTGAAGATGGCCCAAGCGTAGACGCAGTAACAGGTCGTCTGAACAACCTGACCGGTACCGCAACCAACGTTCAGCTGCAGCTGCGTGACGGTTCCAGCACCTCTCGTGCGGTTATCCAGGCGGGTAACAGCAACCAGACAGCTAACACCATTTATCAGGACGTCTCTTCGGGTTCTGCCAACCTGCCATACGCGGTTGAATACTACGCGACTGGCGCCACCACTGCCGGCACCGTGGTCAGCAACGTCGTTTACTCCATTCAGTACAAGTAAGACTGAATATCCCGTGAAAAGGGCCAGGAACGGGATGTTTCATGGCCCTTTTATCAGTATTTGAGATTCTGCCATGAGATTTAATCCTTCTGCATTCATCAGGTTACTTTGCGTTGTCGTGTTAAGCATCATCAGCCTCAGCGCCTGGTCGAGCGTGGTTATCACCGGCACGCGGGTGATCTATCCCGCCGGGCAGAAAGAAGTGACGGTCAAGCTCAGCAATGCCGGCACCAGCCCTGTGCTGGTACAGAGCTGGATCGACAACGGCGACCTTGACGCTAAGCCGGAAAACATCAGCGTGCCGTTTATTTTAACCCCGCCGATTAACCGTATTGAGCCTGGCAAGGGGCAAACCCTGCGCCTGAGCTATACCGGCGCGCCTCTGCCCGCGAATAAAGAGTCGGTGTACTGGCTGAACGTATTAGAAGTTCCTGCCAAAGCAAAAGGACAGAGTGCGGAAAATTATCTGCAGATGGCATTTCGTTCGCGCATTAAATTATTTTATCGCCCTGCGGGTCTGGCGGGTAATGCCAATGACGCAGCAAAAGCGTTGAGCTGGACGGCATCTCATGGTGGATTAACTGCCAGCAATCCGACGCCTTATTATGTCTCGCTGGTGACCGTCGCCGTTAATAATAAGCCGGTTGAAGGCCAGATGGTCGCACCTGGATCTTCTCAGACATTTAAACTGCCTGCTGCGGTATCGGCTGGCAATAAAGTGCTGCTCACTTTCGTCAATGATTATGGCGCAGTGGTGTCAACCGAATCCGTTATTCAATAATTATTTCCTGCCACAGAGTGAAATCCGGAAAAAATGATGAAAAAGGTGGCCGCAGTGAGGCAGGAACACGCTTACCCAAAAATCTATTGCGGAAAACTCTCCCGACTGTGTCTGGCGATCGCGGCTCTGCTGTCTGCACCGGCGGCCCTGGCGGCAGATGACGCGCAGCAGGCAGAACAGGATGTGGAGTTTGACGCCTCATTTCTCCAGCTCGGCGGTGGCAACAGTGTGGATCTGTCGCGCTTTGCCAACGGCGCTTCCGCGACTCCTGGCCGCTATCGTGTGGCGATCTACCTCAATAATGAAGCGCTGGTGAATGAAGAGGTGGAGTTTAAAAGCCGGGCAAATAACAGCGTCTATCCCTGTTTAACCGCCGCGATATTAAAAAATATCAACTTTAATCAGGCAAAGCTGCCGCCGGATTTCCTGCAGTCGCTGAGCAGCGAGAGCGGCTGCCTCGATTTAGAGGCCAGCCTGCCGGAAGCGCGCACCCGGTTTGACAGCAGCGAGCAGCGGCTGGATATCAGCATTCCGCAGGCGATGCTGTTACATACGGCGCGCGGCACCGTTAATCCCGCGCTGTGGGATCGTGGCGTCCCCGCCGCGATGCTCGGCTACAACGTCAATGCCTGGAACAACCAGTCCGGTGATTATCAGTATCAGTCGCTGTATGCCGGGGTGAATGCCGGGGTGAATATCGGTGCCTGGTATCTGCGCCACAACGGTTCCTATAGCGCCAATAACCACGGTGAAAAAAGCTACAGCGCGATAAACAGCTACCTGCAGCGGGATGTACCGGCGCTGGGCGGACGCGTGCTGGTGGGCCAGTCCAGCACCCAGGGCATCGTGTTTGACACGCTGCCGTTCAGCGGTGTCCAGCTGGCCAGCGATGAGCGCATGCTGCCGGAATCCCAGCGCGGTTACGCGCCGGATATCCACGGTTTCGCCCGCAGTAACGCGCGCGTGACGGTGCGCCAGGGTGGGCAGGTGATTTATGAAACCACCGTTGCGCCGGGTGAGTTCCTGATTAACGACCTCTACCCCAGCGGCTACGGCGGCGATCTGGAAGTGACGGTGCGTGAAGCCGACGGCAGCGAGCAGCGCTTCCTGGTACCTTACGCGGCGGTTGCCCAGCTGTTGAGGCCCGGCAGCAGCCGCTATTCACTGACCGCCGGTAAGCTGCGCAGCGACTTTTTGCGTGACGATCCGGCGCTGTTACAGGGAACCTGGCAGCGCGGCGTGACCAATGCGCTGACCGGCTACGCCGGGTTACAGACCAGCCAGGACTACTATGCCATCCAGCTCGGCGCAGCGCTGGGCACCCCTTATGGTGCCATGGCGGCGGATATCACCCAGGCGCGTGCGCATCTGAACGAAGCGGGGCTGAGCAGCTCCGGGCAGAGCTACCGCCTGACCTACAGCAAGGCGATTAGCGAAACTAACAGTAATTTATCCATCGCCGCCTATCGCTTTTCGACCAGCGGCTATATGGACTTTATGACCGCCGCCCAGAGCCGGGAAGCGGTGGAAAACGGCATCAGCCCGGATACCATCTGGCGCCCGAAAAACCGCGCCACGCTGACCGCAGCGCAGGGCTTACCCGACAGCTGGGGGCAGTTCTATATCAGCAGTTCGGTACAGGATTACTGGAACAAAACCGGCAGCGATAAGCAGTATCAGGTGGGTTACAACAACCGCTACAAAACCCTGAGCTGGGGGATTAACGCCAGCCGTACGCTGAGCGGTACCGGGCTGAGTCAGAACAACTATCAGCTGACCTTCAACTTCCCGCTGGGGCGTGCTGACAGTACTTACACCCCGCAGATGCGCCTGGATTTCAACCGCGACAGCAATGGTCATAACGGCCAGCAGGCGACGGTATCCGGCACGGCAGGCAGTGAAAGTCAGTACAGCTACGGGGTGACGGGTATGCACAGCAATACCGGCGGCAGCAGTGGTTCGGTCAACGGTCAGTATCGTTCACCTTACAGCGCGCTGAACGCCAGCTACAGCAGCGGACGCGGCTATCACAGCACCTCGGTCGGGGCTAACGGTACGCTGATCGCCCACCAGGGCGGCGTCACCGCATCGCCGTATGTGGCCGATACCTTTGCGCTGGTGGAAGCGAAGGGGGCCAGCGGGGCGCAGGTCTCCTCTTATCCGGGGGTGGTGGTAGATCGCTTCGGCTATGCGGCGGTGCCGTACCTCAACCCGTATCAGATCAATGAGATCAGCATCGATCCGAAAGGCGCGGCGGCGGATGTCGAGCTGGAAAACACCACCCAGCGCGTGGTGCCGTATGCCGGGGCGGTGGTGAAAGTGAAATACGTCAGCCATGCGGGTACGCCGATCCTGATCAATGCCGTGATGGGCGGGCAGCCGTTGCCGTTTGGCGCCGATGTGCTCGACAGCGCGGGTAATCACGTGGGCTCCGTCGGCCAGGGCGGGCAGGCTTATGCCCGCGTCAGCCTTGACAAAGACCAGCTGCGGGTGAAATGGGGCGACGCTGCGGCGGACAGCTGCACGCTGCGCTACCAGCTGATGCCGCAGGCCAAAGGGCAAAACACCGACAGCATTCAGCAGTTCAGCTCGATCTGTGAATGAGGAAACAGAGATGAAATTGAAGAGCTTACTTATCCTGCTGTGCAGCCTGGCGGCGGGGGTATTTTCCCCGGCGGTGCAGGCTAACTGGTGTAATTATGATGCCGGGCAGGGACCTGTGAGGCATACGGTGCCACTGATAACGGCCAATATTTCGGTCGGTGTCGATGTTCCTGTCGGTACGGTGATCCATCGTCAGCGTATGAACGCTCCAGGTGATAGCCGGCCAAATATGACGTGTTATGCCGAAGGTGGCCCATCATTTACCTGGGATCAGTACCTGAATCTCATCAACACGCCGGCGCTGGTGGCGGGCTGGGGGGGAGTGTATGCCGGGGCGCTGTACCAGACATCAGTAGCCGGTATCGGGTTAGCCATTACTAATAATGACGGTTACGGAGTGGGCACGGCGCTTACCACTGCGCGCTTCCTGAAATGGGTGGTCACGGTGCCAGGGGGGACAACGCTCTATTATCCGCCAGTCGGTCATTCAGTGGTGCTGAATTTTGTTAAAACCGGGCCGATCAGTGCCGGGGTGATTAACGGCGCAAGCTTTCCGACGGTGCTGATGACCACCGGGGCTACGCTGCCCATTACCGGCAGCGCCGCGCCGCCGAGTACCCCTTATACCATTAACTTTAGCGGGGCGATGTCGGTGGTGGTGAATACCTGCCTCACGCCGGACGTGCTGGTGCCGATGGGAAAATATCAGGTCAGCCAGTACTTTAAAGGCAAAGGCAGCACCACGCCGTGGGTTTCGATGCCGATTGCACTGCAGGCCTGCCCGCCGTTTTATGGCGCTTACAGCAATGCCGCCAATCCGCCGTTGTACTCGCTTGACGGCACACAGAATCCAGGAACGCGGGTAGCAAACACCGTTACTCTCGGGTTTATGCCAAATTATGGTGCTATCGACAGCGCCAACGGGATAATCAAGCTGGATAACGATCCAAATGTGGCCACCGGCGTTGGTATTCAGTTGGGGGCGAGTCCTAACCCCGCTAGTCCGGGAATTGACCTGTCGCGCACGTTCAATTTTCCTATGACGTCCAGTGCAGTCGGCAGCGTATCGATAAGATTTTATGCGCGCTATATCCAGACTAAGGATGTGGTGACGCCCGGCCCGGCCAACAGCAAAGCCACTTTTACCGTCAGCTATTACTAAGTCTGTGTCGTCAGTCCATTTGGTGGCTCTTTACACCCCCCTGGTCACGGTTCCGCAAGGTGCCGTGACATTTTTTTAGCCCCCTCCATAGTCCGCCCGCCATTGATTTTCACCTCCGTTACCCTCATGTTAACCAGATTGCCCATACAACGATTAAAGGACTGCGCTATGACCAATCCGTTACTCTCCTCTTTTACGCTTCCGCCTTTTTCCGCCATCAAACCTGAACATGTGGTGCCCGCCGTAACCCAGGCGCTGGATGAGTGCCGCGCCGCGGTGGAAAACGTGGTGGCGCAGGGCGCACCCTACAGCTGGGATAACCTGGTGCAGCCGCTGGCGGAAGTCGACGACCGTTTAAGCCGCCTGTTCTCCCCGGTCAGCCACCTGAACTCGGTGAAAAACAGCCCGGAACTGCGTCAGGCCTATGAGCAGACGCTGCCGCTGCTGTCCGAGTACAGCACCTGGGTCGGCCAGCATGAAGGGCTGTATCAGGCGTATCGCGACCTGAAAGCGGGCGCGAACTTCGCCGCGCTGGATACTGCGCAGAAGAAAGCGGTGGATAACGCGCTGCGCGACTTCGAGCTGTCCGGCATTGGCCTGTCGAAAGAGAAGCAGCAGCGCTACGGTGAAATCGCCGCGCGCCTGTCCGAACTGGGTTCGACCTACAGCAACAACGTGCTCGACGCCACCATGGGCTGGAGCAAGCTGATTAGCGATGAGAGCGAACTCTCCGGCATGCCGGAAAGCGCGCTGGCAGCGGCGAAAGCCCAGGCCGAAGCCAAAGAGCAGGAGGGCTGGCTGCTGACGCTGGATATCCCGAGCTACCTGCCGGTGATGACCTACTGCGACAACCAGGCGCTGCGCGAAGAGCTGTATCGCGCCTACTCAACCCGCGCCTCCGACCAGGGGCCGAACGCCGGCAAGTGGGACAACAGCGAGGTGATGGCGGAAGAGCTGGCGCTGCGCCACGAGCTGGCCCAGCTGCTGGGCTTTGACTCTTACGCCGATAAATCGCTGGCGACCAAAATGGCCGAAAGCCCGGCGCAGGTCACCGACTTCCTCACCGATCTGGCCAGGCGTGCGCGCCCGCAGGCGGAGCAGGAGCTGGCCCAGCTGCGCGCCTTTGCCAAAAAAGAGCACGGCGTCGACGATCTCCAGCCGTGGGATCTGACCTATTACGGCGAGAAGCAGAAGCAGCATCTCTACTCCATCAGCGACGAGCAGCTGCGCCCGTACTTCCCGGCCCAGCGCGCGCTGAACGGCCTGTTTGAAGTGGTGAAGCGCATCTACGGCATCACCGCCAAAGAGCGCACCGATGTGGACGTTTACCACCCGGACGTGCGCTTCTTCGACCTGTTCGACGAAAGCGGCGAGCTGCGCGGCAGCTTCTACCTCGACCTGTATGCGCGTGAGCACAAGCGCGGCGGGGCGTGGATGGATGACTGCGTCGGCCAGATGCGTAAAGCCGACGGCACCTTGCAGAAGCCGGTTGCCTACCTGACCTGTAACTTCAACCGTCCGGTGAGCGGCAAGCCTGCGCTGTTTACCCACAACGAAGTGACCACGCTGTTCCACGAGTTCGGCCACGGTCTGCACCATATGCTGACGCGCATTGAAACCCCGGGCGTGTCCGGCATTAACGGCGTGCCGTGGGATGCGGTCGAGCTGCCAAGCCAGTTTATGGAAAACTGGTGCTGGGAGCCGGAAGCGCTGGCGTTTATCTCCGGCCATTACGAGACTAACGAGCCGCTGCCGCGCGAGCTGCTGGACAAAATGCTGGCGGCGAAGAACTACCAGGCGGCGCTGTTTATCCTGCGTCAGCTGGAGTTCGGCCTGTTCGACTTCCGCCTGCACGCCGAGTTTGACCCGGCGCAGGGCGCGCAGATCCTGCCGATGCTGAAAGAGATTAAAAAGCTGGTGGCGGTGATGCCGGGGCCAGAGTGGGGACGCTTCCCGCACGCCTTCAGCCACATCTTCGCCGGCGGCTACGCGGCGGGTTACTACAGCTACCTGTGGGCCGACGTGCTGGCGGCAGACGCCTACTCGCGCTTCGAAGAGGAGGGGATCTTCAACCGTGAAACCGGCCAGTCGTTCCTCGACAACATTCTGACGCGCGGCGGTTCCGAAGAGCCAATGGCGCTGTTCCGCCGCTTCCGTGGCCGCGAGCCGCAGCTGGATGCGATGCTGGCACACTACGGTATTACCGAGCAGGGCTGAGATTAGTGAACATCTGTTTGTTAGATGAAACGGGCGCCGGAGACGGCGCCTTATCTGTTTTAGCTGCCCGCTGGCAGCTGGTGCATGATGAAAACGCGCCGATGGCGCTGGTGATGACGCCGGAACATCTGGAGCTGCGCAAGCGCGATGAGCCAAAGCTCGGCGGCATCTTTGTTGATTTTGTCGGCGGGGCGATGGCGCACCGCCGCAAGTTTGGCGGCGGGCGTGGTGAAGCGGTGGCGAAAGCCGTCGGCATCAAGAGCGGCTATCTGCCCGACGTGGTGGATGCCACGGCGGGGCTGGGGCGCGATGCGTTTGTGCTGGCCGCCGTGGGCTGCCGCGTGCGCATGCTGGAGCGTAATCCCGTCGTTGCTGCCCTGCTGGATGATGGCCTGGCGCGCGGTTATGCCGATGCGGAGATTGGCCCGTGGCTGCGCGAGCGGCTGACGCTGCTGCACGCGTCCAGCCTGACGGCGCTGACCGATATCACGCCGCGCCCGCAGGTGGTGTACCTCGACCCGATGTTTCCGCACAAGCAGAAAAGCGCGCTGGTAAAGAAAGAGATGCGGGTGTTTCAGTCGCTGGTGGGGCCGGACCTCGATGCCGATGGCCTGCTGGAGCCGGCGCGGATGCTGGCGACTAAGCGCATCGTGGTGAAACGCCCGGATTACGCGCCGCCGCTGGCGGACGTCGCCACGCCGAATGCGGTGGTCACCAAGGGGCACCGTTTCGATATTTATGCCCCCCTCACCGCTGGGGGATAAACAACGGGTCGGGCATGCCCGACCCCTACGCGTAATTTTGACTGTGACCTGTAGGGGCTGACCCTCTTTTTTTCGGTCAGCCCGCCGACGCGCTGGTGGCCAGGGGGCACCGTTCCGATATTTTCACCGTGACCTGTAGGGGCTGACCCTCTTTTTCGGTCAGCCCTCCGACGCGGTGGTGAACAACGGATATAGCGTTACTCTTCGTCGCGCAGCGGCACAATCAACATATCGATGTGCACGGTGTTGATCAGCTGGCGCGCGGAAGACATCAGCTTGCTCCAGAAATCCTGATGATGGCCGCAAACCACTAAATCCACCTGATACTGCTTAATCGCATCGACCAGCACCTGGCCGAGGTCACCGCTGCCGCTCAGGGTTTCGGCAATCGGGTAGCCAGCGCCGTTTGACAGCTCGGTCAGCGCGCTGTGCGTCTCTTCAGAGATACGCTTCTGCATATCACCCAGATTGACGTCGATCAGCCCGGTATACAGATCAGAGTAGTTCACATCAACGTGGATCAGTGAAACTTTGGCGTCATAAGGGCGAGCCATAGATACCGCTCTGTCGACCAGCAGTTTGCTTTCGGGGGACAGATCGACAGCAATCAAAATGTGTTTGTAAGCCATATGAATACTCCTTTTCGCGTAAGTGCCTGCCACAGAGTATAGCGAAAATTGTTAATGAATGTTGTGGCAGCCGACGGGGTTTGGGGGGGCGATCACCATGAAATTTTGTCTGAATGCCCCGACGAAATAAAACATCGCTGGAAAAAATTTAAGCAGATCTCCTACACTGATAAAAGACTGCAACAAAAGCAGCGCTGTTGCGCCGTCCGGCTGCAGCAATCATCTCAATTATAAGGGTTGGCGAACCAGCGGGAATTGATCCCGTTCTCGCCGCGTATCGCATTTCCTGATGAAAGTCCGGGAGGGGATCATGATCAGCACCGTCGCGCTTTTCTGGGCTCTTTGTGTCGTTTGTGTGGTGAATATGGCGCGCTATTTCTCTTCGCTGCGCGCGCTATTAGTGGTGCTGCGCGGCTGCGATCCGCTGCTGTATCAGTACGTGGATGGGGCGGGATTCTTTACGTCTCACGGGCAGCCTGGCAAGCAGGTGCGGCTGATTGGCTATATCTGGTATCAGCGCTACCTCGATCACCACGATGATGAGTTTATTCGCCGCTGTCAGCGCCTGCGCGGGCAGTTTATTTTGACCAGCGCCCTGTGTGGGCTGGTGGTGATAAGCCTGATTGGCCTGGCCATCTGGCATTAAAAAAGGGCGACCATTAAACATGGTCGCCCTTTTCGGATCGATCGGAAAAAATCATCGACCCTTACTGTAGGGGCGGACCCTCTTTTTCGGTCCGCCCGCAACACGATCAAATCAGCTTCAGCGCAATCCAGTACAGCCCACCTGACAGCACAATCGAGACCGGCAGGGTGAATACCCACGCCAGCAGGATGTTCTTGATGGTGCGGCCCTGAACGCCACCGCCGTCAACCAGCATGGTGCCCGCCACGGAAGAGGAGAGCACGTGCGTGGTTGAAACCGGCATTCCGGTATAACTCGCCACGCCAATAGAGACCGCCGCCGTCATCTGCGCCGACATCCCCTGAGCGTAGGTCATGCCCTTCTTGCCGATCTTCTCACCGATAGTGGTGGCAACGCGACGCCAGCCGAACATGGTCCCCAGCGACAGCGCGAGCGCCACGGCAAGGATGATCCACACCGGCGCGTACTCAACGGTATTCAGCAGGTCGCTCTTCAGCTTATTGAGGAAACGTTTGTCGTCAGGCTTAGTTTCCGGCAGCTTGGCGGTTTTCTCAGCGGTATCCGAGATGCACATCAGCAGGCGACGCAGCTGGCTGCGTTGCTCCACGTTCAGCGCATCGTAGCTGCTGAGATTGTTCAGCAGACCCTGCACACGCTCGATAGCCGGCAGCGCACGGGCAGCGTCGCAGTGGAAATCATGCGGGCCTGAAGGCACCTGTTCCGGCGTCGGTAACGCTGGCGGCGCCATCTGGATGATGTGCGTCAGCGAGGCCGCGTGCTGCTGATAATACTGCTCCAGGTGGTTCACGGCATCACGCGTGCGCGTGATGTCATAGCCGCTGGAGTTCATATTCACCACAAAGCCCGCCGGCGCCACGCCGATCAGCACCAGCATAATCAGGCCAATACCTTTCTGGCCGTCATTGGCACCGTGCGAATAGCTGACGCCAATCGCCGAGACAATCAGCGCGATACGCGTCCAGAACGGCGGCTTTTTCTTGCCGTCGATCTTCTCGCGCTCTGCCGGAGTCATATGGATACGCTGACGTTTTTTATTCCCGCTCCAGTAACGGCGCAGGATAAATACCAGACCGCCGGCAATCACCAGGCCAACGATTGGCGAGATAATCAACGACATAAAGATGCCGATCATTTTGGGAATATTGAGCGCATCCACTACCGAGGTGCCAGTCAGCAACGCGTTAGTCAGGCCAATACCAATAATGGCACCGATCAGGGTATGGGAGCTGGAGGCCGGTAACCCGAAATACCAGGTGCCGAGGTTCCAGATAATCGCAGCCAGCAGCATGGAGAAGACCATGGCCAGGCCGTGAGCCGACCCGACATTAAGCAGGAGGTCGGTGGGTAGCAGATGGACAATCGCGTAAGCCACGCTTAAGCCGCCCAACAGTACACCAAAGAAGTTGAATACCCCGGCCATGACCACCGCTAACTGCGATCGCATTGCACGGGTATAAATCACGGTAGCTACCGCGTTGGCCGTATCGTGGAAGCCATTGATTGCTTCGTAAACCAGGACGAACAACAGAGCAAGAACCAGGAACAGGCCGGTATGTAAATCAAGACCAGCAAACAGATGCAGCATAAGCGTTACGCCATTTTGGAGGACATGAACGCGGCGCATTATCAGCGACAAACCGCGCCTGGGGAAAGGGAAATATAGACTTTTTTTGACATTAATGTGTCATTTAGGTGACTGTTACCCTTGAAATCACCGTGAAATCATAAGGTTACAAAATGTTTCAGCTACGATTTGGCGTCAGGCTGGTATCCCAGGCGCCAACTCTCTACAATCAGCGTTTTTGTGGTTTGGCGCGGAGTCTGTGGTGGAAAAATTTGACGTTATCGTAATTGGTGCGGGTGCAGCTGGCCTGTTCTGCGCGGCTCAGGCGGGCGCGAACGGGCGGCGCGTGCTGCTGATCGATAACGGCAAAAAAGCCGGGCGTAAAATCCTGATGTCCGGCGGCGGGCGCTGCAATTTCACCAACCTCTATACCGAGCCAGCGGCCTATCTGTCGCATAACCCGCATTTCTGTAAATCCGCTCTGGCGCGCTATACCCAGTGGGATTTTATCGATCTGATTAACCGTCACGGCATTGCCTGGCACGAGAAGACGCTCGGACAGCTGTTCTGCGACGACTCAGCGCAGCAGGTGGTCGACATGCTGCTGAAAGAGTGCGAAGCCGGCAGCGTCACGCTGCGCCTGCGTAGTGAAGTGCTTGCGGTCGCGCGTGATGACAGCGGCTACAGGCTGCAGCTCAACGGCGCAGAGGTGCAGGCGGAAAAGCTGGTGATCGCCAGCGGCGGGCTGTCGATGCCGGGGCTGGGCGCATCGCCGTTTGGCTATAAGATTGCCGAACAGTTTGGCCTGAAGGTGTTCCCGACCCGCGCCGGGCTGGTGCCGTTCACCCTGCATAAGCCGCTGCTGGAGCAGCTTCAGACGCTGTCCGGCGTCTCGGTGCCGTCGGTGCTGACCGCCGAAGACGGCACGGTATTTAAAGAAGCGCTGCTGTTTACCCACCGCGGCCTCTCCGGCCCGGCGGTGTTGCAGCTCTCCAGCTACTGGCTGCCGGGCGAATTTGTCAGCGTTGATCTCTCACCGGCGCAGAATATCGATGCCTTTATTCATGAAGAGCGCCAGCAGCACCCCAATCAGAGCCTGAAAAACACCCTTGCCAAACTGCTGCCGAAGCGCCTGGTCGAGTGCCTGCAGCTGCTGGGGAGGGTGCCGGAATGCACGCTGAAGCAGCTCAATAGCCGCCAGCAGGCGGAACTGGGCAGCGCGCTGCACCAGTGGAAAATCCAGCCCAACGGCACCGAGGGCTACCGCACCGCCGAAGTCACGCTCGGCGGCGTCGATACCAGCCAGCTGTCGTCGAAAACCATGGAAGCGCGTGATGTACCGGGGCTGTACTTTATTGGCGAAGTGGTTGACGTCACCGGTTGGTTAGGCGGCTATAACTTCCAGTGGGCGTGGAGCTCGGCCTGGGCGTGTGCGCAGGCGCTGTGATCGCGCTTACTGGGCCACATCGGCCAAAATATTTTCGAGTACCGGCAGGCACAGGCCGCTGTTGCCGCTGAGAGCGTTCCCAGAGACAGCAGCAGTGTGGCAAATTCAGGTATTCATTAAGCCTGGCGATAGCGATGGACGACGATAGCCTGCTCAACCAGATTGCATTTTCGGCATTTATGGCGATTTAATTATCATCCAGCATTAGCTATGATCTTCGCTCGAGATGAAAGGTAATTTTAACTCACAGATGCTTACAAGGAGTAACGCTGATGATAATCACTAATTTTCCTCAAAATATATTCTTATCTCAGAGAAAGTTTAGTGCCTTAACTAACGATATGCTTTATGGAGACATGTCTGCAGAGATGTTAAAACGAGATTTTGGTCTGACTAATATTTCAAATATTGTAGATCCCTATACTTTAACTAAGAAAACTGCCTTTAATAACCCGCAGTCCCGTTTTGCCGGGGTTTACGGTAATGGTAATAGTTCTTCCATTAGTGTTGCTGAATGTGCTCGTTTATTATTTGGTGAAATGCAAGTCACTTCACTACCATTCGCTATGGTTGGGTCAAATAAATCTTTGATTAATGATATGTTGCTACATATGATGAAAGCGAAAGGTGCCCCTTTCAGTAGCCCTCTGCTTGACTCTGCCTACAGGGGACAGATTGTCAGTGATACCTCTCGAAACAGTACAAAAAAAACAATAAAAAACATCATCGATAATAATGTTGATTACGAGAAAAAAGGTTTCCCTCGTTCACTGATACCTCTAATTTCAGATGCAATTTCAAAGAGAGTTTTGCCAAAGTTTAATTCTTTTTTAGATAGAGTAAATGGTATGGGGGTTAGTGTCCACGATGTTTATGCTACGCGAATTGACCTGCTCAGTTTATCCGTGAATGACGGGCGCTGGAGCGCAAAAATTCAATATACTGGGCAAGATCACTTTGGTCTCGATGTCACAGATATTAAAAATAAAAAATTTAGTCAGTTTCAGTTTTTTAAAATCTGGTTTGTTTTGCAGCGCTATAGTCGGTTCGCTTTCCGGCCTTTCTACACCAACATGGTGGCAACTATTGATATTAAAGGTGGGATCTGATGAGAAAAGCCGTATCTCTTTTCCTCGTCATGTTAGCGATGGTAATCGTGTCATATTTATTTTTTAATCGTCAGGATGTCGTGCTGGAAGGCGGGCATCAAACTGACTGGTCAGCCACCATCCTTGTTAATCGACTACCCGTGACTGAGTCCGCCAGCATCGAATGGTGGGTGAAAAATCAGCAACGTATTATCCAAAAATATCAGTTCAGGGCCAATAACCCTAAAGGGACATTAGATTATTACCTTTTTGCTTTCGGGGCTGGCTATGTTGCAGAAGATGATAAAGACAGGCTGTGCTTTACGGATATGCCCCCGCCAAAAAATTGCATCGATAAGGATCTGCTCATGTCGGTATCAACAACGGGTGACGGCAGCACTGAGTTCAGATTTGATGATGCCGTCTATACGCGAGATAAGATGGGGAATATTGCAAAGGTAAAGTAATACTCCGCGCTGAATTCACCCGCTCCTATCCCTTAATCTCCTTCAAATATTTAAACACCGTTGCCCTTCCCAGCGACAGCACGTTCGCCACATAGTCGGCCGAGTGGCGCACGTTAAATATTCCCTGAGCGTAAAGGGCCGTCACCAGCGCTTTCTTGTCGCTGCGCGTCAGAATCGTCAGCGAGCTGTGGTTCTCGGCCAGCCACTGATGCACGGCGGTGTTAATCTTTTCCCGCCAGTCGTGCGCAAACAGCGGCGCAGGCTGGGGCTGCAGCTGGCTCATTGACAGGAACGTCTCCAGCGCATTGCGCGCATCTTCCAGCATCGCGGTACTGAAGTTGATGCAGAAGATGTAGCCCGCACTGCCCGGCACGCTGGCGCGAATGCTGACGGAGCGCATCTTCTTCCCGTCCCAGTTCAGCTGCTCGTAAGGCCCGGTCAGCGTATCGAGGTCGTTGAGCGTCAGCTGCTCCAGCCCGGCATCATCGCCGATGCTGCGCTTCGACAGGTTGTTCGCCAGGTAAGCAATTTTACTGCTGGTGACATCGTGGATGGCCACTTCCACCATGGGGAAAAACAGCGCGGCAATACCGTCCGCTATCGCTGTCAGCGTGACGAACTGCTGGCTTGATGCTGTACTTTGCTGGTTCATCTCAGGCCCCCATCTGCGCGAGAATGCTGGCGGAGATCTGCGCATCCTGCACGCCCAGCCCGGTCAGATCGGCGACGGTGATTGCATCCGCCGCCCGCTGATACTGCGTGCTATCGCTCAGCAGGCTGCCAATCTCAATGATTTTTCCCGTGCGCTGTTCGGCAGGCAGATGGCTGAGCTCGCCATAGCTGCTGCACTGGGTAAGCGAGTCGACCAGCACGCAGGCGGCAGCGCCAATGATGGCGGCATCCAGCTCCTGTTTGCCCGGCGAGTCGGCACCCACGGCGGTAATATGCGTCCCCGGACGGATCCACTCCCGGCGCAGCAGCGGCACGGAGGAGGGGGTAGCGGTAACGATAATCGAGGCCGCGCGCGCCGCCTGTTCGGCCTCCAGCGTGGTAATGAGGTTGATATCGCAGTCAGCCAGCCGCTGGCGAATGCGCACCAGCGCGTTCTCACTGCGCCCCCAGATAATCACCTGGCGGCAGGCGGACAGGGCCAGCAGCTGGCGCAGCTGCAGCTCGGCCTGTAACCCGGTGCCGAAGATGGCGATCTGCTCAACCCGTTCCGGCAGCAGCAGTTCGGCGGCAATCCTTCCGGCCAGCGCGGTGCGCATCCCGGTCAGCCAGCCGTGGTCGTTTAGCAGGGCCAGCGGCTGCCCGGTTTGTGCGCTAAACAGCATATTTAGCCCGTCATTGCCCGGCAGGCCGAGGTCGCTGTTGCGGTAAAAGCCGCTGGAGACTTTGACGCAGAAGCTCTCTGCCCCCTCCATCCACGCGGATTTAATACAGCAGTCGCCACCCGCCTGCGCAAACAGAAACTGCTGCGCCGGCGGCAGCTGAACGCGGCCTGCTGAAAAAGCGCGAAACCCCTCTTTGAGCTTTTCCAGCGCGTCCGCCTCATGGTAGTGCGCCTGAATCACCGCCTGCTCAATAATCCTCATTGCACCGCCCCGCAGAACTTCTCCAGGGTGATGTTTTTGCCGCACAGGATCACCGCAACGCGCTTGCCGCGCCATTTTTCTGCCTGCTGCATAAACGCCGCCATCGCCACGCCCGCCGCACCTTCGACCATCCAGCGTTCATAGCGCGCCAGCGTCTTCATCGCGGTTTTGATCTCCTCCTCGCTGACCTGCACGCACTCATCGACCACCTGCTGACAGATCGGGAAGGTGATGGTGCCAGGCTCCAGGCCACCGGCAGTGCCATCGGACAGCGTGTCGTGTTCGGGCGGCTCCACGATTTCGCCCGCCGCGAGGGAAGCACACATCGCGACGGAGGCCGCAGGCCAGCAGCCGATAATGCGCGTCTCTGGCGACAGCGATTTCATCACCGCGCCAATCCCGGAGATCAGCCCGCCGCCGCCCACCGCGACAAACACCGCATCCAGCGGCGCTTCCTGCTCGAGCATTTCCAGCGCCACGGTGCCCTGGCCAGCAATCACCTGCGCGTCGTTATACGGGGAGACAAAGGTGATGCCCTCAGCGGCGGCTTTGCTGGCAGCGGCCAGCTCCACGCTCAGCGCGTCGCCCTCCAGCGTTACCACCCGGGCACCGTAGGAGGCAATAGCCTCCAGCTTAAGCGGAGACGCGGTTGCCGCCGCGTACACCGTCACCGGTATGCCCGCCATCGCCCCGGCCAGCGCCATGCCCTGGCCGTGGTTGCCGGATGACGCGGTGATCACCCCCTGTGCGCGCTGCTGCGGCGAGAGCAGCCGCATCTTATTGCTCGCCCCTCTGAACTTGAACGAACCGGTGTGCTGCAGATGCTCGCCCTTCAGAAACAGGTCGCACTGATACTGCGCAGAGAGTGCGTGGCTGCGGTCGAGCGGCGTCACTTTTACCTGAGGGCGCAGTGCGGCGTGCGCCTGCTGGCTGCTGGCGCAGAGTTCAGAGAGGGTCAGCATGATGGCATCCAGTAAGTGTATTTAAAGTCTACTATAGACATTTAGTACACATCGATCCAGCATTTATCCGCGCGTCAGGCGCCTCTGGCTGTAAGGGGGCAAGGGATATCGGCTTATTGTGTAATGCAGGGAAATCACACTTCCGCAGCCTGCCACAGGTGAATGCCGTCGCGGCCGGTGCGTTTAACGCTGTACAGCGCCTGGTCGGCATGGCGCAGCCACTGGTGGATGGAGTCGGCGTTACTGGCCGGGGCGATGCCGATGCTGACGGAGAACTGGAATTCAGCAGAGGCGGGCAGGCGGATCTGGGCGATTTTCTCTTTCAGCGCCGCTGCCAGCATCACGATGGTGATATCGTCGGCATCGCGCACAATCACCCCTAACTCATCGCCACCGAAGCGCGCCGGAACATCGCGGGTGCCCACTTCGCTGCGCAGCAGGCGTGAGATCTCCGCCAGCAGATAATCCCCCGCTTCGTGGCCAAAACGGTCATTGACCTGCTTAAAATTATCCACGTCGATCAGCATCAGCCAGGCGCGGCCTTCACCGCGCTGGGTGCGCAGGTATTCGCTCTCCAGACGGCGGTCAAACAGGCGGCGGTTGGGGATCTTCAGGCTCGGGTCCATCAGCGAGATGCGTTCCAGCTCGCGGTTTTTGCGCCGCAGGCTAAGCGTGAGCTGATACGACACCGCGCTCAGCACCAGCATATAACAGGTTGCCAGCGGCAGCGTCAGCCACACCGTGCGCGTACTGAAGGTCAGCTGCAGCGGCAGGCCGAGCACCGACCAGACGGGAATAAAGGTCAGCATAAACGCCACTATGGCCGGTTTCAGCTGCGGCCAGCCCCCCGCCGCATAGCGGTCGGAGGCCAGCACAGCGATGATAATCAGCGAAGGCATCGGGCTGACGGCCATCAGCGCCACCCATGCGCCGCCAAACGCGGCATCAATGGTTAAGTTGCGGCGCTCGGTATTGGTCGGGTCGGGTGAGGAGTGCGCCAGGATCCAGGCGACCGACGGCCAGATAAAGGCATTAATAAACAGCAAAATAGTAAACCACATGCTGCGATCCAGTTCCGAAAGCACCGACTGAAAGGGGAAAAAACACAAAAAGGTGCCCAGCTGACGCATGGCGAACATGCGACGAATAAAACGCGTTGAGCGCAGTTTTAACTGGCTGTCATCGGGTGAGTAGTAGTGCATGAATCAGCAATGTGGGCGGGTCGATAAAGCAGTGTATCGGAAATTATCAGAACGTATCGGACTTTTCTTAATATGTGAAAAAAAACCAGCCGCAGGGGCGCGGCTGGCCGATTTTTAACGCAGATTAAAACGCGTAATTAGCGGAAACCGTGAAGTTACGCGGCGCGCCATACACCACATATGTCCCCATGTAGTCGTAATACTCTTTGTCGAACAGGTTGTTAACGTTGGCCTGTACCGAAACCTGCTTCGTCACCTGGTAGCGACCGAACAGATTGACCAGCGTCACCGGGCTTTGATCGATGTAGTCGCTGCCAGCCGGGCCACCGGCGACGTGATTAAAGGTCTTGTTCTGCCAGTTGACGCCGCCGCCCACGGTCAGGTCCTGCAGCATCGGCAGGCGATAGCTGGTGAACAGTTTGGCGGTAGTGCGCGGGATCTCCGGCATCACGGCGGTGCCGTCGCGCTGCTCGGCGATATAGCGCGAGGCGCCGAAGGTCATCTGCCAGTTTTCGGTCAGGGCACCGTTAACTTCAAACTCCACGCCGCGGCTGACCGCATCGACAGCGTCGTAAGCGTATTCTGTGCTGCCCGGGATATAGGTGTAGCTGTTGACGCCCAGACCGTTCTGCTCGGTGCGGAACAGCGACAGCGTGGCGGTCAGACGGCTGTTGGCCCAGTCGCCTTTGATGCCGGTTTCATAGCTCTTGCCGGTGACCGGATCGAGGTACTTCGCAGCGCTGTTACGCGAGGTCTGCGGCTGGAAGATGCTGGTGTAGCTGGCATACAGGGAGTAGGTGTCGTTGAGATCGTACGTCAGGCCCGCATAAGGCGCGATTTTATCGCTGTCGTTGGTGCCGGAGGTGCCGTTGGCGCTCCAGTCGGTATAGCGAGCGCCGACCAGCAGCGACAGCGGGTCAGCCAGCGAGAAGCGTGCGGCGGTATACACCGATTTCTGGCGGATGGTGTCTTCCAGATAGGGGCTAAAGGCTGACCAGTCGGTCGCGCCGGTGGAGCCGTTCCAGCTGCTGTAATCGCCGATCAGCGAACTGTCGAGCGCGGTATAGCTGTTGAAGAAGGTGTTGTCCTGCTTGCTGTAGCTGCCGCCAATCATCAGCTCATGGCTACGGCCCAGCAGCTCAAACGGACCGTTAGCGTAGAGATCCACGCTGTCGGTGGTGCGGCGGCCTTTGTTCCAGCCGCTGTAAAGAGTAATGCCCTGGCCGGTAGCTTTATCCGGGTAACCGTCCGGGTACATCAGGCGGGTGTCGAAGGTGGTTTTGCTGTGGCTGCCGGTGACCTGCGCCTGCCAGCCGCTATCAAACGTCTGCTTCAGCGTGGCAAAGATCTTATTCGACTGTTTATCGCTATAGGCCCAGTCCGCACCGGTATTAAAGCTGCGGTCGAAGTGAGTGCGCTCGCCGTTGCTGTAGAAGGTCGGGATACCGCCCCAGCTTGGGTCTTCGCTGCTGGTGTCCTGGTAATCCCAGCCCAGCGACAGGGTGGTGGCGTCGCTCAGGTCGGCGTCGATCAGCGTGGAGAGGAATTTCTTGCGCGCGTGGTAGCGATCCAGCCAGCTGTCATTTTCCTGATAGCCGCCGATGACGCGGCCGCGCACGCTGCCGGACTCGTTTAACGGCACGGTGACATCGCCCACATAGCGCTGCTTGTCCCAGCTGCCGGTTTCAGCAGACAGGCTGCCAGTGACCACTTTGCTGTCGGCGTGCTTGCGCACCATGTTAACCGAGGCGGAAGGATTGCCGGAACCGAGCGACAGGGCGTTAGCGCCGCGCACGATCTCAATACGATCGTAAATGGCGGTGTCGGATTGGGCGTCGCCGAGGTCCCACACATCCTGCACCACCGTCGGAACGCCGTCGAACAGGTAGTTGTTGATCAGAAAGCCGCGCGAATAGTAGTTCGCACGGTCGGAGTCGATATTCGAGGCGGAGATGCCGGTGGTGTTATTCAGCACTTCGCCGATGCTGTGCAGCGCCTGGTCCTGAATTCGCTGTTTGCTTATGATGCTGACCGACTGCGGGATATCGCGCAGCGCCAGCGTCATTTTGGTACCGGCGGTCGTCACCGGCACGCTGTAGTCCACTGCGGCCTGTGCTGCGGGGCTGCTGGCGGAGTTGGCTTCTACGGTCAGCGTTTCACTCTGCGCGGTTTCCGCTGCCAGTGCCGGATGCAGTGCAGAAATCACCAGTAACGCGGCGACGGAGGGGGTGAAAATGCGCTGAGCGGATAATGACGTAGCGGGTGTTTTATTCGTGAATTCAGGACGAGAAAACAGCACGGTAATTCCTCGGATAACTCGATAGTTTTAATTAATTTCCTGCACCGGACATGAAAAATTTACCGAATATCCCTGAGCGGTAGCGTCTCGTCACTGAATCCCTGATGACGCGGTGAGGTCCACTGGCGTGCAATCCAGACCACTGCTGGCCTGTAATGTTAAAGCAAATGAGAACTATATGTATTTAGCATTGCGATGTAAATAAATATTACAGAGGGCGGGAACTTATTCAGGGGGAAGGAGCCAGGGGGATAAAAAAGGTCGGGCATGCCCGACCTCTACGTAGGGGCGAGGCATGCCTCGCCCACCGCCATCACCGTCTTAAAAATCCGCTTTCAGCACCACGCGGAAATTGGCTTTCCCGGCGCGGACGTGGTCCAGCGCGTCGTTGATTTTCGACATCGGGAAGAACTCGACGTGCGGCGCAATATCGCGGCGTGCCGCCAGCTTCAGCAGCGAACGCAGCTGGCCCGGGGAGCCGGTGGAAGAGCCGGTTACGGCTTTATCACCCATGATCAGGTCAAACGCGCCCACTTCGATCGGCTTCATCACGGCACCCACGGTGTGGAACTTGCCTTTTGGCGCCAGCGCGGTGAAGTACGGCTTCCAGTCGAGGTCAACGGCAACGGTGCTGAGGATCAGGTCGAAGCGGCCCGCCTGGGACTTCAGCGCTTCCGGATCGCGGCTGTTGACCACTTCGTCGGCGCCCATATCGAGAATCGACTGCTTTTTATTCGGCGTGGAGCTGAACGCCACCACTTCGGCACCCATGGCGCGCAGGATCTTAATCGCGATGTGGCCCAGGCCACCAATGCCAATAACACCGACGCGGCTGGTAGCGGTGATGTTGCTCATCAGCAGCGGTTTAAATACGGTGATGCCACCGCACAGCAGCGGACCGGCGCTGGCCGCATCCAGGCTTTCCGGTAATGGGATCACCCACTGCCAGTCGGCACGCAGCTTCTCGGCAAAACCGCCGTGGTTGAGGATAGTTGGCGTGCTGCCGTTCTGGCAGTTGACCTGCTCGCCGTTGATGCAGGCATCGCAGTGCTGGCAGCTTTTTGCCGTCCAGCCAATGCCGACGCGCTGGCCGATCTTCAGGCCTTTGTCTTGCGCCGCATCACCGAGCGCGGAAACGCGGCCGATCACTTCGTGGCCGGCAATGGTGGGGTACTGGGAAATACCCCATTCGTTGTCGATCATCGACAGGTCAGAATGGCAGACGCCGCAGTATTCCACTTCGACTTCAACTTCCTCTGCGCTCAGCGCAGCCGCGTCATACTCATACAGTTCCAGAGCCTGGCCTGCTTTCATTGCCGCGTAGCTTTTAATTTTCACGTTATTACCTCAGATTCAGTTTTCCATCAGGGGAGAAGTGTAGCTGCTCTGGTCGGGAAAGTGGGCGTTTCGCCGCACGTAAGGTTTATCTGAAGGGCTGACTGCGGGGAAAGTGGGCAAATGCAGGATAAAAAAACGGGCGAGGCATGCCTCACCCCTACCCATTTGCACGATCGTGGTAGGGGCCGGGCATGCCCGGCCCGTAACGATTACTCGTTGATACGCGGATGCTGATCCACCAGGCGGGAGCGCTTGGCTTCCAGCTCGGCGATCTGCTCGTCAATATCTTCGATTTTGTGCTCGATGTTGTCGTGATGCTCCTGCAGGATCTCTTTGGCTTCTGCCATATCAGAGGCTGCCGGAGTGGCACCGCGCAGCGGCATATTGGCCGTTTCCTTCATCATGATGCCGGTGATTAAACCAATCACCGCCACCACCATCAGGTAGTAAGCCGGCATATACAGGTTGCTGGTCGCTTCTACCAGCCATGCTGCAGCGGTTGGCGTCAGGCCGGCAATCAGCACCGAGATGTTGAAGGCACTGGCCAGCGCGCTGTAGCGGATATGCGTTGGGAACATCGCCGGCAGTGAGGAAGCCATTACCCCGGTGAAGCAGTTGAGGATCACCGCCAGAATCAGCAGACCGGCAAAAATCAGCCCCATCACGCCGCTGTTAATCAGCATAAAGCAAGGCACAGCCAGCAGCAGCAGCGCGACACTGCCGATAATCACGAACGGACGACGGCCAAACTTATCGCTCATCAGGCCCATAACCGGCTGGACAAACAGCATCCCCAGCATGATGGCGATGATGATCATCACGCCATGGTCTTCCGAGTAGTGCAGATTATGCGACAGGTAGCTCGGCATGTAGGTCAGCAGCATGTAGTAGGTGACGTTGGTGGCAATCACCAGGCCAATACAGGCCAGCAGGCTTTTCCAGTGTTTAGTAGCAATCTCTTTGAACGAGACTTTCGGGCCGTCGGCCAGGCCTTCACGGTCGCCCTGTTCCAGTTTATCCACGTGCTGCTGGAACGCCGGGGTCTCTTCCAGCGCATGGCGCAGGTAAAGGCCGATGATGCCCAGCGGCAGCGCAACGAAGAACGGAATACGCCAGCCCCAGTCGAGGAAGTTCGCTTCACCGATAACGGCTGAAATCAGCACCACCAGCCCGGCACCGAGCACGAAACCGGCAATCGAACCGAAGTCCAGCCAGCTGCCCATAAATCCACGCTTACGGTCCGGTGAGTATTCGGCAACGAAGATTGACGCCCCGGTGTATTCACCGCCGACCGAGAAGCCCTGTGCCATTTTGCACAGCAGCAGCAGGATCGGTGCCCAGATGCCTATGGAGGCATAGGACGGGATCAGCCCGATACAGAAGGTACTGACTGACATAATGATGATGGTGATCGACAGGATTTTCTGACGACCATACTTATCGCCCAGTGCGCCAAAGAACAGGCCGCCTAATGGACGGATCAGGAAGGGAACGGAGAAGGTCGCCAGGGCGGCAATCATCTGTGTGCCCGGGTCAGCTCCCGGGAAGAATACCTGGCCCAATGCATAGGCCACAAAGCCGTAAACGCCGAAATCAAACCACTCCATCGCGTTGCCGAGTGAGGCCGCAGTAATGGCTTTACGTAATTTGGTGTCATCAATAATGGTGACGTCTTTAATCCCAATAGGCTTAACACGCTTCCTACGTAGCTTCATATAAAACACCCTGTAATTATCTGTTTCACAAATAAAAATTCACACGACAAAGGTCAGGCCCGTGCTGTCTGCCTGACCGGTCACGGGTGAAAAACCTACAGCAAAATGCGCCATCGTCAGCCATGCAGAAACGTTGCATGTAGCACGTCCGCGCACTTTGCCCGCATACAGTATATCTGTTCCTGGCGAGGTCACATAATTTCGCTCAGAAACAGCGGGGGAGGGATGACGGCTAGTGCGGCTTATTCGCCTGCTGCTCAACCCAGTTGAGCAGTGCGGCATTGTCCAGCGGGCGGGCGTAGTAAAAGCCCTGGATAAACGCCACTCCCTGTTTTTTCAGGTATTCAAGCTGCATCGCATTTTCCACGCCTTCTGCCACCACCTCCAGCGCCAGACGGTGCGACAGCTGAATAATAGCGTCCAGCACCGGCGTTTCCCCATCAACCGCTTCAATCGCATTGACGAACCCTTTATCAATCTTCAGATAGTCGATCGGGAAGGTTTGCAGATAGCTCAGCGAGCAGTGACCGGTACCGAAATCATCGATCGCCACGTGCATCCCTTCCTGTCGCAGCTCGGCCAGCTTGCGCGCCACTTCGGCACCGTCGACGATCAGGCTGCGCTCGGTCAACTCCAGCGTAATCGCCAGTTGCAGATGCGCGACGCTGGCAGCGAACTGGCGAATGTCGCTGACGAACGCCTCATGCTGTAAATGCTCTGCCGCCACGTTGATACCGATATGGAATCCTGGCGAAACCTGCCAGCTGGCGCAGTCTTTACTCACTAACGCCAGCAGATGACGGGTGAGCGGAACGATCATCCCTTCCTGTTCGGCGGTGGCGATAAAGATATCCGGGCGCACCCAGCTGCCGTCGGAGCGCTGCCAGCGCATCAGCGCTTCGGCTCCGGCCAGCGATTCAGTTTGCAGATTCATCACCGGCTGATAATGCACCGAGAACTCACCGCGGCTAATGGCGCGGCGAATTTCATCGCGCCAAGAGCTTTTCCGCTTCAGCCAGCTGCTGGTCAGGGCGATAAACAGCAGCGAGAGGATAATTGCCATCGGCAGAAAGGTGAACAGCACCTGCTGCCAGCTTTGCAGCGCTTCAGAGCGCGGGGCGGTAATGCTGATGGCGATCGGGTAACGTTCAGAGCTGCGGCGGTAGATGCTGTTGCCGAGGATACCCGGCCGATCGTTCTGCATTTCACCGCTAATAATGCGGTAGCCACCGCCAAACCGCATGGCGATATGGTAGCCGTGGCGGGTACCGGCAGCCTGCATAACATCAATCAGATACTGACCGTCCACCACGGCGTACGTACCGAAGCCGCCGGGGGTCTCACGCATAAACACCACTGCCGGACGGTCCTGGACGCCGAAAGTCCCCGCCACCGACAGGCTCCACCAGGCTTTACGCTGGGCCGGCATCGGTTGAAGCATCATGGTTTCCAGCGTGCCCTGGGTATCGCCGAAGGCCGAGGAGCAGAATACGGTGTCATCCTGGGCCAGGCCGACGGAACGGAAATAAGGGTACAGCGTGCCAAATTGCTGAAGCTTGAACTTAATCTCGTTACAGCTGCGGTTATTGAACTGGCGCAGGCGGTCAGACATATTCCACGCCATATCGCTGATATGTTCCGCCTGGCTTAGCAGCATGGAGGCGGTGACCTCCTGCTGGCGCTTCACGGCCTGGCGCGCCTCAATAAAGGTGAAGATCAGGCACAGGATCAGCGGCAGCAGCCCGGCGATGACCAGCCATAAACGCTCATACTTTGGCTTTATGATTGCTTGCAAGCTGATCCCCTGTAGGCGCTGAAGGGCGCACGAATAGTCCGCAATGGCGGCAAATGGTCGGTTTTACACCGCATGTTATCAAGTAATTATCGACTCCCTGCAGTAAACAATTAAAAAATTTGCGCGACGTTTGCGAATACTGCCTGTAAATGTCTGAAAGAGACGAGAAGCCTTGTCGCCGCCGTCAGGCTGGCGTAGTTTGGTTTTTTCGCGAGATGAAAGGGTAAGACAATGAAGATGAGCGACATTCCCTTCGGCACCACGGCCTGGTCGGCGCTGGCAGCGACGGAACATCCGGGGAGAAGGGAACGGCATGGTGGCGCACCCAGCAGTTTGGCGCGGTTCGCGTGAGGATGGTGGAGTACAGCGCAGGTTACCTGGCCGACCACTGGTGCAGTAAAGGCCATATCCTGCTGTGCCTGTCCGGCGAGCTGCATACCGAGCTGAAAGATGGCCGCGTTTTTACCCTGACGGCGGGCATGAGTTACCAGGTGGCGGATAATGCGGAAGCGCACCGCTCGTGGACTGATAGCGGTGCGCAGCTTTTCATTGTGGATTAGTCGTTAAAATAGATCTGCTTTAACGCCAGCTCGACGCCGCGAATTTCCGCCAGCCCTTTCAGACGGCCAATCGCCGAATAGCCCGGGTTGGTTTTTTTATGCAGGTCGTCGAGCATCTGGTGGCCGTGGTCCGGGCGCAGCGGAATAGCACGCTGATTACCGCTGCGGCGGCGCCTCTGCTCTTCGGCCAGAATCACCTTGATCACCCCCACCATATCGACATCCCCCGCCAGGTGCGCGGCCTCATGGAAGCTGTTGGGGTTCTCTTCGCGTTTGGTCGAGCGCAGATGGGCAAAGTGGATGCGGTCGGCAAAGGTCTCCGCCATCTTCACCAGGTCGTTATCCGCGCGCACGCCGTAGGAGCCGGTGCAGAAGGTAAAGCCGTTGTGTACGCTGTCGACGGTCTCTTTCAGCCACTGCATATCCTCAATGGTGGAGACAATGCGCGGCAGGCCGAGAATCGGGCGCGGTGGATCGTCCGGGTGCACCGCCAGCACAATGCCCGCTTCCGCTGCTACCGGCACGATAGCGCGCAGAAACTCCGCCATATGCTCGCGCAGTTTGGCGTGGTCAATGCCGTCATACTGCGACAGCTGCGCCTGGAACTGCTCCAGCGTGTAACCCTCTTCGGCACCCGGCAGCCCGGCAATAATGTTGCGCGTCAGGGTGTCGACCTGCTGCGCGCTCATCGCCTTAAAGTACGCGGCGGCCTGCTGCTGCTCATCCACGCTGTAATCCTGCGCCGCGTTCGGGCGCTGCAGGATATGCAGCTCGAAGGCGGCAAAAGCGATATGGTCGAAGCGCAGCGCTTTTGCCCCGTCCGGCAGCGCCCAGCCGAGGTCGGTGCGCGTCCAGTCCAGCACCGGCATAAAGTTGTAGCACACGGTGTCGATGCCGCAGGCGCCGAGGTTGCGCAGCGACTGCTGATAGTTGGCGATGTACTGCTTGTAGTCGCCGCGCTGGGTTTTGATCGACTCGTGGATTGGCACGCTCTCCACCACTGACCACACCAGGCCCTTCTCCGCCAGCAGCGCCTGACGCGCTTTGATCTCCTCTACCGGCCACACTTCGCCGTTAGGGATATGGTGCAGAGCGGTGACGATGCCGGTGGCTCCCGCCTGGCGCGCATCATCCAGCGATACCGGATCGTTAGGGCCGTACCAGCGCCATGTATGTTCCATGCGTTCTCCTTAATTAGTCTGTAATCGGGTCTTTTACGATAAAGAAATAGGCCAGCGCCCCGGCAAAGGTCACGCAGGAGCAGATCACCAGCGCCATATTGAACGAGCCGGTGGTGTCGACCACCCAGCCGGTGACAATCGGCGCGAATGAGGCGCAGATAAAGCTGCCGAAGTTCTGAATACTGCTGACGGAGGCCACCATGCGCGACGGCGCCATCACCTGCACCAGCCCCCAGGCTGAGGTGCCGGCGAAGTGGACAAAGAACAGCGCCAGGCTGATAAAGCCCACGGCCATGGCGGTGGAGGTGGACTGCACGACCAGCAGGGTGCAGGCGGCGGAGCAGACCAGGCCGAAGCAGATCAGCGCTTTACGGGTTTTCGCCAGCGCAAAGCCGCGTCGCGCCAGGCGGTCGGCGACGGTGCCGTTGACCAGCATGCCGATGGAGCCAAACAGGAACGGGATTGCCGCCACCCAGCCGGTGCTCGCCAGGCTCAGCCCGCGCTCCGCCTGCAGATAGCCCGGCAGCCACGAGAGATAGAGCCAGCCGGTATAGTTGACGCCGCTGAAGCCGAGGATCATCCCCCACACCGTGCGCTTCTTAAACAGCGCGCCCCACTCCCTGAGCGACACGCGGGTTTTCTGCGACGGCTGAGTATCCTGGTCAAGATACTGCTGCTCTTCGCGGGTCAGGGCAAAGCGGTCGCGGTTGCGATACCAGGCCACCCAGCACAGCGCCACCGCCACGCCCGCCACGCCGATAATCACAAACATCATGCGCCAGCCGAATGCCAGCATCAGCGCCACGAGGATCGGCGGGGCAAAGGCCTGGCCGAAGGTGGTGGAGGAGTTAAAAATGCCCATCGGCAGGCCGCGCTCGCGCGCGCTGAACCAGTCGTTGACCACTTTGACGCCGCTCGGCATAAACGGCGCTTCGCCGATGCCGAGGCCAATGCGCAGCATAATAAAGTGGCTGAAGCTGTTCACTGCCCCGGCCATCGCCTGCATCACCGACCAGAACAGCAGGCCGCCGCCCAGCACGATGCGCGGGCCAAAGCGGTCCAGCAGCAGGCCGCTCGGCAGCTGCGAGATGCCGTAAGAGAGCGAGAACGCGGAGAGCAGCACGCCGAATTCGGTGGCGGACAGCCCGAGATCGTTGCGGATCGCCGCGTTGGCGATCGACAGCGATCCGCGATCGAGAAAGTTAATGATCCCGGCGGTGAACAGCAGTATCAGCGATACGGTTTGTATCCGTTTGATACGGCTGGTTTTTTGTAGAGGTGTTGCAAAGGTAGAAACCGTCATCGGTAATCCTTGCCGGCTCAGCGGCCGTTTATCGGTATCGTTATCGAATTTTCCGGCCCAGTGGTCAGGCCGCTGGACCAGAGAATAAGCGCTAACCCCGTTACGGTTCCGTGATGGCGATCGCAGCACGGTAAATTTGGCGCGGATTGGGCAGGCCGACCACCACGAGGGATTTCGCCCGGCGAGGCATGCCTCGCCGGGCTGTGATAAGCTCAGCGCATCACTTCCCCCGCCAGGAACAGGTATGGATTTACCGACACTAAAAGTAGAGCGCCTATACCGGCAGATTTCTAACCTGCTGATTAACTGCATTAAACAGGGACAGTTCCCGGCGGGCGCTATCCTGCCGCCGGAGCGGGAGCTGGCGAAGCAGCTCGGCGTCAGCCGCTCGTCGATCCGCGAAGCGCTGATTGCGCTGGAGATTACCGGCTGGGTGGAGATCCGCACCGGCAACGGCGTTTACGTGATGAACCCGCTGCCGCAGAGCGAGAGCGCCCCGGCAGAGGAGGAGTTCAGCCTCAAGGCGCTAATTCAGGCGCGCCAGGTGTATGAAGCGATGACCGCCGAACTGGCGGCGCGCAACGGCAGCGATGACCAGCGCGCAGAGTTGCAGGAGATCACCCAGGATCTCATCCAGCTGCACGTCAATGACGACAAGTTTCTGCGCGAAGATAAGCGTTTCCACCTGCTGATTGCCGAGATGACCGGCAACGAGGTGCTGCGCGATATGATGGAATACCTGTGGAACAAGCGTAAAAGCTCGCGCTTTGTGCGCCTGGAGAGCCACTACGCCGAAAGTGATTTCCCGCGCGAGATGAATCAGGATCACGCCGATATTGCCGCGGCGATTATCGCCCGCGATGGCCCGCAGGCCCGCGCCTGCATGGAGCGCCATTTACAGCACGTGTATGACCGGCTGTTTATTGAATAGATCGTGGTAGGGGTCGGGCATGCCCGACCCGCGTTGATTAAAGCGATTTCCGCCCGTTACCCAGTAAAATTGCCAGCCTTCCGCCGCCCGGCGTGGTCTCCATCAGGATCTTACACACGCTGGTCAGCGGCACCGACAGCAGCATACCGATGGGTCCAAGCAGCCAGCCCCAGAAGATCAGCGACAGAAACACAATCAGGCTAGACAGCCCCAGCCCGCGCCCCATCACGCGCGGCTCCAGCAGATTCCCCAGCAGCATATGAATGGCGATAAACAGCCCCGCCACCAGCCCGGCATCCAGCGGCGTATTGAGCAGCAGCGCCTGCAGCACCGGCGGAACGCCGGCTATCACCGGGCCGATATTGGGAATGAAGTTGAGCACAAAGGCCACCACTCCCCACAGCAGCGCAAACTTCACGCCGAGCGCCAGCAGCGCCAGCCACACCAGCACCCCGGTAAACAGGCTGATCAGGGTTTTCAGCGCCAGATAGTGCGTCACGCCTTTTAGCGCCTTGTGCAGCCCGGCGATGCGGATCTGCGGATTGACCAGCGCATAGCGCAGCTTGTACGGCAGGTGGTGCACCTCGAACAGCATGAAAATCACCGTCATCACCACCAGAATAATCTGCGCCATCGCCCCGGAGAACTGCCCGAGCATGGTCGTGGCGACGTCGACGATGGCGTTTGGATCCAGCCGCTGGGCCAGCGACTGCGCCGAAATATTAATGTGGAAGCGCCCGGCCAGATGCTGCACCACGGCCAGCTTCTGCTCCGCCTGCGCCTGGAGCTGAGGGTACACCTCGCTAAACTCCTGCGCCGACCCGGCAATCATCAGACCGAGCAGCCCCAGCACAATAATAATCGCCACCGTTACCAGGCCTATCGCCAGCCCGCGCCGCACGCCGCGCCGCATCAGCCAGCTGACCATGGGGTTAAGCACGATGGCAAAGAATAACGCCAGTAAAAACGGCACGACGATCTCTGCGGACAGCTTAATCGCGCCGAGGATCACCATCAGCGTGGCCAGCTTCAGCAGGATATTCTGCCCGATTTTCTCCTGGGGTAAGGGTTTCATTGGTTCTCCGTTTTAAGCGTATGCGCCAGCCATTGTAGCCCCTGAAACTGCGCCTCTGACGACTTTCGGAATGATCACCCCTGGCGGGCGCGGCATGCCACGCCCCGTGTTTTCCCCGACCGCGCTGGCTACCCGCGGGCGCGGCGCAGCATGTTCGTCAGATAAAAACGTCCAGGGCTTTTAGTGGTTCAGGTATGATGGTATTTCATCCATTTTTACCCTGCGAGCAGTGATTTTCATGTCTGAGCAGCCAGCCGAGGCCCCGGCATTAAGTGGCTTTCGTTTAAATCTGCGCATTATTTCCGTCGTGATGTTCAACTTTGCCAGCTATATGACCATCGGCCTGCCGCTGGCGGTGCTGCCGGGCTATGTCCACGATGTGATGGGCTACAGCGCCTTCTGGGCCGGGCTGGTGATCAGCCTGCAATATTTCGCCACCCTGCTGAGCCGCCCGCATGCCGGACGCTACGCCGATCTGTGGGGGCCAAAGAAGGTGGTGATCCTCGGCCTGTGCGGCTGCCTGATCAGCGGGCTGTGCTACCTGCTGGCGGCGCTGGGCACGGGGATCCCGCTGCTCAGCCTGCTGCTGCTGTGCCTGGGGCGGGTGGTGCTTGGCGTGGGGCAAAGTTTTGCCGGCACCGGCTCCACGCTGTGGGGGGTTGGCGTGGTCGGATCGCTGCACATTGGCCGGGTGATTTCGTGGAACGGAATCTGCACTTACGGCGCGATGGCGCTGGGTGCACCGCTCGGCGTGGCGATTTACCACTGGGGTGGCCTGCTGCTGCTGGCGGGGATCATTATCGCCATTGCGCTACTGGCGATCTCTCTGGCGCTGCCGCGAGCGAAAGTGAAAAACAGCAAGGGCAAGCATCTGCCGTTTCGCGCAGTACTGGGGCGCATCTGGGGCTTCGGCATGCTGCTGGCGATGGGGTCGGCGGGCTTTGGCGTGATTGCCACCTTTATCACCCTGTTTTACCAGGCGAAGGGCTGGGAGGGGGCGGCCTTTGCCCTGACGCTGTTCAGCGCCGCCTTTGTCGGCACCCGCCTGCTGTTTCCTGATGCCATTACCCGCCACGGCGGGCTGAACGTGGCGCTGGTGTGCTTCGCGGTGGAGGCGCTCGGGCTGTTTATGGTGTGGGGCGCGTGGGAGCCGTGGCTGGCGAAGGTCGGTGCGCTGCTGACCGGGGCAGGCTTTTCGCTGGTGTTCCCGGCGATTGGCGTGGTGGCGGTGAAGGTGGTGCCGCCGCAGAATCAGGGCAGCGCGCTGGCGACCTATACGGCGTTTATGGACCTGGCGCTCGGCATCACCGGGCCGCTGGCCGGGCTGATTATGAGCTGGTACGGGGTGCCGGTGATTTATCTGCTGAGCGGGTTGCTGGTGTGCGTGGCGATGGTGGCGACGATAAGGTTGAAGGCCTCAGCGCCCCGTTAACCGGCGGACCAGAACAGCGGTCCGCCCTGGATGACCCGTAGGGGCCGATCTTTTTTCCGATCGGCCCGGGGGTTAATTAATCCTGCAGTAGCGCAATGCTCTGGCGGATCTCGCGCTCAATGTCCGCCGCGCTCCAGCTGTCCATCACCGAGGCAAACGGCTCAAAGGCGTAAACCCCCTGGTAACCCAGCGCTTCCAGGCGCTGCACCTGCCACGCGCTTTTCAGCAGGTCGTCTTCACTCAGCATCAGGCGCTCTTCATCGCTCAGCTCATTCACCGGGCGGCCGTCGATCACTCCGGAGAGATGCACCAGACCAATCTGCGACACATCGATGCCGGCGGCGAAATCCTGCTCCGCACCCTCAAACAGATGGTGATGGAAGGTATCCAGCACGATTTTAAACGGCACCTCGGCCTGTTGGATCAGGCTAATAGCCTGGCCGGCAGAGCGCAGTGAACTGACCGGGAAGCCCAGCGGCTCAACCAGGCCATTGACGCCGTAGCGTGCAAACAGCGGCGCCAGCTCGCGCAGCGCGGCTGCGGTATCCTCGGCCGAAATCTGGCTGCCGTCGTTGAGCGGGCACATCACCAGCGCTTTAGCACCAATCCCTTTGGCATCTTTCAGCAGCGATTCCGCCCGTGCCAGCAGGTCAGCGCTGATGTGGTTAAACGGATACAGCGCGTTGATGGTGACGATCTCGATGCCATATTTTTCGGCCAGGTCGCGCACCTGCTGATGGCTCAGGTTGTCGGTCACGCTGCCGCCCTTCATATCATTGCGCAGCTCAACCTTATGCAGGCCGAGTTTTTGCACCAGCTGGAAAAACACTTCAATGCTGAGCGCGGGGGCGATTTTACGGTTAATGCAAAAGCGGGTTGGATCAATAGCCATGTGATGGCTCCTGTTAAGTAGGGGGGTATTCAAAAGGTTACCGCGCCAGCGCTATTGTCATGCCGGAGCCAGTCGCGGGTGCTGCATGGCCTACAAGAGAACATTTATTTCATATTTAGTTAATAATGAAATTTAAGTTTTTAGATCCGCCTCGCAAAATTTCAACAATAGCGCCGTTCAGCAGCCTGTAACCCAGGGGAGTAGCGCTGTTTTCAGCGCGCAGTTTCCGCAGGATAACCGGGCGATGCGAAAAACGGTGGTTCCGCACCGGGCGTGCGCTGCGGCGTTTTTTACTCTGGGCAATCAAGTGGGCGATCGATGCACATCGGTCGGGCGTTAAAAATGCGATCCAGGCCGCTAAAAACGAATTTTCTAAAGTGAAATATTTGAAAAATTTATTTCAATATTATACTGTCTCAACACGAATCAGGGTTTTGCCCGGCGCGGCAGCGGAAAGACGTCAGCCTGCCAGCCAGGGAACTTACTTCATCAAAGAGGCCAGCACATGACTATCGTAGGAAACTTTATTGGCGGTAAAACTTCTCTGAGCGCCAGCAATGAAACTATCCCAATTTACGACCCGGCCACCGGCAAAGCGGTGCGTGAACTGACGCAGAGCACCAGCGACGAAGTGGCGCATGCCATTGCGGTTGCTCATGAAGCGTTCGATAGCTGGTCCCGCACCTCGCCGCTGCGTCGTGCCCGCGTGATGTTTAACTTCAAAGCCCTGATGGAACAGCACCGCGACGAGCTGGCCGAGCTTATCGTCAGCGAGCACGGCAAAGTGTGGTCGGATGCGCTGGGTGAACTGACCCGTGGTCTGGAAGTGGTGGAATTTGCCTGCGGGATCCCGCACCTGATCAAAGGTGAGAACTCGGCGGATGTGGCGAGCGGGGTTGACAGCTACTCGCTGATGCAGCCGCTGGGCGTGGTCGCGGGCATCACCCCGTTTAACTTCCCGGCAATGGTGCCGCTGTGGATGTTCCCCATCGCGCTGGCGTGCGGTAACACCTTTGTGCTGAAGCCACCGGCCCTTGACCCGTCTGCCTCCGTGCGGATGGCGGAGCTGCTGACCGAAGCCGGTCTGCCGGACGGCGTGTTTAACGTGGTACACAGCTCGAACGAAAACGCCGAGCAGCTGTATAAAGATCCGCGCGTGCAGGCGGTGAGCTTCGTCGGCTCTTCCGGCGTGGCCGAACATATTTACACCACCGCCAGCGCCCACGGCAAGCGCGTGCAGGCGTTTGGCGCGGCGAAGAACCACGCTATCGTGATGCCGGATGCCGACCTTGATGCCACCGTGAACGCCATTATGGGCGGCGCGTTCGGCTCTGCCGGTGAGCGCTGCATGGCGCTGCCGGTGGTGGTTGCCGTGGGCGATGACACCGCCGACAAGCTGATTGCTGCACTGACGCCGCTGGTAAAAGCCCTGCGCGTTGGCCCTGGCATTCACAAAGGCAAAGACGAGAACGAAATGGGGCCGGTGGTTTCCGCTGCGCACCAGAAAAAAGTGCTGGGCTACATCGACAAAGGCGTGGCGGAAGGCGCGAAGCTGGTGGTTGATGGTCGCGGTATTCAGGTGGAAGGCAACCCGGAAGGCTACTACGTTGGCGGTACGCTGTTCGATAACGTCACCAATGAGATGGTGATCTGGCGTGAAGAGATCTTCGGGCCGGTGCTGAGCATTATGCGCGCGCCGGACTACAAAAGTGCGTTGGATCTGGTTAACAGCCATGAGTTCGGCAACGGCAGCGCTATCTTTACCAGCAATGGCCACACCGGCCGCGACTTCGTGCGTGAAGTACAGGCGGGCATGGTTGGCGTTAACGTGCCGGTCCCGGTGCCGATGGCGTTTCACAGCTTCGGCGGCTGGAAGCGTTCGGTATTTGGTGCGCTGAACGTACACGGGCCGGACGGCGTGCGTTTCTACACCCGTATGAAAACCGCCACCGTGCGCTGGCCGAGCGGCCAGAAAACCGTGTCTGAATTCAGTATGCCGACTCTGGGCTGATAAAACCGGCGAGGCGTGCCTCGCCCCTACGTTTGCCCACAGAACAAGGAGACAGAATGTCATTGCTATCCAAAGTAAAACAGCCGGATGCGCAGGGCCGTATCCAGCACGTTACCCCGGAAAGTGCAGGCTGGCGCTATGTCGGTTTCGACGCTTATCAGTTGAAAAAAGGACAGACGCTGACGCTGGAGAGCGGCAGTAAAGAGCTGTGCCTGGTGCTGGTTGCCGGGCTGGCTTCGGTGAAAACCCGCCATGCGGAGTTCCCGAATATCGGTAAGCGCATGTCGCCGTTCGAACGCACGCCGCCGTATTCGGTGTACGTGCCGCACAACGAGCAGGTTGAAGTCGTCGCAGAGTCCGATCTTGAGCTGGCGGTGTGCAGTGCGCCAGCGACGGAAGGCAAGCTGCCCGCCCGCCTGATTGCGCCGCAGGACGTCGGCGTTGAGCAGCGCGGCAAGGGCAATAACAAGCGCCTGGTGCACAATATTCTGCCGGACGATAAGCCTGCCGACAGCCTGCTGGTGGTGGAGGTGTATACCGACGAGGGTAACACCAGCTCCTACCCAAGCCATAAGCATGACCAGGAAGATTCAGCGGATGAAACCTACCTGGAAGAGACCTATTACCACCGCTTCAACCCGGATCGCGGTTTTGCGATGCAGCGTGTCTATACCGACGACCGCTCGCTGGACGTCTGCATGGCGCCGTACAATCAGGACGTGGTCACCGTGCCGCGCGGCTATCACCCGATGTCGACCGTTGCCGGATACGACAACTACTACCTCAACGTGATGGCCGGGCCGGTGCGCCTGTGGAAATTTACCTGGGAGAAAGACCACGCCTGGGTGAACAGCGACGACTATCCGCGTAAAAAATAACCGCCAGGGATGATTGACTGCGGGCTGACCGAAAAAGAGGGTCAGCCCTACAGCATTTCAGTGAGCCTCACCGTACGGTCGACCCGTGGTGATGATTGACTGCGGGCTGACCGAAGAAGAGGGTCAGCCCCTACAGCATTTCAGTGAGCCTTACCGTAGGGGTCGACCTTTGTTCCGGTCGACCCGTGGTGATGATTGACTGCGGGCTGACCGAAGAAGAGGGTCAGCCCCTACAGCATTTCAGTGAACCTCACCGTAGGGGGCGACCTTTTTTCCGGTCGCCCTTTTTTATGGGCGCGGTTTATTCGGGTCGGCGTTGGTCAGCGCCAGTGATACCGCCAGCGTCTGCGCCAGGCAGAGTGAAGCGACCTGGGAACGGAAGCCATCGACCTGCGCTTCACGCACCACAAAGCAGACGTCGCTAAACGCCGCCAGCGGGCTGACCTGACTGTCGGTGATCGCAATCTGATGCGCACCGCGTTTGGCACCCAGCTCCACCAGCTCCACCGCTTCACGCGCATACGGCGAGTAGCTGATGGCGATCACCACATCTTTCGGATTGACCATGCTCAGCTGTTCGGCAAACATCCCGCCGAGGCCGTCAATCAGGAAGGCGCGGCGCTCAAGGTGGCGCAGCGCGTAGGTCAGATAGGATGCCACGCTAAAGGAGCGGCGCAGGCCAATCACGTAGATGTTGTCGGCCTCATCCAGCAGCTTCACGGCTTTATCCAGCTGCTCCGGGTTAACCTGCATCGCCAGCTGCTGCAGCGCCTGCGAGTTTACCATGGTGAAGACGTTGAGGATTTCTGCCGGGCTTTCCGGCGCGCCCTGCGCCTCATCGGTCGCGGTCTGGCGGAACAGACGTGCTCGCTCGGTATAGTTAACGGTCTCTTCCATCAGGTGCTGACGAAACACCTGCTTCATTTCATTGAAACCGCTAAAGCCAAAGGCGTTAGAGAAGCGGATCAGGGTGGAAGGCGGCACGTCGGCCTGCTGGGCGATCGAGGCAACGGTATCAAAGGCGATGCTGTTGCTGTTATCCAGAATATAGCGAGCCACCTGCTTCAGGCGTTTACTCAGGGTGTCGTAACGGCGACGGATATCGTCCTGTAACAGGGAAAGCTGGGTGGGGTTGTTATTCATTGCTCGGCTCGCTAAGGAAAATGTTGTTCTTCTGTGCGTTATTCTACCAGATGAACAAAAAATTTCACTTTATAGTCAAAGCAGCGGCTTTTATTTCATCAGGGTTGGGAATTGGTTCACAAAATCGCTAGCTATGGGGCTTCTGCGATATATAAATTCTAAACGACAAAAAAAGGGGCGACCGTGTCGGATCGCCCTCTGTGTGATCCCGCGCGGCTTACTGCGCCGGGCGCGCTTCCCGCCAGTAGCCAATCAGCGTCAGATAATTACTTTTCACTTTCTCAATCAGCGCAGCGTCATCCAGTTCACCCTGCAGCCACTGGCGTGACGGCTGGCCGAAGATGGTGCGGCCGACGGCGAACCCCTTCACCCACGGCGATTTCGCGGCGGCGGCGAAACCGGCTTTCAGCTCGGCCTCCGGCGCGTCCAGGCCCAGCAGCAGGATGCCGCGGCAGTGCGGGTCGTGCTGCTCAATCAGTTTGCCGATCGCCTGCCAGGCGTCGTGGGAGAGCGGCGGCAGCTTCCACCAGTCCGGCTGGATCCCTAAGCTGTAGAAGTGGCTGAGGATGTCCAGATAGTGCTTCTCATCTTTATCCGGGTTGCTGTCGGGCAGGATCACTTCCAGCAGCAGCTCGTGGCCGGATTTGTTACAGCCGTTCCACACGTCAAGGATCAGCTCATCCTGCTGCTGGCGCATTTCGGCGCTGTCATGCGGATGGTAGAAGGTCAGGCACTTGACCACGTGCTCCTGCGGCCAGTCGATCAGCTGTGAGCCGATGTTGCCGTGCTCCAGGCGCAGCGGGCGCGAGCCTGGCAGCTCGATCGGGCGCCCAATCCACCAGCCCTTGCCGGTGATGGCGTTCAGCGCCGGCTGGCCATAGGTGGTGTCGGCCAGAATGCCGCTGCGGCCATCGTCGAGGCCCGCTTCTTGCGCCGCCTGCTGCGCACCCTGCAGCAGCAGCAGCTTAAGCTCAGGAATGCGTGAGTCATCAACCCCCGCTTCCGTGGCCATATCGGCCAGCTGCTTGCGGTGGTCGAAGGCGAAGACGTTCAGCTCCTGCCACTGCTGTTTGCGGGTGGTGACGCGGTGCAGATGGTTGAGGCGCGGGTCGAGATCCGGACGGGTGACCTCTTTGTCGCGGCTAAGGAAGTCGTCCAGCTCCTGTTTGGTGGGCATCGCCGGGGCGCAGCCGTGGCGCGACACCACCAGCGCACCGCAGGCGTTGGCGTAGCGGCAGGCCTGTTCCCAGCTTTCATCGTTCAGCCAGCCGCGCAGCAGGCCGGACATAAAGGCATCGCCCGCGCCGAGCACGTTGAGCACCTCCACGCGCACGCCGGTTTGCAGTTTGGTCTGTTCCCAGCTGTCCGGGATCTCGCCTTCAAATACCACGCAGCCCAGCGGGCCGCGTTTGCACACCAGCGTCGCCTGGGTTGCTTTGCGTACGTTTTTCAGCGCGGTCAGGCTGTCGGTGCTGCCGCCCGCGATGTGGAACTCCTCTTCGGTGCCCACCACCAGATCAAAGTAGTGCAGCACTTCCTGCAGCTGCCGGGTGACGCGTTCGGATTCGACAAAGCGCGTTTCGCCATCGCCCAGCGAGGTCAGGCCCCACAGTACCGGGCGGTAGTCGATATCGAGCGCGGTGCGCAGGCCATTTTTACGCGCAATTTCCAGCGCTTTCAGCACGGCGGCGCGGGTATCGGGGTGCGACAGATGCGTGCCGGTCACGGCCACGGCGCGGGCAGAGGCAATGTAATCTTCCTGAATATCGTCCGGCACCAGGCCCATATCAGCGCAGTTGTCGCGGTAGAACACCAGCGGGAAGGTTTCCTGATCTTTGATCCCTAAGATCACCAGCCCGGTCAGGCGGGTTTTATCGGTAATCAGGCTCTGGGTATCACAGCCAACGCGCTGCAGCTCTTCGCGCAGGAAGCGGCCCATATGTTCGTCGCCCACGCGGGCCAGCATCGCTGATTTCAGACCCTGGATTGCCGTGCCGTAAGCCACATTGCCGGAGGAACCGCCAAGGTATTTCGCGAAGGTGGTTTCATCTTCAAGGCGCGCACCGATCTGCTGGCCATAAAGGTCGACGGCGATGCGTCCGATACAAATCACATCAAGCCGCTTCTGTTGTGTAGTCATACCTGTTTTTTCCTCTTTGAGTTACCCGTCATTCTTGACGCCGCTGCTGCGTTGGCTGCGTCCGTTCACCCCAGTCACTTACCGATGTAAGCTCCCGGGGATTCACGGACTGGCCGCCTTGCTGCAACGCCAATTATTTTGGGTAATGCCGATGCTGTTGAGCTTCTCCAGCAGATAGGTGGCTTGAGTGCCCGATCGATTCCGGATCTAACATGTGGCAAAGTATGAGGAATAAAAATTTCAAATTCAATATGAAATGAAATTATTACCCCAAAAGTGTGAAGTGGTTAAAACTCTTGTAGCGCGGATTTCACCGGGCGGCTGGCGGGGGCTGTTTCGCGCCATTACAGAGATGTGAGCGGCCTCGCAACTTTCTCCCGACCTGTCAGCGAACATATTGAAGTGAAACGGTTTTTCTCATTTATGGCTGAAGAGCCTGTTATCGTTTCATTTCATGGCTGGCGATCCCCCCTTGCATCCCCATTTCACCTCAGAATTTGATCTCTCTCGCAAAATGAAATGTTTCTTCTGTAATTGTGTTTAGTGAAAAAAATATTTGTTTATAATCGTCCCACGTTTCACTTACAGCTGTCGCCGTTTTGCGCATAAGGCGACCATAAATGCGAACCCCGGCCGACCTTCAGATGCGGCCGTCGAACCACAAAGGAAGAGCAAATGGGCAAGACGAGATTAACCACGGCACAGGCTCTGGTCAGATTCCTGGATAATCAGTATCTGTCGGTAGACGGCGTTGAAACCAAGTTTGTGAAGGGCATTTTCGCCATCTTTGGTCACGGCAACGTGCTGGGCTTAGGCCAGGCGCTGGAGCAGGAGAGCGGTGAGCTGGTGGTGCATCAGGGCCGAAACGAGCAGGGTATGGCGCATGCGGCTATCGGCTTTGCCAAGCAGAAACTGCGCCGCGAAATCATCGCCTGTACCTCTTCCGTTGGCCCGGGCGCGGCCAACATGGTCACCGCAGCGGCCACCGCCACCGCTAACCGCATTCCGCTGCTGCTGCTGCCGGGCGACGTGTTCGCCACGCGCCAGCCGGACCCGGTGCTGCAACAGATTGAGCAGAGCCACGACCTCAGCATCAGCACCAACGATGCCTTCCGCGCCGTCAGCAAATACTGGGACCGCGTCAGCCGCCCTGAGCAGCTGATGACCGCCTGCATTAACGCCATGCGCGTGCTGACCGACCCGGCGGAAACCGGCGCGGTGACGATTTCACTGCCGCAGGACGTGCAGGGTGAAGCCTATGATTTCCCGGATTACTTCTTCCAGAAGCGCGTCCATCGCCTGGAGCGCCGCCTGCCGACCGAAGGCCAGCTGGCCGATGCGTTAGCGCTGATTGCCGGTAAGAAGAAGCCGATGATTATCTGCGGCGGTGGGGTGAAATACTCCGGCGCGGGCGAGGCGCTGGTGGCGTTTGCCGAGCGCTACAACATTCCGTTTGCCGAAACTCAGGCCGGGAAAGGCACCGTGATTTCCGATCACCCGCTGAACGTGGGCGGGGTGGGTGAAACCGGCTGCCTGGCGGCCAACCTGCTGGCGAAAGAGGCCGATCTGGTGATTGGTATCGGCACGCGTTATACCGACTTTACCACCGCCTCGAAATGGATTTTCCAGAACCCGGACGTCAGCTACATCAACATTAACGTCAGTAATTTTGACGCCTATAAGCTCGATGCCGTTCAGGTGGTGGCCGATGCACAGGAGGCGCTGATCGCGCTGGAGAGCCGCCTGGCGACGACCGGCTTCAGCAGCGGCTGGGGTGAAAAAGTGTCGCAGGCGCAGAGCAAACTGCTGAAAGAGACCCAGCGCGTTTACTCCTCTGTTTACAGCGGTGCCGACTACGTGCCGGAGATCGATGACCATATGGATCGTGACGCGGTGTGGGCCGAGTTTAACCGCCTGACCGGTTCTTACCTGACTCAGAGCAGCGTGCTGGGCACGCTCAATGAGCATCTCCCAAAGGATGCAGTGATTGTGGCGGCCGCAGGCAGCCTGCCGGGCGACCTGCAGCGCATGTGGCGCAACAAAGATTACAACAGCTATCACGTCGAGTATGGCTACTCCTGCATGGGCTACGAGGTCAGCGCTTCACTGGGCGTAAAGCTGGCTGAGCCACAGCGCGAGGTTTACACCTTCGTCGGCGACGGCTCATTTATGATGCTGCATTCCGAGCTGGTGACCTCGATCCAGGAGCGCGCCAAGATCAACGTGATCCTGTTCGACAACATGACCAACGGCTGCATCAACAACCTGCAGATGGAACACGGCATGGACAGCTTTACCACCGAGTTCCGCTTCCGCAATGGCGAAGGCGGCAAGCTGGACGGCGGCTTTGTGCCGGTCGACTTCGCGGCGATTGCGGCCGGTTACGGCTGTAAAACTTATCGCGTGACCACGCTGGAGCAGCTGGAAGCGGCGCTGGCGGATGCGCAGAAGCAGACGGTCTCCACCCTGATCGACATTAAAGTGCTGCCGAAAACCATGATCCACAAATACTTCAGCTGGTGGCGCGTGGGCGGTGCCCAGGTGTCCAACTCAGAGCGCGTAGACGCCGTGGCCCGCATGCTGAACCAGCATATCGACCAGGCGCGCGAATACTAATTTTACCTCTTTTGCTGTGCTTTTAACCTCACGGGCGTCAACGCGCCCGCTTTAAACCCTACAAGTAAGGACCTGTTATGACATTGAAATTAGGTGTAATCGGAACGGGCGCCATTGGCCAGGAACATATTCGCCGCTGCAGCAAAGTGCTGCAGGGTGCGCAGGTGGTGGCCGTTTCTGATATCAACGTCGACGCTGCGAAAGCCGCTCTGACGCGCATCGGTATTGAAGCCGAGGTGTTTGCTAACGGTCATGACGTGGTGAACTCGCCGAACGTTGATGCGCTGCTGGTGACCTCCTGGGACCCCACGCACGAAGAGTTCACCCTGGCCGCGATTGCCGCCGGCAAGCCGGTGTTCTGCGAGAAGCCGCTGGCAATGAGTGCCGAAGGCTGTCGTCGCGTAGTGGATGCCGAAATCAAATTCGGTAAGCGCCTGGTGCAGGTAGGCTTTATGCGCCCGTACGACAGCGGCTATCGTGCGCTGAAAAAGGTGATTCAGCAGGGTGAGATCGGCGAGCCGCTGATGCTGCACTGCGCGCACCGCAACCCGACCGTGCCGGAAAATTACACCACCGATATGGCAATCACCAACACGCTGATCCACGAGCTGGACGTGCTGCGCTGGCTGACCGAAGACGACTACAAATCGGTGCAGGTGGTGTTCCCGCGCTCGACGTCAAAAACCCACGGCAAGCTGCGCGACCCGCAGGTGGTGCTGTTTGAAACCCGTAAAGGCATCCGCATCGACGTCGAGATCTTCGTTAACTGCGCCTACGGCTACGACATCCAGTGTGAAGTGGTGGGGGAAGAGGGGATCGCTAAGCTGCCAGAGCCATCCGCCGTGCAGATGCGTAAGAGTGCCAATCTCTCTACCGCGATCCTGACCGACTGGAAAGACCGCTTTATCGATGCCTATGACGTTGAGCTGCAGGCATTTATTAATGATGCCAGCGCGGGCACGCTGACCGGGCCATCCGCCTGGGACGGCTATGCCGCTTCCGTTGCAGCCGATGCCTGCCTGAAGGCGCAGGAGAGCGGCGCGATTGAGCCGGTGGAACTGCCGCAGCGCCCCTCTTTCTATCATTAATGGCTGCGCGTTTCCCCGCCGATCGCGGCGGGGAAACGCGGTTAAACAGCGTACTGATTTAGCACGGAGAGTCTGATGAAAATTGCCTTTGATGTGGATGTCATTCGAGATTTAGGCATCACTAAAATGGTTCACCAGGTGGCTGACTGGGGCTATAAATATATTGAGCAGTCCCCGCATCCGCAGATCAACCCGTTCTATAAGCATCCAAAAGCCAGCCGCGAAATCATTACCGAGTACAAAAACGCGCTGCGTGAGACCGGGTTAGAAATCTCCTCGTACATCGTGGTGTATCGCTGGTCCGGCCCGGACGAAGCGCGTCGTCAGGCCGCGGTGCGCAACTGGAAGCGGATGATTGAAATTGCGGTGGAAACCGGCGTGCAGGTGATCAACACCGAGCTGTCGGGAACCCCGAATGAACCCGAAATCTGTGAAGAGATGTTCTATCGCTCGATGGAAGAAATTCTGCCGATCGTCGAACGTGAAGGTATCCGCATCGAAATCCAGTCGCACCCGTGGGATTTCTGCGAAGAGAACAACGAAACCGCCGACCTGGTGAAATCGTTCCGCAGTGAGAACGTCAAATACCTGTACAGCGTGCCGCACACCTTCTTCTACGACAAAGGAAAAGGCGACGTGAAGAGCATGCTGGAGTACGCAGGCGCTGACCTGTCGCACGTGCTGATCGCTGACACCATGAACCACACCAAACACTGCCGCTATATTGTGAACCCGCCTGGCGTTGACGCCACGATTCACCAGCACGTCGGCGTGGGCGAAGGGGAAGTGGACTTCCCGACGCTGTTCCAGACGCTGCGCGAGATGGACTTTGCTAACCGCAGTTATAAAGTCGGTGGCGAGTCGATTATTGCCTCTTCGCTGTTTGGTTACCCGGAAAAAATGCCTGTTCAGGCGGTCGCCACGCGCGAGCTGATTGAGCGTGAACTGCTGAGCAAATGATGCAGGCGGCTGCGGCCGTCTTTAGAGGTATTAACATGCAAATGAATAAAGATAACGTGAAGCTGGCGATCGCCCCGATTGGCTGGACCAACGATGATATGCCGGAGTTGGGTAGCGAGAACACCTTCCAGCAGATCGTCAGTGAAATGGCGCTGGCAGGCTTTACCGGCAGCGAAGTGGGCAGCAAATATCCGCGTGACCCGGCGGTGCTGAAGCCGATGCTGGATATTCGCGGCGTGCAGATTGTTAACGCCTGGTTCAGTACCTTTTTTGCCAACGGTGACAAAGCGAAAACCATTGATGAGTTCATCAACCACCGCGATTTCCTGCACGCAATGGGCGCGAAGGTGATCGGGTGTTCAGAGCAGAGCCTGAGCATTCAGGGCACCACCAAAGCGGTGCTGGAAGAGAAACCGCTGTTTAGCGACGAGCAGTGGCGCCTGACCGCAGAGGGCTATAACGAACTGGCGAAGCTGGCGGCGGAGAAAGGCATGACGGTTGGCCTGCATCACCATATGGGCACCGGCATCCAGACCACGGCAGAGATTGAGCGCTTTATGGCGGCAACCAGTGATGATGTCTATCTGCTGTTCGACACCGGGCATGCCTACTACTCGGAAGGCAGCCAGCAGGCGATGCTGGATATCCTGACGACATATCTGCCGCGCATTAACCATGTGCATCTGAAAGACGTGCGTGATGAGGTGGTGGCGCAGGTGAAGAGCCAGAAGCTGTCGTTTTTGGATGGCGTGAAGAAGGGCACCTTTACCGTACCGGGTGATGGCGTCATTGATTTCAAATCGGTGTTTAAAATCCTCGACGATTTCGGCTACAAAGGCTGGATGGTGGTGGAAGCAGAGCAGGACCCGGCGCTGGCGAACCCGTTTGAATATGCGGTGAAGGCGCGCAAATATATCCGCGAGAATACCGGGTTGTAAAATTATCTGTAGGGGTCGACCGCTTTTCTGGTCGACCTTTAGCGGGCTGACCGAAAAAGAGGGTCAGCCCCTACAGAACATGATCTATTTCAACGTAATGGTATTGATAATGCTTTCCGCTTCGGTCTGCGCCTGCTGCTGATTGTCCGCTGGCAGGGTGATTTGCAGCGTCAACAGTTTGCCATCCACTTTGCCCAGCACCACGGAAGACCATGAAGACTGGTTGTTGGCGGAGATCACGGTATCCAGCTGCTGTAGCGGCTGGCCCTTCACGGTGATCGCTTTGTTCGTCACCACCTGCAGCTGGGCATCGCGGTTGCGCTGCTGCGCTTCCAGGCGGCCTGCCAGCACGTCCAGCCCTTCATTGGTGCTCTCACCATCAATCACAATAATGGCTCTCTGGCCGGATTCATCGGCGTAGACGTGCATATTATTGGCCTGAGTCCCGAGCTTGCCGCTCTTGTCAGACATGCCCGGCGGCAGGGTAAAGCTCAGCTTGCCGTCCATCAGAGTGACGTTCTGGGTAGACTGGCTGCTGCTGACGCCATTGTCATCGGCAGCGTCTTTATCTTTTTTGCCATCGCAGGCGGCGAGGCCAGCCACCAGAACTGCGATTCCGGCATATTTTAGTAAGTTACGCATCAGGGTCCCTTTTCTACAGTAGTCGCGTCTTTATCAGGCACTTATACAAGCGTATTCAGCGGCTAAAAGCAACTTAACAACTATTGCAGATCGCGTCCTAACCAAAGTTTACATGGCTACGCGCGGGCTTCTCAGCCAGGCGTTTGAGCGCGGCGTTGAGCAGCACCCCGTAGGCTGGCAGGAAGAACACCATGCAGATCAGCACTTTGAAGCTGTAATCCACCAGTGCGATCTCCACCCAGTGCGTGGCCATAAACGGGTCCGGGCTTTTATAGAAGGCGATAAAGAAGAATGCCAGCGTATCGCTGATATTGCCGAGGAACATCGCAGCCGCCGGAGCCATCCACCACGCCGCTTTCTGGCGCAGGCGGTTGAAGACGTGCACGTCTAAGATCTGGCCCAGCGCGTAGGCCATAAAGCTGGCGCAGGCGATGCGGGCAACAAACAGGTTCATCTGCGACAGCGCGGCTAAGCCCTGCCATTCGCCCTGATAGAACAGCGCGGAGATAACGTAAGAGATCACCAGCGCCGGGATCATCACCGCCAGAATAATGCGGCGTGCCAGCGGAGCGCCGAAAATACGCACGGTCAGGTCGGTCGCGAGGAAGATAAACGGGAAGCTGAAGGCACCCCAGGTGGTGTGCAGGCCAAAAATGGCCACCGGCAGCTGGACCAGGTAGTTACTGGAGGTGATCACCAGCAGGTGAAACAGGGAGAGCCAGACCAGCGCGTGGGTGCGCTGACGCGCAGTGAAAGCGATCATATTGAGCCTTTTTAGAAAACGTTGGGGTGAGGGAACCCAATTAAATTTTAATCGTCGGGACGATTTCGCGGCATCTTACCGTTTTAGCCTGCTATTGCAATGGTTAATTTTAGCGCAAACGTTATCGTTGGATTGATCGCTTGCACGCGGTGCGGCTGGCGCTAAAATAGGCGGCAGTTTGCCATTCCAGATTGAGAATATCATGAGCGATCTCTTCGCTAATCCCGACCAGACCCTTGATGCGCTGGGCCTGCGCTGCCCGGAACCGGTAATGATGGTGCGCAAAACCGTGCGCCATATGCAGGAGGGCGAAACCCTGCTGATCATCGCCGATGACCCGGCCACTAAACGCGATATCCCCGGCTTCTGCCGTTTTATGGAACACACGCTGGTGGCCGAGAACACCGAGGCGATGCCGTATCAGTTTTTATTGAAGAAAGGGTTATAGCCCGTACGCCGATCTGCGTACGGGTCGACCATTTTTTCCGGTCAATCCATGGCGGGCTGACCGAAAAAGTAGGGGCGAGGCATGCCTCGCCCGCTGATTCCGCTGTTAAGAGAAAAGAAACTAATTGCTAATAATTATCTAAAAATGACCGTTATAGTCAGCGGGAAGTCGTGCGGCGGATGCCAAAGGAATAAAGAACATCTATTGGTAAATGCTATTTACTGGTTTTTCTATCTGATGTTATCCCGATGCAAGGTGCATTTTTATGGAGAAAAACAGCAAAAAAAACTTTCGTCAGCGTATCATAAAGAGGCTTGGAAGGAAGTTTCTTCTATGGAATAATAACTTTCAGTCAAAACATTCTTTGATACCGACCACGCCAAAGATAAATAATGAGGTTTTTGACTGGACCACAATGCTGGAAAGCAATTGGCAGGATATTCGTAATGAATTGATTGTCCTGTTAAAAAATCCTCAGAAAATCCCCTCGTTTCACCAAATATCCCCGGATCAAAAAAGGATTTCAAAAGGAGATAGCTGGAAGGCATTTGGGCTTTATATATATGGAAATAAGATTGAAGATAATTGTGCTCTCTGTCCAGTGACGGCTAGTGTCATAGGTAATATCCCCGCTATGCGTACAGCCATGTTTTCGATATTACAACCTCATTACCATATCGTACCGCACAAAGGCCCTACCAGAGCAGTTATTCGCGTTCACTTAGGATTAATCGTACCTGAGGGAAAAGAAAAATTATGGATCCGTGTTGATGATCAGTATCTACACTGGGAAGAAGGTAAGGTTATTTGCTTTGATGATGCTTATGAGCACGAAGTTCGTAATGATACAGCTCAACTGCGAGCAGTATTGTTTCTGGATATTGAACGGCCTATGGACAGACTTGGAACGTTAGTTAATAAAGTGCTTTTCTCACTAATTAAGGCTAGCCCTTACATCAAAAAACCCTTAGAAAATATTTCAAACTGGAATCGAGAAAATCGATAACTAAGCATACAAATTTTAAGATACTTTCTGGCCCCATCACTATTGGCATAGACTTTCAATGTTTCCGATAACGGGCGGCCACTGTGCGGCCGCCCGCTTCCCGAGCTATTTCTTGCGCAACAGGCGTAAAGCGTTAGCGGTCACTAACGCGGTAGCCCCTGAATCTGCCAGCACCGCCAGCCACAGGCCGGTGATCCCCAGCAGCGTGGTGACCAGAAAAATCCCCTTAAGCCCCAGCGCCAGCGCCACGTTCTGGCGGATATTGGCGTGGGTGGCGCGCGACAGGCGGATCATCGCCGCCAGCCCGCTGAGGCGGTTATGGGTCAGCGCCGCGTCGGCGGTCTCCAGCGCCACATCGCTGCCGCTGCCCATCGCAATGCCGATGGTCGCGGCCTTCATCGCTGGCGCATCGTTAATGCCGTCACCGACCATCGCCACCGGCTGCTTCGCGTTCAGCGCGCTCACCGCCGTGACCTTGTCTGCCGGCAGCAGCCCGGCGCGGTAGTCAATCCCCAGCTCGGCGGCAATCGCGGCGGCAGCACGCGGGTTGTCCCCGGTTAGCATCACGCCATTAATCCCCAACGCTTGCAGCTCTGCCAGCGCGCCCCGGGCATCGGCGCGCAGCGTATCGCGCAGGGCGATAATCCCCAGCAGCTGCGCGGCGTCATGCAGCAGCACCACGGTATTACCGGCGCTTTCCAGCTCTTCCACCACCTGCTGCTGGGGAGCCAGCAGCGTTGAAGGCAGTTTAGTCGGGGAGCTGATGGAAAGTAAGCGCCCGCTAACAGTTGCCTCGACGCCGCTGCCTGCCAGGGCGCGCTGATCGCAGGCTTCAGGCAGTGTCAGCGAGCGCCCGGCGGCGGCGGCAACAATCGCCTGCGCCAGCGGGTGCGAAGCACCCTGTTCAATCGCGGCGGCGGTGGCCAGCAGCTGGTTTTCATCACTGCCCGCCAGCGGCAGCAGCGCGGTGACCTGCGGCTTGCCCTCGGTCAGCGTGCCGGTTTTATCAAACGCGACGGTGCGCACGCTGCCGAGGCTTTCCAGCGCGGCGCCGCCTTTAATCAGCGCACCACGGCGTGCAGCGGCGGCCAGCCCGGAAGTGATCGCGGCGGGGGTGGAGATCACCAGCGCGCACGGGCAGCCGATCAGCAGCAGGGTCAGCCCTTTATAGATCCACGGCTGCCACGCGGCGGCAAACAGCAGCGGCGGCACGATGGCGACCAGCAGCGCCATCAGCATAATCACCGGGGTGTAAATGCGGCTGAAGCGGTCAAGGAAGCGCTCAATCGGCGCGCGGCGCTCTTCGGCCTCTTCAATCAGATGCAGAATGCGGTCAATCGCGCTGTTGCCCGGCTCGGAAACCACCTGCAGCTGCACCAGACGGTCAACGCTCAGGCAACCGGCGCTGATTTTCTCGCCCTGCTGGCGCTCCACCGGGATCGACTCGCCGGTCAGGGCGCTTTCGTCAAAGCTGGCAAACGGGCTAAGCAGGCTGGCATCGGCGGGCAGGCGCGCTCCGGCGGCCACTTCAATCACATCGCCCGGGCGCAGCGCGCTGACCGCCACGCTCTCGCGCTGGCCGTTGCTGACGCGCAGGGCAACGTCCGGCTTCAGCGCCATCAGCGCCGTGACCCCTTTGCGCGCGCGACCGGCAGCGAAGGACTCCAGCCGCTCGCCGAGCATAAACAGCAGCAGCACCATCGCCGCTTCTGCAGTGGCACCGATAAACAGCGCACCAATGGCGGCCACGCTCATCAGGGTTTCAATCGAGAACGGTGACCCGCTGCGCATCAGGCGCAGCGCGCTGCGGGCAATGGGCCAGACGCCCACCAGCGTGGTGGCGATAAAGGCGAGGTTGCCCGCCGGATGGTTGAAGCTGTTAAGCAGCCAGCTGATGGCCATCAGTACCACCAGAACTATCAGGCTGAGATTCTCCCGCCAGAAGCTGACTTCGGCCTTTGCCGCTGGGGCAGCGTCGCTGCGCTGCAGCTGGAACCCGGCGCGGGACACGGCCTGCTCGACATCGCTGCGCCTGTCCCCTGAACAGTCGACCAGCAGCTTCTCACTGGCGAACACCACGCGCGCCTGGCTAATTCCGGGCAGCTGCCTGACGGCGGTTTCCACTTTACGCGCGCAGCTTGGGCAGTCCATTCCGCCGATCTGCCAGCTGAAACGCGTGCCGGAGCCGGGCCTGTCGCCCTCATCAGCGGGGTCAGCCCCGGTGGGACTGCAGGATGATTCGGCGCAGCAGGGCGCCTCAGCGCTGGCCGCGCTGACGGCAGTAATTTTGCTGATAACGGGACGCGGGCGGGTGCTGCATCCATGTTGTTTGCTGGCGTGGCAGTGACCACAACCACAAGAAGAGTGCTGGTGCATAACGCCTCCTGACCGGTGACGGCGGGCTCCAGTGCCCGCCAGTCACCTATCTTACACTCTGGAGTCCACTCCAGAGTCAAGCGTCAACTCAGCTTACAGCCACAGGGAGCGCACGATCATAAAGTGACCGGCAAAATAGCAGGCGGCGACAATCGCCCGGTCGGCGTTAAAGCGGCGACGGTAGTGGCTGATTAACCAGACAATATTGGCGAGCAGCAGCAGTCCGGCACCGGCGACCAGGGTAAAGCTGTAGTCGGTCGGGCGGAAGAAATACTGCTCGGCGGCCAGCCACACCATCAGTATCGTCATGCCTATGAAGGTGCAGATTGGCCAGCGCAGCTCCTCCAGCCTGCTCCACACGGTGGCGATCAGCGCCGCGCCGATAATCAGCAGGGCGAGTGGGATCGGCCAGAAGAAGCTCAGCGTCATCTGGCTGGCGAAGCACAGGGTATACAGCAGATGCGAGAGGAAGAATGCGCCAATGGCGTACAGCATGCGCTTGTTGGGCAGCAGCGTCAGGGCATCACCCAGCAGCGTCGCCAGCAGGCCAAGCAGGATCAGATAGTCCGTGGTTTTCAGTACTGGCGCCTGCCAGGCCCACGCCAGCAGCAGCAGCAGGGTGACCGGCTTAAACACCCAGCGCTGCCACTGCGGGCCACGATAGGAGGCGTCGACATACAGCCAGCCGGAAAAAAGAACCGCAAGGAAAGACCAAATCATATTGTTATCCTTAGATTAAAAACTCCACAACTGGCAATCAGTTTAGGTTACGCGGGCGCGATGTGACAATGAGAGGGCTCCGGTTGTATGCTTAGCCGCACTGCTGACTTTCCCTCCAGGAGGATGAAGAAAACATGAAGCCCCCTCTAATCTTTTTTATCGTGCTGGCCATTATTGCCATCTTAGCCACGCGTCAGTTTATCAAACAGCGGCGTGAAGTCGCGGTTAACGACGCTTCGCCGCTGCGCAGCCTGATTGTGGAAGTGAAAACCAAACGGGAATTTCCGGCACCGAACCGCCGCTCGCGCCAGCGTGAAAATATTCCGGTTGAGGATATGCGCTACGAGGCGTGGTTTCATCCGCTCAATGGCGCAGGGGATTTCAAGCTGGAGCTGAACGCCGGCGATTATCATCAGATTGATAAGGGCGTGAAGGGAGAGCTGAAGGTCAAAGGCACACGATTCGTCAGCTTTGTTTCCGGCAGCAGCGCGGCCCGCTGATGCCGGAAAAGAGCACTTACTGCTTCGGATAATTCTTCTTTTGCCACGCCAGCAGTTCGAACACGCCAAAGAAAAACACTTTGGCCTGGGTCGCGCCGCTGAGCTTTTCCGCGCCTGGCGGCTGGGTGGAGCGCATCAGCACCAGCTGTAGCCCGTGCATGATCACCATGAAAAACAGCGCGACGTTAACGAAGTACGTCAGCGGTTTGGGAAAAGGGTGAACCACGTTGAGCAGTAAAAATGCCCAGACGAACAGCATGAGTACGCGGCCAGCATTAATCAACATTTGACGTTTCCTTATCATTAGCGTGGCGAATATACAGGCGGTAGGCCACCTGCCCGGCAATTTTCTCCCGGTGCAGCTGCCAGTTAACCGGCACTGGCGGCAGGCCGTGCTCCACTTCGCTCTCAACATACACCAGCGCATCATCGCTTAGCCAGCCGTTGCTCTCCAGCAGCGTGCTGGTTTGCTCCAGTAATCCCTTGCGAAACGGCGGGTCGATAAACACCAGCTGATGCGGCTCCCCTTGCTGGGCAAGGAACTGCAGCGTGTTGGTGTTCACCACGCGCGCGTTTTTTGCCCCCAGGGTGGCGAGATTTTTTTCCAGCTGCTGCGCCACCGGGCGCTCCAGCTCCAGCAGGGTGGCACTGCCCGCATGACGCGACAGCGCTTCCAGCCCGAGAGCACCGCTGCCGGCGAAGCAGTCGAGGCACTTTGCCTGCTGAATGTCGGCCGCCAGCCAGTTAAACAGGGTTTCGCGCACGCGGTCGGTGGTCGGGCGCAGCCCTTCGCTGTCCGGGACCGGCAGCTTGCGGCCGCGCCACAGGCCGCCAATGATACGTATTTGCCCGGCTGCGCCGCTGCGGGGTTTCTTTGTCATCTTGCTGAACTCTTAATAATTTGTTGCACAGTTTAACGGGCTAACCGGGCGGAGGAAACGTAAAAAGGGTGCTGTGATGCTCTCTGCAGAAAGTGTTAGACTAAGGGATTAATTATCAGTCTCTTTTTATACCAGAATGGTTTTCCCCGCGAGGAGTGTGGTTGCAACATGGCAAAGAATAAAAAACGTGGCTTTTTTTCCTGGCTGGGCCTGGGGCGTGATGAGAAAGCGCCTGAGGAAGAGGTAAAAGAAACGTTAGAACAGCAGCCCTCTGCCGATACCCCCGTCGCTGAAGAGACGCCAGCTGCTGAAGACGCGCCGGCTGCTGAAGCAACCCCTGCCTCTGACGCCCCATCACCCTCGCCAGCCGAGCCGGAACCTGCCCCTGAAAAAGTGGCGGAAGAGATTGTGGCGGTCACGGAGAGCGTGGCGGAACAGCAGGCGGAAGAAGCGCGTGTGGTTGAAGCACCAATCGTTGCTGAACCTGAGCCGGTCGTGGTGACCCCTGAACCCGAGGTGATTACCGCAGTAGAAGAAGAGATCCTGCCGGAAGAGAGTGCCGCTGAAGAAGAGGTGATTGACGACGCGTCGCTTGAAGCCGCCGCGCTGGCAGCGGAGCCGGTTGACGCAGCGCTGGCCGCCGAAATCATCGAAGAGAGCGCTGAAGAGCCAGCAGAACCTGAAGAGGTTGCCGCGGCGGTGGTCGAGCAGGAGCGCCCCAGCAAAGAGGGCTTCTTCGCCCGCCTGAAGCGCAGCCTGGTGAAAACCCGTCAGAACCTCGGTTCCGGCTTTATCAGCCTGTTCCGCGGTAAGAAAATTGACGACGACCTGTTTGAAGAGCTGGAAGAGCAGCTGCTGATTGCCGACGTCGGCATGGAAACCACCCGCCGTATTATCAGCAACCTCACCGCTCAGGCCAGCCGCAAAGAGCTGCGCGATGCCGAAGCGCTGTACGGCCTGCTGAAAACCGATATGGCCGCCATCCTCGCTAAAGTTGAACAGCCACTGGATGTGAGCGGTAAAACCCCATTTGTTATCCTGATGGTTGGCGTTAACGGCGTGGGTAAAACCACCACCATCGGCAAGCTGGCGCGTCAGTTCCAGGCCGAAGGGAAGTCGGTGATGCTGGCGGCGGGCGATACTTTCCGCGCCGCCGCGGTGGAACAGCTGCAGGTGTGGGGCCAGCGCAACAATATTCCGGTGGTGGCGCAGCATACCGGTGCGGATTCCGCGTCGGTGATCTTTGATGCCATCCAGGCCGCTAAAGCGCGCCACGTTGACGTGCTGATCGCCGATACCGCCGGGCGTTTGCAGAACAAAGCGCACCTGATGGAAGAGCTGAAAAAAATCACCCGCGTGATGAAGAAGCTCGACGACCAGGCGCCGCACGAGGTGATGCTGACGATTGATGCCAGCACCGGCCAGAATGCTATCAGCCAGACTAAACTGTTCCACGAGGCCGTGGGCCTGACCGGGATCACCCTCACCAAGCTGGACGGTACGGCGAAAGGTGGCGTGATCTTCTCGGTGGCGGACCAGTTCAACATTCCGATTCGCTATATCGGCGTTGGCGAAGGTATTGAAGATTTGCGATCGTTTAAGGCTGACGATTTTATTGAGGCACTTTTTGCCCGAGAGGACTAATTAGGATGATTCGCTTTGAAGAAGTCAGTAAGGCTTATCTCGGCGGTCGGCAAGCGCTGCAGGGGGTAGATTTTCATCTGCGTCCCGGTGAAATGGCGTTTCTGACCGGACATTCCGGGGCAGGTAAAAGTACCTTGCTGAAGCTGATCTGTGGCATTGAGCGCCCGAGCGCCGGGCATATCTGGTTTGGCGGCCACGACATCAGCCGTCTGAAAAGCCGTGAAGTGCCGTTTTTGCGTCGTCAGATCGGAATGATCTTCCAGGATCACCATCTGCTGATGGACCGCTCAGTGTATGACAATGTGGCTATCCCGCTGATTATCGCCGGGGCGAGCGGGGAAGATATTCGCCGCCGCGTGTCGGCCGCGCTGGATAAAGTGGGCCTGCTCGACAAAGCGAAAAGTTTCCCTATTCAGCTGTCCGGCGGTGAGCAGCAGCGCGTGGGCATTGCCCGTGCGGTGGTGAACAAACCGGCGGTGCTGCTGGCGGATGAACCGACCGGTAACCTTGATGAAGCGCTGTCAGAAGACATTCTGCGCCTGTTCGAAGAGTTTAACCGCGTCGGCGTCACCGTGCTGATGGCGACCCATGATATGGCGCTGATCGGCAGCCGTAACTATCGACTGATGACGCTCAACCAGGGACGTCTGCACGGAGGTCATCGTGGTGAATAAACGCAACCCCCGCCCGGCGGCAGCCAAAGCGGTGAAGCAGAAGCAGCCGTCAAAAAGCAAAGCGCTGAAGGGCGGCTGGCAGGAGCAGTGGCGCTATGCGATGCACGGTTCGCTGTCTGATATGTGGCGCCAGCCGCTGGCGACGCTGCTGACGGTAATGGTTATCGCTATCTCTCTGACGCTGCCGAGCGTCTGCTATATGGTGTGGAAGAACGTTAGCCAGGCCGCAGAGCAGTGGTATCCGGCTCCGCAGCTGACGGTTTACCTCAGCAAAACGCTGGATGACGACGCCGCCGAAAGCGTGGTCGCCCAGCTGAAGAAAGAAGAGGGCGTGGAAAAAGTTAACTATCTGTCGCGCGAAGAGGCGCAGGGCGAGTTCCGCAACTGGTCCGGCTTTGGCGGCGCGATGGATATGCTGGAGCAGAACCCGCTGCCGGCGGTGGCGATTATCACGCCGAAGCTCAATTTCCAGAATTCCGACACCATGAACAGCCTGCGCGACCGCGTGTCGAAAGTGCAGGGCATTGATGAAGTGAAGATGGATGACAGCTGGTTTGCCCGCCTTGCGGCGCTGACCGGGCTGGTGGGCCAGGTGGCAGCGATGATTGGCATCCTGATGATTATCGCGGTGTTCCTGGTGATTGGTAACAGCGTGCGCCTGAGCATCTTTGCGCGGCGCGACACCATCAACGTGCAGAAGCTGATCGGCGCCACCGACGGCTTTATCCTGCGGCCGTTCCTGTACGGCGGTGCGATGCTCGGCTTTGCCGGTGCGCTGCTGTCGCTGGTGCTGTCTCAGGTGCTGGTGCTGCGTCTTGAATCGGTGGTGACGCAGGTGGCTTCGGTGTTTGGCACCACCTTCGCGCTGCATGGCCTGGCGTGGGATGAGAGCCTGCTGCTGCTGCTGATTGCCGCGATGATTGGCTGGATTGCCGCATGGCTGGCCACGGTACAACATTTACGTCGATTTACGCCGCAGTAACCCATACACACGTTTTTTTGATATAATCTTCCTCTGCTGCGTGAAAGTTTGCCGCAGAGGAAGTTCATCAGAGTGTCACTTCCCCCTGCAATTCTGGCTGCTGTCACGCGCCGCACGCTGTGCGCAAAATATCCACCGCTTAGATTGAACTTGTGGATAACTTTCGTGTCTTAATCAGTAATCGGTAACATCGTTAGCACAGATTGCGTTTGATTCTGCTGTTCGTTCACGTAGTCTTATGGGCGGTTCACGGAATGACGCGGTAACTTGCTTAACACAGAGAGGGTTTGAATGACCAAAGATATGCAAACTTTAGCTATTGCTCCTTTAGGCAACCTGGATTCCTACATCCGGGCGGCTAATGCCTGGCCTATGCTGACGGCAGAAGAGGAAAAAGCGTTGGCTGAACGGCTGCATTACCAGGGCGATCTGGAAGCAGCAAAAACGCTGATCCTGTCTCACCTGCGCTTTGTTGTTCATGTCGCTCGTAACTATTCCGGTTACGGACTGCCGCAGGCGGACCTGATCCAGGAAGGTAACATCGGCCTGATGAAAGCCGTGCGCCGTTTCAACCCGGAAGTGGGTGTGCGCTTGGTGTCATTCGCCGTTCACTGGATCAAAGCCGAAATTCACGAATACGTGCTGCGCAACTGGCGCATCGTGAAAGTCGCCACCACCAAAGCACAGCGTAAGCTGTTCTTTAACCTGCGTAAAACCAAGCAGCGTTTAGGCTGGTTCAACCAGGACGAAGTGGAAATGGTGGCGCGTGAGCTGGGCGTCAGCAGTAAAGATGTGCGTGAAATGGAGTCGCGTATGGCGGCCCAGGACATGACCTTTGACCCAACGCCGGATGACGAAGGCGAAGGCCGCTCCATGGCGCCCATGCTTTACCTGCAGGATAAATCTTCTGACTTTGCTAACGGCATTGAAGAGGATAACTGGGAAGATCACGCTGCCGATAAGCTGAGCGATGCGATGCAGGGGCTGGATGAACGCAGCCAGCACATCATCCGCGCCCGCTGGCTGGACGATGATAACAAAACCACGCTGCAGGAGCTGGCTGACCAGTATGGCGTTTCCGCCGAGCGCGTGCGCCAGCTGGAAAAGAACGCGATGAAGAAACTGCGTCTGGCTATCGAAGCGTAATAACTGATTCTCACAGTTCCCTTTAGGGGCTGACCCTCTTTTTCGGTCAGCCCGCCGGTACACGACATCGGCAAGGGTCGACCGGAAAAAAGGTCGACCCCTACAGTTTCTCAATCCTTTCTTATTTCACCCACTCGCCATCCTGTTGCTCAAACCCCGCTGCCTGCATAAACGCGGTTATCACCTGCTGCGCTGAACTGCCATCCTGACTCACTACCCACTGCGTAACCTGCGGGTTCTGCGCCATCACGTCCTGCACCAGGTAGAGACCCACCCCGCGCCGTCGCGTCACCTCGCGTACTTCAAGCTGCTGCATCTCTGCTGCGCTGCCGCTGAGGGTCACGCGCACTGCCGCCAGCAGACGATCGTTAAAACGCGCCGCGTACAGCTGCTTTACCTGATTCAGTTCGCTTTCCAGCGCCGCGATATTCGCCTGCGGCCAGATTTTTTTTATGTCGCTGCGATCCTGCTCAGACAACTGTTGCAGGCGGATGATAGTCAGTTTCATCAGAATAACCCGGTCATGAGAAAGGCATATTGTAGCGAAGTTGACCATACTATAGCGTGTTAGTTTTTCTGTACGAAAACGAGGCGATGTGCGGGCGTTTCAAATGGTTTACCGAGTAAAGCGTTATTCTCTGCGCAGAAAGCCAGCATAATGCGCTGGCTAGCTGGCGAATTTGCCACCATTGCTGTTAGTGGATTGTCCTGCGGCACCCGCTATTTACTGAATCTGTCAGTTGATTTACAGCAGAATATTCCTGTTTAATAACCTGAAAATTAAAGCCTTATTGATAAAAACTGTCGGGAATTATGCTAACTCGTTCAAAGGCAAAGCGTTTATCGCTATTCACCGACAAATAAATAGCAAGCAATCACAACAGATGGGGTAATCAGGATGAAGATCAGTAAAGGTAAAGCGCTGTTAGCTGGCTGTATGGCTCTGGCAATGAGCGGTGCAGCAGTAGCAAAAGATATTAAAGTTGCGGTAGTCGGCGCCATGTCCGGCCCGGTTGCCCAGTACGGTGATATGCAGTGGACCGGTGCTCAGCAGGCGATCGCAGACATTAACGCCAAAGGCGGCATCAACGGCGACAAGCTGGTCGCGGTGAAGTATGACGACGTGTGCGATCCAAAACAGGCGGTTGCGGTGGCTAACAAAGTGATCAACGACGGCATCCGTTACGTGATCGGCCACCTGTGCTCCTCTTCAACTCAGCCCGCTTCCGACATCTATGAAGATGAAGGCGTGCTGATGATTACGCCAGCCGCGACGGCTCCTGACCTGACTTCCCGTGGCTACAAGCTGATTATGCGCACCACCGGCCTCGACTCTGACCAGGGCCCGACTGCGGCAAAATACATTCTGAGTGAAGTGAAACCCCAGCGCATCGCCGTGATCCACGACAAGCAGCAGTACGGTGAAGGCCTGGCGCGCTCCGTGCAGGAGAGCCTGAAAAAAGGCGGCGGAAACGTGGTGATGTTTGAAGGGATCACCGCCGGTGATAAAGACTTCTCTACCCTGGTGGCTCGCCTGAAGAAAGAGAACGTCGACTTTGTCTACTTCGGTGGCTACCACCCGGAGATGGGCCAGATCCTGCGCCAGGCGCGTGCGGCCGGTCTGAAAACGCAGTTCATGGGGCCGGAAGGCGTGGGCAACGCTTCCCTCTCTAACATTGCCGGTGCGGCCTCTGAAGGCATGCTGGTGACGCTGCCAAAACGCTACGACCAGGTTCCGGCAAACAAACCGGTGGTTGACGCGCTGAAAGCGAAAAAACAGGACGCAACCGGTCCCTTCGTCTGGACCACCTATGCCGCCCTGCAATCACTGGCAGCGGGCATGGAGCGCAGCAAGAGTGAAGAGCCAGACGCTATCGTTAAAAACCTGAAAGAGGGCGCGCCGGTGCCAACCGTGATGGGTGACCTGAGCTGGGATCAGAAGGGCGACCTGAAAGGCTTCGAGTTCGGCGTATTTAAGTGGCACGCTGATGGTTCATCAACCGCAGTGAAATAAGCCGTAATGCGGGTCGGGCATGCCCGACCCCTGCAATACTGTGGTGCAACGGAATTCGCCCGTCGGGGTCAGGCATGCCTGACCTTTGTTGTATTCTCGTAAGGTATTAAGGTATGTCCGAGCAGTTTCTCTATTTCCTGCAGCAAATGTTCAACGGCGTCACGTTGGGCAGTACCTACGCGCTGATCGCCATCGGTTACACCATGGTGTACGGCATCATCGGCATGATCAACTTCGCCCACGGTGAAGTGTATATGATCGGCAGCTACGTCTCGTTTATCGTCATCGCCGCGCTGATGATGATGGGCATTGATACCAGCTGGCTGCTGATTGGCTGCGGCTTTGTGGTTGCGGTGGTGATCGCCTCCTGCTACGGCTGGAGCATCGAACGCGTGGCGTATAAGCCGGTGCGCTCTTCTAAACGCCTGATTGCCCTGATCTCGGCGATCGGGATGTCGATATTCCTGCAAAACTACGTCAGCCTGACCCAGGGGTCGCGTGACGTGGCGCTGCCAAACCTGGTCACCGGCCAGTGGACGCTGGGCGTCAGCAATGGCTTCGCGGCGACCATCTCCACCATGCAGATTGTGATCTGGGTCGTGACGTTCCTGTCGATGCTGGCCCTGACGCTGTTTATCCGCTATTCACGCATGGGCCGCGCCTGCCGCGCCTGCGCGGAAGATCTGAAAATGGCCAGCCTGCTGGGGATTAACACCGACCGCGTTATCTCGCTGACCTTCGTCATTGGCGCAGCGATGGCGGCGGTGGCGGGCGTGCTGCTGGGCCAGTTCTACGGCGTGATCAACCCGTACATCGGCTTTATGGCCGGGATGAAAGCCTTCACCGCTGCCGTTCTCGGCGGTATCGGCAGTATTCCGGGGGCGATGCTGGGCGGTTTGATCCTCGGTATTGCTGAAGCGTTGACCTCGGCGTATCTCAGCACCGAATACAAAGATGTGGTGTCGTTTGCGCTGCTGATTGTGGTGCTGCTGGTGATGCCAACCGGTATTCTTGGCCGCCCGGAGGTTGAGAAAGTATGAAGAAGCTCAACCTGCTTAACGCCCTCATTTCCTCGCTGATGTTGCTGGTGCTGGCGGCATTCTTTATGGGGATGCGCCTGAACCTTGACGGCACGCATCTGGTGGTGAACAACGCCGGAAGCGTGCGCTGGAACTGGATTGCGCTCGGCTGCGGCGTGGTGTTCCTGTTCCAGCTGCTGCGCCCGCTGCTGACCAGCGGCCTGAACAAAGTCTCCGGCCCGGCCTTTGTGCTGCCGGGCATTGATGGATCCACCGTCAGGCAGAAGCTGTTCCTGCTGGTGCTGATCGTCGCCGCGGCGCTGTGGCCGTTTCTGGTTTCACGCGGCACGGTGGATATTGCTACCCTGACGCTGATCTACGTGATGCTGGGCCTCGGCCTCAACGTGGTGGTCGGCCTCTCCGGCCTGCTGGTGCTGGGTTACGGTGGCTTCTACGCCATCGGCGCCTATACCTTCGCGCTGCTCAACCACTATTACGGCCTCGGCTTCTGGCAGAGCCTGCCGCTGGCGGGCCTGGTGGCGGCGGCATTTGGCCTGCTGCTCGGCTTCCCGGTGCTGCGCCTGCGCGGTGACTACCTGGCGATCGTCACGCTCGGCTTCGGCGAGATCGTGCGCATCCTGCTGCTGAACAACACCGAAATCACCGGTGGCCCGAACGGCATCAGCCAAATCCCAAAACCGACCTTCTTTGGCCTCGAATTTGGCCGCAGCGTGCGCGACGGCGGCTGGGGCACCTTCCACGACTTTTTCGGGCTGAAGTATGACCCAAGCGACCGTATTATTTTCCTCTACCTGGTGGCGCTGCTGCTGGTGGTGATCACCCTGTTTGTGATTAACCGCCTGCTGCGCATGCCGCTGGGCCGCGCGTGGGAAGCGCTGCGCGAAGATGAGATCGCCTGCCGCTCGCTGGGCCTCAGCCCGACGCGCATCAAACTGACCGCTTTCACCATCAGCGCCGCGTTTGCCGGTTTTGCCGGCTGCCTGTTCGCCGCGCGCCAGGGCTTTGTCAGCCCGGAATCCTTCACCTTTGCCGAATCGGCGTTTGTGCTGGCGATTGTGGTGCTGGGCGGCATGGGGTCGCAGTTTGCGGTGATCCTCGCCGCTATCCTGCTGGTGGTGTCGCGCGAACTGATGCGCGATCTCAACGAGTACAGCATGCTGGTGCTCGGTGGCTTAATGGTATTGATGATGATCTGGCGCCCGCAGGGCTTACTGCCGATGAAGCGCCCGCATCTGAAGTTGAAAAGTGTAGAAAAAGGAGAGCAGGCATGACTCAGCCTTTGTTAGCAGTCAATGGCCTGATGATGCGCTTCGGCGGCCTGCTGGCGGTCAACAATGTTGAACTGGAGCTGCGCCCGCAGGAGATTGTCTCCCTGATTGGCCCTAACGGTGCCGGAAAAACCACGGTGTTTAACTGCCTGACCGGCTTCTATCGCCCGACGGGCGGTTCGATTAAGCTGGGTGACCAGCAGCTGGCGGGCCTGCCGGGGCAGAAGATTGCGCGCATGGGCATTGTGCGTACTTTCCAGCACGTGCGCCTGTTCCGCGAAATGACGGTGATTGAGAACCTGCTGGTGGCCCAGCATCAGCACCTGAAAAGCGGCGTCTTCTCCGGCCTGCTGAAAACCCCGGCCTTCCGTAAAGCGGAAAGCGACGCGCTGGATCGCGCGGCAACCTGGCTGGATCGCGTCGGCCTGCTATCCCTGGCCAATCGCCAGGCCGGTAATCTTGCCTACGGCCAGCAGCGCCGCCTGGAGATCGCCCGCTGCATGGTGACCCGCCCGGAAATCCTGATGCTGGATGAACCGGCGGCCGGTCTGAACCCGAAAGAGACGCACGAGCTGGATGAACTGATCGCCGAGCTGCGCAGTCAGCACAACGTCTCGGTACTGTTGATTGAGCACGATATGAAACTGGTAATGGGCATTTCCGACCGCATTTACGTGGTCAATCAGGGTACGCCGCTGGCAAACGGCACGCCAGACGAGATCCGCAACAACCCGGATGTGATCCGCGCTTATCTTGGGGAGGCATAAGATGACTCAGGCTATGCTATCCCTGAATAACGTCAGTGCGCACTACGGTAAAATCCAGGCGCTGCACAACGTCAGTCTGCACATCAATCAGGGCGAAATCGTTACCCTGATTGGCGCCAACGGGGCGGGTAAAACCACCATCCTCGGCACGTTGTGCGGTGAACCTCGCGCCAGCGAAGGCTCGATTGTCTTCGACGGCAAGGAGATCACCGACTGGCAGACGGCGCGCATTATGCGTGAAGCGATTGCCATTGTGCCGGAGGGCCGCCGCGTCTTCTCGCGCATGTCGGTAGAGGAGAACCTGGCGATGGGCGGATTCTTTGCCGAGCGCCAGCAGTATCAGCAGCGCATTAAGCGCGTGTACGAGCTGTTCCCGCGCCTGTATGAGCGCCGCGTGCAGCGGGCCGGCACCATGTCCGGCGGCGAGCAGCAGATGCTGGCGATTGGCCGTGCGCTGATGAGCCAGCCGCGCCTGCTGCTGCTGGATGAGCCGTCGCTTGGCCTGGCCCCGATTATCATCCAGCAGATCTTCGACACCATCGAGCAGCTGCGTCAGGAAGGCATGACGATTTTCCTCGTCGAACAGAATGCTAACCAGGCGCTGAAGCTGGCCGACCGGGGCTATGTGCTGGAAAACGGTCACGTGGTGCTGGAAGATAGCGGTGCTGCGCTGCTGGCGAATGAAGCGGTGAGAAGCGCCTATCTGGGCGGTTAAATCCGGATCGGGCATGCCCGATCCCTACGAATAACGTAGGGGCGAGGCATGCCTCGCCCGTTTCGAACCCTCTGTCACCTTGCTGTCATCCCGCCGTCATAACCCCGTTATTTTTCTGTCATTTTTGCGTGTCATGTTACCTCCCGACTACAGCAATGCGCGATATCGCGCTTTACAACACCGGGCACAGGTAATCGACATGTCATCATTCGCATTTCGCCGTAACGCAGTAAGCGTGGTACTGGGACTGACTCTGAGCGCCAATGCGCTGGCCGTCACCGAAATCCCTTTCTGGCACTCCATGGAAGGCGAGCTGGGGGTGGAAGTGAACTCGCTGGCGACGCGCTTCAACGCTGAACACCCTGATTACAAAATCGTGCCGACCTATAAAGGCAACTACGAGCAGAGCCTGGCCGCCGGGATTGCTGCGGTGCGCACCGGTAAAGCGCCGGCGATTTTGCAGGTGTATGAAGTCGGTACCGCGACGATGATGTCGTCAAAGGCGATCGTGCCGGTGAATGAAGTGTTTAAAACGGCTGGCATTGCGATGGATGCGCAGCAGTTCGTTCCGGCGGTGGCAGGTTACTACAGCGACGCAAAAGGTCAGCTGATCTCCCAGCCGTTTAACAGCTCCACCCCGGTGCTGTACTACAACAAAGATGCGTTTAAAAAAGCCGGACTGGACCCGGAGCAGCCGCCAAAAACCTGGCAGGAACTGGCGAAAGATACCGCCGCCCTGCGTAAAGCGGGCATGAGCTGCGGCTATGCCAGCGGCTGGCAGGGCTGGATCCAGATTGAGAACTTCAGCGCCTGGCACGGGCTGCCGGTCGCCAGCAAAAACAACGGCTTCGACGGCACCGATGCGGTGCTGGAGTTCAACAAGCCGGTGCAGGTGCGCCACATCCAGATGCTGGAAGAACTCAACAAGAAGGGCGATTTCACCTACTTCGGGCGTAAAGATGAGCCCACCGCCAAGTTCTATAACGGCGACTGCGGCATCACTACCGCCTCTTCCGGCTCGCTGGCCGACATTCGTAAATACGCCAAATTCAACTTCGGCGTCGGCATGATGCCGTATGACGACACCGTGCCGAACGCGCCGCAGAACGCCATCATCGGCGGTGCCAGCCTGTGGGTAATGAAAGGCAAAGATGCCGATACCTACAAGGGCGTGGCCGAGTTTATGCAGTTCCTGGCCAAACCAGACATTGCCGCCGAATGGCACCAGAAAACCGGCTACCTGCCTATCACCACCGCCGCTTATCAGCTGACCAAACAGCAGGGCTTCTACGACAAAAACCCGGGCGCGGATATCGCTACCCGCCAGATGCTGAACAAAGATCCGCTGCCGTTCACCAAAGGGATGCGCCTGGGCAATATGCCGCAGATCCGTACCATCGTGGACGAGGAGCTGGAAGGCGTATGGACCGGGAAGCAGTCGCCGCAGGCGGCACTGGATAGCGCGGTGAAGCGCGGTAACGAACTGCTGCGCCGTTTCGAACAACAGACGAAATAAGGTTTGCCGTCGGGGGCGGATCGGCGATCCGCCCGCCAGGGCCGGCCAGAATCACGGTCGGCCGCTACGTATTGAGATGAGATAGTTGCCATGTCCCAACCCCGCCCCGTATTCCGCACCAGCGCGCTGCCCTATCTGTTAATGCTGCCGCAGCTGCTGATTACCGCAATCTTCTTTATCTGGCCCGCTGGCGAAGCGCTGTGGTACTCGTTGCAGAGTATCGATCCGTTTGGCATCTCCAGCACTTTCGTCGGGCTGGATAATTTTAAACGGCTGTTTGCCGACAGCTACTACCTCGACTCTTTCTGGACCACGCTGCAGTTCAGCGGGCTGGTCACCGTCTGCGGCATGACCTTCTCGCTGCTGCTGGCGGCGCTGGTGGACTACGTTGTCCGCCTGAAAAAGCTCTATCAAACGCTGCTGCTGCTGCCCTACGCGGTCGCCCCGGTGGTCGCTGCCGTGCTGTGGATGTTCCTGTTTAACCCGGGGCTTGGCCTGTTCAGCCACCTGCTGAACCAGTGGGGCTACAGCTGGAACTACGCGCAGAACAGCGGCCAGGCGATGTTTCTTATCGTACTGGCCTCAATCTGGCAGCAGATGAGCTACAACTTCCTGTTCTTCTTCGCCGCGCTGCAGTCGATCCCTAAATCGCTGGTGGAAGCCGCCGCCATTGACGGCGCCGGGCCGGTGCGCCGCTTCTTCAGCCTGTCGCTGCCGCTGATTACCCCGGTCAGCTTCTTCCTGCTGGTGGTGAACCTGGTGTATGCCTTCTTCGATACCTTCCCGGTGATCGACGCTGCCACCGGCGGCGGCCCGGTGCAGGCCACCACCACGCTGATCTATAAAATCTATCGCGAGGGCTTTGCCGGTCTGGATCTCTCCTCCTCGGCCGCACAGTCGGTGGTACTGATGCTGCTGGTGATTGGCCTGACCGTGATCCAGTTCCGCTTCGTCGAACGCAAGGTGCGCTACCAATGATTGAAAACCGACGCGGGCTGGATATCTTCAGCCATACGCTGCTGATCCTCGGCATCCTGACCATTCTGTTCCCGCTGTACGTGGCGTTTGTCGCCGCGACGCTGGATAACAAGGCGGTGTATCAGGTGCCGATGACGCTGATACCCGGCGGCCATCTGTGGGAGAACGTGCGCAATATCTGGGTCAACGGGGTGAACGGCAGCGGCCCGGCCTTCAGCCTGATGATGGTTAACAGCCTGATCATGGCGCTGTGTATTACGGTGGGGAAAATCAGCGTGTCGATGCTGTCGGCGTTTGCGCTGGTGTGGTATCGCTTCCCGCTGCGCAACCTGTTTTTCTGGATGATCTTTATCACCCTGATGCTGCCGGTTGAGGTGCGAATTTTCCCCACGGTGCAGGTGATTGCCGACCTGAACCTGCTTGACAGCTACAGCGGGTTAACCCTGCCGCTGATGGCCTCCGCGACCGCCACCTTCCTGTTTCGCCAGTTCTTTATGTCGCTGCCGGATGAGCTGATGGAGGCGGCGCGCATTGACGGTGCCAGCCCAATGCGCTTCTTCCGCGATATCGTGCTGCCGCTGTCGAAGACCAATCTGGCGGCGCTGTTCGTGATTACCTTTATCTATGGCTGGAACCAGTACCTGTGGCCGCTGCTCATCATCAATGATGCTTCGCTCGGTACGGCGGTCGCGGGGATCAAAAGCATGATCTCCACCAGCGGATCCCCCACCCAGTGGAATGAAGTGATGGCGGCGATGCTGCTGACGCTGATCCCGCCGGTGGTGATTGTTTTAGTGATGCAGCGCGCCTTTGTGCGCGGTCTGGTTGAGAGCGAGAAATAGTGATGGCAGGTGTACGACTTCAGGCAGTAACCAAATCCTACGACGGTAAAAACCAGATTATTCAGCCGCTGGACGTGTCGATCCGCGACGGTGAATTTATGGTGATGGTCGGGCCTTCCGGCTGCGGAAAATCCACGCTGCTGCGCATGGTCGCCGGGCTGGAGCGCGTCACCAGCGGCGATATCTGGATCGATACGCGGCGCGTAACCGAAGAGGAGCCGAAGGATCGCGGCATTGCCATGGTATTCCAGAACTACGCGCTCTACCCGCATATGAGCGTGGAAGAGAACATGGCGTGGGGCCTGAAAATTCGCGGCATGGGCAAAGAGCAGATCCGCCAGCGGGTGCTGGAGGCGGCGCGCAGCCTGGAGCTGGAAGCGCTGCTTAAGCGCCGCCCGCGTGAACTGTCCGGCGGCCAGCGTCAGCGCGTGGCGATGGGGCGCGCCATTGTGCGTGAGCCTGCGCTGTTCCTGTTCGATGAGCCACTGTCGAACCTTGATGCCCGCCTGCGCGTGCAGATGCGCCTTGAGCTGCAGCAGTTACACCGCCGCCTGAACACCACCAGCCTCTACGTGACGCACGACCAGGTCGAGGCGATGACGCTGGCGCAGCGCGTGATGGTGATGAACAAAGGCGTGCTGGAGCAGCTCGGCACCCCGGTGGAGATCTATGAGCGCCCGGCCACGCGTTTCGTCGCCAGCTTTATTGGCGCCCCGGCAATGAACCTGCTGGACGGCCAGCTCAATGATGACGGCTCGCGCTTTATCCTCGCGGAGACCCTGGCGCTGCCGCTGAGGGTGCCGAAGGCAAAATGGGCCGATCGCACGTTGACGCTGGGCATCCGTCCGGAGCATATTGAGCTCTCCTCTCAGCAGGACGGCGGCATTCCGCTGGTGGTGGAGACGCTGGAGATGCTGGGGGCCGACAATCTTGCCCACGGCCACTGGGGCAAGAATAAGCTGGTGGTGCGCCTGCCGCACTCGGTGCGCCCGCAGATGGGCAGCACGCTGTGGTTGCAGCTTCCTCCTGGCGCGCTACACTTTTTTGACCATAACGGACAACGGACCGAATAATGACCCACAGCTGGCCATATCCGCCGATCGTCGCCCATCGCGGCGGCGGGAAACTGGCACCGGAAAATACCCTTGCCGCCATTGATGTTGGCGCGCAGCACGGGCATCGCATGATTGAGTTTGACGCCAAACTGTCGCAGGACGGCGCCATCTTCCTGCTGCACGACGACACCCTGGACCGCACCAGCAACGGCTGGGGCGTGGCGGGCGATCAGCCGTGGGACAAGCTGGTCACGCTGGATGCCGGCGGCTGGTTTGGCAGCGCGTTCAGCGATGAACGCCTGCCGCTGCTGGCGGAAGTCGCCGCCCGCTGTCGCCAGCATCGCCTGATGGCCAATATCGAAATTAAGCCGACTCACGGCGCGGAGGTGGCCACCGGGCGTGCTATCGCGCTGGCCGCACGCGTGATGTGGCAGGGTCAGGTCGCGCCGCTGCTGTCGTCGTTCTCGTACTCTGCGCTGGAAGCGGCACAGCAGGCGGCCCCGGAGCTGCCGCGCGGGCTGCTGCTCGACAGCTGGGATGAGAACTGGCAGGCGATGACGCGCGCGTTAGGCTGCGTGTCGATCCATCTCAATCACAAATTGCTCGATCCGCAGCGCGTGGCGCTGCTGAAACAGGCCGGGCTGCGCATTCTGGTGTATACGGTGAATAAGCCGGAGCGGGCGCGGGAGTTATTACAGTGGGGCGTGGATGCGATCTGCACCGACCGCATTGATATTATCGGGCCGGACTTTCGTTAATTAAACCGCGATCGCCTGGTGATAACGGGCGGACCCAAACTGCGGTCCGCCCCTACTGTAGGGGCCGACCTTTTTTTCCCGGTCGGCCCTTAGGTTGGCCGGATTAATTCTGCTGCGTCTGCTTCAGCTGACCGTTGTTATTGGTGCGTTGGGTGGCGCTGTCGCGCTGCTCCTGAATTTTTCGCTGCAGATCCTGCTGCTGGCGCTGCTGATCCTGTTGCAGCTTCAGCTTCTGCTGCGACTGCTGGTTCTGCATGTTCTGCTGTAAGCGCTGCGTGCTCGGATTGTAGTTCGAAGACTGCGGGTTATTCGGATTATTATTGTTGCTGTTATTCAACATATTCGCCATGCCGCTCAGCGGCAGCAGGGCAGCAAAAACAACCAGCCATTTGGTTTTCATTTTCATGTTACGTCCTCCGTGTTCCTGCCCTAAGTCTATGTTATCTGCCAGGCCTGTACGCCAGGAGTGCTCCTGATTTGCGCTATCGTTCGCCTTTTGCGCAATTTTGTGCATATTTATCAAGGGCAAACATAACGTAAATAAACTTAAAGGATGTAACAATGATGACACAAGGTACTCTGCAGCGCCTGTCGTGGTCGCTGTTAGCCGCTTTACTGGTGTGGCAGGGGGCGGGTGCAGCCCCGGCCGCGCCGCCGGTTTCCTACGGCGTGGGCGAAGATACTTTCCACCCGGTGACGGCCCGGCACGGCATGGTTGCCTCGGTGGATGCCACCGCAACGGAAGTGGGGGTGAAAATTCTTCAGCAGGGCGGTAACGCGGTGGATGCCGCCGTGGCCGTGGGTTACGCGCTGGCGGTGACGCATCCGCAGGCCGGGAATCTTGGCGGCGGCGGCTTTATGCTGTTGCGCACCGCCTCCGGCCAGACTACCTCCATTGATTTTCGCGAAATGGCCCCGGTGCGCGCCAGCCGCGATATGTTCCTCGACGCCGCAGGTAATGCCGACAGTAAAAAATCACTGACTTCCCACCTGGCGTCCGGCGTTCCCGGGACCGTGGCGGGCTTTGCGCTGGCGAATAAAAAGTACGGCACGCTGCCGCTCAGTACGCTGATCCAACCGGCGCTGGAGCTGGCGCGCAAGGGCATTGTGGTCAACGAAGCGCTGGCCGATGACCTGAAGATTTACGGCAGTGAGGTTTTGCCAGCCCACCCGAACAGTAAAGCGATCTTCTATAAAGCTGACGGCAAACCGTATCAGCAGGGCGATAAGCTGGTGCAGCGCAACCTGGCGCACAGCCTGCAGCTGATTGCGCAGCAGGGGCCGGATGCGTTCTATAAAGGGCAGATTGCCGATGAGATCGCCTCTGAGATGGCGCAGCACGGCGGGCTGATCGACAAGCGCGACCTCGCCAACTATCGGGCGATTGAGCGCAAGCCGGTGAGCGGCAGCTATCGCGGCTATGAGGTCTTCTCCATGCCACCGCCATCCTCCGGCGGGATTCATATCGTGCAGATCCTCAATATCCTCGAAAACTTCGACCTGGCAAAAATGGGCTTTGGCAGCGCAGATGCCATGCAGGTGATGGCCGAGGCGGAGAAGTATGCCTACGCCGACCGTTCGGAGTATCTCGGCGACCCGGATTTCGTCAAAGTGCCGTGGCAGGCGCTGACCAGTAAAGCCTACGCCAAATCACTGGCCGGGCAGATTGATGTGGCCAAAGCGCGCCCCTCTGCCGAGATCAAACCGGGCAAGCTGGCGCCGTATGAAAGTAACCAGACCACGCATTTCTCGGTGGTGGATAAGGACGGCAATGCGGTGGCGGTGACCTACACCCTCAACACCACCTTTGGCAGTGGTATCGTGGCGGGCAACAGCGGCATCCTGATGAACAACGAGATGGATGACTTCTCCGCCAAGCCGGGTACGCCAAACGTCTATGGCCTGGTCGGGGGGGAGGCGAATGCGGTGCAGCCGTACAAGCGGCCGCTGTCGTCGATGTCGCCGACTATCGTGGCCAAAGACGGTAAAACCTGGCTGGTAACCGGCAGCCCGGGCGGTAGCCGCATCATCACTACCGTGCTGCAAATGGTGGTGAACAGCGTCGATTTCGGAATGAACGTGGCGGAAGCCACCAACGCGCCGCGCTTCCACCATCAGTGGCTGCCCGATCAGCTGCGCGTCGAGAAGGGCTTCAGCCCGGATACCCTGAAGCTGCTGGCTGAGAAGGGGCAGAGTGTGAAGGTGATGCCCGCGATGGGCAGCACCCAGAGCATTATGCTGGGGCCGGACGGTATGCGTTACGGCGCGTCCGATCCACGCACCATCGATGATTTAACCGCCGGATATTGATGTGAGGCGGGCGAGGCCGAACTGATAGAGGGGGCGACTTTTTGCGGTCGCCCCTCTGCGATTTTCCCGACATATCACCGCCATTAGCACGATTGAATTTCGTAACTTCCCCTTTTTCGCGTAAATTACAGCGTTCAGAAACTCCTCTGATCCTGCACGATGGATGTGCAGAGAGACTTATCGCGACAAGGATCGTAATGAAAAATCTCTCACACCTGTGGGGCATTGCAGCCGCGCTGCTGTTGCAGGCTTCATCCGTATCGGCTGACAGCATTTATGCTCCGTCGCCCGTTCCTCTGCTGACGGTAAGCGTTCGATCTGATGCGCTGATCGTGCCCGTGACTATTGCCGGCAAGCAGTACTCTTTTTTGCTGGATACCGGCGCCGCGACGATGGTGATCGATAACCGTCTCGCCAGCGATATCACCAGTAAAACGCCTGACGAACTGCTGCCGGAGCGCTATAAAAAAATCCTCAGCACCGGCATCAATACCTCAGGCGGCATGCTGAGAGGCGATTCAATACGTTTCTGGCAGCCGCTGGCGCTGGCGCTTGGCAATGAGGTGCTGCCCGCCAGCGATCCCTGGGTTGGCGCCGATCTCAGCGCTTTCACCCAGAACAGCGGGATGCAGATTGATGGCATCATCGGGCAGGAGCTGTACCGCCAGTTCAACTGGGCAGTGGATAACAGCAGTCATCAGCTGACGGTCTGGAAGCACCCGCTCACGACCCGCAATTACCAGGCCTGCGTGCCCTATCGCGATGCCTGGGACTTTGGCCCCGAACTGATGCTGGACTTTCACGATCGCCCACTTTACATGGCGCTAAACACGGGTGCGGCCTGGAGCACGATCGGTGAGGAGATCGTCCACGCCAGCCGTGGCCACTCCGGCAGCGCGATCCTGACCGGCATCACCCAGCCGGTTATCACCCTGAACGGAATAGAACGCAGCGATGCCTATCTGCTGGGCGGGATTCAGTTTGATCGGCTGCCGCTTGGGAAGCTGCTGGCAATTGAAGATAAACAGGGCAACTACGGGCTGGGTATGAACTTTCTGCAGCGCTTTGATGGCTATCTGTTGGCTCCGGACAAAATGCTGTTGTGCTATAACCAGCAGCACTTTACCCGTGATGAAGCGGCCCCGCTGCGCACGCTGGCCGTTCGGTACTTTGCCAGGCGAGTGGAATTGTATGCCAACTCCCCTGGGGCACTCGTCTCATCCGGGCTGCACAACGGCGACGTCCTGCTGCAGATTAACGGCAGTAAAGTGTTGCCTGAAAAGATGGAGTGGATCCGTGGCACGCTGGCTGATACGCCGCTCGGAGAATTGAATCTGCGCATTGAGCGGCGGGGAAAGGTCAGGAACGTCACGCTGTAAGCGAGGGGGAGGGCGGCTGCGCTCCCCTTTTTATTGGTCCGAATACCGTTACGAAAACGGTTTACGCGCGAAAGCGCGCCATGTAGAGCGCATCTACCAGCTGGCCGTTGCGCAGCGCAAAGCGGCTGGCGCGTCCCTCGGTTGCAAAACCAAACTGTTGATACAGTGCGATGGCATGCTGATTATCAGCAAACACCGTCAACTCGATGCGCTCGACGCTGAGCCAGTTGTCACACAGGTCGATCAGCGTGCGCATCATCGCTTTGCCCACGCCTTTTCCGCGCTGGTGTGCGTCCACCGCGATGCCAAAGGTAGCCGTATGACGGCGGCGGGCACGACCGTTGACCTCCAGCGTCAGCTGGCCTGCAATCTCATTATCGATACAGGCCACCAGCATCTGCACGCCGTCAGGCACCGACGCAATCCGCTCCTGCCACTTTTTGAGAGAGGGATGGGGGATCTGTAGCGTATCGGCATAGGTTTCAGGCTGGCTGTACAGCTGATGGATAGCAACAGCATCTTCGGCAACCACATGTCGGACGACAATCTCACTCATCTTACCTCTCCTTGTTTGCGGGAATCCCCTTTAAATTCAGGGTTTTTACCCGCAAGATCAAGTGAAAAATAATCGGTAAAGCGCTTTACAAGTGCGAATGATAATGATTATTATTGTCATGCATTTTCAGGGGAGCCTACGGTGCTCGCCGGGAAGGCACGACATTGCTCACATTGCTTCCAAGTATTATTTAGCCAGCTCGGGTGCTGGCTTTTTTTTTGCCTGCGATTTGACGATATGCCCAGGCTATTGTGGCAATGTTGACGACTGCGTTTATGTCACGGCGCCGCAGCGATCGCCGGTCCAGCGCTTCAGCTGGTTAATGGGGGGCTACAGTTGCTGCGCTGCTTGCTGGAGGAGCACAGTGACTGATGATTAAAACCATCACTTTCTAAAAAGAGAAATTATAAATGGAAGCACTATAAAGGTTAGTAGTGTTAAAGGTGCCCAATAGCTGGGAGACATTACATAATAGATGATGGATGTTATAATTATAGCTGCATATATAGCCGTGTCTTCAATTGTACCACTGATAATTTTTCTTATTGCCCATCTCATGAATTCCATTTTTTATATTCTATTTGAGGTTTTTCTTCAATAACAAGATTATCAATGATGAAAGCATCATTGATATAAAAAATGTGACTAAAACAAAAAAATCAAATGATGAAATACTTTTAAATGGCTTTATAAAAGCGATCACCTTATACAGGTTTTCTATGTCGATATATTTAAGCGCCATTTCAAATAAAAGCGTCGATATTGTCGCAAAAGACACCAGGAAAACCAAAGGGAACAAAATAATCCTTTTCAAAATACAATTTCCATGTGTTATATATTAAAGGGTATGTCATGGACTTTAACCGATATAGAAAAGGATATCAAATGAGCTTGTCATTTTTATTACGTTCTAAGATGAGAAATGAAAGAGATGCCGCTATCGCTTTTGATAAAGCTGTATCGGGCGTAAAGGACAACATGAGTTCTACCGCTAGTGATGTGTACTCAGGTGTGGAAAGGCTTTCCTGGTATAGTTCCTGTTTTTTTGAAAAATACAAAGACTCTTGCTCAGACTTATCATCAAGTGATAAACGTTTCTTCCTCGTTATTGGTGAGGTATACAAAAGAGCCGATGTTATAGGTGATATGATTGAGATGTATATTTCTATTGAGCTTGAAAAAGCCAAAGATAGCATGAAAGGTAGATCAGATATTGAAAATAATAGTAAAACAAGAGCCTTAGATGTAAAAATAACGGCTCTTTTATCTTCTTATATGTCGGGAAAGGCAGCTAAAAATACTATAGCCAGGTCAGTAACCTCTTTGATCGAGAGCTCTGGAGCCTTTAGTGGTAATGTGTTAAACGTTATAAATAAAAGGTCATTAGGGATTGTTACGGCTCTATCAATGTACGGGAAAATACAAAAGGCATCAATTAGCGCGATGGACTTAAAACACAAAATGCCATCACTATATTATGAGTTATATAAAAATAAACTGGAGATGTTGTATTTTTTAATACAGCCATCTGTTGATAAGGCTATTGCCGCATCAAATGGGAAGAGTGGGGAGGATAGGATTATTTCAGTAGTAAGAGCTTTAACTCAGGATTATTAATGTCAGGTTGATAGTCCGAACCATCGCACACGGCAGGCCAATGAATCCGACCTGCCTCATGATTTCACGGTGCCCAACGGCTGCTTTTCAACAGGGCAACCCCGTGCCAGGAAGACTTGTATCCCAGTTCAGCCACAAAACATGCCGCTCTTGCTGGATTATCCAGCGCAATATAGTCTGCCATTTCTTCTCATTCCTGCTCCGCCATCGGCGATTCAGCTGCTGTTCGCGTTCTTCCAGAGGACGCAAGATGAAGAGCGGTCAAAATCATCGAATATTTTGAACAGAGAAGACAATTTTCTCCGCTATCATCCCCCTCCTTTCAGGTTCAGACTGTGTCAAAACGTTGAGGAGAATTGAATATGATTTACTTACGCAAAGCACAAGATCGCGGTCATGCTAACCATGGCTGGCTGGACAGCTACCACACCTTCTCTTTCGCTGATTACTACGATGCCAACTTTATGGGCTTCTCCGCGCTGCGGGTGATTAACGAAGATGTGATCGACGGCGGCCAGGGTTTCGGTACCCATCCGCATAAGGATATGGAGATCCTCACCTATGTGCTGTCCGGGACCGTAGAGCACCAGGACAGCATGGGCAACAAGGAGCAGATCCCGGCGGGTGAGTTCCAGATTATGAGCGCCGGGACCGGCGTGCGTCACTCTGAGTACAACGCCAGCAAAGACGTGCCGCTGCACCTGTACCAGATCTGGATTATCCCGGAAAGCACCGGTATTGAACCGCGCTATGCGCAGCGCCGCTTTGACGATGTGCAGGGCCGCCAGCTGGTGCTGTCGCCGGATGCGCGTGACGGTTCACTGAAGGTGTTCCAGGATATGACGCTGTCGCGCTGGGCGCTGAAAGCTGCGGAACAGGGCGAGGTTGAGGTCGAAGAGGGTCGCCGCATCTGGATCCAGGTGGTGAAAGGCGATGTGACCGTCAACGGCGAAGCGGCAACCACCTCTGACGCCTTCGCGATCTGGGATGAAAAATCGCTGGCGATCGCCGCCAGCAGCGACGCAGAGATCCTGCTGTTCGACCTGCCGCCGGTTTAACTACAACCTGTGTCACACTTTAAGGGGCGAGACCCTCGCCCCTTGGTCGTTTTTGCCCACGCTTTTGATACACTCAGCTTAATTCTGTCCGCATAGCTGAAGCCCAATGAAGAAAAAAAGACCGGTACTACAGGACGTTGCCGATCGCGTAGGCATCACCAAAATGACCGTCAGCCGCTATCTGCGTAACCCCGATCAGGTCTCTGCCGCGCTGCAGGGCAAGATCGCCGCCGCGCTGGATGAGCTGGGTTATATCCCCAATCGCGCCCCCGATATGCTCTCCAACGCCACCAGCCGCGCCATCGGCGTACTGCTGCCCTCGCTGACCAACCAGGTGTTTGCCGACGTGCTGCGCGGCATTGAAGCGGTGACCGACGCCGCAGGCTATCAGACGCTGCTCGGGCACTTTGGCTACAGCGCCGAAAAGGAGGAGCTGCAGCTGCGCTCCCTGCTTGGCTGGAATATCGACGGACTGATCCTCACCGAACGCACCCACACCGCCGCCAGCCTGCGCATGATTGAAACCGCAGGCATTCCGGTGATTGAGATGATGGACAGCGTCTCGCCGTGCCTGGATATGGCGGTCGGCTTTGACAACGTTGAGGCGGCGCGCCAGATGACCCACGCCATTCTGCAAAAAGGCCATCGCCATCCGGTTTACCTCGGGGCGCGGCTCGATGAGCGTACCTTGCAGAAAGAGCAGGGCTACGCGCGGGCGATGCGTGAAGCGGGGCTGGAGCCGCAAACGGTGATGATGGAGGCGGCCTCGTCGTTCTCCGCCGGGGCGATGCTGATGCGCGAGGCGCAAAAGCGCTATCCGCTGACCGACAGCCTGTTCTGTACCAATGATGACCTGGCGGTCGGGGCGATGTTTGAGTGCCAGCGCCAGGGGCTGCAGATCCCGCAGCAGATGGCGATTGCCGGTTTCCACGGCCACGATATTGCGGATGTGGTTAACCCGACGCTGGCGACGGTGCAGACCCCGCGTGAGCGCATGGGGCAGGAGTCCGCCGCGCTGCTGCTGGCGCGCATTCGGGGTGAGAACGTGGACAGGCGTCCGCTGGATGTCGGCTTTACCATCTCAGCGGGGGGCAGCATTTAATTACCTGTTTAGCTATTCGGGGCGGAAATGTCCGACCCCGACTCTGATTCTTCCGTTTTTATGACACCCCTCACATTTACCAGCTTTTTCCTGGCCAGCTGTTGCCATAATCAATGCACATCCAGACAATGTTACCGATAACAACTGGACGAACACACCTGCACCTTCTCTGCCGGAGCGATAAAAATGAACACAACTTCAACGCCAAATCACGTATTTGTCCTGATGGGCGTATCCGGCAGCGGCAAGTCCGCCGTTGCCAATGCGGTCGCGCACCAGCTGCAAGCGGCATTTCTCGATGGCGATTTCCTGCATCCGCGCGCCAATATCGAAAAAATGTCCGAAGGCCATCCGCTGAATGATGATGACCGCCGCCCGTGGCTGCAGTCGATCAACGATGCGGCCTTTGCCATGCAGCGCACCAACAGCGTGTCGCTGATTGTCTGCTCGGCGTTGAAAAAAAGTTACCGCGACATCCTGCGCAAAGGGAATCAGAACCTCTCCTTCGTCTATCTGCAGGGCGATTTCGACACCATTGAATCCCGCCTGCGCGCGCGCAAAGGCCACTTCTTCAAGCCACAGATGCTGGTGACGCAGTTCGCCACGCTGGAAGAGCCGGGCAGTGATGAGCATGACGTGCTGGTCGTTGATATTAATCAGACGCTGGATGAGGTTGTTGCGGCAACGCTCAAAACCATTGATGGTGCGATCGCCAAAACTAAGTAGGGTGTAATGAGTACTGCAACGCTGGTGTTAACCGCAGCCGGATCGGTCCTGCTGCTGCTGTTTTTAGTGATGAAGGCGCGAATGCACGCCTTTGTGGCGCTGATGCTGGTCTCGATCGGCGCCGGGCTGTTCTCCGGGATGCCGCTGGATAAAATCGCCGATACCATGCAGAAAGGCATGGGCGGCACGCTCGGATTCCTCGCTATTGTCGTCGCGCTGGGCGCGATGTTCGGTAAAATCCTGCACGAAACCGGCGCGGTCGATCAGATCGCCATCCGCATGCTGAAAACCTTTGGCGAAAGCCGGGCCCATTACGCCATGGGCATTGCCGGTCTGATCTGCGCACTGCCGCTGTTCTTCGAAGTGGCGGTGGTGCTGCTGATCAGCATCGCGTTTGCCGTGGCGCGCCGCACCGGGGATAACCTGGTCAAGCTGGTGATCCCGCTGTTCGCCGGGGTGGCTGCCGCCGCCGCATTTCTGCTGCCGGGGCCTGCGCCGATGCTGCTGGCTTCCCAGATGCATGCGGACTTTGGCTGGATGATCCTGCTGGGGCTGTGCGCCGCCATTCCGGGGATGCTGATTGCCGGGCCGCTGTTTGGTCGCTTTATCAGCCAGCATGTGGAGTTTGGCGTGCCCGAAGAGGGCGAGCACCCGGAGTTTGACGAGAGCAAGCTGCCCTCATTTGGCTTCAGCCTGTCGCTGATCCTGTTCCCGCTGATCCTGGTCGGGCTGAAAACCATCGGTGCGCGCTTTACCGCACCGGGCACCAGCCTGTATGAGTGGCTGGAGTTTATCGGCCACCCGTTCACCGCGATCCTGCTGGCCTGCCTGGTGGCGATTTATGGCCTGGCTTATCGTCAGGGGATGGATAAAGAGTGCGTGATGCAGATTTGCGGCGCGGCGCTGCAGCCGGCGGGCATTATCCTGCTGGTGATCGGTGCGGGTGGCGTATTCAAGCAGGTGCTGGTGGATTCCGGCGTGGGTCCGGCGCTGGGGAATGCGCTGACCGGAGCCGGTCTGCCGGTCGCGCTGGCGTGCTTTGTGCTGTCCGGTGCGGTGCGCATTATTCAGGGCTCGGCAACCGTGGCCTGCCTGACCGCCGTGGGCCTGATTATGCCGGTGATTGAACCGGTGCACTACTCGGGCGCGCAGCTTGCCGCGCTGTCGATCTGTATTGCCGGGGGCTCGATTATCTGTAGCCACGTCAACGATGCCGGTTTCTGGCTGTTTGGCCGCTTTACCGGCGCCACCGAAGCACAGACGCTGAAAACCTGGACGCTGATGGAAACTATCCTCGGCACCGTCGGCGCGGTTATCGGCATGATTGCGTTTGAGTTGTTGTCGTAATTGATGTTGCGGGTCGGGCATGCCCGACCCCTACGAAACCCCAGGGGCGAGGCATACCCGACCCGAACAAAACCGCAGGGGCGAGGCATGCCCGACCCGAACAAAACCGCAGGGGCGAGGCATGCCCGACCCGAACAAAACCGCAGGGGCGAGGCATGCCCGACCCGTACAAAACCGCAGGGGCGAGGCATGCCCGACCCGTACAAAACCGTAGGGGCGAGGCATGCCTCGCCCGCGATCGTCACAGTTTCAGGTACGCGCGTATCCCATCCAGAAACATCTGCGTCGCCAGCATAATCAAAATCAACCCCATCAGCCTCTCCAGCGCATTCACACCTTTATCCCCCAGCAGGCGCAGGAACAGCCCCGACAGCAGCAGGATCGCCACCGTAGCGCCCCAGGCGATCAGCAGCGCACCCACCAGGTGACCCATCTGATGCGGATACTGGTGCGACAGCAGCATCAGCGTCGCCAGCAGCGACGGCCCGGCCACCAGCGGGATCGCCAACGGCACCAGGAACGGCTCTTCGCCTGCGGATAGTCCGCTGCTGCTGCTCTCCTGACCGGGAAAAATCATCTTAATCGCAATCAGAAACAGAATAATTCCCCCGGAGATCGACACCGTTTCCGTACGCAGGTTGAGGAAGCTGAGGATTTTTTCCCCGGCGAACAGAAACAGCAGCATGATCAGCAGCGCAATCAGCATTTCGCGCATCAGCACCATGCGTCGACGTTTCGGCTCCAGATGCTTTAATACCGACATAAAAATCGGCAAGTTGCCCAGCGGGTCCATAATCAGCAACAATAATATCGTCGCCGAGATCATTTCGGTCATCGTCGTTGTTCTCTTTAGTTATCAATGTTCACGCGTTATAAGCGTAGCTGCTAAAAAAACCGCGCTAATCGATTTAATTCACTTGCCACTTTTGCTGCAACTTGTAAGGTTTAATCCTATTTTCCCTTTAACTCTAACAGGTCAGGCGTTAATGGCGCAGCCTGAAGCAGGTGCTTAGAATGAAAACAGTTGGACTCGTGGGGTGGCGTGGCATGGTTGGCTCGGTACTCATGCAGCGCATGAGCGAAGAGCGCGACTTTGATGTGATTCGCCCGGTATTCTTCTCGACTTCCCAGCACGGCCAGGCCGCGCCGGAGTTTGGCGGGCGCCCGGCAGGCACGCTGCAGGATGCGTTTGATCTTGAAGCGCTGAAGGCGCTGGATATCATCATCACCTGCCAGGGTGGCGATTACACCAGCGACATCTATCCTAAGCTGCGCGCGGCGGGCTGGAACGGCTACTGGATTGATGCGGCTTCCACTCTGCGCATGAAAGAGGATGCCATTATCATCCTCGACCCGGTCAACCATAAGGTGATCCGCGACGGCCTTGATAAAGGGATTAAAACCTTCGTCGGCGGCAACTGCACCGTCAGCCTGATGCTGATGTCGCTGGGCGGCCTGTTTGAAAACGATCTGATTGAGTGGGCGTCAGTGGCGACCTATCAGGCGGCTTCCGGCGGCGGCGCGCGCCATATGCGCGAGCTGCTGACCCAGATGGGCATGCTGCACAATCACGTGGCGAAAGAGCTGCAGGACCCGGCTTCTGCCATTCTCGATATCGAACGCAAAGTCACCGAGCTGAGCCGCACCGGCGTGCTGCCAACCGATAACTTCGGCGTGCCGCTGGCGGGCAGCCTGATCCCGTGGATCGACAAGCAGCTGGATAACGGCCAGACGCGTGAAGAGTGGAAAGGGCAGGCGGAAACCAACAAAATTCTGCGTACCAGCAGCGTGATCCCGGTGGATGGCCTGTGCGTGCGCGTTGGTGCGCTGCGCTGCCACAGCCAGGCCTTTACGCTGAAGCTGAAAAAAGATGTGCCGCTGGGCGAGATTGAGCAGATGCTGGCTTCCCACAACGAATGGGTAAAAGTGGTGCCAAACGACCGTGAGATCTCCATGCGTGAACTGACGCCAGCCGCCGTGACCGGCACGCTGAACACCCCTGTTGGCCGCCTGCGTAAGCTGAACATGGGGCCGGAGTATCTCTCTGCCTTCACCGTGGGCGATCAGCTGCTGTGGGGCGCGGCCGAGCCGTTGCGCCGCATGTTACGCCTGTTGGTCGGCTAAAAGTTGTGACGCTTCCCCCGTTTTGACGCGGGGGAAGATGTCACCCTATATTTTAGTGCTTCAGCGTTTTCACTAAAACCAGATCCACCCGTAATCTCTTTTCTGGCGATCCTCTGCGTCAGATTTCAGCATCTTAACCGTGCTATGGGCGTTGCCCTTCGGCCTGTTTAAGAATGCACTTAGCTTCCTGCTTATCGCCTCTATAGCAACAAACGTGGATCTGAAAGAAATATATTTACGCTTTCAGGCAGGGTTATTGTTGTGCCCTGGCTATGCTTAAAACGTCACTCTCCCAGAATAATTTTGCTTTATGAACGGTTAGTTTGTTGCGCGCGGCGGCGGTTTTCTCCAAGGGAAGGTCCGGTCCTGCCAGCGTGATTTAGGCTCAATGAAGAGCAGTGCATGGGTTATGCCTTCCCCGGCTTAATTTTCGCCTGCCGACCATCACGGGAAGAAAGTCATGTCAGAGCTTGTAGATCGTAATGTTATCAATGCATTAGTTTCTGGTCATTTTGCAGACCCCTTTTCCCTGCTGGGTATGCACCAGACCGCAAGCGGTCTTGAAGTGCGCGCCCTGTTGCCGGATGCCACCGAAGTTTGGGTGATCGATACCCGTACCGGGCAAAAGTGCGTGCAGCTAGAGTGCCAGGACGCCCGCGGTTTCTTTCACGGCGTGGTACCGCGCCGTAAAAATCCCTTTCGCTATCAGCTGGCCGTCACCTGGCACGGCGAGCAAAACCTGATTGATGATGCCTACCGCTTTGGCCCCCTGCTGCCGGAAATGGACAGCTGGCTGCTGGCGGAAGGCACCCACCTGCGCCCCTATGAAACCATGGGGGCGCATGCCGACGTCATTGATGGCGTGATCGGCACGCGCTTTGCGGTGTGGGCGCCAAACGCGCAGCGCGTCTCGGTGGTCGGCGAGTTTAACTTTTGGGACGGCCGCCGCCATCCGATGCGCCTGCGGCGGGAAATTGGCGTCTGGGAGCTGTTTGTCCCCGCTGCCCGCACCGGGCAGCTGTATAAATTTGAGATCATCGACAAAGACGGCCAGCTGCGGCTGAAGGCTGACCCGTATGCCTTTGAAGCGCAGATGCGCCCGCAAACGGCCTCGATGATCTGCGGTATCCCGGAAAAAACCACGCTCTCGCCGCAGCGCCAGCGCGCCAACGGCTTTGATGCGCCGATCTCAATTTACGAGGTTCACCTCGGCTCCTGGCGTCGCCACACCGATAACCACTTCTGGCTCAGCTACAAAGAGCTGGCGGAGCAGCTGGTGCCTTATGTTAAAGAGATGGGCTTCACCCATCTTGAACTGCTGCCGATCAACGAGCATCCCTTCGACGGCAGCTGGGGCTACCAGCCGCTGGGGATGTATGCGCCGACGCGCCGCTTTGGCACCCGCGATGAGTTCCGTGAATTTATCACCGCCGCGCACCAGGCCGGGCTGAACGTACTGCTCGACTGGGTGCCGGGCCACTTCCCGTCAGATGATTTTGGCCTGGCGAAGTTCGACGGCACCGAGCTGTACGAGCACGGCGACCCGCGTGAAGGCTTTCACCAGGACTGGAACACGCTGATCTATAACTTTGGCCGCCGCGAGGTCAGCAACTATCTGGCGGGCAATGCGCTCTACTGGGTGGAGCGCTTCGGCATCGACGGGCTGCGCGTGGATGCGGTGGCATCGATGATCTATCGCGACTACAGCCGCGCCGAAGGTGAGTGGGTGCCAAACCACCTGGGCGGGCGCGAGAATCTTGAAGCAATCTCTTTCCTGCGCTACACCAACCGCACGCTGGGCCACGCCGCCCCCGGCTCTATTACCGTGGCGGAGGAGTCGACCGATTTTGGCGGCGTGTCGCGACCGCAGGAGATGGGCGGGCTGGGCTTCTGGTTTAAGTGGAACCTCGGCTGGATGCACGACACTCTCGACTATATGTCGCTCGACCCGATTTATCGCCGCCATCATCACGACCTGATGACCTTTGGCATGCTCTACAACTACACCGAAAACTTTGTGCTGCCGCTGTCGCACGATGAAGTGGTCCACGGCAAGCGCTCGATCCTCGACCGCATGCCGGGCGATGCCTGGCAGAAGTTCGCTAACCTGCGCGCCTATTACGGCTGGATGTTCGGCTTCCCCGGCAAAAAGCTGCTGTTTATGGGCAACGAGTTCGCCCAGGGGAAAGAGTGGAACCACGACACCAGCCTGGACTGGCATCTGCTGGAGGGCGAGGACGGCTGGCACAACGGCGTGCAGCGGCTGGTGCGCGACCTCAACCACACCTATCAGGCTAACCCGCCGCTTTATCAGCTGGATTTCGACCCGGCCGGTTTTGAGTGGCTGGTGGTGGATGATTTTGATAACTCGGTATTTGTCTTTGTGCGCCGCGACCGCGATGGTAATGAGCTGATCGTCGCCAGCAACTTTACTCCCGTACCGCGTTACGACTACCGCTTTGGGGTGTCTGGTGCCGGGCGCTGGCGTGAAGTGCTAAATACCGATTCCGGCCACTATCACGGCAGTAACAATGGCAATCTTGGCACCCTCAGCACCGACGACTGGGGCAGCCATAACCGTAGCCACTCGCTGAGCGTCACGCTGCCGCCGCTCTCTACGCTGTGGCTGGTGCGGGAGGCTGAATGACGCCCATCCGCAGCGGTGAGCCCTTCCCGCAGGGGGCCAGCTATGATGGCAGAGGGGTGAACTTCACCCTGTTTTCGCAGCACGCCGAGCGCGTGGAGCTGTGCCTGTTTGATGCGGCCGGTGTCGAAACCCGCGTTGATCTGCCCGCGCGCAGCGGGGATATCTGGCACGGCTATCTGCCCGCCGTGCGCCCCGGTCAGCGCTACGGCTATCGGGTACACGGCCCCTGGCAGCCGCAGATCGGCCAGCGCTTTAACCCGGCTAAGCTACTGCTCGATCCGCGCGCGTGCGAAGTGGTGGGTGAGGTGACTGACCACCCGTGCTTCCAGTGCGGCGTGCAGCAACCAGACCCGACCGATAGCGGGCCGCTGGCACCGAAAGGCGTGGTGCTGGCGAATGATTTCGACTGGGAAGATGATGTCGCGCCGCGCATCCCCTGGGGCAGCACGGTGATCTACGAGGCGCACGTGCGTGGGCTGACCAAACTCCACCCTGAGCTGCCGGAAGCGATCCGCGGCACCTACGCCGCGCTGGGTCATCCGGTGATGATTGACTATTTCAAGCGCCTCGGCATCACCACTCTCGAACTGCTGCCCGTCGCCAGCTTCGCCAGCGAGCCGCGCCTGCTGCGCCAGGGCTTAAGCAACTACTGGGGCTACAACCCGCTGGCCTGCTTCGCGCTGGAGTCGCGCTACGCTTCCGGGCGTAATGAGCTGCACCCGAGGCGGGAATTTCAGCAGGCGGTGAAAGCGCTGCATAAAGCGGGTATCGAGGTGATCCTCGACGTGGTGTTCAACCATACCGCCGAGCTGGAAGAGACCGGCCCGACGCTGTCGATGCGCGGCATCGATAACCAGAGCTACTACTGGCTGGACCAGCAGGGCGCGTACCGCAACTGGACCGGCTGCGGCAACACGCAGAACCTCAGCCATCCTGCGGTGATGGCGTGGGCGCTCGACTGCCTGCGCTATTGGGTCGAGGAGTGCCATATCGACGGTTTCCGCTTCGACCTCGCCACCGTGCTGGGGCGCACGCCGGACTACCGGGCGGATGCGCCGCTGTTCCAGGCGATCGTCGCCGATCCGCTGCTCTCGGCCTGCAAGCTGATTGCCGAGCCGTGGGACATCGGCCCCGGCGGCTACCAGGTCGGTAACTTTCCGCCACCGTTTGCCGAGTGGAACGACCATTTTCGCGATGCGGCGCGGCGCTACTGGCTGCACGGCGACCTCTCCAACGGCGATTTCGCCCGCCGCTTTGCCGGGTCCAGCGATGTGTTTCAGCGCGCCCAGCGCCAGCCCTCCAGCAGCATCAATCTGATCACCGCACACGACGGCTTTACGCTGCGCGATGTGGTCAGCTACGGGCAAAAGCATAACGAGGCCAACGGCGAGGATAACCGCGACGGCAGCAACGGCAATTTCAGCCACAACCACGGCGTGGAGGGCTTGCAGGCATCGCTGCTGGTTATTGAACATCGGCGGCGCAGCGTGCATGCGCTGCTGACCACGCTGCTGCTGGCGCAGGGAACGCCGATGCTGCTGGCCGGGGATGAACACGGCCACAGCCAGCACGGAAATAATAATGCCTACTGCCAGGACAACCCGCTGACGTGGCTGGACTGGCAGCGGCAAGACCGGGGTTTATTTGCCTTTACTGCCGCGTTAATCCATCTGCGCCGACGGATCCCGGCGCTGCAGCAGGATAGCTGGTGGCAGGAGGGAGATGGCAACGTTGAGTGGCTGAACAGCCAGGGGCTGCCGCTCAGCGCTGCGGAGTGGGAGCAGGGTGTGCATCGTTTGCAGATCCGGCTTTCACAGCATTGGTTGATAACCTGCAACGCCACCGAAGAAGTGTGCGACCTGGTGTTACCTCAGGGGCAATGGCATGCCATTCCTCCCTTCGCCGGGGATGATAACCCGATTCTGTTAACTGTCTGGCATGGTGCCGCGCACGGTGTGTGCGTGTTCCAGGAACAATCATAAATAGGAGTCAGACATGAGCAAATTAGATAAGAACGACCCTGTCATGCTGGCAAGACAATTGCCAACCCAAACTGTTGCCCTGATCCTCGCTGGCGGTCGCGGAACGCGCTTAAGAGACCTGACCGCCAAACGCGCTAAGCCCGCCGTACACTTCGGCGGTAAATTCCGCATCATCGACTTTGCGCTCTCCAACTGCCTGAACTCCGGCATCCGCCGCATCGCGGTGATCACCCAGTATCAGTCGCATACGCTGGTGCAGCATATCCAGCGCGGCTGGTCTTTCCTCAATGAAGAGATGAATGAGTTTGTCGACCTGCTGCCCGCCCAGCAGCGCCTGTCGACGGAGCACTGGTATCGCGGCACGGCGGATGCGGTGACGCAGAACCTCGATATCATCCGCCGCTACCGCGCTAAGTACATCGTGATCCTCGCCGGGGACCATATCTACAAGATGGACTACTCGCGCATGCTGATCGACCACGTGGACAGCGGCGCGCGCTGCACCATCGCCTGCCTGCCGGTGCCGCTGCATGAGGCCAGCGCCTTTGGCGTGATGAAGGTGGATGACGACAACAAAGTGGTCGAATTCCTGGAGAAACCGGAGAGCCCGCCGTCGATGCCCGGCGATGACAGCAAAGCCTTAGCCAGCATGGGCATCTACGTCTTTGATGCCGACTACCTCTACGGGCTGCTGGAAGATGACATGGAGCTGCCGGAGTCAAATCACGATTTTGGCAAAGATCTGCTGCCGAAAATCGTTGCCAGCGGTGAGGCGTTCGCGCACTCCTTCAGCCTCTCCTGCGTGCAGCAGGATGAGACGGCAGAACCTTACTGGCGCGACGTCGGCACGCTGGAGGCCTACTGGAAAGCTAACCTCGATCTCGCTTCGGTGATGCCTGAGCTGGACATGTACGACAGCAGCTGGCCGATCCGTACGCATATGGAGCCGCTGCCGCCGGCCAAGTTTGTGCAGGACCGTTCGGGCAGTCACGGTATGACGATGAATTCACTGGTATCGGGGGGCTGCATTATCTCCGGTTCGGTGGTGGTGAACTCGGTGCTGTTCTCACGGGTTCGCATCAACTCCTTCTGCAATATTGAGTCGTCGGTATTACTGCCGGACGTGGTGGTGGGTCGCTCCTGCCGCCTGCGCCGTTGCGTGATTGACCGCGCCTGCGAACTGCCAGAAGGGACGGTGATTGGCGAAAACCCGGACGATGATGCCCGGCGTTTCCACCGGTCTGAAGAAGGAATAGTGCTGGTCACCCGGACGATGCTGGCGAAGCTCGGATGGCGTTAGTCAGGTATGTGCTTGAACAAAGGAGCCGATAATGCAGGTGTTACATGTCTGTTCAGAAATTTTCCCGCTGCTGAAAACCGGCGGGCTTGCTGATGTTGTTGGGGCATTACCGGCGGCGCAAATTGCGGAAGGCACCGATACCCGGGTATTAATTCCGGCGTTTCCGGCGCTGAAAAAGGGCATTCCCAACACCCAGGTGGTGGCGAAGATGCAGACTTTCGCAGGCGAAGTTGAGCTGCTGTTTGGGCACTTCAATGGGGTGGGGATCTACCTGATCGATGCGCCGGGCCTGTACGAGCGGCCCGGCAGCCCGTATCACGATGAGTCGCAGTTTGCCTATACCGATAACTACCTGCGCTTTGCGCTGTTAGGGTGGGTGGGGTGTGAACTGGGCTGCGGGCTGGATAGCCACTGGCGGCCCGACGTGGTGCATGCGCATGACTGGCATGCCGGCCTGACCTGTGCCTATCTGGCCGCTCGCGGGCGCCCGGCGAAGTCGGTGTTTACCGTGCACAACCTCGCCTATCAGGGGCTGTTTAAAGCGCACCACCTGGAAGAGATTCAGCTGCCGCAGTCGTTTTTCAATATGCACGGGCTGGAGTTCTTTGGTCAGATCTCCTACCTCAAAGCCGGGCTGTTTTATGCCGATCACATTACCGCCGTCAGCCCGACCTACGCGCGCGAGATAACCCTGCCGGAGTTCGGTTACGGCATGGAAGATCTGCTCAAACAGCGTCAGCTGGAGGGCAGGCTGACGGGGATCCTGAACGGTGTCGATCCGGCAATCTGGGATCCGCAGCAGGATTTACTGTTAAGCGCACGTTATAACCGTGACGTACTGGAAGCGAAGCAGGAGAATAAGCGCCAGCTGCAGGTGACGATGGGGTTGAAGACCGACGACAAAGTGCCGGTATTCGCCGTGGTCAGCCGCCTGACCAGGCAGAAAGGCCTCGACCTGGTGCTGGAAGCGCTGCCCGGACTGCTGGAGCAGGGCGGACAGCTGGTACTGCTGGGGGCGGGGGATGCGGAAATCCAGCAGGGATTCCTCGCCGCCGCCGCCGAGTACCCCGGCCAGGTGGGGGTGCAGATTGGCTATCACGAAGCCTTCTCGCACCGCATCATGGGCGGTGCCGATGTGATTATGGTGCCGAGCCGTTTTGAGCCGTGCGGGCTGACCCAGCTCTATGGCCTGAAATACGGTACGCTTCCGCTGGTGCGGCGCACCGGGGGGCTGGCCGACACGGTCAATGACAGTTCGCTGGAAAATTTAGCCGATGGCATCGCCAGCGGCTTTGTATTTGAAGACAGTAACGCCTGGTCATTACTGCGTGCTATCCGACGTGCTTTTGTACTCTGGTCCCGTCCTTCATTGTGGCGCTACGTTCAGCGTCAGGCGATGGAGATGGATTTTAGCTGGCAGGTGGCTGCGGTGGCCTACCGCGATCTCTATCAACGTTTGTTGTAACCAGTAAATGGGAAAATTGATATGAACGCACCTTTCTCCTACGCCTCCCCGACGCTCAGCGTAGATGCACTTAAGCATTCGATTGCCTATAAACTGATGTTCACCATCGGTAAAGATCCCTCAATCGCCAACAAGCATGAGTGGCTTAACGCCACGCTGCTGGCGGTGCGTGACCGCATGGTGGAGCGCTGGTTGCGATCAAACCGTGCGCAGCTGTCGCAGGACGTGCGCCAGGTATACTACCTGTCGATGGAGTTTCTGGTCGGGCGCACGCTGTCGAATGCGCTGCTGGCGATGGGTATCTATGACGATGCCAAAGCGGCGCTTGATGAGATGGGCTTTGACCTCGAAGAGCTGATTGAAGAAGAGAGCGACCCCGGCCTGGGCAACGGCGGTTTGGGCCGCCTGGCGGCCTGCTTCCTCGACTCGCTGGCAACCCTCGGCCTGCCGGGGCGCGGCTACGGCATCCGCTACGAATACGGCATGTTTAAGCAGAATATCGTCGACGGCCGCCAGGCCGAGTCGCCGGACTACTGGCTGGAGTACGGTAATCCGTGGGAGTTTGAGCGCTTTAACACCCGCTACAAAGTGCGCTTCGGCGGGCGTATCCAGCAGGAGGGCAGCCGCGCACGCTGGGTGGAAACCGAAGAGGTGCTGGCGACCGCGTATGACCAGATTATCCCCGGCTACGACACCGATGCTACCAACACGCTGCGGCTGTGGGGCGCGCAGGCGAGTAATGAAATTAACCTCGGTAAGTTTAACCAGGGGGATTACTTCGCGGCGGTGGAAGATAAAAACCACTCTGAGAACGTGTCGCGCGTGCTCTACCCGGATGACTCCACCTACTCAGGCCGCGAGCTGCGCCTGCGCCAGGAGTATTTCCTGGTATCTGCCACGGTGCAGGATATCCTCCACCGCCACTGGGCGATGCACCAGACCTTTGACAACCTCGCGGACAAAATCGCGCTGCACCTCAACGATACTCACCCGGTGCTGGCGATCCCCGAGCTGATGCGCTTACTGATCGACGAGAACAAATTTAGCTGGGATGACGCGTTCGAAGTCACCTGCCAGGTGTTCTCTTACACCAACCACACGCTGATGCAGGAAGCGCTGGAAACCTGGCCGGTAGATATGATCGGCAAGATCCTGCCGCGCCATCTGCAAATCATCTTTGATATTAACGACTACTTCCTGAAGACCATTCAGGAGTACTACCCGGACGACTGGGCGCTGCTGTCGCGGATCTCGATCATCGACGAGAACAACGGCCGGCGCATTCGCATGGCGTGGCTGGCGGTGGTGGTCAGCCACAAGGTCAACGGCGTCTCCGAGCTGCACTCCAACCTGATGGTGCAGTCACTGTTTGCCGACTTCGCCACCCTGTTCCCCGGCCGCTTCTGCAACAAAACCAACGGCGTGACGCCGCGCCGCTGGCTGGCGCTGGCCAACCCGGCGCTCTCCGACGTGCTGGATGACACCATTGGCCGCAACTGGCGTACCGAGCTGAGCCAGCTCGCCGAGCTGGAGCAGCACATCGACTACCCGGAATTTATTCAGCAGGTCAGCGCCGCCAAGCTGGCGAATAAAAAGCGCCTTGCCGCCTGGGTGAGTCAGAAGATGGATATCGTTATCGATCCGCGCGCGATGTTCGATGTGCAGATCAAGCGTATCCACGAGTACAAGCGCCAGTTACTCAACGTGCTGCATGTCATCACCCGCTATAACCGCATCAAAGCGGACCCGACCGCCGACTGGGTGCCGCGCGTGAACATCTTCGCCGGTAAAGCCGCCTCGGCTTACTTTATGGCGAAGCATATTATTCATCTGATCAACGACGTGGCGCAGGTGATCAACAACGATCCGCAGGTGAAGAACAAGCTGAAGGTGGTGTTTATTCCCAACTATGGCGTCAGTATCGCGCAGATCATTATTCCGGCGGCCGATCTCTCCGAGCAGATTTCGCTGGCGGGCACCGAGGCTTCCGGCACCAGTAACATGAAGTTTGCGCTTAACGGCGCGCTCACTATCGGTACGCTGGACGGGGCTAATGTCGAAATGCAGGAGCACGTCGGTGAGGAGAATATCTTTATCTTCGGTAACACCACGCCGCAGGTCGAGGCGCTGCGCGCCAGCGGCTACAACGGGCGTGATTTTTATGAGAAAGATGCCGAGCTGCATCAGGCGCTGACGCAGATCGCTACCGGGCTATTCAGCCCGCAGGAGCCGGGGCGCTATCACAATATCTTTGATTCGCTGGTCAGTCTTGGCGACCACTATCAGCTGCTGGCCGACTACCGTAGCTATGTGGATATGCAGGATGAGGTGGATAAGCTGTATCGCAATCAGGAGGAGTGGACGCGTCGCGCGGTGCACAACATCGCCAATATGGGCTACTTCTCGTCGGATCGTACCATCCAGGAGTATGCGGATGAAATCTGGGCGATTAAGCCGGTGCGGCTGTAGCTGAACGGGTAAGGGCGAGGCATGCCTCGCCCCTACGTAATGTCACCGCTGTAATGATGCAGGGGTCGGGCATGCCCGACCCAATTTTCTATTACGACGCTAACGACAGTACCGTGGGTTTTTTACCGTGCTGCGCCAGCCATTCGGTGACGCGCGCCTGCTGTTGATCGTTCAGCCACATCCCTTCTTTGGTACGGCGCCAGATGGCATCATCGGTGGCACGTACCCACTCATGATCCACCAGGTAACGCAGCTCCGCCTCGTAGAAGTGGTGGCCAAACAGCTCGCCGAGATCTTCCAGACTGGTGGCATCCTTCAGCAGCACTTCGCTGTTGCTACCGTAGGTGCGCGCATAGTGGCGTGCCATCGCTTCCGTAATGAACGGGAAGCGGCGACGCAGGCTGGCGGCGTAATCTTCACGCGTACCGGCAAAGTTTCCGCCCGGCAGCACGCAGCTTTTGGTCCAGGCTGCGCCGATGTTGGGATAATACTTGCTGAGTTTTTCCATCGCATGCTCGGCCAGCTTACGATAGGTGGTCAGCTTGCCGCCAAACACCGAGAGCAGCGGCGCCTGACCGGCATCGTCGTGCACGTCGAGCGTGTAGTCACGGGTAATGGCCTGCGGAGAATCGGACTCATCATCACATAGCGGGCGCACGCCGGAGTAGGTCCAGACGATATCGTCCTTCGCCAGGTTCTGTTTGAAGTGCGCGTTAAACACCTTGAGCAGATAGTCGATCTCGTTATCGTCAATCTTCACGCTCTGCGGATCGCCTTTATACTCCACGTCGGTGGTGCCGATAATCGAGAACTCGTCCATCCACGGGATCACAAACACAATACGGTTATCTTCGTTCTGCAGAATGTACGCCTGCTTCTCGGTATGCACGCGCGGCACCACAATGTGGCTGCCTTTGATCAGGCGGATACCGTAAGGGGATTTCAGCTTCAGGCTGTCATCAAACAGCTGCTTCACCCACGGACCGGCGGCATTCACCAGGCCTTTTGCCTGCCAGGTGAAGGTTTTGCCGCTGTCGACATCTTCAGCTTCCACCTTCCACAGGCCGTTTTCACGCCATGCGCGCGTCACGCGAGTGCGGGTACGGACTTCGCCGCCGCGCTTTTCAATTTCCTGGGCGTTGAGCACCACCAGGCGCGCATCGTCCACCCAGCAGTCGGAATATTCGAAACCGCGCACGATTTCCGGTTTTAATACCGAATCTGAGCCAAAGCGCAAACTTTTGCTGCCGGGCAGGCTGGTGCGTTTGCCCAGATGATCGTACATAAACAGACCCACGCGGATCATCCACGCCGGGCGCAGGTGCGGGCGGTGCGGCAGGCGGAAACGCATCGGGAAGGCAATGTGCGGCGCCATTTTCAGCAGGACTTCGCGTTCGGCCAGCGCTTCGCTCACCAGACGGAATTCGTAGTGTTCCAGATAGCGCAGGCCACCGTGGATCAGTTTAGAACTGGCGGAAGAGGTGGCGCAGGCGAGGTCTTGCGCCTCCAGCATCAGCACCGACAGTCCGCGCCCGGCAGCATCAGCCGCAATACCGGCACCGTTAATGCCGCCGCCGATTACGATCAGGTCTTTGGTTTCCACGTCATCTCCTCCGATGTTCGGAATCTTTCAATAATGTTCGTTTTCGAGCATTATATTAGTCGGAAACCAACATTGATGCCAGCGTTAACCTAATAAAAACATTTATGCGTGATGCAGGTAACATAATTAACCCAAGAAAAAGGCTTTCTCCCCGATCACTGTCGGGTTATTGTGCGCCGCCTTCAGGCTACAATGGGAACTTATTCGCTCCCTTTTTTAGCTTGTTATGAGAACCCACCATGGAACAATTTGAGTGCATCAGCGTGCAGCAGGCACAGCAGAAACTGGCCGACGGCAGCGCGCTTCTGGTCGATATTCGTGACCCACAAAGTTTCGCGGCCGGGCATGCCAGCGGCGCATTCCACCTGACAAATGACTCCCTGCCCGCCTTCATTGCCCGGGCTGAATCCGCCACGGCAGTGCTGGTGATGTGCTACCACGGCAACAGCAGCAAAGGGGCCGCCCAGTACCTGCTGACCCAGGGTTTTGCCGAGGCCTACAGCATTGACGGCGGTTTCGATGCCTGGCGCAGCGCTTTCCCCCAGCAGGTAGACGCGCAATAACGCGCATTTTTGCTCGCGGCGTTACCCCTGCAACTTGTCGGGTGAAAAAGCTATACTGCCGCCTTTGTTTGCTCCGGATTAAAGGAAGCCGTCCTAACTATGCGCATCACTCACTTTACGCATCTGCGCCCGGCACAGGCGTTCGTTGACTATATGGCCACGCGCGGTGTGACGCTGCGCATCGAGCACGACAGCGGCTATACGCTGTGGCTGGATGACGAATCGCAGCTGAATGTGGTCGAAAACGAACTTAACCTGTTTATCCGCGACCCTAACCACGTGCGCTACCAGGCGGCAAGCTGGCAGAGCGGCACCACCGACAGCGGCATTCAGTATCAGCATACCTCCCTGATGGCCAACGTGCGCGAGCGCGCCGGACCGTTAACCCTGCTGATCATGGCCGCCTGTATTCTGGTGTTTATCCTGATGCAGGTTTTCGGCGACGAGGCGGTGATGCGGGTGCTGTCATGGCCGGATGCCGATCAGCATCTGGAGCTGTGGCGCTGGTTCAGCCACGCGCTGCTGCACTTCTCGATGCTGCATATCCTGTTTAACCTGATGTGGTTCTGGTATCTCGGCGGCGCGGTGGAAAAACGCCTCGGCAGCGGTAAGCTGTTGGTGATCGCCCTGATATCGGCGCTGCTGAGCGGCTGGATGCAGGCGAAGTTCAGCGGCGTGCTGTTTGGCGGCCTCTCCGGCGTGGTGTATGCGCTGATGGGCTACAGCTGGCTGCGCGGCGAACGCGATCCGCAAAGTGGGATAGAGCTGCAGCGCGGCCTGATGGCGTTCGCCGTCCTCTGGCTGCTGGTGGGATATTTCGGCTGGTTTGGCCTGTCGATTGCCAATGCCGCACACGTCACCGGCCTGCTGGTCGGGCTGGCAATGGCGTTTGTCGATACGCGACAGTTAAAAAAACAGGGGACGTGAATGAAGCAGACACAACGACACGACGCCATCATCGAGCTGGTGCGCCGTCAGGGCTATGTCAGTACCGAAGAGCTGGTCGAGCATTTTGCCGTCAGCCCGCAGACCATTCGCCGCGACCTGAACGACCTGGCGGAGCAGAATAAGATCCAGCGCCATCACGGCGGCGCGGCGCTGCCTTCCAGCTCGGAAAACAGCGCGTGGCAGGATCGTAAGATGATGTGGTCAGCGGAAAAAGCGCGCATCGCCCAGCGCGTTGCCAGCCAGATCCCGGACGGTGCCTCGCTGTTTATCGATATCGGCACCACGCCGGAAGCCGTGGCGCACGCGCTGATGAACCACAACAATCTGCGCATTGTGACCAATAATCTCAACGTGGCGGTACTGCTGATGGCGAAGCCGGACTTCCGGCTGATCCTCGCCGGTGGTGAAGTGCGCACCCGCGACGGGGGAATTATGGGGGAAGCGACGCTCGACTATATCTCTCAGTTCCGCCTCGACTACGGCATTCTTGGCATCAGCGGCATCGATCTTGACGGTTCGCTGCTCGACTTCGACTATCATGAAGTGCGCACCAAGCGCGCCATTATCGAGAACTCGCGCTGCGTGATGCTGGTCGCCGACCATTCGAAGTTTGGCCGCAATGCCATGGTTAACCTCGGGAATATGAGCCTGATCGACTATCTGTTTACCGATGAGGCGCCGCCGCCGAGCGTGATGAAAACCATCGAGCAGCACGAAGTGCATCTGGAGCTGTGTTAACCCGTTATTATGCGTTATGCGTTATGCGTTATGCGTTACGCGTAGGGGCTGACCCTCTGTTTCGGTCAGCCCGACGGGTCGACCCGTCAATTCACACCCATCCCCATCAAATGCAGCAGCTGCTGCGCCTGCTGTACCGCTTCCTGACGATGAACCACGCCGAGCTTCTGATACAGATTACGAATATGCGTTTTGATGGTGGTGGCCGCCACATCCAGCTCGCCAGCGATCTGATCGTTGCTGTAGCCGGAATAAATCAGCCCCAGCACCTGCCACTCGCGCAGCGTCAGCGGGCTGGTACGGATCAGCTCCGGCACCTGCGGATGCGTCAGCAGGCGGGTGACAAAGGTTTCGTCAAAGTGGGCAAACTTGTGGCGATGATGCTGGTTAATGTCGCGCAGGATGCGCTGTGCGCGGCGCTGCTCCATCTCTGGCAGCGTGTTCAGCTGGATAAGCTGACGCAGCTGCTGCGCCATCGCTTCGCCCTCCACCACAAAATGGCTGATAAAGCCGGTGCGGTTCGCCAGCGTCAGCGCCTCAATCAGCGCCTGCTGAGCCTCGCCTTTGCGCCCGGCCTGCCAGTAAAGCGCGTTGGCCAGCAGCAGGTTGCGGTTGAGGTCGCTGGTAAGCTGCAGGCGGCGCGCGTTGTCATTCAGCTCGTCCAGCACCACTTCCGCCTCATCAAGCTGCCCCAGCATAATCTGGGCGCGGGCGATATTGCGCCACTGCCCCTGCAGGAAGTGGTTATCGGCGTCCGCCGGTTTCTGCGTCAGCCGCAGCCAGTTGGCGGCGGCGCTGCGGTCCTCGTTCATCTGCCAGTAAATCACCCGCGCTTCATCGGCGTTAGTTACCCAGTCGCTGTGATAGTGGCCGTTGCTGAGCAGATTTTCACAGCGCGTCAGGTAGCGGCGGGCATTATCGAGATCGCCGCGTGCCAGCGCGCATTTCGCCAGCACCGAAAGGCACTGCAGCTGCTGCTGCGGGTGGAAGTTTTCCAGCACCTTCAGCCCGGCGCGCGCGGATTTCTCCGCCTCGTCAAGGTTGGCCCACGACAGCAGCAGCTGGGCGCGGATGCGCAGTAAAAACTCGTGCATCGGCAGCTGCTCCAGACCCTCCTCGGCGATCAGCCGGAAAGCCTGCTCCTGGGTGTCCCAGGCGGTTTGCAGATAGCCCTGAGCAATAAGGATTTCGCTCTGCTGCAGCAGTGCCCACAAAGCATAATGACAGACGCCCTGCTGACGGGCCATCTGCGCGGTCTGCTGCATCATCGCCAGCGCCTGTGCCAGCTCGCCGCGGCAGTGCAGCACTTCGCCGCGCACCGAGGTCGCCACAATGCGGCTGAAGTCGCAGGAGAGCGGCAGCGTATCGAGCGCCAGCGTGGCGAGGCGGTCGGCCTCATCCGGGCGCCCGGCGTTGATCGCCACCTGGGCGCGCAGGGCATTGAACTCGGCGCTGAGCAGCGCATCGACCGTCACCTTTTCCAGCGCCATCTCCTGCTCGGCGCGCGCCAGCAGCAGGTCAACTTCATCGTAGCGATGCTGACTCTGTGCCAGCCAGGCCTGCAGCAGGATCAGGCGCGGATGGTCGACCAGCTGACGCCACGGCAGCGCCTTCAGCCCTTTTTCCAGCAGCGTCAGTTCGCTGTGGTTGAACAGCGTCCAGGCGTGGCGCAGCAGGATATCGCGCAGCAGGGCGGTATCTTCCGCCGCCAGTGCGTGGTGAATCGCTTCGCCAGCGTAGCCCAGCGCCATCCAGCCTTCGGCGGCGGCGCGGTGAATGGTGTGCAGCTCGCTGCCCAGCTCCCACTGGCAGCGCTGGCGCAGGAAGGAGGCAAACAGCGGGTGGAAGTTAAACCACTCGCCGCTCTCATCCATGCGCTGTAAAAATAGCCCCTGGCGCTCCGTCTCTTCCAGCCGCCGCTGGCCGTTCTCATCGCCGGTCAGGCGGGCGATCAGCGCATCGTTCATCGAGCGCAGCACCGAGCTGCGCAGCAGGAAATTACGCGTGCCCTCATCAACGCAGTCCAGCACCTCGTCGACCAGATAGTCGGAGAGGTGGCTGGCGTTAATCCCGGCCAGCCGCTGTGCCGACTGATGCGCCGGGGTGTTTGACTGGCGTGCCGACAGCGCAATCAGCTGCAGGGCGGTCGCCCAGCCGGCCACTTCATCGCACAGGCGCTGCGAATCGACTTCAGCCATGGGCTGCAGGCGGGCGGCAAAAAAGGCGCCGGTTTCCTGATGGGTAAACGCCAGCGACTGGCTGTTGATCTCCAGCAGCTGATCGCGCACGCGCAGGTTGGCAATGCCCAGCGAAGGCAGGTTGCGCGACAGGATCACCAGCGTCAGGTTCTCGGGCTGGTGACGGATAAAGAAGCGCATCGCCTGGTGGATGGCGTCATTGGTCAGCAGGTGGTAGTCGTCAATCACGATCGACAGCGGGCGCTGCCATTCGGACAGCTCAATAAACAGCTGAGCGAACAGCCCGTTGAGGCTGGCGTACTGTCGTTTTTGCGCCAGCGCTTCGCTGCGCACGCAGTGGCCATCCGTTGCCTGCTGTACCGCGGCCATAAAATAGCTGGCGAAGCGCTCAGGGTAGTTATCGCTGTCGTCGAGGGAGTACCAGCCCAGGCCACTCTTCTCTGCCGCCCACTGGGCGATCAGGGTGGTTTTGCCATAGCCAGCCGGGCTGGTCACCAGTACCAGCCGATAAAGGTTGCTGTTGGACAGCCGGGTAATCAGGCGATCGCGCAGCAGCGTGTTCTCTAACCTTAGGGGTCTGCTTAGTTTTGCTGGTATCAACATGAGTTACACTTCATTGTGTGATGATACATCGTGAAATAATGGGAATTATTTTACAGCGCGTAATTAAGACACCATTGACCATCAACCCGGTTATTGCAAGACAGAGCCATCACGGATGATCGGTAAGTTGCACCTCATCACATTTCCTGACGTAATTTTTACTGCGCGCGACGCTGGCGCGATCGATGGCATCACCCATAATGACATCAGCAGCACGCTTCCTCCCCCATCTTGCTATCCGGGCATGCAGTCAGCACTGCACCCCCTGACCGTGCGCTTTTCCAAGCTGCCCGCCCGGCAGATTGAGTCCCTCTGGTTGCTTTTTTTGATTTATTTTTGGCTCATCGCATGATGCGGTGAGCTTTTTTTCGGTTTGCCGTCTTAACTCTATTCTGGGGCTAAATTTTCAGCTACGCCCTGTCACTCCTCCCTGATAAAAAATGCCGGAGGAGGATGTTCTGTCATTCCGCAACGTTAGCATGTGCGCATAAGTAACTAATTTAAGAGGGACGGTATGTCGCAACAGAAATTCAATAAGGCGCGTTTCGACGCTGCCTTGACGCGTCAATGGCAGCATTTAGGGTACTCCTCTGCCAGTGAGATGACCTCCCACCAGTGGTGGCAGGCGATAAGCGGGGCGCTGGCGGAACTGCTGGCCGCGCAGCCGGTGGTGAAAAGCGCAAAGACACAGCGCCATGTGAACTACATCTCGATGGAGTTTCTGATTGGCCGCCTGACCGGTAATAACCTGCTGAACCTCGGCTGGTATGACGAGGTGAAGGCGGCACTGGCGGAGCATCAGCGCGACCTGAGCGAACTGCTGGAAGAAGAAGTGGACCCGGCGCTGGGCAATGGCGGCCTGGGGCGCCTTGCCGCCTGCTATCTTGACTCGATGGCGACCGTCGGCCAGTCGGCAACCGGCTACGGCCTTAACTATCAGTACGGCCTGTTCCGCCAGTCGTTCGACGACGGCAAGCAGACAGAAGCCCCCGATGACTGGCAGCGTGCCAGCTATCCGTGGTTCCGCCACAACGCGGCGCTGGATGTGGACGTCGGTATCGGCGGTAAAGTGGTGAAAAATGGCCATGGCGGCTTGCGCTGGCAGCCGGACTTCACCCTGCGCGGTGAAGCCTGGGACCTGCCGGTTACCGGCTATCGTAACGGCGTGGTGCAGCCGCTGCGCCTGTGGCAGGCGGTGCATGCTCACCCGTTCGACCTGACGCTGTTTAACGAGGGTAAATTCCTCAAGGCGGAGCAGCAGGGCATTGATGCGGCGAGGCTGACTAAAGTGCTGTACCCCAACGACAATCATCAGGAAGGCAAGCGCCTGCGCCTGATGCAGCAGTATTTCCAGTGCGCCTGTTCGGTGGCGGATATTCTGCGCCGTCACCACCTGGCCGGGCGCAGCATCCATCAGCTGCCCGACTTTGAAGTCATCCAGCTGAATGACACTCACCCCACCATCGCCATCCCGGAAATGCTGCGCGTGCTGCTGGATGAGCATCAGCTGAGCTGGGAGGACGCCTGGGCCATCACCAGCCGCACCTTCGCTTACACCAACCACACGCTGATGCCGGAAGCGCTGGAGCGCTGGGATGAGAAGCTGGTACGCAGCCTGCTGCCGCGCCACTTTACGCTGATCAAAGAGATTGACCGCCGCTTTAAAAAATTGGTCGATAAGCAGTGGCCGGGCGATGAGAAAGTGTGGGCGAAGCTGGCGATTGTGCACGACAAGCAGGTGCGAATGGCGAACCTCTGCGTGGTCAGCGGCTTTGCCGTCAACGGCGTGGCGGCGCTGCACTCGGCGCTGGTGGTGAAGGATCTGTTCCCGGAATATCACCAGCTGTGGCCGGAAAAATTCCACAACGTTACCAACGGCATTACGCCGCGCCGCTGGCTGAAGCAGTGTAATCCGGCGCTGGCCGGGCTGATTGACGACACGCTGAAGGTTGAGTGGGCCAACGATCTTGCTGCCCTGCAGGGGCTGGAGAAGTTTGCCGACGATAAGGCATTTCGCAAACAGTATCGCCAGATCAAACAGGATAACAAGCTGCGGCTGGCGGCTTACATCGAGCAGCGTACCGGCATTGTGGTCAATCCCAACGCGCTGTTTGATGTGCAGATCAAGCGCCTGCATGAGTACAAGCGCCAGCACCTCGGGCTGATGCATATTCTCTCGCTGTATAAGCGGCTGCGCGACAATCCCGAGCTGGACGTGGTGCCGCGTGTGTTCCTGTTCGGTGCCAAAGCCGCGCCGGGCTACTACCTGGCGAAAAATATTATCTACGCCATCAACAAAGTGGCGGAGAAGATCAACCAGGATCCGCTGATCGGCGACAAGCTGAAAGTGGTGTTTATCCCCGATTACCGCATCACCGCCGCTGAGCTGATGATCCCGGCAGCCGACCTGTCGGAGCAGATCTCCACCGCCGGTTATGAAGCCTCCGGTACCGGCAATATGAAGCTGGCGCTGAACGGTGCCCTGACCTTGGGGACGCTGGACGGTGCCAACGTTGAGATCGCCGAGCAGGTGGGTGAAGAGAATATCTTTATCTTTGGCAACACCGTTGATGAGGTGAAGGCGCTGAAGGCGGGCGGCTATGACCCGATCAAGCTGCGCAAAAAAGATAAGCACCTCGACAGCCTGCTGAAAGAGCTGGAGAAAGGTTTCTTCAGCGATGGCGACAAGCACGCCTTCGATATGATGCTGCACAGCCTTGGCAAGGGGGGCGATCCCTGGCTGGTGCTGGCCGATTTTGCCGAATACTGCGCGGCGCAGCTGCAGGTGGAAGCGCTGTATCGTGACCAGGAAGCCTGGACGCGCGCGGCCATTCTTAACACTGCCCGCACCGGGATGTTCAGCTCCGACCGTTCGGTGCGCGACTACCAGCAGCGTATCTGGCAGGCAAAACGCTAAGGAGCGGCTTATGGATGCAAAGAAGTTTGAGCAGGCCGCTGCGGCGGCCGGTATTTCAGCCAAATATATTAATGCCTTCGGCCAGCCGGAAGCGGTCAGCCGCGAAACGCGTGAGAAGCTGCTGGCGGCGATGAGTGAGCCGCTGAAGAGTCAGGATGCACCGCTGCCGCCCTGCAAAGTGTTGTTGAAAAAGCGCGAGCAGCGCCTGGAGATTGGCGGCAAAGGGCGCTTTCAGTGGTGCTTTACCAGTGAGAAAGGACGCGAGTTTTACGGCGAGGTGAACGGCGGCGAGCAGATCCGCCTGCCGCAGAATCTGCCGAACGGCTACCATCAGCTGCTGCTGCGCCAGGGCAAAAAACAGTGGCCGTGCCGGATTATCATCGCGCCCAAACGCTGCTATGAGCCGGCAGAACTCAAGCGCGGGCAGAAGCTGTGGGGCGCCACCGTGCAGCTCTACACCCTGCGCTCGCAGCACAACTGGGGGATGGGCGATTTCAGCGATCTGAAACGCATGGTGAGTGAGATTGCGCAGCGCGGGGGGGCATTTATCGGCCTCAATCCGGTGCACGCGCTCTACCCGGCGATGCCGGAAAACGCCAGCCCCTACAGCCCCTCATCGCGGCGCTGGCTTAACGTGATGTATATCGACGTCGCGGCAGTGCCCGATTTCCAGCACAGCGCTGCCGCCCAGCGCTGGTGGCAGCAGAAAAATACCCAGCAGGCATTAAAAAAGGCGCGCGACACCGAGTGGGTGGATTACGCCACGGTGGGCGAGCTGAAGCTGCAAGGGCTGCGTCACGCCTGGCAATCTTTCCGCCAGCGCGATGAGCAGGATGCCACCCGCCAGCACTTCGCGCAGTTTGTTGACGACGGCGGCGAGAGCCTGTTTTCGCAGGCGACTTACGATGCCTTGCACGCGGCGATGCTGAAGGAAGATGCCAGCCGCTGGGGCTGGCCGGTGTGGCCCGCCGACTATCAGCACGGTCAGAGTGAGGCGGTGCAGCAGTTCAGCCGCGATAACCCTGATGAGGTGCAGTTCTGGCTGTGGCTGCAGTGGCTGGCGAATCGCCAGTTTGATGAGTGCTGGCAGCAGTGCCAGCAGCAGCAGATGCCGATTGGCCTGTATCGCGATCTGGCGGTTGGCGTGGCGGAAGGTGGCGCGGAGACCTGGAGCGATCGCGAGCTCTATCGCCTGAAGGCTTCGGTCGGCGCACCGCCGGATATCCTCGGTCCGTTGGGTCAGAACTGGGGCCTGCCGCCGATGGATCCGCACGTGATGACGGCACGCGGCTATCAGCCGTTTATCGACCTGCTGCGCGCCAATATGGCGAGCTGCGGCGCGCTGCGTATCGATCATGTGATGTCGCTGCTGCGCCTGTGGTGGATCCCCTACGGCGAGACCGCTAACTTCGGCGCCTACGTCTATTATCCGGTTGACGATCTGATGGCGATCCTCGCGCTGGAAAGCGAGCGCCATCAGTGCATGGTGATCGGCGAAGATCTCGGCACGGTACCGGTGGAAATTGTCAGCAAGCTGCGCGATAACGGAGTCTATTCGTGGAAGGTGCTCTATTTCGAGCAGGAGGGGATGGATCGCTACCGTTCTCCGGCGGCCTGGCCGCGCCAGTCAATGGCGAGTGCCACCACGCACGACCTGCCGACGCTGCGCGGCTTCTGGAGCGCCGGGGATCTCACCCTCGGCGAAACCCTGGGCCTCTACCCGGATAAAGTGGTGCTGAGCAGGCTGTACGACGACCGTACGCGGCAGAAGCAGGCGTTGTTAAACGCGCTGCACCGCTACGGCTGCGTGCCGAAAAGCTGCGGCAGCCAGGCGGCGAAAATGACGATGACGGCAACGCTTAATCGCGGCATGCAGCGCTTTATCGCCGACAGCAACAGCGCCTTACTGGGGTTACAGCCGGAGGACTGGCTGGATATGGAAAAACCGGTCAATGTGCCGGGCACCACCGATCAATTCCCGAACTGGCGGCGCAAGCTGAGCGTGACTCAGGAGGTGATGTTTGCCGACGAAGGCGTTAACCGGTTGATTAAGGATTTGGATAAGCGGCGTAAAAGCTGAATACGGGACGACCGAAACAGAAGGTCTTCATCCTGACTGTTGCAAACCCTCAACACGGGACGACCGAAACAGAAGGTCGTCCCCTACAGCGGACCTTCTGTTTCGGTCCGCCCTGGGTTTACGGCGCAAAGGCTTTAAATATTACCGAGCCGTTCACCCCGCCGAAGCCAAACCCGTTCACCAGCGTGCTGCCGATCGGCATCCGGCGCGCCTCATTCTGCACCACGTTTAACCCTTCAGCAGCGCCGTCGAGCTGGGAAATATTCAGCGATGGCGGGGCAATACCATCGCGCATCGCCAGCAGTGAGAAGATAGCGCCCACCGCACCTGCCGCACCCAGCAGGTGGCCGGTGGCGGATTTGGTGGAGGAGATGGCGGTTTTCGCCCCGTCACCGAGCACGCGGCGTAGCGCATTTATCTCCGCCAGGTCACCGACCGGGGTGGAGGTCGAGTGCGCATTGATATAATCGATGTCGCTGCCCGTCATCCCCGCCTGCTGCAGCGCAATGCCCATTGACCTGGCTGCGCCTTCACCGTCTTCCGGCCCGGAGGTAATGTGGTATGCATCCGAGGTGGTGCCATAGCCGACCACTTCCGCCAGGATAGTGGCGCCGCGCTGCTGCGCGCTGCTCAGCTCTTCCAGCACCAGCATGCCGGCGCCTTCACCCATCACAAAACCGTCGCGGCTCTGATCGAACGGCCGCGAGGCCTGCTCTGGATGGTGGTTAAAGGCGGTAGAGAGGGCGCGCGCCGCCTGGAAGCCGCCGAGCGATACCGGGTTAATGCAGGACTCACTGCCGCCCACCACGGCGATATCCGCCTCATCATAGCGAATGGCGCGGAAACCATCGCCAATGCTCTGAATGCTGGCCGCACAGGCAGAAACCGGCGTGCCTAATATGCCCTTAAAGCCGTATTTGATCGCCACGTGCGATGAGGCAAGATTGGCGATAAATGAGGGAATGGTAAACGGTGACAGCCTGCGGCTGCCTTTTTCCGCCACGGTTTTCACCGCATTATTGATGGCGTGAAAGCCACCAATGCCGGTGGCGATAATCGTCGCGGTGCGCAGTTTTGCCGCTTCCGCCAGGTTGTGCAGCCCCGCCTGACTTATCGCTTCTTCAGCGGCGGCCAGCGCCAGATGGATAAAGCGGTCAGCTTTACGCTGCTCTTTTACCGGAATTAACCCATCAATATCAAAGCCGTACTCGGGGTCCTGAGCAACTGACTGAACCTGCCCGCCCACGCGAATGGCGGTGTCGCCGTGCGCCTCTTCATCAAGGTGACGAATGCCGGACTGCCCGGCGATCAGCCGCTGCCAGCTGCCTGCCACGCCGTTGCCCAGTGGGCCAATCAGACCCATGCCGGTGATAACTACTCTTCTGCCAGTATTATTCAACATGATCACCTGTAGGTTAGGAAAACTGATTTCAGTGTACACGTGTAAGCTGAAAGATCCACAACCAATCGCAGCGGGGCTAAGCGCAGTGAGATGGGATAAGGGTCAGGATGAGGGGGAAGGGAGAAGGGAGTGTAGGGGATGGGCATGCCCATCCCGCCAGATAACGAGGAAAATCAGTAGAACGAGTGCTCGCCGCGCTGGTGCTCGGTGAGGTCACGCACGCCCTTCAGCTCAGGGAAGGCGGCCAGCATCTCTTTTTCGATGCCCTCTTTCAGAGTGACGTCAACCATGGAACAGCCGTTACAGCCGCCGCCAAACTGCAGGATGGCGAAGCCTTCATCGGTGATTTCCATCAGCGAGACTTTACCGCCGTGGCTGGCGAGCTGCGGGTTAATCTGGGCCTGCAGCAGGTACTCAACGCGCTCGACCAACGGCGCGTCGTCGTTCACTTTGCGCATTTTGGCGTTCGGCGCTTTCAGCGTCAGCTGTGAACCCAGGTTATCGGTGACGAAGTCAATTTCTGCGTCTTCCAGATAAGGGGCGCTGAGCGCGTCAACGAAGGCGGACAGCTTCTCGAACTTCAGTTCGGTATCCGTCGCTTCTACTGCATCGGGCGGGCAGTAGGAGACGCCGCACTCGGCGGTCGGCGTACCCGGATTAATCACGAATACGCGAATTTGGGTGCCATCTTCCTGCTTTGACAGCAATTTTGCGAAGTGCTCTTGTGCAGAGTCGGTAATTAGGATCATGGCGATTGCTCAATAGTTGACTAATTTCGTTGGTTATAATACGCCCATCACCGACGCTCTACAAGGTTCGGCACAGGCACCATATCTGTACGCTGGCCGCGCCCTGGGCCAGCAAAAGGCGGCTGATTTCAGCCACGGTACTGCCGGTGGTGACCACATCGTCCAGTAAGGCGATATGGAGACCGCGCACCTGCGTTTCAAGCCGAAACGCGCCGCGCAGGTTTTTTCGCCGGGCGAGCGCCCCCAGGCGATGCTGTACTTTTCCCGCCTTCACCCGCGTTAGCGCATGCGGCAGATAGTGGCACGGCGTCCAGCGCGCCAGCGTGCGGGCGATATCCTCTAACTGATTATAGCCACGCCGCCATGCCCGGTGATGATGCAGCGGAACGCTCAGCAGCAGGGCGGGGCGCATCAGCCCGTTCTCCCGCCGCCGCATTAACCAGCTTAGCAGTATTAACCGCGCCAGCATTACCGCCTGTGCGGTGCCGTGATAAAACTTCAGGCGATTCACCCGCTGGCTGAGTGGGGGTTGCCAGGGCGTGACCGCAACCAGCGCTCCCCAGGGCGGCGGGCGACGCAGGCAGCGGCCACACTCGCGCAGGCCGCCATAATGGCCTAAGCCGCAGCGCGGGCAGCAGTGGCGGCGCAGCGGTAACTGCCGCAGACAGACGCTGCAGATCCCGTGGGCGGCCACAGCGAGTGGCATCTGGCATAGCCAACAGACAGCGGGCATTGGTAGCATAGCGACCTCATAAGCAAAAACAGGACCCTAACTCATGACGGCACTGCACTGGGAGACAATTGGACAGGGAGATCGCCATCTTGTGCTGCTGCACGGATGGGGACTGAATGCCGGCGTGTGGCATTGCATCAGCGAGCGGCTCGGCGCACATTTTTGCCTGCACCTCGTTGACCTGCCGGGCTATGGCCGCAGCCGGGATTTTCCGCCGATGACGCTGGAGGAGATGGTCGCCACTATTCTGCCGCAGGCACCTGAGCGCGCGCTGTGGCTCGGCTGGTCACTGGGTGGACTGGTGGCGAGCCAGCTGGCGCTCAGCCACCCTGAGCGCGTCAGCGGGCTGATCAGCGTGGCTTCCTCCCCCTGCTTCAGCGCCCAGCCGCAGTGGCCGGGCATCAGGCCGCAAACCCTGAGCGGCTTCCAGCAGCAGCTCAGCGAAGATTTCCAGCGCACCGTGGAGCGTTTTCTGGCGCTGCAAACCCTGGGCACCGAGAGCGCGCGCCAGGATGCGCGCCTGCTGAAAGGCGTGGTGCTGGAACAGCCGATGCCGACGCCGCAGGTATTAAACGGCGGGCTGGAGATCCTGCGTACCGCCGATCTGCGCGCAGCGATGAGCGCGCTACAGATGCCGCTGCTCAGGCTGTACGGCGCACTTGATGGCCTGGTTCCGCGTAAAATTGCCGCGCTGCTGGATGAGCGCTGGCCGCACAGCCGCAGCCACATCATCGACAAAGCGGCCCATGCGCCCTTTATCTCCCATCCGGATGAATTTTGTCGTGAAGTGCTGACCTTTGCGTCGCCAATACGTTGATAAACGTTGCAATAGTTACTACTTGCAACAATTTTGGCAGTTGCCGCACTCAGTGACAGCAACAATACTGTTTAATGGCAGCGCACGGCGCTGTCAGACAAACCGAAGTATTGGCCTAAGGAGAGGATCCAGGATGAAAAAGATTATTGCTGTAACCACGCTGTTACTGACCAGTGCATTTGCCTTCAACGCCAGCGCTGCGCAAGAGATTTCGCGCGAAAAAGCGGCTGAGATGAAGCTGGAAAAAGTCGGCACCGTGACCACCAACTCAACGCTCGATCCGATGGATGCCAAAAAGCACCTGTCGAAAGCAGCGGATGAGAAGGGCGGCAAGTATTTCGTGATTATCGCCGCCGATGAAGGCGACCATACTCATGCCCTGGCAGAAGTGTATAAATAAGTCATCTCCTGCCCGCCGCTGGCGGGCAGTTTTTTAGCTTTTCAGCCAGCGAAAGCTCCACGGCGCCAGTTCCAGCCCCTGATGCCCATTCACCCGCTCATCATTCGCCACATCGCGATACCAGCGCGCTTCCGGCAGGGTATAGCTCACCGTTTTGCCACTCAGGTTGTAGATACACCACAGGCTCTCTTTCTCGTCCCGCGCCTGGCGCTGCATCACCAGCAGTGAGTTATCGCTGTCGGCAATATGCATCGGGTTATCCGGATGGAACGCGGGCTGGCGTTTACGCACCTGCACCAGCTGGCTGAGCGCATACCACACCCGGTAGCGCAGGGAATCGGTCTCGCTCAGCGCCTGCTCAATGTCGCTGACGGCGTATTTCTGCCGGTTAATCGCCCGGTTATGCCCCGCTGCTTTCACCCCCTCCATATCATTGCGCGAGCCGAGAATGCTCTGGATGTAAATCGCCGGCACGCCGGGGAAGGCCAGCAGCAGGGCATGCGCCAGCAGGAAGCGCTGCAGGCGGGTATCGTCATCGTCGTCGCGCTGATTCAGCGCATCCATATAGGTGACGTTGATTTCATACGGGCTGGTACTGCCGTCAGGATTATTTTTATAGGAGATCAGCGCGCCTTCCATCGCCAGATCGCGCACCAGCGAGACAATTTCGGTTTCCGGCAGGATGCCGCGCAGCGGGTTCAGGCCGATGCCGTCGTGCGAAGCGAGAAAGTTGAAAAAGGTAGTGCTGCCGCCGCTGCTGTCGAGCGAGGCCGCCCACTGGCGCAGCGCGCGCGCGGAGCCGTAGTGAATAGCGTGCAGCACCAGCGGCGGCAGGGAAAACTGGTACACCATCTGCGCTTCATCGCGGCCGTTGCCGAAATAGCTGATGTTGTCTTTGTGCGGCACGTTGGTTTCCGTCACTACCACGGTGCCTGGGGCAACTTCGTTGGCAATGGCGCGGAACAGTTTCACCAGCTGGTGGGTTTTCTCCAGATGGATGCAGGAGGTGCCGGGGGTTTTCCACATGTAGCCCACGGCATCCAGCCGCACATAGTCGGCACCTTTTTTCAGGTAGTCGAGCAGCACGTTGACCATGCTTATCAGCACTTGCGGATTGGCGAAGTTCAGGTCGATCTGGTCCGCGCTGAAGGTGGTCCAGATATAGCGCGTTTCGCCGTCGGCCATGGCAAACGGCGTCAGCAGCGGCGAGGTGCGTGGGCGGGTCACGGCGGTTAAATCGGTAGCAGGGGGCATGCTGATAAAGAAGTCATCCCAGCCGGGATCCTGCGCCAGATAGTGCGCGAACCAGGCGCTGTGCGCGGACATATGATTGCAGACAAAATCGAACATCAGGCGCGTGTGCTGATGCAGCTCGGCGATCTCCTGCCAGCTGCCGCACCGGGGATTCACCTGGTGATAATCAATCACCGAGAAGCCGTCATCGGATGAATAGGGGAAAAAGGGCAGCAGGTGAACCAGGTTAAAACTGGACTGCAGATGCTGCTGATAGAAGCGCGAGAAGGTGGTCAGGGTAGGGGTACCGTCCTGATGAAACTGGTCGGCATAGGCGATCAGCACCACATCGTTTTCATCCCAGTGGGCCTTGCGCGGATGATGAATCTGCGCCCGCGCCTCGTCAATCAGCGTATGCAGGCGCTGCAGGTACGATGGCGGAAAGGCGTATTCGTAGATCTTATCTATTAAGTTATTGATAATATCCATTTTTATTTCGACTGCCACCGCAGGTGAAAAATCAGGCGTTATTTTTCACTGTAGACGCTGGTCACAAAATCGCAACCGACATCAGTGGCAATTGTCGCTTTTTGCGCAACCAGCGCAGCCGCTCACCACATTTTTTACCGGGATGAGCTCCGGACGGATGCGGATGCGTCGCAGGACTAACAGCAGTAACGCATTAATCAGTATCACGCTGGCGATGATCGGCAGGCTGCTGCGCGGATGCTGGTCAAAACGGGCAAGTTGATAGAACAGGGCAGAGAGGGAGTACGCCAGATCGATGCCCCACACAACAGAGAACAGCATCCAGCGGGCGCTGCTTTCGCGCGCGATGGCCCCCATCACCGAGACACAGGGGACATACAGCAGTACGAAGATCAGGTAGCTGTAGGCGGCGGCATCGCTGGCAAATTTACTGTGCATGGTACCCATCGCACCGCTGGCCATTTCGGCATCCCCTTTACTGGCTTCAATCGGGTTCGCCAGCACGCTGAGGCTGAACGTCGCCCGCACGCTCTGCCAGGTTTGCACGGCGGCATCCTTAAGCTGATCGATCAGGCTGAACTGCGCCGCGTCAAACGGCTGCCGCTGCAACGCTTCTGCGGTGTATAGCGTATTGAGCGTGCCGACCACCACCTCCTTCGCCATTGCCCCGGTCAGCAGCCCGACGGTCGCCTGCCAGTTATCCTGATGCACGCCAATTGGTGACAGCAGCGGGGTAAGCGTGCGGCTGACGCTGGCAAGGGCCGAGTCGTTGAGGTTACTGACCGGCTGACCGCTGAAGGTAAAACTGTTCAGCCCGCCAATCACCACGCTGACCAGCACAATCACTTTGCCCGCGCGCAGCGCAAAGCCGCGCAGCCGCTGCCACGTCTGTAACAGCAGACTTTTAAGGTGCGGAACGTGCCATGTGGGCAGCTCCATCACAAACGGGCTCGCCGCGCCGCGCATCAGCGTATGCCTGAGCAGCAGGCCGGTGGCGATAGCGGCACCAATGCCGAGCAGGTAAAGGCTGAATACCACCAGCGCCCCGCGCTGACCAAAGAACGCTGCGGCAAACACCGCGAAGATAGCCAGGCGTGCGCCGCAGGAGATAAACGGCGCCATCAGCACGGTAATCAGGCGCTCGCGCGGGGCATCAAGCGTGCGTGCGCCCATGACGGACGGGACATTGCAGCCAAAGCCAACAATCAGCGGCACGAAAGATTTCCCCGGCAGGCCGAGCGCCTGCATCAAGCGGTCCATCACAAAGGCGGCACGCGCCATATAGCCAGAATCTTCCAGCAGCGAGAGAAACAGGTACATCATGCCGATCTGGGGGATAAGCGGCATCACCGTATTGATACCACCGCCAATACCCTGCGCCAGAAACAGCGTCAGCCATTCTGGCAGGTGCAGCGTGATGCCCAGCCATTGCGTACCCTGAATAAACAGCGCCGCCGATCCGAGGTCGAACAGCGGCTGCAGCGCACCGCCGAGATTAATGGCGAGGAAAAACATCAGGTACATCACCAGCAGGAAGATGGGCAGGCCCAGCCAGCGGTTCATCGTCAGGCGATCGAGATGCTGCGACACTCCCTTGCGCGTTCCCTGCTGCAGAATGGCCTTGCTGCACAGGGTTTCAATTGTCTGATAGCGGCTGCTGACGATGGTTTGCGCTACGTCTGCTCCTGCCTGCCGGGATACGGCGGGCAGCAGCCGGGCGGCAGCCACGGCCTGCTGCTGGCTCCAGATATCCCCTTCCAGCATTTGCAGCGCCAGCCACTGTTTTTGCGCTGGCGAGAGGGGGGCCGCCATCGCCGCAGCCAGCTGTGCCACCGCCTGTTGCACCGCAGCAGGGTAGGCGACACCGATCTGCGCGCCGCGAGGTGGGTAATGGTCAATCGCCTGTTTCAGCCGATCAATCCCGCGGCCCCGAGTGGAAACCAGCGGCACTACCGGGCATCCCAGCGCCTGCTCCAGCGCCGCAATGTCTATTGTGATCTGCTGGCTTTCGGCCATGTCCAGCATGTTCAGCGCGATGATACAGGGCAGGCCCATCTCCAGCAGCTGCAGCGTAAGGTAGAGATTGCGCTCCAGATTGCTGGCATCCACCACGTTGATCACCAGCGAAGCCTCCATGCTCAGCAGGTACTGACAGGCGATCTGCTCATCCAGCGATGCCTGCTCCGAGAGAGTGGTCAGCGAGTAACAGCCGGGCAGATCGACCAGCTTCACCTGATGCCGGGCGGTGGTAAAGCGTCCCTCTTTACGCTCAACCGTGACGCCCGCCCAGTTGCCGACGCGCTGGCGCGCCCCGGTCAGCTGATTAAACAGGGTGGTTTTGCCGACGTTTGGGTTACCGGTCAGGGCGAGAGTAGAGTTTTTCAACATGCTTCATCCCCGGCTTCAATGGCTTCAAGCTGCAGCAGGGCAAGCTCTTTGCGGCGCAGCATCAGGCTGGTACGGCGGGTTTCGATATGCAGCGGGTCGCCGAGCGGCGCCACGCGCACCAGGGTAAAGCAGGTGCCGGGCAGCAGGCCCTGCGCCATCAGTTTCTGGCGAAAAGCCGCGCTGAGCGTGGGAGAAAAACCGGTAATCCGGTAGCTGTGCTGGGGGATCAGTTGCATTGTCCTGGCCTGCTGACGTGATGGACTTGATGGTGAGACAATGAATTTTAATGAGAATGATTATTGCTCACATTGATATTGAGCAAGGTTATAGCGGAGAACGGGAGCGATTTTTTGCAAAAAAGGGCGGGCCTGGCAGCCCGCCCTGAGGTTTAGCTCTTTTTACCAAACGCGGCGGCGAGGGCATCGCCCATCGCGCTGTTACCGGCGGGCTGCGCGGCCGGGCGTGGCTTGCTGCCTTTTGCCGGGCGCGCATTGTCACGGCCGTTAGCCGCGCTGCTACCGCCGCCACGACGCGCGTTGGTTTCACCCGGCTGCTCGTCCAGGCGCATGGTCAGGGCGATACGCTTGCGCTGCAGATCCACTTCCATCACCTTCACTTTGACGATATCCCCGGCTTTCACCACTTTGTGCGGATCATCGACAAACTTGTCGGAGAGGGAGGAGATATGCACCAGGCCGTCCTGATGCACGCCGACATCGACGAACGCGCCGAAGTTGGTGACGTTGGTGACGGAGCCTTCCAGCACCATGCCCGGCAGCAGGTCGTTCATGGTATCAATGCCGTCGGCAAACTGGGCAGTTTTAAACTCAGGACGCGGATCGCGCCCCGGTTTTTCCAGCTCTTTGATGATATCGCTAACGGTTGGCACGCCGAAACGCTGGTCGGTAAAATCGACCGCGCGCAGGTCGCGCAGCACGGACGGGTTACCCATCAGCTCATTCAGCGCCTGTTCGGTGGCGGCGAGAATGCGCTCCACCACCGGGTACGCTTCCGGGTGCACCGTGGAGGCATCCAGCGGGTTATCGCCCTGTGAGATGCGCAGGAAGCCGGCGCACTGCTCAAAGGCTTTCGGTCCAAGGCGGCCCACTTTCAGCAGCTGCTGGCGGTTCTGGAAGCGGCCGTTCTCATCGCGCCAGCTGACAATATTCTGGGCGATCATTTTGCTCAGGCCGGCCACGCGGGTCAGCAGCGGCACCGAAGCGGTGTTCAGATCCACGCCTACGCCGTTTACGCAGTCTTCCACTACCGCATCCAGCTTCTTCGCCAGCTGGCTCTGACTAACGTCATGCTGGTACTGGCCCACGCCGATGGATTTCGGGTCGATCTTCACCAGCTCGGAGAGCGGATCCTGCAGACGGCGGGCAATGGATACCGCACCACGGATCGAAACGTCCAGGTCCGGGAACTCCAGCGCCGCCAGTTCGGAGGCGGAATAAACCGACGCGCCCGCCTCGCTGACGATCACTTTCTCGCCTTTCACCTGCGGGAACTGCTTCTGCACCTCAATGTAGAAACGCTCGGTTTCGCGTGAGGCGGTGCCGTTCCCGATGGCCACCAGCTCAACGTTATGTTTGGTGCACAGCGCGGCCACTGCCGCCGCCGCTTTGGCGGTCTGCCCGGTGTGCGGGTAGATGGTATCGGTGGCAACCAGCTTGCCGGTGGCATCCACTACCGCTACTTTCACGCCGGTACGCAGGCCCGGATCGAGGCCCATAGTGGCGCGCATCCCGGCCGGAGCCGCCATCAGCAGGTCGTGCAGGTTGCGAGCAAACACGTTAATCGCTTCGTCTTCCGCCCGCTCGCGCACCGTGCCCATCAGCTCGGTTTCGAGGTGCAGCAGCACTTTAATGCGCCAGGTCCAGCTCACCACCGCTTTACGCCAGGCATCGGCCGGAGCGTTGTTGAGACGCAGGTTGAGGTGCTCGGTAATAATCTGTTCGCCGTGGCTTTCACGCGGCGGCTCGTCAAACTGCGGGTCGGCATTCAGCGCCAGCTGCAGGATGCCTTCGTTGCGGCCACGGAACATCGCCAGCGCGCGGTGAGAAGGCACGCCGGACAGGGCTTCGTGATGGTCAAAGTAGTCGCGGAATTTCGCCCCTTCTTCCTGCTTGCCCTCTACCACGCGGGAGACGAGGTGAGCATTTTTCCACAGGTATTCACGCACTTTTGCCAGCAGGCTGGCGTCTTCGGCAAAGCGCTCCATCAGGATATAGCGCGCACCATCCAGCGCCGCTTTGCTGTCGGGCACCCCTTTATCGGCGTCAACATAGCCCGCAGCCAGCTGCTCAGGATGGTGTTCTGGCTCCTGCCACAGCGTGTCGGCCAGCGGTTGCAGACCGGCTTCTATGGCGATCTGCCCGCGCGTGCGGCGCTTCTGCTTATACGGCAGGTAGAGATCTTCGAGTTCGGTTTTGCTCAGCGTGGCGTTAATCGCCGCGGCCAGCTCGTCGGTCAGTTTGCCCTGATCGGCGATGGATTTCAGAATGGACTGGCGGCGGTCGGCGAGTTCGCGCAGGTAGCCAAGGCGGGTTTCCAGCTGGCGCAGCTGGGTGTCGTCCAGCCCGCCGGTCACTTCCTTACGATAACGTGCGATAAACGGCACGGTATTACCTTCGTCCAGCAGGCGAACAGCGGCTTCAACCTGTTCAGCTCGGGCCTGCAGTTCACTTGCAATCAGGCGGCTCAGCGAATCTTTCATCATTGGGATACTTTAATGGCTTAAGAAATTGGCAATAGTTATACGGATTGCAGCGGCAGAATGCTACTAAACAGGCCGCCGCGGCGCGGATTAGGATTCTTTAACGTAGCGGATGTCGTTGACGTACCACAGCGCTTCACCGACCGGCGTTTGCACGGTGGCGGCATCGCCGACCTCCTTCTTCAGCAGGGCGCGCGCCATCGGTGAGTCGATGGAAATGTAATCGTTGCGGCCAAAAATTTCGTCATAGCCGACGATGCGAAAACGCTTGATCTCCCCGTCGTCATTCTCCACTTCCACCCAGGCGCCAAAGAACACTTTGCCATCCTGCTGCGGACTGTAATCGACGATGCGCAGCTGCTCCAGGCACTTGGTCAGGTAGCGCACCCGGCGGTCAATTTCCCGCAGGCGCTTCTTGTTGTACTGATAGTCGGCGTTTTCACTGCGGTCGCCGAGGCTGGCTGCCCAGGTCACCTTCTTCGTCACTTCCGGGCGCTCTTCGCGCCAGAGAAAATCCAGCTCTTTCTTCAGCAGATTGTAGCCTTCACGGGTAATCAGTTTTGTTTTCATCGTTCAGCCATCATCGTCGCGGTTTGCCCGCTATTTTGTGATGCCCGGCGTGCGGATGCAAATCACGCATTGCGAATTATCCCCGAACGTTACTGCTTGTTTGTTCTGACAAATACCGCACGTGAACTTTGTGCTTCAGCCGTGGTTTTTTGCCAGAATTTCAAGATAAGCTGCTGTTTAATATGCTTTGTAACAATTTCGGCTACAATATAAACCATTATTGACTGTTACATTCAGGCATCTTTTTTGAAAATACCAGCTCAGGCAATAGCGCCTTTGGGAGTCACTCAATGCAAGAAAATTACAAAATCCTGGTGGTCGATGATGACATGCGTTTACGTGCGCTACTGGAACGCTATCTGACCGAACAGGGTTTCCAGGTGCGTAGCGTGGCGAATGCCGAGCAGATGGACCGTCTGCTGACGCGTGAATCCTTCCATCTGATGGTGCTGGACCTGATGTTGCCGGGCGAAGATGGCCTGTCTATCTGCCGCCGTCTGCGCAGCCAGAGCAACCCGATGCCGATCATTATGGTGACCGCGAAAGGCGAAGAAGTGGACCGTATCGTCGGGCTGGAAATCGGCGCGGACGACTACATTCCTAAGCCTTTCAATCCGCGTGAGCTGCTGGCGCGTATCCGTGCCGTGCTGCGCCGTCAGGCCAATGAGCTGCCGGGTGCCCCGTCGCAGGAAGAGGCGGTGATTGCCTTTGGTAAGTTCAAGCTGAACCTCGGTACGCGTGAGATGTTCCGTGAAGATGAGCCTATGCCACTCACCAGCGGTGAGTTTGCGGTACTGAAAGCGCTGGTCAGCCACCCGCGTGAACCGCTGTCGCGTGACAAGCTGATGAACCTGGCGCGTGGCCGCGAGTACAGTGCGATGGAGCGTTCTATCGACGTGCAGATCTCCCGCCTGCGCCGCATGGTGGAAGAAGATCCGGCGCATCCGCGCTACATCCAGACCGTCTGGGGCCTGGGTTATGTCTTCGTGCCGGACGGCAGTAAGGCATGAGGCGACTCCGCTTCTCTCCCCGCAGTTCATTTGCCCGCACGCTGCTGTTGATCGTTACCTTGCTGTTTGTCAGCCTGGTAACGACCTATCTGGTGGTGCTTAACTTTGCCATTCTGCCCAGCCTGCAGCAGTTTAACAAAGTGCTGGCGTATGAAGTGCGCATGTTGATGACCGACCGGCTGCAGCTGGAAGACGGCACGCAGCTGGAAGTGCCACCGGCATTTCGCCGTGAGATATACCGCGAGTTGGGCATTTCGCTGTATACCAACGCGGCGGCGGAAGAGAGCGGATTACGCTGGGCGCAACACTACGAATTCCTCAGCCAGCAGATGGCGCAGCAGCTCGGTGGCCCAACCGATGTGCGCGTCGAGGTGAATAAAAACTCACCGGTGGTCTGGCTGAAAACCTGGCTGTCGCCCGATATCTGGGTGCGCGTGCCGCTGACCGAAATCCATCAGGGCGACTTCTCGCCGCTGTTCCGCTACACGCTGGCGATCATGCTGCTGGCGATTGGCGGTGCGTGGCTGTTTATCCGCATCCAGAACCGACCCCTTGTGGAGCTGGAGCACGCTGCGCTGCAGGTGGGTAAAGGGATTATTCCGCCGCCGCTGCGCGAGTATGGCGCGTCCGAGGTGCGTTCAGTTACCCGGGCTTTTAACCAGATGGCTTCCGGCGTTAAGCAGCTGGCCGATGACCGTACCCTGCTGATGGCCGGGGTCAGTCACGATCTGCGTACCCCGCTGACGCGTATCCGTCTGGCGACCGAGATGATGTCGGAGCAGGACGGCTACCTTGCGGAGTCGATTAACAAAGATATCGAAGAGTGTAATGCGATTATCGAACAGTTTATCGACTACCTGCGCACCGGCCAGGAGATGCAGTTTGAGCGTGCCGACCTCAACAGCGTGCTGGGCGAAGTGGTGGCCGCAGAGAGCGGCTACGAGCGTGAAATTGAAAATGCGGTGATGTCCGCCGAGCTGATGCTGGATATCAACCCGCTGGCCATCAAACGTGCCGTGGCGAATATGGTGGTTAACGCTGCCCGTTATGGTAACGGCTGGATTAAAGTCAGCTCCGGACGCGAGTTGCAGCGCGGTTGGTTCCAGGTGGAAGATGACGGCCCGGGCATTGAGCCGGACCAGCTGAAGCATCTGTTCCAGCCGTTTGTGCGCGGCGATAGCGCGCGCAGCACCAGCGGCACCGGCCTCGGCCTGGCGATTGTGCAACGTATTATCGATGCGCATCAGGGAACGCTGGAGATCGGCAAGAGCGATAAAGGCGGTCTGCGCATTCGTGCTTACCTGCCGCTGCCTCCGGCCAGTTTGCCCGGCCCGGTGGCGTAATCGGAAACCGGGTAGGGGCGTGGCATGCCGCGCCCGGTTAATCCGTGTTAACGTGACCAAAAAACAGCTCGGCAATCTTCGCATTGTCGATCGTCTCCCCGCTTAACGTCCGCACCAGGAACTCACTGCCCAGCAGCTGCAAAGAGATCACAATATCGGGCTGCACGCGCTTAATCTTCTGCAGATGTTGACTGTCGTTCACCAGGCAGATGGTGCGCGTTGCGCTACCGCCCGCCTCTTTTGCCGCCAGCACGATAAACGCATTCTCCGAATCATCGTTGCGCAGAGCGAGGATAAACTTCGCGTGCGCCGATCCCGCATCCGTTAACACTTCCGAGCTGGAAGGATCGCCGATGACCAGGTCAGTATCCGGCGGATACTGGTGCGCCAGCCCTTCCGGTACAATCACCGTTAACGCTTCCCCGCGCTGCTTCAGGCCGAGATAGACGCTGTGCGCCAGCGGCGTGGCACCGGCGATAATAAAATGATTTTTACGCATCACGCGGGTAAACCTCCCTTTGATAATTCTTTTCATATTGCCGCCCAGCACCGGGCCGATAATTACGCTGACCGACGTGGCAAACACGGTGATGCCCAGCAGAATAATGGAGACGGTAAACAGGCGCGCATGGGGGGTGAGCGGCACGATATCGCCAAAGCCTGCCGTCGACATACTGACGATTGAATAGTAGAACGCCATGGTGAGATCGCTGATGTGTGGCCGGAACTCTTCGCCGAGGTACAGCGAGCCTAGTACGCCATACATCAGCAGCGAGGTGATGCTGAGCAGGGCAAACAGGCTGCCTGCGGCCAGGCTGGCATGATGAAAGCGCCGCCAGAACCACAGCAGCAGCAGGGTGTTGCCGAGTGTGGCATACAGCAGCAGGTGGCGCGTATGCGGGTTGTTAAGTTCAAACAGCATCATCGCCAGCAGCAGCAGCAGTGAGAAAGCCCAGGCGATGCGCGCGCGCAGCAGTAAACCACAGCCGATAATCATCAGGCTCAGGCCGAGCATAAAGCGCGGGATCTCCAGCAGGCCAAACACCAGCAGGGCATTTTTCCAGGTGGTAAAACCGTCAATCACACCGGGCACGGAGTGCCATGCGTGGTGCAGGGAAGGGTGCAGAAAAAGATAGCCATTTATCGTCACCAGGCAGGCCAGCAGGTGAACGGGGTTAAACAGATAAAGCGTGTGGTGCAGCAGGCGTTTCACGTCACTGTGTTTCCAGAGCCAGGTCGGGATCCTATTTTAGCAGTTTGTCAGGTCGGACAATGAGTAATGTGCGGTAGGAGGCTGCTGGGTTTAAGTCAAAATGGGTCGACCGGAAAAAAGGGTCGACCCCTACGGCATTCTTGCAGTTGTAGGGGCAGACCTCTTTTTCGGTCGCCCCGTGATTATTTTCAGAGAGCAGGTCCGGCCTTCACCAGCGCCTCACCGGCATGCGTGTCGGTGAACTTATCGAAGTTGGTGATAAAGCGTTGCGCCAGGTCGCGGGCTTTCACTTCCCAGTCGGCGGCGCTGGCGTAGGTGTTACGCGGATCGAGCAGGTGGCTGTCGACGCCCGGCAGCGCCAGCGGTATCTCAAGGTTGAAAATCGGCAATGTTGCCGTCTCCGAATGGGCGATTTCACCGCTGAGGATCGCGTTGATGATGGCGCGGGTATCCTTCAGCGAGATGCGCTTGCCGCTGCCGTTCCAGCCGGTATTCACCAGCCAGGCTTCCGCTCCCGCGGCCTGCATGCGCTTCACCAGCACTTCAGCGTACCGGGTAGGGTGCAGCGTCAGGAACGCGGCGCCAAAGCAGGCGGAGAAGGTTGGGGTGGGCTCGGTCACGCCGCGCTCGGTGCCCGCCAGTTTGGCGGTAAAGCCGGACAGGAAGTGATACTGCGTCTGTTCTGGCGTCAGGCGCGACACCGGCGGCAGCACGCCAAAAGCATCGGCGGTCAGAAAGATCACTTTCTTCGCATGGCCTGCTTTTGATACCGGCTTAACAATGTTGTCGATGTGGTAGATCGGGTAGGAAACGCGGGTGTTTTCGGTTTTGCTGCCGTCGTCGTAATCCACCGTGCCATCGGCGCGCACCACCACATTTTCCAGCAGCGCGTCGCGGCGGATAGCGTGATAGATCTCGGGTTCAGCCTGCTCGGACAGCTTGATGGTTTTGGCATAGCAGCCGCCTTCAAAGTTAAACACGCCGTCGTCGTCCCAGCCGTGCTCGTCATCACCAATCAGCTGGCGCTGCGGGTCGGTCGACAGGGTGGTTTTGCCCGTGCCGGACAGGCCAAAGAACACCGCCACATCGCCTTTTTCACCGACGTTGGCCGAACAGTGCATCGCTGCAATGCCCTTAAGCGGCAGCAGGTAGTTCATGATGGCGAACAGCCCTTTTTTCATCTCGCCGCCATACCAGGTACCGCCAATCAGCTGGATTTTCTCCGTCAGGTTAAACGCCACAAAGTTCTCTGAATGCAGCCCCTGAGCCTGCCAGTCCGGGTTGGTGCATTTCGCCCCGTTCATCACCACAAAGTCAGGCTTAAAGTCTGCCAGACCCTGCGCATCCGGGCGGATAAACATGTTTTTGACGAAGTGGGCCTGCCAGGCGACTTCGGTAATAAAGCGCACGCTCAGGCGGCTGTCCGGGTTGGCGCCGCACCAGGTATCGACCACAAATAAGCGCTTACCAGAGAGCTGGGTGGTGACGAGGTTTTTCAGCGACTGCCAGTTCTCCTGCGACAGCGGCTGATTGTCATTCTTGCCTTTACCCTGGTCATTCCACCACAGCGTGTCGCGCGTGACGTCATCGCGCACGATATATTTATCTTTTGGCGAGCGGCCGGTAAAAATACCGGTATCGACGGCAACCGCGCCTGATTGGGTCACTATTCCGCGTTCAAAACCCTGTAAACCGGGCTGGGTTTCTTCCTTAAACAGCGTGTCATAATCGGGGTTATGAACTACCTCAACCGTATCAGTGATGCCATAAGCAACGAGGTCCTGCTTGGTCAGGTCGTTAGCGCGCATGTTACTGCTCCTTTGTCGGTTTTTTGTACTGCTGCAGATGTAGGGATGTTTCGACGATTTTGCCGTAATGCCTGGCACATTCGGGCGGCTGGCACCGTGACGATCGCGCGCAGTTTACACCTGTCAGACGACAGAGAAAGAGGCAAAAGGAAGAAATGAGAGGCGGCACGCGATTCGCTGTAAAGCGGCGAGATTTGTTTCATTTATTAACTAAAGTAAGTGCGATAAGCCAGTGATAAATATCGTGGAATGGCGCGTGAAATGGTTGAAAACTCGGCATATTGGCGATAGAAAATATCGCATTTTTTTGCTACGAGAAGTTTGTTTGCGCAGCAGGAGAGTGCAGGGCCAGGAAAACCTGGCCCGAGGGATTAGTGAACCTGTTGGTCCCCGGCAGCGGAATCATTACGGATGGCCGCGATGTCTACGCTGTCAAAGACGTAGTGGTTGCCGCAGTAGTCACAGTGCATGTCGATCTCACCGTCTTCCTGCAGGATCTGATCCACTTCTTCCGGCGGCAGCGTGCTCAGCACATCACCACAGCGCTCGCGCGAGCAGGTGCATTTAAAGCAGACGTTTTGCGGCTCGAACAGCGTGACTTCTTCCTCGTGGAACAGGCGCCACAGCACCTCGTTCGCCGGCAGGTCCAGCAGCTCTTCGGTCTTGATGGTTTCCGTCAGCGTCGCCAGATGGTTGAACTCATCCAGGCTGGCATCCTGCGCGGGCAGCACCTGCAGCAGAATGCCGCCTGCGCCCGCTTTGCCTTCACTTTCGCCGGTGCGGATAAACAGACGGGTTGGCAGCTGCTCAGAGCGCATGAAGTAGTCCTCAAGACACTCTGCCAGCGTTTCGCCTTCCAGCCCAACCACGCCCTGATAGCGCTCACCCTCTTTTGGCGAGATGGTGATCACCAGGTAGCCATTACCGACCATCTCTTTCAGGCTGCTGCCGTCAGCAATCTCGCCCTGCATACGGGCCACGCCGCGCATCTCCTGCTGATTATTACCGTTAATAACCGCCATATTCAGTGCGCCATCACCCTGCAGCTGGACCGTGATGTCGCCGTCAAACTTCAGGGTGGCGGTCAGCAGGCTGGTCGCCACCAGCAGCTCGCCAAGCACCTGCTGCACCGGCTGTGGGTAGTCGTGGCCGTCGATAATCTCGCGCCAGGTCTGGGAAATACCTACCAGTTCGCCACGCACGGCGTGATTTTCAAACAGGAAGCGGTGCATCTGGTCTTGCTGGGACATAAGTTTTTCTCTCTTTAATGGCGCGTTATTCGTCGCCAGAATTTTTAAATTTCATCAGGTCGCGACGCTCCTTTTTATCCGGGCGTCGGTCCGGGTGCGGCATACTGAGCGCATTCATCTTGCGTGCCTGCGCGACCTTTTCCCGTTTTTCAATACTTTCTGCCGTCTCGCGATACAGCTGCTGGGCAATCGCTGCCGGACCGCGCTTGTCACTGACGCTTTCAATCACCACGGTGCGCTGATCATTACCCTGGCGCAGCACCAGCTCGGCATCAACTTCAACCAGCTTGCTGGGTTTGCTGCGCTGGCCGTTGTAATGCACCTTGCCGCCTTCGATCATTTCGCGTGCCGCAGCACGGGTTTTATAAAAGCGGGCGGCCCAGAGCCATTTATCGAGGCGCACCCCTTCTGTGGGTTTCTCTTTCATCGCTGGGTTCCTTTTTGGATTCACCTTATATATGGGGCTAACGCCATAAATCAAGGCGCGTTGCGCTGGATACTCACGCGCAACGTGTTCAGGCAGGTAAAGCGGAGAGTGTCAGCCTTAAAAATAGCACAGATGCGGCGATGCTCAGAACATCGGCCGCACGGTCTGGATGTCGCTTAACGAGTGGTTAAAGCACTTCTCATAATACTGATGAATTTCCATCATTCGCACGCGGTGGCGATGCATGCGGCGCAGCGCCAGCAGGCTGTTAATCACCAGGCTCAGCGCCAGCACCAGCAGTAACAGGCTGCTGGCAAGATAGCGCCACAGGGTGAGGCTATCCGGTTCACTGTGCAGCGCGATGTGGCGCGTGCCGTTGGCATCGGTGGTGATGCTGGTAATAATGCCGCTGGCGCTAAACGGAGTGTGCAGCAGCATGCCGGAGAGGCGCTGCAGTTCCGGCCACTGGTCCGGCGCGTTGTAATCAAACAGTGAGACCGCCGGGGCTGGCTGATTAACGAACTGACGGCCCTCATCGCTGAGGATCAGGAAGCCGCCCGGGGGAGGGCTGTTCAGCGCTTCTGCCGCGCGGCGCGTTTCGCGATAGAAGAAGGAGGAGGTGGCGGTATTGACCAGATTTTCCAGCGCTTCTGCACTGACCGGGCGCAGCAGCACGTTCATGCCGTTCAGCGCGCCGGAGTTAGCGCGGTGCACCAGCGTTTGCCAGTCTTTAGCATTGCCCAGGTTTACCAGCGCATTTTTCAGGCGCACGCAGTCCTGCTCCTGGCTGCACAGATCCTGGGTCTTCTGCACGATATCGGAGAAGTCATCCAGCAGGATCATGCCCGACTTCTGAATGGCGGTCGCCAGCTGCGGGTTAAGTTTCGGGTCGGTACTGGACTGCGGGTGCAGCTGCATGCTGGTGGTGTCCAGCAGCGCCGTCGCCTTATCGATAATATCGGACTGCGGCAGCGGCAGCGGTTCCGCATTGTTCCAGTACATGGCCGAACAGTCGAACGGCATAAACGCATAGCTGCGGTTGCCCTGATAGGTCGCCGGAATCGAACACATTCCGCTGCCGTTCACCTTCAGGCTGTCGCCGACGTGCAGCGGGGCTTTTTCCAAATCGCTGACCTGGGTAACCTGCAAACTTTCCGTGCCTTTGATCCACGCCAGGCTCAGTTTCAGCGGCATGCTGAGTGGGATCCAGCTTATCAGCAGCGCCAGCAGGATCAGCGAGCCCACCGCCAGCACCACGTTTTTACGCCAGCGCTGGATAGGGAAGTTGCGCACCTCATCCTGCAGCGAGAGGAAGCGGCCCTGGCGCACTACCTGGCGGTTGAGGTAGATATCAATTTCAGTGGTCTGGCCAAGGTCCTGGGCGACATACGGTTGCCAGTGCGGCGGGTAGATTAAGTCGATAATGCCGAGCGAGATATTGCTGGCCTGCCCCTGATTAGATTCGCCAAACAGCCCCCAGCGCTTCGGCGCGCCGCGCAGGCAGTGAATTTCGCGCAGATCATTTTCGCCAGGGCGGCGATAGATAAACCAGACACTGACCGCGATGATGGCAACGCCCGCCAGGATCAGCCACGGCATCAACACTATCGGCCCGACCAGGCTGATAAAGAACAGCAGCAGCGCGATACAGATGGCGACCGCTTCACGCGTGCCGTCAGGGCGGCTCAGCGCGTACTCTTCTGCACTCTCTTTGCGCACGCTCAGCAGCTCAATATTTTCGCCCTCTTCCTTACGGATAGAGGCATTCTGCCCGGTGGCGCGCACCATTGGCGTCAGCGCGGGCGCTTCCCAACTGTACTGCGTCAGCGAGTGACCATTAAGTGAGATCACCAGCGGAATAGTTTGCGTTTTGATCAGCTCAACGTAGTTCTCTTCCGCGATATGTTGTTCCCACAGCGGCGGCAGATGCACTTCGACGGCATCAAGGTAGTAGCGCCACTTGTGGGGTTCATCGGTAGAGAGGCCGTAGCGGGTAATCGAGCGGGTGACGGGGTAGACATTGTTGCTTTGCGAGGTGAGCACCAGATGGTCTGGCGAACTGCTGGCTCCGCTGGGCAGAGTCTGACTTTGGCTGCCCAACTGCGCCACGTAGCGTTCAACCGCCGCGCGCTCTTCGTTGCTCAGCTTGCGATAGGGGGGACTGATAAATGGCAGTGGTTTCGCCAACGGCGGGCGATGCCGCATAGCGTACCAAAAGAAACAACCTGCCGTTACCGAGCAGGCCAGCATTACAGCCAATATGATGACTATTGTGCTCATGCTTCCCTCATTCCTGCCACAATGCTCCTGTCGACGTTCTCGCGTAAGACTGTGTCATATTTAACCCAATTGTGGCGAGTTTAAACAGTGCTGGCTGTCAGCTGTGTGATTAAAAATAGCGCTAAAAATCATAAAATTAGAATAATTGTATACCATGGCCGATGTAGATGTTACCAGGCATTTGGCGGTTTAAGTATCGGCATATTCCTATTTATTAGTCTGATAATTGACATTCTTTAAAAGATTTTTCTCATGTTTACAATGATTTGTTATAAATAAGTAAAATGATTCATGCGATGATTGGTTTCCTGCGGCGGCTACCGCACAATGGACAATAACACGGTCAGCACCTGAATTCGCCGGGTGGATGACGCTCACTTTTTGGCTTTTCGCTGGGGCCCTTATGACCAGACAATTACAAAAACCTGCCATCCTCAATGTTGAGGTCGCAGCGCGATCAAAACTGTTCACGGTGGAATCGGTCGACCTTGAGTTCAGCAACGGCCAGCGCCGGGTCTATGAGCGCATGCGATCTTCAGGCCGGGAAGCGGTGCTGATCGTGCCGATTATCGATAATCATCTGATCCTGATCCAGGAGTACGCGGTCGGGCTTGAAAGCTACGAACTGGGCTTCCCGAAAGGATTGATCGACCCCGGTGAAACGCCGTTTGACGCCGCTAACCGCGAACTGAAAGAGGAGGCGGGCTTTGGGGCGCATCAGCTGCATCAGCTGAGCAAGTTGACCATGGCGCCGTCCTATTTCTCCAGCCAGATGAACATCGTGGTGGCGGAAGGGCTATACCCGGAAAAGCTGGAGGGTGACGAGCCGGAACCGCTACCGCAGCTGCGCTGGCCGCTGGACAATCTGCTGGCGCTGCTGGAGGAGCCGGACTTCCGCGAGGCGCGCAACGTCAGCGCGCTGTTCCTGGTGCGCGAGTGGCTGGTGAAGCAGGGCAGGTTAACGTATTAAAAAAATGCCGGGCGATTGCCCGGCATTTTTGTATCAGAACAGCTCGTGGCTTTCGCCGTTGTCCATCAGCGTGGTGCCCACGTCATGCACTGAATACTCCGTCGGCTGGGTGCCGTTGATAAAGTACTCGTCGCGAGTGTTGCCGCCGCCGTTCGCCAGCTTGCCGGTGCTGCGGTCAATCTTCACCGTCACTACCCCTTCCGGCGGCGTCAGCGGCTGCAGCGGAACGCCGTCCAGCGCCGCTTTCATGTAATCATCCCAGGCTGGCTGTGCGCTCTTGGCGCCGCCTTCATAGCCGGAGATCTGATCTTTAATCGCCCCGGAAGCCGTGGTGCGCCCCAGATCGCGGCGGTGGTCGTCAAAGCCGATCCACACCGATGTCACCACCCCAGGACCGTAACCGGAGAACCAGGCATCCTTCGAGCTGTTAGTGGTACCGGTTTTACCGCCGATATCATTACGCTTGAGGTCACGTCCGGCGCGCCAGCCGGTACCCATCCAGCCCGGTTCGCCGAAGATGTTGGAGTTCATCGCGCTCTTGATCAGGAACGACAGCGGCGTGTTAATCACGTGCGGGGCATACTCCGGCTGCTCGTCCTGCTTGTGCTGAGGAACCTGCTCCAGCTCCGGTTTCGGTACCGCAGGATTCGTGCCTTCCTGCGAAACCGCGACGTTTTCCACGCTGTCTTCACTCAGCGCCACCGCTTTTTTAGTTTCGCCGTAGATCACCGGTAAATTGCACTCCGGGCAGGCCACTTTCGGCTTCTCTTCAAAGACTTTATTCCCCTCTTCATCCTCGATGCGGGTAATAAAGTACGGGTCTACCAGGAAGCCGCCGTTAGCCATCACCGAGTACCCGCGCACCATCTGCAGCGGCGTAAAGGCCGCCGAGCCAAGCGCCAGCGATTCGGTGTGCACGATGTTCTGAGCCGGGAAGCCAAAGCGCTGTAAATATTCCGCGGCGTAGTCGACGCCCATGGCGCGCATGGCGCGCACCATCACGACGTTCTTCGACTCACCCAGCCCCTGACGCAGGCGAATCGGGCCGGCGTAGCTGTTAGGCGAGTTTTTCGGGCGCCAGTCGGCACCGGCACCGGCATCCCAGCGGGAAATCGGCACATCGTTGAGGATCGACGCCAGCGTCAGGCCACGATCCATGGCGGCGGTGTAGAGGAACGGTTTGATATTGGAACCGACCTGGCGCAGCGCCTGGGTTGCGCGGTTGAACTTGCTCAGGTTGAAGTCGAAACCGCCGACCAGCGCGCGCACTGCGCCGTCATGCGGGTCGAGCGACACCAGTGAAGAGTTGACGTCCGGCACCTGAGCCAGCTGCCAGTCGTTGTCGACTTTACGTACCCAGATCTGCTGGCCCGGCTGCAATACCTGGCTGACCGAGCGCGGAGTGGCGCCCTGTAAGGTATCGGACTTGTAAGGACGCGCCCAGCGCACCGCAGCCAGATTGAGCGCGATGTTGCTGCCGTCACGCATCGCCACGGTAGCTTCATCACTGCTGCTGGCGGTCACTACCGCCGGGAACAGCGGGCCGTAAACCGGCAGCGCTTTCAGCGTTTTCAGGATCTGAGCGTGATCCCACGCAGGCTGGCCGGCCTTCCACAGTTCGCTGGACGGGCCGCGATAGCCGTGGCGCATATCATAGGCAATGACGTTGTCCTGCACCGAGTCCTGCGCCGCCAGCTGCAGCTTGCGGGTCACGGTGGTGTAAACCTTGTAGCCGTCGTTATAGGCGTTCTCGCCATAACGTTTAATCATCTCCTGGCGCACCATTTCGGTCAGATACGGTGCGGAGAAGGCGATTTCCGGCGCGTGATAGTGCGCCACCAGCGGCGTGTTGCGCGCTTCGGTGTACTGCGCCTGGCTGATGTAATGCTGGTCAAGCATGCGCGCCAGCACGGTGTTGCGGCGCTGTACGGCACGATCGTGCGAGTAAAGTGGGTTAAAGGTCGACGGCGCTTTAGGCAGGCCGGCGATCATCGCCATTTCACTCAACGACAGCTGATCAACATTCTTACCAAAGTAAACCTGTGCCGCCGCCCCCACGCCGTAAGCGCGATAGCCGAGGTAGATTTTGTTCAGATACAGCTCAAGGATCTCGTCTTTACTCATCATCTGCTCAATGCGGATGGCGAGGAAAGCCTCCTTGATCTTACGCATCAGCGTGCGTTCGGGGCTGAGGAAGAAGTTACGCGCCAGCTGTTGAGTGATGGTACTGGCACCCTGCGAAGCATGGCCGGAAACCAGAGCAATACTTGCTGCACGGAAGATGCCGATCGGATCGACGCCGTGATGCTCGTAGAAGCGGCTATCTTCGGTCGCGATGAAGGCTTTCACCATCTGCGGCGGGATTTCCTGCAGGGTCAGAGGAATACGGCGTTTTTCACCGTACTGCGCGATAAGCTCGTTATCGGCACTGTAAACCTGCATAGGCGTCTGCAGACGCACATCTTTCAGCGTGGCGACATCGGGCAGCTGCGGCTCTATATATTTGTATAAACCATAGATCGAGCCTGCTCCCAGCAAAATGCAACACACTGCAAGGATCAATAAATACTTTACGAACTTCACCTGATATTTCCCATTTAAAGTCGATTGGGCAGTTTATAAACAATCGCGCGGTAGTATAAAGGCAAGCCAGTACCTTGGATACGTCCTTTTGTAACTGACGATAAGGAGATCGCGTCAATGGCTTTTCAGACATGGCAAGTTGGGTTGGATATTCAAAACGGGCAGTTGTGCGCCCTCGGCATCCAGCGCCGTCGAAACGGCTGGCAGCTGCGCCACTGGTGGCAGCATACGTTGCCGCAAGATACGTTAAGTCATGGCCTGGTGCAACGGCAGGACATTCTGGTCGCCCTGCTGCAGCGCTGGCGCAGGCAACTCCCTTCCCGTATCTCACTGCGGGTCGGTTTCCCGCCACAGCTGGTGATGCAGCGCCAGCTGGCTCTTCCCACCACGCCATTACGTGAGCCAGAGCGTAGCAGCTACATCACGGCGGCGGCGAGGCGATTTTTCCCAATTGCACCGGAGGCACTGGCGCTCGATTACCGCCGCGGGCGGGGAGCCGATGCGCCTGTCTACCTGACGGCGGCGCGCCAGGAGGCGCTGCACAGCTGGCAAAACTGCCTGCAGCTGGCGGGCCTGACCCCGCAGGTGCTGGAGCTGACTCCGGCCGCCCTGTTCGCGCTGGCGGACAGCCTGCGGCTCGATCCTGGCGCCGCGCTGGTACATCGCCTCAGCGACCACTGGCTGTGGTTCGCGCCGCAGCATCGCGAGCAGCCCTGGGGCTGGTGCCCGTTGGAGGATACCCCGGACTTCGCTACCCTGCAGCAGCGTTATCTGCAGCAGAGTAGCGCGCTGTGGTACAGCTCGGCGCTGGCGGAGAGCTGCCCGCCGGGCACTCAGCCACTGACCCCCTTAAGCGTGCTGCAGAGCTATCAGCCGCCGATGCCCGCGTTTGAGGGCGCGTTTGCCCTGGCGACCGGGCTGGCGCTGCGCCCGGAGGATTGCTGATGGTATGGGTAAATCTGCTGCCCTGGCGACAGGCGGCTCTGCGGCAACGCGGGCGGTTGTGGGGCCTGCTGGCCCTGGGGGCCGTGCTGATGCTGGTGGGGTTACTGCTGGGCGGGGTGGCACAGCGCCGCCTCAATGAGCAGCAGACGCAGGGGCTGGCGACGGGGCGAACCGCGCTTAATCTGGCGACGCAGCTGAAAGCCCGCAGTGTGGCGGCGCAGCAGCAGCTCGCCCTGCTACAAAGTCAGCAGGCTGAACGGCAGCAGCGTCAGCAGCGGCTGGCCAGCTGGCAGCAGTTTGCCAGTTCGCTTGGCGCGGCATTCCCTGCCGATCTCTGGCTGCAGCAGATGGTGAAAGGCGAGCACAGCCTTGAGATTAACGGCTTCGCTAGCCGCATTGAAAGCCTGCATCAGCTGCGCCAGCAGCTGGAGAATATGCCGATGTTTCGCCAGGTGACGCTGGGGCAGATACAGCGTAGCCGCGATCGTGCGCTGGAATTCACCCTGCAGGCGCAGCTTCCTGGCGCTAAGGACCGCGCGGATGACTAACCACTGGTTGACCGGCTGGCTGCAGACCGGGGCCTGGCTGCGGGTGGTGAGCTTTACGCTCGCGGCACTGCTGCTGGCTGGCCTGCTGTGGCTGTGCTGGCTGCATCCGGCGCAGCGGTAGCAGCAGACGCTGGAGCAGCAGCAGCGTCTGCAGGCGCGGCGTTACTCCAGTCAGATCTCCGCACTGCGTTTGCAACCTGCGTTGCAGACGGTGCAGCAGCAGATTACCCAACTCCAGCAGCAGAGCGAACCCGCTAAGGCGCATCTCTTCTCACTCCCCAGGCTGCTGGCGCACAGCGGGGCGGCGCTTGAGCACTGGCACCCCGCGCCGCACGGCGGAGAGCTGGCCCTGACGCTAAGCTGGGCGCAGTTCGGCGCTCTGCTGGGCTATCTCACCACCCTGCAACCGGGCGTAGAAATCCCGCGCTTCCGCCTGAAGCGGGCGGGGGCGCGGCTGCATCTGGTGCTGGAGCTTAGCGATGCGTCCTAGATTCGCGCTGCTGCTGTTACTGCTGGCGTGCGGCAGCCACGCGCGCGACCCTTTCTTTTTGCAGGAGAGCCGCTGCCAGCCAGTGACCGCTGATGCGGCAGCGGGCTGGCGCCTGCTTGGCATCGTTGGCCGCCCGGGCCACTACCATGCCTGGCTGCGTTCACCGCAGGGCAGCACGCTGCACGGCCAGATCGGCGACGCGCTGCCAGCGACCGCGTGGCAGCTTGCCGCTATCGACCGGCTCAGCGCCTCGCTCTCCCCCTCGCAGGATTGCCCGCCCGCGATAACGCTGACGTTAAAAGGACAACAATATGCACAGGATGCTCTGTCTCTGGCTGGCGCTGATCAGCCCACTCTCACTGGCGCAGGCGCCGCTGTCACTGGCGTTCGATGATGCGCCTGTCGGCCAGGTGTTACAGGCGCTGGCGGACTATCAGCAGCTGAATCTGGTGGTGGCCCCCGGCGTGGAGGGCAACCTCTCGCTGCGGTTGAAGGGCGTGCCGTGGCAGCAGGCGCTGTCTCTGGTGATGAAAATGGGGCGGCTGACCACGCAGCAGCAGGGCAACGTGCTGCTGGTCTATCCCGAAAGCTGGCAGCAGGAGGAGCAGCGTAAAGCCGATGCCCGGCGTGAGGAACAGCAGCAAAATCTGCCGCTGCACAACCTGACGCTGACCTTGCAGCATGCGGATGCGGCAGCGGTCAACGCCAGCCTGCAAAATGAGCGCGCCCGGCTGATGACGGCGCGCGGCAGCATTACGCTGGATAGCCGCACCAACAGCCTGCTGCTGCGCGATACCGATCGCGCACTGCAAGAGGCTGAACGCTGGGTGCGCCAGCTGGATGTGCCGCTGGAGCAGATTGAGCTGGCGGCGCAGATTGTCACCATCAGCGAAGAGAACCTGCGCGAGCTGGGCGTGAACTGGGGGCTGAGCGGAGAAGAGCAGGTGGCGAGCGCGCTGCGCACCAGCCAGCTGCGGGTCGATCTCGGGGTGCCTCATCCGGCCGGGCGCGTGGGCTTCACGCTGGCCAGGCTTGACGGTCGCCTGCTGGACCTTGAGCTGAGCGCGCTGGAGAGTGAGCATCAGGCGGATATTATTGCCAGCCCGCGCTTATTTACCTCGCACCAGCAGACGGCCAGCATTAAGCAGGGCACCGAGATCCCCTATGAGGTGGCGACCGGCAACAGCGGCTCCACCACCATGGAATTTAAAGAAGCGATGTTGGGAATGGAAGTGACGCCGGTGGTGCAGGCCAATGGTCGGATTTTGCTGAAACTGCACATTTCGCAAAATATGCCCGGGCGCAACATGCGCAGCGGCGTGAATGAGGTGCTCACCATCGATAAGCAGGAGATCGACACGCAGGTGATCCTGAAGGACGGTCAGACGCTGGCGCTGGGCGGCATATTCCAGCAGCAGAGCGCGACAGGGCGCAGTAAAGTGCCGGTGCTTGGCGATATTCCGCTGCTCGGTGGCCTTTTTCGCCATGACGTGCGTGAGCAAAAAAGGCGCGAGCTGGTGATCTTTATCACGCCGAGATTAGTGCGCAGTGACTAATGCGGTTTTGGCGCCAAACGACAGAACCAGCATGTTTTTTCCCGAATTGGTCACAGTTGCGTTTGACGCAAGGGCGGAATTAGCTTACAAGGTTTAGCGATTTTGAATTATGGGCCAGGTGCCCGCAGCAGCGAATGCTTTTTAACCGTTTTTTATCGTGCGCAAGCGGCGTAGCCGATGCAACCACATCCGGCTGATAAATGAAGCGGACTGAAACGCGCCAAAATATTGCGTGCAATGGGCAAGGTAAATTTAATCGGTTGCCAAAACACCTTCAGTGTTGAGATAATTTTTAGTCTGACTCTCGCACTATCGCTCATGAGGTTTCAGTTCATGTCCTGCCTGGTTTAAGGCGGGGTATCATCAACGAATTGTCTTAGTAATACCGAAAAAATGGCAGAGAAACGCAATATCTTTCTGGTTGGGCCTATGGGTGCCGGCAAAAGCACTATTGGGCGTCAGTTAGCTCAACAACTCAATATGGAATTTTTCGATTCCGATCAAGAAATTGAGCGACGTACCGGAGCGGATGTGGGCTGGGTTTTTGACGTCGAAGGCGAAGAAGGCTTCCGCGATCGCGAAGAAAAAATCATCAATGAACTCACTGAAAAGCAGGGCATTGTGCTGGCGACTGGTGGCGGTTCCGTCAAGTCGCGCGAAACGCGCAATCGTCTCTCCGCCCGTGGCGTAGTGGTGTATCTTGAAACGACTATCGAAAAGCAACTGGCACGTACCCAGCGCGACAAAAAACGTCCGCTGCTGCAGGTGGATTCTCCACCACGCGAAGTGCTGGAAGCATTAGCTGATGAACGCAATCCCATGTACGAAGAGATTGCCGACGTTACCATTCGCACTGACGATCAGAGTGCGAAAGTGGTCGCTAATCAGATTATCAATATGTTGGAAAAGAGCTGAGTAACGCTCTGATGGCCCCGCGTGGGCGCAGCAAAAAAGGTGATACAGCGTCATGGAGAGGATTACCGTAACTCTTGGGGAGCGCAGTTACCCCATTACTATCGCCGCCGGGTTGTTTGCAGATCCGGCTTCTTTTTGGCCGCTTAAAGCGGGCGATCAGGCCATGCTGGTGACCAACCAGACGCTGGCTCCTCTCTATCTTGACGCGCTGCGTTCCCGCCTTGAAAGCGTGGGCGTGGTGGTAGACCAGGTGATTTTACCGGACGGCGAGCAGTTTAAGACGCTGGCGGTCATGGACCAGGTATTCACTGCACTTCTGGCAAAGCCACACGGCCGTGATACCACCCTGATTGCTTTGGGTGGTGGTGTGATCGGCGATTTAACCGGCTTTGCCGCGGCCAGCTACCAGCGTGGCGTGCGCTTTATTCAGGTGCCCACTACGCTGCTGTCGCAGGTCGACTCTTCCGTTGGTGGCAAAACTGCCGTCAACCATCCGCTCGGCAAAAATATGATTGGCGCGTTTTATCAGCCAGCGTCGGTGGTGGTCGATCTCGACTGCCTCAATACGCTGCCTGCCCGCGAACTCTCCTCTGGCCTGGCGGAAGTGATCAAATACGGCATTATTCTCGACGGCGAGTTCTTTAACTGGCTGGAGCAGAATCTTGATGCTCTGCTGGCGCTGGACGGCGCAGCGATGGCGTACTGTATTCGCCGCTGCTGCGAACTGAAAGCCGAGGTAGTGGCTGCCGATGAACATGAACACGGTCTGCGTGCGCTGCTGAATCTTGGCCATACTTACGGCCATGCGATTGAAGCACACATGGGCTACGGTAACTGGCTGCACGGTGAAGCGGTTGCCGCCGGGATGGTGATGGCAGCACGCAATGCCGAGCGTCTCGGGCAGTTCAGCTCACAGGATACCGACCGTATTATCGCGCTGCTGCAGCGTGCCGGTTTACCGGTGAACGGACCAGAAAGCATGGCGGCGGAAGATTATCTGCCGCACATGATGCGCGATAAAAAGGTGCTGGCTGGAAAACTGCGCCTGGTACTGCCACTGGCAATCGGCAAAGCCGAAGTGCGTAGCGGTGTGCCACATGATATGGTGCTGGCATCCATTCAGGATTGCCAAAAGTCCTGATAACAATGTGCAAGCCAGCCACTGGCAACACTGACAGATGTATCACCGTCCACAGGGTTTGGACGGCAACGCCGCTCTATGGGAGGAGGTTAAATGGACGAGTTTAAACCGGAAGACGAGTTAAAACCTGACACCAGCGACCGCCGCCCGACGCGGCCGCGCAAAGCGTCTTCTGCGCCGAAAGTGCCAGTTTCCCGCCAGCATATGATGATGGGCATCGGCATCCTGGTGCTGCTGCTATTGGTGCTGGGCATCGGCTCGGCGCTGAAATCACCGGACAGCGGCAGTGAGAAGAGTGCGCAGCAGCCTGCGGCTCCGGCCACCGGCGGCAGCACCGGCGGCGGTGAGAAAAATATCGATCTTTCCGGCTCCTCTTCCATGAGTGGGCAATCCGGTCAGCCGGCCACGACGGAGAACAGTGCGCCAGCCACAGGACAGCCTGCTTCACCGCAGGACGTCAGCGTGCCGCCTATCTCCCCAACGCCAACCGATGCGCCGCAGATGCAGACCCCTGCCAACCAGCAGCGTGTCGAATTGCCTGGCGATCTGAACAACGCGCTGAGCAATCAGCAGGGTCAGGTCGATGCAGCGGCGCAGGCCGGGCAGGGCGGTTCTTCCCTGCCAACCGGTGCTGCAACGGTGGCTCCCGGTGGTGAAACTCCGCGCCAGGTAACCAACAAACCTTCAGCGGCGAGCCGTCAGCCTGCGCGCCAGACAGCGCATACCGCCGCGACCCATGACAGCAAAGCGGCAACGGCGCACAAACCGGCCGCCAGCAAGCCCGCAGTGAAAGAGAGCAAGCCAGCGGCAACGGCTAGCCACAGCGGCGGCACGCCAGGCGGTAACTTTACCCTGCAGCTGAGCAGTGCTTCACGCTCTGACACGCTGAATGCGTGGGCGAAAAAACAGAATTTATCCGGCTACCATGTGTACCAGACAACGCGCAACGGTCAGCCGTGGTACGTGCTGGTCAGTGGCTCTTATGGCACGTCGGCCGAGGCTAAGCGTGCTGTTGCTTCGCTGCCCGCTGAAGTTCGCGCCCAGAATCCATGGGTGAAACCGGTCAGTCAGGTTAAAAAAGAAGCCGGTAAGTAATATTTTGCCGGGGTAACCCGGCATTTCCTCAAGTGTGTGAGCGTGCCAAAAGCACGTCGATCATTTAAAGCGCAGATATGCTGTCGGTGTAACCACAGCCTGATGAGTAAAGTAATAAACGACGGCATGAAAAAAAATCGCGCTTTTTTGAAGTGGGCTGGTGGCAAGTACCCGTTACTCGATGATATTCGACGCCATCTCCCGGAGGGGGATTGCCTGATCGAGCCGTTTGTCGGTGCCGGTTCAGTCTTCCTCAATACCCAATATTCCCGCTACATTCTGGCTGACATTAACAGCGACCTGATCAACCTCTATAACATCGTTAAAGAGCGTGCGGATGAGTTCGTTGCCGATGCGCGCGTGCTGTTTACGCCGCAGGGGAATGACTCCGAGGTCTATTATGCCTGTCGCCAGGAGTTCAATCAGTGTACTGATGCCTATCGCCGCGCGGTGCTGTTTCTCTACCTCAACCGCCACTGCTACAACGGGCTGTGCCGCTACAACCTGAGCGGTGAGTTCAACGTGCCGTTTGGCCGCTACCGCAAACCCTACTTCCCGGAAGATGAGCTTTACTGGTTCGCCGAGCGTGCGCAACATGCGACCTTTGTCTGTGAATCTTACGATGTTACGCTGGGGAAAGCGCGGCAGGGGGCGGTGGTGTATTGTGACCCACCTTATGCGCCGCTGTCGGCTACGGCCAACTTTACGGCGTACCACACCAACAGCTTCACCATGCGCGAGCAGCAGCATCTGGCCGAACTGGCTACCATGCTGGCGCAGGAGAACAGCATTACCGTGCTGATCTCCAACCATGACACTCCGCTGACGCGCGAGTGGTATCAGGCGGCGACCAAGCTGCACGAAATCAAAGTGCGCCGCTCAATCAGCAGCATTGGCGGAAGTCGCCTTAAGGTTAATGAACTGCTGGCGCTGTATACTGGCCGGTGATGAGAGCCTGACGTCAGGCACAACCAGGGAGAAACGGATGAAACAGTTTTTAATTGCCCCATCAATTCTTTCCGCAGACTTCGCCCGCCTGGGCGAAGACACCGCTAAAGCACTGGCTGCCGGTGGTGATGTGGTGCATTTCGATGTGATGGATAATCATTACGTTCCCAACCTTACGATGGGCCCGATGGTCCTGAAAGCCCTGCGCGATTACGGCGTGACCGCCCCTATCGACGTGCATCTGATGGTGAAACCCGTCGATCGCCTGGTGCCTGACTTTGCTAAAGCCGGTGCCAGCTATATCACCTTCCATCCTGAAGCCTCCGAACACGTTGACCGCACGCTGCAGCTGATCAAAGAACATGGCTGTAAAGCGGGCCTGGTGCTGAATCCGGCCACGCCGCTCAGCATTCTGGATTATGTGATGGATAAGCTTGATGTGATCCTGCTGATGTCGGTCAACCCCGGTTTCGGCGGCCAGTCGTTTATTCCCGGCACGCTGAACAAACTGCGTCAGGTGCGTAAACTTATCGACCAGAGCGGCTACGACATTCGTCTGGAAGTGGACGGCGGCGTCAAAGTCGACAACATTGGCGCGATCGCAGAAGCGGGCGCTGATATGTTTGTCGCCGGCTCGGCGATTTTTGGTCATCCCGATTACAAAAAAGTGATCGACGATATGCGGACAGAACTGGAGAAATCGCGCCATGGGGCATTTCACTAATATCCGGGCGCTGGCCTTCGATCTCGATGGCACGCTGACCGACAGCGCACCGGGGCTGGCCAGCGCGGTGGATGGTGCGCTCAGCGCACTGAACCTGCCGGCAGCCGGGATTGCGCGCGTCTCAACCTGGATTGGCAACGGTGCCGATATTCTGATTGAGCGGGCGCTGACATGGGCGCTGGGCCACGCGCCTTCGCCTGAGCTGATACGTGATGCCCGCGTGCTGCTGGATCAGCACTACGCCTCGCACGTTGACGGCGGCAGCCTGCTCTATCCGCAGGTCAAAGAGACGCTGGCCGCTCTGGCTAAACACAACCTGCCGATGGCGCTGGTGACCAATAAGCCGACGCCGTTTGTCGCGCCGCTGCTGGCTTCACTCGGCATTGCTGACTATTTCTCGCTGGTTATCGGCGGCGACGATGTCGTGGCGAAAAAGCCGCATCCGGCACCGCTGTTCCTGGTGCTGGGCAAATTTGGCCTGCTGCCGGGCGAGTTAGTGTTTGTCGGTGACTCGCGCAATGATATTCTGGCGGCGCAGGCGGCAGGATGTCCCTGCATCGGTCTGACCTACGGCTACAACTACGGCGAGCCTATCGCCACCAGCCAGCCTGACGTCACGCTCGATCACTTTAACGATTTGTTGCCCGCACTCGGGCTGTAATTATTCAGGACGGAAACATGAGCAAACCCATCGTATTTAGCGGCGCACAGCCTTCAGGTGAACTGACCATCGGTAACTATATGGGTGCGCTGCGTCAGTGGGTCCAGATGCAGGATGACTATCACTGCATCTACTGCATCGTTGATTTGCACGCCATTACCGTGCGTCAGGATCCGGTCGCGCTGCGCAAAGCGACGCTGGATACGCTGGCACTCTACCTCGCCTGCGGGATTGACCCGCAGAAGAGCACCATCTTCGTTCAGTCGCACGTGCCGGAACACACCCAGCTGGGTTGGATCCTCAACTGCTACACCTACTTCGGTGAGCTGAGCCGCATGACGCAGTTCAAGGACAAGTCGGCGCGCTATGAAGAGAACATCAACGCCGGTCTGTTTGATTACCCGGTGCTGATGGCGGCCGATATCCTGCTGTACCAGACCACCCAGGTACCGGTCGGTGAAGACCAGAAGCAGCATCTGGAGCTGAGCCGCGACGTTGCTTCACGCTTCAACGCTCTGTACGGCGATATCTTCAAAGTGCCTGAGCCGTTTATTCCGAAATCCGGCGCGCGCGTGATGTCGCTGCTGGAGCCGACCAAAAAGATGTCCAAGTCTGACGATAACCGCAATAACGTTATCGGCCTGCTGGAAGATCCGAAGTCGGTGGTCAAGAAGATTAAACGTGCAATGACCGACGGCGATGAGCCACCGGTGATACGTTACGATGTGAAAGAGAAGCCGGGCGTGTCAAACCTGCTGGATATCCTGTCAGGCGTGACCGGTAAGCCGGTTGCCGAGCTGGAAGCTGAATTCGCCGGCCAGATGTATGGTCACCTGAAGGGTGCCGTGGCGGATGCCGTATCGCAGATGCTGGGCGAGCTGCAGGAGCGCTATCACCGCTACCGCAACGATGAAGCTTTCCTCGACCAGGTGATGCGTGACGGGGCGGCTAAAGCCCGTGCTCAGGCGCAGGAAACCCTGAAGAAAGTGTATGAGGCCGTCGGCTTCGTGGCGCAGCCGTAATATCGTTCCGTGGGTCGGGCATGCCCGACCCCTACGCCAGATCCCGCCCCCGATAAATTCCTTTCCCGAAGATTTCCTGCTGCCGCCGTGAACAGTGATATGGTTAAAAGCATATCGTTGATAACGGAGGGTTTCCATGCAAGCCGAACTACAGTGGATTAATAACGTGCGCCTGCCGTGGCGTGAAGGGCTGTGGCAGATTGAGATCCAGCAGGGCAAAATCGCCCGCGTTGCGCCGCAGCCACAAAACATCGCAGGCGGGGCCGCGCTGGATGCCGAAGGCGGCCTGGCCTATCCCCCCTTTATTGAACCGCATATCCATCTTGATACCACCCAGACGGCGGGGGAACCGGCGTGGAACCAGTCCGGCACCCTGTTTGAAGGGATTGAGCGCTGGGCGGAGCGTAAGGCGCTGCTGACCCATGAGGATGTGAAACAGCGCGCCCGTCAGACGCTGAAGTGGCAGATTGCCAACGGCATTCAGCACGTGCGTACCCACATTGATGTTTCCGACCCGACCCTGACGGCGCTGAAAGCGATGCTGGAAGTTAAGCAGGAGATGGCGCCGTGGGTAGAGATTCAGCTGGTGGCGTTCCCGCAGGAGGGGATCCTCTCTTATCCTGATGGCGAAGCTCTGCTGGAACAGGCACTGCAGCTGGGCGCGGACGTGGTGGGTGCCATCCCACATTTTGAGTTTACCCGCGAATACGGCGTGGAATCGCTGCATAAGACCTTTGCACTGGCGCAGAAGTATCAGCGCATGGTGGACGTACACTGCGATGAAATCGACGACGAGCAGTCGCGCTTTGTTGAAACCGTGGCGGCCTTAGCCCACCGCGAGAAGATGGGCGCGCGCGTCACCGCCAGCCATACCACCGCGATGCACTCCTACAACGGGGCTTACACCTCACGGCTGTTTCGCCTGCTGAAGCTCTCCGGGATCAACTTTGTGGCTAACCCGCTGGTGAATATCCATCTGCAGGGGCGCTTTGACAGCTATCCAAAGCGCCGGGGGATTACGCGGGTGAAGGAGATGCTGGAAGCCGATATCAACGTCTGTTTTGGCCATGACGATGTGTATGACCCCTGGTATCCGCTGGGTACCGCCAGCATGCTGCAGGTGCTGCATATGGGGCTGCACGTCTGCCAGCTGATGGGTTACGACCAGCTGGACTCCGGCATCAAGCTTATCACCACCAACAGCGCCAGAGCGCTACAGCTGCCGGATTACGGCATTCAGAGCGGTAACAGCGCCAATCTGGTGATCCTGCCTGCCGACAGTGGCTTCGATGCCCTGCGCCGTCAGGTGCCGGTGCGCTACTCTATCCGTCACGGCAAGGTCATCGCCGAAACCGTGCCTGCCACCACCACCATTCATCTTGCTGAGAGCGAGAAGGTGGATTTCAAACGATAGACAACGGTAGGGGGCGACCATTTTTTCCGGTCGCCCCGTATGAAAGGTTTCAGGCGTGAATTAATGCGAACCCATATGCCCGTGCAGCTTGTGCTTGCTGACGAAGCCGAGCAGCAGACACATGACAAACACCACGGCGTACAGGCCATTAGCGGTTGCCAGCGCGGCGTGCGGGCCGTGGCTGTCAACGATAGGGCCGGTAACCACGAAGGTCAGCATGGTGCCAACGGTACCGCAGGTGAGGATAAAGTTAACCAGCTTAGGCGAGGCCACTTTGGTCTGCAGCGAGCCGAGGGTAATGATGGTGGTGTAGATAGCGCTGGAGAAGAAGCCCAGGCTCATCATGATCCACTTCAGCATTGAGGCGTCAGTTTCGCTGATAAACCAGTACATCAGTGCGGTCGCTGCCAGCGCCAGAACGGTCAGGATACGCTGCGGGTCGAAGAAGCGCAGAATGGCGCTGAAGGCCCACATGCCGATCATATAGGCGGTCCAGAAGTTACCTACCAGGCTACCGGCCTGGCCGATATCCATGCCCATGTTTTTGGTAGCGTACAGCGGCACCCAGCCGATAAAGCCCAGCTGGCCGAGGATGTAGCACAGGGCAGCAATGGCGAGGAAACCCACGCCGACGCCCCATTTCTCTTTGCTGACCGGCGCGCCGCTGGCGGTTTTCTTACCGAGTACCGGGAATTCGAAGCACAGTGCCAGAACGAAGATCGCCACATAGATCACGCCGATGCAGGCATAAACCCAGTACCACGGCAGCGAGCGGGCAAGAATAGCCGCGGCGATGATCGGGAAAATCGTCCCGGCCATGCTGAAGAAGGAGTCGGTAAACAGCAGGCGTGAACCGCGCTGGCGCCCTTCATACAGGTGGGTGATCAGGAAAGTACCAATCGACATGGTAATCCCGCTCACCACGCCCAGCACGAACATACACAGTGAGAAGACGCTGAGGCTGTGGCTGGTCATCAGGCCCAGCACGGCCAGTACCATCAGCACGAAGCCGAAGATCAGCTGGCGCTTCAGCGGCACGATCTCCATCAGCCAGGCATTCAGGAATACCGCCAGCAGGATCCCGGCGTTAAGGAAGGTGAAGGTGTTGCTCATCTGAGCCACGGGCAGCTGGAAGTAAGCAGCGATATTCTCCAGCACCATACCGGTAACGATAACCACTGCACCGGTCAGCGCGTAAGAGAAGAAGCTGATCCAGGTAAGCCCGATTCGATCGCGATTTGTCATAGTGGAAACCTGTTGATAAAGAAGGTCACCGGCGGAGTGCCCGTGATAAACGGGAGAAGTTTAACCAGATTCGTGATCTGCTTAAATCTTTACTGAAACAATTATTTTCATATTTCATTCATAACGTGATCTTAATCACTAATTTCAGCGTGCGGAAGCGGTTGCGTCATAACAATACTAAGTAAATAACGGTAAAACGCTGGCGCGTTGGTAAGTGCCTCTTTACAATCAGCAGAGTTTTTTTGGTTTGTTGCCCTCAGTAAGGAATTTTTCATGTTGAAACGTACTTTGACCGCGCTGGCGACAGTTCTCGCACTGTCTACTGTCTCTGCCGCCGCTGTTGCCGCGAAGGGTGACACGCATGTGCTGCTGACCACTTCAGCAGGCAGTATTGAACTGGAACTGAATAACCAGAAAGCACCGGTATCGGTGGCTAATTTTGTGGATTACGTGAACAGTGGTTTTTATAACAACACCATCTTTCACCGCGTGATCCCAGGCTTTATGCTGCAGGGCGGCGGTTTCACTGCCGATATGCAGCAGAAACAGCCAAAACCGCCAATCAAGAATGAGGCGGATAACGGCCTGCTGAACAAGCGCGGCACTATCTCTATGGCCCGTACTGCGGATAAAGACAGCGCCACCAGCCAGTTCTTTATCAACGTGGCGGATAACGCTTTCCTCGACCACGGCCAGCGCGACTTTGGCTACGCGGTATTTGGTAAAGTGGTTAAAGGTATGGACGTTGCCGATAAGATTGCTCAGGTCCCGACCAAAACCTTCGGCCCTTACCAGAATGTGCCGGAAAAACCGGTCGTCATCCTCTCTGCCAAAGTGCTGCCATAATTATCTGACAGTCAGCTTTGCCCGGGCCGTCTGCTGGCGGCCCAGCTCTCTTCCTTCCGCCATTTTTCTCCTGGGGATCCCCCATGCTGCTGCTGATCGACAACTACGACTCCTTTACCTGGAATCTTTATCAATATTTTTCAGAACTGGGGGCGGAGGTGCAGGTGCGGCGCAATGACGACATCACCCTGGCAGAAATCGGCGCGCTGGCACCGCAACAGCTGGTCATCTCCCCCGGCCCCTGCACGCCGGATGATGCCGGGATCTCCCTGGAGGCTATTCGCCACTTTGCCGGCCAGCTGCCGATACTTGGGGTGTGCCTGGGGCACCAGGCCATCGCCCAGGTATTTGGTGCCCGCGTGGTGCGCGCCCGCCAGGTGATGCACGGCAAAACCTGCGCGATTGAGCATAATGATGGCGGCGTGTTTGCCGGGCTTAATCATCCGCTGACGGTGACCCGCTACCATTCGCTGATCGTCGAGAGCCTGCCCGCGCAGTTTGAGCTGACGGCGTGGACGCTGCGCGACGGCCAGCCGGATGAGATCATGGGCTTTCGTCACCGTACCCTGCCGCTGGAAGGCGTACAGTTTCACCCGGAGAGCATCCTCAGCGAGCAGGGGCATCAGCTGCTGGCTAATTTCCTCAAAGGCTGATTAATGGTTGCCTTGCTGTGATTTTTTATGCATATTTTATGACTATAATTTCACATTCCTGAAATGACTTAATGGCGAGGTAGTGAATGGCAGCGGAAAAATTAGCGGTAACGCGGGCGACATTTGATGAGGTGATTTTGCCTGTTTATGCACCAGCGCAGTTTGTGCCGGTGAAAGGCAAAGGCAGCCGCGTCTGGGACCAGCAGGGCAAAGAGTATATCGATTTCTCCGGCGGCATCGCGGTGACCGCGCTGGGTCACTGTCATCCTGCGCTGGTGGCAGCGTTAAAATCCCAGGGGGAAACCCTATGGCACACCAGCAACGTGTTTACCAACGAGCCGGCGCTACGCCTGGCCTCTAAGCTGATCAACGCCACCTTTGCCGAGCGCGTGTTCTTTGCCAACTCCGGTGCGGAAGCCAACGAAGCGGCATTCAAACTGGCGCGCTACTACGCCACCAAGCGCCACAGCCCGTTCAAAAGCAAAATCATCGCCTTCCATAACGCCTTCCACGGCCGCACGCTATTCACCGTATCGGTCGGCGGGCAGCCGAAATATTCCGATGGCTTCGGGCCGAAACCGGCGGATATCGTCCATGTGCCGTTCAACGATCTGGCGGCGGTGAAAGCGGTGATCGACGATCACACCTGCGCGATTGTCGTTGAGCCGATCCAGGGTGAGGGTGGCGTGATGCCTGCGACTCAGGAGTTTTTGCAGGGGCTGCGTCAGCTGTGTGACCAGCATCAGGCACTGCTGGTGCTCGATGAAGTGCAGAGTGGCATGGGGCGCAGCGGCAAGCTGTTTGCTCATGAGCACTACGGCGTGAAGCCGGATATCGTCACCACCGCGAAGGCGCTGGGCGGCGGTTTCCCGGTGAGCGCAATGCTGACCACCAACGAGATTGCTTCGGTGATGGCCCCTGGCGTACACGGCACCACCTATGGCGGTAACCCGCTGGCCTGTGCGGTGGCGGAAGCGGCGCTGGATATTATCAACACGCCGGAAGTGCTGAACGGAGTTGCCGAACGCCGCCAGCTGTTTGTGGAGCAGTTAACAGCGCTGGACGCCCGCTTCGATCTGTTTAGCGATATTCGCGGGCAGGGGCTGTTAATTGGTGCCGCGCTCAAGCCGCAGCATGCGGGCAAAGCGCGCGATATTCTCAATGCCGCCGCAGCAGAAGGGGTGATGGTGCTGGTTGCCGGCACCGACGTGATGCGTTTTGCGCCATCGTTGGTGATTGAACCAGCCGATATCGCCGAAGGCATGGCGCGGTTTGCCACGGCGATAGAAAAGGTGCTGAGGTGATCGCTTGATCGTAGGGGGCGACCTTTTTTCCGGTCGCCCCTTGCTGATGATGGGCATGCTGCTGGCGGGCGGACCGAAACAAAGGGTCCGCCCCTGGGTTATTTTGAGGATTTCCTCAGGCGTCGTGACAGCCAGCGGCCATGATGCGGCCGCTGGCTCCAGGTCAGTGATGAAATGGTATACATCACGCCAAGATGCCCCAGAATGCGCTTCACATGGCGCTCCATAATGGTCACCGGCCCCTGATGAAAATCTTCCGGTACCTCCAGCACGTTTGTCTCTGAACTCGGCCCGTCATACTCCAGCCGCTGCTGACAGCGCTGCAGGGCAATCTCACACGACTGTAAATAGCGCTCCGCCAGCGTCGGCGTCAGCATGGTGTGTTCGCGTGCCAGGATAGTCATGGCGTTGATATGTTCGACAATAAACTGGCTGTGCGTCACCCACAGCTGCATATCGGACAGATAGCTGGAGTTAAAGCCCGGCTCCTGCATCGCCTGATGCAGCGAGTTAAACAGCGCGTTGTGCGCCTGGTTTACCTCCATGCGCTGATACGCCAGCTTCACCGCATCCTGTTCGTTGCCCAGCAGTAGCTGTAACGCGCTCTGGTAGGTCTCCAGCGCATCGTGCGCATTCTGGCGCAGCAGCCCGCTCTGCCACTGCGGCCACAGCCAGATCATGCCGCCAAAGGCAATCAGGCAGCCCATCAGCGTATCCATCAGGCGCGGCAGCAGGAACTGCGCGCCGTTCAGCGACAGCAGCTGCAGGGTGTACACCGCCGTGACGGTAAAGCCTACCGTAGCCCAGCCGTAAAACTTGCGGATAAACAGATAGCTCACCAGGGTAATCACCAGCATGATGCTCAGAATCCACGGCTCCGGCACGTGCATGCCCAGCGTCCCGGCGGCAATCGCCAGCCCGGCCAGCGTGCCGAGTGCTCGGTGCTGAATGCGCACGCGGGTGGCGCTATAGCCATTCAGGCTGACGAACATCACGGTCATCAGGATCCAGTACGGTTTCGGCAGGTTGAAGAACAGCGCCAGCGAACTGGCAAAGGTCAGCATCACCGCGAAGCGCGCAGCAGTACGCAGCGCGGCCGATTTCAGCGACAGATAGCTCTTCAGCGCCCGCAGCAGCGGCAGGCGGCGCTGGCGGTCGGCCATCAGGTCACGGCGATACAGCGGGTGCTGCGTGCGTAGCACGCGGCCAATGCGGCTGAAGTGGTAGTAGCAGAAGTTACCGACCGGGTTATCCGGGTGCTGGCGGGCGATCTTCTCCAGCGCCTGCAGCTGTTTGTCCATGGTGAAACGCTCGGCGAAGCGATGGTAGAGAATATCATCGGCCAGTACCCGCAGCCGCGCCGCAATGGTCTGCGCATTCCAGCGGATCACCGCCTCGGCGTGGCTTTTCTCCACCAGTTTCTGCACCTCTTCCGGCTGATGCAGGCTGACGGCAATGTGCTCCTGCAAATCCAGCGCCACCTGAAATGCCCGCGTCAGGCGCTGATAATGGCTATCGCGATTGGCGGAAAGCATATGCATCTGCTGATAGCAGGTGTTGATCAGATCGACCGCTTTTTGCTGGCGTGCCAGCAGGGGAGGCAGGGCGGTTTGTGGATCGGTGAGTTTGGTCAGCAGGGTATATTTTGCTTCGCAGTAGTCAGCCAGCTCGCGATACAGCAAGCTGAGCGTTTCACGCATCGGCTGCTCTTTCCACAGCCAGAACCAGAACCAGTTAAACGCGCCGTACCAGACGGTGCCGAGGATATACAGCAGCGGGGGTTCCCACATCGGCATGCGCCCGGCGAGGCTGAGGGTGAAGATGGCGGCAATCAATGAAGCAGGCAGCAGGCGGGCGTGCAGCGGACTGATCTCCCCGGTGACGCCAAGCAGCAGCGCCATCACCAGCAGGATCGCCGGTAGCGGAACGCCTTCTGCGCCCGCGAACTGGATCAGGAAACTGCTGAAGGCAAACAGGCTGCCGCCAACGATCAGGCGTTTAAAGAAGCGTTTGTGGGGGGTATCGAGACCGGCGTTGTTGCAGCAGGCGGGCACTAAAGAGAACAGCAGCCCGCGTTGAAGATCGCCCAGCAGCCAGCCAATCGCCACCGGCAGACACAGCACCAGCGTCTGTCTCAGGGCATAGTTTACTTCGGGGTGATAGATGATTCTCCGCCACATGCGCTGCACCAAATAAAAAAGGCGCGACAGGGATGTCGCGCCGTGAGTTCAGAGCCGGTTAGCGTGTGCCGTAAACGACGATAGTCTTACCGTGTGCAGAGATCAGGTTCTGATCTTCCAGCATTTTCAGAATACGTCCGACGGTCTCACGAGAGCAGCCGACAATCTGGCCGATCTCCTGGCGGGTGATCTTAATCTGCATGCCATCCGGGTGGGTCATGGCATCCGGCTGTTTCGCCAGGTTCAGCAGCGTCTGAGCAATGCGACCCGTCACGTCGAGGAAAGCTAAGTTGCCCACTTTCTCTGACGTCACCTGCAGGCGACGCGCCATCTGTGATGAGAGGCGCATCAGGATGTCAGGATTCACCTGAATCAGCTGACGGAATTTTTTATAAGAGATTTCAGCCACTTCACAGGCGCTCTTTGCACGTACCCACGCGCTACGCTCCTGACCCTCTTCAAAGAGGCCCAGTTCACCGATGAAATCACCCTGATTGAGGTAAGAGAGGATCATCTCTTTGCCTTCTTCATCCTTGATCAGCACCGCTACCGCGCCTTTGACGATGTAGTAGAGGGTTTCCGCTTTTTCACCTTGATGGATCAGCGTGCTTTTGGATGGATATTTGTGAATATGGCAATGTGACAGGAACCATTCGAGAGTCGGGTCTGTTTGCGGTTTGCCGAGAACCATTCGCTATTATCCTCTGTTGTAATCGAGCCTAATGTCACCCGTCATTTTGCAATGCTTAGGGTGCACAGGGGGGTATTCCCTGTCAGGCGTAGAAATATTCAAGCGTTCCCATAGGAAAATTTTCCGGGCCTCTGATCAGAGCTTGGCTCGTTTTGTCGTCCCGTATTTCACGTGCATCGAAGTGCCGACGAAATATTACAGCTTTGTTTGTAGCACAGCTTGCACGCACTGTCTTCTGTTGTCTCGCTTCAGCATAGTGGGAAAAAGTCCTGGAAGGGGAGTTGGCTACGTAACAGCATGCGGCAACACACCAATAAATTATTGATATTAATCATAAAGGAAAGAGTCATTTTCAGAATTTCTGCCGATATCAGCGTGAAAAAAATGTTATCAGCATGTTAAGTGAAACGGTGGATGAAATGCTATGGTTCAATTTATAACCGATTGTGGAATTCAAATCTAACAGATTGATTCTTCAGATTTATTACAGGATCGCATAATGAAAGTGACTTCGCATGCGTTAATGCTCTTCCTGCTGTTTATGGGCTATGTCCTTGTCTATCTGGATAAAACGGTAATGGGCTTTGCGCTGTTACCGCTGCGCCAGGAGTTCCATCTCGCGCCGCAGCAGGTGGGGTATATCGGTGGCATTTTCTTCCTCGCTTACGCGCTGTTTCAGTTTCCCGCCGGCTGGCTAAACGACCGCATAGGCTACCGGCGCATGCTGGTGCTCTCGCTGTCGTTGCTTGGGCTGTGTGCGCTGCTGTTTGGCTGGCTCGGCGTCACCTTTGCTCTGCTGCTGAGCTTCCGGTTTATGGCGGGGATCGGCCACTCGGGTTATCCAAGCGCCTGCGCGAAAGCCGTTAGTGCCAACTTTGCGCTGCATCACCGCACCTTCGCGCAGTCGCTGCTGCTCTCCTCCTCCGGGCTGGCGATGGCCGTCGGGCCGCTGCTGGCGGTATGGGCGCTGGATAAAATGAACTGGCATCACGCCTATATGATTTTGGCCATGCTGGTGCTGATGGTGGCAGCGAGCATGGTACTGCTGCTACCGCGCTCGCCGCAGGTCATCCCCACTCAGGGTACCCAGGTCGGCATGCACAGTGCGCTACGCCAGCCGCTGCTATGGCAGCTGTTCTGCACTAATTTCCTGCTGAATGTGCCGGTGTACAGCCTGGTGAGCTGGCTGCCCAGCTTTCTGACCCATCGCGGCCTGCCGCTCTCCGTCGTCGGGGAGATGATGAGCATCTCCGGGGTTGTCAGCTGGCTGGCATCGGTGGCTGGCGGCTGGCTGGTGGGGCGTTATCTGGCCGGGCGAGAACCCTGGGTAATCTGCCTCGCGTCGCTGATTGCGGCGGTGGGGATGCTGACGATTTACCTCTCTTCCAGCGTGCTGATGAGCACTGTCGGCCTCTGTATCACCAATGCGGCGCTGGTCTGCACCTTCGTCACCACCTTTACGCTGCCGATGAAGCGTTTTCCGGTCGCGGTGACCGGCTCGATTGTCGGTTTACTGAATGCCGGAGGGGTACTGGGCGGCTTCGTCGGGCCAATTGTGATGGGCTATTTAGTGGCCGCTGGCCATGGCACTTATCTCGGTGCCTTTCTGTTTTTGATGATAGCGATAGTGCTGGCGGGACTGGCTCTTCTGCCGGGCAGCCGGCGTGCTTATCTCTCTTCCTTAAACCCGGAGTTATCATGAACACTGAAACGTTGATCAAGGAAATATCCGACAAAGTGCTGGTGTGGCGGCGTCATATTCATGCCAATGCCGAACTGTCATTCCATGAGCATGGCACCGCAGATTATGTTGCGGCTGAGCTGGCGAAGTTTGGTCCGTTAAAAATTAAACGGCCAACGCCCACCAGCGTGGTGGCGGAACTGCCGGGCGCACGCAGCGGCCCGTGCGTTGCGCTGCGCGCCGATATGGATGCGCTGCCGATTATCGAACTGAACGATGAACCCTTTACCTCACACAACAAAGGGGTGATGCACGCCTGCGGGCACGATGCGCATACCGCGATGCTGCTCGGTGCGGCCTGGGTGCTGTGCCATCAGCAGGCGCAGCTAAGCGGCACGGTGCGCTTTATCTTCCAGCATGCGGAAGAAGTGCCGCCGGGTGGCGCGCAGGAGCTGATCAAACATGGCGTGCTCAACGGGGTTGAGAAGATCTTCGGCCTGCACGTCATGCCGAATTTCCCCACCGGGCAGGCCGGGCTGACCGAAGGCGTATTCAGCGCCGCCAGCGATAACTTCGATCTGATTATTCAGGGGAAAGGCTCCCATGCCGCGCTGCCGCAGGAGAGCGTCGACCCGGTGGTGCTGGCATCCGGCGTGGTGCAGGCGCTACAGCAGATCGTATCGCGCAGGCTGGATCCCAACGATCGGGCGGTGCTGAGCGTCGCCAGCTTTATCGCGGATGGTGGCTATAACGTCATTCCCGACAGCGCCCACCTGCGCGGCACGCTGCGCACGTTAAGCAAGCGTGCGCGTATTGAAATCCCGCAGATGATGGAGAAAATGCTGGAGGGCATGACCGCCGCCGCCGGAGGAAGCTTTGCGCTGAAATGGACGCCGGGCTATGCCACTGGCATCAATCATCCGCAGGCCACGCGCATCGCCCGCGATACGGTGGTTGGCGCGCTGGGCGATGAGGCGTTAAAAATCCTGCCGCACCCGATGTTCGGCTGTGAGGATTTTTCCGCCTATCAGCAGGTGGTGCCGGGCTGTTTTGTCTGGATCGGCTGCGGTAATAAGGCAAAAGGGGCGATATGGAATCTGCATAACCCGCACTTCCGCCTCGATGAAGACGTGCTGGCAATAGGCGTGCGCCTGCACGTTGGTTTTATCCATCAGATATTAATGCAGTAACGCTTGCCGGGGCCGCTCAGACGATCTTCTTCCCCTCCATCAGACGTTTAACCAGCGGCCCCATTATCAGCTCCATCGCCAGCCCCATTTTGCCGCCCGGCACCACCAGGGTCTTGATGTGTGAGATAAACGACCCCTGCAGCATGCTCAGCAGGTAGGGGAAATCGATATCTTCCAGCCCCTGAAAGTGGATCACCACAAAGCTCTCGTCGAGCGAGGGGATGCCGCGTGCGGCAAATGGATTTGAGGTATCCACCGTCGGCACGCGCTGGAAGTTAATATGGGTGCGGGAGAACTGCGGCGTGATGAAGTTGATGTAGTCCTCCATCGAGCGCACCACCGAGTCCATCACCGCCTCGCGCGAGTGGCCGCGTTCGCCGGTGTCGCGCACCAGTTTCTGGATCCACTCCAGGTTGACGATCGGCACCACGCCGACCAGCAGGTCCACTTTATCCGCCACGTTGTGCTGCGGAGTGACTACGCCGCCGTGCAAACCTTCATAGAACAGTACATCGGTTGGGCCAGGCAGCGGCTGCCAGGGCGTGAAGGTGCCCGGAACCTGGTTCCACGGCACGGCTTCATCATAGGTGTGCAGATACTTGCGCGACTGGCCTGTCCCGCTGAGGCCATACTCGGTAAACGTCTGCTCCAGCAGGCCAAAGTCGTTGGCCTCCGGGCCAAAATAGCTGACGTGCTTGCCCATATCGCGCGCTTTGCGGATCGCCATGTCCATTTCCGGACGGGTATAGCGGTGGAAGCTGTCGCCTTCAACCTCGGCTGCGCGCAGGTCAAGCTGCTGGAAAATCTTCCTGAAGGCCAGGCTGGTGGTGGTGGTTCCCGCCCCGCTGGAACCGGTGACGGCGATAACCGGAAATTTGGCTGACATGGCGTACAACTCCCTGAAGAAAGGTCTGACAAGCTGATCATAGGTATCATGTTTCGCCGGGCAAAGTCATCTCCGCCGCGCATTGATGCCAAAAAAGCCACGCCCCGCCACAATTTGCGCTTCAGCCTGAACGCTGCTTCAGCGCTACTGCTCTTCCGCACCGGCGCGGAACTGCCCGCGCGGCATGATATTGACCGATTCATGCAGCTCGGACCACACCAGCACCACCTCGCCGCTGGTCAGCTGGCGGCGCACGTCGGCCACTTTTTGCGTCAGCGAGCGCTCATGCTCGCCATAGTCGGTGCCTTCGCGCAGCACAAAAGACTCGATCAGGTTGTCGAGGGTTTCACTATCCAGGTCTTTCCAGGGAATAATCATCAGTTGTCCAGCCAGGTTGAAAGCCATTGCGGAATGCGCTGTTCCAGCCACATTTGTGGCTTACGCAGCGTTCCACCTACAAATCCCACGTGTCCGCCGTGCTGCGTCAGCTGATACTCCACGCAGGGGGGCAGCAGGGCAGCATCGGGGATCACTTCCGGGGTCATAAACGGGTCGTCGTTGGCGTGAATAATCAGCAGCGGTTTACGCACGCCGGGTAACAGCGGCATGGCGCTGCAGCGGCGGTAGTAGTCGGTGGCATCGTTGAAGCCGTGGGCGCGGGCGGTGATCGCATCGTCAAAATCGCGCAGCAGGCGCAGGGATTTCAGCTGTGCCAGATCGACCGGCAGCGTGCCCGGCCAGGCCTGCAGTTTGCGGGCGGCGTTCTGTTTCAGCAGGCCCAGCAGATAGCGCTGGTAGACGCGGGAAAAACCCTGCTCCAGCCGCAGGCTGCACGGCTCCAGCATCAGCGGTGCGGAGACCACGACCCCCGCATCCAGCAGGCACTCATCGCCCTGTTTACCCATCAGGCAGGCCAGCATATTGCCGCCGAGCGAGACCCCCACCGCCGCGGTGGGGACGTGGCCCCATTCGTCGCGCAGCCACTGTAAAAAGTAGCTGGCGTCTTCCGTCTCGCCCGAGTGGTAAATGCGGTTGAGACGGTTCGGTTCACCGCTGCAGCCGCGAAAGTGCATCACCACGCCGAGCCAGCCGCGATCCTTCCACGCCTGTAGCAGACCGTGCGCGTAGGGGCTGTTAAAGCTGCCCTCTAAACCGTGAAACAGCACCACGCGCGGTTTATGCCGGGCGCCCGCCGGGTCTTCACTCCACGCCAGATCGACAAAATCAGTATCTGGCAGGGTGAGCCGCTGCCAGTGCGGTTGTAGCGTTATGCGGCGGCGCACCAGACGCGGCAGAATGGTTTGCAGATGCGGATTGCTGCCACCGGCCAGCGGGCGAAAAGCCGTATCGGTCAGGTGACTAAAATTCATGTGGTCAGAGCTTGTAGGATCCATGGCTCGCTGTTAGCTTCGTCGGGTTGTCTATTTGCCGTGGGTGAGGAGCACCCTTTCTATGGAACTGAGTCTGTTTTTGTCAATGTTGGGCTTTCTCTGGGTCGCTGCTATCACGCCAGGCCCTAATAATATGTTACTCACCGCCTCCGGTGCTAATTTTGGTTTCCTGCGCTCCCTGATGTTGCTGATCGGTATCATGATCGGCATGCAGGTGATGCTGCTGATGGTGGCCTTTGGCGTTGGCGGTTTGATCCTGCTTTATCCCTCGCTGCACCTGTTCCTGAAAATTGCCGGCAGCCTCTATCTGCTGTGGCTGGCATGGAAAATCGGTACCGCCGAGTATGAGAAGCTGGAAACCGGCGCGGGTCCGGCCACGCCGATGCCGTTCTGGCAGGGCGGCCTGCTGCAGCTGATCAACCCGAAAGCCTGGCTGATGGCGCTTGGCGCGGTCGCCAGTTTTAGCCTGGCGGGTGAAGCCTATAAAAGCTCAGTGATTGCGATTAGCTTCGCCATGGCGCTGGTGAATCTGGTATCCGGGGTGATCTGGTTAGGCTTCGGCACGCTGATTGGCCGCATCCTGCGCAGCCGCCGCGCCTGGACTATCTTCAACGTGTTTATGGGGTTGCTGACGGCGGCGTGCGTGCTGCTGATTTGGCACTGACCTCCGCAATCAACCGCGGGCGAGGCGTGCCTCGCCCCTACACAGATGGCGACCCCTGTGCATATGGCGGCCGTAGGGGCCGCGGCATGCCCGGCCCGGCCTTAACATCCTGCCTAAATCCATTTTTCAGCTAACGAATCCGCAATTTCTCCTAAGCAGCTTTTGCTATAAAAGATAATTTTTAATTACTTTATTACGATAGTCGCGCCCGGTTACAAAGGGGGGGTACACCCAATAACAATACTCTCTGGAGCGGGCTATGGCGGCAAAATTCACACTTTCACTTCTGGCGGCAGCACTGTCGCTGACAGCAATCAGCGCACAGGCGGTGGATGTCACCATCGCTTATCAGACCTCGGCGGAACCGGCGAAAGTCGCGCAGGCCGACAACACCTTTGCGAAAGAGAGCGGGGCGAAAGCCGACTGGCGCAAGTTTGACAGCGGCTCTAGCGTGATACGCGCACTGGCTTCCGGCGATGTGCAGATCGGTAATATCGGCTCCAGCCCGCTGGCGGTCGCCGCCAGTCAGAAGCTGCCGATTGAAGTGTTCCTGCTGGCCTCTCAGTTGGGGAATTCCGAAGCGCTGGTGGTGAAAAAAGAGATCAAGAGCCCGAAAGATCTGATCGGCAAACGCATCGCGGTGCCGTTTATCTCCACTACCCATTACAGCCTGCTGGCTTCGCTGAAGCACTGGGGCATTAAGCCGGGCCAGGTACAAATCATTAACTTACAGCCGCCGGCGATTATCGCCGCCTGGCAGCGCGGGGATATTGACGGTGCCTACGTCTGGGCGCCCGCCGTCAATCAGCTGGAGCAGGATGGCAAGGTGCTGACCGACTCCGCCGAGGTCGGAAAATGGGGATCGCCAACGCTCGATGTCTGGGTAGTGCGCAAAGACTTTGCGCAGCAGCACCCGGAAGTGGTGACGGCGTTTGCCCGCAGCGCGCTGGATGCGCAGAAAGCTTACCTCGATAACCCGCAGCAGTGGCTGAAGCAGGACGACTATCTCAGCAAGCTGTCGCGCCTGAGCGGCGTTCCTACGGCGCAGGTACCGGGGCTGCTGGAGGGCAATACCTATCTGACCGCGCAGCAGCAGGTGACGCAGCTTAACGGGCCGGTGAATCAGGCGATTGTCGACACCGCGACGTTCCTCAAGGAGCAGGGCAAAGTGCCGCAGGTCACTCATGACTACAGCAGCTTTGTCACCGATCGCTTTGTTAAACCTCTCGCCCAGTAGGAGATCGCCAATGCTTTCCGTGTCTCATCTTCGCGCCAGCTATGCAGGCCAGCTGGCATTACAGGACATCAACCTGTCGATCGGCAACGGAGAGCTGGTGGTGGTTTTGGGTCCGTCCGGCTGCGGCAAAACCACGCTGCTCAACCTGATTGCGGGGTTTATTCCGGCGGACAGCGGCAGCATCACGCTGGACGGCAGGCCGGTGAATGGACCGGGGGCGGATCGCGGCGTGGTGTTCCAGCATGAAGGGCTGCTGCCGTGGCGCAACGTGCTGGATAACGTGGCGTTTGGCCTGCAGCTGGCGGGCGTGGAGAAAAACGCGCGCCGCGCCGTCGCCAGACGCGTGCTGAAGCAGGTGGGGCTGGAGGGGGCCGGGAAACGCTTTATCTGGCAGCTCTCCGGCGGCATGCGTCAGCGCGTCGGCATTGCGCGCGCGCTGGCGGCCGATCCGCGCTTGCTGCTGCTTGATGAGCCTTTCGGCGCGCTCGATGCCTTTACCCGTGAACAGATGCAGGAGCTGCTGCTGACGCTGTGGCGCGACAGCGGCAAACAGATCCTGCTGATTACCCACGATATTGAAGAGGCGGTGTTTCTTGCCAGCGAACTGATCCTGCTGTCGCCGGGGCCGGGGCGCATCGTCGAACGGCTGGCGCTCGACTTCGGCCGCCGCTATGCGGCCGGGGAAGCCTGCCGGGCGATAAAATCCGACCCGGACTTTATTGAACGCCGCGAGTATGTGCTTAGCCGGGTGTTTCAGCAGCGTGAGGTGTTTGCATGAGTTCCCTGGTGAATGAGAAGAGCTGCCAGCGCAAACTGCGTCTGCGCTGGCCACTGTCGCGCCATCTGACGCTCAGCCTCAGTACGCTGCTGGTGCTGCTGGCCATCTGGTGGGCCGTGACGGCGCTTAAACTGATTGCGCCGCTGTTTCTGCCGCCGCCGCAGCAGGTGCTGCACCAGCTGCTGACCATCGCCAGCCCGGCCGGGTTTATGGATGCCACGCTGTGGCAGCATCTGGCCGCCAGCCTGACGCGCATCGTGATTGCGCTGGCGGCGGCGGTGATTATCGGCGTGCCGGTCGGCATTTTTATGGGGCTGAATGATACCGTGCGCGGCATCCTCGACCCGCTGATTGAGCTTTACCGCCCGGTGCCGCCGCTGGCCTATTTGCCGCTGATGGTGATCTGGTTTGGCATCGGCGAGACCTCGAAAATTCTGCTGATCTACCTGGCGATTTTTGCCCCGGTGGCGATGTCGGCGCTGGCGGGGGTGAAAAGTGCTCAGCAGGTGCGGCTGCGTGCCGCCCGCTCGCTCGGCGCCAGCCGCTGGCAGGTGCTGTGGTTTGTGGTGCTGCCCGGCGCGCTGCCGGAAATTCTGACCGGTTTGCGCATTGGTCTGGGCGTCGGCTGGTCCACGCTGGTGGCCGCTGAGCTGATCGCCGCCACGCGCGGTCTGGGTTTTATGGTGCAGTCGGCCGGTGAATTTCTCGCGACTGACGTGGTACTGGCAGGCATTGGCGTTATCGCCCTGATTGCCTTTGCGCTGGAGCTGGGGCTACGCGCCTTACAGCGCCGCTTAACCCCCTGGCATGGAGTACAACAATGAACGAACGTATAAAAATTCAGGCGCTGGGACCGTATATCGGCGCCGAGGTGAGCGAGCTTGACCTCAGCCGCCCGCTGAGCGACGCGCAGTTTGAGCAGCTTTATCACGGGTTGATCCGTCATCAGGTGCTGTTCCTGCGCAATCAGCCGCTCACCCCACAGCAGCAGCGCCAGCTGGCCGCGCGCTTTGGCGACCTGCATATCCACCCGGTGTATCCGCATGCGCCGGGGGTGGAAGAGGTTATCGTGTTGGATACCCATAACGATAACCCGCCGGATAACGATAACTGGCACACCGATGTGACCTTTATCGAAACGCCGCCGGCGGGCGCGATCCTCGCGGCGAAGCAGCTGCCGGAAAGCGGCGGTGACACGCTGTGGGCCAGCGGCATTGCGGCTTATGACGCGCTGTCGGTGCCGCTGAAAGTGCTGCTGAGCGGCCTGCAGGCCGAGCATGACTTCAAGAAATCGTTCCAGGAGTATAAATATCGCGGCAGTGAAGAGGAGCATCAGCGCTGGCAGCAGGCGGTAGCGAAGAATCCGCCGCTGCTGCACCCGGTTATCCGCACCCATCCGGTGAGCGGCAAAAAGGCGCTATTCGTTAACGAAGGTTTCACCACGCGCATTGTCGGACTGAAAGAGAAGGAGAGTGAGGCGCTGCTGAACTTCCTGTTTGCCCACATCACTAAGCCGGAATTCCAGGTACGCTGGCGCTGGCAGGTGGGCGATGTGGCGATCTGGGATAACCGCGTGACGCAGCATTACGCCAATGCGGATTATCTGCCCGCGCGGCGGATTATGCACCGGGCGACGATACTCGGGGATAAGCCGTTTTAATCGTCACTCATCAGGTTACGTGAAAAATGATGGATATCCGCGCCGGGTTTCAGGCGATACAGCTTTGCCTTGCGGGCGCCGGTGGCAACGCTGTCGCCGGTCTCTTCAAACATCGCTGAAGCCTCAAAGCGGCGGATCAAGCTTTTACGCTGCACCGGTCGGTCGAGTATCGTCTCAGTCACTTCCTGCAACTGGGTCAGAGTGAAGGCGGCGGGCAGGCAGTAGACCGGGAGCAGAGAATAGAGCGTCTTCTGCCGCAGCCGCTGCAGCGCTTCAGCAATGATCTGCTGGTGGTCAAAAGCGATATCGCTGCGCTTAGCCAGACCGTCGAGCGGCTGCCACTGGGCATCGCTGACGTCATCACTTTCTGCCTGACAGTTTTCTGCGGCAATCAGGGCATACCACGCGGTGGTCAGACTCCAGCCTCGCGGGTCACGTTGCGCGCCGGAAAACGTTGCCAGCTGTTCCAGCCAGGGCGGATTGACGGTGGTCTTCTCACGCAGTTTACGCAGCGCCGTGTCGCGCGTGGATTCATCCTGTTGCATATCAATAAACCCTCCCGGTAGCCCCCACCATCCGCGCTGCGGATGATTAGCACGTTGTACCAATAACACGCACAGCTGCCCCTGCCACAGGGTAAACAGCACGCTGTCCACGGTGACAATCGGCGATGCATAGCGCGAGGCATCGTACTGGTCCAGATACGCTTGTTCAGATGACATCATAGGGTTCCTGCAGGAAGTGTCGCTGGGACACACTACCAGCCCCGGCGTCATGATTCAATAACGCCATCATTTTTCATGAGATTTAATTTATTTAAAATCATAGTGTTAAAAGAATTTCTTTTCGTGGGTTATTTTTTGCTTGTGAATAAGTGTCTCTTGGACAATTATATAAGTGTCCTTGAGACATTAATAAATCAAAAGGAGTCTGCGATGATGAAACTGCAATTAACCCTTGATGGTCAGGATGCCGCGCTGGAAAGCGGCCGTTTTCCTGACGGTGCGATCTGGGGACGTGTGCTGTCGCCGCTTGATCCGCAGGCCACCACCCTGACGCTGCGTGCCAGTGCGATGCAGACTCTGGATGACCTGATGCTGGTCGCGCAGATACTGGATGCGGTGCGCCAGCGCTGCCTGCTGCGCCAGACCACGCTTGAGCTGCCGTGGCTGCCCTATGCCCGCCAGGACCGTACCCTGCGTGACGGCGAGAGCTTTGCGCTGAAGGTGTTTGCCGGTTTTCTCAATCAACTGCGCTTTGACCGGGTGGTGGTCGTTGACCCGCACAGCGATGTGGCCGCAGGCGTTGTTGACCGTCTGGTGGCGATCCCACAGCATCGCGCTCTGATCCACAGCCGAACGCTGAGGGATGAACTGGCGCAGGGCATGATGCTGGTTGCGCCCGATGCCGGCGCGTTGAAGAAGGTGCATGCGCTGGCGCAGCAGGTCAACGCCGCCGAATACGGCATTCTCGGCAAGCATCGCGATATTGCTACCGGCGCTCTGAGTGGATTCGAACTGCTGAAAGGTGACGTAGCCAACAGGGATGTGCTGATTGCGGACGACCTCTGCGATGCCGGCGGCACCTTTATCGGTTCAGCGGCGGTGCTGCGTGCTGCCGGTGCGCGTTCGGTCAGCCTGTACGTCACGCACGGCCTGTTCAGTAAAGGTGTGGATCACCTGTTGAGTCACGGCATCGACCGTATCTGGACCACCACCTCACTGGCCGGGGAAGAATTAGCGCAGGAGCGTGTAGAGCTGATTGATATCGACACCATTTACCGCAGTGAAGGAGCATCCCATGCAAATTAATCCGATTCTGGCTATCGACGGCTACAAAACCTCACATCGCGAACAGTACCCGGCGGGAACCAACCGCGTGTACAGCAACTTTACCCCGCGTGGGAACCGGTATTTCCACTCGCCGCTGGCGGATGATGCCCTGGTGTTTTTCGGCCTGCAGGGTTTTTTACAGTGGTTTATGGTCGATCTGTTTAACGACAAATTCTTTGCTCAGCCGGAAGAGCAGGTAGTGGGCGAGTATCAGCAGCTGATGGACAGCTACCTGGGTAAAAATAGCGTCAGCGTGGAGCATATCCGCGCACTGCATCGCCTGGGCTATTTGCCGCTGGCGATCAAAAGCCTGGACGAGGGCAGTAAAGTGTCGATGAAAATACCGGTACTGACCATCACCAATACCGTGGATGAGTTTTTCTGGCTGGTTAACTACCTTGAGAGCGTGATGTCGGCAGAGCTGTGGAAGTCCTCCACCAATGCGACCGTGGCGCACCACTATCGCCAGATTTGTCAGCTGTGGGCGGAACGTACCTGTGACGATATGACACATGTCGATTTTCAGTGTCATGACTTCTCGTTCCGCGGCATGTCAGGCCTGCATGATGCAGCCCAGGCGGGGGTGGGTCACCTGCTGAGTTTTACCGGTACTGACAGCCTGCCTTCGGTCCTCTATGCGCAGCAATATTACCGCCCGGCAGAAGGGACGTTTATTGCCGGGAGTATTCCCGCCACCGAGCACAGCGTGATGTGCATGGGGGAGCAGCAGGGTGAGATCGCCACCTTCCGTCGTCTGCTGACCGAGCTTTATCCGGCCGGGTTTGTCTCGGTGGTGTCCGATACCTGGGATTACTGGAAGGTGCTGACCGAATACAGCCGTGAGCTCAAACCTGAAATCATGGCGCGCGAAGGGCGTCTGGTGTTCCGCCCTGACAGCGGTGATCCGGTGGAAATACTGTGCGGCAGCGGCGACGATGCCGACCGCGATCCGGCTCGCAGCGCGCAGCAGAAAGGTTCGGTCGAAGTGCTGTGGGAGATCTTCGGCGGCACGGTCAATAACAAGGGCTACAAGGTGCTGGACCCCCATGTTGGCCTGATCTACGGCGACTCGATTACCCTCGAGCGTGCCAATCTGATCCTGAGTCGTCTGGAGGCCAAAGGCTTTGCCAGCAGCAATGTGGTGTTCGGCGTCGGGTCTTATACGTACCAGTACAACACGCGTGACACCTTTGGTTTCGCCATGAAGGCGACTTATGGCGAAGTGAACGGGGAAGGACGTGAGATCTTCAAACAGCCGAAAACCGACAGCGGCATGAAAAACTCTGCGCGCGGTCTGTTACGGGTGGAAAAAGATGATGAAGGGCAATACCGGCTGCTGGACGGTCAGAGCTGGCAGCAGGAGCAGGGCGGGGAACTGAAAGTCCGCTTCCTGGATGGAAAACTGTATAACGTCGAGGACCTGACCACGCTGCGCCAGCGTCTGGCAGCGCAGTAGCGGGATGCGGGTCGGGCATGCCCGACCCCTACGAATACGCTATTCCGGCAAAACAGTGTCGCAGGGGCGTGGCATGCCGCGCCCGGCGGTGTTCCACAGTGCGCCATCCCAACATATCAGTGTCGCAGGGGCGTGGCATACCGCGCCCGGCGGTGTTCCACAGTGCGCCATCCCAACAAATCAGTGTCGCAGGGGCGTGGCATGCCGCGCCCGGCGGTGTTCCACAGTGCGCCATCCCAACAAATCCGTGTCGCAGGGGCGTGGCATGCCGCGCCCGGCGGTGTTCCACAGTGCGCCATCCCAACAAATCAGTGTCGTAGGGGCGTGGCATGCCGCGCCCGGCGGTATTCCACAGTACGCCATCCCAACAAATCAGTGTCGTAGGGGCGTGGCATGCCGCGCCCGAACTGCTGCATCAGGCGTTGATGATTGACTCTAACTCTTCCTGCGCTGACAGCCATGCCATCTCACACTCTTCTAAGGCCGATTTCGCCGTTGCCTGCTGCTGCAGCGCCGCAGTGAGGTCGGCTTTGCGTGACTGCTCGTAGATGGCGCTGTCGGAGAGCTTCCCTTCGGCCGCGCTTAGCTCGGCGTTGTGCTTCTCCATCTGCTTTTCCAGCTTCTCAATCTGCTTGCGCAGCGGCTGAGTCTGGGTGCGCAGTTCCGCTTCGCGGCGCTTTTGGTCCTTACGCGCCTGAGCGCTGTTGGCGCTGTCGGCTTTCGGGGCGGACTCTGCGCTGGTCTGACGCTGCAGGTCGCTCAGCCACTGCTGATAATCTTCCAGATCGCCGTCGAACGCTTCTACTTTACCGTCGTGTACCAGGTAGAGATCGTCGGTGGTCGAACGCAGCAGGTGGCGGTCGTGCGAGACGACAACCAGCGCGCCTTCGAAGTCGATCAGCGCTTCGGTCAGCGCCTGACGCATATCAAGGTCAAGGTGGTTGGTAGGTTCATCCAGCAGCAGCAGGTTCGGGCGCTGCCAGACGATCAGCGCCAGCACCAGCCGGGCTTTCTCGCCGCCGGAAAAACGGCGGGTCTCTTCGCTGACTTTATCGCCCTGGAAGCCAAAGCCGCCGAGGTAGTCGCGCAGCTGCTGCTCCAGCACTTTCGGCGCAAGGCGCACCAGATGCTGGATCGGCGATTCGTCAGCGCGCAGGAACTCCAGCTGATGCTGAGCGAAGTAGCCGAGCTTGATGCCTTTCGCTAAGCCAATGTCGCCCTGCAATGGCGCCAGCTCGCCCGCCAGCAGCTTGATCAGCGTGGATTTACCCGCGCCGTTGCGCCCCAGCAGGCCAATGCGCGAGCCGGGAACCAGGTTGAGCTTGATCGAGTTAAGGATTTTACGATCGCCATAACCGGCGCTGACCTTTTCCATCTTCAGCAGGGGGTTCGGCAGGTTTTCAGGCGCGCGGAAGCTAAAGGTAAAGGGGTTGTCGACGTGCGCCGGGGCGATCAGCTCCATCCGCTCCAGCATTTTGATACGGCTCTGCGCCTGCTTCGCCTTGCTGGCTTTGGCCTTAAAGCGGTCGATAAAGCTTTGCAGGTGCGCCACTTTCAGCTGCTGGTTTTCAAACATCGACTGCTGCTGCGACAGCTTGGTAGCGCGCTGAATTTCAAACGAGCTGTAGTTGCCGGTGTACTCAAAAATCGACTGCTGTTCGATATGCAGGATTTTATCCACTACCGGGTCGAGGAAGTCGCGGTCGTGGGAGATCAGGATCAGCGTGCCGGTATAGCTTTTCAGCCAGCGCTCCAGCCAGATCACCGCATCGAGATCGAGGTGGTTGGTTGGCTCATCGAGCAGCAGCAGGTCGGAACGGCAAATCAGCGCCTGAGCGAGGTTAAGGCGCATGCGCCAGCCGCCCGAGAAGTCGCTGACCGGGCGCTGCAGCTGTTCCTGGCTAAAGCCAAGGCCGTCCAGCAGGCTGGCGGCACGGGACTGAATGGTCCAGGCCTGCACTGCATCAAGCTTGCCGTGCAGCGTGGCGATGGCGTGACCATCGTTGATCTCATTAGCGTGCGCTAATTCAGACTCAAGCTGACGAAATTCGCGGTCGCCGTCGATAACATACTCAATGGCGGGAATATCCAGCGCCGGGGTCTCCTGATTGACCCAGGCCAGCGACCAGTTTCCCGGATAGTTAAAACTGCCCGCATCGGCGCTTATCTCGTTTTTCAGCAGCGCCAGCAGGGTCGATTTGCCACAGCCATTTTTACCCACCAGGCCCACTTTCTGGCCGGGGTTAATGGTTGCGGTCGCGTTGTCGAGCAGGACGCGGACACCGCGACGGATTTGTAATGAAGAGAATACAATCATAAGCGCCGTAAGTTCAGAGTATGTTAAATTGAGCCATCATAATCAGTTTTCGGAATCAAATTGTTCCGTTGCGTCGAGCATGGTAGCGGAAATCACCCGCCATGACGACGATTTGGAGGGGAATGATGTCGCAGCCGCCTAAAGTCCTGCTGTTGTACGCCCACCCGGAGTCTCAGGATTCGATTGCCAATCGCATTTTGCTACAACCGGCAAGGGATCTGGACAATGTCACGGTCCACGACCTGTATGCACACTATCCGGATTTTTTTATCGATATTCACCACGAGCAGCAGCTGCTGCGTGAACATCAAATCATTGTTTTCCAGCATCCCCTTTACACTTACAGCTGCCCGGCGCTGCTGAAAGAGTGGCTGGATCGCGTGCTGTCGCGCGGCTTTGCCAGCGGCGTGGGCGGTAACGTGCTGGAAGGAAAATACTGGCGCAGCGTGATCACCACCGGTGAACCGGAGGCCGCCTACCATCAGGAAGGGCTGAACCGTTACCCGATGTCGGACATTATGCGCCCGTTCGAACTGACGGCGCAGATGTGCAGCATGCACTGGCTGACGCCGATGATTATCTACTGGGCACGCCGCCAGTCTGGCGACGTGATGAACAATTATGCCCGCGCTTATAGCGACTGGCTGGCCAATCCGCTGCCCCATGGAGGAGTTTAGATGGAAGGACAAAGCCTCCTGACCGCCGGTGTTGTTTACCTGTTTGCGGCCGTGATTGCGGTGCCGATTGCCGCCCGTCTCGGCATCGGTGCGGTGCTGGGTTATCTGCTGGCGGGGATTGCCATTGGTCCCTGGGGACTGGGCTTTATCAGCGACGTTGACGAGATCCTGCACTTCTCCGAGCTCGGCGTGGTGTTCCTGATGTTTATCATCGGGCTGGAGCTGAAACCGTCGAAACTGTGGGAGCTGCGGCGCTCAATATTTGGCGTCGGTGCGGCGCAGGTGATCCTGAGCGCCGCGGTGCTCGGCGGCCTGCTGCTGCTCACCGACTTCTCCTGGCAGGCGGCCGCTATCGGCGGCATCGGGCTGGCGATGTCATCCACCGCGATGGCCTTACAGCTGATGCGCGATAAAGGCATGAACCATAACGAATCCGGGCAGCTCGGCTTCTCAGTGCTGCTGTTCCAGGACCTGGCGGTGATCCCGGCGCTGGCGCTGGTGCCGTTACTGGCCGGCGGCGACAGCGGTCATACCGACTGGATGAAGGTGGGCATGAAGGTGCTGGCCTTTGGCGGCATGCTGATCGGCGGGCGCTATCTGCTGCGGCCGATATTCCGCTTTATTGCCGCTTCCGGCGTGCGCGAAGTGTTTACCGCCGCGGCGCTGCTGCTGGTGCTTGGCTCGGCGCTGTTTATGGACGCGCTCGGGTTGTCGATGGCGCTCGGCACCTTTATTGCCGGTATCCTGCTGGCGGAAAGTGAATATCGCCACGAGCTGGAAATCGCGATAGATCCGTTTAAAGGCCTGCTGCTGGGGCTGTTCTTTATTTCGGTCGGCATGGCGCTTAACCTCGGCGTGCTCTATACCCATATTATTGAGATCCTCGCCGGCGTGGTGATTCTGGTCGCGGTGAAGGTGGCGGTGCTGTATCTGCTGTCGCGCATCTACGGCCTGCGCAGCTCGGAGCGGCTGCAGTTTTCCACGGTGCTCAGCCAGGGCGGTGAGTTTGCCTTCGTGCTGTTCTCTGCCGCTTCTTCGGCGAAGCTGTTCAGCGGGGATCAGATGCCGCTGCTGCTGGTGACGGTGACGCTGTCGATGATGACCACGCCGCTGCTGATGCAGGGCGTGGATAAAATCCTCGAACGCCGCTTCAATGAAGTGGATGACTCCGCCGAGAAGCCGTTTGTTGAAGATGATAAACCGCAGGTGATCGTGGTCGGCTTTGGTCGATTTGGTCAGGTGGTGGCGCGCCTGCTGATGGCTAACCAGAAGCGCATTACGGTGCTGGAACGCGATATCAGCGCGGTCAGCCTGATGCGCAAATATGGTTACAAGGTGTATTACGGGGATGCCACCGAGCTGGAGCTATTGCGAGCCGCCGGAGCAGAAACCGCACAGTCGATCGTGATAACCTGTAACGGCCCGGAAGATGCGATGGAGATTGTTCATCTCTGCCAGCACCATTTCCCGCATCTGCAAATTCTCGCGCGCGCCCGGGGCCGCGTTGAGGCGCACGAGCTGCTGCAGGCTGGCGTGTCGCAGTTTTCCCGTGAAACCTTCAGCAGTGCGCTGGAGCTGGGGCGCAAAACCTTAATGACGCTGGGGATGCACCCGCATCAGGCGTTCCGCGCGCAGCAGCACTTCCGCCGCCTGGATATGCGCATGCTACGTGAGCTGATGCCGAATCACAGCGACAGCCAGCAGATTTCCAGAGTGAAAGAGGCGCGGCGCGAGCTGGAGGATATCTTCCAGGCCGAAATGCAGCACGAGAAGCGGCAGTACGACGGCTGGGATGAGGCAGATTAATTTAGGAAATCACTATGCGTAAACGTTTTATCGCCGGCGCGACCTGTCCGAAGTGCCAGGCTCGCGACACGCTCGCCCTGTGGCGTGAAAATAATATCGATGTGGTCGAGTGTGTTAAATGCGGTCATCAGATGCGTGAAGCCGATAAAAAGGCGCGCGAACAGGTGCGCAGCAACGAGCAGGTGATCGGGATTTTTCATCCCGAGTAGCGTTATTGCACAGCTTTTTTTAAGCTGTACAGTACAGCCGGGTTGAAATTCGATACAATCGGCGCCACTTAGAGCCCTTAGCGTTGGTAATAAAGCCAGCGAATTAAGGGCTCAACGCTCTCAACGGTTAGGAGTAATCATGAAAGTAGCAAAAGACCTCGTGGTCAGCCTGGCATACCAGGTCCGTACAGAAGATGGTGTGTTGGTTGATGAATCCCCGGTGAGCGCACCGCTGGACTACCTGCACGGTCATGGTTCCCTGATTTCCGGGCTGGAGAAGGCGCTGGAAAATCGTGAAGCTGGCGACAAATTTGATGTGAATATCGCATCAAACGATGCCTACGGTGAATACGATGAGAACCTGGTGCAGCGCGTACCGAAAGACGTCTTCATGGGCGTTGACGAACTGCAGGTTGGCATGCGCTTCCTGGCAGAAACCGATCAGGGCCCGGTACCGGTTGAAATCACCGAAGTAGACGGCGATCACGTCGTGGTTGATGGTAATCACATGCTGGCTGGCCAGAACCTGAACTTCAATGTTGAAGTTGTGGCGATCCGTGCTGCGACCGAAGAAGAGCTGGCCCACGGCCACGTTCACGGCGAAGACGGCCATCACCATGACCACGATCACGGCCATGACCACGGTCAGGGCGGTTGTGGTACTGGCGGTTGCGGCTGCAGCCACTGATCGATAACCGTGCAGGGGCGACCGGAAAAAAGGTCGCCCCCTACGAGTCAGAGGTCACCTGCGGGTGGCCTTTTTGTTTTTTACGGTTGCTGCGGGTTAAGCGACAGCGAGTCGGGCATGTAGGGTCGAGGCATACCTCGACCGGGGATCAGTAGTGCGGAGGCGGGGTTTCTTCGGACTGATCGGCCATTAGTGACGGCGCGGCAGCCTTAAGTTTGTCGGTCAGCAGGCGCATCTGTTCACGCACGCGCGCCATCTCCAGTTCGTGCTGTACCACCGTATGGTTCAGCTCATCAATGGTCATTTCCTGAAACGCCAGTTTGCTCTCCAGCATCTCCAGCCGCTGCTCCAGCAGTGATTGTTGCATTCTGTTTCCTCTTGTTACTACCGGGCCAGGCGCACTCCTGGCGAATTGCCCGATTCTAGCGGTAAAATGCGGGCAGAAGTAGGCGAAACGGCGTAAATTAGCCGCCAGAGGTTGAAAAGTCGTTTAACTGACTCCATTCCTGTGGTGAAACTTTCGGGCAAACACGTGGTCGGAAGTTAACTTCACTTTGTCATGGCGAGATTGTTTTTTCAGCTCGCCCCCAGTTATATTTCAGGCCGCAGGCCTGCAAACGATTCCCGAGGTGAGATGCTTCGGTTTTGGAGAAATGGATGAAATCACTGTTTAAAGTCACATTGTTAGCTACCACGATGGCCGTTGCGCTGAATGCCCCGCTGGCAATGGCTGCCGACGCCGCTCAGGCTAAGCCAGCAGCACCGCAGCAGGCTCCTAAAAATGCCGCCTTCAAAAATGACGACCAGCAGTCTGCATACGCGCTGGGTGCATCTTTGGGCCGCTACATGGAGAACTCCCTGAAGGAACAGGAAAAACTGGGCATCACCCTGGATAAAACTCAGCTGATCGCCGGCGTTCAGGATGCGTTTGCAGGTAAGAGCAAACTCTCTGACCAGGAGATCGAGCAGACTCTGCAATCCTTCGAAGGCCGCGTGAAGGGCGCCGCTCAGGCGAAGATGGAAAAAGATGCGACCGAAAACGCCACCAAAGGTGACGCTTACGCGGCTAAATTCGCTAAAGAGAAAGGCGTGAAGAAAACCGAATCCGGTCTGCTCTACCAGGTAGAGAAAGAGGGAACCGGCAGCGCGCCTACTGACAGCGACACCGTTGTGGTGAACTACAAAGGGACGCTGATCGACGGCACCGAGTTCGATAACTCTTACACCCGCGGCGAGCCGCTGTCATTCCGCCTGGATGGTGTTATCCCTGGCTGGACTGAAGGTCTGAAGCACGTGAAGAAAGGCGGCAAAATTAAGCTGGTGATCCCACCGAACCTGGCTTACGGCAAAAATGGCGTTCCGGGTATTCCGGCTAACTCCACGCTGGTATTCGACGTTGAGCTGCTGGACATCAAAGCGGCGGCGAAAGCCGATGCCGCACCAGCCCCGGCTGCACCAGCCGCTGGTGATGCCAAAGCTAAGCAGTAATGCCTGCCACCGCCACCTTCGGGTGGCGGTTTTGTTTCCCCCACCTGTACAGCTATTCCCCTGCTTTTTGCGTTAGATTGCATTTCACGACAAAGGTTGGGACACACCTTTCCCATATTTGCTAGACTATCCGGCGCGCATTTAATAAGAATGAGTCTGCCCTGGCGCCGTGTGACAGGCTCTGGTCAAAGGGTGGTGTCGTCAATGTCTAATTCACTGTTCTCCGGTGACGTCGCGGATTTGGAGCTGCTTGAACAGCACCCATTCACGGCCGGGGATTTCGAAATTCTCAAATCTTACGAAGCTGTTGTTGATGGCCTTGCGATGCTTATCGGTTCGCACTGCGAGATCGTGCTGCACTCGCTGGAAGATCTGAAGTGCTCGGCGGTGCGTATTGCCAATGGTGAACATACCGGGCGCAAAATTGGCTCGCCCATCACCGATCTCGCGCTGCGCATGCTGCACGACATGACGGGTGCTGACAGTAATGTCTCGAAAGCCTACTTTACCCGTGCCAAAAGCGGCGTGCTGATGAAGTCGGTAACCATTGCTATCCGCAATCGCGAACAGCGGGTGATCGGCCTGCTGTGCATCAACATGAACCTTGATGTGCCGTTCTCGCAGATTATGGCGACCTTTATGCCGCCCGAGACGCAGGAGGTGGCCTCCTCAGTCAACTTCGCCTCCTCGGTGGAAGACCTGGTGATGCAGACGCTGGAATTCTCGATTGAAGAAGTCAGCGCCGATCGCAATGTGTCCAACAACGCCAAGAATCGCCAAATCGTGCTCAATCTGTATGAGAAAGGGATCTTTGATATCAAAGATGCGATAAACCAGGTGGCGGATCGCCTGAATATCTCCAAGCACACGGTCTATCTCTACATTCGCCAGTTCAAAAATGGCGATTTCCACGGCCAGGATAAGTAATGCGTTTTTGCCTGATGGTGACCGGCCCGGCCTATGGCACGCAGCAGGCCAGTAGCGCCTGGCTGTTCGCCCGCGAGCTGCTGGCGCAGGGCCATGAACTGGAAAGCGTGTTTTTCTATCGCGAAGGGGTGCTGAATGCCAGCCTGCTTAACGCCCCGGCCAGCGATGAAACCGATCTGACCCGTCACTGGCAGCAGCTGCACACGGAGCACGGCGTGGCGCTGAATATCTGCGTGGCGGCGGCGCTGCGCCGTGGCGTGGCCGATGAGCAGGAAGCCGCCAGCCTTGGCTTGCCTGTGGCGAATCTCGCCACCGGTTTTCAACTCAGCGGGCTGGGCGCACTGGCGGAAGCCGCCCTCAGCTGTGACCGCATGGTGCAGTTCTGATGAATCGTATCGCTTTCGTATTTACTCAGGCACCGCACGGTACCAGTGCCGGGCGGGAAGGGCTGGATGCTGTGCTGGCGACGTCGGCACTCAGCGAGGATATCGCGCTGTTCTTTGTCAGCGATGGCGTACTGCAGCTCACCGCGGGCCAGCAGCCGCAGCAGATTCTGGCGCGCAACTACATCGCGACCTTTGGCGTGCTGCCGATGTATGACATCGAACGCTGCTATCTTTGCGCTGCGGCGTTAGCAGAACGAGGTATTGCTGCCGACGCGGCCCGCGTGCTGCCTGCAGAGATATTAACGCCTGCTGACCTGCGCCAGACCCTGAACCACTACGACCGGGTGATTACCTTCTGAGGAAACCATGCTGCATACCCTGATGACGTCACCTTTCCGCTGCGATGTTGCTGCGTTGCTGCGCCTGCTGGCTGACGGCGATGATGTGCTACTGCTTCAGGATGGGGTGATTGCGGCTCTGGAAGGCAGCCCTGCCCTTGAAGCCTTGCTAAATGCCCCCATCTCACTCTACGTGCTGCAGGAAGATGTCGAGGCGCGCGGGCTGTCTGCTCAAATTTCAACCAATGTGGTGTCAGTAGGCTATACTGACTTCGTTGCGCTGGTTGTAAAGAACCCGCAGCAAATGACCTGGTGACAGTAGTAATCCTGGTTATTTCTTGACACCTTTTGGTCTCAGCCTTAAAATTCTGCGGCCTCGTGATTCCACGAGGCGATTTATTACGTGTTTACGAAGCAAAAGCTAAATCCCAGGAGCTATTTAATGGCAACAGTTAACCAGCTGGTTCGCAAACCACGCGTACGCAAAGTTGCAAAGAGCAACGTGCCTGCGCTGGAAGCCTGCCCGCAGAAACGTGGTGTATGTACTCGTGTATACACTACTACCCCTAAAAAACCGAACTCCGCACTGCGTAAAGTATGTCGTGTTCGTTTAACCAACGGTTTTGAAGTTACCTCCTACATCGGCGGTGAAGGTCATAACCTGCAGGAACACTCCGTGATCCTGATCCGTGGCGGTCGTGTAAAAGACTTGCCAGGTGTGCGTTACCACACCGTTCGTGGCGCGCTGGACTGCTCAGGTGTTAAAGACCGTAAGCAGGCTCGCTCCAAGTACGGCGTGAAGAAGCCAAAGGCTTAATGGTTCTCCGTTAAGTAAGGCCAAACGTTTTATCTTAAATGTCATAATAAACTCGTAGAGTTTTGGACAATCCTGAATTAACAACGGAGTATTTCCATGCCACGTCGTCGCGTCATTGGTCAGCGTAAAATCCTGCCAGATCCTAAGTTCGGATCAGAATTGCTGGCCAAATTTGTCAATATCCTGATGGTAGATGGTAAAAAATCTACTGCTGAAACTATCGTTTATAACGCGCTGGAGACCCTGGCTCAGCGTTCTGGTAAAAACGAGCTGGAAGCATTCGAAGTAGCCCTGGACAACGTCCGCCCAACCGTGGAAGTTAAATCCCGTCGCGTTGGTGGTTCTACTTATCAGGTACCAGTTGAAGTCCGTCCGGTTCGTCGTAATGCCCTGGCAATGCGTTGGATCGTAGAAGCTGCTCGTAAACGCGGTGATAAATCTATGGCTCTGCGCCTGGCGAACGAACTTTCTGATGCTGCAGAAAACAAAGGTACTGCAGTTAAGAAACGTGAAGACGTTCACCGTATGGCCGAAGCCAACAAGGCGTTCGCTCACTACCGCTGGTAACAGCACTGTAGTTGTTATAAACCCAGCGGGCGTCCCAGTGACTCACCTGCTGGGCTTTTTTAACTTAGAACGTCTAAGAATCAGAGGAATCAAATGGCTCGTAAAACACCCATTGAACGCTACCGTAACATCGGTATCAGTGCGCACATCGACGCCGGTAAGACTACAACTACCGAACGTGTTCTGTTCTACACCGGTGTAAACCACAAAATCGGTGAAGTACATGACGGCGCAGCAACCATGGACTGGATGGAGCAGGAACAGGAACGTGGTATTACCATCACTTCCGCTGCGACCACCTGTTACTGGTCTGGTATGGCTAAGCAGTTTGAGCCGCACCACGTAAACATCATCGACACCCCAGGACACGTTGACTTCACCATCGAAGTTGAGCGTTCTATGCGTGTGCTTGATGGCGCGGTAATGGTTTACTGTGCAGTTGGTGGCGTTCAGCCACAGTCTGAGACCGTATGGCGTCAGGCTAACAAATACAAAGTTCCACGCATTGCGTTCGTTAACAAAATGGACCGCATGGGTGCAAACTTCCTGAAAGTTGTTGACCAGATGGAAAAGCGCCTGGGTGCAAATCCGGTGCCATTGCAGCTGGCTATCGGCGCAGAAGAGAAATTCACCGGTGTTGTTGACCTGGTGAAAATGAAAGCAATCAACTGGAACGAAGCCGATCAGGGCGTCACCTTCGAATACGAAGATATTCCAGCTGATATGCAGGAACTGGCCGAAGAGTGGCGTGGCAAGCTGGTTGAAGCCGCAGCTGAAGGCTCTGATGAGCTGATGGAGAAGTTCTTTGGCGGCGAAGAGCTGACTGAAGAAGAGATCAAAACTTCTCTGCGTAAGCGCGTTCTGAACAGCGAAATCATCCTGGTTACCTGTGGTTCTGCATTTAAGAACAAAGGTGTTCAGGCGATGCTGGATGCGGTTGTTGAGTATCTGCCAGCACCGACCGACGTTACCGCGATTAACGGTATGTTGGACGATGGTAAAGACACTCCAGCTGTTCGTCACTCAGACGACAAAGAGCCGTTTGCTGCTCTGGCGTTCAAAATCGCTACCGACCCATTCGTGGGTAACCTGACCTTCTTCCGCGTTTACTCTGGTGTAGTAAACTCAGGTGATACCGTGTTCAACCCGGTTAAATCTGCTCGTGAGCGTCTGGGCCGTATCGTACAGATGCACGCCAACAAGCGTGAAGAGATCAAAGAAGTTCGTGCAGGCGATATCGCCGCAGCGATCGGTCTGAAAGACGTGACCACTGGTGACACCCTGTGTGACCCAGACAACGTCATCATTCTGGAGCGTATGGAATTCCCTGAGCCGGTAATCTCCATCGCTGTAGAGCCGAAAACCAAAGCTGACCAGGAAAAAATGGGTCTGGCTCTGGGTCGTCTGGCTAAAGAAGACCCGTCATTCCGCGTATGGACTGACGAAGAAACTAACCAGACTATCATCGCTGGTATGGGTGAGCTGCACCTGGACATCATCGTTGACCGCATGAAGCGTGAATTCAACGTTGAAGCCAACGTCGGTAAACCTCAGGTTGCTTACCGCGAAGCGATTCGTGCGAAAGTTACCGATATCGAAGGTAAACACGCCAAGCAGTCTGGTGGTCGTGGTCAGTACGGTCATGTTGTTATCGACATGTACCCACTGGAGCCGGGCGTTAACCCTAAAGGTTACGAATTCGTCAACGACATTAAAGGCGGTGTGATTCCTGGTGAATACATCCCTGCGGTTGACAAAGGTATTCAGGAACAGCTGAAATCAGGCCCACTGGCTGGTTACCCGGTAGTCGATCTGGGCGTTCGTCTGCACTTTGGTTCATACCATGATGTTGACTCCTCAGAACTGGCGTTTAAACTGGCGGCTTCTATTGCGTTCAAAGACGGCTTTAAGAAAGCAACGCCGGTACTGCTTGAACCAATCATGAAGGTTGAAGTAGAGACTCCTGAAGAGAATACCGGTGACGTTATCGGTGACCTTAGCCGTCGTCGTGGTATGCTCAAAGGACAAGAATCTAACGCTACTGGCGTTCAGATTCACGCTGAGGTTCCGCTGTCTGAAATGTTCGGATACGCGACTCAGTTGCGTTCTCTGACGAAAGGCCGTGCTTCGTACTCCATGGAGTTCCTGAAGTATGATGATGCGCCGAACAACGTCGCTCAGGCCGTAATTGAAGCTCGTAGCAAATAAGCTACAGTTTAAATATTGATCCTATGCTCTCACCAAAGGGTGAGAGCATTAAAGTAAGGAATATCGTCGTGTCTAAAGAGAAATTTGAACGTTCCAAACCGCACGTCAACGTTGGTACTATCGGCCACGTTGACCACGGTAAAACTACCCTGACTGCTGCTATCACCACCGTTCTGGCTAAAACCTACGGCGGTTCTGCTCGTGCGT